>VFQP010000137.1_pt1 | contig 207578 bp, 143 predicted proteins | sample 3512351 | NCBI WGS metagenome assembly VFQP01 (sample SAMN10412372, study PRJNA504923) | tailings metagenome | isolation source: Relicate 1 Philex TSF1 revegetated site | place: Philippines: Tuba, Benguet | collected 2017-08-29 | reverse complement strand
GCAAATGTGGGTAATGCCGTCGCTGGAACTGGAAACGCTCTTTCGTTTGGGAACCAAACCGTCGCTGGTACTTACACCGTCGTGGCTACCAATGCCTCCACCAATTGCACCAACGATATGAGCAGCAGTGCCTCCGTCACCGTCAATGATTTACCCACGGCCTACAACGTCGGCGGTGGTGGTAGCTTCTGCCAAGGAGGTACAGGTGTCGAAATCACCCTCAGTGGTTCACAATCAGGTATCAACTATCAACTCAAAAGAGACAACGCAAATGTGGGTAATGCCGTCGCTGGAACTGGAAACGCTCTTTCGTTTGGGAACCAAACCGTCGCTGGTACTTACACCGTCGTGGCTACCAATGCCTCCACCAATTGCACCAACGATATGAGCAGCAGTGCCTCCGTCACCGTCAATGACTTGCCCACGGCCTACAACGTCGGCGGTGGCGGTAGCTTCTGCCAAGGAGGGACAGGCGTCGAAGTCACCCTCAGTGGTTCGCAATCGGGCGTCAATTACCAACTCAAAAGAGACAATGCAAATGTGGGTAATGCCGTCGCTGGCACGGGAAACGCTCTTTCGTTTGGTAATCAAACCGTCGCTGGTACCTACACCGTCGTGGCTACCAACGCATCCACCAATTGCACCAACGACATGAGCAGCAGTGCGTCTGTCATAGCAAATGCCTATCCTATTGCCTTCACTGTAGGAGGAGGTGGAAGCATTTGTAACACACAAGGAGGCAACGCACCTTCTACTGCTATATCACTTAGTAGTTCGGAGAGCCATGTTTCTTATCAACTATTTCATAATAACTCTCCAGTAGGAACGCCAAAAAATGGTACTGGAAACATTATTGTATTCACTGGCATACAACAAAGCGGCAATTATACAATTGAGGCATCTATTCAAGGTAGTTGTATGGCTACAATGAATGGCAGTGCGAATGTTACTATCGGAATCACTCCTTCTTCATTTTCACTCACTGGGGGAGGTAGCTATTGCAAAGGTGGAGCGGGAGTCAGTATTGGACTTTCAGGTTCACAAGAAGGGTTTGTTTATCAGCTGCGCCGTAGTAACACCAATGTCGGTAGCCCAGTCGCTGGTACAGGCAGTGCCATTTCGTTTGGTAATCAGACATTGGCAGGCACTTATACCGTCATCGCAACTCAAGCTACTACTAGCTGTAATAGAACCATGACGGGTTCGAAAACAGTCTCCATAACTAACTGTAATGCTAGAGTTGCTATGGCAGAAGAAGTTTCGCTTGATAATTGGGCGGTTGTAGCTCCCAATCCTGTAGGCCGCCACATTTCCGTTAAACTAGTTGATGTAGCCAACCAAAGAGTCGACTTTCAATTGTTGAGCATTGCAGGGCAAACTTTATTCTCTCATCATATTTACGCGACGATTCCTAACCTTACCGAAAACCTTGATATCGCTACTTTAAAACCCGGTGTTTATTTACTCAACGTTAAAACCCTTCTTAAAACGACAACTATTAAGGTTGTCAAACCAGAATAACAATTTACCCTACTTTAATTCTATTGATTGCAAAAAGCGCCGACTCTAGTCGTCGCTTTTTTAATGTAGAAGAAATTATACTTACACCTAAGTTTTCTTAACCCATAATGACTTAGGTTCCTTTTTTACTTTCTAGCGGAGACAAACTGACAGGAAATTGCGCCTGTAATATCATTTTTTTATTTACTTTGGTGTTGAATGAAACTCTATATCCATGCGTTTTTTTTGGATTTTTTTCCTTTACTCAATCGTTAGCTTTGCCCAAGAAACTGCTTGGCAATCCATTAGTATCGCAGATGGTCTTTCTCAAGGAATGATTTATGACCTTATGCAAGACCGCGAAGGTTTTTTGTGGATAGCCACAAAAGATGGTCTTAATCGCTATGATGGCTACAATTTTAAGGTTTTCACCCACGATCCTTACAACGAAAATAGCATTTCGGGCAATACCTGTACTAGCCTATTGCAGGATTCGCAGGGTCGAATTTGGATTGGTACTGAAAAAGACGGCCTCAATCTTTATGACCCTCAAAGTGGGAAATTTTATCACGCCAATATCGTTGACAATACCCAAAAAGAAGCTAGCAATTACAATATCCTTCGCCTTCTGACCAATAATGACGGCTCAATTTGGGTAATGACCGACGTAGCCAACAAAATTTTTAAAATTACTCTTCCAAAAGGATATCCCAACCAAGTAGATTTTAGCCATTTGGTAAAGTCTGTTTCACCCCAAAACTTTGTCGATAAAATCCCTATTCGCAACGAAAAACAATCTTTGGGCATTGCATACGCCAAGGGTCTCTATAATCATAAATATCCCGATTTTTTTGTAGGGCATTTCAATACAAACTCTTCTTTCTTCAAATGCCTTAGTGATCATAAAAATCGGCTATGGTCCATTGCTTCACAGCAGATATATTGCAGTGTGCTTGGTTCGAAATATTTTATTCCATTTCCTCAGGGAGAAGACCTTTCGGTATTAAACCAATTTGAAGACGGGACATTGATTATTACCAACCAACGGCATCTGTGGTTGTTTAAGCCAGATGATTTATTAAAAATAAAAGCATTAACGCCCGAAAATGCTTATGCCGTACTCCCACCCAATTCTCCCCCCCTCAACCTCCTCATCCGCGATAAAGCTGGTAATATATGGGGAGGTACACGAGGATATGGGCTCGTCAAGTTCAATCCTCATATTAAACAATTTCGTTCTTATCTACCCAAATATTCGTCGGGTGCTTTGTTTCAAGACCAACAAAAACGAGTCTATTTTCACGCCAACTATTTCCCCTCCTACCAATTTTATCGACTCAATACTGAGACCAATCAACCAGAGTCGTTACCGGCTCCTATTGAGGATCATAAATTCGGGCACGACGCCCTCCTTCAAGATCATAAACAGCAGTTTTGGGTACTATCCAACCTCCGCGAGCAAGAGCCACGTAACTTGGTTTTGTTTGACAAAAATTGGAAGTATATCAAGCAGTATAGGGTTCCGTTGGTAGGGATAATTCCAGATTTTAGTGCTAGGCTCCTCGAAACCTCCGACGGACGAATATGGCTGGGACTCTTCAATGGCCAATTGCTTACTTTTAATCCTTCTAACGAACAATTTCATACTTACAGTTATCAGCACTTACTTCCCAAAAGCGGTATCATGGTGCAAACTTACGCCCTCTACCAGGATAAAAATACGCTTTGGATTGCCACTCAAAAAGGTCTTATCAAGGCTACTAATTTTCTCACAAAACCCACTTTCTCTCTCTACAAAAACAGTAAAACCGACCGAAAAAGCTTAAGTAATGATTTTGTATCAGGCATGATCAATGACCCCTTATCGCCTGATAAATACCTGTGGGTCAGCACCAAAGGTGGTGGCTTGGAAAAATTAAATAAACAAACTTCTGAATTTGAGCATTTTACCGAAGCCCAAGGGCTACCTAATAAGGTGGTCTATGGGATTATAGAGGGCGATGACCACAATCTTTGGATGAGTACCAATCGAGGCATAGCGTGCCTCAACCCCAAAACACTCATATTCAACAACTTTAATAAATCTGATGGACTACAAGACAATGAATTTAATACCAATTCCTATTACAAAGCACCCGATGGTACACTGCTTTTTGGGGGAATCAATGGCGTGACATTGTTTAAAGCATCAGAACTAAATCAAAATCAAGCGACTCCTATTACCAAAATCATCAATCTAAAAATCAATAATCAACCTATAGAGATAAACGATGAAAGTGGAATTTTGGATAAGCCCATCGAAACATGCTCTATTTTGAAATTAAAGCATGACCAAAACCTCATTACCTTGGAATTTGGCGTCATGGACTTCACCAATCCCATCAAAAATCGTTTCCGTTATCGTCTCGAAGGCATTGACAATAAATGGGTAGAAGCCGGAACAAATCGCTTCGCCAACTATGGTCAGCTACCAGCGGGAGATTATACTTTTAATGTAATGGGTTCACTTAATGGCGAGGTATGGAGTAAGCCTGTGATACTTAAAATTCATATTTCTCCTCCTATTTATCGTAGTTGGTGGGCTTATCTTTTGTATGCAGGTATATTGCTATGGATTGGATACCGTTGGTATCAAAGTCAGTTAAATCGGGTGCGATTGCAACAACAGTTGTTTTACAAAAACAAAGAAACCGAACGATTGGCAGAACTAGATACGCTCAAAACTCGCTTCTTTACTAATATTTCACATGAATTTCGCACCCCTCTTACGCTTTTGGTAGGACCTCTTGAGGATTTAAAACAAAAATATCCCCAAGAAAGTGTTATTCTAATGATGCAACAAAACCTGATAAGACTCCAAACGCTCATCAATCAACTCTTAGATTTATCAAAACTCGAGGCAGGCCAGATGAAGTCTCATGCCATACAAGGAGATATTGCTTTGTTTTTAAGGCAGCTTTTTGCCTCATTCGAATCTTTGGCGCAAAGCAAAAAAATCATTTTTCAATATGACCAAAACCGTAGCAATCATATAGTGTACTTCGATGCCGACAAAATCGAAAAAATCATCACTAACTTACTCTCTAACGCTTTCAAATTTACGGCCGAAAATGGCCGCATTACCGCTATTGTAGAATACACCACTCACTTACAGAAAGACCAAACTGAGGAGAGAATGATTCTTACCATTTCCGACAATGGCATCGGAATCGAAGCTGAGCGACTGCCCCGTATTTTTGATCGATTTTATCAAGTCGATGATAGCAATCGCCGCAATTATGAAGGAACAGGTATTGGATTGGCTTTGGTAAAAGAAATGGTAGATGTACTCAAAGGGCAAATTGAAGTAAGTAGCGTATTGACCCAAGGTACTACTTTTAAAGTATCTATTCCTTTTACCTTGGAGCAAGTTTCTACGCTAGATTCTGTTGAGCTTTCTGTGCTTCCCGCTTCACAGCTTTCTCTTCCTACTCCATTTATAACCCAGCCCCAGCCCTCAACCAATGGAACTGAGCCGATATTGCTTATTGTAGAAGACAATCCCGACTTACGATTATATGTCAGAACCATTTTTGAGGGAAATTATCAAGTGATAGAAGCTAGCGACGGGCAAGATGGTCTGAATAAAGCCAATGAATACCTTCCCGATATTATCATATGTGACCTTATGATGCCCCATTTAGATGGGTTTAGTTTTTGTAAACTAATCAAAACAGACTTACGCACCAACCATATTCCTGTAATCATGCTTACCGCTAAGGCAAGTCTCGAAGACCGTCTCGAAGGGCTAAGTTTAGGGGCCGACGATTATATCTCCAAACCCTTCAATGCAGAAGAGTTAAAGACACGCGTCCAGAATTTGCGTCAGCAGCGTCAGCTTTTACAAGAAAAATACAGTACCTCTTCCTCTCAATTCAACAAGGATACAGAACCCCAACCCATTGATCCTTTTTTGGAAAAAGCAAATCACATCATCCAACAAAACCTCAGCGACAGTAACTTCAACGTAGATTCATTTGCCCAACAAATGGGAATTACGTCCGTTCAGCTTCGACGCAAAATAAAGGCATTGACTAACCAAACTATTACTGAATACGTTCGTAACTATCGACTTCTAGTAGCGGCTACATTACTCCAAGAAAATGAAAAAACGGTGTCGGAGGTTGCTTATCAAGTCGGGTTCGAAAGTCTTCCCTATTTTTCCAAAATGTTTCTCGAAAAGTTTGGAAAAAATCCTTCAGATTGGAAATAGCCCTTTTCATAAAACCTCTATTTTCAAGCCAATACAAGAAAAAAGTCCAAAACGAGGAAAAGATTATTAAAAATGAGGAAAGATTGTTAATCTTTTTTTCTATTAGCATCTTACTCATTTCACTACCTTAAAATGGGACAAATGAGGAAAAGATTGGCACATAAGTGTTAACACCCTTCTTATAAATTATCCCAATTTTGCTAACAAGTTTCGTAGCAAGCATTTGCTCATTTGATATTTTTTTAGTCTTTAAATTTTTTAATTTCTCACGTTATGAAAAACTTACTTTTACTTTTGACGGTGCTTGCTGCATTTTTAGTAAGCTGTAGCACCAAAGACCAAACACCTTCGGCTTCTATTTATAAAGGTGCCGAACAAAACATCGGCAACGGGAAAGCCTACTCGTGGGCAAAATTCTCAGCCGACAACCAACCTACTTCAGTAGGCTTTACCCTCACCAAAGGGGCTCTTGACAATCTTCCTCATGCAGGTGTTGCGCTTGTACTTGCTTTCCCCAATGAAGCCATCGGCAAAATACCTTTTGACCACATCATGCTCGACTATCTGCATACGGGGCACGAGCCTCCGGGGGTATATGACCTCGCGCATTTTGACATGCACTTTTATTGGCAGCCTTTGGCCGAACGCAAAGCGATTCCTCTTTACACTGCAGCACCCGCTAAGTTTGACAACCTCCCTGCGGCGGGTTTTTTACCCAGTAATTATATAAGACTTCCAGCAGGAGTTCCTGAAATGGGCGTTCACTGGGCCGACCCTGCGTCTCCTGAATTGGCTGGAAAAGGAAAATTTACCGAAACCCTCATCTATGGCTCTTATGACGGAAAAGTCACTTTTATTGAGCCGATGGTTTCTCACGAGTTTCTTAAAAGTAAGCCTAATCTTTCTAAAAACATTCCGCTTCCTAGCAAGTTTGCCAAGGCTGGTTATTTCCCCATGAAATACAGCATCAAGCAAGAAGGCGACGACATCGTCGTCAGCATGGAAGATCTCATGATAATGCAATAAAAACTTTCATTGCCCTACTCAATGAAACTTAAATGGAGTGGTTGGAGAATATCTCTAACCCCCATTTTCTTGATAATAATCTTTCTCTCTTTTTCATAAACCCTCATGTTTTTTATCTTACCATTCGTCATGAACACATTACGCAACTCCTCTCTCGTACTCGCTCTATTTTTGATGGTCATCATACTAAGCTGCACCCAATCAGCTAACGACACCCACGATACCGCTGCCACAGCTCCTTTGTCAGATTCGGCTATGATCAAAAGGGGCGAGTATCTGGTGGGTATTTTAGGGTGTCAAGATTGCCACTCTCCCAAAAAAATGGGTCCTCAAGGGCCAGAGGTTATTGCGGAGCTTCATCTATCGGGCTATCCGGCCGACCGCCCTGTGGGCAAGAATGTCCCCGACGCTTTGAAAAATGGTTGGATGCTTTTTGGAGGCGACGGTACATCTAGCATTGGGCCTTGGGGCATGAGCTTTGCCGCCAACCTCACCTCCGACCCTACGGGTATTGGAACTTGGTCGTATGAACAATTCAAAATCGCTCTCACCCAAGGCAAATCAAAAGGCATTGCGACCGCACGCCCCTTGTTGCCTCCTATGCCTTGGCCCAATTACATCAACATGGCCGACGAAGACATGAAAGCGGTGTTTGCTTACTTAAAAAGCACCAAGCCAGTTTCCAATGTAGTCCCTGCACCGATTGCACCTGATAAGTTGCAGTAACTCCCATTCTTGACGTAATTCTCTCGTTTTGAGCCCCTCCTTTTGGGAGGGCTTGGCGATAGCCTTGTCTTTTCGGGACTGTTTTGGCTGACACTTTCGTGGTAGAAAGGGAAGGAGGATTACGGAAATGTTTGACGAAATGTTTCTACCTCCTTTTTCTACTACCGATTCATGTTGAACTCGTTTTAAATTTTCTACCAATGAAAAACTTTTTTACAATACTGACATTTTGGGTTAGTATCATAGCTAGCTTTAACTCATTAGCTCAATCCCCCGATATTAATGTCAAATATTTTATGACTAGCATTCCCAATAATGCTAGTGCAAATACTACTTATGGAACATCTTTTGGCTTAGTTGCTGTAAATAATGCTACGCCGAATACCGAGTTTACCATTGAAAACAGGGGAACTGGTACGCTTACTATTTCATCGATTGAAATCACTGGAACAGAGGCGAGTGATTTTACAGTCAGCAATTCGCCCAGCACTACACTTGCCCCCAATGCCACTACTACCTTAAGAATTACCTTTAATCCATCCGTTGCAAATAGAAGAACAGCGACAGTTACTATCACCAGCAATGACCCAGACGAAAGCCCATTTAGGATTAATCTTTTGGGGACTGGCATGCAGCCTGAGATGGATGTTTTCGGAAATGGTAATCCAATTGCGAACGGTAGCTCAACGCCTATTACCAATAATCATACTCATTTTGGGGCAGAATTTGTAACAGGAGGCTCGATAGTTCGCACTTTTACCATTGACAATAATGACCTTGCAACACTTAATCTTACGGGAACCCCCAAAGTAGCGATTTCGGGCAGCCATGCCTCTGATTTTTCGCTGACTGCGGCGCCGTCGTCACCCATAGCACGTTCTCAATCCACAACGTTTCAAATAACATTTAATCCTTCGGGAAACGGGGTACGGACTGCACTTCTGTCCATTGCCAATGATGATGAAGACGAAAATCCTTATACGTTTGCTATTGAAGGAATAGGAACAACCCCTTCGTCGTCGGCCGATTATACAATTTCTACCGCCAATAATACGGTAACTATCACTGATGTCAGTGGCAATGGCGAAACCATAGAGGTAAGTGAGAGTAACTCAAATGTACGGTTTTTTGTCTCAGGGAGAACATACAGCATTGACGGTGGTGCTGTTACGCCATTCACGACGCCTGCTGACATACCCATTTCTAGTAATACAGGCATTGTCGTCAATACAAATGCGGGCAATGACATTATCACTGTCGGAGCGTTTACCTCCTCATTACCCAGTTTGACAATCAATGGTGGTGTTGACGATGACATTGTGAATATGAATGGTAACATCACTTTTGCGGCAAATGCAAATCTTGATTTAGATCTACAAAATGATGACGCTTCTCCTGGTAAAGATGTGGTGAACATTGGCACCAATGCGAATGTGATTTTAGCTGGAACGGGTAGCGCTACCATAAAAGTAAGTCAGAATGTTTTTGTAAACACAGGCGGAGGGCTAACGACCGCCAACGGTAATCTCCTTGTAGAAGCCAATCAGCAAGGTACACCTACTAGCGGTAATTTTGCGGGGGTACGGCTAGATGGCCTGAATTCGTTGTTTCAGGTGACTGGCAGTGGGCTACTGACAGTAAAAGGGAAGGGGGGGGATATTGGTCGTACTACCTATGGCATTTATATGGGGAGGGGCGGAAAAATAATAGGAGGAACCAATACCGTAACGGTAGAAGGCGTCGGTGGCCCTACGAGCAGTTTTGGAAGTTATGGAGTTGGTATGATCGCATTGAGTGAAATTAGGTCAACAGGTGGTAATATTATCATAAATGGAACAGGAAACGGTACTGGAACCAACAGTGGGGGGGCGGGCTTAGCTTATGATGGCGTATATGTCCGTGGTACTATCTCGGCAGGTGGTACAGGAAATGTTACTATCACAGGAAGAGGAAGTTTAAATAATGCTGAGGAGTCATTAACTGGAGTTGGAATATTCGAAGGGGAAGTAACTACTGCTGGAGGTAATCTCACCATCAATGGCTATGGAGGTGGTTCAGGAAATACACCTCGAAGTAATGGTATTGTTATTTCATCTAATGCTTCAGTTTCATCTGGTGGAATGGGCACACTAACGCTTAATGGTGAAGGCGGAGTGGGTACGGGTAGCTATAATAATGGTGTTATTTTATATGGCCTAATTACGAGTGGTGGAGGGAATGTAATAGTTACGGGTAAAGAAGGTGGTGGCACTGGGTCTTACGGAATTGCTATTTCAAACACCATTTATGGCGGATCAGATGGAGAAATCAATACTTCTACCAATGGGGGAGATATACTGCTGAGAACTAATAGTTTTGCCTCAGAATCTAACACGCTGACATTAATAACAAGCCATTTGTCTAACAAAGTTACTTTTTTGCCATTGACTAATGGGGTAGGTATTAACTTTGTTTCTACCAGTGACGTGGTTGGAGGGCCAATAACCATCTCTGATCTTGAATTTGATAATATTACAGGAGGAGCTATTCATTTAGGGGATGCCAACACGGGCGTTATTAATGTGGATGAAGCCATTACCCACTCTGCTGGCAATGTTTATTTCACTACTGGGCAAGCACTAAACCTGAATCAGTCATTTGGGGCGGGCACGGGTAATATTGCTATTAATGCAGCTGGTGGGATAAATCCTAAGTCCCCAACCGTGGACTTGAGTGGGAATTCCATTTCTTTTACTTCTGGCAATAACCTTAATATCGCCATCGGTGGCACAACGGTCAATACAGAGTATGACCAGTTGAATATACAGGGGACGATTGATTTAACAGGGTTGAACTTGGTACTTTCGGGTAGCTACGTCCCTGTTGCTGGAAATACCTTCACCATTGTCAACAACGACGGTACGGATGCTATCGTAGGTACGTTCAATGGTTTGGCTGAGGGAGCTACCCTCTCTAACTTCCAAGGAAGTGGCCTCAATGCGACGATTAGTTATACGGGAGGAACTGATAATAACGACGTAGTGATTACGGTGGCAGCACCTGCCGTTTCTAATATCAATATCAAAGGCAATGATTTAACTATTGACAATGGCGATACCTCACCTAGAACCGAAGATGGTACTGATTTTGGTAACATTGATATTTCTTTAACAGAACCAGTCGTGCGTACGTTCACCATTCAGAATATGGGAACGGCTGATTTGATCATTCCAGCAAATGGCATTACGAAGTCAGGAGCTGCGGATTTTGGCATCGGAAATGTGTCATTACCTCTCACCATCGAACCTGGCGGTTCAGCCACTTTTCCTGTCATAATAGACGCTAGCGGTAATGGGTTTAGAACTGCAACAATCAGTATTCAAAGCAATGATTCTGACAAATCCCCTTATACTTTTAACGTTCAGGCAATTGGTGTTTCTCCCGAAATAAACGTTACAGGACTTGGTCAAAATATCGCAGATGGTGATTTAACGCCATCGGGGGTTGATGATACTGACTTTGGCATAATAGATGTAGCATCAGGGTCGGTTAGTCATACCTTTACGATTCAAAACGTAACTGGTGCTACTGGTAACCTCCAACTAAACGCAGGGGCAATCAGCGTAACAGGAACTCATGCTAGCGATTTTACGGTAAGTGCGATTACTTTGCCTGCTACGATCAGCGCGGGGCAATCTACTACATTTGTCGTCACGTTCAATCCCTCAGCAGAAGGTTTACGGACCGCTACAGTAAGGATTCTGAACAATGATTTAGGAGAGGGAACTTACGATTTTGCCGTTCAAGGCTACGGAGGGAAGCCTTTTATTACCACTTGGAAAACCGACAATACAGGTACATCCAACAGTACTTCCATCACAATTCCGACCACGGGTACGGGCTACAACTACGACGTGGACTGGAACAACGATGGTATGTTTGATGAATTTGGTTTGACGGGCAGTGTAACCCACAACTACGGTACAGCGGGAACTTATACGGTGGCCATTCGGGGAAATTTTCCGAGTATTCAATTTTTTGACAGTGGTGATAAACTCAAGTTGCTATCGATCGACCAATGGGGTAGTATTGCTTGGACGAGTATGAATAATGCTTTTCGGGGCTGTGAAAATATGGTACTCAACGCTACGGATGTGCCAAATACTTCCGCCGTTACAGACATGAGTTTTATGTTTGCAGGGTGTACCTCCTTTAACCAAGCGTTACCCGAAGGTTTTAATACCTCGCTTGTAACGAATATGGGTGGAATGTTTCAAGGCTGTAGTTCGTACAACCAAGCCCTGCCGACTAGCTTTAATACCTCGCTTGTAACGAATATGTCTGCCATGTTTAGTCTTTGTACAGCCTATAATCAAGACTTACCTAGTGGCTTTAATACGGAGCGGGTGACGAATATGAGGACTATGTTTCTAGACTGTAGTACGTACAACAAAGCTTTGCCGAGTAGTTTTAATACATCGCTTGTTACGGATATGTACGGAATGTTTAGTGGCTGTACAGCCTATAATCAAGACTTACCTAATAGCTTTAATACAGAGCGAGTGACGAATATGAGGACTATGTTTGCTAATTGTAGTGCCTATGACAAAGCCTTACCAAGTAGTTTTAATACGTCACTTGTGACGGATATGAATGGAATGTTTTTAGGCTGTAGTTCTTATAACCAACCCTTCCCGAGTAGCTTTACTACCGCTTCTGTAACAGACATGGCTTTTATGTTTAATGGCTGTAGTGCTTTCAATCAACCCTTACCGAGTAGTTTTAACACGACTGTGGTGACAACTATGCGTTCTATGTTTGAGCGTGCTACGGCTTTTAACCAGAATCTAGGGTCGTTGAACCTCAGCGCAGTGACGGTCATGACCGATATGCTCAAAAATTCGGGTTTGTCGGTGGCTAACTACGATGCGACGCTCACGGGTTGGGACAACGGGGGTTACTCAAATAAAAACCTTAGTAATGCCTCACCACTCAAATACTGTGCTGCCCAAGCAGCTCGTACCAATCTGATAACCAACAAAGGCTGGACTATCACGGGTGATGCACAAGATTTTAGCTGCTTATCTCCCGACTACACAATCACTACTATGGGCAACAATCTGGTCATCACAGACGTAACAGGCACCGGGGAGACACTGGACATTAGCCAAAATGGTAGTAACATTCGTTTCAATGTGACTGGCAAGAACTTTAGTTTGAATAATGGTACTACCACCAACTTCCCTGCGGATGTACCTTTGAGTGGCTTACAAATCATCACTGTAAACACCGCCAACGGCAATGATATCATCAATGTGGGAGCCTTCAGTAGCGACCTTCTTCCCTCATTAACCCTCAATGGCGGCACAGGCGACGACCAAGTCAATATGAACGGAGACATCACTTTTGCTACAAATGCCAACCTTGATGTAGACTTGCAGAACGATGATGTTAGCCCAGGAGTAGATGCCATTACGTTTGCGATTAATGCTAACATAATACTTCAAGGAACAGGAGCGGCTACTCTCAAAGTAAGCAAAAATGTAGTTTTCAATAATGGGAGCACGCTCGGAACGAACAATGGTGACCTCACAGTAGAAGCAAACCAACAAGCAAGTCCTACCACTGGTAATTTTATCGGTATATCTATGGTTACTAATACTCAATTACAAGTCCTAGGTTCAGGTACTATGACGGTCAAAGGAACAGGAGGGAACGACGCATCAGGTAATCAGGTAGGTATTAGTTTAAATTTTGGAGGAGTGATCAATGGAGGTCATAATACCGTCACGGTAATTGGCAACGGCGGTGCTTCGAGTGGAAATAGTAACTATGGTATTCTCATTCAAGGAAGTACGGCCAGTATAACCTCTTTGGGGGGAGCAGTAAACGTGGAAGGAACGGGAGGAGGAACGAATGGTACTAGTGTCGGTAACGAAGGGGTAAGGATTGCCCTTTCTGGACAAATTACCTCTGCGGGAACAGGAGCAATTACTGTCACTGGGCGAGGTGCTACCCTCTCAACTGGAGATTTTAACGTAGGAGTTTCCATACAAGGTTCGGCTAAAATCACTTCAGTTGGCGGGAATGTCACGGTCAATGCCTACGGCGGAGGCAGCGGAACTAGCCAATTGAACTATGGACTTTCGATGAGCCAAAGTGGCGAAATCTCAGCTGGAGGTACTGGCACTGTGACTATCACGGGCGAAGGCGGATTAGCTACTGGTGTCTCAAACCATGGAATAGCATTGGAAGGCTTGGTTAAGTCTGCGGGAGGGAATATTGCGCTCACGGGAAAATCAGGCGGCGGAAGTTCGACTTACGGTATTTATATGTCAAAACAAGGCGGGGCTCCCGTCTCTAGCATTACCACGGAAGTAAATGGCGGTAATATTGCAATCATTACCAACAGTTTACGAATAGTGGATTCCCCTGACATTCGTACTAATTCGTCAGGCCGTGTAACCCTCAAGCCCTTCACGGCAGGTACGGCGATTGATTTTTCTTTTGCCCCTGATGGTGCAAATGGCCCCCTTATTTTATCGGATCTTGAACTTGACAGAATCAGCACGGGTACGCTTGTCGTAGGTGATGCTACGATGGGCGATATCACCGTTGGGATTGGAATTACTCGCCCAACGCTTACCAACATGGAACTCATCAGCGGCGGCGATGTCATCATCAGTGGCGGAAGTATCAATACCAACGGCGGTACGCTGTTACTCGACCCAGGCACGTCACCCAAAGCTGTAAAACCGACCTTCAACGATACAGACGTTACGGTCAGTACACTTTCTTTTGCCAGTGCTAGTGATTTAGAAATTGCCCTCAACGGTACCACTATTGGGGACGGAACAGGTAATACCTATTCACAGCTAAACGTGGCAGGTGAGGTAAATTTGACGGGTCTTAACCTTGCCTTTTCTGGTTCGTACACCCCCACTGGCGGCGAAACCTTCACCATTGTCAACAACGACGATACGGATGCTATCGTGGGTACATTCAATGGTCTAGCCCAAGGAGCGACGATTTCTAATTTTAGAGGTAGTGGCCTGAATGCAACAATTTCATATACGGGAGGTTCGGACAACAATGATGTGGTAATAACAGTGGCAAGTAGCCAACCCGACTACACAATCACTACTACGGGCAACAATCTGGTCATCATAGACGTAACAGGCACCGGGGAGATACTGGACATTAGCCAAAATGGTAGTAACATTCGTTTCAATGTGACAGGTAAGAAGTTTAGTTTAAACAGTGGTATTACCACCAACTTCCCCGCCGATGTAGCCCTGAGTGGTTTACAAAGCATCACCGTAAATACTGCTAACGGTAGTGATATTATCAACGTGGGAGCCTTCAGCAGCGAGGTTCTTCCCTCGCTGACCATCAATGGCGGCACAGGCGACGACCAAGTGAATTTTAACGGAGACATCACTTTCGCCACTAACGCCAATCTTGATCTTGACTTACAAAACGATGATGCCAATCCGGGAGTGGATGCCGTTACGTTTGCAGTTGACGCCAACCTCTTACTTTCAGGAACGGGCACAGCTACACTCAAGGTGAGCAAAAATGTGATTGCAAATACGGGCAGTAGCCTAATTACCCAAAACGGCAACTTAGTGGTAGAAGCCAACAAGCAAGCGACGCCTTCATCGGGCGATTTTGCTGGTGTTGATGTCAATGGCGGCTCGCTAAAAGTAACGGGCAGTGGGCAAGCCACTATCAAAGGAAAAAGCGGAGTTTCTGGCTACAAAGCAGGAATTTCGGTGAGCAATGGTGGTATCATTGAAGGAGGAACCGCCGCGCTTTCGGTAACGGGAACAGGTGGTACTGCCGCTGGCAATGAAAACATTGGCGTGTTGGTCACTGGTACAAATTCTAAAATTACTTCTTTGGGGGGAAATGTGAGTGTTGTAGGCCAAGGAGATGGCATTCCAGGCGGTTATAACCAACACGGTGTTGCAGTCGAATCCTCTGGGATGATTACCGCAGGCGGGACGGGTACGGTGACGGTACAAGGCACAGGAGCTAGCCAGACCGACGGTTATACATTTGGGGTACACCTTGATGCAGGCACCATCACCTCTTCAGGAGGAAATGTAAGCGTAACAGGCCAAGGTGGGGGCAGTAAGACCTCCAACCATGGAGTCTATCTTGAAAGTTCAGGACTAATTTCTGCGGGTGGATCAGGAACTGTAACGGTGCTAGGCACTGGCGGAACTGGTACAGATGGATACCATCAAGGTGTTTTTCTAACATCGAGTGCCATCACTTCTACCAATGGCCACATTAGCGTTACAGGCCAAGCAGGAGGAGCAAGCACCGGTAGCGCTAATACAGGTGTCTTACTGGATGCTAATAGCCGTATTGCGGCGGGAGGAACTGGAAATGTAACGGTACAGGGTATTGGCAGTAGCTCACCAAGCACCGCTTCGTTTAATTATGGCCTTCAGCTTGATGATTCTAATAGCCAAATTAGTACCAATAACGGTAATATCCGACTCATTGGTCAGGGTGGGCAAGGAGCCAATGGTTCATTCAATAATTCTACGGGCAATACGGGCATTGGCCTAAGTGGAAAAGTCCTTGCGGGGGGTACAGGTACTATTTACATAGAAGGTACGGGTGCCAACCAGTCGTTTAGCGATGGGGTAGAAGTTGGTAACTTGGTCACAACCAATGATGGCACTATTACTATTATTGGCGTAGGAGGAGCTGACGCTACAGCATCCAATGGAAGCTTAGGGGTGGACTTAGATGGCACCGTTACGGCGGGGAATGGGAAAGCAATCAACATTCAAGGAACGGCTGGAAGCTCAACTGGCCCCAATAATAAAGGGGTATATATTCGCAGGACTGTCAATAGCACCACAGGAGGTGCCATCACTATAACAGGCATTGAAGGGGGTAGCGGAGTAGGTATTGAGATTGAATCATTCTTTGGAGGGCAGATTACTACGGCCGCCGCAGGAGGGGATATTACCTTTATTGCCAACAGTATCAATATAAAAAATACCGCAGAAATTAATACCAACGCTTCAAGCACAGTAACGTTACGCCCTTATACCAATGGCGTGAGCATTGACTTAGGAGCAGAAACCGACGCTTTGGATGGTCCACTGAGCCTTTCGGATGCCGAACTCGACCGCATTACGGCAGGAAAACTTCAAATCGGCGATGCCAACAGTGGTACTATTAGTGTCAGCGGGGCGATTAGTCGTACAGCAGCTACCAATATCAAGCTCATCAGCGGTAGCGACCTGGTCATTGGCGAAGCCGGGATAAACACGGGAGGTGGCACGCTTTTGCTTGACCCAGGTACTTCACCTAAGTCAGTCAAACCTACCTTCAACGGTACCGATGCAACCGCAAGTACACTTTCCTTTGCCAGTGCTAGTAATTTAGAAATTACCTTCAACGGTACCACCGTTGGCGACGGAACAGGTAGTACCTATTCACAACTTCGTATCGAAGGCGAAGTAAATTTGACGGGAGTAGATTTAGTTATGACTGGATCTTACACACCTGTAGGAAGCGAAACCTTCATCATCATCAACAATGACGGGGCGGACGCCATTCAAGGCAATTTTAATGGATTGTCTCAAGGTGCTACCATTACTAACTTCCGAGGAAGTAGCTTCCCCGCTACTATTTCTTATACGGGTGGAGACGGCAATGATGTGGTCATCACGGTAGGATGTAGTGCCTTCCCAGCGCCAACGGCTTCTGTCACTGCTCAACCTGACTGTGCTACTTCTTCGGGTACTATTACTGTAACCGCTCCAACAGGTGCCAATATTCAATATAGTGTTGATGGTGTGAGTTATCAAACAAGTGCCACTTTTAGTCAACTCTCGCCTAATACTTACTCAGTAACTGCTAAAAACACCCAAACAGGATGTGTCTCACAAATATTGAGTCTAACTATCAACGCTGTACCAAACGCCCCAACCATTTCCAGCGTTAACTTGACTCAGCCTACTTGTGCTACCAACACGGGTACGGCCGTCGTCAATGCTTCTGGTACAGGAACACTTGAATATTCTAAAGACGGGACCAACTGGCAAGAAAGTAACACATTTGCCAACCTCCCCGCAGGAAATTATACTTTCCAAGTACGTTTGCAGAATAATACATCTTGCAGCAATAGTTCGACTCAGCAGACCATTAATCCCGTACCAAACGCCCCAACCATTTCCAGCGTTAACCTAACCCAGCCTACTTGTACTACCAACACCGGTACTGCCGTCGTCAACGCCTCTGGAACGGGTACTCTGGAATATTCTAAAAACGGTACTAACTGGCAAGAAAGTAATACTTTTACCAACCTCGCATCGGGTAATTATACCTTCCAAGTAAGGTTGCAGAATAATACCTCTTGCTCGGCTTCTTCTCAGCAGCAGACTGTCAACCCCGTACCAAACGCCCCAACCATTTCCAGCGTCAACTTGACCCAGCCTACTTGTGCTACCAACACGGGTACCGCCGTTGTCAACGCTTCAGGAACGGGAACACTCGAATATTCTAAAGACGGAACCAACTGGCAAGAAAGCAATACTTTCAGTGGACTTGCCTCAGGGAATTATACCTTCCAAGTGAGATTGAAAAACAGTATGACTTGTTCGGCTTCTTCTCAGCAGCAGACTATCAACGCAACTCTTATATCACTGACTGTATTTAATTTGCAAGGTGGAACTACCCTATGTGCTAGTAGTTCGGGCAACACACCTGCCGCTGCTATCGTTCTCAACGGGTCACAAGTCGGAGTAATTTACCAACTTAAAAAAGACAACCAAAACTTCCGAGAACCTATCCTTGGAACAGGCAACAACCTCGTATTTTCCACCATCACTGAAGCTGGTACGTACACGGTCGAAGCGTTTGTGGAAGGAGGAGCTTGCTTGACCAATATGAATGGATCTGCTACAATCAATCTCGGACAGACGCCCAATGTCTTTACTCTCACTGGGGGGGGAAGTTATTGCAACGGTGGAAATGGCGTAGCCATTGGCCTAAGTAGCTCTCAAACGGGGATGAATTATCAATTGCGCAGAGCCAATACTAACATTGGCAATCCCATAGCAGGAACAGGTAGCGCTATTTCTTTTGGAAACCAAACCTTAGCTGGTACCTACACCGTAATAGCCACCGATGCCAATTCTTCTTGTAACAGAAACATGACTGGTTCTAAAACCGTCTCTGTCACTAATTGCAATGCCAGAGTCGCCAATAAAGAAAATAGTCCTATTGAAAGTACTGAAATTAAAGAGTGGGCTACTATCGCTCCCAATCCAGTGGTGAATTCTTTTGCTACTGTTTTGATAAAAGGACAAGACAATCAAACGATTCAGTGGAAACTCATTGACTTGAAGGGTTCCTCAATTAAAGAAAATAAGTTTGAGACTATTTCAGCATCGCATCAAGAAAAAATATCTCTTGAAGGTTTAAAGCCGGGCACTTATTTGATTCGTTTACAAGGGATTGAAAAAAGCATTACGCTAAAAATTATCAAAGCAAACTAGCGGGTGCCCTTATACACTAAAAAGCCCTTCCAGCATGACATTGGAAGGGCTTTTTTTATCAAAACCTAATTTTTAATTGACCGAAAATCTAACCCCACCCATACTTTCTAAAAGTTTAAAAAACTCATTAGTAGGAGCTACTTTATGCGTTCTAGATTGAAGTTTCACCTCCGTCCGACTTTGATGATCCACCACCGAAACCGTGAGTGCGCAGTGGCCAGGGTAGGCTTGAACGGCTTCGTTGAGCTTGCTAACAAGTGGCCCATCAATCATTTCTAAATCTAATTGAAGTTTGATCTCTTTTGTTAGCTTTTCACGTACCTCATTCAGAAGTTGCATCGAAGATATTTTGAACTCGTATTGGTCTTCTTGTTTCCAACGGTTCTGAATTTTTCCTTTCACAAACAAGAAATGGCCCATTTGTACGTAAGCCGAAAATTTCACAAAATCTTCTCCAAAAAGCGCCATCTCCATCGAACCCGCATAATCTTCAAGTTTGAAAATACAGAAAGGATTGCCTGTTTTGGTGGTGCGGACTTGACTGCTGCTCACAATTCCCGCCACTGTAATATCTTTCCCAAACAACAACGGGCGCCCGCCAATTTCTACATTGGCTACAACGGGGCTATCGCTTTCTTCATCCCCATCAGTGCTGTCAGGGACTTCGGAGGTAGCCATTACTTTGTCGAGGGTACAGGTACAGAAGTTAGTCAATTCCAAACGATACATATCAAGCGGGTGACCCGAAATGTAGAAACCAACCACATCTTTTTCAAAACGCAACCGCTCAATGTCACTCCACCGTTCGACATTAGGTGCTTTGGGTTTGGCAATGTCGGCACCACTTCCACCAAAACCACCAAACAACGACGCCTGTGCATTGGATTTATCAGCTTGAACAGCATTAGCGTATTTGATGAGTTTTTCAATTAAGTTTTGCTGTTCGCCGTCAGCAGCTGTAAAGTACTGCGCGCGGTGGTATTCTTCAAACAAGTCAAACGCTCCCGCATAGGCCAACGATTCGATGGTTTTCTTATTAACAGTTCGTAAGTTCACCCGAGTAATGAAATCAAAAAGGTCTTTGTAAGGGCCGTTTTTGGTTCGTTCTTCAATGATACTCTCTACGGCGGCGTCGCCTGTTCCTTTGATTCCGCCCAATCCGAAACGAATTTCGCCTCTTTTGTTTACACCAAAACGACGTTCCGATTCGTTGACGTCGGGTCCCAACACAGGAATTCCGAGAGCTTTACATTCTTCGAGGAAGAACGTAATTTTTTCGATGTTGCCCAATGAGCTTGTCAAGACCGCCGCCATGTATTCGGCAGGATAATGGGCTTTGAGATAGGCCGTTTGGTAGGCTACAAAGGCGTAGCAGGTAGAGTGCGATTTGTTGAAGGCATAAGACGCAAAAGCTTCCCAGTCTGTCCAGACTTTATCGAGTTTTTTCTCGTCGAGGTTGTTTTTTCGTCCCCCTTCCAAAAACTTACTTTTAAGCTTATTCAGGGTTTCGATCTGTTTCTTACCCATTGCTTTTCTAAGCACGTCGGCATCACCTTTGGTAAAACCTGCCAACTTTTGAGAAAGCAGCATCACCTGCTCTTGATAAACGTTAATCCCGTAAGTATCAGACAGATACTCTTCCATTTCAGGAAGGTCATATTCTATTTTTTCGCGTCCATGCTTTCGGTTGATATAGTTAGGAATGTAGGCAATCGGCCCTGGGCGATAGAGTGCGTTCATGGCGATAAGGTCTTCAAAACGGTCAGGTTTGAGTTCGCGCATGTACTTTTTCATCCCGTCGGATTCAAACTGGAAAACGGCGTTGGTATCACCTCTTTGGAACAATTCAAAAACCTTGACATCATCCAACGGAATATAATCAATCTCTATTTTAACCCCGTGGTTGGCCTCAATCATCCGAAGGGCTTCCTTGATGATGGTCAAGTTTCTTAACCCCAAGAAGTCCATCTTGATGACCCCCGCATCTTCAATGATTTTTCCTTCGTATTGGGTAATCAGTAAGTCAGATTCTTTGGAGGTACTAACAGGAATCAAATCTGTTAAATCAGAAGGCGCAATGATAATCCCGGCGGCGTGAATACCTACGTTGCGGACGGTTCCTTCTAGTTTTTGAGCTTCTTTAAGAACCTTGGCTGTCAAGTCGTTGCCTTTCAGCATTTCACGCAACTTCTTCAAGTTTTCTACCTCGTCGGGTGTTACAACTTCCGCCATTTTTTCGAGAGGCACTTTGAAAACCTTGTCGAGGTTCATGCCATAGGTTGGCTTATCAGGCACAAGTTTTACCACAGCATTGGCTTCTTGTAGCGGCAAATCCATCACACGCGCCACGTCTTTAATCGACGATTTGGCGGCCATTGTACCGTAAGTAATGATTTGAGCTACCTGGTTTTTACCGTATTTCTGCACTACATAATCAATCACCCGTTGGCGGCCTTCGTCGTCAAAGTCAGTATCAATATCGGGCATGGAGATACGGTCGGGATTCAAGAAACGCTCAAAAAGCAGGTCGTACTTGATGGGGTCAATGTTGGTAATTCCGATGGCATACGCTACGGCACTTCCTGCCGCCGAACCCCGCCCTGGCCCAATGAGTACGCCCATGTCGCGCCCCGCTTGGATAAAGTCGGCAACGATAAGGAAGTAGCCAGGGAAACCCATGTTTTTGATGGTATTCAGCTCAAAGTTGAGGCGGTCTTCTACCTCTGGCGTAATTTCTTTGTATTTCTGGCGTGCGCCTTCAAATGTCCAGTGTTTGAGGTATTCCCACTGATTAAGTACATCGGCGGTGAGTTCTTTCATTCTGCCGTTGAACTCAATCATTTGCGAAATACTGTGCTTTTTAAACTCTTCAGGAATCGGGAAATTGGGCAACAAAATATCCCGATTGAGCTTTAACAATTCTACTTTGTCAACGATTTCTTGCGTATTGTCCAGCGATTCGGGCAAATCACTGAACGTTTTGAGCATTTCGTCTTTGGTTTTGAAATAAAACTCATCGTTGAAAAACGCAAAACGTGTGCCCTTAGGCATCGGATTTTCGTCGTCAAAGTCCTTGTTGGTAGGCGTTGATTGCTTATCACCCGTATTGACACACAACAAAATATCGTGGGCGTTGGCGTCGTCTTGTTCTACGTAGTGACTATCATTGGAACATATCACCTTGACATTAAACTCTTTGGCGTATTTAAGCAAGGCTTCGTTGGCAATGATTTGGTCACGGATACCGTGGCGTTGGATTTCGACGTAATAATCATCCCCAAACAAATCGAGCCACCACTTAAACTCTTGGCGACCAGCTTCTTCGCCTTTCTTTATGATGGCTTGCGGCACACTCGCCCCGATGCAGCAAGTCGTAGCAATAAGCCCTTTGTGGTATTTCACGAGCAGTTCTTTGTCGATACGCGGGTATTTACCGTACATACCTTCAATAAAACCCAGCGAGCAGAGTTTGGCCAAGTTGCGATAACCTTCGGCGTTTTTGGCCAACAGCAATTGGTGACGGCGAACGTCTTTTTGTTCTTTGGTAAACTGTTTTTTATGGCGGTCTTCTACCAAATAAAACTCACAGCCCACGATGGGCTTGATACCTTGTTTGTGTCCCTCGGCCACAAACTCAAATACACCAAACATATTGCCGTGATCGGTAATGGCAATGGCAGGCATATCGTCGGCTTTGGCCTTTTTGAACAGTTTCTTTATATCTGCCGCCCCGTCGAGTAGCGAGTATTGGGTGTGGCAGTGGAGGTGGGAGAATTGCATATCAACTACGTTAAAGTCTGTACCTTAGATTGGATTTTAGTGCGTTATCAACGCACATTTTTAGAGCTTGTGATACAAGTGGAAACTTCAGAAGTTTATTTCTGAGACAAATTTTCTATAAAACTGTTAAGGGGTTTATATTTTTCTTTTAGTATTTCAAGATTTTTCTTAAAATCATTTGAGTAATCTTGTAAGTCAATAGCCACACTTTTATTATTTTCTTTTATTGGGAATAACATTTTATTGGCATTACTTACATTATTTACAATTTCATCAAAGTCTATTTCTTGGCTCATTTCTTTGTTATCTTTCCATAACTCAAGAAGTGGCTGAATTAAGTTTTTTTGAATCAACTCAAGATTTGTTGGATTTTGTTTTGTCTCATTAATATGTTTTACAAGAAGGCGATTTAATGTTTCGTAGAAATCCAAATAGGGATTCTTGTCCTTTTTTAGCTCTCCTAACTTAGACGCCACCATTTTTCTAACTTCATATACTAGTTTTGTATATTCCTGTTTGCGGTCGAAATCAAATTTCTGAGATTTTTCTAAAGATTTTCTTATCTCATTATAAGAGTCATAAAAATAATCTATAATCCCGAAGATGACAGCTATATCATCATTTTTTAACTGATTTAAATAAGAATGATAATGTTCTTCTTGATTTATACGATGAACGATGCGTTCTAAATCATGTAGAGAGGCTGATATTAGTTCCGGAAAAGTAATATTATCTTCTTCAATAGTTTGAATGAACTTGTCCAAACCAGTAATTAAATGCTCTATGGTAGATAAGGATTTATTTATCAAATGTTGCAAATATCTAAGTTTGTCTTTCTCAAATTCTTTTTTCTTAATTTCTTCTTTTAGTTTCTCTTTTTTCAGTGATTGAAGATAAACCCAAATAGTAGTGTAGGCTCCGACACCTGCACCTAAGATACCAACCAACAAATCTGTCCAAAAAGAGTTGTCATCACCTGAAAATTCACCAGATTGAAAAATGATGTCAAATAAAAATATCATAAAATCTGCCTATTAATTTTTAATCTATGCCACCGCAAATCCCGTATCGGGCCGAACCACAGGTGAACGAAAACCCAGTACGATGTCTTCTTTTGGAATACCTGCTTCGAGCAATTGCTCTGCTACCACTAGGTCGGTACCATCATAATGAATCCAAACTTTGCCAGAGGATGCGACTTCCATGTGTAAAATTGGCCCGTACAATCGGCGTTCATTGTGCCAGTCATTTTGAAAAAGCAGGTATTGTCCATGGACATCATCCTTAATCATTTGCATATGGAAGGGCTGAGTCGCTGATTGGAAGTCTTCTACTATGGTATCCATAATACCCTGAACGACTGATTTATAAATAGTTAGCTTATCCATTTTTCTATTTTTTCTTCTTTAACGTTATAAACAATAATCTTCAGATGATACCGCTCTATTACCTTGAGAGTTAGGGGCTCTTCAAAAAGAGTATCATAAATATCCAAGGGGACGGCTAGAAACAATATCCGTTGTGGTTGAGTCTCTTCAATAGCGAGTTGATAATAATTGAATTGCCCAAGGGCTTTATAAAACTCATGAATTTCAGATAAGCCAATAAAGCTCTTTATTTCAATTGCAATTTGTTGATTTCCTTTTTCTGCTCCAATTAATCTTTCTGCTCCTAAATCCACTTGAATAGTTCTTTTCAAAGTAGGTATGAAAAGTGGGTCATGAGTGATAGTCCAACCTTCTGTTATGAGTGCCTTTTTTACAAGTTGATGGTATTTGTCTTTAGCCATAAAGTATAGGTAGCTTCTGCGATAACTCCATATGATACAAGTTCCTATCCAAAGTTACGGTTTTCTGCTAGAAAGCGGAAGAGGATAGGCGCTAAAATTGCGATGTAGTGTGTTGACACGAGGGCTTAGCCGCCATGTCAATCTTGCTTCTATGAAGGTAAAAATCACGAAAAACTTATATAAGAGTTATGTTTAGCAAAGAGGGCATAACCTAAAATTGCACAATAGCGATACAAAATCAGCAATTAACTAAGATTAGGATTGTGGAAATGTGGGACGTTCTGCTATATTTGCCCGACTTTATTGTATAAATATTCAACTAAACTTTTTAACTCTTCGCATGAATAGTATCGTTTACCTTGTCCCGGCTTTTGGGGCTATTGGGCTTTTGTACACCGCTTGGCGCTTCAACTGGGTTTCGAGCCAGCCTGCTGGTGATGCCAACATGCAAAAACTTTCGGGCTATATTGCCGATGGTGCCATCGCATTTTTGAAGGCTGAATGGAAAATCTTGGCCTATTTTGCCATTCCAACCGCCCTTGTTTTAGGGTATTTGGGAACCCAAGAAGGAACGCCCGAAAACCCCATCCACTCCTCACCTCTTATTGCCGTCGCCTTTTTGATTGGGGCGTTGCTGTCGGCTACGGCTGGATATATTGGTATGAAAGTCGCTACCAAAGCCAATGTTCGCACGGCACAAGCAGCACGGACGTCTCTTTCCAAAGCTTTAGAAGTATCATTTACAGGTGGCTCCGTAATGGGCATGGGCGTAGCTGGCTTGGCCGTTTTGGGCTTGGGTGGCTTGTTCATTTTATTTTATAATCTTTTTGCTGCGGGCCAGCCCCTCACTTCTGACGAAATGAAAACAGCTATCGAAGTCTTGGCTGGATTTTCGTTGGGAGCCGAGTCCATCGCACTTTTTGCGCGCGTAGGTGGTGGTATCTACACCAAAGCTGCCGACGTGGGAGCCGACCTTGTAGGTAAAGTAGAAGCAGGTATTCCTGAAGATGACGTCCGCAACCCTGCCACTATCGCCGACAACGTAGGCGACAATGTAGGCGACGTAGCGGGGATGGGCGCCGACTTATTTGGCTCATATGTAGCCACCATTTTGGCAACGATGGTATTGGGTCAAGAAATTGACGTAACCGACAACTACGGCGGTTTTTCTCCTGTGTTACTTCCTATGCTGATTGCTGGTGTTGGTTTGTTGGCTTCGCTGGTTTCTACTTTCTTTGTGCGTATCAAAAGCGAAACTTCATCCGTACAAAATGCCTTGAATATCGGAAACTGGGCTTCTATCATCATTACTTTCATAGCGTCTTATTTTTTGGTAAAAAATATTTTACCTGAAACCCTCAACCTCCGTGGCTTTGCGTTTACTTCCAATGGGGTTTTCTTAGCAATCGTGGTTGGGTTGGTAGTAGGTGCGCTTATGTCTTATATCACCGAATACTATACTGCCATGGGCAAGCGTCCTGTGCTTTCTATCATCGAAAAATCAGGTACTGGACACGCTACCAATATCATCGGTGGGTTAGCTGTAGGGATGGAGTCGACCGTATTACCTATTATTACTTTGGCCGCGGGCATTATCCTTTCTTACAAATTTGCTGGATTGTATGGTGTTTCTATTGCAGCGGCGGGTATGATGGCTACTACGGCGATGCAATTGGCGATTGATGCTTTCGGTCCAATTGCCGACAACGCAGGTGGTATCGCCGAAATGTCACAATTGCCTTCTGAAGTACGTGGCCGTACCGACAATTTGGATGCCGTAGGTAACACTACCGCTGCCACTGGTAAAGGATTTGCGATTGCGTCGGCAGCCTTGACTTCGTTGGCATTGTTTGCAGCTTTTGTAGGAATTGCGGGCATTACTCAAATTGATATTTACAAAGCTGACGTTTTGGCGGGCTTGTTTGTAGGCGGCATGATTCCGTTTATTTTCAGCGCATTGTGTATTTCAGCCGTAGGAAAAGCGGCCATGGAAATGGTAAACGAAGTACGTCGTCAGTTCCGTGAGATTCCGGGCATTATGGAATACAAAGCCGAACCAGAATACGAAAAATGCGTGGCTATTTCTACGGAGGCATCTATCAAGCAAATGATTTTACCTGGTGCTATTGCACTGATTGTACCCGTGTTAGTAGGCTTTACTATGGGACCTGAAGTATTGGGTGGAGTACTTGCAGGCGTAACTGTATCAGGTGTATTGATGGGAATTTTTCAGTCAAACGCTGGTGGTGCTTGGGACAACGCAAAAAAATCATTTGAAAAAGGGGTAAATATCGACGGGCAGATGTATTATAAAAAGTCAGAGCCACACAAAGCATCCGTGACAGGAGATACCGTAGGTGACCCTTTCAAAGATACTTCGGGTCCCTCGATGAACATCTTGATTAAATTGATGTCTATCGTATCGTTGGTGATTGCTCCGTACATTGCCGTAAAAGGTGGTCACAGCCATGCTACCAAAGCACCTGTCGAAATCAAAGTTGAAAACCAGTCAGCTTCTCTTACCAAAGCTACTGCCCTCAAACTTGATAAACCCACTTTGACTTCTTTATCAAAATAATTTTCGAACGCTTACCCACATTAAAAGCCTTATCTCAAAATAGAAGAGATAAGGCTTTTTGTTTTGGACTTTTGTTCATCCTACCTTTGTATCTCCTTCTAACCACAAACACAATACCCAAAAATCTGTTATTTCCTCAAGCATCATGAATCTGACCAAAATCGTTTCTCTCTTTTTCGCCCTTTTGTTTACCTATTTTGTGGTAGTGCAATACAACGACCCCGACCCCGAAATATGGATGCCTATTTATGGGATTGCGGTAGCGGCTTGTTTGAGCATCTTTTTTGCAAAAGCTCCGCGTAGTTATGTATTTGTGATTATGGCGTTAGCGTATTTTTTTGCAGCTTATCAACAGTGGCCTCCCCAATATGAAGGCGTATTTTGGGGAGAAATGCAAATGCGTAGTATCAATATCGAACTAGCCCGCGAATCGCTTGGTTTGGTGATTTCAGGAATTGGAATGTTGGTGATGTTTTTTTTACGTAACAAATTGGTCGTAGAGACGTAACATGTTACGTCTCTCGTCTCTACAATATTCGACAATCAAAGACGTAACATTGTTACATCCCACAAAGACGTAACATGTTACGTCTCTACAATACCCAATCCTATTTATTTCTATCAATCGTATATTGCACCAGACCTTCCAAGGAGGTTCGATATACTGACTCGGGAAAAGAATGTAGAATAATGCGAGCTTCCTCCACTAGCTTCTGCATCTGCTGAGTCGCATACTGAATCCCTCCCGATTCCCGCACAAACTTAATCACCTCAGCTACTTTTTGGGGTTTATCGCTGTGATTTTTGATGAGGTTGATGATATGTCGCCGATTGCTCCATGTCGTTTGTTTCAAAGCATAAATCAACGGAAGAGTCATTTTCTTTTCTTTAATATCAATGCCCAAAGGCTTGCCCACTTCGGCTTCGCCAAAATCAAATAAGTCATCTTTGATTTGAAATGCAAGCCCTACCTTCTCCCCAAATTGGCGCATTTTTTCTACCAAATCGCTAGAAGCCCCCGCCGAACTCGCCCCTACCCCACAACAAGAAGCAATCAAAGAGGCTGTTTTTTGGCGAATGATTTCAAAATACACCTCTTCTGTAATGTCCAAACGCCGTGCTTTAGCCAACTGAAGCAGCTCCCCTTCGCTCATCTCTCGTACTGCATTGGAGACGATTTGCAAAAGTGTAAAATCCTTATTATCAACTGAAAGCAATAAACCTCTCGACAAAAGATAATCTCCTACCAAAACGGCGATTTTGTTTTTCCAGAGGGCATTGACCGAGAAAAATCCGCGCCGATAATTGGACTCATCCACCACATCATCGTGCACAAGCGTAGCCGTATGTAGCAATTCAATCAGGGCAGCACCTCGGTAGGTACTTTCGCCAATGGTACCACTCACACCTGCCGTCAAAAACACAAACATCGGTCGCAATTGCTTGCCTTTTCTACGTACAATGTAGTTCATGATTTGGTCGAGCAGCATTACTTCACTTTTCATAAACTGCCGAAACTTTCGCTCAAAGGCTTCCATTTCAGAAGCAATAGGGGCTTGTATGTCTTTTAATGAGAGGGGCATCATTTCGTTGGTAGCTTACAATAAACCCTCTTGGAGGGTCACTGTCACCCGAAGAGCAAATTATTGTATTTAAATCTTTTTTGGGTTTGTTTTCGGACAAACGCCAAATTTGGTACAAATCTGTTAACATTACACCAAACTTCAATAATTTGTTTCGTCCGAGCGTCATTTATTCATCGAATTTGATAAATTTCGCCGCTCGTTCACATCAACAGTACAACAATATGAAGGCATTAGTATTAGGAGGTGGCTCCCTTAAAGGAGCTTTTCAAGTAGGAGTAATTCAGGCAATTTTAGAAAAAGGCTTTGAGCCAGAGATGGTATATGGCGTTTCAGTAGGAAGTCTGAACGCGAGTTATATGGTCAATGAGGCAGGTAAAAAATCAATAGAATCTAAGAAAGTAGACTGGCCAACCATTAGCCGCCAATTGATTGAATTTTGGGTCAAAAACATCACCAAGCCCGAAGACATTGCTTTGATGCGCTCACGCTTTAGCTTGGGTGTTGATACCCTGATGAGTCGTTTTGATGGGCTGCTTGATACTACTCCCCTCCACAACCTAGTCCGTAACAATATCGATGCATTTATTTTACGAAACAGCCCAATCAAAATCAAAGTAGGGGCAGTGGATGTCATCAGTGGGAAAATGGTATATGCTTGCCCTCAAGATGAGCATTTTGTAGAATACGTGATTGCGAGTAGTTCGTTGCCTACTCTTATGCCTGCCGTCACTATTGCAGGTCAACGCAAATCTGCCTACCTCGACGGCGGTATGCGTGTAGTAGCGCCCCTCAAAGCAGCCCTTGAAGACGGAGCCACCGAAATCGTGTGTGTGGCTTGCCATGCCGAGCATATTTATAACGAACCCGTCAATTATCGCAATTTATTCAAACTCCTAGACCGCGTCAAAGACATCAACGTCAACCAAATCGTTAATAGTGATATCGCTTGGGCGCAGGCTTATGTCGAAAAAGAAGGATTGAAAGGCCGCCAACTCAACTTAACGGTGATTCGGCCACATGAGCCTCTGCATCTTGATATGCTCAAATTCAACTCCGACGACATTGTCAGGCTCATCGTGCAAGGTTACCAAACTGGCTACGAATACCTCCAAGCGCATGGATTACCTTCTCTGCCCACCAAAACAAGTTCTGCAGTACCTACTTCAGAAGACAGTAGTGGGTTTGAATAAGAGAATAGCTATGAGAAGTTAGGCGTAGTTTTTTACTAGAGATCGTAAACAGACTCAAAATAATGGCATATGTAATGGTCGACATAGAAAGTGATGGACCCATTCCGGGAGACTTTTCTATGATTTGTTTTGGAGCCGTTTTAGTGGACGAGCAACTTGACAAAACATTTTATGGAAAACTTAAACCCATTTCCGAAAAATTTATTCCTGAAGCGCTCAATGTGTCAGGATATTCAAGAGAAGAAACTTTAGCTTTTGAAGAACCAAAACTCGTAATGACAAACTTTGCAAACTGGATTAAAGAAACTTGCAAAGATAGACCCATATTCATTAGCGATAACAATGGTTTTGATTGGATGTTTATTTGTTGGTATTTTCATCATTTTACAGGGACAAATCCATTTGGATTTAGTTCTCAAAACTTAGGTAGTCTTTATAAAGGAATTGAAAAAGACACTTTCAAAACATTCAAACATTTACGAAAAACAAAACATACACACAATCCAGTAGATGATGCCAAAGGAAATGCAGAAGCCCTACTGACAATGAAAAAGGAGCTTGGATTAAAGATAAAGTTCTAGTGGCCGCATATTACAATAAATGACTATTCTAAAGTATTTTTTCTCAACTATGAACATCAAAATTAGAAAGGGCTTGCCCGAAGATGTACCCTCCGTATTTGAACTTGTAAAAGAACTTGCTCTATACGAAAAAGCCCCCGAGCAAGTCACCAATACCCCCGAAATGATGCTCAAAGATGGTTTCGGGCCAGACCCTATTTTTGGACTTTTTGTGGCCGAAGTAGATGACAAAGTCGTTGGGATTTCGCTCTATTATTTTCGATACTCTACTTGGAAAGGCAAACGCCTCTACCTCGAAGACATCGTAGTGACCGAGACAATGCGTGGCTATGGCCTCGGCAAAAAACTATTTGACGCTACCGTAGAAGAAGCCAAAGCTACCCACTGCACTGGCATGATGTGGCAAGTGCTCGACTGGAACAAACCTGCCATTGATTTTTATGAAAAATACGGCACTCGCTTCGACGGCGAATGGATTAATTGCCACCTTGATTTTTAAAGTATGTCTATTGCTCAAAATATCCAACAAATCCAAAATAGTCTTGGCCCCAACGCCAAACTCATCGCCGTTACCAAAACCAAGCCCGTAGCTATGCTCATGGAGGCTTACGAAGCGGGTTTTAAACGATACGGCGAAAACAAAGTACAAGAAATGGTGACCAAATATGAACAAATGCCCAAAGACATCGAATGGCATTTGATTGGTCATTTACAAACCAATAAAGTCAAATACATGGCTTCGTTTGTGGCCATGATTCACTCCGTAGATAGCCTCAAACTGCTACAAGAAATCAATAAACAGGCGGCCAAAAATGAGCGCGTTATTGACTGCTTGTTACAGATTTTTATTGCCCAAGAAGAAACCAAATTTGGACTTTCGGAAAGCGAAGCAAAGGAACTACTGACCTCCGAGGGTTTCAAAGCGTTGAAAAATGTACGCATCGTAGGATTGATGGGCATGGCATCCAATACCGACAATACCGCCCAAATCCGTGAAGAATTCAGAAGATTGAAGCAATTTTTTGACGAACTCAATGCCACAATTTGCGCCAACTCCCTCGCCGAACTATCGATAGGTATGAGTAGCGACTATTCGATTGCGGTCGAAGAGGGCAGTACACTCGTCAGAGTAGGAAGTGCTATTTTTGGTTCTCGTTGAGAGGACTTTCTCCCCCTTCGGGACCATAAAAAAGTACCCAGGTCAAGAAATTTTCGCTAAACTCGACAAACCTGTGAACCGCTCTCGCGGGTACAAACAAAAAATCACCCGTTTTGACCGGCGTCTTTTGGCCTTCTAGCTCAAATACCGCCTCACCCGCTGCAATAATATACACTTCATCGCGCGAGTGAGGCGTTTGTTTGTCTTCTCCTTCGGGCTGATATAGCTCCACCGAAAGTGTACCATGCCGAAATACTTCCAGAAATACCGCCGAAACTTCTCCAAGTTTTTGGTGCGCCTCGGCTAAACATACTTTGTTTGGAAACATCATATCAATTTGTCTCAACCCTGCACCAACGGGAAATAACGTTCGCGAAGTACCCTAAGATGATGAATCGGATGCCCTATCAGCACAAACCCCAAAGCCAAAGGAGAGATTTGCTGGTTAAAACTAATGCCTTCTCGAAGAAACATTTCATCATTAAAACTCTTAAAAAGGGCAATAGTGGAGCGGCGCACTATCGCAAATTCGTCCAACAAATCGTCGAGGTTACGCTGAGATGCGGTGGTATTAGCCCCAAAAAGGTCTTCATCATAACCCGGGAGAGCGGTTTTGTCGTTACGCGCAAAACGCATCGCTCTATACGACATAATGCGCTCATTATCAATTAAATGTTGCAAAATATCCTTAACAGTCCATTTGCCCGGTGCATACACTTGGTCGCCAAGAGTAATAAGTACCTGCTTGACCGAGGGCGTCTCAAAAAGCGAGGCCGTTTGTTCTAGCCCTTCTATGACATCAATATCATCTACGAGCAAAATATAACGGTCAAAAAACTGCGGCATATGCCGAATATCGGAGCGTTTCATGGGAATAGTGGGTTAAATTGAAATGTCAGAGGGAATCAAATGCGCTGGCAAAGATAACGACTGACTGCTATCATCGGCAAGGGGAGCTTCCCGAATAGTTCGCAACGGAATCAATCCCGACCATATCGGCAGTGCTTTGTCTTCGACTTCGTCGTTGGGCATACCTGTGCGATACTTGGCCGATGCCTCTTCGATTTTAAAAGCCAAAACGGTTGTTTTTCTTACTTCGCTTTCGGTCATAGGTCGCAAATAATCCCAACTATTGGGTACTATTTTTTCCGTAATCCATTTCAAAGCCTCTGCTTTGGGATGATAGGCTTCTACTTTTTCGGCACTCGAAAACATAATCACAGAGCGATAATTGACCGAATGAGAAAAAGCAGACTTGGCTACCACAAGCGCATCGGTAAGCATTACTGAGATACACACCGGTGCACCATTTTCGATAGCACGTATAAAATGACTACCTACCGAACCGTGGATATACACATAATTGCCATAACGCGCAAAGGCCGTCGGAATCGCAAAAGGTTGACCGTCAATGACACAACTTACGGTACAAAACAAAGCTTCGTCTAAAATCGCGTAAATGGCTTCGTCGTCGTGCCGTGTGCGTTTGGCCAAGCGGCTAGGAGTAGTTTTGGAAGTGGGCTGCATGGGTTGAAAAATTGAATGTTGTTGATTTTGATACAAAATTATACCTTTACTGGCTCACTTTAAGTGTCCACTTTTCACAAAATCAGTAGTCCACTTTATCACCAATGGTAGCTTATCAATCCCTCCTTCACCTTGACAAAACCGCCAAGCAAGCTGCCTATTTACAGCTCGCCAATCAGCTCATGGTTCTCATCAGAGGAGGAGAATTACGAGCAGGCCAAAAGCTACTAGGTTCGCGACAAATGGCCGCGCTATTGAATATCCACCGACAGACTGTTGTTCAGGCTTACGACGAACTGCTAGTACAAGGATGGCTCGAAACTCGCACTGGAAGCGGCACCTATGTAGTAGAAAATTTACCAGAAATCCACCCCACACCTTTAGATAAAAACCAAAATTCAAACGCCAATCCCGTCAAAACGGCTGGTTTTAGGATAGAAGCAGCCCCTCACTTAGCTCGCGGCGTATTAGGGGCATCGGCTTCTCTCCACCTCGACGATGGCTTTCCAGACCCGCGTCTAGCACCCTTAGCCGAACTGTCGAGGGCGTATCGTTCACAACTTCTACAGGGCAACCCTTATGTGAAACTAGGCTACAACGATACCAAAGGCTCGGCATGGCTGCGACGAGAGCTGTCGGCTTATCTCAACGAAACCCGTGGCCTCAAAACCACCGCCGACAATATCCTTATCACTCGTGGAACGGTGATGGGGCTTTATCTAGCAAGTACAGGTTTACTCAAAAAAGGCGACAAAGTCGTAGTAGGCGAATTGAGCTGGGGAGGCGCCAACATGAGTTTTTTACAAGCAGGAGCCGAACTCATCAAAATCCCCGTAGATGCCCACGGATTGGTCATCGAAGCCCTTGAAAAACTATGCCAACAGCAGCCGATTCGGATGGTATATGTGACTTCACATCACCATTACCCTACCACTGTGGCGCTACGCGCCGATCGCCGACTTCAGCTGCTTCACTTGGCAGAAGCCTACAAATTTATCGTGTTTGAGGATGATTATGACTACGATTTTCATTATTTAAGTCAACCACTCCTCCCCTTGGCAAGTGCCGACCGCCAAGGGATGGTCTTGTACTGTGGTTCTTTTACAAAAGCGATTTCGCCCGCGTTTCGAGTAGGCTACCTGGTAGGTTCCGAAAACGTAATTCATCATTTATCCCAACTGAGACGCATCATCGACCGACAAGGCGATTTGATGCTCGAAAATTCCTTCGCCGAACTACTCCAAAACGGGGTCATTCAGCGACATATCCGCAAATCCCTACGCGAATACCGCATCCGGCGCGACGCATTTTGTGAGTTACTTTCGACTTATTTAAGCTCCTATCTCCAATTTCAAATTCCCGATGGAGGTATGGCCGTCTGGACACATTTCGACCCAAGTATCGACCTAGAAATGCTCGCTACTGAAGCCCTCAAAAAAGGTTTGTTTTTTGCAGACGGTAAATTTCACGCTCCTTTGACTCATCATACACGTTTGGGGTTTGCCTCTTCTACGATTACTGAGCTGGAGCAATGCGTGGAGATATTACGTCAGATACTTCATACTGTTTGAATTTCAACAAAATACATATCAATTTTTCCCTTGTTTTTAGCTTCGATTTTACCACGGTATTCAAACTTAAAATCGTCTTTTAACAGGGCATAAGTTGCTTCCGAAACATTAATTCGATTTGCCTTACCATTTTGCTCCATTCTTGCAGCGGTATTGACAGTATCACCCCAAATATCATACGCAAACTTAGACTTACCTACTACCCCAGCAATAGTAGGCCCGCTATGAATCCCGACTCGCACCTCAAATGCTCGCCTATTTTGTAATAATCTTTGCTCTTTTTCTTGGTTCACAAAACGTAATATTTCATGGGCAGCTTCCACCACTTGATGAGCATGGCGCTCATTGGGCTCGGGAATGCCACAGATAGCGAGATAGGCATCGCCAATCGTCTTTATTTTCTCAAGTTTATATTTTACTACTATTTCGTCGTAATTTTTATAATAGTAATCCAGCTCCTTGATTAAATCTTCTGGCGACATCTGCTCTGTATGCTTCGTAAAATCTACTATATCCATAAAAAGAATCGTAGTAGCATCATACAATCGAGGTTTTACCGCTCCGTTTTTGATGAGTTCATCTACTGTACTTTCTGGCAGCGTATTTAACAATAATTTTCTAGTTTGCTCTTTTTCGGCCAATAGTTGCTGCGCTTTCAGTCGCTCGATAGCCTCTTGAGTACGAAGATGACGTACTTCATTGATACGCGCCCCCAAACTTAAAGAATAGAGCGAGTTTTCAAGAATAGTTGCAATCTGAGACATGGTAGTCGCCGTAATACCAAACAAAAACAGCGGGATGATTTCCAAAATTTGCAACACCATCAATATCGTACCTGTTACATAAAAAAAGGTAGCTACAAAAAACAAAATGCTGGGCAAATGTTTTCGAAAAGACATCAACACACAGACCACAAAAATGGTAGGATAAGCTATAAAAAACGCCAAGTAATTGATTGTTGCCCTGATGAGTTCTAAACTTGGAAAAAAATTGGAAACAACCGAAAACAAATACGCCCCCAAAACATAATTCAAGAACCTGTTTACTCTGGGGTAATATATTTTAATTTCTAGAATATTTTGGGCAAGTAAAATATAAAATATAGCTACAAAAGTCCCAAAAATAGAAATAGGAGCGCGATTTACATCGCTATGTCCATATAGTGGATACGCAAATTGAGGAGTAATACCTATGATAAAAAAAATCCCACTTATGACCTCTCCACAATAATAAAAATAGGCTTTTATTCGGGTAAAAAAGAATAGCAGGATATTAGAAATCAACATGATAATCGTAGCGCCTAAATACATAAAAGTAAAGTCGCTTGGGCCTTCATAGTTGTTCTGAAAGTATTTTTTAGTGGTCACAATCAGCGGAACCCTCATCTGCGGCGTGATAGGCATGTCTTTGTTCACAGCTTTGAGATAAATCGTCACCGTTTGGTTGGGTTTACACTCAAATTCAAAAAAAGCAAGACCTGATACAGGTAGGGCTTTCTCATCATCCGCTATTTTAATACCACTTTTAAGAGGCCCTATCAAGGTAGAATCGGTCTTAACCCAACATGTCAGGAATTCGAATCGATTGGTTCCGATATAGAAAGGCGAAGCAATAGTAGTCTGATTGGTGACTTTTAGTTTTAGCCAATTGTAGGTTTCTTGTCCTTTAATAAAAGCACTTTCAAAAGGTAAAAATTGTGCATCATATATCCCCCTAACCACCATACTATCCTTATAAACAAACTCGTTTTTCATTGGTAATACTTGCATATCTGCTTCTACCACACGATACTTCCACTGGTTGTCAACCACCACTTGCGCCTCTACCCAAGACAGCGTTTTTATAAGAAGAAATGCCAATAAAAGTAGAATTCGTTTTTTCATATCTCCGACTACCACGGTAAAAATAGGTCTATTGTATCATTTTTTGAAACGGCTCTCGCTGCCAAAATCCCTGACACCACGGCTCCTTCTACAAATCCAGTATTAAGGCCATTCTGAATCCAGTCTCCTGTAAGCACTACATTGGTAAAGCCACTTTCATGAGCCTGCAAACGGTGCTTAGAAGAGCCTTTTAAGGAATATACATAGCGCTCTGAGGAATCAATATTGACCCTCCAATACTGATTCCTAAGACGCTCCTCTCCTATCCCATTGTAGGGGTCGAATAAAATATTCCAATCAAATTGTCCTGCTTCATCAAAAGCCCCGGGTAGGATATGACGTAAGTCTTTTTCAATAAAACTCTTCATACTGTCATAAACTTTTTGGCGTTGACTTTCAGGAAAATAACTTAAATCCAACGGAGGTATCAATTCAGACTCTGCAAATGCGCCACACACATAAAACAAATACTTAGGAACATAGGCACCCTCCCAAACCTCTCGACTCAATACTTGATTCATTTCTGCAAAAGTATCAAGTGGCTCTACATAAGTTGATAACACTTTTTGGGGATGCGCCCCCAGTTGTTCAGGGCTTTTGGTGAGCCAAATCTGAAACGCTTGCGTTTGTACCGTACCCACTTTATCAAGCATATTAGCCCAAGCTTTGTTGGCTTCAATAAGCTCACTACAAAAATACGGAAGCGATGCTACCGACGCTCCAATCACCACTTCGTCAAAATCTTCACCCCATTTTTTGATGATTTTTTCTCCTTTCCAGCCTGCCCAATCGCTACTTAGGTCAATATTCTGCTTTTGTAATATCTGTGCTTGTGATGGGTCTAATTGCTCATACAGTGGTCGAGAAGGCCAACTTGGTAGCCCTTTTACCTCTATCAAAGGGTTGTATTCCGTTAACCCTTCCTGCAACTTCACTTGCTTTTCTATCTCAATTTCAGCCACATACCTTTTATCTTCTGACAATACTAGATTTGAAATTTTCTCAAAAAACTGAAAACGAACATTTTCAGGAAACTCTTTTTTGAGCCATAGATATAAAGGGGCAAAGATGGTATCCCCCATTCCCGCCTGCATTCGCCATATAAAATTTTCTTTGCTTGTGAGTACCCACCTAAAAAGGATGTTGAGGGCAGTCCCCGCTTCTACGTTGGGAGCCGACACAGCCCCTTTATAAAAAGCAAATGGTCCATCATACATCAATTTGATAGCGGGAAATTCATAAATAAAATGTTTGTCAGCCCCGTGTATAATCAGCCATTCTTTGAGGTCATAATCATTAATAACACTGAAGTCTAAGGTCATTTTACCGTGATCCATCTTGATTACTCCATCTTTGAAGATGCCTTTGGTAGCCACAATGGCAAAGTCAATAATGCACCAAATACGCAACAGATGAGGAAATTTTTCAATCAAATGCCCTATCGAATCCCAAATCCAGTGGTGTACTGATTCCAAATGCTCGATATGCGCCTCTACATGCTCTGCATGATGCGTTTGCTTATTGCTCAGTACCGTCCCTATCACTCTTAAATGTTTTTCAACGGCATGGCTAAAAGTTTTAGTAAGAAGACCTTCCTCCACTTTCTGAATATATCCATCCAAGGAGTTTTGAAGGCGAGGATGCTCTCTTTTTTGTTTAAATAGTTTTCGAAAAAAACTGATAATAGAATCCCAAAATCCTAATTCTACTTTTACGATACCTTCCTTAAATTCGTCGGCAAGTTTATGAAATATAATTTCAAATATTAACTCCACAGGGTTTGGGAATTTTCCATCTCCCAAAGTACCCGATATAGGGGGCAAATCCAAAACCCAATCTACCCACTGATTGTTGATTTTTTGAGACAAGTCAACGTTAGGCTGCGGTTTAAAAGCTTCTTCGAAGGTAGCCAATGGAGCATCTTTGGGACGTGCCAATTTTGCGTACACATTTTTTATCATTCGAAAAGCATTTTCATAAAATCCAAACCAAAAATGAACCCCATGCTCTTCTACCCTAAATCCCATTTCTGGATTGACACCGCTTGCTCCTTTACCTCCCAATCGCCAGCCTGCTTGATACACCGTGATTTCGTACAAATCTTTAGCCTCAGGCTGCATCATGAGATGATAGACCGTTGATAGAGAACCTAATCCTCCTCCAACAACGGCAACTTTTTTCTTTTTCATTGATTTTCTGGGACGTAGGTTTTAAACAAATAAATATACACCATGTCCATGATGAAAACCATGCCCGACATAGTATGCAAAAAATGATTGTCGGGGTAATGTAGGGCACAACCTAACGCAATAAACCCAGTTCCGAGAAACTTTGCCCATGCAATACGATAACTAAATTCTTGATAACGGTAGTGAGGGTAGGTGAGTAATTGATAAATATAGGTACTAGAGATGACGAGGTTGATAAAGAAAGCTGAAATAGCGCCGATACCATCATCTTGGTGTGTATATCTCATAAAATAAGTAATAAAACCCCCACCAATCAGAATAAATAGATAAATCAGAAGATAATTTTTCTTAATCCAAGAATTAGTGACTAGTTTGGTGCCATGTTTGAGAGTATAGTAATTGATATAGGCATCCATAAAAAACCAAACTATACAAGCCCATTTAAAAAAGGGAGCGTAGTCATTTTCGAGTAAAAACCCCCAACAAAACTCCCAAGAAAGATCCAACGCAGCCACAATCATGGGAATCTCAACGAGTTTATACCGTCTCATGTTTAGGATGGTATCTCTATAAACAACTATCCAAAAAAAGGTACCCAATGTGAGAAAAAAAACTTGAATAGGCGGATAATCCCCTAAATTGATGTGGAGTACATGTTCCAAAAAATAATTGATGGTATTCATCTGTATAGGTTTAGGTCATAAGTGCGTTTGATTAGTTGCAGTGCTCCTCTGATTGCCAACTTTGAAACTATGATTGGTAATATCAAATTTTTCTTAAAATTTGTACCATAATTAATCTATCCAAATGGATATTCTAGCTGTCGAAAATTACATACTCGAAAAACTAAAAAAAAACCTCTCTCCTACACTTACCTATCATGGGTATCACCACACTATTGATGTAGCTGAAGCGGTTTTGAAGATTGCTTCGTCCGAAGGTATTGAAGAAGAAGAGCCACTTATTTTGCTCAAAACTGCTGCTTTTTATCATGACTTAGGTTTTATTACTACTTATAGAGGTCATGAAGAGGAAAGCTGCCGAATCGCCAATCTCACCTTGCCTTCATTTGGTTATTCAAATCCACAAATCGAAAAAATTTGTGGGATGATTATGGCTACCAAAATTCCTCAGACGCCCTTAACTCATCTCGAACAAATCATCGCAGATGCTGACCTTGACTATCTGGGCCGGGATGATTTTTGGCCTATCGCTCATAGTCTTTACGAAGAGCTTCGAGAAAGAGAGATGGTACCAAACATCGAAACTTGGAACCAAATTCAGGTCAAGTTTTTGTCGTCTCACCAGTACTGGACTGCATCTGCTCAATATTGGCGTAAAGCCAAAAAGCAACAATATCTTGACGAGTTATGTGAAATTACTAAACATTATTAGCCACATTCACTCTTACTTTTAGCAAGCTTAAACAACTGTGCTCGTTTACAAATTAGCGCATTTGTTTAAGCAGAAACTCCCCAATCTCGCTGCAAAGATTCTGGAATATAAAAATTGATAATTTGGTTTTTATCCATCAAGTCTATCATTCGTTGAAGCATGATTTTACTGACAGCTTGAACCAATATCGCTAACAGTATAGTACGATCTAATACCTCTTCTACATCCACAAAAAAACGGACCTTATTGGCTAGCTGCTCCACTGATTGTTTATCTGCGGGAGGTACTCCTAACATATCTGCAATTTTATCCCCCATCATAAATCGCATCATTTGTTGGGTAGTATCAGCGTCTATCGCTACAGGTGATGTTTTTTCCTGAAATCTCAACAAAGCCTCCATCAAAGATCTCCCTTGCTCGCTAGGAGCAATCTGGCGATCTAAAATCCGATGACCGAGCGCCAATGCATCGGCAGCATTGATAGGAATCAAATCATCATCAAGACCCATCAAATGCCCAATCACTCGCCAGCAATGAATGTATGCCTCTTTTTCTGTAGTAGTCAGTTCGACGTTTATCAGTTCAAGCCCTTCTAGGACAAGAGCCGAAAATGACATCAATGTCCCCGCCATATCTTCTTGGTTGATAGGCTCTCCAAACTGAGCCACGTCCCAATCTTTTTGATGTAAATAAAATCGAATGACGGCATGAATCAATCTTACTTTTTGAATAGCTCGCATGCCCCGTCCCTCAGGCGATAAGCCCCCTGGCGACATGGCATACAAGACAAATTGGGCAGTTTCGGCAATCCGGCGTGAGTAAGTATCCATTGAGCCATGCTGCTCATTGAGACGAGCCGTATGAAAAAGAACCATTGCACCCTTGGCACAAGCATAACATTCTGGAAGAGACTTAAATGACAACAACAAACTAATCAAAACTCCATGACGAATATAAATTTGCTGTCCGAGTTTAATCATATCTTCATCAGCCCAAGGAGGAAGTTGAGCCGTATCTTCAAAGTATTTTTTGAGTTGGTGTGGAAGCTCCTCAGGAAGCGTATCATTATCGTTCACAATCATCCCAAACAACCTGTTGACATGATTTTTCTCCCCTTGCTTCATGATACTCTTGACCACTTCGTCAGCAACAGGATCAGTATGTAGGCGTTTATTTTCCAAGAATTCGTCAGACCAACTTTGGGGTGGGGCTTGGGCAATCAAAACGGCTTTAGAAGTGGCCTTTTTAAGTATGAAATAATACCATATGGCAAAAATTATTGATGCCCCCACCAACAATGCCAAGAAGAGTAATAACATAACAAATTGAGATTAGTAGGGATTCTGGTTTAGTCGTAGTAAATCTACAATAAATTACTAAAAATCACTATTAAGGCTTCAGAAACGCACTTATTTATTGCTAGATTATTACTATTCTTAAATTTTTATCCACGATAAGGCAATGAAATAAAAAATTCGGTGCCTTCTCCTTCTTCACTTTCTATCACGAAGGTTCCAGCATGACCTTTTGTAACAATATCATAACTCAAAGATAGTCCCAACCCCGTACCTTCGCCAGTGGGTTTAGTGGTAAAAAACGGTTGAAAAATCTTCGTTCTTATTGCTTCAGGAATCCCAGTTCCGTTGTCTTTGACTCTGATTTCGGCCCAAGCTCCCTGCTTATCATCTTCTCGATAATGCGTCGAAACTGTCACTAAAGGCTGATAATTAGGGATTCTTAGGCGTTCTTTTTCATGAACAGCATAGAAGGCATTGTTGAGAAGATTCAGTAGTACTCGCCCAAGTTCTTGTGGCATGACTTTCAATTTGGGTAGCTTCTCGTCAAACTCCCCCTTAAAATCTGCATTGAAGGTTTTGTCTTTGGCTCGTAGTCCATGATAGCTCAGGCGGAGGTACTCGTCGGCGAGCGCGTTGAGGTCTGTAAGCTGCATCTCTCCGGTATTGTTGCGCGAGTGCTCCAACATTCCATTCACGATACTACTCGCACGCTTTCCGTGATGGTTAATTTTTTGTTGGTTTTGGGTCAAATCACCCGCCAATTCTTTCAGCAATTCTTTGTCTATGGGGTCGCGGTCGAGTTCCTCGGCGAGTTCTTGGGCGAGTTCCATGCTTACCTCCGAGAAATTATTCACAAAATTGAGTGGATTCTGGATTTCGTGCGCAATCCCAGCCGTAAGCTCCCCTAAACTTGCCATTTTTTCTTTCTGAATGAGCTGATTTTGAGTCGCTTTTAGTTCTTCTAAAGATTGCTCCAGCTGCGCCGTTCGCTCTTTTACTTGGCGCTCTAAAGTTTCGTTTTGAGCTGCCAAAAGCTGTTGTTTTTCTTGCTCTTGCCGCAGGTTTTGCTTACTGAGTTCATTGTTTTCTTGGAGTTTTTCGATGAGTTCTTTATTGGTTTTAGAAAAACTAATCGCCAAATACAGCGAAATCGACAAAGGCACACACAATACCGCAATTTGATAAGTAATTACGCCCCCCAATCCACTCTCAATAATGGGGCTAAACCCATAGTTTTTGAGCAAAATATCTACGTAAAAAAACAGAAACATTACCAAAGACACCCCCATCCCAATCATGATAAGCCTTGCGCCTGGCAAATGCCGCCGCAAAGCCAAAGCCGTGACTCTGATTACTTCGGCAGTCATGAGGAGTTCGGTACCTAGCTCAGCCCATACCGATCCTAACGAATAGGGGGTGAAGAGTGAAATAACAACCAATATACCGAACACCACTATCATCCAATAAAGTACTCCCGTAGGTTGATGATAGATTTCATATATAGCCCGTATCAAAAACAAGTACGCAATAGGGAATGCAATTGTCTGCACAAATTCGGCCAGAAAATACTCCGTCAAGTTTTCGAAATAATCTAACGTAAGCGGTATACACAAAAACGCAATTCCCAACCACAAGGTAGTCAGTGAAAAATAGAGATTGGCACGCTGCGTGCGATAAAGCGAGAAAAACGACAAATGCAGAAAGGTAAGAATAAAAAACACCCCTACTTGAAACCACCCGTAATAAGTCTGCTGACGTATGGCTCGGCTAATGGTACTGGCATGTTCGGTAGCAACGACGGTAGCTTTAAAACAGTGGCTTTGGTTGAAACCTACGCGATTGTAAAAGGGGTTTTGTTCGTAAGCCACCCGAATTGAAATCTGAACATAAGGATAACTTACAGAATAAGGCAAGCCAATGTTGTAGTGGTTAAACAAATTGACTGCTTTCACTTGCTCTGGATTAGTGCTGACCACACCGATTTTACGCGCCAAAAGTCCATTTATGTATATCTCCGAAGCTACGCTTTGACTGATTTGTAAGGTACTGAGCTGCTGCGCTACCACTGGCGAAAACTCCAAAGTAGCCCTAAACCATCCTATTCCCTTGGTAGTAAGATTAGGAATATTGGCTAGGTCTTGGGTAGGATTCACTTCTTTCCATGCGCTATCGTCAAATTCGGGATTGGCCCATTCGGGACTATCGCCTGCGCTCCATCGCCAGTTTTTTTCAAGGACTAATCCTTTCAATGGAATAGAGTCAATACTAATAATACTCTGCCCCAAAACCTGACTGACGTACAAAAGCAAAACGATGAATAGACCGTATTTTTTCATTGTAGAAGGCTGTTTTCGCGTATTTTAGTCCATTATGATACTGGTAACCTAAAGATAAATTCAGTACCTTCTCCTGCTTGAGATTCTACCGTCATTTCTCCCCCATGCCCTTTGGTTATAATATCATAGGCAAGGCTCAAGCCCAGCCCGGTGCCTTGGCCGGTAGGTTTGGTGGTGAAGAATGGCTGGAAGATTTTACTCTTTACGGCGTCAGGAATTCCCGTCCCGTTGTCTTTGACCCGAACTTCTATCCACTGCTCTTCGTCCGAATCTCTCACCAGCTGCGTAGATACTTGAACCAATGGCTTATAAGAAGGCAAATTTTGCAGGGCTTTCTGATGTACAGCATAAAAAGCGTTGTTGGTTAGATTCAATATCACCCGCCCTATATCTTGCCCTACTACTTCTATTTTGGGAATCAAAGGGTCTAAATTAGCTTTAAAGTCAGCATTAAAAGCTTTGTCTTTGGCTCTCATTCCATGATAAGCCAGTCGAAGATATTCATCAGTCAAGTTGTTCAAATCGGTCATTTCTTTGGTGCCAGAATGATTCCGAGAGTGTTCGAGCATTCCTTTGACAATACTACTTGCCCGTTTGCCGTGATGACTGATTTTACTCAAATTTTGCACCAAGTCACCAAAAATTTCTTCTTCCAGAGAATCTTCTTCTATAGCAAGGGTGCTTCTACGTTTTTCTTCCTGCAACTCATCTAGCAGCTCTATACTAAGCTCAGAGAAGTTATTAACAAAATTCAAAGGATTCTGAATTTCGTGCGCAATCCCCGCTGTCAGTTCACCCAAAGAAGCCAATTTTTCTGACTGTATCAATTGTGCCTGCGCCGCTTTTAGCTCTTCCAACGACTCATGTAGTTCGGCGGTACGCTCTGCTACTTGTCGTTCAAGTATTTCGTTTTGAGCCGCTAACATTTGCTGTTTTTCTTGCTCATGAGCAAGGTTTTGGGCGGAGAGTTTTTCTACTTCTTGAAGTTTTTTGCGTAGTGCTTGATGTGTGCGAGAGTACTCCTTTACCAATGAAAATGACAACCCGACTGGAATACTAAAAAACATGAGTACCCAAAGTACGATTGCTATGATCATTATCATTTGAAAACCTGAGCTTTTGGTGTAGTTATAATTATCGACCATCATGCTACCAGCTATCACAATCATAATAGCCAATGCAAAAAAGGCAGCCCCTATTATTAGTGAATAAATAGGTACTTTTGCATTGGGATCTCTACGCCTGTCGGCTAGGATACTAACCCTTATAAAATCCACAAAAATCAGTAAAGGGGCAAGCCATACTTCCACGGCAATCGGCATCCCATAACCAAATATTAAGCATATCACACTCCCTACTATGAGCCCTAGTTGAAGATAGAAAAATACCCTAAAAGGCTGGCTTAGGTACAAATAAAGCGATGTATTAATCAGTATAAATCCAGCATAGAATGCTATCAACTCCACAAGTTGATAAACTTGTCTTAAAGAGGAGTTTGATTGATGATGTTCGAGATTCTCCAGCAAAAACGCCAGGGCAAAAGTCAACATCGTAAAACCCAAGCTAAGGCTTACCTTGCGGGCACGATTAGAGGCGTAAAAAGAAAAATGGAGAACGGCAAACACCAAGAAAATCCCCATCGCCAAATAAAATATCTCTGACTTACGTATACCACTGTTGTACACAATATCCCCAATATTGCTTACTTGGTCAAACTTAAGCTCGAACGTATCTTGATTGGTACCAGGATAGTAGAAGTTAGATTTGGTGTAAGAAAACCTCACCGCAATCACGTGAAGATTGGTATCGGGCAGGCTAAAAGGGATAAATCTCTCTACCGAATGTGTCACTTCTTTTTTGGAGTCGATACTGACTACTCCTAGCTTTTTCAGGAGTTTGCCATCTATATAAATCTCCGACGCTCCTACTTGATCGATACTCAGCGCTAAAGGCTTATTAACCAGCGCCTGCGTAATCTTGATAGGACGCCTAAACCAGGCGATTTGGGCCTCTCTAAGTGAGAGCAATTTGTGAATAGATGTGGTAGGCGAAAAAGCCTCCCAAGTAGAATCAACCAAGGTGGGGTTTGCCCAAGCAGGATTGTCGCCACGGTGCCACTTCCAATGTTTTGCTAAAGTGGTACCGGATTGCTCTGATTCATCCAATGGTTCTAACTTTTTTTGTGCCCAGCCACCAAAGCTGCACAAAACCACTAAAAGTAAAATAAAATACTTCATGCAATAAGGTTTTGAAAACTAATTGATCGGTAAATTAATAATAAATTTAGTACCTTTTCCTTCCTCACTTTCCAATTCAATAGTACCGCCATGACCTTTCGTAACAATATCATACGCCAGCGATAACCCAAGGCCTGTCCCTTGCCCGGTAGGTTTGGTTGTAAAGAAAGGTTGAAAAATTTTAGATTTTACTTCGTCAGGTATACCCATGCCATTGTCTTCAATACAAATTTCGGCGGCCTCACCCGTCCATTTTGTTTTGACCCACACCGTAGGTTGATAGCCGCTACCTGCTATCTCGGGCCGAAGCGAATGCTGATATACTGCATAAAAAGCATTGTTGATTAAATTCAAGAAAACACGTCCCAAATCTTGCGGGATTACTTCTAGTTTTGGCAGGGTAGCATCAAACTCCGTGACCATGTTGGCGTTGAAAGACTTGTCCTTCGCTCTTAATCCATGATAACTAAGCCGCATATATTCGTCTGCCAAAGCATTGATATCTATGATTTCTTTTTTGCCCGTACTTGCTCTCGAATGTTGCAGCATCCCCGATACAATACTTGCGGCTCGGCGTCCATGATGGTTGATTTTTTGTAAATTTTGAATCAAATCATTTAAAATTTCTTCCTCCAGCTCACTATCTCGCTCCGTGGCGTCTTTTTTTCTTTCTTCTTCTAGCTCTTCTAACAACTCAACTGATACATCAGAAAAATTGTTAACAAAATTCAACGGATTCTGGATTTCGTGGGCAATTCCCGCCGTAAGTTCGCCCAGAGAGGCCAGTTTTTCTGATTGAATCAACTGTTCTTGGGTCGCTTTCAGATTGTCGAGGGCATGTTGGAGTTCTTCCTTTTGTTTTAAAATTTCAGCCGTTCGCTCAGCCACCTGCGACTCCAAATCTAGCTTTTTAGCTTCCAAAATACGATTAGCCTCTTCTTCCTGTTCTCTTTTGAGGCGTTCTTCATTGAGGGCTTTATCAAAGCTTTTTTGTTGGTTGCGCGCCATCAATGCAAACACAAACATCGAAAGTAGCGCCATACCTGTAGCGGAGTCAAAGATTTCTTCGTGCGATTTGTAAAATTTGGGTGTCCAATATTTGAAAAGATTATCAATCAAGTATACAATCCCAAAAGGGCCAATCATCCAAAGTAACAAACGGGCGTTGGGAGTGTGATAGCGAAGCAAATAGGCTGGTACAGCCGCCATCGCCAATAATCCAAAAAAAATGGGTGGAACCAACCATTTGATACTAAAAGCAACTTGGAGACCTAGCAACCCAAATGCAATAAGTCGAGCATATTTTAATCGTTCATCCCAGTGTGGAAGAGTTTCTTTGAGCCTCAGAAATTTTTGCTCAAATGGCAGAAGAAAAAACGCCACCAAGAAAGGATACACAAAGTTCATAGCCGAAAAATATTAAGGATTTATGATGAATCGTTGGCGATACACCTCACTTACCGTTGTTTTTTCTCCAATATCCGTATTTTTGTCAAAAACTGAAAAAGCTAAACGGTCTTTTCATAAACACTAGCTTACTTAACCCGCCGACTGTATTCGGCTAGAGAGTCTTTTATGTTGCCTCACCCACTGTATCGTTCGTTAGGAATCAGAGCCGATGAAGTCAAAACCGTCGGACTGTTTTTTTTACATCATTTTTTCTTGGGGTTCGGCACCATGCTTATTTATGTGTCGGCCAATGTTATTTTGCTCGAAAATCACCCCGAAACGAGCCTTCCTATTGCCTACATGGCTTCGGCAGCGGGAATGATGCTGATTGGGAAGCTTTACACTTATTTTGAGCATCATCTACGTCTCGACAAACTGGTCATCAGGGTACTTTGGTCGGTGATTGTTCTCACTGCTATTATTTTGATACTGGTCAATGTAGGACATTCTATCGCGGCAGCAGTGACGATTATGGTGGGCTACCGTGCCATTTATCTTTTGACCAATCTCGAATTTTGGGGTGTATCGGCCGTGGTATTTGATGTACGCCAAAGTAAACGACTTTTTGGCGTAATCAGTGCCGGAGACATGCCCGCCAAAGCCCTCGGGGGTATGCTTGCGGTACTCATTCATGGTCATACAGAACTAATAGTACTGTTGTTTTTGGCGTTTGGGTTCTTTTGGGCAGCGATGTACACAGCGGTTCTGACTTTTCGTTCACACCATGTATCTACGGGACACGGTTCTGAGCCTCTTCATCGCAAACCTCTGCCGCGACTTATTACGCAGTTGTTTGGAGGTAGCGAACTGATATTTGCGATGTGTCTGAGTCTGACGGCAGTCGCTATTATGGCCACAGGGGTTGAATATGCCTTTTTTATTAATGTCAAATACAAGCTCCACAGCCAAGCCGATGTGATGAAATACCTCGGCGGTGTTTTGGCGATTACCTATTTACTAGCCACGTTTGTAAAACTCGTGGTATCCCGCCAAACTATCGAGCATTTTGGTATCAACCGCGTACTCGCTTTGCTACCCATCGGAGGTCTAGGAGCGGCTTTGGGATTGACGGTAGTATTTTTGGGAGACTTTGACCAATCTATCCAACTCATTGCTTACTGTTTTGTGTATTTGGGGTTTGAAGTAGTACGTAGGGCATTGTTTGACCCCGTATTTTTGGTATTGTTTCAGCCTCTTTCTACCCACCAACGTCTCCGAGGGCATACCCTAGCCAAAGGCTTTTATGAACCTTTAGGGCTTGGTATCGGCGGACTGATGCTTTATTTGAGTCATCATTTGTGGCAGGGTAGCGAGTGGTTTTTGGTAGAAGAAATCATCGTGGGAGCTATATTCTCATTGTGGTTTTTGTACCGTACTTATCGCCAATACGTCTCCACTCTCCAAGATGCTCTCAGCAAACGTTTTGTAGCGGTAGAAGACTTGGCGATTCCAGAAGAAGCAACTCACGCCATTTTACGCAATCTCAAAAGTACCAAACCCAAAGAAATAGTAAACGCTATCGAATGGCTCGCTCACAATCGCATGCATGGAGTCTCCTCCGATAAGCTACAGACCTCTATCGGTGGGCTACTTACATATCCTCACGACCAAGTGAGATTGAGTGCATTGGAAGCAATTGATAAGTTGGGATTGGTGATTAAAAATAGCCAATTACAACAAATGGCGTTGGAGGATGTTTCGCCAGCGATTCGACAAACAGCGGCGCGTATTGTGAGTAAAGAATCCGAAAAAAATGGAATCGAACTTCTCTATAAACCCGATTTGATGGTACGCAAAGGAGCAATTTTGGGATTGCTCAAGCCTAATCCAAACCATAAATTTGCCCTTACCGCGCTTGAAGCAATGCGCCAAAACCCCAACAGTAGTAGTCAGTTGGCGGTACTTGAAATTGTAAAAACGCTGCAACTAAATTCCTTTCAAGACTTCGTAAAGTTATCCTTTGAGCATTCTGATGAAGAAGTGGTTGATGCCGCTATTCATACAGCAGGTGTTTTTTCGGATACCGAGTTGATACAAAAATTGATTGACTTTTTAGCCGAAAAGCGCCACTGGCGAGCTGCTTCTAGAAGTCTAGCTTTGCTCGAAAAAGAATCTCTGTCTTTGCTCCAAAAACGCGTCTCTAGCGATGCAGATGCTCTTACAGCCCGCCGTGCGGTAGCTGCCTGTTCCCAAATGAAAACGCCCGAAGCTTTTGGGTTACTTATCGAATTGTTGCAGCGCCCCAATGTATCGGTTCGTACGGCGGCCTTACAAGCGTTGCATCATTTTGATTCCTTCAAAAAGGAAGAAAAATTATTTAAAAAACTCCTGCACGAAGAACTAATCTTAGCTCAAAGACTTCTACATGCCCAAATAGAACCGCTCGAACAAGACCTCAAAAATAGTCTTACCTACGAGCAAGACCTTATAGTACAGCGTATCTTTGGATTTTTGAAACAACTCTACGACCCAGAAGCGATTTCAAGTACTCAAACGAGTATTCTGCATAGCTCACGTGAGCGACGTGCCAATTCGCTTGAATTACTAGAAAATATCGTACCCCGCCAAGTATACGGAAGCTTGTATGCGCTGCTCGACAATGCCTCCGATGCCGACAAAATCCGCCTCATTGATGCGCAAATGGGTAGTTTCACGGCCAAAGAATCCATTAAAAATTATATTCTCCAACAAGGCTCCCATGTTTTTACCGACTGGACGATTCGTCTCACTTTACGGGGAATGCCGCTCGACCAATTGTTTAATTATCCTGATTTACAACTCATGAGTCACTCTTCTAGCACTGCTACTGTTTCGATTACAGAACGCGTCATGGTTCTGAAAAACACGGATCTTTTTGCCGAAACTCCCGAAAACGTGCTAAGTAGTATTGCTCCTATCATGCGCGAAATAAGCTACATAGAAGCAGAAACGATTTTTCAGAAAGGTGACTTAGGAACAAGTATGTTTGTCATTTATGACGGAGAAGTAGGCATCTATGACGGGCATGTCCAATTGGCTACCTTTGGTCGTGGTGATGTATTTGGCGAACTAGCCCTGCTCGATGCAGAACCCCGCTCAGCAACGGTTTCTGCCCTCAGTGATGTACACCTTTTCCGCATCGATCAAACTGATTTTTATGACCTTATGGATGAACGAGGCGAAGTACTCAAAAATATCATTAAGATTCTGTGTCAGCGCATACGCAACCAAAACACCAAACTACGTACGCTTGCGAGCCGTTAGGAGTCTATGTTTTTTTTGGTTTTAAATTTGGAATAGGGGAAGGCAAAGGTACAAGGTCGCCTTCTCCTTCAATCCTTGGGAACAAGTCGTTTTGCCAATCTTCTTTCGCCTTTTCGATAAGGTCTTGACTCGTAGCAACAAAATTCCAAAAAATAAACCTTTCTTCCGGAAAAGGCTCTCCCCCAAACACATATACGGTGGTATTGGCCTCAAGAGTAAATTCACAAAGCTGTGGATTTTTGGCTACCAGTATTCTCTTTGGTTCATAACTAATGCCTCCGTCTTCGATACTGCCTTCCAGAATATACATACCCGCTTCACCATACAGTCCATGACTAATTTGGACGGTTTGGCGAGTGGCGCTTTTGATTTCCAACAAATATAATTTGCTATATACAGGCACGGGAGAGCTATGACCAAAAGCCTCACCTGCAATCAATTTATACATAACCCCATTTTCTTCCCAAGTGGGTAGTTCTTCTGCCCCTACATGATGAAAAGAAGGCTCCATTTGTTCGAGTTCTTTGGGCAAAGCCACCCAAATCTGTAAGCCATGCAGGTACTTGTCGGAATGACGCAGATATTCGGGGGTTCTTTCAGAATGCACAATGCCTTTCCCTGCGGTCATCCAATTGACTTCGCCAGGGGCTACCTCTACCACCGTTCCGAGGGTATCGCGGTGCATGATGTTGCCTTCAAACAAATACGTCAACGTAGATAGCCCAATATGCGGATGTGGCCCTACGTCAATATTCTGATATTCTTTGAGATAAGCCGGCCCCATGTGGTCGATAAAAATAAAAGGCCCTACCATTCTCTTACCACGAAAAGGCAATAATCGTCCTACCAAAAAATTCCCAATATCAGCAGGGCGCTCTTCAATAATCATCTGAACGTTTGACATATCATTGATTGATTTTTAGGCTAACACATCTTGCCATTCGGGCGTTTTCTGAAAAGTAGCTTTGGCAAAGGGACATAGCGGAATCACTTTGATATCATTGGCTCTTACATAAGCGACAAGCTCTGTTTGCAAGCGTTTTCCTATACCTTGTCCCTTTAGACTTTCATCTACATGGGTATGGTCAATGATAATTTTGGTATCTCCTGCCTTGATATAAGCCATTTCGGCTAGTTTTTGTCCGTTCAAAATATAATCAAACGAACCTCCCTTGTCATTTTGTTGGTGTTGAATGTTTTCCATTAAATTAAACAATTTGAAAATACATATTAGCTAAACTGCGATTTTTGACTTTGTTTTCGACTATGAGTTCAACGGCTTTGGATCACTCATAGCATTTATTTTATATAATATCTCCCCATAAAAGAGAGGGATTTACTGATACTTCGATGATCGGGATAAGGAGTAAACCCATTTCCTAGCGTAAAACGCGCTTCAAAAGCCATTTTTTTGAAACGAGACCCTACTCCTGCCACCACTGCTACTTCATGTTTCCGAAAATCTTCCCCTAATTTTCTTTTACTACCTAGTAACTCCATATAACTTTCATTTTTAATCATAATGCCGTTTGAAATTCCAGCTAACATATAAAAAGTAGGATTTGAGATTTTGAAACTATATCTAATCAAATTGTTGATACCGATATAGCTCAATAGATGATGAAAGCTTCTATCGCCATTCCTAGTCGTAAAAGTTTTTTGATAACGGTAAAAATAAACCTCATTTTGCAATGCCAATCTCCCCCGAAGGCGAGGGGCTTGATAATTTAAAAATACTCCTACTGTAGGTAAAGCACGCCATTCGTCACGATACACATCCTCCGAAACAGCTTCATAAATAGTATGGTTTAGGGCATTCACATTGATACCTGCCATGATTCCCCATTCTAATTTTCCTTTTTCTCTTGTTTTGTTCTCCATTAGGGGCGACTCACTAAAGCAAGCATTATAACTATCTATCACCTTACTCAATTGCACTATCTTATAGGAAAGATTCTTGATAGGCAAAGGCTTACAACCATCAGCAGTCAGTAATCGAAGTTGGTCTTGATAAGTTGTAATGTGCAAAGCCCCCTCGTCAATCATAGCAACATGATAAATCAAGGGTTCAATTTTTTTGTCTTTGTTGACGATGAAGTGCTCCCCCATTTCATTATCGGCAAAATGATAGAGCGTAATTTTGCCACTCGATAGCACCCTTACAAACGCAGATTTGAGCCTCAAATCTTTTTTTCGATTGGCATATTTAGCAATCGTTCCAAACTTCGTTAGATCCATATCGCGTACGAGTTTTTCGAGTGTGATATCCATCGATACATATTTTTCTTTTGTATCAATTATCTCAAACCCCAACAAATCAGAAGTCGTAAAAGTCTCTACTTCTTTATCTAAAGACTTCTTAAAAGAAATTTTAAGCGGGCTTTGGGTCCATTCTTGATAATCAATATACCCTGAGATGGTATCTTTTGAAGGAGTATAAATTTCCCCTTTCATAAAATTAGCTTGAGAAAAACCTAAACAAGCTTTCAATAAAAAATATATCAATATCGTACTTCTGGCGTTGGAATACATAAGTTTTTAACGTAAAAACATGGTGTAGCAGCATCTACTTTACGTCAAACATACTTACTTTTTTTGAAAACATAAATTTTACAAATCTCTTAACAGCGATTGCGTTTGCTAAGGTTTTTTTTGTTATTTGAATTCCAACATTGTCTCCACGCTTCATTGCTATGCATCACAAAATCACTTGGCTCACCCAAAAACTAAGAGATAGCCTTGAATGGCTACAATACAAAATTGTCAATAAAGAAGTACGGACGCTTACGCTTCAAGCGCTTCCTTTTTGGATTGCGTCTATCTTAACAGGCTTTGTAGCAGTAGCTTACGAGAAGCTTTTTTCTATTTTTGAGCATTTGGGTGCTTTGTTAGTGATTCAATATCCTTTATGGAGTTTTGTTTTCATTCCTGTTTTTTTCTTGCTCTCATGGTGGCTGGTGTGGCAGTTTGCACCTACAGCCCGAGGCAGTGGGATTCCTCAACTCATGGCATCTATCGAACTTGCCAATCCTCGCCACGACACCCGCGTTGATAAGCTTCTTGGAGTACGAATTGCGATTGTCAAAATTGCGAGTAGTTTAAGTATGCTGCTGGGGCATGGGGCGATTGGTAGAGAAGGTCCTACTTTACAGATTTCGGCTTCCATTTTTCGGTTTGTCAATCGTCTGCTACCTTCTTTTTGGCCTCCTGTATCGAAGCGCATCATGCTTGTGACGGGAGGGGCGTCGGGATTGGCGGCCGCTTTTAACACTCCTTTAGGCGGAATCGTATTTGTGGTAGAAGAACTTACCAAAACCCACATCACTCAGTTTCGCACTGCGGTTTTTGCCTCTGTTATCATAGCTGGGATGACCGCCCAAGCCTTACTCGGCCCATATCTATATTTGGGTTTCCCCAAAATCACTCCTGTCGGATTTTCTTTTGTGTGGGTAATCATCGTTGCAGGGATGATATCGGGCTTGGCGGGTGCTTATCTGGCCAAACTACTTTTGTTTTTGAGTGATTGGAAAAACAAGCATTTTAAATCCATACCCCGACAAGTGCTTTTTGTGCTAGGTTTAGGATTACTTTTCGCTACATTGCTTTATCTCACTGGCCCTCAGACGGGTGGTAGCGGTAAAGATCTTATGAATCGTCTACTTTTTACCGACCACAAACAGGCCAAATGGTACGAATTTGCAGGGCGTTTTTTGGGACCGGTGTTGAGCTATCTTAGCGGAGGTGCTGGCGGCGTTTTTGCAACCTCTCTAAGTGCTGGCGCCACCTTAGGAGCACTTATTGCTCAGGTGTTGCAAGTCGCACAAGCCAATTACAACTTAGTCATTTTAGTAAGTATGGTAGGGTACCTGACGGGGGTCACCCGCTCTCCGTTTACTTCTGCTATTTTGGTACTAGAAATGACCGACCGCCACTCGGCTATATTTTATTTATTGCTTGCTGCTATGACCGCCAATTTAGTAGGTTTTTATGTTGACCGTAAATCTTTTTATGAACATTTGAAAGAGAAGTTTATGGGTGAGGCCAGTTGATTTTATCCAACTTGAATATAAAACTATCCATCTATAACTCAATACGTTAAACAAAAAAAGAATCACAGAACCCTAGGAACGCCCCCCGCTACGGTTTCAAGAAATCTAATAACAAACTTGGTATTACTAATAAAAAAATAACCGCCCGGCGAATCGTGATTAATTGCCGAGCGGTTTATTTGAGTTTGCACTTCAAAAAGTTGTTATCTGTTAACCATTATTTTAAGTTTATACTTTAACAAAAAGGTCAACTTATGTCAAGACACTTTATTAACAGACAACTAACTATTAACTCCTAAGCTCTTAGAGAGAAGTCTTTTTAGTCTTTTTGATAGAAAAAGGTATACAAATTTCGGCGGGGCAACAATTATCACCAGGCTCAATAATCACCGGGCAACATCCCTCGGCGGGGCAAGTTGAATTAGACGCCGTATAAGTATAGCTACCTGGCTCTTCTAATAAAATCAGGTTACCTGTTCCGACAACTGCCCCTGAGCCTTGTTTAAACCACTGTACATTTGTGTATTGAGCAGGCACGCTTACCTGTACTTTTTCACCTGCACATAGTTTAAAGGGCACCGTAAAGCACTGACGATCCAAATCGTCTTCGTCTTCGACGCCATTGCCCGGCGTAGAGTCGCGGTCTTTTTCGTTAGTAGCAGTGATTTCGGCGGTATTAAACCATACCCCATGCGCCAATACTTTTACGCGAATTGTCAAGACTACTGTATCACCATTAGCAGCCATGTTGCCAATATTCCATTGATATGTACTTGGATTATAGCTACCTGCACTTCCTCCCGCTACTCGTACAGCACTACTGCTTATGTATTGAATACCAGCATTGAGACTATCAGTCACGACTACTCCTGTAGCATCGAAATTTGCTTCATTCCAAACTTTAAGCTTGTATTCAATGGTATCGCCAATGGAAGCGATTTTTTTGCTTATCAATTTTTTCAAAGCCAAATCCACTTCTTTAAGGCAGTTGACATCAATCGTAACCGCAACCCTGCTCGAACTGATGTCAGTCAAACAAGCTGGATCAGTACTACGAGCCTGCGCATAGAAGATGGTATCTCCCAAAACGATTCCTCCAGGTTTGAACGAAAGACCTGTGTGAAGAAGTGAGCCACCAGTAGGAGTAGCATACCATTCTACTGTAGCCAAGCCAAACACAGTTGCTTTGAGCGTAGGGAAGGTATCTCCTTCGCAAGCGGTCAAATTAGGCGTAATAATGGTCGGAACATTAGGGTTACAGTTACAGTTAGGCCCTACAATCAGGGTATCAAATTTACAAATAGCGCTAAGACTATCGGTGATTTTGATTGTAGCACCCGACGGAATATCTGTTACGGTATAAGGGTTATTACCACTTATGATACCTTTATCTACTTTCAATGTTCCGTTTTTATTCGCTACACTAAATGTTATACTGTAGGTTTGTACATCAGGCGAACAGGCCGGTGTGCTCGTCAAAGTAAAAGTTGGCTTAACACAAGGTGTGATCAAAGCCGCGTCAATGGTAGGATTGTCTTTGTCGATTCCATTACTCAAGGTATTGATGACAATCACAGGGCTTTCGCCAGTAATCGAATCAAAATCAGAGTCTTTGGCATCATCGTTAGGAGAACCTGCGTCTTTTTTAGTACTGATTTGGCACGCTGCTGGAATGCTACTAAGCACAATTTTCACTTTATAGTTACCACTGTCGAGCCCCGTAAAACCATAGATTCCGTTTGCATCAGTAGTATCAGTACTAATGAGTGCATTTGTATCTCCATTGAGTAGTTGTACAATTACTCCCGCTACTCCATTTTCGTTAGCATCCTGAATACCATTGTCGTTGGTATCTTTCCAAACATAGTCTCCCAAACTACCTTTGAGACAGTTTTTCACTTCTATATTTACAGTATCAGCACAGTTGGTGTTTGAATTTGTTAAGACAAAACGATAAGTACCAATAGCGTCCATACCCGTCACTACACCCGTAGTAGCGTTTATTGTTACGGCTTTGGGAGAAGAACCCAGCTGTGTCCAGCTCTCACCAGCGGCAGCATCGGGCAAATTCACGGTAGCAATATCATTGCATATTGCCTTTACTCCAATGCTATCGGCACCAGCGTTGGGCTTGGTGTTTACAGTAAGCGTGACAAAAGTAGTATCGGAGCAGCCGGTAGTTTCATTGGTAACTAGTACGTAGACATTGCCCGAAGTACTAAGGTAAGCTGCGGGATTAGCAATAGGTGTGGTGCGCTGTACATTACTAAACCACTCTACTTTGTTGCTTCCGCCAACGGTGTTGTTTAAACTACTGAGATTAAAAGTACCTACTCCTGCCCCTGATTCATTTTCACAAGCTGAGAGTTCAGAGTTTTCTACCGCTGGTTTATCAAAAATAGTCAGACTCACATAAGCCGTATCTTGGCAAGAAGTACTATTGTCTGTAATAACCACTGCATAGTATTTAGTACCTACATCTTCAAGAGCTACACCACTAGGAGTGAAAGAAGCGGTGGTTTGACCAGCGATTGCTGTTCCTAACGCACTAGTAGTATCTGCCAAAGGTCCATACCAAGCATAGCCTACACCTGTACTAGGCGTAGCTACGTATGCTGTAGGGGTTTCGTCCAAACAAATACTTTGCTGTTTAGCAGTCACCTGAGCTACTGGCAATGCTTTGACAGTCAAGGTGGCAAAAGCAGTGTCTTGACATGAGGTAGTGACATCAGTTACAATCACTGCATAGTATTTTGTACCAACGATATTGATTGCGGCTCCACTAGGAGTGAAAGAAGCGGTGGTTTGACCCCCAATCGCCGTGCCTAAGGCACTGGTAGTATCTGTCAAAGGTCCATACCAAGCATAGTTTACGCCCGTGCTAGGAGTAGCAGTATAAGCTACTGGAGCATCACCAAGACAGATGGCTTGTATTTTGGCAGTTATGTTGGCCGCAGGACGAGGATTGACAGTCACTTTGACGGTATCGCTACATGCGGCTTGGCCTTTGTAAGTCAAAATAAAATAATAGTCTCCTGCTATCGTAAGGCCGGTCACTACTCCCGAACTAGCGTTGATGGTAGCGTTGGTGCTTGCGGGCTGAGTGCCTTTACTCCAAGCTTCTAGTGCCGAAGCATCTTTTAGGTCGATGGTAGTCGTACCTACACACAAAGTTTGATTTGCTCCTGCGGAAGGTTTTACACAAGGTACATACAAGCCTGCATCAATAGTGGGATTGTCTTTGGTTAACCCCGACCCCGTAACATCAATTGTAATCGTGGGACTTTCGCCGCTAATTGGATCAAAATCAGAGTCATTTGTATCATCTCCTCCACCAGTATTGACATTTGACTTTGGCGTAATTTGACAAGTATCTGGCAAGCTACTCACCAAAATTTTGACTTTGTAAGTACCGCTTTGGAGATTAGGGAAACCATAGAGTCCACTGGCATCGGTAGTATCCGTAGCCAATACGTTGCTGTTAGTAGCATTCAAAAGTTGAACGATTACACCAGCTACGCCCTGTTCATTGTTATCCTGAATCCCGTTATCATTAGCATCTTTCCATACATAATCCCCGATAGAACCTACACATATCTTGTTGGCTACTACTACGCTGTCAATCACCTCACAGTCATTGATTCCTGTAGGTACAAGTTTTACGTAGTAAGTTTGGGCGGTCGTAACGGCAGTTGGATTTGTTTCTTCTTGGGTCAAATTCTTGTCTCTATAGAAGGTAATCGTACCGCTTGAGCTACCAGCCGTAGTAGTAGTTAAATTCACGGCTACTCCTGGACACACAGGTGCGGGGTCGGTAGTTACCAAAGTAGCAGATGCTTGAACCACTACCTCTGATGCTTCCTGTACACAAGAGCTATCAGGCAAAGTACTAGCTACTACTTTAACCGTGTATGTACCTGGTAATGCTGGAACAATATTGGTAAAAAGTTTATTACTTTCTGCCACTTTAACCCCATTACGATAGTAGCGATACGTCCCACCCACAATAGGAGTAGACACACGCGCTCTCAACAAAGTGGATCCGTCGGCGCATACAGTAGTGGTATTTAAAAGCAAGGTTTCGTCCGGAAGAGCGCCGATTTTACCTGAACCTTGATAAGAGTTTTTACAACCGTCATTACCGAGTATTTGATAAGTTGCTGCTTCTCCAGCCAAGTTTTTGGCAGGAAGCCCTACAAATACCGAATCTTCTTGACCCATAGAATTTGGATAAGGAAGGGTACCATTGTAAGGCGCAGTGCTACCATACAATTGCGAATCAGTACCAATGATACGCCATTTGTATGGTCCTACTACTTGGCCTTCAGGTTGCAAATTCATGATTTGTAGGTTGGCTACCGTTGCATTTCCACAAAGTGCTCCAAATCCTACCTCCCAAGTTGGCTGGGTATAGGTCGGAATTGTCACTTGGGTAGTTACGGTTTTACAACCATCATTGAAAGAAAAAGTATAGCTACCACCTGACACTAGACTTGAAAACTGTCCAGTGTGAGTGGGCGAATCCGATTCTGGACCTTCATTGACACGTGATGCCGAAGGCGCGATGATTCGGTAAGTATAGATATTGTTCCATCCATTTTCGGGGCCGCGGTTGTTGATCCCGACTACATTGGCTTGTCCTGAGCCAAAACATTGGTTTGTAGCATCTACGGATACCGTAGGGTTGGCATAAGTACCTATTACGATTGAATCTGTACACATAGCACCACAGGCATCCGTAATGCTCAAATAGTATTTGCCCGGTGCTAATCCCGCCGAAGTATAAGAAGCATTACTTTGGGTAGAGGTATAAACAACGGTATTGGTAGTACTGTCTTTTATGACAAAAGTATAGTTGGGAGTAGGATTGTAGGGAGGTCTTACAGACACTGACATTTGGAGGCGATATTGTTCTGAAGCACCATTAGGACATTGGATAGACTTACTACAACCCATTGAATGGGGGCCAGGCCCTGTCAATTCTACGGTACGGGTATTGACCTTATCACATCCATCTTTTACTTCTACGGTATAAGTACAAGGGCGAGGTAGATTGATAAAAGTGGTATCAAAATTGGACGATACAACACTAATGTTTACACCACAACTAACACTTGTCAGAGTATACGTTAAGGGGCCAATACCTACAGAACTTGCAGTAGTAGTCAGGCGAATAGAACCGGTTCCATCGTCACCAGGCGCACCACATATCCCTACTGAAGTCCCCACCGACGTAGTAGGCGAAGTATAGGCTTTGGGTGTGACAGTCACATCCCGAGTGCCTCCGCACTGATCTGTTACAGAAATCACGTAAGTGCCTCCCGCTGTTAAGGTAAAGGTAGCAGATGTAGGATCTGTAATCTCATTCCCTACCTGATCAGGGCCTGATTTGACTTTAAAAATATAGGGTGCGTTACCACCACTGGCGGTTATTTTGTATTCTGCATCACCATCGCAATTGTTAAACTTCACAAAAGAAGACGAAGCCGTAGGAGCAGGTACTGAAGACGGAACCGTCACCTTGATAGTTTTGTAATTTCCGCAAGAGTCTCTCCCTTGTATCTCGTAAGTACCACCCATTCCAGCAGGATATACAATCGGAAACGACCCAGCTAAAGTAGTATCGTAAGGAGGCGGTACTGTACCGTCAGCGGGAAGTGTCCCATTTTTAGTCGAAATTCTAAAGAAATAATCAGGACGCTGTTGAGAAGCAGTAGCTCCAGTAATGGCCAGACTACCGATACTTACAGTAGGAGCAGTACCCGTGCAGGGCAAATACGACACCGCTGCGGTAAACGTCCAGTTTTGCTGATAGTTGCCAGTCACTGATACAGGAAAGTTCTCCTCATCATTAGTGGCAGGATCGATGACCGTCAGGGTATAATTACCAGGCGCAAGAAGTTCAAATGTCACATTAGGACCATCAAAAGGCCCAAGTTGCCCTGGGATATTTCCTCCAGTGAGCGAGTATAGATAAGTAGCTTCACCAGTGACTACTACCTTTCCCGAGGCTTGACAACGAGACTCTAAAGCAGAAATAGTAGGAGTTACTATTTGAGCTTGAGTCCAAGAAGGATAGAGCCACCCTAATACTCCCACAAGAGTTACCAGCGCACCTCGGAAGTATAAAACTTTACTTCCAATGGCATCGCAACAGCTCCATAAAATACTCAAAATAAAGTGTTTAATCATATGATTGATAGATTTAAACAAATTGATAATGCGTGTACGATTACAAAAAATAGGATATAAACATCCTGGCTTCCCCCTTCAAAGAGGAAGTAAAAAATCTGATTTTTACTAATAAATTATGAAATGCAAAGCAGCCTTTTTAGGCTCAGAAGCACTGCACTTATTTGACTTGGATTGTTAGTGAATGATTAAGCATGGATAAGATTTTGGATAGTATTGCCTAAAAAGTAACAACTACCCTGCCAAGTTTATCTGATTGGAACTTTTTTTTACCCATTTGGAATATTTATATCACAAAAACACCTATTTTACCCTATGAAAGTCGTTATTAACAACCCAATTAGATATTTTAGAAAAAAAAACTTTTTCGAAACAAACTCCCAAAAAAATACAACGAAAACTTTCATTTAGGGAACGAAACCTTCTGTTTACACAATATAAACCAATTTAGTATATGGTTTTATAGTATAAATTGGCACACATTATGAAGGATATATGCTTATTTTTGCATAAAAGGTATACCACTACATACTATTTACCCTGTGAGAAACTATTTGCCCCTTATTCTTGAAGACGATGCAACTTCGGCGTTGCTATTAGAGTCATTTTTGCAGCAACTTCCTCTTTTTGAGAAGCCTATCATTTGTACATCAGCGATGGATGCGCTTGGTATTCTTCAGTCTTCACCGATTGATCTTCTTTTTTTGGACATCCACTTACCAGACTTTATGGGGTTGGATTTACTAAATATGATCGTAACTCCCCCTCCAGTGGTGATTACAACCGCAGACCCCAATTTGGCAGTTCAGAGCTTTGACTACGATGTGGCAGATTATTTACTTAAACCTCTGACTTTTCCCCGCACTGTCAGGGCTATCAATCGTGCTTTATCTATCAAGATAACAGCCAATAGTATTACCAGTCAGAATAGCATATTCCTTAAAGCTGGCCGCCAATTGCGCCGGTTTTTATTTGAAGAAATCGACTATATTGAAGCATTTGGGATCTATTCCAAGCTCATAGGCCACCAAGGGACATTGGTAGTAAACGAGCCTATTTCAACGTTAGAAGAGCGTTTACCTAAACGTTCTTTTGCTCGTGTACAAAAATCTTTTATTGTTAATTTAGATAAAGTAAATGGTTTTGATTCTAAATCGCTTTTTGTAGGATCTACCAAAATCCCGATTGGTTCAGCCTATCGAGAGACTTTAAAAAATTTTTGGTGGTTTGGCGAAGCTCGATAATCCCCTACGAATCAATAGACTTCCCCCAATACATTAAACCTTAGCTAACCGCAAGACATGAAATGGATACGTCTTTTGCTTTTAGGGATATTATTAACACTTCACGGATTGCCTTTGAGGGCTCAAAATCTCCACTCACTAATCCTTATCGACCGCACCAATTCCCAACTGCTAGAGTTTTATGATACCCTCACGCCAAAGCAATGGGGCACACTAGTGGGTTTACTAAAACAAGAAATAAAGGCCAACAGGCCAATCAAAACCCACCAACAGTATCACGGTCGTTTGTTGATACAACTAGCCCAATTTTATACTACACAAACCCAATTTGATTCTTCTTTTGCTTATCTAAATCAAGCGTTTGAGATTCTTAATCAAAATAAAAATTGGGAAGAAGCTTCTTTTGTGATGTATCGCATCGGTACCCTGCATTCAAAATTATATAACCTTAAAACTTCAATTAACCAATACTTAAGTACCCTGCGCTACCTCGAACTACACCAAATAGATAAGTACATGGGTCATACCTACAATTTATTATCCCTTGATTTTCAAGACTTAGGAGACTACAAGAACCAAGAATATTATCTACTTAAGTTTGTTGAATTTGCAGAAAAGAAAAATGTAGATCAGGATAAAATATACGCTTATGGACTGTCGGCTATTGTCTTAAATAAAAAAAAGCAATTCCAACGTGCTTATGACTTGCATATGAAAGCGCTTAAGCTTGTTCGAAAAGAGAAGGCTCAGAAAAATGCCGAAATAGAAGGGGAAATTTTGACTTACATGGCTCAACACCTTGTGGGTATGAAAAAATATCAAAAAGCCCTAGAAACCATAAACCTCGCAGGAAAAACTTTCCTCCAAAACTCCCCTACTCCTAATCGCAACTTTGATATATCAAAACTTTACCAAGTAAAAGCAGAAATATTACTGGCTCTTAAACAACCTCAAAAAGCGCTGCTAAGCGCAAAACAGTCTCGTCATCTTTTGGTAGGCCTTCCTCCTCGCCAGCAATTCCTCGATGTACTAAGGATACTTACCCATACCCTTAAAGCTACAGGACAGTACAAAGAAGCTTTAGAGGTGTATGAGGAAATGCATAAGACTGACAGTCTCCTAAAGAAAGAGAATGATTTAACAAGCATCAAAACGATTGAAGCGAAGTTTCAGATAGACAAGAAAGAGAAAGAAAAAGAGCTGTTTCGTAAGACACTAGAAATAAAAGAACTTGAACTAGAAAAAGAAAAAAGAGAAAATAGTCTCTATTGGGGAATTGTAGGAGTAGGATTGTTTTTGTTGTTTGTTATGCTTGGGTCTTATTATCAAGTCAATCGCCTCAATCGTGCTTTGTCTGAGCGTAGCAAACAACTGCAATCATTGAACGATACCAAAGATAAACTCTTCGGAATTTTGGGACATGACCTGCGGCGCCCTCTAGCAGATATGAACAATACACTGCAACTGGCCGAGCACAACCTGATGTCCACGCATCTTTTGATACCACTCCTACGCAAAAAACTAACATTGCTCGACAACTTGCTCACAAACCTCCTCTACTGGGCTCTTTCTCAACAAAGCGCTTTACGTATGAATCCCCGACCTTTGGTTTTGTTAGATAGCATCAACGATGTACTTACCCACTTAGAAGGTATGATTAAAGAAAAAGAATTGAAAGTACTCCTTTTTGACTCCTCCCAAAACCTAATCTATGTAGACGAAAACCACTTGACAATCATCCTCTCCAATCTCATTCATAATGCTACCAAATTTTCACTGCCAGGTGGGGATATTCAAGTAACAATCACTGACGAAACCTCCCATGTTTTGTGCACTATCCACAATACAGGACAGCGCTTTGAATGGGATGGAGAAATAGCCTCTTCTTTCAATACCACCTCTTCTATGGGTACAAGCAATGAAAAAGGCACAGGTTTAGGACTACTGGTATGCGCAGAGCTAGTAAAACTAAACAAAGGAACTGTCAAAGCTTATCCCAACCCAACTGAGGGAGGAACTATCCTCGAACTCACATTTCCAACTACCAAATCCGACCGTGTCTCCCTGTAGTATTTATCGGTTTTATAAGGTCGTTTTGTAAGAAAAAATACAAGCAAAACTTTCTTCATGCTACCTTTGTGGTATGAATTATCTCTCCGCAGAAAATATCTCCAAGTCTTTTGGCGACAAGTGGTTGTTTAAAGATTTGACAATAGGCCTTAATCGAGGCGACAAAGTAGCACTCATCGGAGCCAACGGAACTGGCAAAACCACCCTCATGACTATCTTAGCGGGCATTACACCCTTAGACCAAGGTGTAGTGAGTATTCGGAAAGATATTAGAGTAGGCTACCTTGATCAAGCACCTGATTTTGACCCTCAGCTCCCCGTCATGGAGGTGCTGTTTTCGGGCAACAATCCCGTAGCCTTGGCTGTCAAAGAATACGAACAAGCATTACTCTTGGACGACGAAAAAAGATTGACAAAAGCTATCGAACGCGTAGACTCCCTCCAAGGCTGGGACTTTGAGGCACGCGTCAAAGAAATTTTGGGCAAACTGGGCGTACCAGACGTCAAAGCAAAAATCGGAACTCTTTCGGGTGGCCAACGCAAACGTGTCGCTTTGGCCAAGGTTCTCATCGAAAGTCCCGACTTACTTATCCTAGATGAGCCTACCAACCATCTTGATTTGAGCATGGTAGAGTGGCTCGAAAATTATCTCAACACCCAGAATACCACGCTTTTGTTGGTAACTCACGATAGGTATTTTCTGGATACAGTCTGCAATACTATCGTCGAACTCGACAATGGGAATCTCTATACTTATCGGGGAAATTATGCTTACTTTTTGGAGAAAAAAGCCGAACGAGAATCTGTAGAAGCTGCCGAAATCGATAAAGCCCGAAATCTTTATCGCAAAGAGTTGGACTGGATTCGGCGCCAGCCCAAAGCAAGAGGCACTAAAGCGAAATACCGCGTAGATGCTTTTGAAGATACCAAAGAAAAAGCCAGCCAACGCAGATATGACAATCAGATTGAACTCAATGTAAAATCGACACGGCTAGGAAGTAAAATTGTGGAATTGCATAGTATTGGTAAACGATTTGGCGATAAAACAGTCGTTCACAATTTTCTTTATACTTTCAAGAAAGGGGATCGTATCGGAATCGTTGGTAAAAATGGGGCTGGAAAATCTACCCTACTCAATATGATAACAGGTGCGCTTCGCCCCGACAATGGGCAGGTGGTGAAAGGAGATACGGTACAGTTTGGGTATTATCAACAAACCGACCTTGAGTACAAAGACGGTCAACGAGTCGTAGATTGGGTAAAAGAAGTAGCAGAAGTGATTAGGCTTGGTACTGGCCAAACCGTGACAGCCTCCCAATATTTACAAGCTTTTTTGTTTCCGCCTAATAAGCAAGGGACGCTCATCGAAAAACTCAGCGGGGGCGAAAAACGCCGACTTCAGCTCCTTCGTGTTTTGATGGCCGAACCCAACTTCCTCATCCTTGACGAACCTACCAACGACCTCGACATCACGACTCTCAACGTTCTAGAAGAGTTTTTGATGAATTTTCCAGGCTGTTTGATTATCGTTTCACACGACCGTTATTTTCTCGACCGTCTGGTTGACCATCTTTTTGTATTTGAAGAAGGTGGTAACATCCGCGATTTTCCGGGCAATTATACCGACTATCGTAATTTTTTAGCCGAAAATACCGTCAGCAAAGTAGAAAGTAAAAATACCGTCGAGCGCTCTACCACAACTCCCTCAACAGCTGCCTCTACCACCAAACGCAAGGCTTCTTATAAAGAGCAAAAGGAATTTGAAAGTTTGGAAATCGAAATGGCAAAACTAGAGCAAGAAAAGGCCGATTATATACAAAAGCTTAATGGTGGCAGCCACAATCACCAAGAGATTACGCAATGGGCGCAGCAAATCGAACGCATCAACAACTTACTTGAAGAAAAAGAAATGCGTTGGCTAGAACTAAGCGAATTGATGTAGCATTCTAAACGCTCTCGCCGTTGAAATAAGATTTATTTTGTTTTAACGCCGAGAGTGCCTTTTCAAACTCTTCTTGCGGTGCACTTTTGAGGATATGCCCCTGCACACCGGCTTTGAGAGCTTCATGAATATTGGTTTCGTCTTCGGTCGTGGTAAGAAACAAAATTTTCGTAGAAGGATATAAAGCCCTCACTTGATACGCCACATCTACTCCGGTAAGGTAGGGCATATGTACATCCAAGAGTATAATATCTAGTTTGGAAGTATGCGCTAAAAGGGGAATTACTTTTCTGCTATCGATAAGCGAATCGACTATTTTGACTCCTTTGATTGAAGCCGTTTTTTCTTTTAATTCTTCAAGTGATTGTGGATAATCATCTACAAGGAGGATATGGATAGAAGTATTACTCATAAAGCCATGATAATCTGGTTTTATCAAAAGTAACATTTTCTGCCTTTAAATAACAATCTAGCCTCTACTTATTCTTTAAGAAATTATTAAAAGATGGCACTTGTCTGATTTTGTGTAATTTTGAAGGTAGTTAGGCGTATTTACCTTAACTACCCTTATTTTTTCTTTTCCTTGGTAGTAGCAAACCCCTGCTAAGGTAATATCTTACGATACTCACATGGATTCAATTTCAGGTTTTTTTCAGTATTTATTAGACTCCGAAGAAATCATCCGAACGGGCGGATTAATACTTATCACACTCATTATTTTTGCCGAGAATGGTCTCTTCTTTGCTTTCTTTTTACCAGGCGATTATCTGGTATTTTTAGCGGGAGTATTTTGTGCTCTCAAAATCCTTGATGTTCCTATATTTCTCTTGTTAGGATGTCTTTTTGGAGCTGCTATTTTAGGCTCCTTAACAGGCTATCTGACGGGCCGTTTTTTTGGAGATCGTATCCAAAACCGCCCCGATTCGCTTTTCTTTAAGAAACAGCACATCGAAACCACTCGTCAGTATTTTGGCAAATATGGAAGCCGTACATTGGTCATTAGCCGCTTTTTACCCGTAGTGCGTACTTTTGCGCCCTTGTTGGCGGGTCTTGTCAAAATGCAATGGGGCGGATTTATGCTTTACAATATACTCGGAGCCGCTTTGTGGATTTTTGGATTAACGGGCGGCGGTTACTATTTTGGAGAAAAATTCCCGTGGATTATCAACTATGTTCATTACGTAGTGATTTTCTTCTTGGCTATTACAACATTTACGGTTGTAAGGGGTTATTTTAATGCACGCAAAGAAGTAAAGAGCCAAGATGAAGCCTAATCCGATTGTCTTAACTGCAAACTGCTGATTATAATGTTTTTGTTTGAAATAGGTTTTTTAAATATTGAGTGGGTAGATGTATTAGATATTTTCCTAGTCGCCTTTCTGCTATTCCAAATTTATTATCTAGTAAGAGGCAGTTTGGCCAGCAGGGTATTTTTAGGATATTTTCTGATTTATCTTTTTTACTTAATTGTACGAGCCATTGGTTTAGAGCTACTTACCAAAATCCTTGAATACTTTATGGGAGTAGGTGCGGTGGCTTTGATTGTTATTTTTCAACAAGAAATTCGTCGCTTTTTACTTTTTGTAGGTAAGTCTACCGCTTTTGCCAACAACCGCCTCATCGGGCGTTTTTTGCGTCAGCCTACTCCCGCTGATAAAATCAACGAAATCAAACCTATCATTGAAGCTATCCGTGCCATGTCGTCAGAGTTTACGGGCGGGCTGCTTGTGATTAAGAAAAACGATGAGCTTGACAAATACCTCCAAACAGGCGAAGAAGTAGATAGCGTACTTTCCAAACGCCTTTTTTTGGCCCTTTTCAATCAATATAGCCCCATGAACGACGGCGGCGTCATCGTGGCCGACGGTCGCATCAAAGCAGCGCGCTGCATTCTTCCGGTCTCTGATAGCGACGATTACGGCAATCTGGGCTTTCGTCATCGGGCTGCGTTGGGAATGAGCGAAGTGACGGATGCTGCCGTGATAGTGGTTTCGGAAGAAACAGGACGTATCTCGCTAGCCGTAGAGGGAGATTTGCACAGCAACATTCCCGCTTCTGAAGTAGAAGAACGCCTCAAAAAGTACTTATTTGAAGTAAGTAAAACCAAAGCCTAATTTTTCATCTTTTCGGTGGCGGCGTTGTTGCCATAGTAAGGATAAGATTCAAAAGGCTGTTTTCCTTCCATTCTGGGATCTTGGGTATCTTTACGCCATTGCTCCAGCTGAGCTTTCAGTTTGCGTTTTTCTTTCTGATAAGCGGAAGATTGGGCTACATTTCTGAGCTGCTCTGGGTCTTTTCTCAAATCGTACAATTCTTCCTGAGGACGCTTGGCAAAAATTAACTGATAATATTTAGCGTAAGCGACGGTGTCACTCAACACCAATTTTTTAGTAGGACTAGGGTCTACATCTCCATAAGGCCCTACTGCAAAATACAATTGTGGATCACCCGCCGGCCATTGGTCTGGCGAAAGATTTTGAATGTACAAATAATCGGTATTTCGGATAGCGCGAATAGGATAACTCCTATCACCTCGACGTACATTAGCGTGACGTTCACGTTCCAAAAATACTTCCTTCCGATGCACTTGGCTTTTGCCTTGCAGCAAAGGCAACAAACTTTTGCCCGTGACCATGTTAGGAATCGGTACTCCTGCAACTTCTAAAAAAGTAGGGGCAAAATCCACAAAGCTCATGAACGTGTCAGTCGTGCGAGGAGATAATTGATTTTTCCAATAAAACACCAAAGGCAAATTAGTCCCTGCGTCATAAATATTGGCCTTAGCTCTAGGAAAAGGCATACCATTGTCGGAAGTGATTACGATGAAGGTATTTTCCAATTCTCCTATTGCTTCTAGTTTTTTTATCAACTCCCCTACTTCTTGATCAAATCGCTGTACTTCATAATAATAATCAAGAATATCTTCACGTACTTCGAGGTGGTCAGGCCAATAAGCTGGTACGCGTACTTGCTGAGGATTGAGGCCTGCGGCTTTTCCAGTACCTTTTACATAATCCCGATGTGGGTCTTGACTGCCAAACCAATAGCAGAAGGGTTGGCCTTGAGGCCTTTTTGCTAAAAATTCTTCAAAATTTTGGTAGCTCTTTCCCGCAGGATTTTGTTCATAACCTCCTACTTTAAAATTGCCAGGTCCCCAACCTTTACGTTCTAAACCCACATGATAACCATGCTGAGTGAGAAGCTGAGCATAATTAGGTAATTTAATTTGAAGGGTACTCCAAAGATTCCCGCTTTCTTCATTTTGATGGGGATAGCGTCCTGTCAGAATAGTAGCACGCGAAGGAGTACAGGAGGGCGAGCCGCAAAAAGCATTGGTAAATAGCACTCCTTCTTTGGCCAAACGGTCGAAATTGGGGGTTTGAACTACTTTATCACCATACACACCGGCATGTTTTCCCCAGTCGTCAGCGATACAAAAAAGGATATTGGGTCTTTTTTGGGCATAAACAGTACTTACAAAAAAAGCTAGTAAACCAACAAATACAAGTTTCATTTGTGAAAAGAGTTTAAGATTAGGAGTTGTGTTTTTCTATTTAAACAACTACATAGCAAACTACTTTTGCCATTGTACGCTTCCTACTTTTTGAAGATGAACACGCATTTTTCTACTGAGTGATTCATATATTTCTTTATTTGTTTTCTTAAGGTCGTGGGTCTCCAGCGAGTCTACCGACATATCGAAAAGTTGAAAAGGCTCAAAAGGATTGTTTTGTACTAACTTCCACTGCCCTTCGCGCATTCCATAGTAATCTTGGCCTCCATAATCAGCCCCTCCTTCGCGCCGCATCCAAAACACCCTTCGGTCAAAAGAAGTGACGCTTTTTCCCAACATCGTTGACAACAATGATTTCCCATCAATATCCATAGGAGGCGTGACACCAGCCACTTCGCAAAAAGTAGGCAGCAAATCCATCATCAATCCAGGAGTGTTGGTCTGAGAGTTGGCCACAATTTTGTTTTTCCACACGGCCATAGTAGGCACTCGAAGACCTCCCTCATACATTGTTTGTTTGCCTCCTCTCCAAGGTCCATTGTCGGCTTCGGTAGAGAGAAGGCCGCCATTATCGCTACTAAATACAATGAGCGTATTTTCTGCTTGGTTGTTTTTCTGGAGGGCGGCCATTACCCTTCCGATATTATCATCAAGATGCTCGATGAGGGCTGTCAAAAGTGCTCTTTTTTCGGTAAGATTTGGATTCCTCTTTTTGATTTTATCGAGCCATTCGCGAGGAGGTTGCATCGGAAAATGCGGCGCATTGTAAGCCAAATACAGAAAAAAGGGCTGAGTGCTTTTCTTTTGATTGTCAAGATATTCTATCGCCCAATCTGTAAATACATCAGTAGCATGTCCTTTAGGGTCAACTGTCTGTTTATTGAGCCTCATCCAATTTTTGCCTTCTCGCAAATGCGTATAATAGTCATCCATCATATCTTCCAAAAACCCATGAAAGTGCATAAATCCACGTTCATTGGGATGGTTTTCGGGTTCGAGCCCAAGGTGCCATTTACCGACCATAGCTGTATGATACCCTCCCGATTTTAGCAATTGTGGTAAGGTCTTTACTTTAGGATTAAAATACCCCCAACTATTGAGGGTATTTCCTCTGATGACGCCCGGCACTCCTATCAAATCAGGGTATTTGCCCGATAGCAAAGCTGCGCGGGTCGGAGAGCATACGGTGGAGTTGGCATAGAAGCTATTAAATTTTAGGCCTTGTTTGGCAAAGGCATCCAAATGAGGTGTTTGGCAGTATTTAGACCCATATACGCCCACTTCGCCCCAGCCCATATCATCCACCAAAATCATGATGATGTTTGGCTTTTTTTGAGCAAAAGTAAAATTGGTTAAAAGTAAGAGATAGGAAAGGTAACGCAGAAAAATGAATACGGAAGTCATAATATTTTGAGGTGATTATTACTAAAAACCTCAAAATCATTGATTCTAACTTGATTAGTCCAATTTTATCCGATACTTTCTTCGAGTATCATTAATCAGGAATTTTTTTTGAGCTGTGAAGCTCTCGGGATGAAGCTGGGCAAAAAGTCTTTCCCACTCACTAAAACGCTCGGCTTCGTGTTGCCGAAATGCCTTTATGTCTATTTTTTTACTGATAAGGTATTCTTCAAAGGTCATTGTCTGTCAAAATGTCTTCTTTTTTTGGATGGTACAGGGATTGAGACTCTACTACAATCTCATTCTCTAAAACACCATGATTGCATTCATCGATTCTCCTACCGGCACCACCCAGGGTGGCGCGTCGGTTTTACAAAATGATGCGCCTCTGCTCGACGCATACTCCCAAACGGTGGTAAATGTAGCAAAAAAAGTCAGCAATTCGGTAGTTCAAATCAAGGTCAGTGGCAAAAAAGACCCTCGCAATCGGCAGCCCAATGAAGGGCAAGGTTCGGGCTCGGGTTTTGTGATTTCATCAGACGGATTTGTCATTACCAACAATCACGTAGTAGCAGGCGCTACCAAAATCTCAGCCCTGCTCCAAGACGGACGCGAGTTTGAAGCCCAAGTCATTGGCCGCGACCCAGCCACCGATATTGCGGTTTTGAAAATTTATGGTGATGCTCTAAAAGCAGTTTCTTTTGGTGACTCCAAAAACTTACAAGTAGGACAAATAGCCATTGCGATTGGAAATCCTTACGGTTTTCAATATACCGTAACAGCGGGTGTAATTAGTGCCTTGGGGCGCTCCTTGCGCTCAGAGGGTGGGCGGTTGATTGATGATGTCATCCAAACGGATGCCTCCTTGAATCCCGGCAATTCAGGAGGGCCTTTGGTCAATTCTCATGGAGAGGTGATTGGGGTAAATACCGCCGTTATTTTGCCAGCTCAGGGGCTTTGTTTTGCGGTCTCTTCCAATATCGCGGCCCAAGTGGCAGGGCAGCTTATCATGAAAGGGCGGGTACGTAGAGGTTACTTAGGGATAGGTGGTCAACTCATCAATCTCACCGACCGTATCATGCAATACAATCAGTTGCAAACCAAAACCGGCATCTACATTGTCAGTGTAGAAGCCGACGGCGTAGCTTACAATTCTGAGTTTCAGACGGGTGATATTATTGTGGGTTTTGAAGGAAAACCCGTAAGCTCAGTCGATGACCTTCATAAGTTACTGATCGAAGACACCATCGGAAGACGTAGCCAAGTGACGATATTGCGAAATAATTTAGCGAAAAAAATAACGGTGATTCCGGGTGAATTGAAGTAAGAAGACTTTTATGCAAGCTTCCCTCCTCAATCAGGGAAGCTTGCATAAAAATTTGATATTAGTTTTTACAGGCATCCTGCCTGTAATACATAAAAATTTGAAATCAGTTATACCTCACAAATTTACAGGCAGGATGCCTGTGGTACACTAAAACTAACTATACTTTCTGATTTTTACAGGCAGGATGCCTGTACTACAGCTTGAAAATCATTGTGCATTTGTTGAAAACGAGCAAAAATGGTTTTCAAGAAGGATTCATCAGTAAATATCTTTCGAATATCTGATTCATCGCCCAAAAAATCTAGTTCGCTGATTTTGTAAGTTTGCTCATACAAACCTGCTTCTACTTTCACGATGTATTTACCGTTCCAAGTATAAAGCCCAATTTTATAAGTATCAGTACTTGTAATATCTCCTACGTAGCGCATGAGGTCTATACTTTTTTGAGTTATGAGTTGACTTTTTATTTACAATTGTCTTTGCGTCGCGTATCGATGATGCTCCAGATTTTCCAGCCTTTTGCTGTTTTTATCAACTGAAAAGCATTTACCCCACAATGACTAAAATTTCCTTTGTAATAAAACTGATAGGGAGTCCAAGCGGTTGCTAAGTCACCATCAATTCTAATCTCAATCGACGAAAGGCGTTCGTCCAAATCGCCCGGAGTGGCTTTACCAATACTTTTCAAGAAGCCTTCAAAAGAATCTGAGCGAACCGACATTTCACCGCTTGGCGTTTTAGTGATTCCTTCGAGCTTTGCGCCTACCATTAGCGTTTGGCGTACCAGCGAAGAGTCACTTTTTTTCATCCCTTCAAAAAGTTGTTGAATTGGCAACTTAGCCGCGTTTTCTTCCGCATTTTGGGCATAGGCTAGGCTACCTACTGCCATTAGTACCATACTAAAAAGTAGCTTTTTTTTCATGAGAGTAAAAGTTTGTTGGTAGCAGAAACAAAAGAAGCGACGCTTTAATGAACGTCGCTTCTTAGATTATATTAAAATAGAAAATGCTTAGTTGGTTTTAGCCGCAGAGTCAGCTACCGCAGCTACAGGAGCGCTAGCTTCAGGAGTAGCGCCGCCAAACAATTTCTCACGGATGGCATTAGTACGCTGCTCTAACTCAGGTTTTGCGGTGTATTTAATCTTAGTCTGACGAGCGGCCGAATCAGGGTGCACGCCATAAACATACTCATCGCCCGCACGCACATCTGGTTGGTCAATGGTATTGTTCTTTTGATACTTACACGAGGCTAAAGAAATAGCCAACATTAAAGCACTTATTTTCAGAAAGTTACGTTTCATCTTCAAGATTCGTTTATCAAATTTGTACAAAAATAGAGGTCAAATTTGAAATTGCCAACGTTTCTACGTTTGTTTTGTAAAAATTTCATTGCATTTATGTCCTCACAACTAGACAAACTGACCCCCCGCGAGATAGTCGCCGAACTTGACAAATATATCATCGGGCAACACGACGCCAAGCGCAATGTAGCCATTGCCCTCCGAAATCGCTGGCGCCGCATGAATAGTATTCCCGAAATGCAAAAAGAAATCATTCCCAACAATATCCTGATGATTGGAGCTACGGGTGTGGGTAAAACAGAAATAGCTCGTCGTTTGGCCAAAATTGCCAATGCACCTTTTGTAAAAGTAGAAGCCTCTAAGTTTACCGAAGTAGGCTACGTAGGTCGCGATGTCGAAAGCATGGTGAGAGACTTGGTAGAGCAGGCTGTCAATATGGTAAAAAGCGCGAAGAAAGAAGAAGTAAAGCAAAAAGCCCAAGAGATTGTAGAAGATATGATTTTGGATGTGTTGATTCCACCCATGTATCCCAATACCTCATTCCAGAATACTCCTCGGGCAAATGTGGGTTTTGAAATCAAAGACGACAACGACGTAGTACAACCGCCCCCTCCCGCCGCTTCCATGCCCGACCATGAACTCAACGAACGCACACGCAATCGTTTTCGTGAAAAATTAAAAGCAGGAGAGCTAGAAAACCGAAAAATCGAAATCGATATGCAATCTTCTTCCTCTCCAAACATTGGCGTAATGGGGGGGCCGATTGATGACGTGTCGATGATGAATCTTCAAGAAATGCTTGGCAATATGATGCCCAAACGCAGCAAAAAGCGAAAACTGACCATCGCCGATGCCCGCAAAATATTGCTTGAAGAAGAAGCCGCCAAGCTCATCGATATGGATGAAGTAAAGGAAGAGGCTATTCGCAAGGCAGAAGATTTGGGAATTATTTTTATTGATGAAATTGATAAAATCGCCAATTCAGGCGGCAAAGGTGGCGGGCCTGATGTAAGTCGTGAAGGTGTACAGCGCGATTTGTTACCGATTGTGGAAGGTTCCACTGTCAATACCAAATACGGCCCTATCAAAACCGACCATATTTTGTTTGTAGCGGCAGGAGCATTTCATGTCTCCAAACCTTCTGACCTGATACCTGAACTACAAGGCCGTTTTCCGATTCGGGTAGAATTGCAAAGCCTCACCGAAGACGATTTTTATCTTATCCTGAAAGAACCTCGCAACTCTCTTACGCGTCAATATCACGCTCTTATGGAGGCCGAAGGCGTAGAGCTTTCTTTTCAAGACGAAGCCCTCCGCGAAATCGCTAAGCTGGCCTTTACGATTAACTCAGACGTTGAAAACATCGGAGCGCGCCGTTTACAAACCGTAATGAGTACTTTGCTCAATGACTTTATGTTTGATATACCGGATGTTATTGGAGCCAATGCCCACGTAGTAGTTACCAAAGAACTCGTCCAAGAGCGCCTCTCTGGTTTAGTCAAAAATCGCGATTTGAGTCAGTATATTTTGTAGGCTAAAAAATAGACTTACCAAGCTCTAACAGATTTTCTTGGTAAGTCTATTTTGATATAGATATTTAAGCAGGTTTTCTCTTATAATAAAACCCGCTATTTCATCCCTCTAATAATGGTGTTTATCTAATAAAGTTGATAACAACATGCTGGTAAAGCAGCTTTGTGCACTCAACCTTAAACACCCTTGGTCTATGAAAGCCCCTCAGCCCATTTTATTATTATGGATATTATTTTTTAGTTCGTTGATTAGTTTTGCCCAAAACTCCTGCGATTGTACCACGGCCTTAAATGCTATTATCAAAAAAACGGAAGATAATTACGCCGGTTTTTACGACAAAGTCAATCCCAAAACTCGCCCTCATTATGAAGCCCTTGTAGATAGCCTTCGTACAGCAGCAACTCAATTAGAAGGAGATAAAAATTGTTTTAAACTCCTCAAACAGTACAAGAAGTTTTTTGGTGATGGCCACTTTCAGCTCTATTTCAATGCTCCAGAAGTGAATATTGCTGTCCAAAAAATCGATATCGACGAAAGCTCTGCAAAGATTTATCTAGCTAAAAATACCTCCCAACTTCACCCCCTTGAAGGAATTTGGGAGATCGCAGATGGAAGCTATCAAGTGGTCTTGATGCGGCACCCACAGCACCCTACCAAAATCGTGGCCGTTGTACTCTCAAGTCAAAACAAACAATGGCAACTTGGCATGATTAAATTTGAAGCTCAAGCCCAAGGCAACAGCCCTTACAAAGGTATCTATTGGGCCGGTGATTTGTCATCCTCAGAACGTACCTTTTACTTAGACAACAACCTACTAAATATCCCCAATTCGGGTTATTGGATACGCCGCTATCCACAAGAAGCTACTCCTTTGGAGATTGCTAAATCCCAAGCAGTCGAAGAAGATTTTTCCCTAAAATCTCTTGATAATCAAACTTTCTACATCCGTATTCCTTCCTTTGGTGTCTCTTATGCTATGGTAGATAGTCTACTCAAAATTCATGATTTGACCATTCGTCGCAGTCCTTATCTTATTATAGATATCCGTGAAAATGGGGGAGGGATGAACAGCAGTTTTCCGGCGATTTTGAAATACCTCAACACTCATAATTTTAAAGATATTCATTCTCACTTTAGAAGTACAGCCGACAATCTACTGGCCGAAAAGGCAATCATCGATAAGGCACTTAAGGAGGAGTGGATTTCAGAAAAAGAAGCAAAACCTTGGCAAGAGACATTGGCTAAAAATCAAAAACAAATAGGGAAAATGGTGAAATACGCCCCCGAAAATATAAAATTTAAAGAGGTACTCCCCAACCCTAAAAAAGTGGCTGTCCTTATGAACGAACACTGCTACAGTAGTGCCGAATACTTCGTTTATTTTGCCAAACAAAGTAAGAAAGTAACGCTTTTTGGTAAAAATACGGGTGGAATGATGGATTATGGCAATGTAAGAAATATGCCACTTCCGTGTTCTCTTTTTGAATTGCGACTTCCTACTACCCGCACAGGATGGGTGGATTATGCCCCTATCGACAACGTAGGCTTTCAGCCCGATGTACGCATTCCTGACAATGAAAAAGACTGGATCAAATTTGTCCAGAATTACTGGACACTATCCAATTAAAATACATAGAAAATCCCCCTGTGTCAGATGAAGTAAGTTCTTTCACAGGGGGATTTAATTATAAACTGCGCTCTATTCCAAACTCTAAGCCTCGCAATTCGGCCAAACCACGCAAACGCCCAATCGCGGTGTATCCGGGATTTGTTTTTTTGGAGGCATTGAGATCATCAAGCATTCGGTGCCCATGGTCAGGGCGGAAAGGCATCCTTAAATCTTTGCGTCCTACTTCTTTTCTTCGTCTTTGTTCAAATACCAACGCCTTCATGACTCCATACATATCCACATTTCCTTCCAAGTGATTGGCTTCGTGGAAGTTGCCTTCGTCGTCGCGTTGTGTTGCTCTCAAATGGATAAAATGGATTCGGTCCCCCATCCGTTCAATCATCCCTACTAAGTCATTGTCGGCTCGTACTCCATAGCTGCCTGTACAAAAGCAAAGGCCATTGGCAGGCATATCGGCAGCCGCCAATAGAAGTTTAGCATCGGCTTCAGTACTTACCACACGTGGTAGGCCCAATATCGGATATGGAGGATCATCAGGGTGAATGGAAAGCCTAATTCCCAGATTTTGAGCTACGGGGACTATCTCTCGCAAGAAAGCATACAGGTTGGTACGCAATTCTTTGTCTCCTACTTTTTTGTAAGTATCCAATACCTCTCTAAACTGCTCTACAGTATAGCTCTCTTCCGAACCAGGCAAGCCAGCGATAATATTACGAACAAGGCGCTGTACGTCAGCCTCCTCAGCACTATCTATCCACTTTTTAGCTTTTTGTTTTTGGATTTCGGTATAATGCTTTTCAGCACCTTGGCGCTGCAAAATGTATAATTCAAACGCTGCAAATTCGTTGAAATCAAAACGCAAACCCGTAGAACCATCTGGCATAGGAGCCTCCAAGTCGGTGCGAGTCCAATCCAAAATAGGCATAAAATTATAACAAACCGTGTCGACACCACTTGCCGCCAAATTGGTCAAAGACTCTTTATAGTTATTGATGTACTCTTTAAAATTACCCGATGCTTTCTTGATGTCTTCATGAACTGGTACGCTCTCTACCACCGACCAAGTCAAGCCTATTTCTTCAATTTCTGTTTTACGTTTCTGGATTTCGGCGGTTGTCCATACCTGTCCGTTAGGGATGTGATGAAGGGCCGTCACGATTCCCGTAGCACCCGCTTGTTTTACATCCAACAAGCTTACGGGGTCATTGGGGCCAAACCATCGCCATGTTTGTTCTAATGCCATATTTACAAAGTGCCTCGCACCATTATTTGTGAATTTAATTTTACAAATGTCAAGAACGCCAAACGCTTTCTTAACTGAAAAATAAAGCTTAGTAGGCAAAAAAAATACTACATTTATTTGCAAAAAACCCCGTACAGATGTTGTTTAAATGGATAAAGTCCTATACTTTGGCATTTTATTCCTAAAAACCATCCTGATTTTGAAAATAGCGATTTTAAAAGAAACAAAAGCCTTTGAAAGGCGGGTTTCGGTCACACCTGATGTTGTTAAGTCTCTTCTCAAAGCTGGCTTTACATGCGCCGTTCAAAGCGGCGCTGGCGAAAAATCTTCTCTTTTAGATATTGATTATGAAAATGCAGGAGCTACCGTTATAGCAGACATTTCCCAACTGCTAAGCGATGCCGATGTGGTTCTCAAAGTCAATGCACCTACCCAAGACGAAGTGGCACAAATGCGCGAAGGTGCAGTTGCTATTTCATTTTTGTATGCTTATACGCAGCCAGATTTGGTAAAAGTTTTGAATCAAAAAAAGATTTCGGCTTTTAGCATGGATGCCGTACCTCGTACTACGAAGGCCCAGAGTATGGATGCCCTTAGCTCTCAAGCCAACCTAGCAGGCTATAAGGCGGTACTACTAGGAGCCAATGCCTTGGGTAAGATTTTTCCCTTGATGATGACCGCTGCAGGTACTATCAAGCCCTCTAAGGTTTTGATTTTTGGAGCCGGCGTAGCTGGTTTACAAGCTATTGCAACAGCTAAGCGATTGGGGGCTGTGGTAGAAGTAACAGACGTACGCCCCGAAACCAAAGAACAAGTTGAATCACTTGGGGGAAAATTCTTGAGTGTAGAAGGCATGGAAGCCAACAAATCGGAAGGAGGCTATGCGAAGGAAGTTTCAGCGGAGTTTTTACAAAAACAACAAGACCTCATCAAACAACGCATCAAAGATGCTGACTTGGTCATCACCACGGCGCTAGTAATGGGGAAAAAGGCTCCTATTTTGGTGTCAGAAGAAATGGTAAAATCCATGAAAACAGGAAGCGTGATTGTGGATATGGCGGTAGAATCGGGCGGTAACTGTGCCTTGAGTGAACCCAACCAAACTGTCGTCAAAAATGGCGTTACAATCATTGGTGAATCCAATCTGCCCGCTTTACTTGCTACCAATGCCAGTGATTTATACGCCAAAAACATCAGTACTCTTTTGTTGCACTTGGCTAATAAAGACGGTTTTAAATGGGAGCTTGACGAAGAGATCACCAAAGGAAGCCTCATTACCCATAAAGGCGAACTAATCCACACTTTCACCAAAAGCATTTTGGGTTAATGTGGTACGGACATCCTGTCTGTCGTCACCAAATAAAAAACTAATCAAACTACCTGAGTGCCAAGTTTATTAGTCATCAAATCATTTTTAAAAACGGGCAGGATGCCCGTGCCACAAACATATGGATTCTATCATCACTTTTATTGGAGAAAATATCCAACTGATTTATATCCTTATTCTTTCCATTTTTGTCGGAATTGAGGTCATTTCAAAAGTTCCTTCTGCCCTCCACACGCCTCTCATGTCAGGTGCAAATGCAATTCACGGGGTTGTGATCATTGGAGCTATTATAGTCATGGGTCATGCCGAAGAAGGAAATTGGCCAGCACTCATTTTGGGCTTTTTGGCGGTTATCCTTGGCACCCTCAATGTAGTTGGTGGCTTTGTCGTCACCGACAGGATGTTGGAAATGTTCAGGAAAAAGAAATAACGTTTTTGATACTCTCCACAAAATCAACCTAAAACCCAACCACTTTTCACTTCCTTTCCAAACCTAGAAAAGAAAGGACAATAGTGGACAAATCTACAACTGAAATGCTACAACAATATTGGTTATATCTCATTTACCTTTTAGGTTCGGTCTTTTTCATCGTTGGATTAAAAATGCTTTCTGGCCCCAAAACAGCCCGTAATGGCAATTTTTTAGCCGCAGCAGGGATGACAATCGCTATTTTGGGAACTATTTTCATGCACAAAAACGAAGACGGCGAATCCATCGGCAATTATGGTTGGATTTTCGGGGGCATTGCCATAGGTACTGTGGTTGGCTGGATTTCGGCCAAGAAAGTAAAAATGACCGCCATGCCCCAAATGGTGAGTCTTTTCAATGGTATGGGAGGAGCTTGTGCAGCTCTGATTTCATTGGTTGAATTTGGTCATATGCATCCTGATGCCTCTCCAGCTACCATTCTCACGATTGTGGCCGGATTAGTGATTGGAAGTATTTCATTTTCGGGCAGTATCATCGCTTATGCCAAGCTGCAAGAAATCATGAAGAAAACCTTCAAACTTCCTGCTCAAAATATACTGACCATTGTCCTGCTATTAAGTATTTTAGGTTTAAGCGTTTATATTGCCATAGGGCATCCTTCAACGGCTTTATTTTACACAGTTTTTGTGTTGTCATTACTTTATGGGATTCTATTCGTTTTACCCATCGGCGGTGCCGATATGCCTGTTGTTATTTCTTTGCTTAACTCTTTTACAGGAGTCGCAGCAGCATTTGGGGGCTTTTTGTACGATAATCAAGTCATGCTTACAGGCGGAATTTTGGTGGGTTCGGCCGGGACACTCCTTACGATTTTGATGTGTAACGCCATGAACCGCTCCCTTACCAACGTTATTTTTGGTTCATTTGGCGGGGGTAGTAGTCAGGGCGGTGGCGACGCAAGCAGCTTTGCGGGAGGGGCAGTTAAAAGTAGTACCCCTTCGGACGTGGCCATTTTGATGAATTATGCCCAAAAGGTAATCGTAGTGCCTGGATATGGACTAGCCGTAGCACAAGCCCAACACGTGATTCACGAACTGGAAGCTCTGCTTGAAGGCCGTGGAGTAGAAGTCAAATACGCTATTCATCCCGTAGCAGGTAGGATGCCCGGCCATATGAATGTACTCTTGGCTGAATCGAATGTGGCCTACGACAAACTCGTAGAAATGGAAGAAATCAATGACCAATTTGCTACTACCGACGTGGTATTTGTAGTAGGTGCCAACGACGTCGTCAACCCTGCCGCTCGTAGCAATCCCGCCAGTCCTATCTACGGTATGCCTATCCTAAACGCCGACAAAGCGCGTACGGTGATTGTAAGCAAGCGCTCCATGGCAGCGGGCTATGCGGGGATTGACAATGAGCTTTTCTATTATCCAAACTGCCTTATGCTTTTTGGAGATGCCAAAGATTCTATCACCAAGGTTGTCAATGAGTTGAAAGGGATGTAGATATTTAATTTCACAGCTATAAATTATTTTACACAAAGGCCATTTATTGAATGGTCTTTGTATTTTAGGGGCTATTCTAAAGTCATCAACTAAATTAACCAGCATGAAAATTATTGGCTATTATTTCATTTTATTTTGTTTTTCAGTGCTTCATATCCAAGCCCAAACTAGTGATAATGAAGAGCTAAAAAAAATGTATGAAGAAGACCAAAAAGCACGAACGGTCTCTAATATCAATTGGGATGAATTAGTAAAGAAAGACCGTATGCGCGAAAAAAGAGTATATCAATTGATTGAAGCTGGAAGTATTAAGACTGGCAAAGACTATTATCACTCTGCCATGATTTTCCAACATGGGGAAGATTCTGTAGCCTATGGCATGGCTGTTAAGCACATGCGTACAGCTATTGACCTTGATACCACTATCAATCGGTGGCTTTTGGCAGCCGCCATTGACCGAGAACTAATGAGTCGCAACAAACCCCAAATTTATGGAACTCAATACATAAAAATGGGACCTGATGCCAAATGGGAAAGATATAAAATAGACTCTAGCCAAGTCACTGATAAAGACCGGGATTATTACGGAGTAGAAACTCTTGCTGAGCAAAAAATCAAAGAACGAGAAATGAATTTAAAGAGCATACTCAGTTTCTATCAGCAATCCAAATCTATTGAGCAAACCCTTGATTTTATAAAAGAAGAACATAAAAAAGGCTTGCTAAGTGATTATAAAGTAGATGAGAATGGTATTAACATTTTTGGGTACGAACTCCTTAAAACTAACCAACCTAAAGATGCACTCCTGATTTTTGAACTCAACACCCAATTTTATCCCGATGCATACAATACTTTCGATAGCCTTGGCGAATGTTTGCTTCTGCTGCATCGAAAAGAAGAAGGAATAAAATCATATAAAAAATCTCTAGCCTTAAATCCTAAGAACAAAAATGCTCAAAAAATTATTGAGCAAAACAAATGAAAATCAAATACTCATTACCACCTAAGGCAATGATTTTTATTCCTACCACTTGATAAATATTTCTTATCAAGTGGTATTTTTTTATGCAAATTTGATTAAAAAACTTTCTTTTTTACTCTTCTCCTTTTCCCAAAATCTCATGAAAACCCAAGATAAAACCTTTCATCTCGGTCTTTGTATGGCGGGTGCCATTTCGGCCGGAGCCTACACCGCTGGTGTCATGGATTATTTGCTAGAAGCTCTCGACCGTTGGGAGGAAGCAAAAAAATCTAATCTTCCAGATATTCCACAACATACAGTGGTCATTGATGTATTGGCAGGTACATCTGCTGGGGGAATGACCGCACCTATTGCTCTGGCAGCGTTGTCGGACCAACGGACGGTGCATGTCAACGAAAAAACGGGAGGCTATCAAAATTTTACGGCAGAAAATAAACTTTACGAGGCGTGGGTCAAACTCATCGCTGACGATATGCTCCGCATCATGCTCTCAGATACTGACCTAGCCGAACACGGTGCCACCTCGATTTTTAATTCGGATTTTATCGACCAAATAGCCCACAAGATTATCAATATCTCCTCAAAGCATTATCAGTCACTCTCTGAAAAACCTTACATCGCTCCTGACCCAGAAGTATGTCTTACATTGAGTAATTTGACCGGAATGGTAAGCAAAATCTTCTTTCAAGGGACTGATAGTCAAGCCAAAAACATTCCTCTTGATTTTATAAATAAAAATAACCTTTTAGAAAATGATAGCGCCTATATTTCTTACAACCATCGCGATTATGCCTTGTTTAGAATCACCGACGACGCTTACAAAAACGATGGACGCATTCCAGTAAGTTTTAAGAAAAACAATCCTAATACACCCAATCTTAAAACCCTTCGAGACTCAGCGATGGCGACGGGTGCGTTTCCTATTGGCTTACGTTGGCGCAAAGTGAGCAGGAAAGGCATTTTTCTTAATCAGAATCCGCTCATTGGTCCTCCCAACAAAAAAACTTTTGACGATGACGCAATCATTGAAACCGTAAATACCGACGGCGGAATGCTTAACAATGAGCCTTTTGACGTCACAAAAAAACTTTTAACCGACCGTAATATTCGCATTAATAGCAATCACCAAGATATGACGGGGACGGTGTTGATGATAGATCCTTTTCCAAGTACAGAACGTAACAAAATTCTAGTTCCAAAAGACAGAATTCTTCTCCCCGAAATTGTAGTTGGCTTGTACGAAGCTCTCAGGATGCAGCCCCTTTTCAAAGAAGAAGACCTAATTGCTGCCGAATCAAACAAGGATTTTAGCCGTTTTTTAATCGCGCCAGTAAGGTATATAGAAGGAGAAATACGCGAAAAAATAGTAGGTGCAAAAGCAGTCGCAAGTGGAGCATTGGGAGGATTTAGTGGATTTTTAAGACTAAAATACCGAACCCATGACTTCCAATTGGGAAGGCTCAATTGCCAGCGATTTTTACAAAATCATTTTAAAATACCTCACGATACCCAAAACCCCTGTTTTGAAGGCGCTTATAGCCCAAATGCTAAGAACAGCTTTCTCATTGAAGACGGATTCTTCCCCATCATCCCCGATATCGACCCCGCTACTGGCCAAAAACAAAAACCCGAACCTTTTCCCGAATGGCCTACCGATACAAGCGAAAACATTCAAGATCAAATTGATAGCTATGAAGGTATACTTGCCGACCGTATCAAGCTTATTTGGGATGGTAATACGCCTGATAATATAATCATAAACTTTCTTGAAATATTGGGTATTAACTTTGTCACAAAAACCGTAAAACAAATGACATTCACAGACTTACAAGACCATAGATTAATTTCTGACCTTTCACCGTCGGTCTAATAACCTGTATGTTTTGTCCAAAAGAGTGATTCGTACATTTTCACAAAAAATATTTCGTCCGTTAAACTTTACTCCTGTGTTTGTATCCAAGCCTTGACTCAAGTTTCTATTAACGCTTAGATACAACCATGAAAAAGTTATTGACTTACGCTCTCCTTACTTCCATTTTTTCTTGTAAAACAACGGATACTGTCCAACCCGACACCTACGATTTTTCGGCAGTCGATGCCCTGATTGAAAAAAGCGTGGAAGCTTATGAGAACAATGTGGTCGTGCTGGTTTCTAAAAATGGGAAACTCATTTATCAAAAAGGCATTAATCTCACTGCCACCGATAGCCGTCTGATAGCTTCTGCATCCAAATGGCTTTCGGGGGCGGTGATGATGTCGCTGATAGATGACAAAAAAATAAGTCTGGACGATACAGTCGGTAAGTTTTTACCTATTTTTAGTCGATATGGTAAAGGACATATCAACATCCGGCAGTTGTTTTCTCATACCGCAGGCTTTGCGGGCGACTCGCCCCAAAAGTATGAATACCGAACAGATTTGACTTTTGCCGAAGCCGTAGATTCTATCGCCGTCTATACACCGCTGATTCATGCGCCTGGTACTACTTTCAATTATGGAAGTGCAAGTATGCACATTGCAGGACGCATCGCCGAAGTTGTAACAGGCCAATCGTGGCAGATGCTATTCAATGAAAAAATCGCCACTCCTTGCGATATGAAAGCCACTTATATCCTTAGCAGCCTCAAAAATCCCCTCATCGCAGGTGGTGTTTGGACATCCGCAGGCGACTATCTCAAATTTTTAGAGATGATTGTCAACAAAGGCACTTACAATGGCAAGCGCGTTTTGAGCGAAAGCGCCGTCGAAGAAATGCTAAAAGACCAAACCCGAGGGGCAGTCATAGAAGGTACGCCTTATCCTTCTAATCTGTATTCGTCTCATCCTACTTCCGTGGTGCGGTATGGTATCGGCAACTGGCGCGACGTAGTAGATGCTTCTGACAACGGCCTTGAAACAAGTAGTCCTGGGCTTTTTGGAACTCATCCTTGGCAGGATTCTAAAAACAAAGTAGCAGGGATTATTTTTACCAAAACCGAACCCCGCCAAAGCAATGCTACAAGTCTTCAAATCAGAGAACTCATACGCCAAGCCATAGAAAAATAAATTTCGATTCATAGATTTTGACATTGTGTAGGTAAAGACGGCCTAGTCCAAACTTTGGATTAAGATAACCTACAATCATCATGAAAAGAAGAAAATTTATTGCTACATCCTCTCTTTTGGGGCTTGGCGCTGCCTCACCTGTGTTAGCTCATTCTCCTAAAAAACAAAAAGAAATCTATGAATTGCGCTCATTTGAGCTAAGAATGGGAGGTATGCCTCGTCTAGAAACCTATCTTCAAAATGCACTCATTCCGGCGCTCAATCGCCTCGGTGTGAAGCAGGTGGGAGTTTTTAAAGAACTAGGAAAGGATGAACCTGCCAAACTCCATTTATTACTAGTACATAGTTCTCAAGAGACATATTTCCAAATTCAACAACAGCTCAAAACCGATGCCGACTACCTCAAAGCCAGTGAAGCTTATCATCAAACTTTGCCCGACAAGGCTATTTATGACCGTATCAGTAGCTCTCTGATGGTGGCATTTGACGGGATGCCTACTTTAGCTACTCCTCCCAAAGAGCCGCGTATTTTGGAATTACGAACGTACGAGGGCTTCAGCGAAGATGCTGTCAGACGCAAAATCAAGATGTTTAATGAGGGAGAAATCGCAATTTTCAACAAAGTTAAACTCAACATTGTGTTTTTTGGAGAAGTACTTATCGGACATCGTTTGCCTTGCCTTACTTATATGCTTACATTCAAGGACATGGAAGAACGTAACGCCAATTGGGCCAAGTTCAGCGCTGACCCTGACTGGAAACAACTTTCCCAAGCGCCCGAATACGCCAATACAGTATCGCGGATTAAACGTATTTTTCTAGAACCGACCCCCTATTCACAGATTTAAAGAAGGTGAAATATTTAGAAGGTTGATTGACTAAAGTATAAAAATTTGAGTCTATCAACCTTTTAAATTCTCATTTACTTCATGGTTTTGCTCAGATTCCGTATTTTTGGTGGGTAGGTAAGTGTAACAGAAACTGAGCGGCAAAAATGAAAAACTTCATCTTCTTTGTATTTTTTTCTCTGTACGCAGTTACTGCTTTTACCCAAACTTACTATACTTACAAAGATGCTCGCCCCATCGACAGCGAATGCTACCGCGTCACAGATGCGCGTTCCAATCAATTTGGGGTAGTATGGTACGAAGAGAAATTAAATCTCCACCAATCTCTCAACCTAGAATTTATCATCAATTTTGGCAGTAACGACGCTGGTGCGGATGGCATGGCTTTTATTATGCAATCAAGGGGGAAAGATGTCATTGGAGGTTCGGGGATGGGGCTAGGCTTTGCTGGAATTTCACCTTCTTTAGGAGTCGAATTTGATACCTATAACAATGGTAGTGGCGTAGGTGATCTTGCAAGTGACCACATGGCGATTCTTCAAAATGGCTCCGTCAATCATCTTACCCCTCACAATCTACAAGGCCCAGTATCCGCCTCTGCCACTAGTCCCAATATCGAGGACGGAAAAAACCATTTAGTAAACATTCGGTGGGATTCCCAAACACTTACGCTAGAAGTGTATTTTGATTGCCAACTACGTCTAAGACTCAACAAAGACATTGTAACTGATATTTTTAGCGGCAAACCCGAAGTATGGTGGGGTATCTCAGGCTCTACAGGCGGTGCTTACAACATCCAAACCGTGTGCCTAAAGAAAGAAGCGGTACTTAAAAATGTATTCAAAGACATTTGTCCTAATCAAGATGTACTCCTCACTGGACGCCCTTCTTCCGACGGAGCTTATCAGTGGACTCCTACCACATCTCTCTCAGCTCCTAGCTCCCGTACCCCTATAGCACGTCCTACCCAAACCACTACCTACACGGTCAGCTACCGCAACGACTGTGGAATCACCGTCAAAGACACGATTCGAGTGGAGGTAGTTCCTTTCCCCAAAGTAGACTTTGGTTCTCCGAAAGAGATTTGTCCCAAACGTACGGTAGAGATTACACCTACTTTCACGCCACAAGATACTGCCGTCAGATACCGATGGTCAACGGGTGCAACTATCCCCAAAATTACAGTCAATCAACCCGGACAATATGACCTTACGCTCTCTAAGGGTAATTGTAACGTCAAAACCTCTACTGAAGTAATAGCAGGCAAGCCCCCTAGCCTAGCCCCCAATCAACAATTATGCTTTACAGGATTGACTCTTGTGTTGGACGCAGGTACTTCTGAGCCAAATCTCCGCTATCTCTGGAATCACAGCAATGAAACGACCCCGGCCATTTCGGTATCGCAGCCAGATAAGTACGAAGTTTTGGTAAGTACTGAAGCAGGCTGCGAAGCTACACGCACCATAGAAGTGATTGCCTCTCCTACCGTAAAATTAGGGCAAGATACAACACTTTGCGAAGGTGAAAGCCTAGTAGTAAGTCCTCTTATCACCAGCCCTAATCCTAGTGCACCTTATACCTATGCTTGGTCGTCGGGTGCCATTACTCCTTCTATTACTGTCTCCCAAACGGGTACTTACACCTTACACATCATTCAAAACTCTTGCTCAGCCTCCGATTCGGTGCAAGTAACGATAGAACAGTGCGGCGTGAGAGTATTTGCTCCGGATGTGTTTACCCCCAATAGCGACGGCATCAATGATACATTTCACTTGTTCATCACGGGTGGAATTCCCCATAAGCTCACTATCTATAACCGATTAGGGCTTCCAATTTATACCGAAGAAAGCCCTCAACCACAATGGGATGGCTTCTTTAAAAATACGCTATGCCCTCTCGATAGTTACACCTATGTTTTTGAATATAAAAACCTAAAAACCAACAACATACAACGGCACTATGGTTCTGTTATGCTTCAGCGGTAGTCATGTTTAAGGTCAAATTCATCAAGTTTTCTCAAAATAAATTACAAGTATGAGCTAAACTTGACTATGTTTATTTTTTAAAAACATGCTTCGTCAATTATGAAACACTTTCTATACTACTTGCTACTAGGGCTAGGCCTTCCTTCTTTTGCCCAAAAGCCTACTATCGACCAACTGCGCACAAGCATTGTATCCAAACTAAGCCAAATAGAAGGTGACTTTGCACTTGCATTCAAAGACCTTCAAACCCAGCAAACGTTGTTTATCAACGAAAAAGAAAATTTTCATGCGGCAAGTACCATGAAAACCCCGGTGATGATGGAAGTTTTTAGACAAGCAGAAGCCGGACAATTCAATTTAAGCGATTCTATTTTGGTCAAAAATGAATTTAAAAGTATTGTGGATGGTAGCCCTTTTAAGCTCGATATCAGCGATGATAGTGCAGATGATATGTATAAAAAAATTGGCTCTAAAATGACCATTTATGACCTTACTTATCAGATGATTATTGTGAGTAGCAATTTGGCCACCAATATTCTCATTGACTTAGTGGATGCCAAAAATGCCAATCAATTCATGCGTGAATTAGGTGCTAAAGATATAAATGTGCTGAGAGGCGTAGAAGATACCAAAGCCTTTGAAAAGGGACTCAGCAACACCACAACGGCTTATGATTTGATGCTTATTTTTGAAAAAATAGCCCAAAAACAAGCTGTATCACCCACAGCCTCCGATAAAATGATTCAAATACTTTTGGATCAAAAATTCAACGAAATGATTCCTAAACACCTTCCTTCTCATGCCAAAGTAGCCCACAAAACTGGCTCTATCACTGGCGTAAGGCATGATTCGGGGATTGTGTTTTTACCCAATGGGAAGGCGTATGTCTTGGTTTTGCTTTCTAAAAAACTAACCAAACCCGAAGTGGGTGTCAACGCAATGGCCGAAGTATCCGAAATGATTTACGATTTTGTCAAATAAACTATTTTCTACTGTATGCTCTCACTTCAGGGAATCCATCATGTAGCCATTATTTGTAGCGATTATGCTCGCTCTAAACATTTTTATACCCAAATACTGGGATTGACCGTCATGGCAGAAGTGTATAGAGCAGAGCGTGATTCCTATAAATTGGATTTGGCGGTCAATGGTCTGTATCAAATTGAGCTTTTTTCGTTTCCCAATCCCCCTGCTCGTACTTCCCGCCCCGAAGCAGCCGGACTCCGACATTTGGCTTTCAAAGTAGAAAACATTCATCAAACCCATACTTTGCTCCTCCATGCAGGAGTTACTTGTGAAGAAATAAGACAAGATGAATTTACCCAAAAATTCTTCTTTTTTATAGCCGATCCCGACGACCTCCCGATTGAGTTTTACGAAATTTGAACTATCTCGTGTAGATTATTCGTAATTTTGTGCTATGAAAATCAAAACATCTGTCTTCGTCAAAAGCTCGTCCAACAATGAGCAATGTCCCGCCCCTGACCGCCCTGAATATGCTTTCATTGGGCGTTCGAATGTAGGCAAATCGTCATTGATTAACTCACTCACACAGCGTCGCGATTTGGCCAAGACCTCATCAACGCCCGGCAAAACCCAGGTAATCAACCATTTTAATATCAACAACGAATGGTATTTGGTAGATTTACCCGGCTATGGCTACGCCAAAGTTTCGCAAGCCGACCGAAAAAAATGGAGCGAAATGATTGACAATTATCTTTTCAAGCGCGAAAGTCTAGTCTGTACTTTTGTATTGATTGATAGTCGTATTGAGGCTCAAAAAGTAGATCTTGAATTCATAGAAAAATTGGGAACTCAAGGTATTCCGTTTGCACTAGTTTTTACAAAAACTGACAAATTGAGCGCCGCTCAGCTTAAAACTAATCTCGAAAATTATAAAAAAACCTTGCTAGAAACGTGGGTAGATTTACCCCAAATTTTTGTTACATCATCAGTTGCTAATCAGGGCCGTGAAGAAATCCTCCAACAAATCAACGAGTGGAATCAATTACCAAAATGAAAATAACCACCCTCACCATCAATCCGGCCGTTGACAAAAGTACGTCTATCGACCGCCTCATTCCAGAGCAAAAACTCCGCTGTGACAATCCGCGTTTTGACGCTGGTGGTGGTGGTATCAATGTATCCAAAGGATTGAGGAGATTGGGGAGCAATTCTTTAGCTATTTTTACCGCAGGCGGCCCTACAGGTCAGCATCTCGAAGAGCTGCTCAAACAAGAGGAAATTGAGACCAAAGTAGTAAAGACTCAGCAATGGACACGTGAAAATTTTATCGTAGCCGAAACTTCTACCAATGCCCAATACCGCTTTGGAATGCCCGGTGCCCCACTTACAGAAACCGAAAAACAAGCTTTTTTAGATACCCTAGCCCAATCGCAGGCCGACTACGTAGTGGCAAGCGGTAGCCTTCCTCCTCAGATGGAAGTAGATTTTTACGAAAAGGTAGCGGCGATTTCAAAAAAAATGGGTGCAAGGCTTATTCTTGATACTTCGGGCGAGCCTTTAAAAGCGGCCTGCGATGAAGGTGTATTTTTGTTAAAACCCAATATCGGCGAACTAGAAGCGCTGGTAGGAGCTTCCAAACTGGAAATGGACGACGTAGATGATGCCGCCCGTATGCTCATCGGCGAGGGTAAATGCGAGGTAGTAATTGTATCGATGGGGCCTAAAGGCGCAATGCTCATTACCAAAGATTTGGTCGAACACGTACCCGCTCCGCCCGTTCAAAAGCGCAGTACTGTAGGTGCAGGTGATAGTATGGTAGCTGGCATGACCTGGGCACTTACCCAAGAATTATCTTATTTTGAGATGCTTCAATGGGGGGTCGCGTGTGGGTCGGCTGCTACTATGAACGAAGGTACTCAGCTCTTTTTACGCGCCGATGTCGAACGACTTCTGAATTGGCTTCAAAAACTCGGTAACAAGAAATAACTCATTTACCCCAATTTAGGTCTATATCAATCTCCTTTCTATTGAAAACTTATTTCCAACATATCAGCGAAGGTATTCGTACCACTTTGGCAGGCATGAAACTCACATTCAGGCATTTGTGGGAAGCGCGCCGCCGTCGTAGTCAAAACAATATCCGCGAAGAAGACTATTTCAACGAGTCAAATGGTATGGTAACACTACAGTACCCCTTTGAATCGATGCCTATTCCTGACAATGGTCGCTATCGTCTTCACAACGAAATGGACGACTGTATTGTATGCGACAAATGCGCCAAGGTATGTCCGGTGGATTGTATTGACATTGAGCCTATCAAAGCCACTGCCGAAATCGGGAAAGCATCCGACGGCTCTCCGATTCGCCTCTATGCCGCCAAATTTGACATCGATATGGCAAAATGCTGTTATTGTGGTTTGTGTACTACCGTATGCCCTACCGAATGCCTTACGATGACCAAAACCTTTGATTACAGTGAGTTTGATGTCAAAGATATGAATTATCACTATTCTAATCTGACGCCCGAACAAGCAGAAGAGAAGAAGAGTTTGTACGAGCAGTTTGTACGAGAAAAAGAGGAATTGAAAAAACAAAGTGTTGCCGCCAAAGCCACTTCTGTAGAGGGCGAAGCGGCCAAACCAAAACCCGCTTTTAGACCTTCACCTAAACCAACTCTTCCCACTACCGAAAGTAAAACGACTGAGGAAACTAACGAAATAGCTCCGCCAGCAACACCTAGAGCAAAACCAGCATTCGTTCCTAAAAAGTCTGTACCAGAAACTACAGTCGAAAACAGCGACAATACACCACAGGCAGCTCCAAAACCAAAACCTGTTTTTGCTCCTAAAAAACCCGCAGCTGAAACTACAGTCGAAAACAGCGACGCTTCCCCACAAGCAGCACCAAAACCAAAACCTGTTTTTGTCCCTAAAAAGCCCGCTACTGAAACTACAGTCGAGAACAGCGACAATACACCACAGGCAGCTCCAAAGCCAAAACCTGTTTTTGTCCCTAAAAAGCCCGCTACTGAAACTACAGTCGAGAACAGCGACGCTTCCCCACAGGCAGCTCCAAAACCAAAACCTGTTTTTGTCCCTAAAAAACCCGCTACTGAAACAAAAAGCACTGAAAATCACGAGGCATCTTCTTTGGAAGCAGCAAATAAAAACACCGATTCAGAACAAGAAATACCTCGTCCCAAACCGGTGTTTAAGCCTACCATGAAGCCTAAAAAAGAAGAGTAATCAGGCTACCCCTCAGGGTTCGTTTCTTTGTCGCTAGTGGGTGCCGTTTTTGGTGCTGTGGGGGTTTTTCTAGTACTTGGACGCTTAGGAGCTGAGGCCGCCGCAGGTGCTGGTTTAGAGGCTTTTGGCTTGGGAGCAGGCTTGGCTTCGGAAGCTTCTTCTGCCTTCTCGGGAGTTGCTTCCACTGCTTCGGTCGGTACCTCCACAGGCGTGCTTTCCTTCACATCTTTAATTTTTCCTTCCTTCGGTTTTTTATCTGATTTTTTGATCTTGGCTTTTTTATCCTTCTCTTTTTCTTTTTTCGCCTTTTTCTTAGCCTCTTCGTCGGCTTTTTTGGTTTCTTTTTTCTTTATTTTTTCTAACTTTTTAGCCAACTTTTCAGCGGTCTTTTTGATAGCCTTTACAATTTTTTTAGAGGTGCTTTCGCCCACAATCGCGGCCGCAATTTTCTCCGCAATCTCACTTGTGCTTTTTTTCTTGTCTGATTTCATCTTAATACTGTTTTATGTAATTGATTTTTGAGAGAAAGCCTGACACCCAAACATGCCAGAGTCTTTTGTGTATGTTAAAGTATAAAAAGTGAAGCAAAAAATTGCCAAAGGTTCCGTTATTTTTCATTCCTACCAAAGTATAGGCTCATTTTTAAGTTTATTTTTTCAGGATTTTTGAAACAAAATCCCATGCCACAATCCCGGCACTTACCGATACATTGAGGGAATGTTTGGTACCAAACTGCGGAATTTCCAGGCATACATCACATTGTTCGATAAGCAAATCACTCACCCCAAACACCTCATTCCCAAGCACAAAAGCATATTTTTCTAACAAAAGTGGTTCAAACTCATTGAGCATTACACTTCCCTGAGCCTGCTCCAAAGCGGCGATTTTGTAACCTTCCGATTTTAATTTTTGAATAAGGGTGAGCGCATCCGAGCTATGTTCCCATTCTACCGACTCATCTGCTCCGAGGGCGGTCTTGGTAATATCCCGATGCGGCGGCGTACCGGTAAGCCCACAGAGATATATCTTTTCGGCCCTAAAAGCATCGGCGGTACGAAAAACCGATCCTACGTTGTTTAAGCTTCGAATATCATCTAATACAAATACAAAGGGATTTTTTTCGACGTTTTTAAAATCTTCAACCGACAATCGATTGAGGTCATCCATAGACAATTTACGAGGAGGCATTTTTGAAAAATTACAAGTTAGCAAATTCTGACACAGAGTCTGAAGCTACAAAAGTAGGCAGAATATCACAGTCGGAAACTAGCATCCGTCAAAAACTGTTACCTTTGTACTAGTGATTAAAAACGTAGAATGGAAGAATACCGCTTACACACTTTGCCCAATGGCATTCGTGTCGTACACAAACAAGTACCCCATACCCAAATAGCCCATTGGGGCATTATGCTCGACATTGGTAGTCGAGATGAACAAGCACACCAACAAGGATTAGCGCATTTTTGGGAACACATGGCTTTCAAAGGTACCCAAAAACGCAAGTCGTACCACATCATCAATCGTCTCGAAACGGTGGGCGGTGAGCTTAATGCTTATACTACCAAAGAAAAAGTATGTTTTCATGCTTCGTTGCTAGCATCGCACAGCGACAAAGCGATCGAGCTTTTGTCTGATATTGCATTTCACTCGATTTTTCCCGAAAAACAAATCGAAAAAGAGCGAGGAGTTATCCTAGAAGAAATGGCCATGTACTACGACTCTCCCGAAGATGCGATTCAGGATGAGTTTGATGAAGTGGTTTTTCAAAATCATCAGTTAGGGCGTAATATCCTGGGGACGCCCGAAAGTGTCAATTCTTTTAGAAGAGAAGATTTTCAAAATTTCATTTCCGAAAACCTTGATACCGAACGAATCGTGGTATCATTGGTAAGTAATCTTCCTTTTAAGAAGGCCATCAAACAAGCCGAAAAGTATTTGTATGATTTGCCGCACCGCACCACCACACGCGTCCGTACTTCCCCCGAAATCTACGTGCCTCAATCATTGAAAGTAGCCCGCGGCATGACCCAAGCCCAAGTAGCCATGGGACGACCTTCTTATGCCCTCATGGACGATAAGCGTCTTCCCTTTTTTATGCTGGTCAATTTGCTCGGTGGGCCAGGTCTCAATTCGCGTTTCAACATGACCCTGCGCGAAAAATACGGGTTTGTTTATTCGATAGAAGCCAACTATTCACCTTATTTAGATACTGGTTTTTTGGGAGTGTTTTTTGGAACAGAACCCAAAAATCTTGATAAAGCAACTTCCCTTATCTACCGCGAACTACGCCAACTAAGAGAAAAACCCCTTACTACTACTCAGTTACACAATTTGAAAGTACAACTAATGGGGCAACTAGCAATGTCGGAAGAAGGAAATCAAAGTTTTATGCTGATGATGGCCAAAAGTATCTTAGACACCGGCAAAGTGGATTCTTTACCCGAAATTTTTGCCGAAATCGAAGCCGTACAAGCCTCTCAACTACAAGACATTGCCCAAGAGATGTTTGACGAGCGCCACTGGAGTACTCTTACTTTTTTGCCCGAAGCTGAGTAAAATTTCTTAGTACATTTATTGCTTCATACAAATAGTAGCCGTACGATAAAAATAGCCTCTTTATACCCAATTTTGCTTCTTTTTCGTTTATATTTGTTGAAACAAAATGTACTGAATGGATTTTTTGCCTGCAGCTATAGAAGCTTATGCGCTGGCACATACGTCGGCTGAAAGCCCACTACTGGCACAACTCAATCGTGAAACTCACGCTAAAGTACTTCAACCTCGAATGCTTTCGGGGCATTTGCAAGGTCGATTATTGTCGCTGTTTTCGACTATGATACGCCCGCGTCGCATCCTCGAAATCGGGACTTACACAGGCTACTCAGCTCTCTGTTTGGCAGAAGGACTCAGTGATGATGGCCTATTGGTTACGATTGATGTCAATGAAGAACTATATGATTTTACCCGTAAGTTTTTTGATAATTCCCCCTTCGGCCACCAGATAGATTTTAGAATCGCGAATGCCGCCGAAGAAATCCAAACTTTATCTGACACCTTCGATTTAGTGTTTATAGACGCCGATAAGCTCAACTATAGCTTGTATTATGACTTGGTATTTGACAAAGTTCGCAAAGGTGGAGTAATCATTGCTGACAATGTTCTTTGGAGTGGAAAAGTAGCGCAAACTGATAAGAAAATAGACAAAGACACTCAATCACTTTTAGATTTTAATCAAAAAATTCATCAAGATTCACGCGTCAGCAACATCCTTCTTCCTATTAGAGACGGCCTTCTGATTGCTTGGAAACACTAACATTTAGCAGAACGAAAAAGATGAAACGTATCGCCACCCTAACCACATTAATTTCTCTTTACTCGGTAGTTCTACTGTGGGCACAAAATACCATCCCTACCATCCCTCGTAGTGTGGGATTTGCAGGTATGAATATCCAACTAGACGAAGACGCCCGAGCCGTGATTCAGTCTGATGTAAAGGCGCTATTGGGCAATAAAAAATTTTGGGATGCTAAACTCGACCGTTGCGTCATGTTTTTCCCGCTTATTGAAGGTGTTTTGATTGATGAGGATGTTCCGGTAGATTTTAAATTTTTGGCAGTACAAGAAAGCGGCTTACAGCCTGATGCGGTGTCTGCTTCTAATGCAGTAGGTTTTTGGCAGTTTAAAAAAGAGACAGCCGTCGATTATGGTCTTCGCGTAAATGACCAAGTAGACGAACGGAAAAACATCATTTCTTCTACCCGTGCTGCTGCTCAATACCTCAAAAAAAGCAACATTCAATTCAACAACTGGATTGCGTCTCTTTATTCTTATTATCTAGGAGCAGGTGGCATTAGCAAAACTATCCCTACGGAGTGGGCATATGCCAGAGAAGTCCAACTTAATGGAAAGTCTGATCGCTATATTTTGAGATTTTTGGCCCACAAAATCGCTATTGAATCTTCTATAGACCGCTATCAATCACCCAATACTATCGCCCTTCTTGAATACCCTAAAGCGAGCGGACGTACCTTGGCCTCTATTGCATCTGAGGTTGAAATTGACGAAGTCACATTACGTACTCACAACCGCTGGGTTACTGGCAATGATATTCCTTCTGATAAAGAATATTCGTTGATTATTCCCGTCAACAACGATCAACTTTCTAATACCCGTAGCCGCTTGGCTTCGTTGAAAACACCTAATCAACGTGACAATTTTACCCAAAAAGACATTGGGTTTCCTATCTTGAATCGGGCTCAAGGCTATAGTAGTAGCCTGCTTTTATACGAAATCAACGGTTTACCTGGTATTATGGCCGACAACAGCGACAATATCGAAAGCCTTGCTCGCAAAGCGAAAGTAAGTTTCAGTAGTTTTTTGCGGTACAACGATATGTCTGAGCGCGACCCTATCGTGCCGGGTAGCGTCTATTATTTAGCCAAAAAGAACAAAAAAGCAGCCGTACCTTTTCATACTGTACGTGATGGAGAGTCGCTGTGGAAAGTATCGCAGATTTATGGAATAAGAATCAAAAATTTGGTCAAATACAATCGCATGGACAATCGTAACCAACGCCCCCAAACAGGTCGTGTGCTGTGGTTAGCGAAGCGTCGCCCCAAAAATACACCCGTCGAAGTGATTGAAATCCCCCTAGAAGATGAATGGAGACCTGGTGTCAATAAATCGCAGCCTCGGATTGCTACGCAGGAAACATTTTCAACCTCTACTGAGTTGCCTTCCAACCCTCCCGCCAATAACAACACCAACAAAATTCCTCAAAACCCTTCTGAACGTAAAGTATATACGCCAAAAATGGCAGATACGCCTCCTAGCAACGATACCAATAAGTCGTTGCCTGATTCGGGTGATGGAGTAGAGATTACTGATGTAAACTCTATCCCAACAAACTCGCCTAAAACCAATACACCTTCGACTTCTACAAAACCAAATCGCCGTGCACCCTCATTCAATCCAAACGACGACGATAAAGTAGTAATTATTAACGATGAAGAAGAAGCAAGCAAAGCTAAAACCAATAATACACGCCCTGCGGCTTCTAACAAAAACAATACTACTGCTTCTACTAGCAAGTCAACGACTACGCCTCCTGCTTCTAGCACTGCAACGAAGCCTAAAACTACCACTCCTACCCCAGCTTCCTCAGGAAGCGCTAAGACGATCGTCCACGTAGTAGAAGCGGGTCAAACGTATTTTAGTATTTCAAAAATGTATGATGTAACAGTCAATGATGTTTTGTATTGGAACAATTTGACTCTTGACTCTAAGCTTGCAGTAGGACAAAAAATTAAAATTTCACCCGTAGGTAACACCATTTCACAACAACCTACCAAGGAAGAATTTTTGACACATACCGTAGCTCCCAAAGAAACTATGTTTAGTATTTCCCAAAAGTATGGGGTCAAGATTGATGATATCAAAGAATGGAATGGCCTCAGCGATAATGGAGTGAAAATAGGCCAACAACTCAAGATTAAAAAACAATGATAGTGATTGACAACACCGTCATCAGCGATGATGTAGCGGATCAGTTTTTTGTGTGTGAACTTACTAAATGCAAAGGTGCATGCTGTGTAGAAGGAGATTTGGGCGCACCTTTGGCTGAGTCAGAGTTAGAAGTACTAGAAGAGGTCTATCCTCTGGTAAAACCTTACCTCAATCAAAAAGGCATAGAAGCCCTCGAAACCCAAGGGCTCTATGAGCAAGACTCAGATGGCGACTATGTCACTACCACAGTCAATGGTCGCGAATGTGCCTACGCGATTTATGATAAAAAAGGAATTTTGAAATGTGGTATCGAACAAGCTTTTTTAGACGGAAAAATCGCTTTTCGAAAACCCATTTCCTGCTATTTGTACCCGATTAGAGTCACTAAATATGATCATTTTGATGCTCTTAACTATGACCGTTGGCATATTTGCAAACCCGCCTGCCACAACGGACGTGAACTAGGAGTGCCTATTTACAAATTTCTAAAAGACCCACTTATCACCAAATACGGGGAAAGTTGGTATCAAGAATTAGTACATAAAATCGAAAGTAAATCATCATCACCCGCTTAAAGTGGAACCCAAAAACTTTTTCAACGATGTATATGATGTAGTAAGACAGATTCCTCAGGGACGCGTCACATCTTATGGAGCGATTGCTGCTTTTTTGGGTTCTAAGCTTAGTGCACGTATGGTAGGATGGGCAATGAACGCCTGTCATGGAATGCCAGATGTACCTGCTCACCGCGTAGTAAACCGTAACGGTATTTTGTCAGGCAAACACTTCTTCGGAAGCCCTACCGCCATGGAGGATTTGCTTTCAGCAGAGGGAATTGTGGTAAAAGAGGACAAAATCATAGACTTCAAAAAACACTTCTGGAATCCAAGCGACGAACTTCTTTGATAAACGCCTAGGCATCAATCCTTTTTAATAGCTTACGCCTACTAATCTTATATCCACCAACTGCCCATTGGTGATAAAAACGAAGATTTGGCACGATATATGCGCATCAGCTCAAAAAGCCAGCTAATATGCGCATATTTTCATATTTATTCGTGTGTTTTGCCTATAGCAGTCTACAGGCGCAGTCTGTTCAATGGGCATCGAAAGTCGTAGGTATGTCGTCTGAGTATACCCAAGGCAGTGGCCAACAATACCGAGCTGTACAAGTTTTAGGAAAACCCAACAAACTTCCCCAAGCCGAGAGCGGCGCCTCAGCTTGGCGGGCGTCTTCCCCAAATGCGGGCGAAGAATGGCTCAAAGTGAGTTTTGAAACACCCACCGCAGTCAGACAAGTGGCTATTGGTGAAAATTTTGGCGGAGGGTGCATTGATAAAGTCTTTGTATATGATACTCAAGGCAACGAATATCAAATTTACAAATCCAAAAACACGACCTCAGAACGCAACGCTGGCATGTTTCGAGTATGGCTCCCACAGCTTTCTACCTACAAAGTAGCCGCTGTCAAGGTGGTGCTAGATACCAAGCTCGTAAACGGCTGGAACGAAATAGATGCTATTGGCATCTCAGCTAGTGAAATCCCCGTAGAAGCCCAAATCAACGTAGCTAAGAATGTTCCCAAAGAACTCAAAAAAGAAAATCTAGGTCCCAACGTCAATTCCAAAGCCAACGAAGTAGCCCCAGTTATTTCGCCTGATGGGCACACGATTTATTTTACTCGTTACGATCATCCCGGCAACCTCCGCGCCAAAGAAGACTATGATGTATGGTATGCCGAAGAAAAAAACGGAGTATGGCAATACGCCAAAAACATGGGGTCGCCTATCAACAATCTACAAGAAAACTCGATTTGCTACATTTCGCCCGATGACCGCACTGCTTTGCTGATGAATATTTATCATCCAGACGGAGCCCTATCCAAAGGAGTATCGGTAAGTCACAAAAACCGCAACGGATGGAGTTTTCCGCAACAATTAGGGCTCCAAAACTATGTTAACGAACACTCATTCTCAGGATTTTATATCAGCCCTAATGGTAAAGTAATGGTGCTATCGCTTCAAGATGCCAATACCCTCGGCGGCTCTGACTTGTACGTATCTTTCCTACAAACCGACGGCAAATGGTCTTCTCCCGCCAATATGGGAGTGAGTATCAATACTGCCGACGATGAGTATACTCCCTTTTTAGCGACCGATAATCAAACCTTATATTTTACCTCAAATGGCCGCAGTGGCTATGGTGAAATGGATATTTACGTAAGCCGACGCCTAGATGATACTTGGAAAAAATGGTCGGAGCCCGAAAACCTCGGCCCTGCTTTCAATACTTTTGACTTCGAAGCACATTTCACAATCCCGGCATCGGGTGCTTACGCCTATTTCTGTTCGTCCGAAAATTCATTAGGTGAATTTGATATTTTTAGGGTAAAACTCCCCGAACCCATCCGCCCCAATCCTACCGTCATCTTAAAAGGCACTGTAATAGACCAACTCACCAAACGGCCTCTCCAAGCACAAGTCATTGTAGAAGATACCGAGCAAAAGCAAACACCTCAAGTCCTCGATTACGACCCCGAAGTGGGCGATTTTAAGATGATATTAGATACCAAAAAACAATATAACCTTACCGCCCAGCACAAAGGCTACCAAGCCAGTGGTATGACGATTGATTTGAGCCAAGAAAACCAATACCGCGAAATTAGACGAGAAATAGTGCTTACCCCTATTGAAATCGGCAAAAAAATCACCCTCAATACCATTCGTTTTGCACAAAGCAAATTTGATCTTTTGCCTTCGTCTCTACCTGAGCTTGACCGAATCGCCCAAATGATGACTGAAAACGCCGATATGGAAATTTTAATAGAAGGCCATACCGACAATGTAGGTGACTTCAATGCTAATGTACAGCTTTCAAAAGACCGTGTAGAAGAAGTAAAACGCTATCTTATCTCCAAAAACATCGAGCAAGCTCGAATTCAGACCAAAGGCTATGGCCCCACTCGCCCCCTAGCTCCTAACACAACCGAAGAAAATCGTAAAGTAAATCGAAGAGTAGAGTTTACCATTCTTAAAAAGTAAAGCTCAATACTTAACGATTATTTTACGAACTAAAGAGACGAAAAAAACTAAAATTTTGGTGGTTTTAGACGTTATTTACATCACAAACGAAAAACACCAAGAGATGTCTTCTGAGCAATTTGTCGATTTTTTTCCTGATGTCCTCATTTCCTTGCACCAAAACATCCGTGATTTGCAAGGCACAAAAGCATTTGCTAAGCCTGAAGAACAAGCTTATTTGGATGGTCGCTTGTTTAGCTATCATGAAGTGTTGGAAATCATGAAGGCGTCTGCTCAAGCATTCGATATAAATCGCCAAGAATTAGGACTTTAATTTTTTTAACTACATAGCCTTAGGCACTAAGCTTTAAGCTGTAAGCATTTTTTGAGATGTTTTTAGGCAATCACAGCGGGTACTCGTTGAGCAGGCAAAACCTTTTTAATAAAAAGCTTATGGCTTACAACCTACGGGGCGGCCCGCGCGGAGCGTATTGCTAAGTAGTTACTAATTTTTTATTTACGAAAAATAAGTTGAAATCTTAGGGTATGCTTGTTCGTTTGTATCTTTGCAAGGTACAATTTTTTCTAAACATCAACCAAAAACCCTATGACTGTCACCAGCGATACATTCCCTTGGTTAAAGTACTATCCATCAGGGATGCCCTACGAAATCAATCCAGATGTGTACCCCTCGCTGCTGGAAATGATAGACGAAGGATTCGAAAAATATGCCCAAAAGCCTTCCTATGCGTGTATGGGCAAAGAAATTTCTTATGCCGAATTAGATAAAATGTCGCGCAATTTTGCTGCTTATCTTCAAGGAATAGGACTTAGTAAAGGCGACCGCATAGCAATCCAAATGCCCAATGTCATACAGTATCCCATTGCAATATTTGGGGCATTGAGAGCCGGACTCACGATAGTTAATACCAATCCACTTTATACTCCCCGCGAGATGGAGCATCAGTTTAAAGATTCTGGTGCTAAGGCTATTGTAATTTTAGCAAACTTTGCGGACAAACTTGAAAAAGTTTTGCCTCAAACCGAAATCAAGCATGTTTTTGTAACTCAAATTGGCGATACTCTTAGCTTTCCCAAAAAGCAAATTGTCAACTTTGTAGTCAAAAATATCAAAAAAATGGTTCCGCCGTTTTATCTGCCTCAAGCTGTATCATTCATGGATGCCGTCAGAGAAGGAGCATCCATGAATTATCAAAAACCAAGCATTCACAACCTAGACTTGGCTTTTATTCAGTACACAGGAGGGACTACAGGCGTATCTAAAGGTGCGATGCTCACGCATCGCAACATCATCGCCAATGTAGAAGCCAACTGCTTCTATCTTAGCCCAATGCTCCAGCAAATCCCCGAAAATGAGCCTAATGTCTTGGTAGCAGCCCTACCGTTGTACCATATATATGCATTGACTTGTAATGCTTTATCGGCGCTCAAAAATGGCGGAATGAATCTTCTTATTACCAATCCGCGTGATATGAATGCGTTTATTGATATTCTAAAAAAATATAAAATAACGCTCTTTACAGGTCTCAACACCCTTTTCAACGGTCTTATGAATCACCCTCGTATCGGTGAAGTAGACTTTAGTAAACTGCGTGTTACGTCGGCGGGTGGAATGGCATTACAAAAAGTAGTAGCCGAACGTTGGCATAAACTTACTGGCAACCTGCCCACCGAAGGCTACGGACTTTCGGAGACTTCTCCTGTACTTTCGGCCAATCCTCTTGATCCTAAGTTTAATAAAATCGGTACTATCGGTATTCCTTTTCCTAGCACCGAATTACGGATTTTACGCGAAGATGATACTTGGGCTGAGGTAGGCGAATCAGGCGAAATATGTGCTCATGGCCCACAAGTCATGCCGGGCTATTATAAACGCCCTGACGAAACAGCAAAGGTCATGTTTATCGACCCCGTCGATGGTCGCCAATGGTTCAAAACGGGCGATGTAGGTGTGATGGATGCAGAAGGTTATTTTAAAATTGTAGATCGTAAAAAAGATATGGTTTTGGTGTCGGGTTTCAATGTATACCCCAACGAAATCGAGGACGTAATAGCGCAATGCCCCGGTGTACTTGAAGTAGCGTGCGTAGGAGTACCTGACGAAAAAACCACCGAAGCTGTGAAGATTTTTGTAGTAAAAAAAGATGAAAATCTCACGAAGGAGCAGATAATGGCTTTTTGCCGCCAAAACCTAACGGCTTACAAATGCCCAAAACATATCGAATTTAGAACAGAACTGCCCAAAACCAATGTAGGCAAAATCCTCCGCAGAGCTTTGCGCGATGAAGCTACTACAAAAAGTAACTAACTAATACTTGTATCAGCATAACGCACCTTATCTTCAAGGTTCAATCATTCACAAAAAAGCCGGGCAGAAACTCCACCCGGCTTTTTAACTTTACTCAACGTTATGAAAAACTCTTTATATATGACGTTACTAGCTATACTAAGTAACATCATGACTTATTTTTATTTAAATGGTTAGAATGTTTTGTCTCAATTTTTTACAAAATTAACATTTAAAACAATATCTTTTAATAGAATAAACACCTATAATAGATTATTTTATGCACGCATACTAAATACATCCCAAGTTGACCATATTTAACTACCCATTTTTAGTAGTAGGTTTACATCATCCCTACTCTTTTCAAAAGTAATTACTAAAGTTTTCTACCATTAATTCTTTTCCTTACAAAATACAACTAACTGACTATCTTACACTTACATATTATACTTTTTTCTAACTTAGCTTTTTTTGAATTTATCTTCTCTTACCTTATTATATGATACATTCTTTTTCTGGCTCGATAGTTTAGTATAAGTAAATATAAATTTTGATAATTCACCCAAATACCTTCTTTATTTTCAAAATTAATAGTCTGTCAAAGCAACTCCTTTTAAAAGACATACAAAAAAGGCCAAGCCAGTTGGCTCAGCCATTTATTTACCAATCTTAATTTATAAAAATTAACCCACCAGTTCTTCTTCCAATACTTCGGCAACCGAAGTATATGATAAGCCAAAAGCATCTGCAACTGCTTTATAGACCACTTTCCCCTGTACTACATTCAATCCTTTTTTGAGGTCTTCGTTTTGACTGCACGCTGCTTGCCAGCCTTTATTTGCTAATTGGATTGCATAAGGCAAAGTAGCATTGGTCAAAGCCAAAGTCGAAGTATAAGGCACCGCTCCGGGCATATTAGCCACACAATAATGCACGATACCGTCGATTTCATAAGTCGGATTTTCGTGGGTTGTAGGCTTACACGTTTCGATACATCCTCCTTGGTCTACCGCTACATCTACGAGTACCGTTCCTTTTTTCATGAATTTGAGCATATCACGGGTGATGAGATGCGGTGCTTTCGCTCCCGGAATCAACACAGCTCCTACTATCAAATCAGAGTTTTTAATCAATTCCCGAATGTTATATTCGTTTGACATCACCGTGTCAGCATTGGCTGGTAAAATATCTTCCAAATACCGCAAACGATTAAGGCTTATGTCAACGATTGTCACATTAGCTCCTAGACCCGTTGCCATTTTTGCGGCTTGTGTACCCACAATCCCTCCACCCAAAATCAATACATTAGCGGGCTTTACACCTGCCACACCTCCCAACAAAATACCTCTTCCACCCATTGGTTTTTCGAGATACTTGGCTCCTTCTTGAATCGCCATACGACCTGCCACTTCAGACATCGGCACCAACAAAGGCAACGAACGGTCAGGGCGCTCCACTGTTTCGTAAGCCAAGCATACGGCTTTTCTTTCAATCATGGCATGTGTCAACTCTTCCGAAGATGCAAAGTGGAAATAAGTAAACAAAAGCTGATTTTCTTTGATAAGCGCATACTCTGAAGCAATCGGCTCTTTTACTTTTACAATCATTTCGGCGATACCATATACCTCTTCGATTGAAGAAAGGATGATTGCACCCGCGGCTTCATATTCACTATCTTCAAATCCACTCCCTAAACCCGCTGTGGATTGTATATACACAGTGTGGCCATTTTTACGAAATTCGGCTACACCTGCAGGTGTTAGCGCTACGCGATTTTCGTTGTTTTTGATTTCTTTAGGTACGCCGATAATCATGGTCGTATAATATTGTTAAAAGTGACAGATTTAGAGCCTCTTGTAATCATCAAAGAGCGATACAAAATTATAGTATACAAAAATATTTTCTGATATAAATTTATAAATAAGAAAATATTTTTGCAAATCTTCGTTTCAAACAATTAATTACTATATTGAGGTAATTTAAAGGTCTATTAACGAAAAAAATTCGGCTACCAATAATTGCTTTGACAATATGAACCAAATCGATGAAACAGATCTACGTATTTTACAGTTGTTACAAAAAAACGCTCAGCTGACTATCAAAGAAATAGCCGCCGAAATCAACCTCTCGATTACGCCTGTTCATGACCGCATCAAAAAGCTTGAACGAGAAGGTATCATCGAAAAGTATGTGACTATTCTCAATAAAAAACGCCTCGGAAAAGGCCTTACTGTGTATTGTAATGTAACCCTGGACAAACAACAACAGGAAAATTTTCAAGAGTTCAACGAAGTAATGCTACAAATGCCTGAGGTAGTGGAATGCTGTGTGGTATCAGGGACGTTTGACTATCTCATCAAAATCGTTGCCAATGATGTCGAAAGCTATCATGCTTTTTATCAGGAAAAGTTGGCAAGCCTTAAAGCGATTTCGCACATAAGCAGTTTCTTTGTGATGTCGGAGGTAAAGAGTACCACTGCCCTGCCGATTTAAAGTTTTATTTTCATGCTCCTTCCGTCGATTTATAATATTGCCGAAATATGTGCCCAAAAGGGTGTCCAAAATATAGTCATTTCACCTGGCTCGCGTAGTGCCGCCCTCACCTTAGCTTTTGCTAGGCATCCCGCTATTGAAACCAAAGTGATTCCCGACGAAAGAGTCGCGGGCTTTGTCGGGCTTGGGATGGCTCAGTTGAGCCAGCAGACAGTAGCGTTGGTATGTACTTCAGGCAGTGCCGCTTACAACCTCGCACCGGCCATAGTAGAAGCTTTTTTTCAAGAGATACCGCTTTTGGTACTCACCGCCGACCGTCCTCAAGAATGGATTCATCAACAAGACGGGCAAACGATTTATCAGCGAGAAATCTACGGAAAACACGTCAAAAAATCTTTTGATTTACCGTCCGATTATATTCACCCCGATAGTTCATGGTATATCCAGCGAGTACTCAACGAAGCTATCAATCTGTCGCAAACATTTCCCAAAGGTCCCGTTCATGTCAATGTGCCTATCCGCGAGCCATTTTATCCGACAGCTACCGAAAAAATAACCTACGACCGACACGTAAAAATCGTAAACAGAGTAGAGGCTCAACCTTCTCTTTCGACCCAGACTTGGCATCATCTTCAAAATGAATTTGAAAGTGCTTCCAGGGTGCTTATTGCCGTGGGACAACTTCCCCCTAATCCCGTTTTATGGAACACTTTAAAAGAGTTTGGCGAAGAGCTGGGAGTGCCTGTCTTAGGCGATATTATTTCTAATATTCCTCCTCAGGATAGTTTTGTGCGTCACCACGATGTGTTTTTAAGAAGTAAAGACGAAAGTAGACTAGCTGCTCTTCGCCCCGATTTGCTGATTACAGTAGGCGACTCGTTTATTTCAAAAAACTTCAAGTTGTTTTTGCGAACCAACCCGCCTCTTCAACATTGGCACATCAAACAAAGTGAATTATTGATTGATACTTTTCAAACGCTTACTACTCAGATTCCTGTTTCGCCTACTTATTTTTTCCAAAAACTCCTAGAAGATTTAGATTATCAGCAGTTTGTACAACATACCGAAGATGACGAACGTGACGAATACCGCCAAACGTGGATGCAAGCCGAGTTGCAAGCAAAGCGACTTTTAAGCCGTTTTTTACAGGCTCAAAAAAGGTGGAATGAATTTTCGTTGGTAGAACAAATCCTCGAAAAACTCCCGAACAACACCATCTTGCATCTTGCCAACAGTATGCCCGTCAGATACGCCAACTTGATAGGTACAACGCACAATGCCCAAGTTTTTGCAAATCGGGGTACAAGTGGCATCGACGGCTGTACCAGCACGGCTTTGGGAGCCGCCCTTATGACTGAGCAATTGGTTTTTGTGTTGACGGGCGACGTCGCCTTTTTCTATGACCGCAACGCCCTATGGCATCCCCATATACCTGCTAATTTGCGTGTAGTGCTTTTCAACAACAATGGTGGGAATATCTTTAGGCTCATCGACGGCCCTGCGGCACAGCCTGAGTTAGAACAGTATTTTGAGACCCGCCATCACACTACGGCACGGCATACAGCGATAGATGCCAAGTTGGATTACTTTTCGCTTCAAGAAGGTGATAACTTTGGCGAAGTTTGGGAACAATTTATAGATAACAACAATCGTCCTAAACTTCTAGAAATATTTACTGACCCACTTATCAATGCTGAAGTTTTTGAGGATTTTCGTAAAACAGATTAATGCTAGAGATTTAAGATTTAAGAGCCTTAAAGTAAGATAAGGTTCCAAATAAGGTAGATTGGTTTTCCAGAATTTCGACTTTCGAAAAGCCTGCTTCTTGAATCAACGAAGGAAGACGGCCTTGAATGTTGTCGTCGGTAGTATAAAAATTATCAATCACCTGTACGACAAAAAAAAGACTCCTCATCAGGGCATTTTGCGCCTTACCCCAATCGGCCATGTGAAACTCTCCCTCGGGCTTAAGCACGCGGTGTATTTCCCGAAAAGAAGCTATTTTTTGGGAAGTTGTCAGGTGTTGAAACACCCACGACGAAACCACTTTGTCAAAAGATGCTGTTTCATAAGGTAGTCTATCTCCTTCATAATACAACAATTGAACCGACGATTTTTTTTCCGACACTTTGCGCTGCGCCATTTTCAACATTTGTGTATCTACCTCTACACCAATAGCTTCACAATCAGGATGCAGCTCTTCCAACAACAGCAGCAACGTGCCCGTGCCAAACCCATAATCTAAGACCTTTTCTGCTTTTTTGACATTGGCTTGCCGAATCAATTGCTTTTTTATCGCAATTTCTGGTAAGGTCAACGCAATAAACCAATCATAAATGGGCGTTAAGAAATGGTACTTTAATGCAGGAATAAAAGGCGACGGCATAAGGGATTGCAGCTTTTAAATATTGGGATATTGAAGATTGACACCACATTAGGGATTTTCATCCTCTACAAAGCTAGTCACTTCCAACTACTTTTCGATGTATCACTTTTCATACTAATCTTACTAAATTTGAGGCTTCATCATAACATATTCGTTTTGAAATTTCTCTCACTCTTCACTTCTATGCGTTTACTAGCAAGCTGCTTGGTTTTGCTTTGGACAACGTATAGTGCTGAAGCTCAACGTCAAGGAGTGTATAGTTTCAACAAAAACCTAGAGGAAGATACTGGATTATTTCCTGCCCTAAAAGTATTGGGTGAAAAGGGAGAATTTAAGAAAGATATACTACCTGAACTCAAAAACGCCAAGCGGCAAGTATATTTTTTCGAAAAAAACTGCGGCCTACAGTTCGACAATCGAGCCGCAAATGGTTTTTTAGGGGATTCTTACACGATTGAGATGTATTTTAAATTTTCGGCATTAGATAGTTGGAAACGAGTGCTTGACTTCAAAAACCGAAAAACTGACAATGGTTGCTACATTTATGATGGCAAGCTCAACTTTTACAATTTTGTAACAAGCGACAGAGCGCCAGTTAGACGTAATGAATACACCCACTACGTGATTTCGCGCAATGGTCAGACCAAACAATTTAAAATGTACATAGACGGCGAATCAAAGATTGAGTTTACAGACAAAAACAATGATGCCGTCATTGACGAAGATCAAGTATTGAATTTCTTTTTTGATGACTTGATGGTAAAGGAAGAAGCAAGTGAGGGGGCTGTTGCGCTTATCAAAATCTCTGACTTTGTAATACCTGCTAACGAAATCAAACAAAGTTTTGTAACCTTAAACAAAACGGTATTAAAAAAAGCTGAACTAAAAGTCGATTCTCCCACCCTCTCCTCCCCTACAAGTGCCTCATTAGATTCACTCGCCTTACTACCCGCCAAATCAGCTAATGCAACTGTGAAACTGGATGGTAAAATACAAAATGAGAAAAATAAGCAAATTATTCCCAATGCCGTTATCATTTTGTATGACAAAAATAAAGTCGAAATGGCGCGTTTTGATGCGCTAGACGGCAAGTTTAACATTGTGATTCCGCTTTATCAAAACCTCAATTTAACAATTGAGGCCCAAGGATTTTTGCCCTTGAGCCTGACTTACAATGCAGCTCAAATAGCCGAAAAATCAAACTATACCAATATTTTCAACCTAAAACCCGTTAGTTTAAAAGAACCAACGACACTCCAAAATATACGTTTTGTTCAAGGAAAAGCCGAGCTGCTTCCTGAATCTGATGAAGAACTCAATCAACTCTGGGTATTTATGCGCGATAATCCCAATGCCGAAATCGAGCTACATGGACATACAGACAATCAGGGGGATTTTGATCTCAATGTCGCTCTTTCAAAACAACGTGTAGAAACTGTCAAACTTTTTTTAGTATCAAAAGGTATTGCTGCCAATCGCATCACTAGTCGAGGTTTTGGCCCCACCCGCCCAATAGCCAGCAATAATCGAGAAGAAACACGTCAGTTGAACCGACGTGTGGAAATGGTTATCACCAAACTTTAAAACAATTAAGTTGTTTTAAAATATATCCACCATCTAGGGTAGACAATTTATCTGTAAAATTTTAACAAATGAAATTAAAGTATTTTGCTTTGGCTTTTTATATTCTATGTCTTTGGGGTTGTAAAAAAGAAGAACCACCTATAGATTTAGAATCTACCAATTTTTCGGACACTCCTACTTCTCATGTAGTCCAGCCGGCCGACGACCTTGGTGAGGCTTCGGGACTCGCCGATAGCCACAAACAACCCGGACTTTTGTGGTCGCATGAAGACGCCGGTTCGGATAGTGAACTCTTTTTACTCAATCGTCAAGGGATGATTGTAGGCAAAATTCCTACTCCTTTTGGCAATTATGATTGGGAAGATATAGCGATTGGTCCCGGCCCTATTCCAAACGAAACATTTTTGTACGTAGCAGATATAGGCGACAATTGTAGCTGTACAGACATCAAGCGGATTTATCGTTTTCCTGAACCTGCTAGCCCTACCGCTATTATCAACAATTACGAACCCATCGCTTTTCGCTATCCTGATGGTACTTACGATGCCGAAACTGTACTACTTGACCCACTCACCAAGGATTTGTACGTAATCACCAAATGGCTAGGCAATGCACACGTTTATCGTCTTGCTTATCCCCAATCCACCACCAATGTAATAACAGCTGAAAAAGTAGCCACCATGACCGTCGGAAATGACCTCACTGGAGGAAGCATCTCTACCAATGGGCTCGAAATCATCGTTAGGGGCTATACGGCTATTTACTACTGGAAACGTAACGCCGACGAAAAAATCAGTGATGTCCTTGCCAAAGCTCCTCTCAAAAACTTACCTTATATTTTAGAGCCTCAAGGCGAGGCAGTATGTTTTGACAAAGACGGCAAAGGCTATTTTACTTTGAGCGAAAGACGTACACTGCCTTCAGTCAATCTATATTTCTATGCCCGAAAATAACCTTCACGTTAAGGTTTCCATTCATTCAGTTCTATTAAGTAGCCATCAGGATCGGGCAGGTAAATCTGCGTCACGCCGTCAAATCTTACTTGCTTATGAAAGGGGAGCTGCCGCTTCTTGAGATAAGATTCGGTCTCCGCAATCGAAGCCACAAAAATTGCGTAATGACTGCCATTTCTATCATTGACAACTGGCTGCGTACGCCCAGCCAACAAATGAATTTGCTGGTCATTACCGATTTTGAACCATGCCCTGATGGCTTTCAGATTGTCAGGAACCTCAATACGCTCAAGCTGTAGCACTTCTCCATAAAACTTCGCGCTTGCCTGAATATCAGCCACCTGCAAGGCAATGTGATTGTGCTTGAGTATCCCGATTTTATCTTGGGCAAGGGTACATTTACACCAAAAGCACATACTTACGAATACGAGAATGAGTATTTTTTTCACAAAAAAGAATTTAAAAAATTGATAACTTAAACCCCAAAAAATCTCAATTTAAGAAATGACATATGATAGACTTTCCAAGTTTGTAAACTTACTCACCCAAAACTTGGAAAGTCAGTTTTGTAGGTAGAGACTTTCCAAGTTTACAAACCTACTTACCCAAAACTTGGAAAGTCGGTTTTGCAGATAGAGACTTTCCAAGTTTATAACCCTACTACCTGAACCTTGGAAAGTCGGTTTTTGATAATTGATTCATTACCTATTATACTAGCCATTGTTTTACAAGTTCGTCCCATTCTTTTTCTAAACTATAGGAAGGCATCTCGGCGCGAGCCCGCCGATACCAATAGCCCGCATTCCATTGATCACCTTCTTTGCGATGAAGGTAGGCATGTAAACGGTCATAATCGCGTGTGCCTTCTCGCGACTGCGCTATGTTGTGAGCAGCCTCCCAATCACCTTTGGCATCGTACCAAAGTGCTTTTAACAAAACCGAAAAATCGGCGGCGGGACGTTCTTCTGAAAGCGAGTTTTTAAATTCTTGAAAAGTCATTTTTGTTTTCTATATCAAATCCTTTCAAAGATGATTTTCCTCATCTTTTTCCTAAAAGCACATTAGTACTTTTGTTATACTCTTTTATCAAACTAATTGATTGTCTATGTATATTCTTGTATTTTTTGTAGCCCACTGGTATTTATCGTTACTGATGCAGACATTCTTTTTGCACCGTTACGCTGCCCACAAAATGTTTACAATGAGCCCTTTTTGGGAGAAGTTTTTTTACACCCTTACTTTCGTTTTCCAGGGGTCGTCGTTTTTAAGTCCTTATGCTTATGGGGTGATGCACCGTTTACACCATGCCTATGCCGACACCGAGCAAGACCCGCATTCACCGAGTTTTTCGGACAGTGTCGTAGATATGATGTGGAAAACCAAAAACTACTATAACAATATCTTACATCGCCACGACAATATTCCTGACAAATTTAAGAAAGATGTACCTCATTGGGAATTTATGGAACGCCTCGGAGACTCTTGGGCTATCAGAATTGGCTGGGGGGTGCTTTATACGCTATTTTATATTCAATTTGCCACTGCTTGGTGGATGTTTTTGCTGCTCCCGATTCACTACTTGATGGGGCCTGTACACGGGGTGATTATTAACTGGTATGCGCACCGTTATGGTTATACCAATTTTAAAGTCAATGATACCGCCAAAAATTTACTTCCTTTTGACTTTTTGATGATGGGAGAATCTTACCACAACAATCACCACAAACTGGGTGGAAGAGCTAATTTTGGGGTAAAATGGCACGAGTTTGATCCCACATTTCCGTTTATTTTAATGCTCAATGCGGTTGGAATCATTAAATTGAAGCGAAACAATGACCTAAACTACATGCCGAGTTGAGAAGTCAATAAGGACATTTATCAAACCTTCCAAGAGTTAAAAGTCTTGGAAGGTTTATTTTAAAAAAAAGTCTTTTTATTTTTAGAAAATAGCCTTTTTAGAAGCCAAGAGGGTATTGGTAAGCAATCCACAGATAGTCATCAATCCTACTCCACCTGGCACAGGCGTAATAAAACTTGACTTAGGTGCTACTTCATCAAATTTCACGTCTCCTTTAATGGCAAAGCCACTTTTTTTGGAAGCATCGGCTACTCGTGTAATGCCCACGTCGATAACGACGGCTCCTTCTTTGATGTAATCAGCCGTAATGAATTCAGGTCTTCCAAGAGCTGCGACCAATATATCTGCACTTTGACATACTTCTTTCAGATTGGGCGTACGACTATGACAAATCGTAACGGTGCAATTGCCCGGATAAGCGTTGCGTTGCATCAAAATGCTCATCGGCAAACCCACAATTTGGCTACGTCCTACTACTACGCAGTGTTTACCGGCAGTCTGAATTTTGTAACGTTCGAGCATTTCCAAAATCCCAAAAGGAGTAGCAGAAATATAAGCAGGGAGCCCTTTGCACATTCTCCCAACGTTGATAGGGTGAAAACCATCCACATCTTTTTCGGGAGCGACCGCTTCCATGATTCGGTTTTCGGAGATGTGAGTAGGTAAGGGTAATTGTACAATAAACCCATCTACATCCTCATCATAATTCAGATCTTGGATATGCGATAGTAGCTCTTCTTCGGAGGTAGTGTCAGGCAAGCTGATTAATGTTGACTTAAAACCTATCTCTTCGCAGCTTTTGATTTTGGAAGCTACATAGGTTTCGCTCGCGCCATTGTTGCCGACTAGGATAGCCGCCAAATGCGGCGTTTTACCGCCATGGGCTTTGATTTTGTCTACTTCTATTTTAATCTCGGCTTTGACTTGAGCCGAAAGTGCTTTACCGTCTAAAAGTTGCATTGATGTTTTTACGAATTATGAAATAATGAATAGACAAATGTACAGCCTTCTTGCCAAATACCGATTGAAATCTACGCACACCCCAATTTAAGCATACTCTCTCAGTAGCTTCTCTTTCAGCATTGCCATTCCTACGGTAGCTGTTTCGGGAATAAAAGTTACATACTTAGTACTGCCCGACATTTCGGGGGTTTTGGGATCTACTACAAAGATAGGCACCCGAGGCTGTACATAATATACAAGACCCGCCGCTGGATATACTACTAATGACGTACCCACTACAATAAAAATATCAGCATTTTCGGTGATTTTAAGGGCAGGTTCCATCATGGGTACTTCTTCATGAAACCATACAATGTGAGGGCGAAGTTGACTGCCCAATTCGCACTTATCGCCCAAATTCAACTCCCAGCCGTCTATGTCATAGACAAGCTTCGGGTTTTTGGTACTACGAGCCTTGAAGAGTTCGCCGTGTAAATGTAAAACGTTGGTAGACCCCGCTTTTTCGTGGAGATTATCAACGTTTTGGGTAATGATATGTACGTCAAAATATTGTTCTAGCTCCGCCAGAATCAAGTGAGCTAAGTTGGGTTCGGCCGCTAATCCCTGTTTACGACGCTCGTTGTAAAAGTCCAATACCAGCTTTGGATTGCGCTGCCATCCTTCAGGAGTTGCTACATCTTCAATGCTATATCCTTCCCACAAACCATCGGAATCTCGAAATGTTTTAATTCCGCTTTCGGCGCTGATACCCGCGCCTGACAGGACTACTAACTTTTTTTTGACTGGCATACGTTACAGGAACAAATCGTTTTAAAAAGGAATTTACTTGTTCATAAAACAAAGCAGGATTGTCTAACCACGGAAAATGATGCGCCCGGTCTATCATTACGATTGAGACATTGGGGAGCGCTTTTTTCCACTCCGTTGCGAGTCCGCTGGCATTCACACGTTGTCGCGACAAAATCACCATCACAGGAATATTTCGCTGGCGCAATACGCTCACGCAGTCGAAAGGCTCTGGAACAAATTTATTACTTACTCGGCTTTTAATTGCCACATTTCGTACTTTTTCATACAAAAATTCTGCGGCAACAGGTTCATGCAAGGTATCGTGTACGTAGGTAGCTGCCTGAAAAGTCATAATAGCCCGTGCCCGCGCCACTGAGTCGTTGGCCATTGTTTGTAGTTGTGATTGTAGATGTTGAAAACGCTTGCTGATGTTTTCTTGAGTCAGCATTCCTGAAAAACCGTATTCCTCAAAAGTATCAAAATAAGAAGTGGAAGGAGGCAAAGAAGTGTTCATCATAGCCGTAGGGTTCACCAAAACCAGCTGACCTAGATGTTCGCCCGCTTGGGAAGCATAGGCACAGGCGATTTTAGCCCCAAATCCATGAGCTAATACCGACCACCTAGGAATCCGCAACACCGCCCTTAAAGCCTCAATATCTGCCACGGCCATATTGAAATTAACGGTAGTATCATTAATAACCGGAAAACGACTTTTGCCAGTAGCCCGGGGGTCATAATAAACGACCCGATTGGTCGTGGAAAGCTTTTTTATAAGTTCTTGAAGGTATGCTGACGAATTCCCAGCATCACTCACTACCAGTACGGGATTGCCACTACCCACAATTTTGAAGTATAAATTGGCACCACTATTGCAGATAGCCCAACCTTCGTTTTGAGCTCGACTCAGAAAAGTAACCAATAAAAAAATAATAAAGAGGGGTAGTTTTTTTCTCATTCAGCCCAGATTATCCATTAAGACTGTGGGCACGACGTCCCACAATCTTAATCTATTACTCATTGATTCAATTCACTAATCTTTTGATAAATCATCACTTGGTTGGAAGCCACTTTGGCAAAGCCGCGTACATCATCCCCGGTCCAAGCGTTGTTCATTTCACCATAACTTCCAAATACTGGCGACATCAAATCAAAACTTGATTCGATACCTTCTACATAAAAACGGTAAGGTGCCAAAGTGAGGTGCACTTTGCCCGTCACGTGATTTTGGGTATCGGCCAAGAATGTTTCAATATTACGCATGACAGGTTCCATAAATTGCCCTTTGTGCAATAAGCTACCATACCAGTTGGCTAGTTGTTCTTTCCAATACAATTGTTGCTCGCTCAATACATGTTTTTCTAAAGTATGATGAGCTTTAATAATTACTAAAGGCGCAGCTGCCTCAAATCCTACGCGTCCTTTGATCCCAATAATTGTATCACCTACGTGAATATCTCGTCCAATACCGAAAGGAGCGGCAATTTCTGAAAGCTTTTGGATAGCCTCTACGGGGCTATAACTCACCTCATTGATACCTACCAATTCCCCTTTTTCAAAAGTGAGACTGATGCGTTCTTGTTCGGTTTTGCTTACTTGGGTAGGGAAAGCACTTTCGGGTAAATATTTGTCGGAGGTGAGAGTTTCTTTTCCACCTACCGATGTCCCCCATAAACCTTTATTGATAGAATACGCTGCTTTGTGCCACTCTTGGTCTACACCTTTTGATTTTAGATACTCGATTTCGGCCTCGCGCGAAAGTCTCAAATCACGAATAGGAGTGATGATTTCGGCTTCAGGCATGATAATCCTAAAAGCCATATCAAAACGTACTTGGTCGTTGCCAGCCCCTGTACTACCATGCGCAATGGCCTGTGCGCCAATCTCCTTGGCATACTCTGCCGCCGCTATTGCTTGAAATATACGCTCGGCACTTACCGACAGGGGGTAGGTGTTGTTTTTAAGAATATTCCCAAATACCAAGTATTTGATACATTGCTGATAATAATCTTCTGTTTTGGAAATAGTAGCGTGATTTTTCACGCCCAACGAATAGGCTCTTGCCTCAATAGCCTTTAGCTCTTCGGCTGAGAAGCCACCTGTATCTACCAATACCGAGTGTACTTCATAGCCTTTGTCTTCTGACAAATATTTGACGCAAAAAGAGGTATCTAAACCTCCACTAAACGCTAAAACGACTTTTTTACTTTCAGACATGGACTTCTTTAAGTGCTAAAGCACAAGTTAATTGTTAATTATTATCAATTCAAAATCAATTAGTTACACACAAAAAACCTTTAACAATGCGCTGCTCATGCTTAACTATTCAGTATTAAATAAGTTATGATTTTTGTATTCAAGCAGCTTTTTACTCAGTCAAATAAGGTAGGTTTTTCTTTATTTTTCAGTGCAAAGTTAGGAGAATAAACGCACGGTTTATAAAAAATCAGCATCCTCCTTTCCTTTTTATTCTCAGCCCCTATTTTTAAGTTTCGGCGTTGTTATCCAGCGTCTTTGCAATTTTATCTAAGTTAAGACTACGAGTAGATGCATCAAAAATATGGCGATAAACGCCCTCCTGTTCATACAATTGCTCATGCTTGCCTTTTTCGACTACTTCGCCTCTCTGCATCACATAAATAACATCAGCATCCATAATCTGAGCAATACTATGCGAAATAATCACCACCGTGCGCCCTTGCTTGATGGCTTCGATGCTATTACGGATTTGCTCTGTCACGATAGCATCAAGGCTCGCGGTGGGTTCATCTAGGAAAATAATAGGAGGATCTTTCAAAAACAATCTTGCAATCGCAATCCGCTGCTGCTGACCGCCCGAAAGCTGAGAAGCGTCTGATTTGTATTGGTCGGGCAAATCTAGAATTTGTTCATGCAAAAAAGCTTTTTTAGCCGCTTCTTGTACTTCCTCTAGCGTAGCTGAAGGTTTACCGTATCTAATATTTTCTTCAATACTTCCTTTAAAAATGTGATTCTTCTGAAGTACCAAGCCTATATCATCACGCAAAGCATGAGTATCATAATCGTTGAGGGCAATACCATCCAAAGAGATTTGACCACTTTCAGGCACATAAAACTTAGTGAGGAGATTAATCACCGTCGATTTGCCCGCGCCCGAAAGTCCCACTAAAGCGGTTGTTTTCCCATGGGGAATGTGAATATTAACATTTTTAAGAGCGTGAACCCCCGTTGGATAATAAAAATTGACATTCTCCAACAAATAATCCCCCTTTAAAGGCTCAGAAATAGTATGCCCAAGCGACTCTATTTCTCCTTTGGCGTCTAAGATACTAAAGTAGCCCTCGGCATAGATGAGGGCATCGTTCATTTCATCATAAATCCGATGAAGTTGCCGAATAGGTGCCGAAACATTCCCAAACAGCATGATATGAAACATAATAGCTCCAATCGAAATTTGACGGTCAAGAACCAAATAAGCTGTCAAAATGATAATAAGTACGACACCAATTTGCTCGATAAATGTCTTTAAGCCTTCAAAAATGAAACTTGTACGGCGCGTTTGCAACTGTAAATCCATCAATTTTTGTTGAAGCTGCAGCTGTTTTCTCCCTTCATATTTCTCTCTCACAAACGACTTTATGACAGAGATAGAGTCAATCAAATTAATCAAACCATTGTTTTTATCTTCACGCTGTCCGCGTAATTTACGCCTCACTCCCTGAAGTTTTTGGGCTTGTTTGAAACTTACATAGAAGTAAGCGGGCAACACACAAATCGCCACCAATCCTACAGAAACATTGGCCGAAAACATCACTACCAAAGCCACAACGGCGTTGGCAAACAAAGGCAATACATCGATGAAAAAATTTTGGACGAGCTTGGTCAGACTCTCCACTCCTCGGTCAATGCGAGTTTGCAAGCGTCCGGATTGATTGAGCTGACTCGTATAAAAGCTCATTTTATAAGTCAAAATTCGCTCTACGGCACTTTGGGCAAGATTGAAAGAAACATTGATGCGAAGTTTTTCGCCGTAAAATTTTTGCCCAAATTGGATAAAAATATTCAGAAGTTCTTTTCCAAACAGAATCACCGTAATCCATCCTAAAAGAGGTAATCCTTCTTCCAAACTTTTACCTTCACGAAGCAACAAATCAATTTCATCAACAGTATGCCGTAACACAAGGGGGTTGACCTGGGCCGTCAGGGCTCCAATCAAGGTAAGCGCCAATGTCCCCATAATGAGCCACCGGTCTGGGCTCAGAAAAGGGAGCAGACGATTGATGATTTGCCGAAGTTCCAAAAATCTTTTCTATTTTACTTGAGAAATGGCGAACACAGACTTGCGAATTATCTATCGAAACTACGAAAACTTCTAGGTTATATCCAAAAAAATAAGCCCCAACTACGTTTTTATTCCGCAGTTAGGGCTTTATATACTAACAGTAGCAACTTTTTAGTGCGTCAATTCGAGTTCTTGGCGCTTACGAGCTTTGGCCTCACGGGTTTCACGACGCAGCAAAATCCGCTGCTTGATACGCATCCAACGCTCATAAAGCTTTGATTCCTTCAAAAAGTCCCAAGGGGCTTTTTTGCCTTGCTTCTGTACTTGCTCAGGGTCGTACATCATCCCTGTACAAAGGCAGTTTTTGCGATTGGTACGAGTAAGCACATCATAATTGACACAACTAGAGCACCCTTTCCAGAATGCATCATCGGCAGGCAATTCACTAAATGTAACCGGCTCATAGCCCAAATCAGAATTGATTTTCATCACGGCAAGGCTCGTAGTGATTCCAATGATTTTGGCATTAGGATACTTAGTCCGCGAAAGCTCAAATGCTTTTCTTTTAATAGCCTTTGCAATACCACTTTTACGGTGGTCAGGATGTACGATAAGGCCCGAATTGGCCACAAATTTACCATGTTCCCAAGTTTCGATATAACAAAAACCTACCCATTCTCCAAGGAGTGTAGTGGCTATGATAGCCTTTCCTTCAGACATTTTTTCTCGGATATAAATAGGCGAACGTTTGGCGATGCCAGTACCACGCTGTTTAGCACTTTCTTCCATCTCTTGACAGATAGTCTCAGCAAGGTGGAAATGTTTGTCTTCGGCTGTTTCTACGATGTATTCGTTAGCTACGATTTCGATGTTTGACATTGTCGTTTGTGGGAATTGAATCCTCTGCGGAGACAACAAATCCGCTTTGGGGTTGATAAAATGTAAGTTTTTGAGATAAGTTGGCGAGATGTGTTTGCTACGTAGGCAAACAAGTATTATTGTGTCCTTTCGGACCTACAAAAAAATGGCGTAATGTGCGCGCAGCGAGTATGTGAAAGAGTGTGTGCCACTTTTGTATTAGATTTTTGAAAAAAACGTGACAAATATCGGTTAAATTGTGATTCATTCACAAGAAATAAACAAAATATTTTTTCGATTCGTTCTATCACCTTGCTATCCATTGGCAATCAATACTTTACACTTTGTTTTATGATTCATCACTAGCGTAAAATTAAAGTTAAAATTGAACCCAAAAATTGGTACAAAACACAACTTGACTACTATAACAACAATCCTGCCTTTTTGTTCTCATTTCAATAGTACAATTGGATGTTTTTTACGTTATATGTTCTGCTACTTTTGTATTTTCACATTAGTTTCGCAAACAATTTGCCTTTATAATAATTACTACAGAATAAAACTAATTCATAACCTCATGGAAAAAACCTTTTGGAAGCATTCAGTAAGCTTAGGGGGTGGTTGTCTATTGATAGGCCTACTACTAAGTACGCAAGTGTCTGCCCAATCTAACACCGCTCCTGAAGAAAATCGTTTTACTAAAAATCTTTTGTTGGAAAAACTCGACGAGCCTACCGAACTAGTAGTGCTAGAGGATCACCGAGTACTGTTTACCGAAAGAAAGGGCAAAGTAAAACTCTTTAATCCCAAAAAGCCCAATACTTACAAAGTCGTGGCCAATCTACCTGTATATATCAAGCAAGAGTATGGGTTGATGGGTATTAATGTTGACCCTGATTTCAAAAACAATAAATGGGTGTATCTGTATTATTCGCCTGTATCGAGCGAAGCTGATACTTCCCAACGACTCGTACGAATGAAATACGATACCGAGCGCGATACTCTATTGCCAAGTACGGAACAAGTACTACTAAGAGTGCCCGTAAAACGTACTGACTGCTGCCATACGGGAGGCTCCATTGCTTGGGACAAACAAGGCAATCTTTATCTCTCTACGGGCGATGATATCAATCCTTTTGGCAACGACGGTTATGGCGCACTAGACGGGCGTCCAGGCCGAGCCAACTGGGATGGCCGCTCTACTTCGTCTAATACCAATGATTTGCGGGGTAAAATCCTTCGCATCAAACCTCGCCCAGAAGGAGGCTATGACATTCCTTCTGGCAATTTGTTTGCTCCAGGTACCGAAAAAGCACGTCCCGAAATCTACGTTATGGGAAATCGCAATCCCTATCGCATCTCGGTAGACCAACATACAGGCTTTTTGTATTGGGGAGAAGTAGGACCCGATGCCGGAAATGATAGCCCCACACGCGGCCCACGTGGCTACGATGAAGTCAATCAAGCACGCAAGGCAGGGTATTTTGGGTATCCTTTGTTTGTAGCTGACAATCAAGCCTACAATCGTTATGATATGGGAACGAAGGTATCAGGTGAGCGATTTGACCCCCTGAAGCCTATCAACGACTCTCCTCACAACACTGGTCTAGTAGAATTGCCCCCTGCTCAAAAAGCTTTTATTTACTATCCGTATGCCGACTCGCCCGAATTTGGGCCTATCGTAGGCAAAGGTGGCCGCAATGCAATGGCTGGGCCCGTTTACTATTATGATGACTATCCAGAAAACGACGTCAAATTCCCTCGCCATTATGACGGTAAGTTTTTTGCTTATGAATGGATTCGGGACTGGATTCACCCCGTTACGATGACCAAAGAGGGCGATTTTGTAAGTATGGAAACTTTTATGCCCAACACTAAATTTAGCCATCCTATCGATATGCAATTTGCGGTAGACGGCTCTTTGTATGTACTCGAATATGGCAATACATGGTTTGCTCAAAACGACGATTCTCGCTTGTCTCGCATTACTTATAATGCTGGCAACCGTAAGCCTGTCGCTGTAGCCTCTATCAACAAAAAAGCGGGTGCAGCGCCTATGAAAGCGGTCTTTTCATCTAAAGGCACAATCGACTATGACGGAGATGCTCTTAAGTATGAATGGAACTTTGGAAAAGGACTTCCTAAAAGTACTCTTCCTAATCCTACTTTTACTTACACCAAACCAGGAATATATACGGCTACTCTTAAAGTAACTGATGCTAAAGGCAATGCTTCTTCGAGCCAAGTAGAAGTAAAAGTAGGCAACGAACCTCCGCAAGTTGAACTTGCCGTGGCGGGTAATAAATCTTTTTATTGGGAAAATAAACCTGTCAACTATGAAGTAAAAGTAGTAGACAAAGAAGACGGAAGCCTGGCCAACAAAAAAATCAATGCCGAAGACGTGACAGTTACGATTGATTATTTAGAAGGTTTTGATAAAACGATTTTGGCCCAAGGCCACCAAGCCAACTTAGGTGTTGCTACCGGAAAGCGTCTCATGGAACTCTCTGACTGTATGGCTTGTCACTCTATCGACAAAAAATCAATCGGCCCCTCGTACCGCGATGTAGCTAAGAAATACAAAGGTGCGCGTGATATTGTTAGCACGTTGGCCGACAAAATCATCAATGGTGGTGGAGGTGTGTGGGGAGAGCAAGCAATGAGCGCTCACCCTCAAATCAAAAAAGACGATGCTAAGGAGATTGTGAAGTATATCATGTCGTTGGGCAATGAAAAAGCTCCCGATAAAAAACCTACCAAAGGTGAATACGTAACCGCCTCTAAACCGAAAGAAGGTTCTTATATCTTCCGCGCTAGCTACACCGATAAAGGCAACGCTGTAGTAGGCCCACAAACCTCAACAAGTACCGTGGCACTACGCCCCGCCAAAGTAAAAGCGGTGTGGAATGATGAAGTGAAAGATGCTACCAATGTAGAATTACCTTCAAAATCAGAAGTGTTAGCTCCTGTCAAAAATGGCAGCTATGCACTTTACAAAAATGTAGACCTTACTGACATTCAAAATCTGTCTTTTATGGTATATGCGGCTCCCGACCGCACTGTAGGCGGCAAAATCGAAGTTAGACTCGACACTCCCACAGGAGCGTTGATTGGACAAGTAGAAGTCCCTAACGATAAGGTTGGCGTCGTAAGCACTTCGATTCGTAAACCTGATGATAAACTTCATAACCTTTATCTTGTTTTTACGACCTCACAAGCTGTTCCCGAAAACAAGGGATTGTTTGGGCTAGAATGGATACAGTTCAATATCAACGGATTAGCCAATACAGGCAAATAAAAAATAAACCTATCCAACAAAAAAGCCGTTCCAAGAACGGCTTTTTTGTTGGATAAAACGTATATTATTTAAACCAAAAACTTGTCTTCATAGACAACTACCGATAACTAAAATCATTTGTCTAAAGGCAAGTTTTTGAGTAGTTGTTCGTTTTAGCAAAAAACTTTTTTATGAAAACGTATATACTTTTTTTTCTGGCGCTATCCAGTTTAGTAGCAGGGGCTCAAAAAGCCCACATTACCCTGAAACTTCCCCAAAAGCGCGATTTTACTGTTTCGCTTACCACTGAGCAAGTCCGCTATCACGAAGCTCCCTCGATTGGGCTGACTGATATGGAATTCTTAAATATTGGATATTTTGATGATAGCACCAAGCAATGGGCTATGACAGAGTTTGAGCTTAAAGAGCCGCAAGTGGTTAGATTAGACCTTATTAGTAAAAAAATTGTGATAGGTCAAAATCCTTCTTCAAATGCAAGCCGTCTCCTTTTTATTAGTCCCAATGATAGTTTGACGATCACCGTAGCTCCCGACAAAAGCCTCACTTTTAGCGGCTCCCATGCCTCTTACCAAGAACTCCTAAGAGACTGTTTTAAAGGTAAAATGTACGAATACTTGCCTGTTTTTGGTTACAACCCAACCAAGATAGACAATAGTAACATTTTACCCAAAGTAGATAGTCTACAGGCGGTACGTCAACAACGACTACAAGCTCTCAACAACCCAAGCCCAGAGTTTGAGAGTTATATCAAAGCCATGACACTCACAGAAGCTTATCTGCTGAGACTGATTGTTTCGGACAAAAAAATCCGCGAAAGCCAAGGGGTACAGCTCAAACCAGATGAGCGTAAAACCATACAAGATTTTACATTACAAAACTTTAAGATATTGTCGGATGCTGCGCTCATGAGCGAGACCTATCGCAACGAACTCAAGAATTTTATCCAAATTCCAGTCATTCAGAAATATCCTACAGATTCGGCCAAAGCCTATGTACTTACTCCCGAAGCTGTGAGATTAGCCTATCAAAATAGCGAGGAAAAATTGAGCGCATATCCCAAACAACGTCAATATTTGTTGACCCATTGGCTCGATTATGCTACTACTTTCAGAAGTGATATGAGTGCTGCCCGCGACTTGCTCGAACGCTATCAAAGCACTTATCCCAACTCTGAGCTTATTCCTTATTTTAAGCGTACTATCGAAACCAAAGAACGTATGGCTGTAGGGCAGCCAGCTCCCAATTTTACCCTAAAAGACCGTGAAGGCAATACAGTCTCTTTAAATAGCTTTCAAGGTAAGCCTGTATGTATCGCATTTTGTTTTAATCTAAAACAGCACGAATTTATTTTTAAGCCACTGGAAACGTTTTATAACGACCGCCTTACTTTCGTTTATCTGAATGTTACTCCCAGTACTTCTTTTGAATTGTGGCAGTCTACCACCGAAAAACGCCCCGGTGTAGTACATCTGTGGGCTTCTGAAGAAGATGCTCAAAAACTCAAAGATACCTACGCCACTAGTATGCGTTATCCGTTTGTGTTGGTTGATGCCCAAGGGAAAATCGTAGAACGCTGGATTCCCCAAGAATTTCCTGATAACCCAATGTTACAAAAAGAAATCAAAGCACTTTTGGGACGTAAATAGACCGTTATCCCTTTTTTGACGGGTATTGTCAAAACACAAAATAGAGAGAGCCCTCGAAAATTTTCGAGGGCTCTCTCTATTTTGTTAATATTTTAGAACTTTACCTCAAGATTGTTGCAGCCGCTAGCCAGTCGTAGGTATTGATAGGCACTGGCACCGCCTCGGGGGTCAATTGAAGATACATCAAATGTAAATGTGTACCCGAACGAGCTTTGGCAGCATTGAAACCCGTCCGTCCTACTTCAGCTATTTTCTGACCAGCTACTACCTGGTCGCCAGTTTGTACCATCACTTGGCTATGATGAGCATAATAAAACAATCCATCCAAGCAAGGGTCGTAAATCCACACAAAATTGCCTCCTCGATAACTGCTTTCAGGGGTCCAGTTGGCTTCGGTAGCGACAACTACTCCTGGCCGCATTGCCAATACATCCACCGGCTTGTCGGTTTGGTCATCGATAGAATCTTGATTTCGATCATAGATAAAAATATCGTGTGCAGGGTGGCTTCCTTGTACCGAATGATCAAAAAGGTTAAAGCCAAAAGGGCGAAATCCCGAACCGCTGCCGCCTATCTGGTCGGCGTCGTAATCTCTCAATGGAAACACAAAACCGATAGAATCTCCTTGGCAAATTTGCTGTCGGTAAGGCTCTGATACCTCCCGCAACTCCTTCAATATGGCTTGAAAACGCATTTGCGCCGAGTCGGGGGAGAGCGTTTGCTCCCGAATCTGAGTATTAAGATTTTGAAATGCCTGTCCTAAAGTCACTAGTTGCTCCCGAGGAGCATCTGAGCGAGCAGCAAGCAGACCTAAAATTAGAATAATAATGATGTTGAATTTTTGCATTTAGTACAAACTTATCCCTTTTTAATAAATTGGCAATAAAACACTCAAGCGATATAATTTATATCATTTTTCCATAATCAAAGCACAAATTTATTGCAAAATCTATTTTTTACCAAATCCTTGCATCAAAGCCCATTCACGCCCTGCAAAATCAGCGGTAAATGATTCTAAGCATCCACGATCTTGGAGCGTAATATAGCAGGTACGTCCTTTTTTTCCACCGAAGCAGATATTAGAAACATTTTTCCCTTTGGTAGTAATGGTCTTGATGAGTTTTCCTTCGGGCGATATGACTGCCACCTCCCCTTTGCCCCAGCGTGTAATATACAAGTTGCCTTTCACATCGCAACGCATCCCGTCCATGCCTCCATCCGAAAATTGATGGTGGAGTCTTTTGTTAGAAAGTGTTCCGTCGGGAGCTATATCAAAAGCCCAAACATTACGCTGCACGCTTTCGTTGACATAAAGAATCTTTTCATCAGGGCTTACTTCGATGCCATTGGTAGTTCCCATATCTGCGGCTACAATCTTGGCTTTGCCCTCGGGCGATACATACCACACTTGCCCTTTGCCTTCTTTCCAATTGGGATCTGAACAAAAAATTTGTCCTGATTTCATAATCGCCAAATCATTGGGTTGATTCATCTGAGGCTCGTTGCAATGAGTCGTAACTTGTTTAGTAGTCAGGTTGACTTTCAGTACATTATGACCGGTAAAATCAGCCACGTAAAACACCTCTTTACTTCCAAATCTTATTCCATTGCCTGTGCTTCCTTTGGGAAGTGTCAGAAAAATATTGGCTTTATTACGTTTAGGAATCTCCGCAATTGTACCATCCATAATATAATTAACGGCATAGACGGTTCCGTCGGCCGCCACGGATGGACCTTCGCAATTTTTGGTAAATTCGTGTTCGCGGGTATAATCTGAGGTCTGGGCAGAAACCACAAAAGGAGCAAGCGCAATTGCAACACACGCACAACGACGAAGAAATAGAGAAGATGTTATCATAACCAATGAATCAAGCTGTTTGGGTACTTTTTTGATAAATGAATGAAGGTAAACGGCCTTGTGTACATTTGTCCATTGTCTGGAAATGCACGTAAAGATTGGCAATTGAGCCAAAATAAAAAAACTTTCCAAGTCACGAAAACTTGAAAAGTTCTTTTAAAACTCAAGTACCTATCTTTTCTGACCTACTTCTAGTTGCTGGTCTTCAATACTTCTTCTAGTTTTCTCTCAAGAGCTTCGCCACGCAAGTTTTTAGCAATTACCTTACCGTCTTTATCCAACAAGAAAGTCGCAGGAATACCATTTACGCCATAGGTTTGGGCCGCAGCCGATTGCCAATATTTCAAGTCTGAAACGTGGTTTGGCCACACAAGTCCGTCTTTTTCAATGGCTTTTACCCATGCCATTTTATCGCGGTCGAGCGATACGCTAAAAATCTCAAAACCTTTGTCTTTAAACTTATTATAAACCCTTACTACATTGGGGTTTTCTTGGCGGCAAGGCCCGCACCAAGACGCCCAAAAGTCAATGAGCACTATTTTGCCGCGCAATGAAGAAAGGCTTACAGGCTTATCTTCGGTGCTATTGAGCGTAATCTCTGGTGCAGGGTCTCCAATCTGGATTCCACGCATACGCTTGGCATTACCGACAAATATCTGCGCTTGCTTCATAGTAGGACGCTCTACTTCAAATTTTTTGGCGAGGGCATCAATAGTCGCAAACTCTGTTTCGGGATTTAAGAAATTAGTGGCAAACAAGGCCGCCAATGAAGTTCCCATTTCGGGAATCATACTTTTAATTTTGGCCGTAAATGCCTGGCTTGAAGCCTCAAAATCTTCTTGAATTTTGGCAATTTTTTTTGTATCTTTCTTTTGCTCTGCTTGGGCGTATTCTTCTTGCCATTTGAGTGATTTCTCATTCATTTCTTTATAAAGAGTAAGCAACTGCTGGTAATAATCATTGTTTTTAGAACCAGCGACAAGCGCTTTACCTTTTTCAGTGCCCTCGGCGTTTATTTCGATGGTTTCTCCTCCTTCTATCAACACAATAACTCGCTGCGCCGAAGCCAAGTTTACTTGATAGACCGTTCCTTCATCTAGCTCTTTACGCTTGAAAGTAAATCTTTTGTCAGAGCCTACGATGGCAGAGTCTAGCCGTAAAAGAGGCTGAGTACCCGCTACTTCCAAATAAACCTTGTCTTTGGGTTGTAGATTTTTGGCAGTTCCCGAAATCGTAAAGTCTTGCACTTTATTTTGTGCAACAAGCACAAGACTAGACAAGAATGCAGCAGCCGTAAGTATTTTTTTCATGAAATGACTCGAAAGTGTTTGCTTTTGTAAACGAAGGAATACTAGATTTTCTTATGTACAAAGGTACAAAAACAAAAATGCTGCCAGTTATGAAACCAACAGCATTTTTTAATCCAACTAATCTTAAACTACTAATATCTATTGATTTCTAGTTGAGACAATCCCCCTTTGTAAGAGACACTTATCTTTTTGGTGGCTGTATCATAATTGGAAGTGCGGTACAATCCTCCGCTTATTTTTTCAAAATTATCTAGGTCTTTGGAGTTTAGAGCACCTTCGATTTTCAATTCACAGCCCACAGATTCGGGGATTTCGATTTCGATAGAAGCTACACCTGCTTCTACTTCTACTATAGCTTCATTCTCTACATTTTCACCTAGTTTGAGATTTACCTCCGCAGCCCCCGCGCCAATCTTCACCTTTTTGACTTTATAAGCTGAAAAATCAAAATCTGCTTTACCAGCCCCTAAGCCCAAATCAAATGACCAAGTAGGCGTATTGTTTAGACTCATTTTGACTTGGTTGTCCATATTGTCAAAATCCCGAATACGGATATTTTTGCCTTTGCCTTTACCTTCCATTTCGAAGTTTACCACACTTGCTTTCTCGGTCTCATTTCGTTTGGTAGTCATTACATAGTTACCAAATTGGGTATCGGCATCAGCTTCAATCAATTGAGAAGTAGTACCTTCGATTTTAAACTCTCCTGCTCCCGCCCCGAATTTGAGCGTTGCATCGGAGATACCTTCCGCAAATGGTTCCGAAAAGTGCGTTTCTCCATCTTTTGAATAAACCTTAGAACGTTCTTTGTATTCGTCGTCTCGGCGATAGTTGTCATCATCATCGTCGTCATCATCAAGGTGAAACTCTATTCCGTTATCACTCCAACGATCCAGTTTTTTGTTAGCAGCATTGATGATAGCCGAAGGAATCGCAATGGCGATTAAGACAGCCGTGGCTATGCCCGACCAGCTCTGTCTGAAAAGAAGGCTCACGCCCGCCAAAATCAACAATACTGGCCAAAAACGAAGGGTAAGCCCCCAGTCTATATAAAACCATCCTAGTGTTTTGGCCATCATTACGAGTCCCAAGCCCAGTAGTATCGCGCCCCAAAAAAGGGTATTAGAAGATTGTTTCATGGCTCAGTGAGTTAGGATATTTTCTTAAGTTTATCTTTAAAAATCAGCAACGCCCCGCCTACAATAAATAATACTGGCCAAAAAAAGCGTTCAAAATCAAACCAGTCGAAAAGCTCACGCATGAGCAAAAGACCACCGATGAGTACGAGGATAGCTCCCCAAAAAGTGCTTTGATAATTCATGGTTGTAATGGTTATAGGTAAATAGTTCTTTGTTAAACCTTAGGCTCGTCAGATTCGGAAGTACTTTGCGAAGATTCCGAAGATTTAGGAGGCTGCCAATCATTGATAGGAGCCGAATCAGTCCATGAAGGGGTAGCTCGGTCTGAGTTATTGATAGACGATTGTGGTTTGTTATTGGCACGAAGAATCAAAAACAAACCTACTCCAATGAGTAATGCCGCCGGCAAGAATTTTTGGAGGTGCATCCAGTAAAACAACCGATCAAACAACATGAATCCACCAATAAGGAGTAAAACGTAACCTACAATCTCAGCTCCCTTATTGTAATCTCTTTTGGGCTGATTAGGCTCTGTGTAGTCCCACGTTGCGGTCGTAGTAGGCTCCCCTTTAGGCAGGGCTGCCCATAAAATGATGTATATCAAAATAGCGGGAAAACCTTTTGCAAAAATCATCAGTACTACAAAAATAACCCGCATCAGGGCTTTGTCCATACCAAAATAATCAGCAAGGCCGGCGGCTACACCACCCAAAACAGCCTCACTCTGAATACGACGCAATGGTTTGTTGTTCATGACTTTATAATTTAAAAACGTGATTTGTTGGTTGAGTCAAAATTGATAATTGCTTCATTGTTGATTCAAAGGTACTATGTAATGCAAGGTAATAAAATATTTTTTACTACCAACGGTACAAAGGCAAAATAAATGGAGATTTTTGGGGATGACAGGTAAATCAAGAAGCACCTTTTTGCTTCTTAAAAGCACAAAGAGCAAAAGCGCGATTCCTTTGCTCTTTCAATAGATATCCTACAGCTTTTTCTCAAAATACACCACGTCGGGTTCGGGATTGTAGTTGTAAGGCGGGATTTCCTCAAAACCATATCGACGATACAATCTGACCGCCGCCTCCAATCGGCGCAAGCTATCGAGCCGCATATAGGTGTAGCCTAGATGACGAGCGGTTTCCAAAGCCTCTATCATCATTTTGTCGGCCCAGCCTTGTCCTCGATAAGAGGAAACGATAAACATTCTCTTTAACTCACACACTTGAGGCGACAATTGACGCAAAGCAGCGCACCCGACCCACTCAGGTTCTTTACCTAAAAGCCAAAGCTCGCCTTGGGGAGGGCCATACATGATAGGTAAAATTTGTAGCTCTTCATCAAATTTTTGGAATTGCAGATCAATCCCTAATCCTTGGGCATATTCTTTAAAAAGACCTATGGCTGCCAAATAATGCTGCGACGTCCGAGCTACTACAAGTTGCATTTTAGGAAAGTAAATATGACTTAAAATCCTCAAAGTCAGTACTCATCGGAATAGCTTCTTTTGTTTTGCTCAAGAGTTCCGACAATCTCAAAGGTATTTCTACGTCTTTTGTCCCCAAAGCACCTTCCACTACATCCAAAAATTTGGCATAATGTGCCGTAGACAAAAATACCCCCGTTACTTCTTGTTTAGTGAGATTCATGTATTCTTTCAGACCCAGATAAGCCACCGCTGTATGGGGGCACATCAAGTAGCCCGTGCGGTCACGTACTTCTCGCATGGCTGTCTTGGTTTGTTTATCATCAAACCAAAAACCAGAAATATCGTTTTTAACCTGCTCCCAGTCATCACTAAAAAAACGAGTCATACGGACAAAATTACTTGGATTGCCCACGTCCATGGCGTTGGAGATGGTCTCTACCGAAGGTATAGGATGATAATTTCCTGTTTCTAGATAGTTAGGCACTACATTGTTGCGATTGGTGGTAGCAATAAAATGTGACACTGGTAAGCCCATGCGGTACGCCAACAGCCCCGCACTAAGATTTCCAAAATTGCCGCTTGGGACCGAAAACACGACGGGCAATCCTAAATGTTTGACCTGAGCATAGGCTCTAAAATAATAAAAAGACTGGGGAATCAACCGTGAGATATTAATGGAATTGGCTGAAGCTAGATTGTATTTCCGATTGAGGTCAGCGTCCAAAAAAGCCTTTTTGACCAAAGCCTGACAATCATCAAAAGTACCATTCACTTCCAATGCCGTCACATTTCCTCCCAATGTGGTCAGTTGTTTTTCTTGAATATCACTTACCTTACCACTCGGGTATAAAATGGTGACATTAATACCCGGCACATTGTGAAACCCTTGTGCTACCGCTCCGCCTGTATCGCCAGAGGTAGCCACCAAAATCCGAATTTCTTTCTGAGATTTTACCAAAAAATAAGACATCAAAGATGCCATAAATCTCGCCCCAAAATCTTTGAAAGCCATCGAAGGCCCATGAAATAGCTCCAAGCAATGCATATGCGGCTCCACCGACACTACGGGCGCATCAAAATCAAAAGCCCGCTCCACAATCATTCGTATATCTGCGTCAGAAATATCGTCGCTAAGGAGGGCTTTGGAAACTTCGAAAGCAATTTCATTGAAACTTAATTTGTCAATATTTTCAAGGAATGCTTCCGAAACCGTCGGAATCACCTCTGGCATATAAAGGCCGTTGTCGGGAGGTAAGCTGCGAAAAACCGCTTCTTCGAGCGTAGCTTTGAGGTTTTGATTTTTGGTGCTGTATAAAATCATCAGTGGGTATTGCGTAAAACGTGCGAACTTAAAAGGTCAAAATTACGTGTCGCATATGCTCTATGCAAGTACTTACCCAATTTTACCTCTTCTAGACCCACGAATACCTTACCCAAATTGGGTAGTTTATTTGGTCAATACTAGGTTTTAGCGTTATAAAAACTTGATTTTGAAGAATAATAAAACGATTTTGGATAATCAGTAGTCCCCTTGGTATACGTCCTACGGAGTTTGTTAGGTATCTTTCAAACCTTTTTGTTAATAGTGATACTGTATTTCGTAGGTCTTTTGTAACTTTGCATCTTAGAAATACGTCTATGACCGAACAAATCTTGATTCTTGATTTCGGTTCGCAATATACCCAACTCATCGCTAGACGCGTCCGCGAACTGAACATTTACTGCGAAATTCATCCCTTCAACAAAATTCCCGAAATTACGTCCAATATCAAAGGAGTTATTCTCTCTGGAAGTCCTTGCTCGGTGCGTGACGAAGATTCGCCACGGGTTGACTTAAGCCTTTTTAGAGGAAAGTTGCCTTTGTTGGGAGTATGCTATGGAGCCCAGCTGATGGCATATACCCTCGGCGGACAAGTCAATGCCTCCAAGCACCGCGAATATGGTCGTGCTATGCTTAGTCATGATGTAAGCTCGGCACTGCTCGACGGGGTATCGGCCAACACCCAAGTATGGATGTCTCATGGGGATACAATCACTCAAATACCTGACAATTTTGAGTTGATTGGTTCTACAGATTCTGTAAAAGTAGCGGCCTTCAAGCTCAAAGATGAACAGACCTACGGGATTCAGTTTCACCCTGAAGTGACTCACTCTACGGAAGGCAAGTCTATCCTCAAAAATTTTGTGGTAGGTATTTGTGGCTGCTCCCAAAACTGGACTTCTGCTTCTTTTGTAGAAAGCACCATCAATGAATTGAAACAAAAACTAGGCGACGACAAAGTAGTGATGGCACTGTCGGGCGGAGTAGACTCTACGGTAGCCGCTACCTTGGTTCATCATGCTATTGGCAAAAACCTGTACTGTATTTTTGTTGACAATGGTCTTCTGCGAAAGGACGAATACGAAAGTGTATTGCACTCATACCAAGATATGGGGCTTAACATCAAAGGAGTAGATGCCAAAGAACAGTTTTATACTGAACTTGCTGGCCTTAGCGACCCCGAAGCCAAACGGAAAGCCATTGGTAAAACATTCATTGATGTATTTGACCAAGAAGCGCATCTTATTGAAGACGTAAAATGGCTCGGTCAAGGCACTATTTACCCAGATGTCATAGAGTCGGTATCGGTCAAAGGGCCGTCGGCGACCATCAAGTCTCACCACAATGTAGGCGGGCTTCCTGATTTTATGAAACTAAAAGTGGTAGAGCCACTCAATACCCTTTTCAAAGACGAAGTAAGAGCGGTAGGCAAAACCCTCGGTATTACTGAAAATATTTTGAAGCGTCATCCTTTTCCGGGACCTGGTTTGGCGATTCGGATTTTGGGGGATATCACCGCCGAAAAAGTAGCTATTTTACAAGAAGTTGATGCCATTTTTATCAATGGTCTCAAAAACAGAGGTCTATATGATCAAGTATGGCAAGCAGGCGCGATGTTGCTCCCTATTCAAAGTGTGGGAGTAATGGGCGACGAACGTACCTACGAACGAGTGGTAGCACTCAGGGCCGTAACCTCGGTAGATGGTATGACAGCCGACTGGGCACATCTTCCTTATGAGTTTTTGGCAGATGTTTCCAACGAAATCATCAATCGGGTGAAGGGAGTCAATCGGGTGGTGTATGATATTTCATCCAAACCACCGGCTACTATCGAATGGGAATAAAATAAAAACGCCTCACCCAAGACGGCATCATAGGTAGTGAATACAGCAGGTATTCACTACTTTTTTCCATTGTATAGATAATGTTGAGTTTTTTTAGAGTCAATGCTCCTTATCAAATCCTGAGTCTCATCATCGTTTTGGTGATTCTTCAGTTTCCTTTTTATATCTCACCCCCCGAACTACTCGTACCCGAACTTCAATGGATGTTGGTGGGAGAAAAAATGGGGCAGGGTTTTATGTTGTACCGAGATGTGTGGGACAACCTTAGTCCTCTGTCTGCCTTGGTCTATTGGGGTGTGGACGAACTCTTTGGACGCTCTCCTAGCGCCCACCGTACCATTGCCAATATCATTATCATCATTCAAGCAGTTTATTTCAACTATATATCGGGAGAGAGACAGCTTTTTACGGAGCGCAATTACGTGCCAGGGATTTTGTACGTGCTTTTTATCAACGTATCTTTTGACTGTAGTACGCTTTCTCCAGTGCTAATGGCTACCACCTTTGTTTTGTTTGCATTTGGTACACTTATCCGCCAAATGCAACGCGATGGTGTCACCGATGAAGTGTTTGAGCTGGGGTTTTATCTAAGTGTGGCGACTTTGTTTTATTTGCCGATGGGGCTTTTTTCACTTTGGGCATTTGCCTCCTTGCTTTTATACACAGGAAGTAATTTTCGCCAACATACCCTTGCATTTTTTGGATATGTATTTCCGATTGTACTCGTCATATTGTTGTTCTTTTTCAAAGATTCCCTCGACGATCTTAGTCAAAACTTACTTACTTCTGCTTTTCGGACACACCGCTATTATTTGAGTGATTTTTTGGCCGTATTTAGTACCATGGGAGGGATTATTTTATTGGGAGGACTAGGTTTTTTTCAAACCATTGGGTATCCTCGGTTTATCAATTATCAGAGCCGTTGTCAGCAGATTATGGTGTTGTGGTTTATTGTAGCAATCATTTCCATCGGGCTAATGCCTTTTGTGGCTCCCATGCAATTCGTGATTTTTATACCTCCATTGGCTTTTTTCTCAGTCAACTTCTTTTTGCTCATGAAGCGTTACCTGCTTTCTGAGATTCTTTTCATTGTGGTGTTTTTGACCATCGCTTTTTTCAGGTACCAATCGTCTTTGTTGGAAAAGCCAATTTTGTTGAATCAATCCGTTCGATTAGAGAATTTGCGCACAAAGAAAGCCCTCTTACCCGCCGAAATCACCCAGCAAAAGATATTGGTGATCGGAGATGATGAGGGCGAATACTCCAACAATTTCCCTGCAACGCCTTATATCAACTGGGAACTGGCTCGCAAGGATTTTGAAAATCTCAATAGCTATGAAAGTGTCATTAGCATTTTTGATAAGTTTGTAGCAGACCCTCCTACCTATATTATTGATAAGGAGCAAATGATGCCTCAATTGTTTACGCGCTTACCCGAAATCGGTAAACAATATCAAAAAACCTCATGGAAAGGTATTTATAAGCGCATCACACCTTCTTATGCCAACAGTAAATGACCAATCAGCATTCTGTCATACTCAATGCCAAACCTGCCTCTGAGGTTTCTTTGTATTTTTTTGACATATCACGCCCTGTGGCTCGCATTACTTTAATAACGCTATCGAAAGAAATTTTTTGCATCTCTGGCTCAATGGTCATGGCCAATAAGTAGGCATTGTAAGCTTTGGCTGCCCCCATGGCGTTGCGTTCGATACACGGAATCTGCACATATCCTCCGATAGGGTCACAAGTCATCCCCAAATGATGTTCAATACCGATTTCGGCGGCAGCTTCTACCTGAGCCATATTGCCTCCAGCTGCATAGGTCAGCATAGCAGCACCCATAGCCGAAGCGGTTCCGATTTCGCCCATGCACCCCATTTCAGCACCTGATATACTGGCATTGTGTTTCACCAAAAAACCCACTGCTGCCGCTGCCAGCATTCCGTCACGCATTTTTTGGGGAGAATAATGAAAATGATATTTCATCAAATAAGTCAAACCCGGAAATACGCCCGAGGCCCCGGAGGTAGGTGCTGTCACCACAATACTCCCAGCAGCGTTTTCTTCAGAAGCCGCCAAACAATAAGCGTTTAGAAATATCAAAAAGCTGTCAGTAGTGGAGGCATGTTGTTTGGCTCGCTCATATAAAATAGCTGCTTTCCGTTGGAGTCGAATGTTACCAGGCAATGCCCCTTTTGCTCTAATACCCCGCTTAACTGCCTTGTGCATAAAAGTCAACACTTGATCAATTTTTTGCAGAATCTCTTTTTCAGTCAATCCCGTGAGTGACTTTTCGTTTTGTATCATCAATTGGGTTAAGGTCAGGCCACTTTGCTTCAATTGAATTTTTAATTCCTCCATAGTAGAATAAGGGTATTTGGGCTGAGTTTGACGTGTACCTTCGGGCGCTTGGCCCTTTTCTTGGATAAACCCTCCTCCAATCGAATAATACTCTCTTTCAAATAAAACATGCCCGTGTATATCTACCAATTTCAAAATCATGGTATTTGGATGTGGAAAATTGGTTTTTCCTTTATGATACACCACATCTAACCCTCCTACATATACTGATACCTCTTGAAACACCACAGGATACGTATCTTGGTCGGTTTTCATGATAGAATTCAACAATTTAGGGTCGCAGGTATGAGGTTGCCATCCTAACAATCCTCCCACAATAGCCCTATCAGTACTGTGTCCTTTGCCAGTAGCGCTCAGTGATCCATAAAGATGTATCTGAATTTTGTGAGCCTGCTGTGCCAGATCTGGAGCTATTGTCTCTAGCTGCTTTCTAAAAAGATAAGCGGCTTTCATAGGGCCAATTGTATGCGAACTAGAGGGCCCTGGGCCTACTTTAAATAAATCAAAAAATGAAGTAGTAATTGGGTTAGGAGTAGGCATAAGTTTCAAAGAGGTTATAAACAAGTGCGAGATAGTAGCCAAAAATACGCTTTTTGGTACTATCTCGCCGTAGGGGTAAAGTAAAAAAAAATCTTTGTCCCCAAAAAGCCCTAAGAAACCTCCTCGGCTATCATTCCCCCATGAGACTTAGTCGTTATTATTTCTAAGAGGCGTTTTTGTTTGCGCTTGGAAATAATGTTTGGATTTTTTTCCATAACACTAAGTAAAATCCTTTGAGTAAGCGAAAGATACTTGCTCACCTTAGGTTGATCCATCCCAAAGCTAAGTGCTAGCTGCTCTTGGGGTACCCCTCCTTTCAAATATACCAACACAAAAAGCAATGCATCTTGAGAATCCGCGAATATGCTATTTTTACGAGTGGACAATTGCCTTCTTAGGCGAGGGTTACCATCAAAAGTATAGTTAGAAAAATAAGTCTGCCACCCGTCTTTAAAATACTGGTGAAGCTGCTTGAACTCATCTTTCTTTAAACCTGTTAATCGTCGAAGATTTTTTTCATCAGATTGTAAATCTTCGTAACGCTGAATCATAATCCAAACCATAGAAGCATTAAATTGAGAATAGAAATGTGTATTTTGATAGATACCTTGCTTATACTTGTTTTAACATAGAAGTTGGACTCATGGCAAACTTCTTTTTGAATGCCTTGTCAAAATTAGCAGCGCTTGTATATCCCAATTGGGAAGCAATCTCAGAGACAGTCCATTTGTTTTGTAGAAGTTGATTTTTAGCTACTTCTAGTTTTTGATTAAGGTGATATTCATAAGGAGGTAAGCCATATACTTGTTTGAAGCATTTTTTAAATTTGGACAAGCTCATGTTGGCTTCACTAGCTAGAAAGTCTAGATTGGGAAGAGGCTTGGTAGCTACAAAATACTTGTTTTCAATTGCCACAATACGTTTTAGATCGCTTTGATTTAGCTTCATCCCCAATTCTTCTACTGTGGTATAGCCTATTTGATTAATAAACTCAGCTATCAATTGATAGCACTTTGCCTGCGCTAATAGCTTCCAAGTAGGCGCGTGTACGTCCTCAAAAAGTTTGTTAAGTGATAAAGATTGTTCAAACAGCGCCATCCCTTTCATATACACCCCTGCTTCAGAAGATAACAAATTTAAAAACGCAGAATTTGTCTCATTATTTTTGGTCTCACTCAATCCAAGTTTTTCATAAAGCCACTCTCTTGAAAAACTAATAGCCACAAACCGTGAACGTTTACCTACAGCCCAGTGTGTATCTACAGTCATTTTAGAACTAAAAAACAAAGAAGATTTAAACGCCTGTGTGTGTTTTTGGGCTGCTCCTCCCGTTAAGTAATGGACATGAGCGTCTTCTGAATGAACGAACTGCAATGTCCAGTATTCGTTAGTTCCTAATGACACATTTACTGTATTGAGTGGTTTGTGCCAACACAAATCACCAATCAATACTGCAACCTCTTTATCAAAGATTGTTGCGTTTAACTTAACATACGAATGGCCTTCAGAATGATAAAATTCAGATGCTGATTTTGCTTCAACTCCAAATTGCTCCGCTACTTGACTCATCCAATCTCTGGATGGTTTTAAACTCAACTTGATCTCCATAAAAATGATCTTGAATAAGATTAGATACCCTATTTAATGGCTTGATCAAAGTAGTGGTAATGTGCGTAGTGCAAATTAAATAAAATTTTCTAATAAAAAACTTCAAAGTTATAATTTTGAAGTCATTTTTAATGCCTCTCTAAAGCGTTTTGGCGAATATCCTGTGCTTTTTTTGAAAACCGTATAAAACGATGACTCTGAATTGAAGCCCGAGTCTATCGCAATCGCAAAAATGGTAGCTGAGATATGGTTTTTGTCTTCTAAAAGCTGTTTAGCTCTTTTGACTCGGTATAAATTTATCAATTCGTTAAAATTAAGCCCCCACTCGTTATTGATTGTATAGGATAGTTGATGAGGGGTAATGTCAACCTTTTGAGCTAGCAAAGCCAAACTTAATTTAGAATTAAGAAATACTTCTTCACTTTCTAAAGCATGTCTAATACGTTTTACGTATTCTGTCTTTAAATTAGGGCATAACTCTTTTTTAAGACTTATAGTAGTATTGCTATCGGCTATACTCAGTTGGTATTTGGGTTCATTTTCTAGTAACTCTGTAGAGATTTTTACATCAGGATACTGGTCTATCGCAACACTATCTAGCTTCCAATCTTTGTACAACCCCACTCCCCACAACACGATTCCGCCCATGATGATACCTTGATTAACGATAAAATACAAATCGTTCTTCAGAGGTTGTCCTAAAAATAAGGAATTAGTACTGACCATGTAGCACAGCAAAAAAGTATACAAAAACAACCATAAAAAATAAGGCTTATATGTTTGTAGTATACTTTTGGGCTGAACCGAGAACTTATAAGCTATGTAGCTACATACTGCTAAATTATACAGAAACACTATTCCTACCGTCCCTTTAAATAAACTAGAACTATAAAACAACCCCGAGCTTACATACCCTCCTACATAGGCATACGAAAATAGTTTGATATAAAGGAAAGATGGTACCAGCATCCATTTGATGCTTCTGGAAGTAGGAGGAGTCAAAGAACTATTTAAAAGCCCTACCAACAAAACCGGCACGGTCAAACTAAGTGCTTCTGGCAACCATAAAAGATAACTTGCAATCGCTTTATGAAAATAAGAAACATAGCTCAGCAGCAACTGCTGTAGAGAATTTAACACACCCAAAAGTGCTAAATACTTACCAAACTGCCCTATTCGATAAATTTTTATTGCGAGTAATGTCGATAGGATTGCATTTATTATGAGTAAAATAGTCATCATAACGCATAGTATTATTCTCAAACCCAATACAATAATAAAACGAATACTCAATAACCCAAGGTATGTACGAAAAAAAAACGTTTTGGATTCACAAATCTAAAAAAAATAGAAAGAGAGCCTCCCTTTACAGAAAGCCCTCTCCTCTAAACACTTAAAAAGCACTTTGATGGTTTATTTTCTAGTCACCTTTATTGAAGTTTACGTACGGTTACTGGTACACAAACAGGTGAGGGCGAACAGTTAGAACATCCCCCCGCTGGTGCTATCACTGTCACGCTTACTGAGCAGGTATTAGCATCTGTCACCGTAACGTTAAGGTTGCCTCCACTTGCCGCAAATGGCCCAAATAACTGGGGAGTTCCATAATTGAAAGGCCCTGTAGGAGTCACACCACTCACCGTATAAGTAGTGCCACTTCCACCCGTTGGGTTAAGATTAAATGTAAATGTATCATCACCAGAATTGTCGGTAGTACCATTGTTGTTACAAATCGCTACTACACTTCCAACAATAGGTATTGGATTGACAGTGACTACCACTGTATCACGATCTACACACCCATCTACAGTTGTAATGGTCAAAATATAGGATTGAGTATTAGTAGGTGACACATTGATACTTGCCGTATTTTGGCCTGTATTCCATAAGTAACTACCACCTATCCCAGCTCCTGAGCCAGTGAGCGTCACAGCAGTGCCCGCACAGATTGGCGCAGGATCTAAACCAGCATTGGCTTCAGCTACTCTGTAGATTACAATCACTGGGCAACAGTTACCCGTAAGACATGCACCTACCACCGAGCTTGTAAATGTATAGCTACCAGAAGCAGTCGCAGTATAAGTAGAATCGGTAGCTCCCGGAATAATGGCTCCATTAAGATACCATTGATAGCCGGTAGCCCCCGCGGGTGCCGACAATGTCAGAGCAGTACCGGGACACAGTAAGAATGGCACCGATACGCACGCACTAGAGATAGTATCGGCATTGGCAGGGTCGATATCTTGCTCATTAAGCGCAAAAAGCTGGGCTATATTGGTCAGCACTCCACTCGAATCCGCACTCGCTGTAATCGTTAGGGCAAGACTCATAGTACTACCCCCTAAAGCACTACCTACGTTCCATATACCTGTTCCAGGATTATAGAAAGTTCCAGTGGGTGCCGAATGTGATACGTAATTAAGACCCGTAGGAAGTAAATCTTTAATTTTCAAACCTGTAGGCGATTCCATACCAGTTAAATCAGCCTCACGAGTAACGGTAACAGTAAATACTACATCTGTACCTGCTGATACACTATCAGCGTTCACGGTTTTGTTGATAGCAATATCCACTTGATTTTCGTCGCAAGCATTAGGAATACCATCCCCATCGGTATCCAACAAATCATCGCCCGAGCACCTATCCATACAATCAAGCATTCCGTCGCCGTCACTATCATTTTTTACAAAAGCATAATACACATTCAAATCATAACCTAAAGACACTAATCCCCCTGCGGTAATTCTAATTTCATTGAACGCACCCGTTACTTTAAATCCAAGCTGAGCGCGTGTACCTCCCAGAAGAGACGCCGTCAAAATACTTCCACTCGGGATACTCTGTACAGGTGTTCCATTCAAATAAGTGTTGATTGTAAGAACGCCTAGCACACTGGCATCAAGCAAACCTGATCCTTGCTGCACTACAAAACCAGCATATACGTCGCCTGGGCCATTTGAAATAGTATTGGCAAGATTTACTTGCAAATAACGAGAACATCCCACACCGATTGGAATAGATATTTGGGCCGCATCAGTGGTATCCGCATTAGTTGCATTGGTGGGATTTGATACTCCTCCACCTAAACACACCCCTCCAAAACCAGTATCGGTAGGATCTCCGCTATTGACATCCGCCCCCACCAAAGCATTGGTACAATCAAGGGGGCAGGAAGCAGGCCCCTCAAAAGCATAGTAAACATTCAAAGAAGATAACAGGGAAACCGACAAACTCCCATCCACAAAAAGCTGGATTTCATCAAAAGCTTGGGTTGTGGTCAAACTTACGATTTGTTTGCCTCCTGTGCCCGCCAGAGCCGATGCTTTCAATAAGCCTCCTCCTAGCGTCGCGGTTTGTTGTAATATCCCATTACGATAAGTACGGATTTGTAAAGCGCCCAAGATATCTGCAGATAACAGAGACGTCCCCATTCCTATCACAAAACCTGCTACATTTCCTGCTGGATAATACTGAAGTGAGTCCTTTACCGAAATCGCCGAGCCGCCTAGGAGTCCTACTGAGATACCCGTGGTTAGTGTCGTAAAGTTTGCAAGATTGCCATCAACTACGGGTGCCCCGTCCGCAGCTGTACAAAGCAAACATATTCCTGTATTGACACTGTTGATGTAGGCCCCTCTCCCTGCAATGGGATCCATACATATTTGATTGTTTTCTAGCGTCTGTTGTTGCGCTAGCACTTTAGAATGACTTAGGGTTAGAATGAAAAGCAGCATGCTTACCCCAACTGTACGTAGGAATTTGTACAACATGACCATAAAATGTTTAGTGTGAAAAGAGTATGTGGTGTCTATCTTTGATATACCACCAGCTATTCTTTTATCAACATTTTGACCAATCGATAAACAAACCCTAGAAAGTAACTTTGAGGAATATCAAATAATCTTTTAGGAAAAAAATATGCCTTTTTTTGGCATTTATATACTATTAATATATACTTATTAAGTATTTTACTTAATTCTTCGGAAGCGTATTTTTTAAAGCTGTCACCCTACTACAATATTCTAACCAAAACTTGAATAAATTATACAAAAACCTTTTAAGACAACAAAAAACCAATAGGAATATAAATAACATCTCTATTTTTAAAGGTTTCAAAACCATCTCAATAAATCAGTTTACCTCTCTAAGCGTATGTATTTAGAAAAGATCCAGAATCACTCTCTATTAAAAATCACATTAATACCATAGATAATACAAAATAAAACACAAGCCGACGTATAAAACATGAGCTAAATTAGACTTGCCCAAAAATCGTTTCTTGTCTTCTTCAGGGTAAATGACTATACAAAAAAATGAAGCTACCAGCAATGCCAGTAGCTTCAACGAGTACAACAAAACCACAGTCAATTGCACGTCAGAAACGTGCCTGTGGTGTCGTTGTTTGGAGGCTTAAGCCTCTACCAAAAATTCATCATGTTGACTAATATCCAAACCTACTTTCTCATCTTCTTCAGACACACGCAAAGGTTCAATCAAATCAGTTACTTTCAAGATAATATATGACATTACAAAAGCAAATACTGATACTAAAACAAGCGCTATCAAGTGGTTTTTGAACAAGGTAAACTGTCCGTATGCCAATCCTTCATCTACTACCGCACCGTTGATACCTTTAGTAGCAAAAATACCAGTCATAAGCATACCCATCATACCTCCTACACCGTGGCAAGGGAATACATCCAAAGTATCATCAAGAGTAGTTTTGGTACGAAGATGTGCTAAATAGTTAGAAACGATTGAAGAAATCGCTCCGATAAAGATAGACTGAGGAATGGTCACAAAACCGCAAGCAGGAGTAATCGCAACTAAACCTACTACAGCACCGATAGAGAATCCAAGAGCAGAAGGTTTTTTACCTTTAGCAGTGTCGAAAAGAACCCAAGCAAGACCAGCAGCAGCAGCAGCAGTATTGGTAGCACCCAAAGCAGATACTGCCAAAGGACCTGAACCTACCGCCGAACCTGCATTGAAACCAAACCAACCGAACCAAAGAAGACCTGTTCCGAGCAATACATAAGGGATATTGGCAGGGGGCAAAAAGTTGGCTTCAACGTGAGCACGACGACGCTTAAGATACAATGCTCCAGCCAAAGCAGCCCATCCAGCAGACATGTGTACTACTGTACCACCTGCAAAATCAAGTACTCCTAATTTAAACAAAAATCCGTCAGGGTGCCAAGTCCAGTGTGCCAAAGGTGCATACACAAAAATGCTAAACAATACCATGAACAAAATATAAGAACGGAATTTAATACGCTCTGCCAACGAACCTGTCACAAGAGCTGGAGTAATTACCGCAAACTTCAATTGAAAAAAAGCAAACAATGCCAATGGAATCGTAGGAGCGCCTCCCCAAGGTTTACCATCCAATACTCCATTAAACATAAAGAATGTAGTAGGATTACCAACCCAGCCTCCGATAGAATCTCCAAAAGCCAAGCTAAACCCAACCACAACCCAAACCACACTGATAACTCCCATCGCAATAAAGCTCTGAAGCATGGTTGAAATCACATTTTTATGGTTGACCATACCACCATAGAAATACGCCAAACCGGGCGTCATCAACAAAACGAAGGCTGTAGCAACAAGCATCCATGCGATGTCGCCTGTATCAAGGCCTTCCGTCACAATTTGAGTAGGGATAGCGGGCATCAAAATCCCTAGAAGGCTAATGCCCAACAAAATCACGAGTGGGATGTAATTTTTCATAAAATTATTTGACTGGTTTTGGTTGTACTTATAATTATTGAATTGTTAGTAGTTGGTATTTTTTCATTTTCAATACCAACTACTAAGTAGGGAAAGAGCATTAGAATTTATAAATCAAGGCAAGTCCCAAAGTAGATTGTGAGTTTTTGGAGTAAGCGCCTTTTGAATCTTCAAATTGTTGCAAATTGGTTTCGCCAGCACCGCTAAGTTTTTTGTAAGCATCTAAGCGGAATTCAGGTTTGATAAGCAAATGACCGTCAGCAAGGGTAAAGTTTCCAGTAAGTGTAAAAGAGTTAACTGAAGTTCCTTCATCTTTGCGGTTTAGTAAAGCGCGAGCACCACCTGTGTTATCAAAATACTCATAACGAGCACCAATGCTAAACAAATCGCTAGCCGCAACGCTGATATAACCTGCTGCACCACCCCAAGTTTTGGTATCTGTAGGGCCACCCGCACCTTGATAATCTCCTTTTTGAGAACCATAAGCCGCGTTTAATCCTAGCAATAATTTTTCAGTAGCTTGGTAAGTAGTAGCAATATCAAATACACGATAGTGAGCTGAAGGAGTATTTCCTTGTGCATCAGGGTTGGCTTCGTTGCTATTGATAAAGTTTAGATATACATTCCATCCTTCTACAGGATTCAAAAACAATTGAGAAATCAAGCCTTTTTTACGGTTGTTGTCGTCCAAGTTGTCGACATTATTAACAACCCCTACCATCAAAGACGCTTTGTCTGAAAACGCATAAGTACCTTTCACCCCAATGTGATAAAAAGGCCCATTGTTGAAAAGATTGGAAAGTGAATAGTTGAAGTTGACAGGAGCATCGATTACTTCATATCCAATGTGAGTACCAAACTGCCCAGCAGTCAAAGTAAGTTTGCTTGATGCTTTCCAGTTGAAATAAGCTTGTTTGATCGCAAGAGCTGTTCCGACTGCATTTCCGTAGTTACCCATATTGGCATTAGGTCCAAAAGTTAAGTCTACTACTACATCAGACTTATCATTGCTATACTGCATTTTGGTTTGAACCAAACCTAAAGAAATCTGACCTGATTTTTGATCAAATACACGAGCATAATAAGCACCAAGGTTTGAACGAGAAAGGGGCTTGTTGAAGTTTCCAGTGTAATAAGAGTCAATATAACCTGAGAATGTAAACTGACCTTTTTTCTCTTCTTCCTCCTCTGTTTTAGCTTCCGTTTTAGTTTCGGTAGTGGTTTCTGTTTTGCTTTCCGTCTTCGCTTCCTTCTTACTATCGTCCTTCACTTCGTCAATTCCCTTAGGAAAAGCCAAAAACGTTGCAAACAAACATAAAACAAGTAAACTTAGCTTTTGCATAATATTATTTTGTTTAAGGTGGGCATTATGTGGTTTTGTTTTCCGATACAAACTTTGGTCTATTTTTGTAAAAAACCAAATTTTTGGTTCATTTTTTAAGTATTTTTTCATAAAAATTTAATTTTTTGCTCATTTAATACCTACTATTATAGATAAATTTAATTATTTATTAACATAATACAATTTTTAATATTATTCTGTTTTATTAAAAAATTTCAAAATATTATTCTTCACCAACTTACTATACTAAGTAACCAAACATTTGAATATTTATATTTTTTTACTCTTTCAAAAGGTAACAAACCAATCCAGTGGTAAGAAGCCCAGAGAGATTTTGGCAAAAAAAAAGCCTCTGGACTAGTCCAGAGGCTTTGAATCGAAAAGAGCCTTTATGTACTTATGTTGGGCTATTCACCATGCATCCATGCTTTTTTAGCCAAGAGTGTATCTTCGTCTTCCTCATTGTCAGGATCTGGCACACAGCAATCTACCGGGCAAACAGCCGCACATTGAGGTTCTTCATGAAAACCTACGCACTCCGTACATTTGTCAGTGACAATATAATAAAACTCATTTGAAACGGGCGATTGTTTCAGTTTGGCATTCACAATCGTACCATCGCCATAGTCAATTTCTTCTAAAAGAGTCCCGCCAGCGTAGGTCCATTCTACGCCACCTTCATATATTGCAGTATTTGGACATTCTGGCTCGCATGCACCACAGTTGATGCATTCGTCAGTAATCATGATAGCCATAATTGCACTGTATCGTTTAGTTTTGGGATATTTGCACTCGCAATTGAAAAACAAATTTAACTATTTAAAGTTTCGGTTAGGTAATAAAAATCAGAAATCTTTGATTTCTTGTACTTTTCCTATAAATATTCCAATGAATTCTATCACCAAACGCATACGCCCTTTTGTGGAACTTGGCAAATTGCTCCACACTTCTATTCGCGAAGAAATCGCATACAGAGCACATTCTACCAACCCTTGGTTTACTCCTTCGGCAGTAGATGGAGCTTTGCTGGCAATAGCCCAACAATACCTCGATGAAGAAAAACTCACCCAATGGCTCAGTGAATATCCTAATCTTTATTTAGAAGATGTTGATATTCCTAAAAAAGTCGGAGTTGTCATGGCAGGTAATATTCCTGCTGTAGGTTTTCATGATTTGCTAGCAGTTTTAATAAGTGGGCATCATCTATTGGCTAAACTCAGTACCGACGACCGCACGCTGATGTTGTTTATCATCCAAAAGCTCATCGACATTGAGCCTGCTTTAGCCTCTCGCATCTCTGTAGCAGAGCGCCTCAACGATGCCGATGCTTTCATCGCTACTGGCAGCGACAATACTGCCCGTTACTTCGAATATTATTTTTCTAAGAAACCGCATTTAATCCGCCGTAACCGTACCTCGCTTGGTATCCTAAATGGCAGCGAGTCGACAGAAGAGCTAATGGCACTAGCCACCGATATTTTGCTGTATTTCGGGCTAGGTTGCCGTAATGTCTCTAAAGTTTTGGTACCTGCCGGCTATGATTTTATCCCTTTTTTGACCTTGGTTGAAACTCACTTTGAAGAATACCGGCATCATTATAAGTATTTCCATAATTATGAGTACAACAAGTCTATCTATCTCATCAATGGCGATGCACACTTAGACAACGGTTTTTTGATAGTGAAAGAAAGTGAAGGGTTAGTTTCTCCTATCTCTGTATTGTTTTTTGAAGAATATAAATCTCAAAATCACCTTAGCGAATTAGTAGAGCTACACCGTCCTAAACTCCAGTGTATTATTTCGCAAGAAGGTAGTTTTGAAGGGAGTCTACCCTTTGGACAAGCTCAAGCGCCTTCGCTTTCTGATTATGCAGATGGAGTAGATACGATGACGTTCCTGACAAATTTATAAGCTAAAAAAAGCTCTCCCTGTATATGTTATGATGCAGGGAAAGCTTCTTTTTAAATTCCGTAGCGAGTTTCTTCTACGATATAATCTACCACTTTGCTGAGATCCTTGGTCGCTTCCCAAACGGCAAGCTGACGGTCAGCGCCGGTTCCCATTTCTAGAATTTTGTGAATATATTCGACTTCTTTTCTGCTACCGAGGTCGTCCAATACATCATCTACAAACTCTAAAAGTTCTTGGGCCAAATTATAATAAGGCACCTCTTCTTTACGACCAAAATCAATCAATTTTCCATGAATACCATAGCGAGCTGCCCGCCACTTATTTTCATTGATAAGGATCTTCCGATAATGCTGGAAGTTGAGGTTTTTGCTCATCAATTTTGAAATTTTGGCCACCAATGCCTGCATCAACGCTGCCAAGCAGATGGTTTCGTCGGCTCGCATTGGTATATCACACACGCGGTATTCGATGGTATTGTAGAAAGGATGTAGACGCATATCCCACCAAATCTTTTTACCGTTGTCGATACAGCCCGTTTTTACTAAAAGATTGACATAATCATCATAATCGTGGGCCGTCTCAAAATATTCAGGGATACCTGTACGGGGAAATTTATCAAATACCTTTGATCGATATGATTTAAAGCCCGTATTTCGTCCACACCAAAAAGGAGAATTGGTGGAGAGGGCGTAAATATGGGGCAAAAAGTAGGTAAGTGAATTTAGTAACTTAACTCCCGTATCACGGTCAGGGATACCGATGTGGACGTGCAGCCCAAAAATCAAATTACCTCTAGCTACATCACGCATTTCCTCAATGAGTTTGTCATAGCGTGGATTGGGCGTGATAAGTTCGTCTTGCCAATCTGAGAAAGGATGCGTCCCGGCCGCCGCAATTTTAAGATTTTGCTGAGCCGCTAAGTCAATAATCATCTTTCTGAGGTAAGTCACCTCTTGGCGAGCTTCTTGGATATTAGTGCAGATATTGGTACCTACTTCTACCACCGATTGGTGCATTTCGGCAGTCACTCGTTCTTTCAGGATGATTTTCCCGTCTTCTACGATTTTTGACATATGCGAACGCAACGCCCGTGTTTCAGGGTCGATGGTCTGAAATTCCTCTTCGATTCCGATTGTAAACATAGACATAGGCTAGAAAGTAGAGTTAGAGTCCTAGCAAGGAAATTCCTTGCTAGGGCTTGAGTCTGAATATTATTTTTTAGACTTTTTGGCGGGTGTGGGTTCCTCTGCTTTTGCTTTTTTAGGCGCAGGGGCTTTCTTGGGTTTTTCTTCCGTCTGCTCTACGTCTCCTTTGGCGAGGTTTGTGATAGGAAGATTCATAGCAGAAGTACGTACAAAACTTCCCCATGTCAGGTTCATTTTACCGTCTTTGTGGGATTTGGCCTTTTCAATGGCCATTTTGGCGGCATTGTCCACAATCCAATCAAAATTTTCTTGCCCTACAGAATGAATGTCGGCGTCTGGAGCAGGATTACAGAAATCAATGGCATACGGAATCCCATCATGTACAGCAAACTCTACGGTATTGAAATCATATCCTAAGGCTTTGTTGAGGCGAAGTACGTAATCGGTAATCGTCGCAATCAATTTTTTGTGTGCTTCTCCCGTAGTTTTAGGCTGAGTAGCGTAGCGCAAATGATGCGGATTGCGTGGCTCATAGGGCATGATGTGGACATATTTTCCTCCCAAACAATAGCACCGATAATAATCCTCAAAAGTAACTTCACTCTGAAGGAGCATTACCAATTGTTCGGTTTCGGCGTGTTTGGCCCAAAGGTCGTCCATATCATGAATTTTATATACGCTTTTCCAACCTCCGCCTGCGTGTGGTTTCATGTATGCAGGAAAACCTACATACTCAAACATCTCCCCCCAAGCCATCGGCATTTTGAGATTTCGGAACGAGGTTTCTGTGGTATCTGTGGGGCGTTCTTTTGAAGGCATTAAGACTGTATTAGGTACAGGCACACCCAACTTTACGGCCAAAGCATTATTGAAAAATTTCTCGTCGGCACTCCACCAAAAAGGGTTGTTGATAACTGCCGTACCACAAAGAGCCGCATTTTTGAGGTACGCCCTATAAAAAGGCACATCTTGCGAAATACGGTCAATAATAACGGCATAATCGGTAGGCTCTCCTTGTACTACTCTATCTATAAGCACAGGCTCAGCTACGATGTCGGTGCCCTCTAACTCATTGACTCTCTCCACAAAAGCCTGTGGGAAAGTATTTTCCATTCCGTGAAGTATTCCAATTTTTTTCATACATGTAAAAGCCCCCTACCCCAAGGGGAAATTTTTAGTTTGTTAGATTGCACAAGCTCCTATGGGGCAAGAAGCCTGCGGTTAGAGTCCCATTTTTGAGATATAGTCTGGAAACATTTGATTCCAAAGCGGCCAATCGTGTTTTTCCCAACCTCTTACGTCGAGCCAATGATGAATACCCTTATTTTTCAAAATTCCTGACATTGTGAGGTTGTCATTGAGACAAATATCCCACTCAGACGTGCCTAGTACAATCTTCATATGATTGTATTTCCAACTTTCTTCGTTGGGGATAAATTCGACTGGGTTGTTGAAATAAACGGTATGGTCAGTATACCCTTCCAAGAAGCTTCTGACATCAAAAGCCCCGCTCATACTAAACATATAGGCTACTTTATCGGGATGTTTGAAGGCAAAATTGAGCGCATGATAGCCTCCAAAACTACACCCCGCTACTGCGATTTTATCAACATTGGCTTCGTAGCGCATCGCTGGCACTAGCTCCTCATTCAAAAAGCGGTCATATACAGCATGATTGTGAGCTCGTACGGCAGGAGTCAGGTGCTTGGCATACCAACTATCTTTATCAATACCGTCAATCAAATACAATTTGATTTTTCCAGATTCTACAAACCATCTCACCGATTCCGTTAAGCCAGCGTCCTTGTTTTGATAAAAACGCCCCATCGATGTAGGGAACAATAGAATAGGATAGCCCCAATGCCCCAATACCAGCATTTCAATATCACGGCCTAAGGTGGGCGAATACCATTTTTGATATGTTTCTTTCAAGGTTGATAAAGTGTTTGATAAAGAAATATTTTGTCGAAATATATACAAAAACCGAGAATTACAAGATTATCACTCAAAAATTGTGTAAAAGTGGATTTCCCTCTACTTTTGAAACCATTATCAAAACTTAAAAGTTAGAAAGTTAAGCATTCATCACAGTATATTTTTGCTTAAGTGGATGCACTATCATAACCATTTTATTTACCATGACCCGTCTTAGTGTAAATATCAACAAAATTGCCACGCTACGCAACTCCCGTGGAGGCAATAATCCCAATGTGGTAAAAACAGCACTCGATTGTGAAAGTTTTGGAGCACAAGGAATTACGGTACACCCGCGCCCCGATGAGCGCCATATTCGATACCAAGACGTGTTGGATTTAAAAGAAGTCGTAAGCACTGAGTTCAACATTGAGGGGAATCCTACCGAAAAAAAATTTATCGAACTCGTACTTCTAGCCAAACCTGCGCAAGTCACGCTTGTACCTGATGCCCTCGGCGCTATCACTTCCAATGCCGGCTGGGATACCATCACCCATCGCGAAAGATTGACGGATTTGGTGGGCATTTTCAAAGAAGCGGGCATTCGTGTGTCGGTTTTTGTGGACCCCGACGAAAAAATGGTAGAAGGGGCTAAAATATGTGGCGCCGACCGCGTAGAATTATATACCGAGCCCTACGCGACTCATTATCCCGAAAATCCTGCAAAAGCGGTAGAGGCTTATGTAAAAGCCGCTAAAATAGCCCACGAAATAGGACTTGGTCTTAATGCAGGTCATGATTTGAGTCTCGAAAATCTTCGGTATTTGAAAGAACAAATTCCGTATTTGGACGAAGTTTCGATTGGTCATGCGCTTATTTGCGATGCTCTTTATTATGGCCTCGAAAATACCATACAGATGTATCTGCGTGAGTTAGAATAAAGATTTTACGTAATTATTGAGCCGTAGGCAATAAGCGTTAAGCAGTAGGCATTTTTTGCGATGTTTATAGGCAATCACAGCGGAGAATCGCTGCTTATGCAAAACCATTCTTAATAAAAAGCTTACGGCCTACGCGGCCGCCCGCGCGGAGCATCTTGCTAAGTAGTTATGATTTCACAATATACTTTTCAAAACTTAGAAGCATTATTTCCTTCAAACCTCTTACAATAGCATGTCGAAAAAAATCATTTTGACCGCCGCCGCCCCTGCTCCTATCGGCCCTTATTCTCAAGCTGTATTGGCAGGCAATACCCTCTATGTATCAGGACAAATCCCCATCGATCCCGCCACTGGCAATCTCGTCGTAGGAAGTATCGAAGATGAAGCACAACAAGTGATGCGAAACCTAGAAGCCATTCTGAAAGAAGCAGGATTGGGCTTTGAGAATGTGGTCAAAACCAGTATTTTCTTGAAAGACATGAACAACTTCGGGAAAGTAAACGAAGTATATGGGCAATTTTTTACGGGCGATTATCCCGCCCGCGAAACGGTAGAAGTGGCTCGTTTGCCCAAAGATGTAAATGTAGAAATATCAGTTATTGCCCTAAAAGACTAAAAATAGGTGGTTCATAAATAAAACCTCAATTTTGACTTTTACGAAGTCGTTTGCGTGCAGGGAATAACCTTATGCTACAAATATTGGGCTTCTCCGAAGCTCTAAAGGCATCCCTGCTTAGGAGAGGCAAAAGGTTTGTAGCTAGCTAACAAAGTCCTTACAAACAGCAAACGGCTTCGGAGAAGTCAAATTAATTAGTTCAAAAACTCATAAATACCTGCTACGCCTTGACCACCGCCTACGCAGGCTGTCACCATTCCGTATTTTTGCTGACGACGACGCATTTCGTTAAATAGCTGTACCGAAAGCCTAGCACCTGTTGACCCTAAAGCATGCCCTAGTGCAATAGCACCTCCGTTAGGGTTGAGTTTGGTGGGGTCAATGCCCAATTCTCTCACCACCGCTAAAGACTGCGCGGCAAAAGCCTCATTCAATTCTATTTGGTCAATATCATTCAGCGATAGTCCTGCTTGCTTGAGCGCGATAGGTATTGCGGCTACTGGGCCAATCCCCATAATACGAGGCTCTACTCCTGCTGACGCATAAGACATCATACGCGCGACCGGCTTGAGATTCAGCTCATTCACCATCCGTTCTGACATCACTACTACAAAAGCCGCCCCATCGGAAGTCTGCGACGAATTACCCGCTGTGACGCTTCCGCCCGCTGCAAATACGGGCTTTAGCTTACCCAATGCTTCCAGATTGGTGTCTGCGCGTGGGCCTTCGTCTTTGCTTACCACATATTCTTTATTTTTCTTTTTGCCGCTATTGGCGTCAAAATAAGTTTCTTTGACTGTAATTGGTACTATTTCACTGTCAAACTTCCCTTCTTTCTGCGCCGCTAGCGCTTTTTGGTGAGAAGCAAAAGCAAAAGCATCTTGGTCTTCACGACTGATTTTGTACTGATTGGCTACTTGCTCAGCCGTAAGTCCCATACCAATATAATAATCGGCGTGTTCTTTGGCGATTTCATAATTAAGCGCCGTTTTCCAACCCGTAGTTGGTACCATCGACATAGACTCTACCCCACCCGCTACAATACAATCGGCAATACCTGCGTGAATTTTGGCGGCAGCTATTGCAATCGCCTCTACTCCTGACCCACAATAACGGTTGATAGTAAAGCCTGGAACACTTTTGGGAAGTGCTAACAAAGATATGAAACGGGCGATTTGCATCCCTTGTTCTGCTTCTGGGACAGCATTTCCAACAATAAGATCATCTACGCGAGCGGGGTCGAGTTGAGGAAGTTGAGCCATCATATGCTTGATTACTTCCGCGCCCAAATCATCAGGACGAGTAAAACGAAAAACACCTTTGGGGGCTTTTCCCACTGCTGTACGATAACCAGCTACAATGTATGCGTTCATGTGTTAAGAATTATTGCTTCGTTTGAACTATTCACTACAAAACAAACAATTTTTTCGCAAAAAATACTCTGCAAGCATAACATTTTTCTAAAAAAAACGAAAATTTTTCCTTTATTTCTGCAAACCTCTCATCTTCTCAAACAACTACAGAAGTGAGAGTAAGTGTTGAAAACATCCTAGGTACAGCGCATCGCAATATTTTCAACAAAAAACCACAAAACCAAGCATATTACTACACCTAGCCTTGTGGTTGAATCAATCACCTTTTTCTTTGTTAAGTACTTACGCATAGTTAATCCATACCATAACCCTAGCCTAAAAACTCGGCGTTAAAACACAATAACTATTAGGTGTGCGCAAGCATTTACTAGTTTATTTCAATAGTTCCTGTAAGATACAATTTCACCTGACCTGCTATATCGACGCGCTCTCCTCTCAATTTTGTTTTAAGATAGCCACCTCGTGGAGATACTTGAAGTGCTACAAATTCATCTTTTTTGAGTTTTTCGGCCCAATAAGGCGTCAAGCTTGTATGTGCAGAACCCGTTACAGGATCTTCGGCAATACCCGACTGTGGCGCAAAAAATCGCGATACAAAATCTACTTCATCGCCTTTGGCTGTCACAATCACCCCACGAGCGGGCACAGTGGATAAGACAATCACATCAATGTCGAGATTACGAACCAATGACTCGCTTTCCAATACCACCAAAAAATCAGTTTTACCCCGTAATATCTCCACGGGGGTAATCTCACCAAGTGCTTCTAACAAAGCCGGTGGAGTCAGAAGTTGCTTGTGGAGCATCATATCCACCGGAAAATCCAACACCAACCAATCATCCTCTTTAGTCACTTTCAATTCACCGCTACGCGAATCAAAACGAATTGTATCATGAGGATAGTTGTCCAAATTAAAAATTACGTAGGCCGTAGCAAGCGTGGCATGCCCACACAAGTCCACCTCTACTGTAGGCGTAAACCAACGAATATGAAATCCCTCTTCTGTGGGAACATAAAAAGCTGTTTCGGCCAGGTTGTTTTCGGCCGCAATCGCCTGCATAGTGTCATCGGCAAGCCAAGAAGGAAGTGGAACTACGGCGGCAGGATTCCCCCCAAAAACATGATTTGTAAAAGCGTCTAACTGGTATAAAGGGAGTTGCATATAAAATTAGTTGGTCCTGTATATGAAACATTTATACTTCTACGGTGGTTCGCCACAGAAGTATAAAACTTGAATCAGCATCTATTACACCACCCGCTGCCTTTCTGCCCAACTAATTTTTCTTAGCGATGTATTTATTAGAATATGTTTTTTCCTGAAACTGTTTGAAAGGCTCTTTGGTATGATTATCGTCGCCAAAGTAAGCCAATACTTGGTGAAACAACCGCGGCTCTAAATACCCTGATACCGGTTGAATCAAGTTCATTTTTTCATCCAAAATAACTGTAGTAGGATAGCCCGACACTTTGCCATTCATCATGCTTTTGAAAGATACTTTTCCGAGCATCACATCGGCATCTTTTTCAGGGTTGTATTTGACGGCGTAGAATTTTTTGTTGGCAAAATCCACCACTTCCGCATTTTTGAAAGTATTTTTATCCATCACCTTACACCATCCACACCAATCGGTATATAAGTCAATAAATACTTTACGTGGTTGTTTTTGGCTTAATTTATAAGCTTCGCTCAAGCTCACCCATTTAATTTTGGTTTCTTCTACATTAGAGCTTTTTGGTTTGAGTGCCATGAGGCTCACTAGCATTATTGCCACAAGCCCCGCTATTCCTATTTTTTTCATGGTTTCGTTTCAAAAGTTTGATTATTTGTAAACAAACGCTTATTGCAAAATGTTCCTCCACAAAAACCGCGCCATATTTTCTCAACCTTCCCTACCGACGAGCCAAAAGTTGTCCAAACTCCTCCTGCATTTTACGATACAAACGAATTTTTGTGGGATCGGGATGATAAGTATCCGCGTATCGCACATATTGATGTACGCCACTTTCCAAAGTATCTATTTTTTTTAATGACTTCATTGCCAATAAAATAGCACCTAGACACCCACTTTCATTACTTTCATTGACTCGTACCGGAATCCCAAAAATATCCGACACCAACTGCAACCAAAATGCCGACCTTGTAAAACCACCATTGGCGTGCAATTCTTTCGTTTTAGTCAACTGCTCATCAATGATTTGGCGCGTTTGGTTGAGATTATACAAAATCCCTTCAAGGGTAGCCCTCGCCAAATGCGCTTGTGTGTGCTGCCAAGTTAAGTTTTGATAACTTCCTTTGGCGCGCGCATCCCACACAGGTGCTCGTTCTCCCAACAAATAAGGGACAAACAATAACCCGTGCGACCCTGCCGCTGCACTTTCGGCCATGCTCAATAGCTCGGCAGGATCTTTGTGAAGCAGATGCTTTGAAAGCCATTCAAGTACATTGCCACCGTTGTTGGTAGGCCCCCCTGACACGTAGTGGGTATCGTCCAACACATAGGTAAAAAGCCTTTTGTAAGGGTCTTTTGAAGGTTTGGAAGAAGTTTGCCTTACCGCTCCACTCGTCCCAATAGTTAGAGTAGAAACTCCTTTTTCCAAAGCCCCCGAACCCAAATTGGCCAAACATGCATCGCCTGCCCCAATTACAAAAGGAGTTCCAGAAGGAAGCCCTAATTTTTTGCAAAGACTAGGCTTAGTAAGCTTTTCTTGGTGATAGGTATCTACAATTTCTGATAAATAATCAGAAGAAAGACCCGCATATTGAAGCGCAAGGTCAGACCATTTGAGGCGTCGATTGTCCAAAAGAGCGGTACCAGAAGCTATCGAGTATCCAATCTGGAATTTGCCAAACAGCTTATACCAAAGGTATTCTTTTTGGGATACAAAACGATTGATATTCTGAAACGCTTGGGGTTGTTTCTCCTTGAACCACAGCATCTTGGTAAGCGGTGCATAAGGGTGTGCAGGAATCCCGATTTGTGGATAAAGTTTATTAAAAATGGGATCTTTTTTTAGGGCATCAGCTTGGGTTTTACTGCGATTGTCGGCCCAAAGCAAAGACCGCGACAATCGACGATTGTGCCCATCCAAGGCAATCACACTGTGCATCGCCGAACATAAACTAACGGCTTCTACGGAGCAATTTTGGTTGCGTAACATATCCGTTACTTGGCGAATCACATCCACAAAAAGCCCAAAAATTTCGTCGGGATTTTGCTCAACATAACCGTTTCGAGGATGATAAGTCACACAAGAGGCCGTTGATTGCGCCACTGTCTCGCCTTGCTCCGTCATCGCAATGGCTTTTACATTGGTGGTTCCAATGTCTATCCCTATCCAAACATTTTGCACAAAATTGAATAATTAAGATTTTACAAAAGTTAAGAACAAACCACAAGATACCTACTCTTCAATAGGTACGTTTCGCTTAAAAGCTGCCCCAAAATCTATCAACGATTCGGTTTTGAGAACGCCCGGAATATGGTCAATTTTTTCGTACAACACACGTCTCATGTGCTCATTGCTACGTGCCACAATCCTAATATAAAGGGTGTATTTTCCAGTAATATAATAACACTCTGTCACTTCGGGTATCAATTTCAGTTCTTCAATAATCTTCTCAGAATCAGAATCTTCCTTTAGCATAATCCCCGTAAACGCGCCCCATTCATAGCCTAGTTTGCGTTCGTTTACTACTACAGTGGTACCTTTAAGTACCCCTATTCGGCGGAGCTTTCCTACACGTTGGTGAACCATAGTATTTGAAATTCCTAAATCATCTGCAATCGCCGAATATGCTTTACGCGCATCTCGCTCTAGTTGCTTGAGAATCAAGCGGTCGTATTCATCTAAAGGCTCTTCCATAACAAACAATAAAACACAAAAATGAAAGTTAATTCTCCTTGTTTATAATCAATATTAAGTCAATAAAAATAAAATTATACTTAATAAAATAATTATAACTTATAAAGTTTTGATAAAAAGTTATTTTGCTCTTTTGAACAATAAACATTAATTACCACCTATCATGACTGCCACCGAATATACCCACTCCGACTATTTAATAAGCCTCGAACAAAACTACGGTGCTCACAATTACAAACCTGTACCTGTGGTGCTCGACCGAGGCGAGGGCATATATGTGTGGGATGTCGAAGGAAACCGTTATTTCGATTTTCTTTCGGCCTATAGTGCAGTCAATCAGGGGCATTGCCACCCACGTATTGTAGAGGCTTTGATACAGCAATCTCAAAAACTGACCCTTACTTCCCGCGCTTTTTACAACTCTGTACTAGGTGAATGTGAAAAGTTTTTGTGCGAGTACTTCGGATATGACAAAGTATTGATGATGAATTCGGGCGTAGAAGGAGGCGAAACCGCTCTTAAACTCACTCGTAAGTGGGGATATTTGGTGAAAGGTATTCCCCAAAACCAAGCCAAGACAGTCTATGCAGCAGGCAATTTTTGGGGACGAACTTTAGCGGCCATTTCCTCTTCTACAGACCCCGATAGCACCGACGACTATGGGCCATTTTTACCTGGTTACATTATCATTCCTTACAATGATTTGGTGGCTTTAGAGCAAACCTTCCAATCAGACCCCAATATTGCGGGATTTATGGTGGAGCCTATCCAAGGCGAAGCCGGGGTGGTAGTTCCTGAGGAAGGATATTTACGAGGAGTACGCGAGCTTTGTACCAAATACAATGTGCTTTTTATTGCCGACGAAGTTCAAACAGGAATTGGACGCACAGGAAAACGTCTCGCTTGCGACCACGAAGATGTCCAACCCGATATTTTGGTATTGGGCAAAGCACTCTCGGGCGGCGTGTATCCCGTATCGTGTGTACTTGCCAACGATGAAATCATGCTGACTATCAAGCCCGGACAGCACGGCTCTACTTATGGAGGCAATCCCCTCGCTGCTGCCGTAACGATGGCGGCTCTATCGGTAGTAAAGGAGGAAAAACTAGCAGAAAATGCCCAGCATTTAGGCGAAGTTTTTAGGGAAAGAATGCACCAAATTCAATCCAAAACTAGCCTTATCCAACAAGTTCGTGGCAAAGGATTGCTTAATGCCATTGTGATTAATACCGACGAAGAAAGCCCTTTAGCATGGCAGATTTGTCTGCGCCTCAAAGACCTAGGATTACTTTGTAAACAAACCCACGGCAACAAAATACGATTTGCACCGCCTTTGGTGATTACAGAAGCTCAACTCCACGAAGCCTGTGACTTAATCGAGAAAGTGATTTTAGAATTTAGTGCCTAAAATTAAGACAGGCTGGGCAAAAGCCCAACCTGTCAAAAAAGATTTTATGATTTTATAGTCTATTTATCGGTATTTACAATCGGACTTGAATACTTGACCCCATATTTTTGAAGTTGGTCGGGAGTAAGGGAGCTTATCTTATGAATCCATTCGGCAGGGACGTTGGCTAATTCGGGCAACCACCTTTTTACATATTCACCTTGGGGATCATATTTAGTAGCCTGCGTTAGAGGGTTGAAGTAGCGATTTTCACGGGGATCGTTGCCTACTCCTGCCACATAATTCCAATTCCCCCAATTGCTAGACACGTCATAATCAAGCAATTGGCTTTCAAAATAAGCCGCTCCCCAAGTCCAATCCACCCCCAAATCTTTAGCCAAAAAACTAGCTACATTCTGACGACCTCGGTTTGACATAAAACCCGTCAGCAGCAACTCACGCATATTGGCATCTACAAAAGGAACGCCCGTTTGGCCCTCTACCCACTTATCAAACACCTCACGGTCGTGACTCCAGCGCAATTCGAGGTTGTATTGAATACCACTTGGTTTGAAAAGACGTGGGCCGTATTTGAGAGCTACAAATCGGAAATAATCACGCCAAATAAGCTCAAAAATGAGCCAATATGTGGAATCGTTGGCACCACGTTCGGCTTCGTATCGCTTGATTTCTTCGTAAATCTGACGAGGTGAAACACAGCCGTAAGCCAGCCACGGTGACAATTTGGAAGAATAATCAGCACCAATCAGCCCATTGCGGGTTTCTTTGTACGTTTTGATATGGTCGGTATCCCATACATAGGATTGAAGTCGAAGGAGTGCTTCAGTTTCTCCACCCTTAAAATTGAGAACAGTCCGGGGATCCACTTCTGGGAACAACGAAAAAAGAATCAATTCATAAATCTCAGGTAATTTGCCTGTTTCTAGTCCCTCGGGTAGTTTAAATGAAATAGGTTCAGGAAAAATAGACCTAATAGTAGATTGTTTTTCAACGGCTTTTCTAAAATCCGTAAAAACGTCAGGTAAACGCGAAACCCAAAAAGGCAAGTCGCGCGGATGATAGAGAGTCGCCCCCCAAAAAACCTCAAAATCAACATTATAGACCTTTAATTTTTTAGAGAGAGAGGTTTCTACGTCGGTTTCTTCTTGGGTGGCTTCTTTACTGGTGTAGATAGCTTCTACTTCCCATTCACGGGCAAGGTCACTAATGATAGCCTCGGGCTTTCCTTGTCTTATAAGAAGATTTCCTCCTTTTTTGCGGAGATTATCACGTAAGTTTTGAACCGATTCTAGGAGAAATTTAGCTCTAAATTGACCCGTTTTAGGGAAGCCGAGCGGTTGTATCTGTTCAAATTGACGAGTATCAAAAACGTAGAGAGGTATCACTTCATCTGCGTTTTGGGTAGCTTTCAGGAAACCTTCGTTGTCGTGTAGGCGCAAATCATTGCGAAACCAATATATAATGCGTTTGGGCATGTACTTAACTTTTGTTTTTCTATGCCCAAAACTACGTTTATCCCATTTAGGTTTTGCAAAAACAGTGGTTATTATTTGATATAGAGACGTTGCATGCAGAAATTAGAGACGTTGCATGCAGAAATGTAGAGACGTTGCATGTAGAAATATAGAGACGTTGCATGCAACGTCTCTACGGCGCAAATGACAAAAACAATGCCATTCAAAAGCATTTTGGGATACAAATATTTTTTAAGGATAAAAATTTGAATTCTATTCTAAAAGAAAACAAGGGACAATTGATAAAACGTTGACCCCTTACCCTAAACTTAACTTCCCTCATACTTTCGAATAACTATATCATTTAAACCCACTCTGTGACCATTATTTTTGTGTGCCTAACCTACAAAAAACATAATTCCCAAAAAATAAGCATTATCTTTAAAATAGCGCTGTATATTATGCAAAAAAAGCCTATTTAATACGTTAAGGCTTAGCATCACACTCATATTCCAACATTTATATCTATATTTATATTATTCCCACCTAAACATAATAACACTATTTCTTTTTATTTTAATATGCCAAACAATAGATGGGTTATTATCCCAAAATGACATTTTTGATTTTAAAAGTTTTGTTCCGTACTTTTACTTATTATCCTAACGAACTCGTTTACAGTATCTTTTGCTGCTAGCCTCTCCCACCTCAATAGATTGTATTTCTAAAAGCTTTTAAAATGGCACGGTTCGTGTTTTAGAGGATATGTATGCTACCCCAAATCTAGGAATAGTGATGTCGTATCAGAGGCTGCTACTTAGTTTTTTTGTTGTTTGGTTAGTGCTGATAATTCCAGCATGGAGTGTTACGTCTGATTCCACCAATCAGCAAAAAGCGTTGGGAATAGAACCTACTATCGCTTTAGCAAAACGCCCATCACCACCTGCGATTGTGGCTCCAAAAAATATCGCTCCTCGCCTTACCGATAAACGCTTCAAACAACTCAATAACGGGGGGGTACAGCAAGCTTATCAGATGAAATATCACACGGCACACTCACTTTTCTTACAAGCCGATGAAATGTCGCCGCACAATGATACCTTGCTTTATAACTTATCATTGGTAACAGGTCTGATGAAAAATTACGATGCAGCCCTCGAACTTATGAGCCAAACTGGCGTTGGCAAGAAGTATCTGCACAATAAAGGTGTATGGGAAGCCCAAAAAGGTCAACTCCAAGAAAGTTTGACTACTTGGGGATTTGCACATCCTACTGATACTCTTTGCTTTAATGTGGCTTTGGCCAATTACCGGTTGGGAGATTTGCAAGAAGCACAAAACTGGGGGAAAAGGTTTGGTTTTGCCAAAGCTGCCGAGTTTCACGAGCTCATCGCCAACGTATCGTTCAGATTAGGAGAGTACAAGCAAGCTGAAAAACTCTACGAAAAAGCCGAAAAATTTGCAAATCGTACTGGAAAACGTGCCGCCGGGCCACGTCTATTGATACAGCGTGGCAACGCTCATTTGGCTCAACACGAATACGACAAAGCTGAACTTCTATATAGAGAATACTTATCTACCAAAGACCCTTTCTATCGCTATTCGGCGCATTTGGGCTTGGGTCATGCCCTCTATCGACAACGTAAATACCAGCTTGCCGTCTTAGAATATGACGCAGCTTGTCGTACCAACGGCACTGCCGAAGCTTGGCTTGGGCTAGGCTTTGCTTATGTAGGAACCAACGGTCAACGACAAGCTCAGAAAGCCTTTGAACGCTCACTGGATTTGGACTCTACTCAAAAAAGTGCGTGGCTGGGTCTAGGAATGGTATATTATCGCTTGCGCAATTTTGGGGAAGCGGTATCTTGTTTTGACCAAGCAGGTGATATTCTTAGCGACCGTAATCGCAATCATGCGGATTTGTTTGCAGCAAGAGCCTTTTGTCGATTATATACCAATCAATCCAAACTTGCCAAAGAGGACGTACAGACCGCTGTCAGGTTGTCGGGCAAAGGCCTTTTGCCTTGTTTGGCAATGAGCGAATATTTACGCATCGAAGGTTATTTTTTATCATCACTCAAATGGCTTGAAAGAGGCATCAAAGCCAACGAAGAAGCAAGTGCCCGGATGCTCGTCAATCGAGGTAATATCTACCTCAAATGTCTTGAATACGAAGATGCAATGGCCGATTTTGAGAAAGCACATAGCCTCGACCCTAGCAACATCAACGCTTCCAACGGCTTAGCGATTTCGTATCTCAACATGGACGACATAGACCGCGCCAAAGTACTTTATGACAGCCTACTACGCAAAAAAAGCGTAGCAATGCTGCACAACAACCGTGGGATTGTACGCTCGTATATGTCGCTCCGCGAACGCCATCAGCGCAACCAAGCCGAAGAAGCCAAATATTCAACGCTTTCGATGCAAGATTTTGAAAAAGGATTGGAAGTAGATTCAACCAAAAAAGCCTATCATGTCAATATTGGCAATGTATACAAAAACCGAAAAGAAGAAGCAGCGGCGATTGAGCACTATCAGCTTTATTTGAGCAAGCACGCTATCAACAATATGGGGGTACTTTTTGGCAACGAAGAACGAAAAGATTTTGCTACCCACTATCTCGATATTGCGATTAGTTATGACACTGCCAACACCATTTATCTCTATAATCGCGCCAAGCTTTACCACGATCACTACAAAGATAAGTTTATCCGTAGACCCGACTTACAGCGAGCTTTCAAATTGATGCCGACCAAAGATATCAGCCTAAAGTACAGTCCCGACGGCTACGTTACTATCTTCTTGTTTGATTACGACTTTGAGACTTATCATTTTCCTGGCGACCCGCTTTTTGACATCAAAGCCAATCCCATAGATGATTTTGTATTTTTGCCTTCTTTGGATTTTATCCCGATGGAAGGGGGCGGGAATGTATTTGCAAAAAATGGCAATGGACGCTACGCTACCTCCAAAAATCAGCTACGCTTTCGGCCCGCTTCGCGCCGAAGTAGAGGTAAAACCCAATGCCCCAAAATCTAATTTATTCCCAAGATATTTTTCCCAATGAATGTACTTGGCGTGTTTGAAGTATCTTATAAAGCGCTGGGTATTTGTAATTAAGCTTAAAAAAAGCTTGCGACTCAATTTTTATGTACTCTGGTAATACCCCAAAAGTATCAGAAGGAATTAAAACTTCTATGCGTCCTGTGGGGATATGGCGGCTATCGAGGGTAGTAGCAACGGCAAACAAACACTCAATCTCATCGCTCCCAAATCGTCCAGTATACGCCAACAATTGCGAAAAAAAAGCTTCGTCATCATTGACAGCAAACACATTGATAGCCAAAGTAGTATTATTAAAATAGGTCCCAATTGCCCTAAAAATTCCATTCAACGAGCGAATAATCACCCGGCCATCAACGCCAATATTGACCAAATCTTTCACGATGATTTTGCGTTCATCGTCAAAATAATACCGTTCGTATTTACCACTTAAATGCCTTATACTTTGACTTTGACTCAATACAAAATTGTCTTGTGCTTTTTCAAATACGGCAGGCGTATCGGTACTAAACACATAATCTTCAATATCGCTTGGCATTGGCAATTGCTGGCGACGCTTCTTTACATTAATCGCATTCTTCAGCACAGGAATCATTTCTTTTTTCATGGTTACAAAAATCAAGGGTAAACATCAAAAAAACCATTACCAAAACCATACCAATGTTCGACATATTACGAAACAATCATCGTAAGTATTTTTAAAACAAATTAAAAGATATAAATACACTCAGCATTCATGAGGCTTTTAGTCCAATTTTTTCAGACTAGGAGAGAGGGCCGCTTGAGGGGGAGTCAGCCATGATCCAACAAGCATCCCCAATAAACTGGCAAATGTACCATAAAGAAGAGCCGGAAAAGTAGTTTCCCAAACAAACTCACATAGTACCCATACACCTAGCCCCAGAATCATAGAAGCCAAGCATCCGGCTTTGTTGGCTCGTTTCCAGTATAATCCTAAAGTCAGCGGTACAAATAGTGACACCAAACTGAAAGCCGATGATTCGCCTACCAACTCAAAAATATCTTGGCGAGAGCGTGCCATCCAAATCGACGATAAAGTCACCAACACTACCCCTCCTCTTATCACTAAAAGCAACTTGGCATCGGGAAGTTTGGGAAAGTAGGGTTTGACTAAGTTTTCACCTAAAACCGCCGCAGGTGCCAAAATAGCGCCACTACTCGTACTCAACAAAGCCGAAATCAACGCCCCAAAAAACAAAATCTGTATCCACATGGGAGCGTGTTGAAGTACCATATTAGGAATAATCATTTTGGTATCGCCTTGCATAAGTTGAGGATAAAGCGACTTAGAAGCCAGCGCAATAAAAAGAGGCATTAGTGCCACCGTAAGGTACAAAACCCCTGCCCAAATCGATGATTTCACGGCAGTTTCGGCGTCTTTGGAAGCCATTACTCTTTGAAAAATATCTTGCTGAGGAATAGACCCCAATCCTATCGTAATCCACGCCGCCAAATACTCCGCATAGCTTTGCAGGCTGTGTTCTTTAGGCACCATTCTAAAAAAACCTTCGGGTTGCTGTGCCAAAACGGGTTCAATGCCCCCTGTTTTGGTAAACAATATCACCGCTAATACCACCAGTCCAATAATCAAAATGATATTGTGCAAAAAATCAGTAATGGAGATAGACCACATGCCTCCCGTCAGAGTATAAACCATGACCATCAAGGCCCCTACCCAAATTCCAGTGGCTAAAGGCAACCCAAAAATAACTTGCCCTACTATGCCCATTGCCACAAACTGCGCTGCTATCCACCCAAAATACGAAGGAATAATCATCGCGGCAGAGACAAATTCGGCGGTTTTACCAAAACGTATCAAAAAGAAATCACAAAAGGTGATGATGTTCCAACGATAAAAAGTACGGGCAAAAAATACTCCCACCAACACTAAGCACAAGGCTGCCCCAAAAGGCTCTTCGATGACACTCAAAAATCCTCCTTCCAAAAAATGAGAAGGTGAACCCATCATAGTTTCGGAGCCAAACCACGTAGCAAAAGTAACCATCGTAGCCAAAGCCATGGGCAACCGCCGCCCTGCCAATACAAAATCTTCGGTGTTGTGAATTCGTTTGGAGGCCCAAAGGCCTACTCCTAAGTTGATAAGAAGATAAAAACAAATCGCAAAAATGAGCATAGAAGAATGTAAATTAGGGGTTGTCAAAAATAAATCCTTTTGCGAACTTTGACAAAGTTTATCTATTTGTCGGTCAGGGAGTTGTTTTGGATACTTATTATCTCTGACTTCTTTTTTATCCCAATCCCCACTGTATGCAACGCGAACTAGACAACTGGTATAGCCCCAACCTCCAGAAACACACCGAAATAGCGGTTTATGGCCATTATGGTTTTGGGCTTTTGATGATTCCAACTGCGGCCTCAGACTACTTAGAGTATGAGCGCCAACACCTCATTGATAGTATTAGTCAATATATCGATGGAGGTAAAGTAAAGGTGTTTTGTGTCAACAGTATCAATACTGAAAGCTGGATGAACCCTCACATGGGCGGACATGCCAAAGGTATTCGGCACCAGCAATTCAACGAGTACATTTATAATGAGGTCGTCCCTTATATCAAAAGCCAAACTAGTTCCGAAACTCCTATCATTGCGGCAGGCGCTTCTTTTGGGGCTTTACATTCGGCCAACTTGTTTTTCCGACGTCCCGATTTAATCAACGGCGTCATCGCTATGAGTGGCTGTTATGACCTTACTGCTTACACCAAGGGACATTATGACGACAATGTGTACTTCAATTCCCCCGTGCATTACTTACGCAACTTACACGATGAAGCGTATTTGTCTAAATACAGAGCCAGCAAGCATATTCACCTTTTGAGTGGTTCGGGTAGCTACGAAGCCCCCGATGCCTCGCGTCTTTTGTCGAGTATTCTTCACTCCAAATCCATACCACATGAGTTGGATATTTGGGGACATGATATTCCACATGATTGGCCGACTTGGCACAAAATGCTCCCCTATTATCTCGAAACGAGGTTTTGATCATAGCCGATTTTAAAAATAGTGCTGACCCACTTAAGGAGACTGCAACACCCTCTAGCGTAGATGCGTAAAGTATAGTCGGACATCCCTTCCTAAACCTCAACATACACTATGAAAAGGTATTTTACCCTACTCGTAATTGTCTTGCATCTTTCATTATGTGTATATAGTCAACAAGTAGATTGTACCAACATTGGTTTTGAAACAGGTGGCTCCTTAGGATGGGCACTTACCAATGGTTCCCTTAACTCATCTAATGAGAAAGTTAATTTTATCAATGAAGTTACAGGTACTGTCAACAACCGCCATTATATCACCCAAATCAGTGATGGAGCTGACCCAAAAGTTACTGCCGAAAAAATCCCCATGGTAGCTCCTGGAAGTACCCGTTCTATTCGAATCGGAAATACCGTACAGGGCGGTACTTTTGACCGTATCAAGACTTCATTTGTGGTCAATCCCGAAAGACCCATATTTCAATACCAATTTGCAGTAGTGCTACAAAACGACAGTCGGCATGAAGATTATCAAAAAGCAGGATTTAACATTCTGATTTCTGATAGCAACGGGCAACCTCTGGCGTGTAATGCTTTTAGTGCACAACTCCAAAAGGGCGGTATTATCGAAGGCTTTAAAAAACAAGGCGATATAGAGTATCGAAATTGGAGTACGGGTGCCATTGATTTGCGCAATTACATCGGCCGCACTATCAATGTGGAAGTGACTGCCCATGGGTGTACCGAAATGCGGCACTATGGGTATGCTTATTTTGATGCACAATGTCTCAAAGCAGAAATCAAACCGACCTCACTTTGTCCTGATGAAGAAGGTTATATGACCGTAAAAGCTCCCGACGGTTTTGGAAATTATACTTGGCAAGATGGACAAACCCAATCCACAGTACGGATTAAAGCTAATTTAGGAGATGTATATTCAGTCAAAATCTCACCCCTCGACAAGCTCAATGAATCCTGTCAATTTCAGCTAGATTATCAAGTAAAGTTTTATCAAGCCGATACCACTATCAACCTTACTCTCTGTGAAGGTGAATCTTACAGTGTTGACAATAGAGTGTACAACACTACCGGAAATTATGTAAATACCATCCGCCGTGCCAATGTATGCGACAGTACAATCAGACTCAATCTAAAAATTATCCCCACGGCACGACATTCTCAATCTTTTACAATTTGTGAAGGGCAAAACATACGAGTGGGTGATTCTACCTATGTAAAAACGGGTACTTATATTAATTCTATCCGACGAGCGTCGGGCTGTGATAGTATCATAACCACTACACTTTTAGTAGAAAAAATGCAGTCCATCGTACCACCGCCTCAGACGGTTGTGCAAGGAGATAGTGTTTTGCTCGAAACAAGTATTGAACCGTCAGGATATTTTACTACCCAATGGAGCCCTCCTACGGGGCTTTCATGCCCTACTTGCAATACCACTTGGGCACATCCCACGTCTAGTACTACTTATACAGTTTTATTCAAAAATGAAAGTCAGATTTGCCAACAAACCCAGAAAGTCGTAATATCAGTACTGCCCTGCAATATTTATATCCCCGAAGTATTTTCGCCCAACAATGACCAAAAAAACGATGTGTTTTTTGTGTATGGCAATACTTGTGTCAAAATCATCAAAGAAATGATTATTTATAACCGTTGGGGAGAAACCGTCTTTAAGGCCGAAAACTTTCCATTTTCCGACCCTAGTTATGGCTGGAATGGTCAGTATTTGGGAAAGATACTAGAAGGAGTATATGCTTACAAAATCTTGGTAGAATTCAGAAACGGCGAAACGAATCTGTACCGAGGAGCGGTAGCGTTGGTTCCCTAGCATTATCTTTGCTCGCTCAATCCAAATTTTTATACTTTGATTTGAATATTCCCCAAAACCCCATTGGTTACCTACCTTCTCTGACTGGTTTAAGAGCGGTAGCGGCCACATTGGTATATATTCATCATTACAATCCTTTTCTTCCCAATACGTGGCTACATCGTATCGCGCAAGAAGGATACATAGGCGTTACTTTATTTTTTGTACTGAGCGGCTTTGTCATTACGTGGAATTATGCCTCACGATGGCAGCCTTCAACCTTCTCTTTACGAGATTTTTATGTGAGTCGTTTCGCCCGTATTTTCCCATTGTATTGGGTATTACTATTATTGCTTTATACAATTCTTATTTTCAAAAACGGATCCACTATTCTCTCGTGGTCAGACTTCTTGACTCATGTTTTTCTCATTAAAGGATGGTTTCCTACTCTAGCATTTAAAGGAATCTCACAAAGCTGGTCACTGACGGTAGAAATAGGATTTTATGTACTTGCGCCGTGGTGGATTCGGACAATCGCTCACCAAAAATGGATAAAACTTCTTGGGCTTTTTGCGTTTTTTTTGATTTCTCTCTTCGTATTTTACTCTCCAAATCTCGCTTTTGGGAGTTTTTATACGCTGCTAGGGCGCTTTTTTGAATTTAGCGTAGGAATCTTCATAGCCTTGTATTGCCGCAATGCCTCCACTTCTCGTCAACCAAAATATGCCACTATTTGGGGAGTTTTATTGTCTATGGCCATCGTAGGCCTTTATGTTATGGCGATTGATGAATATCATTTCCCTGCTTTTCAGGTTGAATGGCTTCTCTACAATATATGCTTACCGTTGAGCCTAGGGCTTCTTCTCATAGGACTAGTAAAAGAAGCCACCCTTCTTTATAAGTTGCTTTCTCACAAATGGTTTGTGCTATTTGGCAAAGCGTCTTACGCTTTTTATCTTATCCATTTGGGGCCTTTTCCAGTAATGATACAACGTTTTTTCACTACCCAAAAACTAGGGCAATTTATCATCCTCTGGATGTTGGCGATGGCTTTCTATTTTTTTGTTGAAAAACCATTACAGTGCACAATCACCAAACACACAAAATCACCTGATTAACAACAACTTACCAGACATTTTCACTCCTTCTTCTAGTGATAGTTCTTGGAAATCTTTTTGAACCAGCAACCTATAAAAATACGCCCCCGAAGGATACGCTACGGCATCATCCCATATCCATTCGTTGACTCCAATTCTGGGTACTATTGATATGTTTTTGATAATACGTCCGTTTATGTCTGTAATAGAAAGAGAGGCCTTATCGGGAGCTTGCTGCCCTGTAACCGTAAACGAAAACCGCACTAAACTGCTTGCAGGATTAGGGGTGGTCGAAACGGCCACTATTTTTTGTTGATTGATGACCCTGAAAGCAATTTCATAAACACCCGTTGGATTGCTAGACGCGTCAGCACCTTGTACTCTTAACCGATACAGTCCATCTGGCAAAACACCTGGTCGGTAAGATACAGTGTACAAATTTTGGGCATTGGCAGGAGTAAATTTCAGGACCTTGTTATCAAAAGCGATACGTTGAAAATCTGGCGCATTGGGTCTTTGTAAAAATACATTAATGCCTATGGTATCATTTTTAAACAAAAAACGATTTTCATCCTTCATCTGCATCAAAATCAAGGGATTGGCCGACACAATTTCTTCATTACGAATACGCTGCCCGTCAAATACTACATCTAGCACCGGGGGCGTTCGATCAGGTATCACAGTGATCGGCAGGTTGATAACATTGTTGGAATAACTTTGCTCAGGCTGGCGTCGTGGATTAAAATTGACCAACAGTCGATTGTCTCCACTGCGCCCTATGGTCGGCAACACAATGTCATACCCTACTTCTTCATTAGGGGATAAACGTGCCAGTTTTCGTTCGCTGACTTGAGGAGCACCTTTAGGGCCAAAGAGCGTTTGATGTACAATGACCGAATCCTGAAAAGCAACCTTTGAGATATTTTTAAAAGTTACTTTGACCGTCATTGTTTCTCCTTCTTGCTTCTCAATAGTTCCGTTGAGATTGGCAGAAGCGGCGCCTTCGGCTACTGAGGTGTAATTGATCCCCCAATTTTGTAGCTGTGCGGGCAATGGTGCCGATAAGTCCTCATCTTCCAAATCCAATTTGAGCCTTAAAAACGGAAAGCGAGTAGCATCTATCTGAGTCAAATCCACGCTATAAGCTCCTTGCGAAAGGGGCAAGACCGTCTCTTTACCTTCTAAGTCTAGGCCTATTATTTGCAGCGATGCTCGATGCCGTTGAGGAAGCAATTTGAGATGATACTTCAGAGAACTCCAGTTTTTGGCTGGGCCAATTAATGAAGACACAATCGAGCCACGAGACTTTGTACTTTTTAAGGTATAATTGTCCAAAGAAAGCGCACGTAAAGAAGGAGCGATTTCGTTGGGATCAACCGATAGTTCGAGGGCTGGTTTTTTACTTCCTTTTTGGAATATAAACATCGAAGGGTTTCTCAACTTAGCTAGGTTTTCGTCTGTCCAGCCAAGTTCTATTAACTTCGCAATTTCGGAAGCGGGCCATAGATTAAACTGAACCGCTCCCACGGTCATCATCACAATCCAATCTCCCTCTGGCACAGCATCAAGCCAACGGCTAAAAAGTTGATTAGAAATAATATTTGCTTGACGCAGGGTATTCATAGCATAAGGGGGATTGCCACAGTTGAGCTGCGGCATCACTGAATATGCCTGAAGGTTATCTTTTCGAAGAGCAGTCATCACCATGTTTGCTTCTGCATTGGAACCTTGAAAAGTGGTGCAATTTCCGTCTGCAACAAACAAAATATCACTAATCGAAAGTTGAGATACCCTATACCCTTGATTGAATCCTCCTACGGAGTTTCCTGCCACCACGGCTTTGATGGGAGCAGACAAAGAGCTAAAACTCCAAGTAGGATTAGACGCCACCGACAAATTCACATCCAACGGTGTTGCTTTTATAAATTGAGACGGCTGGCGTTGAGTCCAGCCTTCTCCACCATTGTATATATACGTAAATGAACTTCCACTCCATACATTGTCAGAAGCTGATGAAACATCGGCATATCTTACACGCCAATAATAAGTAGTAGAGTCGCGTGTCAAAAGTGGTGGATTCCATGACGGCAAGAGTGCGGCAGTCACCGTTTGTGATTTTTTGAAGGGGCTATCAAATCGAGCTGTGGTATCTAATTCAAAAACATAATTGCGAGTGGTATTCTCTATTTGCTGGGCTACAAGCTGAACTTGAGGTTGAGCATTTTGTGAAGTAGAAACAATGCTGTATTCTGCTGGAAACAATGGATACGCCCCCACTGCTGGAAGCGTCACTTCAATAGCAGCGGTATTGTTGGGCTTATCCATTTCTGACAAAGTTCCTTCTGGGTCTATCACCACCTCAAAACGGTTGAGGCCACTTTGAGTGCGTTCGTGCGGAATATACATATTCAGCGTATCTTGATAAGCTACCGCCGGATACACAGTATCAAAAACCCTTACGGCTCCGTCGCGAGTAGTCCGCAAAAGACGAATAGGCAGATTTTCTTTTCGATATATGCCAAGATTAGACACCACCATTTGCACTTTGAGCGAATCGCTCAGCGCTCCTACGGCACCTCCGTTTTTATCTCTGATACCGATACCTTGACTATTGAGGGTATAATCGGGGTGCTTGGTGGGAAAAAGTATGATAGCAGGGTCACCCTGTAAACTCATCTGCTGGGCATCCACCTGATAAATGGGGTCGTTGGGATACTTTGCGAGGGTTTTACGAATCACTTGCTGATGAACCTCACCAAAAGGTCGGTTTAAAAATGTAGTATCTCCCAGAAAGGTATCGTAAAAAGTATTTGCAAAATCCCTTAGTGAATACACAAAAGCTAGGTTAGAATGCGCTAAAAACAGAATAGCCCCTCTCTCCGTAGTTCCAATCCAGTCGATTGGGAAGGTATTTTCGGTAAAAGTAAAATTTCCAAGTACGCAACCATTGGCATACACCAACGGATAACGTCCTTTGTTTCTGAATCCCAACACATCGTTTGATACATTTCCTATGTTGATGTCTGTTACGCTCAAGCTTGAATGCCCAAAAAGCGTAATCAATCCCGCCCCTTCGTTTACTTCATTGGCAATACCCACATACTCTACTGCCTCATCCGTTTTTTTGGTGATGGTAGTCACACGTGCGCCTAAGTATTCTTGTTGGGCTTTTTGCTTAAACCCATTCATGATTTGCAGAAATTGCCCTTGTTCAAAGGAATCTGTCCCCCCACTGAGGTGCAAAATATTTTTGCGCCAGAGGGCATTCATGGGGGTAGCTTCGTGGAGTTTTACTTTTTCTAAATAATCCAACACTACTTGCGGCGATGCCGTCCATAATCGCCCCGTAGGAATACCAGCCACCAGAGGAGCTTGCCCTTTCAAACCATGAGAAAAGAGGTTGTCTGACCCTGGCCACCCAAAAGTCGGCACCATATCTCGGGTAGTTCGCCAGCTTTGACTTCGGTTGAGGTCCACTTGCTCGGTACGTCCGATGATAAACAAGAAGCGGGGGTTTCCTTTATCGGCCATATACTGCACAAACCGCCGAATAGCCAAAGGGCTAAATTCCCCATAGTTGAATTGATTGATGAGCAAACCCATATCTACCGTCAGGGTGTCATATCCACCACCACTAGGAGAAGCCCGATAGCCCGCAAACTGCTTCGCTGCCGTCGCTAAAGATTGATGAGTCACCAGCAGGTAAGTGGCTTTGGCAGGGTCGATAGTCCTAAATCCAATCCGCTGAATACTGGGGACTGATAAGATTTCACGGGTTGCAAAAAGTGTTTGGGAGCTAGCAGTACCCCGCACTATGGCCTTGAGAGTATTGTTCTGAAAAGTGGTTCCTACCCTTATGAGATTATTTGGGTCGGTGACATCAAACAACCTCACCTGAGCCGTAGCGTTAGGAATCTCAACATAAGATTTGCCATTATTGGCAGACAACAAATAAAAACTCTTGTGGGTTTTATTGCCAAAATCAAACCGTTGAGGATAACGTACTCGATAATATGTAATACTATACACATCATCGGGTTGATTGGGCGTAACCCCACGCGACACCGTCGCCACTGATACATAATTACTATCCACTGACACATCTGCCAAATCAATATCTTTTCGGAAAAGAGTCGAATACTGAAAATTAAACCGCAAAGTGTCTAAGAGTTTGTTGGCAACACTTCCAGGCCCTACTTTTACTTCTATAAGATGCTGCCGATGGTCGCGCCCCATCACATGCAGTTCGAGCTGTGGCTTAGTGCCATTTCGGAGTAGATTTTCAAGGGTTAACTTTTTAGTTACCACCGCATTTTTGTAAAGTTCTACTCCCGACCATCCTTCACCATAATCATAATAAGAGTGCTGTGCCCCTACCGATGCTCCTAAAGGATAGATAAGTCCTTCTGACATTCCCACGTAAGAATAACTCGCAATATTTGACACCCACAAATCTTCCAAGTGATAGCTTTCAGGGGTAAGGTTGGCTGTATTTTGCTCCTCATAAAACCCCATTCGCTTGCCGGCTTGCGTATCCAGTCTCCAAGTCAGGAAATAAGCCGTGGTATCACTGTACAAATTATAGATTTTGTGCGGCTGCGCACTATGAGGAATATACAGCAGAGAATCTTGCGTACCGTCGTTGGCCTGCCCATAAAACTCAATAAAATCAGCGTCATCAAAACGCCCGTCGGCTTCTCCTTCAATATAAATGGCTTGTTCTTCACCCCTAAAAAACATTTGTATTTGTTGGGGATTAACAGCAGTTATGGGCACGCCTGCTTGTCTCAACTCAGCAGATGTCAGGCGATACAATCCTTTTTTAGCAATAGGAATCTTAAAGTAAGTTTGTTGGGGATTGAGCCATTCGTTACCATACCGAACCTGCGAAAAGAGAGAGGTAAAAGAAAGAGAGAACCAAATAAAAAATAAGACCGCTAACCGAACTCGCATTTGACTTTATTTTACTGATTTGAAAATGCAATTTAGCCACATGCCTAAGAAATGGCAAATTTGGCCCAAAATTGATAGGTATTAGACTAGTTTGTTTCATCTCCATACAAAGCCACTAATTGACATATTTTTTTAAATAAAATAAAACTTCCTAATCAGACAAAAAAATAAAAATAAATTACCGTTTAAGAATATTTTTTCATTGATAAATTTCTCTTCTACCCCCTACTTCCCTAGTTGTTTTGCGGGCAAACTCTGCATTTAACTGTATTTACTTCCTCAAGAAGGAGTCAACTTTTTCAAAAACAATAATATCCCAAACATTCAATTATTCTTCTTCATTTTTGGCTTGATTATTGTTTTTATAAAATCTCCTCAAAAAACATTTTAAAAATTTAACTTTTCCAATAAAAAATTGACAATATCCCTTTTGTAAGACAGAAAAGTCCAAATGGTATACATTTTGCATTATAAAGGGCAATGCTACTAAGCGACTGGCATTCTTTATTTACCTAACTTATTAAACATATATTATGAATCTATCTCGCCATTATTACTCTCTCCCTAAAAAGATTCATTTTTTCCCGTGGCACTATACTCTCTTCAAATGTTTGGGGATTGTTGTAGGCTTAGCTTTTGCCTCTCCTCTCTACGCTCAGCAATGCGGTATCAACATCAATAAAGTAATCGTTTCTAATTGCTATTACGTAAACAATCAAAGTAAAGTCACCTTAAGTATAGAAGTTTCTTGGGAAAACCCTCCGGCGGGGGATAGTATTGAAGTAGCGCTCGGTAGTGAAAAGAGATACATAAAACCAGGTACTTATCAAGTAAGCTACCCCGCCACAAACATCCAAGGCAACCAGACGATTGTGTCTCCCCAAGTAGTTGCATTTGAAGTCAACGCTACGGGTACCAACAGCAATGTTACTGCCCATTTTACGACACTTCCTGCCTGTACAGATACTGAGGTGGTGGCGATTCCAAACCCTTGCCCACCGTTAGTCTGTGATGGCACCCACGCTGGTGGGGTAGTTTTTAGTGACTATAATGCAGATGGGCTAAGAGATGCAGGAGAAATCAACGGTATTGCCGATGTTACTGTCACTGCTACCGCTTGTGACGGCACTGTTTATACTACTACTACCGATGCTTCAGGAAAATACCTATTTGACATTCCCCAAGCCAATTATCCTATTAGGGTTGAATTTAGCAATTTGCCTTCTTATGCAGGACAAGGCACCATCCATGGATCTGATGGGCGTACTACAGTTCAGTTTGTGGATGCACCTAATTGTAATATTGACTTAGGGGTATTGGATAATAATGATTTTTGCCAAACTACTCCTCAAATAGTAGTTCCTTGCTACGTATCCGGAAACCCAGAAGTGGGTAGCAATAGTGGACAAATGGATGCTCTGGTAGCTTTCAACTACGGCACGTCTGGGCCTAAAGACATGCTAAAGATTACCGTCTTAGCAAAAGCCGAAACCGTCGGTACCCTTTGGGGGGTAGCGTACGACAAATACACTAACAAAACTTACACCTCGGCAAGTTTGAAGCGCCACGCAGGGCTTGGGCCTTTGGGACTAGGAGGTATTTATGTCACTGACATGGCTACCAACACCACTTCAAATTATATAGATGTATCTGCTTCTCCTCTCAATATCAATGTAGGGGCAAGTACTGCTAGCGACCCTTGGTTTGGAGTCACCAATGCTAGCCGAGGTCTATTGAATGACCCCGAACAGCCTAGTAATGATGCGGTATCGTTTGCATTGATTGGCAAAGTAGGAATAGGCGATTTAGAAATCTCGGAAGATGGTAAAGCGCTCTATTTTGTAAATTTATACGACAAAAAACTATATAAGTTAGATATAAGCGTAACCAACAATCCTACTTTGGCTGGTTCGTGGGCTATTCCTGACCCTGGATGTGTAGATGGTTCTATGCGCCCTTTTGCTACCAAAGTATATAAAGGAAAAGTATATGTGGGGTCGGTGTGCGATGCCTCTTCTTCCACAAAATCAAACCTACGGGGTTATGTCTCGGCTTTTGACGGGGCTACATTTACCCAAGTTTTTGATTTTCCACTTACTTATCCTAAAGGAGCTGTTTTGATCAACTCCACCCCTGCTGTAGTAGATAGAGTAGGCTGGTATCCTTGGACCGACAACTTTAACGATATCAACAGCAACACTACCAATGGGACTTTCATTCGTATCCTTCACCCTCAGCCTATGCTTACCGATATTGAATTTGATATCGATGGTTCAATGGTATTGGCTTTAGGTGACCGTACTGGCCTTCAATCAGGTTACAATAACTATCCTCTTTCGGGAACTGGTGTCTATACAGGATTGTCAGGAGGTGATATTTTAAGAGCTGCTTTTACGAATGGAACCTATATTTTAGAGAATAACGGAAAAGTACCAGGATTCAACGGGTCAGGTGTCAACAACAACCAAGGACCTGGCTTTGGGGAGTTTTACAATGACGACTTCTTGGGAGGCAACGGAGCCCTTACTCATGCCGAAATCGGATTTGGTGCTTTAGCTTTAAAACCTGGCTCAGGGCAAGTAATCATGACCGCCATGGACCCTGTAGACCAAAACCAAACTGGTACTAACTTCTCTGGTGGAGTACGCTATCTCAGCAATACCACGGGCTTATCTCCTACTGGCCCTGAGATGGGATTTGTTCTTTATAATACCAACAACGAAAGTGGAACTTTTGGAAAATCCACGGGTCTAGGAGATTTAGAAGTAACATGTTTATTACCCAATTATCTAGAAGTTGGTAACCGTGTGTGGATAGATACCAATCAAAACGGTATTCAAGACCCCTGTGAAAAAGCACTGAAAGACGTCAATGTATCTTTATACAAAGGCAATACGCTCATCGCAACCACTAAAACAAATCTTACTGGCGAATATTATTTCAGCAGTAAATCTAAAATTGGCAGTGGTACATGGGTAGGCGTAGATGCAGATACTGTTTTGTTGCCAAGCACTAGCTATCAAATTGTATTTGGAACCGGAAATCAAGTCAATGCCTCAGGCGATACATTGACTGTCGCTGGCTTAGGGAAATTTATCCTAACCCAAGCCAATGCTGGTAGCAATGATTTGATTGACAGCGATGCAGCAGTAAGTACTATCACAGCAGGCACTTATCCTTCTATCACTATCACTACGGGAGCAGAGGGCTCTGTCAACCACACCTTTGATGCTGGCTTTTACTGCATATTACCTTATAACGAAACCATCTCTGTAAAAACTGCTACTTGCACAGGTACAGGTCAATCTAACAATGATGCAAGCATCCGCTTTACTAATATCAAATGTGCCGACAAATTTGCGTATTCTATCGGAAGTGTATTTTTGGGAAATCAATACGACAATGCTACCGCAATAACGGGCGATAGCATCGTAATTGCTAATTTACCTAATCCTACTGCTGCTGCTGATACTTTCACGGTAAGACTTTATAATGGTGTATGTTGCTACAAAGACACTACCATTATTCTTTCAAAAACTATCTGCCCATTAGGTAGCTTAGGGAATTTTATTTGGAAAGATCTCAACAACAACGGTCGCCAAGATGCCCTAGAGCCTGGCGTGAAAGATGTAATTATTTTATTATTGCAAAATAGTGCCGTCATTGGCTCTGATACCACCGATAGCAATGGCTACTATAACTTTGACAGCCTCGCCACTGGAGATTATCAAGTACAAATACTCGTTTCTTCTCTTCCAGATGGTTGTACTATTAGCAGTCAATACAAAGCTGCTGGCGTACCAGACAGTCTCAATTCAGATTTTGATCCAACCACCGCAACCAGTCCTGTCGTAAGTATCAATGCACTTGGCAATGGTATCGACAAAGACAATCCAACTATCGACGGAGCGCTTTATTCGCCCAAAGGAAGTATCGGAGACTTTGTATGGAAAGACCTCAACAACAATGGAATCCAAGATAGTGGAGAAGAAGGAGTTGAAGGGGTAATCTTGGAGCTTTACAAAGGTAGTACTACAAGCGTAGCTATTGCTACTGACACCACTGATAGCAATGGTAAATATGAGTTTACCAATCTTGATGCGGGCGATTATTATGTCAAAATTGTCACGCAAAGCCTTCCGGTAGCCTGCATCTTGTCAGACTCTACCAATAAAGGTGGAGACGATACGCTCGATTCTGATTTCGATTCAGCCACAGGTTTTAGCCCTAAAATTGTCATTAATCCACTAGGCACAGGTATTGACAAAGACAATCCGACCATCGATGCAGCTTTAGTAAAACCGTGCGTAGCTCCTACTTGGACCATCACAAGTGCACCTGCTTGCTCTCCTACTACGCCAGTATACAGCGTAAGCTTTGCAGTGCTTAACCCCAATGGTAGCCTCAAAGTAAATGCAGGAACCCTGACCAGCACATCGGCCAATAATTATACCGTATCAGGTATTCCAAATGGTGTCAATCTTGTTATTATTGATAGTCTATCTGCTGGTTGCAAATTCGACACTACACTTGTAGCTCCTGATTGCAACTGTCCTCAGGTAACTGTACTTACCCCTAATATCAGCGTATGTATTGGAGATACAATCCCAACACTCTCCGTAAACGTTGTGGGCAATGCAAGTGTCGAATGGTACCGCAGTGGTAGCAACCAAGTGCTAGGCACAGGCCTAACCTTCAAACCTTCTGGCATTGTATCAGCTACAGATACGTTTTATGTTCAACTTGCTGATGTGAGTCCTCTATGTATTGAGCAAACCCGTACAGCTATCCTAGTCACCGCTATCGACTGCCAAGTAGATTTAGCTCTTCGCAAATCAATCAGCCGCAAAATTGCTCATATCGGCGATACCCTAACCTACACAATCAAAGTATGGAATGAGTTTACCAACAATGCTTCGGGTGTAGAAGTGACAGATTCTATCCCTAACAGTGTGGCGTTTGTGGTAGGTAGTTTCAATGCTTCGCGCGGTACGGCTAGCATCACTAATCAGGTCATTAAATGGAACATCGGCAACATAGCAGCTAATGGTGATACTGTCACTCTTACTTATAAAATCAAGGTAATTCAAGAAGGTGTTCACTTCAACAAAGCCGAAATCAGTAAGACCGACCAGCCGGATAAAGACTCTACTCCCAACAACGACTCTGAGACAGAAGATGATTTAGATCGTCAGTGCTTTAGCGTTCCTTTCAAATTGTGTGTCGGCGAAAAAGTACAAGTTAATCTACCGGCTCATTATACTGGCGTAGTGTGGTTTAAAGATGGTGGTTCTACCTCTGTAGCTCAGGGTAATGAAGTACTACTTGGCGAAACAGGCACTTATACTTTTACGGCTACCAACAATACCTGCCCTGTGGAAGGATGCTGCCCAGTCATCATCGAACCTAGCGACAACTGTTGTCCTCCCGATTTATGTATACCTGTCATTATTCACAAGACAAAAAAAACAGGTCTCTAAAAGATTAACCTTCCTCTTTCCAAAATCCGAATCAAAATCTTTTTGGTTCGGATTTTTTGTATGAAATGCTGCCTTGTTATCATCTTCCTTGCACGTATATTCTATTGAGATATAATGGTGTTATAGATAGTTTATGTAAATTTTATGTTTTCAAGAGTACATATAGGTAAATTATCCAATTATTTAACCGGTTTGGCCTCTAATATGACTTACATATCTATTTAATTCTTTCAATTTTTATTAGTTTGCAGAAAATTACTAAGCGCTATGAGAATAATTATATCCACTATATTATGCTGCGGGTTAGCTTTTTCCACTTCGCTATTTTCGCAAACCATAGATGTAAAAACAATAGAAGATCAAGTATATAATTTTAACAATAAACTTAATTTTAAAGCATCACAAGAACTTTTACTTTCTCAATTACACAACAACAAACTCACCGCCCACGACCGCTATCATGTATATCGTTTGCTTTCGTATACGCACAAACGGCTTTTTGACTATACGTCTGTCTTCCACTATCTTAACAAAGCATACAAAGAGATCAAGAGCTCAGACCCTGACGGCAAATATCTCGCCGAAATCAACGCTCAGCGCGCATTAGCTCATTTTGACATCCACGAATACCCTCAGGCCGATACTTTATTGCTTAGTTTAGAAGCCAATTCATTCAAGCACCTCAACAACGAACTTGTCGCTAAACTCCAAATGCAGCGTGCTTATCTTCAGTTTTTGGATAAAGACTATTTTAAAGCAGAAGCCACTTATGATCTTGCCATTGCAAACATCAAAGGTGTATCAATGTGTGACTTGCCAATGGCACTCGTCAAAAAGATGCAACTTTATGAAGAAATGGGAGACCGTTCTAGGGCTTTAGAAAACTATCACAAGGCACTCCATTATGCAGATTCATGCGGTATACTCAAATACGCTATTTATGCTAAAGAAGAACTACGCAACATCTACAAACGCAATAAAGAGTTTGCAGCAATGGGTCAGCTTCAAGATGAGATAGACAAACTTGATTCAATCTATAAAAAGAATGAGCGGCTGGCTGAAGTCAATTTAATGAAAGAAAACCTTGAAACCAGTTTGCAGGAAAAAAAAATTAAAGCCAAAAATCGTCAAATTTTATACATAATTGCGGCTTCTGTGCTACTAGGTATTTTATGTTTGGGGGCGTTTTATGCTTTTTGGCAACAAAAAAATAAAAGGAAACGCTTAGAGAGTGAATTCTTAAACATGAAGTCTTCACTCCAACAATACGCCGACGAGCATTACCATCAGCCTAGCAATGAGTTTAGAAATATACGTCTCGACTTACTCAACCAACGACAACAAGAAGTACTAGAACTCATCGCCAAAGGACTATCTAACAAAGAAATTGCGGAAAAACTTTTCATTTCAGAAAACACGGTCAAATATCACATCAAAAACATCTATTTGTTGCTTGAAGTAAAGGATAGGAAAGAGTTTTTGGTCCGTCTCAAAAACAAAGGAAGCTAATATTGAAGACTACCCTAAGGGGTAGTCTTCAATATTTAGTACAAAACTACCCTTTTGGGGGGTGCAATTCTAAAGAAAATACAAGAACTTTGGGAACCTTCACTCTTTACCTTACTAGACGACCTTATGATGAATCAACAAACTACCTAACCTAACTTAAAATCCTAATCATCACCTAGTTTGAGCAATTCAAAAAAGTCCAGTGCTAACCCACTGGCTTTTTTATTTTATAATCCTCCTGCCTTAAGTCTTTTATCCATAATACAGCGATACACTTGTATATCAACGCTCTTTTTCCCAACTTGTTTTATTTCAATTATTAAAGTTTTAATAAAATTCCGAACTATCATTCTTTCACACAGGTTTGATGATAGTAAATGTATTCCTCCATCCACTGATTTTTTGAACGTTGAAAAGAAAATTTAAAAGACAAGTGCTCATGGCACGCTATGTCATTTATAAAGAAACGCTCATCGATTTTAAAGACCATTTTTGGACATTCGTCGGGTCGTTTATTGGGATAGGCTTGATTGGCTTTCTCAATCAAAACAAGATAAGTTCTACCGATAATCTTTTCTTGATTGGCTCCTTCGGAGCTACCTCTGTCTTGCTATATGGTATTACTAATAGCCCATTGGCTCAGCCACGCAATCTCATCGGTGGCCATGTAATAAGTGCCTTCATAGGAGTTACAGTACATCTATTAATCCCTCACGAGTTGTGGCTCTCTTCAGCCTTGGCAGTGTCGGTTTCAATCGTTGTAATGCAAATCACCAAGACACTCCACCCACCTGGCGGCGCCACTGCATTGATTGCCAACCTAGGCTCACCCAAAATCACTTCACTGGGTTATTTATATGTACTGAATCCAGTACTGACGGGGGTTTTGATTTTATTGTTAGTAGCACTAGTTGTCAACAACCGCGCTGGTCATCGCGCTTATCCTAAAAACAAAAATTGGTACAAAATCTGGGAAAGAAAATATAGGTAGGAGGAGACACTAATCATTTTTAGACTTACATTACTTGGCCCGAAAGTCCACCACTTTATAAAGTTTTCCGTCGGCTTTAGTAAAAAAATACAGTTCTCCGCCCAGTCCTATCCCTAGACGAGAATCGGGTTTGGCGGTTCCGTTTAATTTTTGAAACGTAGTAAGCTCATTGTCAACCCAGACTTCCAATTCCTGAATCGGGGCTAATTTTCCCAACTCCAAATCCTGATTGTTTGCCATAAAAACACGACCATTGGTGATGTCGGAGAAAATATATTTGTTTTTTAGCGCAGGAATAGCCCGACCATCATAAACGAAACCGCCTGAGATAGCACGACCTTCGTCATGATCATATTGAAGAATCGGGTATGTATATTTTTTAGGGAGTTCGGTAGTAGGCAACACAAAGACCTTATTAATATCCTCTCTCGGATTGACTAAGAAAGTTCCTTCCCGTTCGGGCCATCCATAATCAGCGCCAGCTATGCCCAAATTTACTTCTTCAATGTTTGATTGTCCTATATCATCAATGAGCATTTTGCCATCAGGCGTCCAAGTGATACGATTGGGATTCCGAAAACCCCGACAATAAATCTCTTTTAGTATGGTTGGGTCTGGCGCATCAACAAACGGATTAGTGGGCGGAATACCATATTGCTTGTTGGCACTATTTCGCCCCAAAGGGTCAATCCGCAAAACCGAACTTGAAGCTATTTGAGCGCTACTACAAAGGGGATAAAAGCCTTTTTTCTCAGCGGCTCCCCCATCTCCAATCCCAATATAAAGAAGGCCATATTCTTCATGACCTTTCGTGACCAAAGGGTTGAAGGTGATTTCTTGTACACCATGCGCTATGGTCAACAAATCAATACGAAGTAGCTCGCGACTATCGCCCATAAAAGGAAGTTTAGTAGCATCTTCGATTTTCCATTCTGTCAATACCCATTGCAGGCCGACCTTTATCGAATCGGCAAAGCTTAAATCTCCCCTTAAAGAATGGGCTTTTTCGGCATGAGTTGTGTATAACAATCCATTTTCATTAAAATCAGGATGAAAAGCAAAGCTACCGAAACCAGTTCCTAGACCAGGAGATGTTGTAAAATGGGGACGCAATGGGCGAATATCCATAGCAATCTGCCATACGCTATCAGTAATTTCATAAAGAATACCCTGTAAATCTATGACGAAAAGACGCTCTTTAGGACCTTTCAACACTTGCATTTTATTGATGCGAGCCAACGGCGCTGTGGTGCTAGTGGCTGGAGCAGTGGATTGATATTGTAAATACAATTGTCCACCCGTCTGCGGAATTTTGGCTGGTATCGGATCCTTAATGGCTGTATCTACTAATTTTGGTTGATTGGCAGACGCTTGCTGGTTCTTATGAATAAAGGCAAGAATAGCCTCTACCTGATTATTACCTAGCGATGTAAAGGGTGGCATCATCTGCTTATATTCTTCAAAAAGTTGGGTTGCTCTCGTATCTCCTGAAGTAATCATCGCAGGAGCGTTTCGGATAAATTTTTTCAACCAAACTTTCTTAGATTCAATGGTGGCTTGTTGCAGGCTTGGGCCAATACTTCGCTGCGAGAAATTATGACACGACGAGCAGTTGTTTTCAAAAAGTTGTTGTCCTACCGCCAACATTTTCGGATCAGACGAATAATTGTCCGATGATTGCCCAGTTTTTTGGGCGAAAACCTGTACTCCAATTTCCACAAAAAGCAGGAGCAAAACAATCAGCTTCTTTCGACCCTCACTTTTACAAAACGAACTTATCATATCAACGCTCATTACTTTACTGTTTCGACTAATATTTCAAATACATAATATACAAGATTAGAGCCTCTATATCAGAATCAGATAGGATACCCTGAAAAGAGGGCATTTCGGCATCATAGCCTTTTACGACCTTTTTACTGGGGTCGAGAATTGACTCTTTAAGGTAAGCTTCCCTAGCTTCAAGGGTGGAGCCATCGGCCATTTTTCGCATCGAACCATACAGCCCTTTGAAGGGTGGGCCGTACATTCCTGCCGTTTCGGTACCAGGAGAATGACACCCAATACACCCCATTTTCTCAAAAAGTTCTTTGCCCCGCTCTCTGGTAATCGGCGGATCATACTTGATTTGAGCGGCAAATTGTGCCTTACTCAATTGGAGCTTTTTCAAGTCCACGTTGACAAACCCCTGTGCTCGTAAGTCCAGATTATCTACCTGATTGATACTAAACCAAACTCCATCACTTACCGATTTACCATCGCTGGCTGTTACCTTGTACAATACCTCCATTTGGTCAACTTCCCGCATATCAGGAATAAGCAACAAAACTTTCTTTTTGTCGAGAGACAGGTACGAGGCAAGTACTGGCAAAATCTCCTCACCAGGTGTACCATCTAGCTTGAAATGCCCCGAACCATAAGCCTCAGTTCGTTTGTAGTTCCACCGCTTCACTCGATAACTGGATGGATTGGTAGCTTTTCGGGAATCCAATGCCGAATCAAAAGAAAGCAGGACACCCTGACGGCCCACTTTAAAGTGGTTGGGCATATAACTATTTTTTCCAGTATATCGTAGCCGCTGAATTGCACTGATACCTTTCGAACTACTCCCAAACAGGTTAAAACCAGCCATATACAACTGCCCATCATGAGGGCCCATAGTCCCTTTGATAATCGGTGTTGAATAATTTGCATTGACTGAAACAACTGCCCCCTGCAATCCATTGGAAGTGGAATCAATGAGTACCCGAAAAAGTCCGGGACGCCCAAACGAAAAATGAAGAAGCGCGTTATTGAGTGGTCCCATTTGTTGAGTAGTCATCCATACCTGACTGCCTGCCGAACGATCAATTCTGTGCGGAATCCATGTGAGGGGACGTTTAGGAGATGGCTTATCAGTACGATGGCTTGTAGCAGGAACACCCAAAAAATCATCTTTTTCAATCACATAGATAGGGGTGCTTGGCACATAATTTCCTTGCTGGTCGGTAGCAGTCAGCATACCAGAAATGGGATGAAAACCGAGATAAGGTGCTCGGAAACCTGTGCTGATTATTTCAGTCTGTTTTCCATCCAGTGAGATTCTCATGATTACTCCTGAATGGTTCGAGCCCGCCCGAAAACCTGCGGTTAGCGTTTTGGTGATACCCGGCCTTGCCGTGACGCCCCCGCCTTTCGCAATCAGGATGCCATATTTTTCCGAAATGACCATATCAGCCGCCCATTCGTAAGATTCGGCTGACTGCTGCATTAGGTCACAAAAATTTTCATAATAATCAGCCTCGCCATCCCCGTTCAAATCGTGTAACCGAACAATCCCCGCCTTCCCAAAAATATACAGCTGCCCCTTGTAAACTTCGATACTCATAGGCTCGTACAATCCTGACGCAAATCGTTTCCACGATAATTGCGCTAGTTGTTTATCGATTCCGCTGACTACCCATACATCGCCTTCAAATGTAGTAATCGCAGCCCGTTGTTCATCCAGAAAGGCAATGTCAGTAACACGTACATTTCGTTTCCAAGGATTGGGAATGGGCAGTGTGAGTAAATCCGTCACGAAGGCCGCAGTGTCAGGGGCGATTTTTCCTTTGGTAAGCACCTCCCCTGACCAATGCGGAGGACTTCCTTCTCGAAAAGCGGGTAACTTCCTAAGAGCCGCCTTATCTGCTATTGAACGAAAGTTTTTCAGATTTTTGGTCAGCCCTCTCCATAAACATACCGTCATGTTTCGGGTTTGACTAGAAGGCGGCACCGATACGCTGATGTACCGTCCCCCACTCACGCTTACAGTAGCAGTTGCCTCCAAGCTCTTAATACTTACAGCAATCACCGAATCTTGAGCATAATAAATATAGGCTACGTTACCGTCACTGGCAGCCGAAGCACCATCTCGTACTTCGGCTGCATTCAAAAAGAGCGTATCGGACGAAGCACCTACTTCCAAGGTTCTGGTATAAACAATCTCTTTATCATGTCGGACGCAATCGGGCATTTCGAAAATATCGACACCTGCAACGCTATAGGCCAGAATTAAACTATTCTCATATACGTAGCTTCCTTGCCAACGGCCATAGTGGGGAGGCAGAGGTCCCCAAGTGAAGCCTTCTCGGGATTGCTCTTTGGGACGTACATCTGTCAGAACTGGCTTTCCTGATGACCAGCCAGGGTATATCCCATTGGCAATGTCAGGCTGGCCTGCCACCAATGGTACCGTATTTTTTTTGTTGAAAAAATCGTGGTATGATACCTCAGGCAACATACTCTTTGTTAGCGACTTGCCTGTCCAAGCTACGGACCATCTTAACAAATCCTGATCGAAACACACATATGCACTATCATCCAGTTGAATGACCAGTCCACGGGCCACAACATTATCATCAGGAAAGCGGGAACCTAATTTTCGAGCATCTAGATAGGTGCTCATAAATGGGAAATCTGGCTCTACAAATGAATTAAAAGACAAGCTGTCGAATGTGTTTTCGGTAATGATGCGTTTTTCCGAAAAGCAGCCCAAAAAGCACGTAGGCAGTAGCCCAAGGGCAGTAATGACCACAAGGCATAGCATCGCTATGCTCCAATGACTAGTTGAGTTCATAAAAAGTAACGTCTTCAGAGATAGAAGAAAATCTCTTGGTGAGAGATAAAACTAAAAAGTAAATCTACTTGACATCTTCAATCCACCAATGTTTGACATTGACACAAGCCCCGACCCCATATCCTACCGAGCCCTGTATCAAAACCTTCTTGGTTTGTTTTCGGTCATATTTCCCGACAACCTCAATGGCAGAGTATGAATCAAGTGTTTTCTGTACTTTTTTAAGGTACTGCCCACTGTCCCAGTCAATTCCATTTTTAGAAGCATAAAGCACCAGATTCATGGGGTCATTGCCAAAACTTCCGCTACGCCCCACCATAAAATAGTAGCTCCCTATTTTTTCGCTCATCTGTGCATCTCGAACACGCTTGGCCATATAGGTAGTCTTTACTTCACTCCAAGTTCGCCCTTTATCGCTACTAATTACGTAAGGAAAATAATGCTCATCGTTGAGGTCATAAGAGTAGACAATAAACCGCCCATCGTCAAGGGCTTTGGCTGTCATATAGTAATAATTACTCTTATATTTTCGGTTTCGGAACAATCCCTCACTGAGTTTGGTAAAAGTTTCGCCATTGTCGTAAGAGGCATAAAATGAGTATTCTCCTGTACCATAGCCTCCTATGAATACTGTGTATATTACCCCATCATGCACAAAAGAAGCACCATCATCGTTGGTCAGACTGATTTCTTTGGAAGTAGCAATCTCATCAACCTCCTTTGGTTCAGTCCAGGTGTGTCCATTGTCATGACTCAGGATATATACGGGCGTCTTAAAACCCAGATAGTTATCTCGATTGTTGGCAAGTTGTCGGGACAAAAAGGCGACCAACGTTCCATTGGGTGCCGTAATAATGGACCGAACAAATGCCGCAATATATGGTTTCCCCTTGGGAAGAGTATCGCCTGTTATCTTGTTGATATCCCAAACCTTTTTGGAGTAAGGAAACACCGTTGGTTTCCCCCACGTTTTGCCGCCATCGGTCGAACGTTTATACTCAGACCAGCCAGCAATGCCATGCCCTTCAAATATTTTCCCCGACACATTGGTATAAAACGCAATAATATCACCGTTTTTACATTCGGTCAGGGCAGAGCCATAATGTCCAGAGCGGTTAACTGACTCATTATCTATAAACATAATTCCGTCGTTTGGGGTACCTTTTGGGTTAATGGTATAGCCCGTATAAGAAACCCTCCGTACACATCTCACCGACATTCCTGTACCTTTTTTTAGAAAGCTAAACGTACCTGTAGAGTCGATAGCGTCATGTTTATGCCCCAGACTAAAATACAAGGCTGCATCTTGCCGTTTTGAGGTACTAGTCCAGTAATAGGTATATTTGCCCAGGTCGTGAAATAATCCGCCTATATAACGCACTCCCGCAGGTACTGCTCCAAATCGCCATTCGTCGAAACTGGACAAATCACCTACCCAAGCCGACTTACTTTTCAGTTTGCTACCTCCTTTGCGACCCACTTCGTATAGTAAGTTTTGTAGTTCTTCACGGGTCGGGATATCCCACCCCATAGGACAAATTCCCCGTGGGTCATTGATAGCAAACCAGTTATACAGCACTCCATAGCTATTGGCATTGGCGGGGTCATTATTATAATAACACCAAGCTGGAGTTCCGTTTTCGGCTGCTTTGTTCCAGTCATCGTCACTTTTTGCTTCAGGAATAGGATCTCCATTTCTGAAGTGAGTCACTTTAAGGTTTTGAGCCGACCATTCGTACATCCCAATCACTACTCCTGCTCCCTCTGATGCATAAGACATTGCAGGACAAAGCAAGAAAACCAAAGCTAAAAAAAGCCTACACTTAACATTGATTTTAGCAAAAAAGACCATTATGAACGATTTGATTATGTGAGGGTTTATTGTCTTTCCACTCATTCGCTTAAATTAATATCCTGGATTTTGGTCCTTTGCGGGATCCAAGGCGCCATTGTAGTTTATTTCTGATAGCGGGATTGGCCATAAATAGTGCTTGTCAGCAATATCCTTCCCTGTAGCTGCCTTGATATAGTCTTTAGCTTTTCCCGTTCTTTTCAAATCAAACCATCGTTTTCCTTCGGCTTGCGTCTCATAGCCTCGTTCTTTTCTGACCAATTCAATAAATGATGCCTTGGTATAATCAGCGAGTTTGAAATCCACTGGTGATGATTGAGAAGAATTATAGCCATACGCTCTTCGATGTACTTTATTCAAAGCATCGAGGCTTTTGGAGTCTGGCTGTCCCAATGCTTCACAAGATGCCTCCGCATAAAGAAGCAATAAATCAGCATAGCGATAAAGCGGATAGTCATTTCTAGGTTGTAAACTCCCCGGATCGGAAAACTTCTTATTCAGAATAGTATTGGTTCCAAAAGATAGCGTGGATTTATACCATCCATACGATTTCCGAAGGTCTTTTACATCCCAATTAGCATAGACCGAATTTTGTTCTTCACTATATAACGCTCCCCCAAAGCCCGCTGCCAGCATATATGGGCTTTTAATGGCATGGGTAAAGAAGGGATAACCCCATTGTTGTTCTTTGGAGTACTTTAAGGATAAGATTTCCTCCGAAGAAGAGATGACTTCGGGACCAAACAATTTTGTAAAATCGTCGGCTGTACTTACTTCAACCAAGGCATATTTTCCAGAATCAATCACTTCTTTTGCCTTACTGGCTGCTTCAGTATGATTTTCGGTATAAAAATACACATCGGCAAGGAGGGTCTTTGCCGCCCACTTAGTGGCACGTCCAGGAGCGGGTTCGTTAGGTGGTAAAAGATTTTCAGCAAACAACAAATCCTCCTTAATTAGCTTATAGACCTCACTTGAGGGACTTCGCTTTACACTTGCTTCTGCCATATTTGCTTCGGTACGTATCACCACATCACCCCAACACCTCACCAATTGAAAATAGATTAAAGCGCGCATGAACTTAGCCTCAGCCAAGTAGCGGTTTTTAATCTCATCGCTTAGCTTTTGGGTTTTGGGGACATTGGATAAGATTAAGTTAGCATTACGTATCCCCAAATAAAAACTTTCCCATTTGGTACCAGCTCGGGTAATATTTGTGCTATTCATACCCTGAAACTCACTATTGGGAGCATAGCTACCCCCACCTTTGTGATAGTCGGTTGAGCATTCTAGCAAAGGCAAAAATTCTGATCCATAAATTGTTTTGAGAGGAGCATAAATAGCCGCGATAGCCCCTTCTACTTCGGCGGCAGTGTTGTAAAATGTTTCGACCGCAATAGACTTGGGAGCTTCAACTAGTAAATCTTGACACGATGCAAGCATTAGTAGCAAACAGATGAGTAAAATATTGGTTTTCATAAACATATCTTTTTTAAATTTTAAAAACCGACACGAAGGCCTACCATATATGATTTGGCTACGGGATAAGTCGAAAAGTCAATTCCTTGTGTAACGGCGCTTGCCCCTCCAGCCGAATTAACATCGGGATCCCACCATGAATATTTTGTCAATGTCAGAAGGTTTTGCCCACTTGCATAAACTTTGGCACTTTTTATCCAAGAGAGATTCCATTTGGCCGTTGGCAACGAGTATCCAAGTTCAATGTTGCGGAGTCTTAGATAAGAACCATCTTCAACAAACCGATTTGAAAAATTAATATTCTGGAACATCGTTACTCTAGGATATTTTGCATTCGGGTTTTCTGGTGTCCAGTGGTCATACAGCACATCCTTCAACATATTCATACCCCAACTGTAATGTAAAGTATTCCCGATTCCACTGATATTGGCAAGATCATTCCCCTGAGAGCCTTGCCAGAAAAGAGAAAGGTCAATTCCTTTATAAGACATGAAGGAATTCAAGCCATAAATGAATTTGGGATTAGGATTACCCAAAATAACTTTATCATTAGTGTTGATGACTCCATCGTTGTTGACATCCTTGTACTGCACGCGGCCATTTTGGTCGTAACCATTTTCTTGATAGCCATAAAATACGCCCATCGGTTCTCCCTCACGGAGCATGGTGATATTATCATCAAAAATCAACACAGCTACCCTGCCCGTCAAAATTTGTTGCCCACCATATAGCTTTACTACTTTCGATTTATTGAATGCGATATTTCCGTTCAAATCCCATTTGAAACCCTTGTTGTTTATCACCGTGCTGTTGACCGAAAATTCAACACCTTTATTCTGAATTATTCCAACATTTCTTATGGTATTGGTAAAACCCATAGAAGCAGGTAATTGTACTGAATTGAGAAGGTCCTGCGTATTTTTTATGTAGAAGTCGGCAGTTAGCTGGATACGGTTAGACAAAAATGCCAAATCCATTCCTATATCGGTTTGTTCGGTTGTTTCCCACTTTAGATTTCCGGGAAGGGTGGTCGTTGGGGCAAAGGTATTGTAAAGTGCATCTCCAAATACTGTTTTACCAACAGCCAGCTGGTTTAATGTAGCATAAGCCCCGATAGCCTGCGAACCAGTACGCCCCCAACTTGCTCTAAGCTTCAGGTCAGATATAAAGTCATTTTTGGCCAAAAATGCTTCTTCCTTCAATCGCCATGCCACCGCAGCTGAGGGGAAAAAACCCCATTTATTTCCTTCACTGTATTTTGAAGAGCCATCAGAACGGAAACTTATCGTTGCTAGAAACCGATCATTGAAGTTATAATTGATTCTTCCGAGGTAAGATAAAAGTACAGACTTAGAATAACCAGAGCCTGGAATACCCGGTATGGTAGCTGCGGCAAGATTATAACTTTCTGTGGCATCACTCAAAAAACCCGTACCAGAGCCACTCAAGGAAGTATTGACAAAGTCTTGATAGGTAAATCCACCCAATGCCACAATTTTATGCTTTGCACCAATGTTTCGGCTATAAGTGATGGTATTTTCATTCAATAGACTGGTAAACTGCGTAGTTGTGACACTGGCATTGGATTGCTGATTAAAGAAATTCAGGGTACGATAATAGTCATTTCTATCATCGCTATTTTCGATTCCTCCGTATACTTTAAGCACCAATCCTTTGATGGGTTCAAACGATAGCGAAGCATTGGCGAGAACTTTATTCGAAAAGCCCTTGTCTATGGTTTCATTGATATAATTTAAGGGATTGATAACAATAATAGGCAGTGGTGAGGTCAGCACGCGATAGCTGCCATCATCGTTGTAAGGAGTTAGGATAGGTGGAGCTACCAGCGACGCACTAATCAGAGATTGTCCCTGAATTCCTCCTCCCGAGTTTTGCCGTGAGGTCTGATTTCTGGAAAGGGTGGTAGAAAAAGCTGCCTTGATTTTATTGCTTATGGTATGGTTGATATTGGTTCGTAAGGCATACCGCTGATAATCGCTACCCTTGATTATCCCATCCTGACCATAATAGCTACCTGACACCGAAAACTGCGTTTTTGCATTTCCTCCGCTGATATTGAGCGAATGGTTTTGGAGAGGGGCCTGGCGATACACAAAATCCTGCCAGTCAAATCCTTCGCCAAAGCCATTGATTTGCTCCTGCGTATAGTAGGGGCTTAATCCCTGATTTGCACTTAAAATGTTATAAAATGTGGCGTATTCGCGTGCATTCATCAATTCTAGCTTTTTGCGCAATTGTTGAGAACCGTAATTGGTTTCGTAGTCTACCCGCATTTTGCCTTCCTTCCCTGATTTAGTAGAAATTAATACTACCCCATTAGCCCCTCTTGAACCATAGACAGCCACCGCCGAAGCGTCTTTGAGAATCTCTATGCTTTCGATGTCAGTGTTGTTTAGTACTAGAGGCTGACCACTCACCGGAAACCCGTCAATAACATACAAGGGTTCGTTGCTACCCTGAATCGAATTGGTTCCTCTAATTCGGACACTCACTGCGGCTCCGGGAGCGCCTGTATTCTGTTTGACCTGTACCCCCGGAGCTCTGCCAGATAGGGCCTGCATTACGTTTGCAGTGGGGAAGGCACTTATTTCATCTGCTTTTATCGAACTCACCGAGCCAGTTAAGTCGCTTTTTTTGACGGTACCATACCCCACCACTACTACTTCGTCTAAACTTCTCTGATCTGCTTTCAGGGTTATTTCCAGCGATGTTTGGTTACCTATAATCACTTCTTGAGGGCTATAGCCTACAAACGAAAATACCAATACTGCATTCTCATTAGGAATATCCATACTAAAAGCCCCTTTGGCATCGGAGACAGTTCCCTGTTGAGTTCCTTTCAATATAATGTTCACACCTGGCAAGACCTCTCCTTTTTCGTCCGTTACGCGCCCTGTAATAGCCCGAACAGTTTTTTCACTATCTATCAGCTCGATTGGTGTATTTATACTGGCCTCAGGTTTACTCTGTTCACTTTTGATTTCGCGGGTCAAAATAATTTGATTATTGTTAATAACCTTATAGTATATACGTCTTGGCGCTAACACCTGTTTTAGGACATTATCCACGGTTTCATTTTGAATCGACAGATTCAGTTTTTCATTAAACTCAATGACTTCTTTCTGGTACGAAAATACCACGTCGACCTGTTTTTCGAGGCTACGTAAAAATGAGCGGAGATTACTGTTTTTTAGGGTTAAATTAACCCGTTCTTTTAATAACTCCTGAGCAACAACAGGGTAAGCTAATGTATTACTACTTAGTAACCCTATAAGGATGAGTGGGCATAAAGTAATTTTCATGAGCATGAAAACTTCTTTTTTAGTAAAAATTTTTGACATACTTTTGACTGTTTTTGTTTTTATCAGGACAGAACACTTCCTTCCGGCACCTACAGGCGCTGGCTAGGTTCGAGAGAAGATGTGGCAGCATCTTCTCTTTTTTTTAATTGAGTTTAAAAACTTTAACGCATGGGCTTTTTAGGTTTTAGATTTTGGTTTGGTTATGAATCCCTTATGGGCAACCAGCCGACTGAACTACTAATTGGGCATCCATTTCTCTATAAGTGGCCCCAATCGTTTGGCAAATTAAATCCAATTGGTTGGTTAGTGGTTGGTCGCTCAGGGTGGTTGTAATAATACATTTTGCAAGCAACTCCTCGTCATATAAAATACGTACACCGTAGCGCTTTTCCAAGGCCTGCAATACCGTAGTAGCTGGTACATCCTCGAAATAACGCTTTTCGCCCTTCACCAACGGCTGAATAGGTATTGGATCAGCTACCAATTGTTTCGATAAGCTTTCGGTTTCTCTATTAAAAACGACCTGCTGATTAGGTAGCAAAATGAGATGTTGGCTTTCTTCACTTGCTAATCGAATCGGGTTTTGTTTATAGACTGACACTCGTCCCGTTCGCACTTTGATTTGTACTCTTTGGTCATTATCAAAGGCTTTGATATCAAAACTCGTTCCCAATACCTGTGTCACCAGTTCGTTGGCATAGACATAAAAAGGTTTTTTAGGATTGGGAGCAATTTGAAAAAAAGCTTCCCCACTTAAAAAAGTTTCTCGCGATTTGGCAGTGAAATGAGCAGGATAACTGAATCGGCTATTTTTTTTCAGATAAACCACACTACCATCTTCTAGATTGATTTTCAGAGTGGTATCGCTGTTATTCACTTTTTCGATAAGTGGACTTTTCTCAGAAGCTTTGGTTACCAATTTAGTGTAGGTAGTGCTGTCTGTAGCCTTCTTTATCCACAGCAATCCACCCACCAAGGCTACTATGATAAAAACACTCAATGCACCCACCCAATAGCGTTTTTGAGACCATAGAGCCAGCGGGGAGGCGTGAACGGTATTTTTACGGAGTCGTTTCCAATTTTGTTCTTCACTGAGGGTCAGAGTCCTGTACTCTTCAGCGTTATGTAGTTGTTGAATAAGTTCAAGTGCTTGTCTGATGATATCCTGTTTGTCTGGGTAGTCGACCATCACCTTCTGCCAGTAAGCATCTTGTTCATTGTGCAATGCCCATCGAACAAACGCATCGTCGTTGAGGAAATCCTTCAAGGTGAAATTATGGTATAGCATCATCAATCTATTTGGGTCTTCTACTATACACAGTCACGTTTTTGTAGAAATTAACCAACGAAATTGAACTTTTTTTTATTTTTTTTGAAAAATACCATTTTGAAGACTAAAAATAAACCTTATTTGGTCACTACTACCCTATTAGGAATATACAAACGTAAACAGAAATGAAAATAGCCCTTTCAACATGAGTCGTAGCATAGAATAGGCTTTAAAAAGGAGATTACTAACTACTTGTTTGGGAATACCCATAAGTTCAGCCGACTGGTCAAGAGTCATACCGTGATAAAAGCGGAGGTTGATAGCTTCCTGCTGACGAGGACTTAGTTTGGAAATAGCAGCCTGGATCTGGCGGGATTGGTCAAGCAGCGTTTCTTGCTCTACTGTCTGCTGCTCGTCAGAAAGCGAAACCAGATAATCTAGAAAATCGTCAATATCTTCAGCTTCCTCTAGTAAATCATTACGGATATTTCGACTAAGTTGGTTTCGTAGTGCCCGCAGCAGATAAAATTTAGGTTCTTGAATGTTGGCTAGCTGGACTCTTCGCCGCCAGAGATAGGTAAACAAATCTTGAATGGCATCTTCAAGCAGCAATGTATCTGATGTAAATCGAGAACCATAATTGACCAGTATTTTAAAATAATGCCTATACAAAATCTCAAAAGCCTCCTGATCTCCTTTGGCAAGAGATTCCCAAAGGGCGGTCTCATTGTATGAGTTGAACGAACCAGTAGAAAGCATACTATGGTGTCAAAATTTAGGGTAGCAGCATAAGAGGAAGACAAAATTAAACAAAATTGATATAAAATAGTGATTATAAAAGATTTTATAATTTTTAATCTACAAAACAAAAAAGCAGAAGTCCCTTATGGTTTCTGCTTTTTCATAAAATTTTTATTCTTAACCACAGAAGAAAAAAGATACACAGAGTGGTATAACCCTAGGTAGTTATTTTCATCAATAGCGTTCAAACTTATCCCAGTCAGGTTTTCGCTTTTGGAGAAACGCATCACGTCCTTCTTCGGCTTCTTCGGTCATATAGCCTAGCCGCGTGGCCTCTCCTGCAAAAAGCTGCTGCCCTACCAGCCCGTCGTCTACAAGATTGAAAGCAAATTTCAACATCCGAATTGCCATCGGGCTTTTACCGAGGATTTCCTGCGCCCATTGAAAAGCGGTATCTTCCAGTTGATCGTGAGGTACTACGGCATTGACCATCCCCATTTCGTAGGCTTCTTGTGCGGAGTAGTTACGTCCCAAAAAGAATATTTCGCGAGCACGCTTTTGACCAATCATGCGTGCCAAATAAGCCGAACCATACCCAGCATCATAACTCGCCACGTCGGCGTCTGTTTGTTTGAAAATAGCGTGTTCTTTGCTTGCTAGCGACAAATCACAAACAACATGAAGGCTATGCCCTCCACCTACTGCCCAGCCTGGTACCACGGCGATAACAGGCTTGGTCATGAAGCGAATCTGTCGCTGTACTTCTAAGATATTGAGACGATCACGACCGTCTTCGGCTCGATAACCACCTTTTTGACGAGCTTTTTGGTCTCCGCCGGAGCAAAATGCCCACACGCCATCTTTTGGTGAAGGACCTTCGCCCGAAAGTAGCACTACCCCAATGTGACTATCATGAGTAGCATCAGCAAAAGCATCTAATAATTCAAAAGTGGTATGGGGGCGAAAGGCATTGCGAACTTCGGGGCGGTTAAAGGCAATACGTGCCACGCCATCGCATTTTTTGTAGGTAATATCGGTATACTCCTTTACAGTAGTCCAGTTGGGCATAATAATGTTTTTTTTACAAAAGTAAAAAGAAAAATAAAAAAGGCAGAAGTCAGTACAACTTCCACCTTTTAATCAAACACTATTTGAACCTTTTAATAAGACGCGTGGTAGCTCAAAAAGTAACTATAAAACAAAACAGAAACCTCAATGAGATTTCTGTTTTGTGAGCAACCTTAAAACTTTATTTTACAAACTTAAGATTTTGATTTCGGTACGGCGATTTTGCTGGTGCTCTTCTTCACTACAAGACACCCCATCTTTACATTTATTGACCGGTTTTTCTTCACCATAGCCTGCTGCGATAATTCTCTTCGACGAAACGCCCTGCTTCACAATATACGCGACAGCGGCTTTGGCTCGTTTTGTTGAAAGAGTCTTATTGTATTTGGTAGAAGAACGGCTATCAGTATGAGAGCCAAATTCAATCTTCATTTTGGGGTATTTGTTCATCAAGCCCACCAATTTGTTTAATTCAGACTCGGCATCCGAACGGATATTCCATTTGTTGAGGTCATAGTAAATATTATCAATTTTGATAACATCTCCTTTTTCAAACATAGTGATATTTGCTTCTGAAAACTCTTCGCCTTTCACTTTGGTACCCATAGTAGCGAGATTATCTTTAAGCGCTTCTATAGAATAATCACAGCCGCTTGGTACTTCAAACTCATAGGCTCCGTTGGCGTCCGTAACTGCCTCTAGTGTAGAACCATCACACTCGTTGTGTAACAAAACTTTCACACCTGAAATAGGCTTACGGTCTTTTTGAGTCGTCACTAGCCCTCTTAACGTAAACATCTTGACAGGAGGTGCTTTGGGCTTGACTTTATCTAGTAGAATTTCTAATTGTACTAACTCCGTGGCATCTAGGTCTTTGGTTGTAAAGTTGCGAGCATTATTAACATAGCCTTCATTGGAGGCCTTGAACACAAAATCCGTTTCTGAATCAAGACAAATTTTCAGGTTACCATCTTTGTCAGTATATAGTGTTTTGGCACCCGGCTCGCTTTCACTTTTACTAACTACTTCCACTGCTGCACTCGCCAACGACGCCTTAGTAGCACCATCAATGACGTGCACTAGTGTTTCTTGACAGGGATTAAGAGGTCCTACACGTTCGAAACGAAACAAGTCATCATCCTCACCACCTCTTTTGCGATTGCTACTAAAAAAACCACTTTTACGTTCAGCATCTGTAATCAATCCAAAATCATCTTTAGTAGAGTTGATAGGTTCTCCTAAGTTGGTAGGTTTACGAGCCATCACACCATTGATGAGTTTGGCATAAAATATATCTAAGCCTCCCATTCCAGCAAGTCCGTCAGAAGCAAAATATAAATTACCTTGCTCGTCTACAAAGGGAAACATTTCATTGCCTTTGCTATTGACAGAAGGCCCTAAATTGACAGGAGTTGACCAATTACCGTTTTCGTTGCGACTGACATAAATATCAGTACCGCCAAAACCACCCGGCATATCCGATACAAAGTAAAGCAATTGATCATCTTTGGATAAAGTAGGATGTCCTACCGAATACTCATCGCTGTTGAAAGGTAGTTCTTGTAGATTATCCCAATTGTTGCCTTTCAATTCGGCAGAGTACAACTTTAATTTGTTGATACCCTCTTTACTAGTTTTATATTTTCCATTTAAATAATTGTTGCGAGTAAATAGTATTTTGCTGCCGTCTTTGAAAAAAGCTACTGGTCCTTCATGGTATTTAGAATTTAGTGCTTTTCCCATGTTTTGTGACTCTATGACAGGTGCCTGCAATGGCTCAGGGTTTTTGTCATTGAGAGAGCGATAAGTAGCAGGAATTTTGGTATCATTGGCAGTGAGAGGGGTATATTCGTCCGACCCAAGAAGGTACACTCCTTTATTTTTTGCGAGGGTCCGATTTGCGCCTACTGACCCACCTACTTTACTAGTTTTGGAAGAATTGACAACCGATAAATCTGGCACTTCATACAAATCTAAGAAGGCTGTTTGATTCCATCCATAAACTCTTTTTATGTTTACTGCTTCATTGCGAGCCGATACAAATACGAGTCCTTTTTTATAATAAACAGGGCTAAATTCGGCTCGATTAGTATTGATATTGTCTAGGGATTGGACTACATAGCTAGTGGCATTTTTTGAGAGTTTGCCCACGTTTGAGTATAATTTTGTAAAATCTTTCCCTCTTTGGTCTTCTTGTTGAGCTTGGCTGTAACGTTCGTAAATCTCTTTGGCTTCATCATATTTACCATTGCTAGCGAGTGCTTGTGCAAAATACAAGTAAGAGCTAGCATTTTCGTGCGGTAGAGATTTACCCTCCCCCATAGCCAAACGAAAAACGCGCTCGGCATTTTGGGTATCTCTGAGTTGATGATAGCTATGTCCTAGTTTTAGGAATGTATTAAGTTTGACTGTATCTTGTAGGTTTTGTTTAAGTGCATTTTCATACAACTCAATGGCTTTACTGTAAGCCATCATTTCATATTGGCGGTTGGCTTGGCTCAGAGACGATTGTGCATGCGCATCTTTTGCCCAAATCGCTACTGCCAATGCAACTAGAAAAATATAGGTCTTCATGATTCAGAAATTTGGGTAAGAAAAAAGGTATACTCTCCGTTGTCGGTTTATTATAAACCCAGCATGAAGAATATACCTTTGAATCGTTGAAAATAATCCCTTAGAAATAACGCGGAGTGAGAATTTTGCTCTTGCTAAAGCCAAATTCATAACGCAACATTATCTCGTGGGTAGGAATGCTCAAAAATTTACGTTCCTGATTGAGGCGGTTGCGCGTCCAGTCGTATGAATACCCCAAACGAAACTGATCCGAAAGCTGTATTTCAATCATTCCAACTAGTGCATCACCTTTGAGGGCATTGCCTTCTTTATCTTCCTGAATTTGGCCAGCGTAAGTCGTAAAACGGTTGTGACGATAAGACATACCTAAAGCGATACGGTCATTGAACCAGACGTTGACGTTTCCGTCAAGAGAAAGCCCAGCTCCATTTACATAACGCGCCATCATCGAAGGTTTCAGTTTGACATTGTTACGCCCAACCACAAATCCGGCGGTGGCATAAAAATGCCGGCGGATTTTAGCACGCTGCTCACCTGAATCATAATCAGAGAGATTGTTTTCGATAAGATAGGGTACCGAAACCCCAATATAAGAACGGTCGTTGCTTAAATAAATCCCTGTACCGAAGTTAGGCAGAATTTTAGACACATTGCTTGCAAAAGCGGGGTCGGACAAATTATTTCCTAGATTGGCTTTGGCCAAATCCCAACGGAAATTCATAGCACCGCCTTGCAATCCCAAAGCCAAAGTCGAGCGTTCTCCCATTTTGATACGAAAAGCGTAAGAAAGCATGGCTCCCGTCCAGTTTTCAAGACCTACTTGATCGTTGAAAAGCTGCAAACCTAGACCTACTTTTTCACGATTCACGGGCATATCAATGGTAAAAGTAGCGGTTTGTGGAGCACCCGGCATTCCTCCCCATTGATTACGATAGAGAGCTGTGGCACTGAGTACATCTCGACTTCCAGCGTAAGCAGGATTAAGGGCCATCATGTTGAACATGTACTGCGAAAACATTTTGTCTTGCTGAGCCCAGAGTTTACTGCTGCCGATCAAAGAGATCAGCAGCAGCAACATCGTACACTTTTGTTTGATGATATTGGTCATCGTGATTAGCGGTTAATGGTCATGAATCGACTTGACTTCTTAATTTCGCCGCCATTTTGGTCAAGGAGAATAACATTGTAGAAGTATGTTCCAACAGGCACCGCTTGGTTACTATTGCCTACACCTACGTTTGCTCCACCTTCCCAATCATTCTGATAATCATTGCTACGATATACCAGATTCATCCAGCGGTTGTATATTTCTAGAACAATCTTCGTGCCAGATGGATGACGAATCACAAATTTATCGTTGATTCCGTCACCATTTGGAGAGAAGCCTTCTGGGATAAACAATCCACCGTCAGAGATAATCACGATTGGCGTAAATTCAGCTTCTGCCAAACTTGTTGGGTCATTATCACCGTTCGGATCAGGATTCAAACCATTGGTTGAGTAATCCGAAACTGTGTTTTGACCTGCTAACGCCGTACCCAATACGCGGTTTTGATATGGTGTCAATCGACCGTCGGTAGTTACATTGATTGTAAAGAACAACGAGTCGGTACGTCCACCTGCCAAACGGCTCTGCTCTGCAATCAAGAGATTTGCATCGCGGTCTCCGTCGAAGTCAGGATTAATACGCAAGGTACTTACATCGCTGGCAGTAGGTGTACCTACCAATTGGTAGCTAGCCCCATTCAATGAGCTGTACACTTTGGTCAACGAATCAGTCACTTGAACATTGGTCAACGTACCTGCACCATAGTTTTTCAAAATCACACGGTAAGTCACATTCAAGCTACCGTCTCCTTTGCGGAGGGTATCTTTGATTGACAACGCTAAACCGAGCAATCCATTACCAGGAGTAGAGTTGAGAGACACTGCCGTCGACTCGCTGTTGTTGCGTGGGTCTAGGTCATTGTCTGGGTCAGCGTCATTACCTGTAGTCGAAGTATCAGCCGTCATTACACCTGCTCCTGTTATACCTCTACCAATCGCGATGTTGTTGAAGGTAGTTACTGAATCAGGGTTATAAAGCGAAACGATAACCGCCAACTGGACACTACGGGTCTTGCCTTTTGGCAATGCGCTTAGTGAATCCACTAACAATTTGGTAAGTAAGCCTTGACCTGTGTAGGTAGAGTCTACAGTGAATCCTTCATCTGCAGTTACCAAAGGTTTGCCAACGATGACAGCTTTTGAGCCAAAAGTAAGACCCAAATCATCTTCTACCTGAACTTTAGTGAGATCGCTTGTACCCAAGTTGGTCACACTGATAGTGTAAGGAATTTTAAATTTACCATCTCCTATCACTATTGGTGTTCCTACTGATTTAGATAAACCAATCAACGCACTTGGCAAATCGAAACGCACTGGAGTAGAGGTATTTACTGGAGGATCTACGACAGTTCCTTTATTAGAAATATCGAAAACAACTGTACCGTCGTGACTTCCTTTAGCAATTACACTACCCAAGAATGGTCCGTTGTTGCCATGAGGCACAACATTGTAAGTTACATAGATATAAGCTTCAGCTCCTACAGGAAGAGTACCTAGCGTTAAGAAGTCCTTATCGGTAGTACCATTGTAGGCGGCATTAGCTGTAGCTGTAGTATTTCCACTTACGGTTGGCGTACCTACTACTGTATAAGTAACAGGAGGCGCAAAAGCGTGGGTAATACTGTCAACTACCTGAAGGTTAGTCAATGGAACATTTCCTACGTTTTTAACGATGATTTTGTAAGTAACATCATAACTAATGTTAGTGCTATCACCGTTACCTTTTGGTTCGATATTATCCACCGCTAAAGCTACTCCAATACTTGGCGCTACTGTTCCGTCGCTCACAACAATGCTTACAGAAGAGCGATTGTTGTCTGTCTGAGGATCTACTTGATCTGCATAGCTGATTTCAGCTCTGTTAGTCACTTGGATTCCTGAGGTTTTGGCTTTTGCGACCACAGTAAGTGTGTCACTAGCGCCAGCAGCCAGAACAGGGAGGCGAGTCAACAAGACACCGTTTGTATTGGTCATTCCTGAAGTTGAAATCACTTCTAGTTCAGACGGCATAATATCACGGACGTCTACATTTGTCGCATCATGTGGGCCATAGTTAGAAACAACTATGTTATAAGTTACTTGTTCGCCAAGTGCTACCACATTTTTGTCTACACTCTTCACGATATTTAGATCAGAGCGGAGTGTATCCGTAGCACAATCAAAGATTTTCACTTCGATAGCCGCTGGTGCACTATAGCAACCGTCTTTTTTGTAGACCACATAATAAGTACCTGCCCCTACAGCTTCTGGTGTACCCACTAGGCAAGTACATGCCAATTCTGCTGCAGATTTAAATTGAACGGTGTAATTACCACTGTTGTCCAACGCTGTGGTCAAATCTACGGTAGTACTTGGACAAGTATTACGTAGGTTTTTCACAATTGGTGTTGGAAGGGCTTTCACTACTACCGTAATGTAAGCAGATGGTACTGAGCAACAACGTTTTTCGTCTACTAGTGAGTAAGAGTAAGTACCTGGCTCGGTTACATCCCAGCTCTTCTTGTCAGAAGCAGGGAACAATACCTGACCGTCTTTAAACCATTTCACTTGATAGCCTTGCTGTTCGCTAGCACTCAATTTCACGGTATCACCTTGGCAGATAGTGATTGTTTGTGGCAATGTATCTGGTTTCACCGTACCATTGATGACAATTTGAGGTCTAAACTTGATACCTTCAAATACCAACTTGAGATCATCTTTTCCAGCTTGGCAATTACCTTCGCCATCAGGGTCATTGGTGGTAAGGGTGAGTATTACATCACCCTTAATCAAGTCTTCTAATGATGGATAGTAAGTTGCATCCAAAGCAAGCGGATTGCTGAATCTACCAGTTCCAGTAGTACTCCAGATAGCACTAGTAGCAACTCCTCCTATTTTACCGTTGAGTTTGTACTCAAGGGCAGCACAGATAGAAGCATCGGCACCAGCGTCAGCTGTAGCTGGGTTGGTTTCACAAGGTGTAGTTTCGCAAGACGAAATCAACACGTGGATAGCCACACCTTCGCTATAGCATCCAGTAGTCGAACGGAAGAATACATAGTAAGTACCTGTCTCTCCTACAGCTGAAGGATTAGCAACAACTGCTGAGCTTGGTGTATTTCCTACGTGGAATTCCATTGTTAAGCCTGATCCAGCGGTGTAGTTTTTCACAGCCGATGCAAGATCTACCGTTTTTACAGGACACACATTGGCTAAGCTTACTACTTGTGGTGTTGTTACTTTTGGTGCAACAGTCACGTTTACAGTATTTGAAGCTACGCTCTTACAATTTTCATTGTTACAGCAGTAAGCTACATAAATAGTGCTAGCAGCAGGTACGAGCGTGATTGAGCTTCCAATTTGGCCATTTGACCATTGGATATAACCAGCGCAAGCAGTCTGTGCAGTCAAGGTTACTGATTCACCGAAGCACAAGTTGGTTTTAGATGCTTGGATAGTTGGAGCATCTGGTACGCCCACTACAATAGTAAGCGGTGCAGAAGCAGCACTTTCACAATCACCTACTTTACAGATAGCTGTGTAGCTAGTAGTAGTTTGTGGAGTTACAGTGATTGAAGCACTATTTGCACCAGTTGACCACAATACTGAGCCTTCACAACCCGAAACAGACAACGATACCTGCTCACCTTTACAGATGTGAGTAGCAGAAGTTACGATTGTCGGAGTATTTACTTTTGTTACTACTACACTTACGGCATTTGAAGCATTGCTAGTGCAATCACCTTTTTTACATACAGCTGTGTAAGTAGTGGTACCAATTGGGTTCACAGTAATACTGTTTCCAGTGCTACCATTTGACCATTCAATATTACCACCTTCACATCCCGATGCCGATAGGGTGACACTAGAACCTTCACAGATAACCGCTGAGCTAGCCGTAATCTGAGGTGCTACGCAATTTCCGACAGTCACTTTCACTGGTACAGAAGCAGCGCTTGTACAGTTACCTACTTTACAAGTGGCAGTGTATGAAGTAGTCTCAGATGGGTTAACCACGATGCTAGCTCCTACCATACCATTTGACCAAGTCACTTCACCGTCACATCCAGAAGCTGTCAAGACAGAAGTTTCTCCCAATTGGATAGAAGCTGGACTTGCAGAAACTGTTGGTACAGGTACAGGAATAACCTTGATAGTGTAGTCAGCCGATACTGGGCTTGAGCAGTCTCCTACTTTACATACTGCGGTATAAGTAGTAGTTTCAGTAGGATGTACTACGATTGCTTCACCAGTTTCGCCAGTTGACCAATGTACAACTCCTAAGCAATTTGGAACTTGGAGAGTTACACCTTCACCAGGACATACTTTGTCGGTGCTGCAGATTACTACAGGTTTCTCAGGGGCTGCTACTACATTTACGGTAACAGAAGCAGGGTTGCTTGAGCAATTTCCGATTTTGCAGATGGCCGTATAAGTAGTAGTATTATTTACGACTACAGATATGCTCGACGTAGTAGCGCCTGTATTCCATGTAATTGTACCACCTACACAACCACTCGCAGTCAGAGTTACTGTGCTACCAGCACATACTGTTCCTGAAGGACTTACAGTGATTGTTGGAGGTGTGGTATTGTTACCTACAGTTACGGTTACACTACCAGGAGCGCTATCACATTGACCGTTTGTACGGCAAGACGCAGTGTAAGTAGTAGTAGTGTTAGGTTTAACAACAATGCTTGTTACTCCTACAGCACCTGTACTCCACACTACAGTTCCAGCACAGCCCGATGCGGTAAGCGTCACACTATCCCCAGCACAGATGCTTGGTTTAGATGATACCACTGTTGGCGCTGGGCCGGCAGTAGTCACAGTTACTTTTACTTTATTAATAGATTGGCTTTCGCAAGTTCCCACTTTACAGATTGCAGTGTATTCGGTAGTAGAAGCTGGTCTTACTACGATACTGCTTCCAGTGGCGCCATTTGACCATACAACAGTACCTGTACATTCACCGCTTGCGGTTAGTACAGTGCTATCGCTAGCACAAATAAGCGTTTTAGAAGCTGCTACAACTACTGGAGTTGGGTTTCCTACAGTGATGGTCACTGGTGCAGAAGGCTCGCTTGTACAATTTCCTACTTTACAAGTTGCAGTATAGCTAGTCGTTGTATTTGGACTTACCACAATACTTGCTCCAGTAGCGCCATTTGACCAGAGAATTTCACCTTCACAACCAGCTGCTGTAAGCGTTGCACTTCCATTGTTACAGATTACTGTTGACGAACTTGCAGTCACAGTTGGAGCCGCTACAGGAACCACCTTGATGGTGTAATCTTTAGAGCGTGCTTTACAACCATTGAGGTTACATACTGCCCAGTAAGTAGTAGTCTGAGTTGGGTATACTACAATTGCCGTTCCTGTTTCACCCGTTGACCATTCTACAATACCAGCGCAGTTGTTTACTTGAAGTGTTACACTTTCACCAGGACATACTTTGTCGGTGCTGCAAACTACCTCAGGAACAGGACCGCCAGGCGTTACTGTAATAGCAATAGATGCAGGTGCACTTTCACAAGTTCCAATTTTACAAATGGCAGAGTAGCTAGTAGTGACATCAGGCGTTACGGTGATTTGAGCACCAGTAGCTCCTGTACTCCATCTAATAGTACCTGCACAATTTGCTGCTGTCAACACCACTGAGCTACCTTTACAGATTGTTGTAGAAGGACTTGCTGTTATTGCTGGTGTAGTTGGAGTGTTTACATGTATTGAGATAGCATTTGAAGGATCACTTTCGCAGCCATTTTTCTTACATGTTGCAGTGTAGGTAGTTGTTTGACTTGGTCTTACAACGATAGTTGTACCTGTTGCACCATTAGACCATGTTACAATACCTCCAGCACATCCGATTGCATGAATAGTAGTACTATCACCCAAACAGATATTGGTAGTAGCACAAGCCAAGATTGGCTTATCTGGTTTCACGCAACCTACGTTGATATTCACACGCGAGGTATCATTTCCAGCTTTACTTGGGTCGTTGTTAGGCCCTTTGATAATCGCTGTGTTTGTAGTTGAACCTACAGCGTTAAGAGTAGCACGAATTTCCAATGTACGGTTGGCACTTACTGCTAAGTTGCCCACTGTCCATATTCCAGTCGCACTATTATATTCACCCGCTGGGCTTGCACTTACAAAAGTAAGCGAAGCAGGAAGCACATCAGTTACAGTGACACCAGTAGCATTTACAGGACCATTGTTAGAAGCAATCACTTTATAAGTAATCGTTTGACCCACTGTATAAGGTCCAGCTTCTACAACACTCTTCTCTACTGACAAATCAGTTAGAGTTACACATGGTTTGATTGTCAACTGGAACCATGCGCCGTTGCTGTATTCACCACAAGCTGCTACTTCAAATAGATAGTAAGTACCCGAAGTGCATACTTTAGTAGGATCAGCAACCAAAGTACCAGGCAAATGGTTGGATGTTGTATACCATTCAAATTTACCTCCAGGTGTACGGATTTCGCTATGAATGAAGCTATTAAGGTTCACACAGGTATCAGGACATGTGTTTTCTCCTATACCACCACAAGTTGGGGTTGGAGGAATGGCACAAGGCACTTTTACGGTGATATCTACATCATCTTCATCATTTTCTTTTGGAGTATATCCTCCATTATTTGGCGTAGAGTTCGGATCTGGTTGATCAGACTTCGTTACTTGTGCAAAGTTTTTGATTGTACCAGTACCTACTACTTTTGCTTTGAAAGTCAACGTCACCGTTTGATTTACTAAAATCGAATCGATAGAAGCAGTCAAGACTGTTCCGTTGAGTACCCATGCAGCACTACCTGATACGTATTGCAAACCTGCTTTTATAGTATCTGTAACTTCTACATTAGTAGCTTTATTAGGCCCTAAGTTGGTTACCGCAATACTATAAGTAACGGTATCTCCTTGACTAGGCGTAGTGTTGTTCACTGTTTTTGCCAAAGTCAAGTCAGCATAACATGGAGTAAGTTCCACATCTAGATGTGCGCCGTTGCTATACACTCCACAAGCTGCTACTTCAAACAAATAGTAAACACCAGATACACAAACTTTGGTTGGATCAGCTACAATTGGATCTGTAGGTCTTGGTCCGGCATGCCATTCAAATCTACCGCCAGGCGTACGAATATCGCTATGAATGAAGTCATTCAAATTAACGCATGAATTAGGACATGTATTTTTGGCAAGACCACCACATGTAGGCGTTGGAGGAATAGGACACTCACGAATTGTAATTGGCTCATCGTCATCATCATCCTCACCTTTTGTGAAACCATTACCCGGTGTCGAGTCTATATCCGTTACTGGATTACCCTGACCATCTTTCGCATCTTTAATCTGTGCGTAGTTAGTCAAGCTCGAACCAGTGAAGTTTGCATTTACTGTTACGGTGATATCTACTGTAGTGCTTGCACCTGGTGCCAATGACGCGATAGGTACATTCAACGTAGCTATCTGGCCAGCTGCGGTCCAATCGCTATCATTCAAGGTCATACCTACTGGCAACGAATCGCTCAACACAATCGCTGTCGCTGGTACATTACCTTGGTTGGTTACTGTCAAACGGAAGGTAACGTTCGCACCTGGGTTCACTACTGAAGCTTGACCGGGAGCTAAGTTTTTCAACAAAGCCAAGTCAAATACTGGAGTTGGAGTCACAGTAATTGGCTCATCGTCATCATCATCCTCACCTTTTGTGAAACCATTACCTGGTGTCGAGTCTACATCCGTTACTGGATTACCCTGACCATCTTTCGCATCCTGAATCTGTGCGTAGTTAGTCAAGCTCGAACCAGTGAAGTTTGCATTTACTGTTACGGTGATATCTACTGTAGTGCTTGCACCTGGTGCCAATGACGCGATAGGTACATTCAACGTAGCTATCTGGCCAGCTGCGGTCCAATCGCTATCATTCAAGGTCATACCTACTGGCAACGAATCGCTCAACACAATCGCTGTCGCTGGTACATTACCTTGGTTGGTTACTGTCAAACGGAAGGTAACGTT
>VFQP010000136.1_pt1:0-207500 | contig 208808 bp, 166 predicted proteins | sample 3512351 | NCBI WGS metagenome assembly VFQP01 (sample SAMN10412372, study PRJNA504923) | tailings metagenome | isolation source: Relicate 1 Philex TSF1 revegetated site | place: Philippines: Tuba, Benguet | collected 2017-08-29 | reverse complement strand
GATTCCAACGAACTGGACGGCGGCGCCATGGGCGCAGGCTCCATGCTGACGAGCGACCGCCTCGCATCGAAGCCAACGGCGCAGCGTTCGCTCGCCGACCTGATCAGCGCTTCGCCCTTCGTGACGCTCCGTGCCACGATCGGTGATCGCGAGGAGTCGCAGATTACGGCTCTCGGGCAAAACGCACGCTACAATTCGATCTCGATCGATGGCGCCAAGATCAATGACCAGTTCGGCCTCAACATGACCGGGCTCGCCTCCTTCTTTAACCCCCTTTCGATCGACACGCTCGAGCAGCTTTCCATCCAGGTGTCGCCTTACGACATCCGTCAGGCCGGCTTTACCGGTGCGTCAATCAACGCGGTGACCAAGAGCGGCACCAACCGCTTCAGCGGATCGGCCCAATACATTTGGGGCGGAGACGAGCTGCTGGGGTTCCAGATGCAGGGAGAGGACATCGCTACACTCAAGGGTACCGGCCGCAAGGTGGTTCCCAAGTTGGAACGTACCACTCAGACTTACACGTTCGGCGGTCCGATTATCCGCAACAAACTGTTCTTCTTCCTCAATTACGAAAAATTCGAGCGCATTGCCGCGCCGGGCGCCCCCGGCCTGCTCGACGACAATGACGCGGACATGACCGCATTCATCAATCGTCTAGCCCAGTACAACACGGCCTCCGGCCAGAACATCAACTGGGGCCAGAGCATCACGGGCACGACGTTCCAAAACACGACGTCCGACGAAAAGAAGCTCGCGAAGATCGATTGGAACATCCTTCCCGGCCATCGCCTATCAGTCCGTTATTCCACCACCGAGGGGTCGCTCCCTCAGTTGGGGAAGTATCAGACGTTGAATGTGATCAACAGTGCCGGGTTGACCTCGTCCGGTGCCACCGCGTTGGACACCCACATCTACACCCAGCAACGGAATGAGGAAGTCTGGGCCGGTACCCTCTTCAACGAGTGGACCCCGAACTTCCGGACTGAGCTCCGCTACACCCAGACCAGCCAGGATCAGGACACGCCCCTTTCGGTGATTGCTCCCGAGATCGCGGTCTTCGGCGTGAGGGGAATCAACCGGAGCGGCGCTCCCATCACCGATGCGGCTTATGTCGCCGGCACGGAATTCTCCCGCCACGGCAATTCCATCTTTGTGGACAGCAAGTCGTACACCTTCTTCGGTGAATACAACTTCCGCAATTTTGTCTTCACCGCGGGTTACGACCGGGAGGAATCGGATTTCTTCAACATCTTCCGCCAGGGCTCGTTCGGAACTGTGGTGTTCCGCAATCTGGATGACTTCCTGAACGACCGGCCGGCGGACATCCGGCGGAATGCCTACGATCCCGCCGCGCGCGGCACCGCTGCCGACATTTCGGATTTCGCGAACAACGCCCTCTACGTGCAGGCCAAATGGGATGTGACCTCGCGCCTCACGCTGCTGGGCGGCCTCCGTTATGAGTTCCTCGAGAGCGATGCCGTGCCTCCGTTCAATCAGACCTTCCTGACCACGACCGGCTTCCGCAACACCTACACCCTTGACGGTGCCTCCCAAGTTTCGCCGCGTCTGAGCTTCAACTACGCCGCAAACGAGGATCGGACGGTCCAGGTTCGTGGCGGTATCGGTCATTTCTCGGGCCGTACCCCGTGGGTGTTCTTCTCCAACTCCTTCAACGCCCCGGGCGTTGGCGACTTCACGATCATCAATTCGTCCCCGGCCCAGGGTTCGTTCACCGAATACCTGCGCAACTTCGATCCGGAGAATCCTGTCGGGACGGGTGTGGATAATCCCAGCCTCCGCCGGGCTGTAAATTGGGTTGATGACGGCATCAAGCTGCCCGCCGTGTGGCGTGGCAACCTCGGGGTCGACATCAAGCTGCCGTTTGCCGCCTCGACGCTCTCCTTCGAGGTCGTGCAGACCGTGACCGACGAGGCCTTCTTCATCTCGAACGAGAACCTGCGTCCGCTTGCCACCAAGGGCGCCGACGGTCGCGATCGCTTCGCGGGCAATCCGGGTACGGCCGCCAATGCCCTCTTTGCCGGCTACACTGACCTTTATCGCATCCGCAACGTGTCCACCGGCCAGTCCCGGTACATGACGGTGTCGTGGGACCGGCCCCTCAAGGATCGCTGGAGCGCCAACGTCAGCTACGTGCGCGGGCGTGCCACCGAGTCTCAGGGCTTCGGCCAGACGACGGCATCGGGGCAGTGGCAGCGCAACGTGGTCTTCAACCAAAGCCAGGTTGAGGTGGGCACCGCAGACACGCAGATCAAGGATCGTATCCAGTTCTCGTATACGCGTGAGTTCGAGTTCTTCAAGAGCTGGAAGACCCGCGCCTCGCTGTACTACGAGGGCCGCACTGGTGATCCCTTCAGCTGGGTTTACAGCGGCGATCTGAATGGCGACGGCCAGAACGGCAATGACCTCGTGGCGGTGCCCTCCGGCATCGACGATCCCCGCTTCGACTTCTCGGGGATGTCGACGGCGGCGCGCGACGCCTACCTCGACTTCTTTGCCAACAGCGATCTTGCCAGTTACGCTGGCGGCATCGCGCCCCGCAACGCCTTCACCGCGCCTTGGGTCAACCGGCTCGACTTGAAGTTCACCCAGGAGGTTCCGCTCTACGCTCCGTCGCAGTTTGAGGTTAAGCCGTCGCTCGAGCTCTTCCTCGACTTCATCAACTTCGGTGCGTTCCTCAGCGAAGATCTGTTCGGGTACTTTGAAGAGCCCAATCAGAAGCACTTCGGCTCGGAGCAGTTCCGGCGCAATCGCGTCAATGGAGCTGTTTCCTACGGTGCCGATGGCCGGATCCGTCCGACCACCTTTACCGGTGTCGATGCGTTCGTTTACGAGAACGGACAATCGCGTTGGAAGGTCCAGGTCGGAGCCCGTCTCCGCTTCTAATCGGGACCAACCCAGCACAGTTGCTTTATCGCAAGACGGCCGCGCAAGCGGCCGTCTTTTTTTGTGCCGGAAGGCCGGCCCGGGCCAGGGGAGCTGGGTACGGAACCCGGCCGACGGTGATCGGATGCCGGCCGATCCTGCTGAGGGGGCTCAGGCGCGCGGACGGTTCCGCTGCACGGTGATCAACACCACGGCCGTGATGATGATCACGGCACTCACAAAGGTGCGCCGCGTGACCTCTTCGTCGAGCAGGAGCCAGCCGAGAAAGACGGCGACGATGGGATTGACGTAGGCAAAGGTCGCCACCCGTGCGGGCGTGCTGTGTTTCATCAGCCAGACGAAGACCGAGAATCCCAGGAGGGATCCGAAAAGAATCAGGTAAAGGAAGGCACCCCAGGCTTCCGGGGTGATTCGGTAGAAGTCGACGGCCGACCAATCGCCGTGGGCCCACGCCACAAGTCCGAGCGCAGCGCCTCCTCCGATCATTTGCAGTGAGGCGGCATACAAAGGAGAGGCTCCACTTCGGGCATGGCGGGAGGCGATGGATCCGATGGCCCAGAAGGCACAGGCGCTGAGGACCGCGATGACGCCCGCTCCATCCAAGCTTCCGTGGCTTGCCGCTTCCCACGGTGCGGCCAGCCACGCTACGCCCCCAAGGCCGAGCAAGAGGGCGCCGAAGGTGCGAAAGGTGGGGCGGCTGCCCCCGGGCCATGCCCATTCGGTGAGGACCACGAACAAGGGGCCGATGGCGATGAGCAACGCGGCGATCCCGGAGGGGATGTATTGTTCGGCCCAAGCCACCAGTCCGTTCCCTCCTAGCAGGAGAAAGGTACCGATCAGCGCATGCTCGCGCAGTTGGGCCAAGGTGGGCCATTGGGCGCCCCGCAGCTTCAGCACGATGAACAGCAGCGCCCCCGCGATCAAAAAGCGCGCAGAGGCCATGGCAAAGGGAGGCATGCTTCCGACCGCAATGCGAATGCCGAGGTAGGTGGATCCCCACACGAGGTAGATCGTGGCAAAGGCCAGCAGAAGCGCGGTGCGCGTGGGGGCGGTGGGCGGGGTTGCAGCCATGGCTTATGCCGGTGACCCGAATGGCCAGGCTTGGTCTAGGTGTCGGGCCGTGGCAGACGCCAGCGGGTCCCCGCGCAGGAGGCGCACCACATGGAGCGATGCTTCGATGGCGGTACGGGCACCGGTAGCGGTGAGGATCATCCCCTTGCCGCCGGGATGTGCCGCCACCTGAAAGGAAGCGGCGCCCTGTCCCATGACACCCGGAGCAGTCAGCGGGGCTTCTGGGAAGACGTTGGGCCCTCCGGAGGCCTCGGGCAGGCCGGGCAAGCCGGCTTTGGTCAGCAAAGCGATGCCGGTACCCACCGCGAGGGTGGCCTCGGCGGTGGCGGAGCGCGTATGGATCCATTCGTGCAATCCGGGGCGATCCAGCAACGCCCGGGTTCCGGATCCGCCCGGAATCACGAGCACGTCGGGCCGCGGTGCGTGCTCCCGTGTCAGGTCGGGCACGATCTTGAGGCCGTGAAGGGCTCGGATGCTCGACGGTGACTCGGCCACGGTGCGCACCTGGAAGGTATGGCCTCCCTCGCAGTCGTCGGCCGCAGCGAAGACGGCATAGGGGCCGGAGAAGGAGAGGACATCTACGTTCTCGAAGATGAGGATGAGAACCTGTACCCGACGGCGCTCATGGACGGACAAACCGGCCTCGCCCCGGAAGGGGGAGCTGGAGGGGGAATTCATGCGCTGCGTCGATGGGGGGCGGTTCCGGAGGCTTCGTTGCCAACGAGCCGGCCCAAGGTGGCGATCGCATCGGCGACGCGGTCGGTCCACGGCAGTCCGCAATTCATTCGCAGGCAGTGGCGGTAGCGTTCCTTGACCGAGAACAGCAGGCCGGGTGCGGTGTTGATGCCGCGAGCAAGGGCATCCTCGTGCAAACGGACCGTGTCGATGCCCGTTGGCAGTTCGATCCAGAGGATGAAGCCGCCCCGAGGACGGCTGAGCCGCGTGCCGTCCGGGAACGCGCGCAGAATGGCCTGGGAGAAGATCTGGACCTGATGGTGGTAGGCGCGACGAATGGACCGCAGGTGGTGGTCGTAACCTCCGTTGCGCAGGAAATCGGAGAGCGTTTTCTGGAGCACAACGGGGGTGCCGAGGGTGTTCGCCATCTTCAGCCGGCGTACCCGCTCGGCGTAGCGCCCCGGGGCGACCCATCCGACTCTGAGCCCGGGGGCCAGCGTCTTGCCAAAGGAGCTGCACAGGATGACGCGACCGTCGGTATCCCACGCCTTCAAGGGCTTTGGACGTTCGTTCTCAAAATGCAGATCGCCGTAAATGTCGTCTTCGATGGCCACCACATCGAATTCGACGAGCAATCGGAACAGGCGTTCCTTGTTTTCATCGCTCATGCAGGCGCCGAGGGGATTCTGAAAACTTGGCATTGTGAGTACCGCCTTTACCTCTCCGTGGGTCAGGGCGGTGCGTAGCGCGTCGAGGCGCAGCCCCTCGCGTGGGTCGGTGGGGACTTCGAGCACCCGCAGACCCAGGCTTTGCAGGATCTGGAAGAACCCGAAGTAGGCCGGAGTTTCGACGGCGACCGTATCGCCTGGCTTGGTCACCGCGCGAAGTGCGAGGTTGAGGGCCTCCGTACAACCTAGGGTGATGATCAACTCCTCATGGGAGAGCGGTGCGCCTGACTGAAGGTAGCGTCGGGCAATCTCCCGGGACAGGGGATCGTAGGCGGCCGACATCGCGTAGCGCCCCAGCATGGCCGGATCATCGCGTCCGACGGCACCCAGCAGGCGGGAGAGCTTTGCCGTGGGGAAGAGCGACGGGTCGGGGCAGGCTCCGCCGAGGGGGACGATCGAGGGTTCGGTCGACGCACGCATGAACCCGGCGGCGAGATCGCTGATGCCGACCACACTCGATTTCACCATGGGGCGGGCCATCCGCGGTTCGGGTGCGTCGAACGGCAGGCGTGGGCGGACATAAAAGCCGGACTGCGGACGCGCCTCGAGGTAGCCCCGGGCCTCCAGCAGGGTGTACGCCTGTAGCACCGTGGCGATGCTCACGCCCCGCGATCCGGCCATGCGCCGCACGGAAGGGATGCGATGACCGGGACGCAGCGTGCCGTCGGCGATCAGCGCCTGGAGGCTGTCCGCCAGGCCGGCATAAAGCGGTGTCGGGCGTGAGGGTGGGACTCGGGGAGCCATGAGGAGGGAGGCGGGAAGGGCTGGAGCCTAACGCCTTTGACCCCGGACGGACAGTTCCAGCAGCAAAGATTGAGTACCAGTACAGTTCGGATGACCAGCATTTGTATGCGTGACAATTTTAGCCCTTGCGGTGGCCCGGCGCTCAGGAAAGGGGTTGCTGCATGGCTGAGTCGCCCGATGACGTTGCTGAACCGGTGGTCCGCGAGTTTGTCGCCTGTCTGAGTCCCGTGATCGAGCGCGGCCTGCGTCAGACGGGCCGTGCGCCGCTCTCCGATGCACAGATGGTGGCCCTGGCTCGAACCATTCTCGTAATTGGCGCCCGCGGCGGCTGGGCGCGGCGGTTTGGCGCGGAACGCGACGAGATCCGGACCGAAGAGGTGGCCGCGTGGAGCAACCTTCTCGGCGCGGCCGTTTCCGAACGGGCAGCCGAGCTCGGAACGGTTTTCAAACAGGTGTTAAAATCGTGCTTTCAACCCTCTCCCCAGCAGTGTCGGAACTCGTTTTGTGAGACAGATTCGGCTGGGCGATGCCGTCGACAAGAGCGGGTTTACGACCAGGGACGGCTGAGTGGCGCCCATTGTGTGGATTGTCCGTATTGGACGGAAATTAATGATAGTGATCATTTTGCGTTCTTGATGGATCGATGGATCGCGGGCGAAGCGGACCTGCGGGCCCACCGGTCGGTCTACTTGCCGGATGACTTCCGTGCGCTCCGACGCTGGCGGCCGAAGGCTGAAGGTAGCATTTGACGCCACGCTTGCTCGTGCCGAAGCAGGTAATTACTTATCCGAACGCTTCATGGAAACCTCGGCCAGCTCTCCCACCCAAACGCCCCGCGTCACGCTCATCGAGGACGAATCCGTTTTTCGGCAGCTGCTTAAACGCTCGTTGCAAAAGCGCAAAGGCTGGGAGGCCGTGGATGATTTTTCTGATGGCGATGCCGGCCTGGCGCACTGCCTCGCGTATCCGCCCGACTTGTTGCTGGTCGACCTGAATCTGCCCGGCAAGTCCGGCTTGGAGATCATTTCCGAGGTGCGCCAGCGGTCGCCTTCGACCCGCATTCTGGTGCTCACGGCGCATGCCGACACCAAGCTGCCCACCCAGCTGATCGGTCTTGGCGTGGCCGGCTACGTGGACAAGACCTCCCCGCTTGCCTACGTCCTGCAGGCGATCGACACCGTGCTGACCGGAGGGATGTTTTTTGCCTCTCACGTCGCGGCGGAGCCGCCTCCGGCCGCGCCGGAGCCGCCCGCCCCGCCAGGACCGCCGCCGTCGGTGCTCTCGGCCCGGGAGATCGAGGTGGCCAAGCTGGTGTCGTCGGGCCTGTCCTCCAAGGAAGTGGCCGCGAAGCTCAATCTCAGCACGCGCACGGTCGAGAAGCACCGGGCCAACATCATGATGAAGCTGCGGGTGCGGGAAGTGGCCAGCCTCGTGCGCTGGTGCATGCAGCACGGGCTGGTCTGACCGGGCAACCGGCGACGGCGGCCGGCCAGACTTTCCTTGACTGCCGGGCCCGGCAGTCTGGCTATGAAGGAGATGCGTGTCGTGGTCCTACCGCTTCTCTCCGGCCTGGCCGTGCCCGCCCTTCAGGCGGCGGGGCAGGAGACGGTGTCGGCGGGCGGCGGCCTTCTTGCCGGTTGGCCCGGCGTGGGCATCGCGGCCGCTGTGGCGGCCCTTGTCGGCGTATTCATTGCCTGGAGACGGGCGCGGGCCCGCGTGCAAAGGCAGGAGGAGGAACTGGCACTCGCCCGCGCCCGGTTGCGTGAAAGCGAAGAGCGATTTGTCACCCTGTTTGAGAACGCAATCGAGGGGGTGTACGAATCGACGCAGAACGAGGGGTTCTGTGCGGTCAACCCGGCGCTGGCGCGGCTCTTCGGCTTCGCCTCGGTCGCGGAGTTTCTGGCGTGGGCGCAGCCCAACCTGGATGCGCTTTACGTGCGGCCAGGACGGCGGGCCGAGTTTCTTGCCGCCCTGACCAAAGGGGACACGCTGCTGGACTTCGAGTCGGAGGTGCGCTGCCGCGACGGCTCCACCAAGTGGATTTCCGAAAGTGTCTGGGTGCGGCGGTCGGCCGACGGCCAGGTGCGCCGGCTGCAGGGTTTCGTTTCCGACATCACAGCGCGGCGGGCGGCCGAGAGTGCGTTGCGCGAGAGTGCCGAGCGGTACCGCACGCTCTTCGAGCACTCGCCGGTGGCGATCTTCGAGTTTGATTACCGCGAGGTGATCCGCTGGTTCGAGGGTCTGCGCGGCCGCGGCGTGACGGATTTCGACACCTACGCTGCGGAGCATCCGGGCGAGCTCGAAACGGCCATCGCGAAGGTGAAGCTGGTCGGCCTCAATCACGAGACCGTGCGTCTCTTTGGCGCCCAGTCGAAGCTCGACCTCGCGGTGGATCCGGAGCGCATGGCGGGCAGCGGGCTGGCTGAAGTCCGGCGCAAGATCGTCACGGCGTTGTGGCGGGGACGCACGGAGCTGGCGGGCGAGCTGACGATTCTCGCCTTCGGGGGCGAGGAGCGGCGCGTCCACTACCGCTGGTCGTTGCCCATGCTGGGCGGGCGGCCGGATTACGCGTGGACCCAACTGGTGATGCTGGACGTGTCCGGCGTCCGCCAGGTTGAAGAGGCCCTGGCGGCGGAGCGGGAGCGGCTCATCGTCACGTTGCGGGCGATGGCGGAGGGCGTCATCACCACCGATGCGGAAGGAACGATCAAGTTCATCAACGAGGCCGCCGAGCGGATCACCGGGTGGACCGAGGGTGCCGCCGTGGGCCGGATGGTGACCGACGTCTGCCCCTTGCGCAACGAGCGCACCCAGGCCGCCGTGAACGTACCGTTTGTGGAGGCCCTCAACCGTACCCAGGTGGTCGAGCTGCCGCCGCACACCGTACTGGTGCACCGGCAGGGGGTGGTGTGCGTCGTGGATGGACGGTGCGCGCCGATCCACGATCCGCAGGGCCGGCCGGTCGGCACCGTGCTGGTCCTGCGTGACATCACCCAGCGGGCGAGGCTTGAGGCGGAGCTGCTGCGGGCGTCCAAGCTCGAATCCGTCGGCGTGCTGGCCGGCGGGATTGCGCACGACTTCAACAACCTGCTCACCGTCATCATGGGCAACCTGACCCTCGCCATGCTCGATGCGCAGGTGATGAGTGCGGCGGGCAAGTGGCTGGAGGAGGCGGAGCGCGGTGCATTGCGCGCGCGCGAGCTGACCGGTCAGCTGCTCACGTTCGCCAAGGGTGGCGAGCCGGTGCGCCAAGCGGTGAGTCTGCCCGAGCTCGTCCGTGAAGCCGCGGCGTTCGCCCTCCACGGCTCCTCCGTGCGTGGTGAGTTTGTGAATACAGAGGACCTTTGGCCGGCCAACGCGGACCAGGGTCAGATCGGGCAGGTGGTCCAGAATCTCGTGCTCAATGCCGTCCAGGCCATGCCGGACGGCGGTGTGGTCCGGATCAGCCTGCAGAACGAGCACCTCGAAGGCGACGCCGTGCGCGCCATGGCGCCGGGGCGCTACCTGAGGCTGACGATTTCCGACTCGGGCACGGGCATCCGGCCGGAGCATCTGGGGCGGATCTTCGATCCCTACTTCACGACCAAGCAGACGGGCAACGGACTCGGGCTTGCGACCGTGTATTCCATCATACGCAAACACGAGGGGCACGTGGAGGTGGAGTCGGAGCTGGGGCGGGGCACCACCTTTCGGATTTGGCTGCCCGCGGCGGCCGAAGCGTTGCCTGCGCCGGAGCCTGAGGTGGCGGTCGTGGCGCCGAAGACCGGCCGCATCCTGTTCATGGACGACGAGGAGGCGATTCGGGAGATGACCTGCGCCTTGCTCGTGCGCCTCGGCTACTCGGTCACGGCGGTGGCGGATGGAGATGCGGTGGTCAAAGCCTATGTGGCGGCCAAGCAGGTCTGCCGGCCCTTTGACGCCGTGATGCTGGACCTCACCGTGCCCGGAGGCATGGGCGGGCGCGAGGCGATGCAGGAACTGTTGAAATTCGATCCGCAGGTGCGGGGCATCGTCTCGAGCGGCTACTCAAGCGATCCGGTGATGGCGGACTATCAGGAGTTCGGATTCCGGGCGCGGGTGGCGAAGCCGTATCGCGTGCAGGATCTGGCCAAGGCGTTGCGCAGTGTGATGGCGGAGCCGGTGGCCCGCTGACGCCCGGCGGGTGACTTGCGTCCCGCGAAGGGACGGCCATCGTTTCCGAATGGACGTCTTCCTCCGCAGGCTCGCGTGGTGTGGGCTGGCGATGCTGTTAATGACCAATGCCGCGCGGGCGGCGGGGGCGATGAAGCCGAGCGTTCCGGCGGCACGCACGGAGATCCACGCCGTGGTGCAAGCGCAGTTGCAGGCGTTCCGCGACGGCGCCTTTCCCGCGGCCTATGCCCTCGCCGCCGAGGGCATCCGGGAGAAATTCACCCTCGAAGCGTTTGTGAAGATGGTGCAGGGCACTTATCCAGAGCTGGCGCGCCATGTTCGGGCCGAGCTCGGTTCCGCCGTCGACGATGGCAGTGCGGCGATGATCTCGGTCCGGGTGACGTTGCGCGACGGGAGCAGCGTACGCTACCGCTACCTGTTGCAACGCGAAGCCTCCGGCTGGCGGATTTCGGGCGTGGTCGGCGAGAAGCGACCGCTCAACGAAGTGTGAGCCGGAAGACGGCGTCTCACCACCGCATCTCGACCTGATCGGGGGCCGGCGTGAGACGGGCCTGATGGCTGAAATGATGGTCGCTGAGCAGCGGGTGGAGCGCGTAGAGGCGCCCCAGCAGGCCCGCGAGGGTTTCGTCGAGCGACACCCGGTCTTCGGTGTCGGATCCGGTGCGCGCGCCGAAGTAACGGTCGAGGCGCAGGCTTTCCAATGAGTCGATCGCTTCGTCGACGGCGAGGAGCGGGGCCCCGAGGTCATCGGCCACGACCTCGCCGCGGATCGCATGCAGGCTCTGCCGAATCTGTCCCAGATTGGCGAGGAGGCTGCGCGGGGCCGCGGGTTGCTGCAGGAAGAACTGGGCGACGAGCCGCGGTTGACTGCGGGTTTGAAAGAGGCGGCGGTATGCGTCCTGGGAGCCCAGCATGCGCAGCAGGGCGGAGAACTCCGGATTGTCGCGGTAGGTCTGCGTGAGGGTGAAGGATTTCTCGTGCGAGCCGAGCAACGGACGCAGAGCGCTGCAGGTCATGATCGCACGTTCGAGGTGCAGGCCCATGCGCAGGAAATGCCAGCCGGCGTCGTGCAACATGGTGCGTTCGGATGTTCCGAGGAACGCGTTGACCTCGGCGAGGACCGCCGCAATCGCCTCGCGTGAGGCCGGCGTGTGGCGTTCGCGTTCCTCCGGGGCCGGCCGGGCACCCTTCCGGCGGCTCAGGGTGTCGAGCCGTCCATGCAGCCGGGCGAGCACCGACCACGCCTCGGGGCTGACATAGTCGCGCAGCTGGCGCGCGTTCTCGCAGGCCGATGACACCGACGAGAAGATCGAACTCAGGTTGGCGCCATCCAGCGTCATGCGCCACATCAGGTCCGACGAGAGGGCCGCCTGAGGGTTGGCGCGGGCAGTGATCTTCTCGCCGGTGTGTCCGGTGGCTTCCAACAGCCCGCGCCAGACCGGCACCCAGCGGCGGCGGTCCCGGGGCGGGATTTCCTCCAAGGCCACGTCGTCGAGGATGGCGAGCATGCGCGCCGTGGCCTCGGCCCGTTCAAGGTAACGGCCGAGCCAGAACAGATACTCGGCCGACCGCGAGCCGAGGGCAGTCGGCGGGGCTCCATCGATGACCGGTTCTTCCAGATCGGCGACACCGCCCGTCCCGGTGTCATCCGGGGTGAGTACGAGCGTGTCGACGGTGATGCCGACGCGATCGGGCGGCGGATCGCCGGCACCGAGGCGGACGAGTCCACCCGGAAACACGTGGACGCGTTTGCCCTGCGACAGCACGAAGGCGCTCAACCGGAAGGGCGGTGACTTTTTCGCTTCGGGATCGAGCGGCAGCGACTCGGTGCGGACCTGGGCGACGAATGCGTGGGGGTTCTCGCGCACGGCCTGGGCCAGACCATTTTCGTTGAGCAAGTCCTGCGGGCGGAGCCCGGTGCGGTCCGCGCCGCGACGGGGCTCGTGCAGGGGACGCAAGACGAGCCGCTCCCGCTGGTCCATGATCTGGTCCAACTGGTCCGTGTCGCCGCACGAAAAGGTTGGGATCGGCGGCAGCAAGGGAGACTCGCCGAGGTAGAACCGCATCAGGCGGGGCAGGTGCAGGTCGAAGGCTCGACTCTCCGCGAGCCCGGCGCCGATGGCGTTGGCGATGGCAACGGTACCGGCGCGAAGGCACTGCACGAGTCCGGGGATGCCGGCGCTCTCCCGATCGGTGGAGAACACCACCGGATCAATGTGGGCATCGTTCAGCCGGCGATAGATCACGTCGACGCGCTCAAGTCCGGCGATGGTTTTGAAATAGACGCGGTTATCGAGCACCAGCAGGTCGTCGCCGCGGGCGAGAGGCAGACCCATCTTGCGGGCGAGAAAACTGTGTTCCGAATAAAAGGGATCCTGCGGGCCCGCGGTCAGCACCACGATCGAGGGGGCGCGCTCCTGTTGGCGGGAAAGTTTGTGGAGCGCCGCAAGCAGCTGCAGGGGGTAATTGATGATGCTGTGGTAGTCGGGCAGGGCGCGGTAGAACTCCGTCGCCTCCTGGGTCATGAAGCGGCGGTTCTGCACGGCGTAGCTGAGCCCGATGGGGGTGTTCGCGTGCGTCGAGGCGCAGACCCAGCCGGAGGCGGTCTTGATCAGGTCAAAGCGCAGTAGGGTGGCCGGCAATTGGCCGCCGTTGCCGAGCCCGAAGCAGGGGCGGCGATAATAAGGATCATCGAACACGACCTCGGGCGGTACCAGCCGCTGCTTGAGAGCCTCCTGATTGGAGTACAGGTCTGTCAGCAGGGCATTGACGAAGCGCGCGCGTTGAACGAGGGCGGCTTCAAGTGTTGCCCACTCCTTCGACTCGATGATCAGCGGGGTTGGCTCGATGTCCCAAAACGGTCCGCCTTCGTCGGCGCCCTGCTCGTCGGTGGGATGGCGGAGGTCGGTCAGCCCGGCATCGCGGATCGACAGTCGCAGCCGGCTGCGCACCGCCCGCATGTGGGCGGGGTGGGAAGGGCGATGCAGCGAAAGCGCGGTGGCGGGCATGGCGTGGGCGCGAGCCAAGAGGCCGCCGGGCGCCGGCGCAAGCTCCCGGGTCCAGCGCCCGGTGAGCACGTGCCGATGTCCGGTTTAGAAATTGGCGCTCACTTCGGCCTGCTGACCGGGCTCGATCGTTACGGCGCCGAGAGCAGGGCATTCCACCTGATCATTCTTGAAGATCTTGATGGTCACGGGAGCGGTGGCGTCCGGCGTCTCCCAACGCCACTTGCCGATGGAAACGAATTGCAGCGGCACGCCCTTGTCCCAGCTCAAGCCCGGCCCGTCACCACGCACAAACAACCGGTTGCCGATGCCGATGTAAGCCGTCACGACCACCCGGGTGAGGCCGTCGTTGGACAAGGAGCGGTCGGTCACGCTGCTTGGGGGCATGCTGGTCTCGATCTCGGACAGGTCGAGCAGTGTGCCTTGATCGGCGTCAGCGGCTTTGCGGGGACGCTTGCGCGGTGGGGCGGGTGGCGGCGTTGGGTCGGTATCGGTGGCTGGGGCCGGTTCGACCGTTACCGGTGCTTCGGCCGGCGCCGGATCGGCCGGGGTGGAGACGGCCGGCTCCGCGGGCGGAGGCGGCTCGGCGGGTGCGGCAGGAGGTGCAGCGGCCGGGACGACACTGAGGGGTTCCGCCACGGGAGCCGGTGCCTCAGGCGGCGCGGCCTTCGGTTTGGCGCGCGAATGCGGCACCGGAGTGGCGGGTGTTACGACCGGAGGGGTAAGCCGGGCGGTGAAGCTGCCCAAGGCGAGGGCGAGACTGGAATCAATCTCGCCGCGAACCTTGGCTGCGGTCTCGTCGCCGGCGACGGCCACGGCGCGTCCCGCCTTTTCCGCGGCCCGTTGGGCGGCGTCCGGCAGTTTTTCGAGCGTTTCACGCAGGACCTGGGCCTGGCCTTGGATTGACTGTTCGAACTTGGCGAGGTCCGCGACCGTGCGGTGAATGCGGGAGGCCGCGGTCTCCAGCTTCTCGGCCTCCGAGGCGCGCAGGCTGTTCACCTCCTGCGTCAGGGCTTCGTTCTCGGCCACGATGGCTTCATCCCGCTGCTGGCTGAACTCGTTGATCTTCTCCTGCAGGCGGTGCGGTAGTTGCTCGGTGAGCTTCAGGTTGCGGTGCACCTGTTCGGCGATGGTGTGCAGCCCCGAGGCGGCGATGCTGATCTGTTCCGCCGCGGCCGCCGTGGTGCGGGCCAGGGCTTCGAGGGAGTTCTGGCGCTCGGTCAACGCCGCGTCCTGGCGTCGGGCATAGTCGGCGAGGAAGGGAATGACCGCCAAGACGGCGCCAATCGCAACGCACGCCACCACGGCGATCGTGGTCGACGCGGAGAGGGGCGCGTCGCTGCGCTGGACGAGGACGGCGGCCGTCGCCAGCAGCAGACTGTCACCAATCAAGAAGGGGAGCTTGGGCAGTTTCGGAGCCTCGTCGGGAAGTTGCATGGGGCGAGCGCGGCGTTGCACCGAGCATTGACGCGGCCAAGCCGGATTTCTCAAGGCTGAAAGCGGGCGGCGCGATCGGGCGAAATGAGGCGAAATTGGGCGTTTCCTTCCCGGTCAAATCGCGGCAGCCTCATCCCCGACCGATGAACTTTGCGCACTTCATCCGAATCGAGCGGGAAGAAGACGGCCGGACGAAGCACTACGTGGTCCACACGCAGGATCCGAAGCTGTCGGTGGAGATCGTGCCGGACGGAGACGCGGCGGATGCCAAGGGAAAGGGCGTGATCAAGCGTATCCGCGTTCCGAATTCATGGGCCGGTAACTATTCGCAGTACGGCCGGGTGATCGCGGCGGCGCAGGAGTTTTTCCAGCAATCGCAGCAGGAGCCGGTGGCCAAGCAGGAGACGCGCCGATTCGCGCGGTGAGGTGTGTGACGTCCGCGCGCCAGCGAGGGCGCCGGCCGGACGCCGTCATGACAGCCGGCGCCAGACCGTGCCCATCAGGGAGACGAGCATGCCGATCCGGATGGCGCCCTCGATGGTGAGGACAACCAGGACCCACTTGAGGCTGCAGTTACGGCGCAGATTGAAGCCGATGAGCGTCACGGCGATGAGGCAGAGGATCTGCGCGCGGGCGAACCCGGTGGCGAGCATGGCCAGCGTCCAGCACGCATAGGCGAGGATGGCGACGGTCCAGAACGCCGCGACCGGCTCCGACGGGCCGAGCTCGCGCGGATCGCCGTGGCGGGCGATCTGTTTCACCCCGAGATAGCGTTCGCCGATGACGAGTTGCCAGCCTTCGAAGACGAAGAACAACGGCGCAAGGAAGGCCATGAGCGGCACCGACATGGCCGGGAGTGTCGGGGGAAATCGGCCCCGGGCCAAGCGCCGAGTCGCGTCCATGCCTTGCCTTGGCGCCGCTTTGGGCGTGGGATCATGGCATGGTGTGGCGATGCTTCGTTCTCCTGGCGTTGATGGCGGGTGCGGTGGAGGCAGCGGTGGGCCTCGGTGCCACGCGTGAGGAGGTGGTGGCGGCCTTGGGCACTCCGCGGGGCACCAGCCAGGCGGGCCGGCGCGAAATCCTGATGTATCCGGAGGGCCGGGTGGTGTTGGAGGAGGGGAAGGTGACGTCCGTCGAATTCAAGCGGCCTGCGCCGCCGGCCGCCCCGGCACCCGCGCCGCGCACGCCCGAGGCGGCACCATCGAGACCGGCACCGGCGGCGCCCGCGCCTGCGGCAGGCGATCCCTGGCGGGTTGACTTTGAAGCGGCGAAGCGGCTCGCGGCAGAGCAGAAGAAGCGTCTGCTGGTGCTGTTCACCGGCACGGATTGGTGTCCGCCCTGTCAGGCGTTTCAGGCCGAGGTCGCGGGGAACGCCGATTTTCTCGCGCTCGCCCAGACCGCGTTCGTGCTCGTGAAGGTCGATTGGTTGCGCAACCGGCCGCAGCCGGCCGAGGAGGCGGCACGGGTGGCCGCGCTGCGCCGGCAATACGGCATCGCGAGCTATCCGACCCTTGTGGTTCTCGCGGCGGATGGCACCCTGCTGATGCGGGTCGACACCCGCAAGGCGCGGCAGGCCGACGGCCTGGCCGATTTCTATCTTCAGGCGGTGGACGAGGCGAGGCAGGCGACGCGGGACGGCAAGCCGGTCTCGTCCTCGTGGTGGCCGTTCTGAGGGAGCACCGGCCCGCCTAGCCTTTGCGCAACGCGGCGGCGGCCGCCCGCAGACCGGTATTGGCGGCTCCGCCGTCCGAACCCAGGGCCATGACCGAGTAGCCGAGGGCCCGCCAGGGACCGACGTTGCTGCCATCGAGGGCAAGAATGCCTGCGGCCTTGCCGGCCCGCCGCGCTGCGGCGGCCACCCGGCGGAGCAACTCGACGAAATCCGGGTGCGTGTAGTTTCCGCTGATTCCGTAGTTGGTCGAGAGGTCGAGCGGACCGACGAACAGGACATCAGCCCCCTCGACGGCGGCGATCGCGTCGATGTTTTCCACCGCTTCGCGGGTCTCGATCTGCACCATGGTCACCAACCATTCGTGGCTGTGGGCGAGGGCGGCGTCGAAGTGCACGCCGAAGCCGGAGGCACGGTTCATCTTCGAAACCCCGCGCACTCCGTGGGGCGGATAGCGCATGGCGCGTACCGCCGCCGCCGCCTCGTCGGCGGTATTGACGTACGGTACCATCACGCCGGCGGCTCCCGCATCGAGCACCCGTTTGAAACGTGGGGTTTCGTTGGCGGCGATGCGCACGATGGGCACCGCAGCGGTACCTTCGACCGCCTGGAGCTGGTGCAACAGGGTGGAGTCGTCGCCCGGGCCGTGTTCGTAGTCGAGCAGCACCCAGTCAAAACCGGCAGCCCCCGCCATTTCGGCGGTCAGTGGCGAACCGAGGTTGAGGAAGGTGCCGCCCACCGATTCGCCGGCGAGCACGCGTTTGCGGAATTCAGGGGAGAGCTTCATCGCGGGGGTACGGGTTTGTAAGCACCGTTACCTTCGCGGTGTCGAGACTGGGCTGGCGGCGGGGACCGGCGGGAAAGTGGTTGAGCTCGTCCGGGCGACACCGCTCAATTCCGCCGCTTTCCCTGGTTCGCACGCCATTCCCTTCTCCCTATGCCAACCCTTCCTTCCGTCGCATTCATCGGCACCGGCGTCATGGGCCGGAGCATGGCCGGCCACCTGCTCAAGGCCGGCCATCCGCTGCACGTCTTCAACCGCACCAAGGAGAAGGCCGCCGCCCTGCTCGAGGCAGGCGCGACCTGGCATGACACCGCGGGCGCGGCGGCGGCGGCGGCGGATGTCGTCATCACCATCGTCGGCTTTCCCACTGATGTGGAGCAGACTTACCTTGGCGCCGACGGGGTGATTGCCCGCGCGCGGCCGGGAGCGCTGCTGATCGACATGACCACCTCGAGCCCCGTGCTGGCCCGCCGCATCGCGGAGGCGGCCAAAGCGCGGGGGTTGGAGGCGCTCGATGCGCCAGTATCCGGTGGCGACGTCGGTGCACGCGAGGCGCGGCTGGTGATCATGGTCGGGGGAGACGAGGTGGCCTTTCAGCGGGCGAAACCGCTCTTCGAGCTGATGGGCAAGAACATCGCCCGCCTCGGACCGGCCGGGGCCGGGCAGCACTGCAAGATGGCCAACCAGATCGCCGTCGCCGTCGGCATGATTTCGTGGTGCGAGGGATTGGTCTACGCGCAGAAAGCGGGACTCGATCCGGCGGCGGTGCATGCCAGCATCAGCGGCGGTGCGGCGGGCAGCTGGGCGATGACGACCCTTGCGCCGCGGGCACTTGCGGGCAACTTTGAACCAGGTTTCTACGTGAAGCACCTGCTCAAGGATTTGCGCATCGCTCTCGACTCGGCGGCCGAGCTCAAGCTCGACCTGCCCGGGCTCGCTTTGGCCAAGCAGTTGTACGACCGCGTGGCTGCGCAGGGTTGGCAGGACAAGGGTACGCAGGCGCTCTTCCGCCACTACCTCAGCCTTTGACCGCCGCATGACGCCTCCCGCCATCCTCAAGCTGGTCTCGGTGCTCGCCTTGCTCGTGCTGGGTGCGGGGTGCGCCACCGCGCCGCCGTTCAATCGCGTGGCGAAGGCCACCTTGCCCCAGAACTTCGAGTTCTTCGCCACGTACGACGTGCCGCCCCGGTTGCGCGACGCGCCGCCCACACAATATCCGCCCTTCATGCTCGCCCAGGGCGTCCGGGGCAGCGTGACGATCGATTTCCTGATCTCGGTCCAAGGCACGGTGTCGAGGGCGACAGTGGAACGGGCTTCGCACGAGGCGTTTGGCGCCACCGCCCTCAGCACCGTCAATCGCATGCAATTCGACCCGGCCACCCGCCAAGGGCGGCCGGTGCCGGTGGCGGCGCGCGTCAGCTTTGTCTTCGACTACGAAGATCAACCGGTCGTTGGGCCCTGAATGGCACGGTGGCCAGCGCCGCCTCGACACCGCCGGTGCCCCGTCTTTGGCTGACCCCGTGAATGCCCCGTCCTTGGACCTGCTTGCCGTGGCCCGGCTGGCCGCGCCGTCCGACAATGTCGCCATCGCCATCCGTCAGCTGGATGCGGGCCAGCGTGTCCGGCTGCCGGGCGGCGAGGTCGCGCTGCCGTACGCCGTCCTGGAGGGGCACCGCTTCGCCGTCGCGCCGATCGCCGCCGGCGACCTGCTTCAATCTTGGGGTCTGCCGTTCGGCCGTGCATTGGCGCCGGTCGCGCCCGGCGACTACGTGTGCAACCAGTCGATGCTCGACGCGCTGCGCGTGCGGGCCCTCGGCATCGCACTGCCGGCGTATCCAAATTTTGAAGACTACCGCGAGCCGGTGCGCCTTGAGACGCCGGCCTTTCGCCCCGGTCCGGCCGTGGAGCCGGCGGCGGAGCCCCGGACCTTCCAGGGTTACCGCCGGCCCGGACGGCGCGGCGTCGGCACCCGGAACCTGATCGTCGTCCTGGGCACGAACGCGCGCACGGCCGCCGCGGCGCGCCAGCTGGCGGCCCGGCTGCAGCCGTTTGCGCGGGACCGGCCCGGACTCGACGGCGTGGTCGCAGTTGCGCACACGGAGGGCGGGGGACCGGAACAGCCGAACAACCTGGCCGAGGTGCTACGCGCGCTCGCGGGGTTCATGGTGCACCCCAACGTCGCCGCCGTGCTCGCGCTCGATTTCGGCGCCGAGCCCGTGTCGAACGCCCGCCTCGAGGCCTTTCTGCGCGAGCACCGCTATCCGCTCGATGACGTGAGGCATGCCTTTCTCACCCTGCGCGGATCGCTGGCGGCCGGGCTCGCGGAGGGCGAGCGCCTCGTGCGAGGCTGGCTCGACGAGGCGGCGGCTTGCCGGCGCACTCCGGAGCCGGTGTCAGCCCTGCGCGTCGCCCTCCAATGCGGCGGATCGGACGCGTTCTCCGGCATCTCCGGCAACCCGCTCGCGGGCGCAATCGTGCACGAAGTCATCAGGCACGGCGGGGCGGGCAACCTCTGCGAGACCGACGAACTGGTCGGAGCGGAAGCCTACCTGCTGCGCAATGTGCGCGATGCCTCCACCGCGCAGGCCCTGTTGGACACGATCGCCTCCTTCGAGCAGCGGCTGTCGTGGCATGGCGTGACGGCCGAAGCCAATCCGTCGGCGGGCAACAAGCTGCGCGGACTCTACAACATCGCGCTCAAGTCGCTCGGCGCGGTGCACAAGAAGGATCCGCGCACGCGCATCGAGCACGTCATCGACTACGCCCGGCCCATGGTGGCACCCGGTTTTCATTTCATGAACAGCCCGGGCAACGACCTCGAAGGCATCGCGGGCCAGGTCGCGGCCGGCTGCACTCTGTTTCTCTTCGTCACGGGCAACGGTTCGATCACGAATTTTCCGTTCGTGCCGACGCTGAAGCTGACCACGACCACCCGGCGGCATACCCTGTTGCAGCACGAGATGGATCTCAACGCCGGCCGTTACCTCGACGGCGAGGCGATGGAGACCCTCGCGGTGGAGGGGTTCGAGCTCCTGCTCGAAACCGCCTCGGGCCGGCGGACGAAGGGCGAGCTTGCCGGACACTCCCAGGTTTCCTTGTGGCGCAACTGGCGCCAGACGGACGCCTCGCGGCTGCCGGAACTCCAGCGCCGCCGCGCGCCGGACGGAAAGCCGCTCGTGACAATCGAAACGCTCGGGCCGGAACCGGCCGGGGCCGGCGACACCGTGGCGTTTCCGGCGTATTCACTGGGCCATGACCGCTGGGCGACGGAACGCGTGGGGCTCGTGCTCCCGACGAGCCTCTGCGCGACCCAGGTGGCGCGGATGGCAGCGGAGCGCCTGACCGCCTCCGGACTCGGCCGGCCGCAAGGCATCTCCCGTTTCGTTGCCCTGGTGCACACGGAAGGCTGCGGGTTCGGCGGCGAGACGATGCACCAGCTGTTGCACCGGACGTACCGCGGTTACGCCACGCACCCGAACGTGGCGGCGGCGCTGTTGCTGGAGCACGGCTGCGAGAAGGTGCCGAACGACGTCATGCGCCGCCAGTTCGAGGCGGCGGGCATTCCGCTCGAACGCTTTGGTTGGGCCAGCGTGCAGCTCGACGGAGGCATCGACAAGGTGCTCGGACGCATCGAGAGCTGGTTCGGCGCCGCGCTGGCCGCTCGTCCGCTCACGGCCATGGCGACGGCGGACCTGGGGGTGCTGTGCCTCGGGCTGCAGAGCAGCGGCGGCCACTCCGCGGGGGCGTCCGCGATGCTGGCTGAGTTGGCGCGGCTCGTCGTGGCCGCCGGCGGATCCGTGCTGATCCCGGCATCGGATGGCCTGCTGCGGCAGCCGGCGTTCGCCGACGGCCTGCTGGGCGGACATCCCCCGCGGGCGTCACTCGCGTATGGGCAACCCCGCCTGCAGTCGGGCTTGCACCTGGTCGACACCGAGAGCGAAGACTGGTCGGAGAATCTCGCTGCGCTCGGGGCCTGCGGAGCCCACCTGTTCGCCACCCTGGTGTCCGGCCATGTGCACGAGGGCCACGCGCTGCTGCCGGTGCTGCAATTTTGCGAAGCATCGGCGCACGGCATCGCGCCGGACGAGACCGACGGGGTTCTTTCGTCCGACACGAGCGAGGCGCTGAAGCAGGTGCTGGAGCGGGTGACGGCGGTCGCGGGGCGCACCTACGTGCCGGTGGCCACGCGCCTGGGCTTGGGCCATTTCCAACTCGGACGCGGTTTGCTCGGCGTTTCGACCTGATCTGGGTTTGCCACGGAGGCGGGGTGGCCTTTGCCTCATTCGTCTTACCCCCGTTTGCCGGGCCCCGCGCCCACCCGGCGCGATGGTAATCCCACCTCAATCATCATGCTCCCGTCCTCCGTCTCTCGTCGCCAGTTCTTGAAGTACTCCGCCTTGGCCGCGGCTCCGCTCATCCTGCCCGGACGCGTCTGGGCCCAGGCCAGCGCGCCCGGCCGGCGCCTGACGCTGGGCTGCATCGGCATGGGCAAAATGATGCAATCCCATCTGGGCGCCTTCCTGCGGCGCGACGATGTTGAGGTGGTTGCCGTCTGCGACGTGGACACCACCCGGCGCGAAGACGCACGGGATCGGGTGCAGAAGGCCTACAGCGAGGCGGCCGGCACCACGTATCGCGGCGTCACGGTCCACAACGATTTCCGGGAGGTCATTGCCCGCTCCGATATCGACGCGGTGGTCATCGCCACCCCCGACCACTGGCATGCCTACATTGCGATCGCCGCGGTTAATGCCGGGAAGGACGTCTACTGCGAGAAGCCGCTCACCTACAACATTCGCGAGGCGGTCGAGTTGATGAAGGCGGTGCGGCGGACCAACCGGGTGCTTCAGACTGGCTCGCAACAGCGATCGCAGAAGGAGTTTCGTGTGGCTGCGGAGCTGGTGCGAAACGGCGTGATCGGACGCCTCACGGCCGTGCACGTTTCCTTTGGCGACCCGGCGTCGCGGTACGACAAGCCGGCGGAGCCGTTGGAGCCCGGTCTCGACTGGGATCTCTGGTGCGGTCCGGGTCCGTTGGTGGACTACAATCCGTTCCTTGCGCCCCGCGGGGTGCATTCCCACTTTCCCAAGTGGCGCGACACCTGGGAGTTTGGCGGCGGCATGATCACGGACTGGGGCGCTCATCACATCGACATCGCCCAATGGGCATTGGATGCGGACGCCAGCGGGCCGGTCGAGGTGCGTGCGCCGGACGGGTGGGAGACGGCGAAACGCGGTGCGCAGCTCGTCTACCGCAACGGGGTCGTGCTCTCACACGTGCGCGGCAAGGGCGTTTCCTTCTATGGCAGCGAGGGCGAGGTCCACGTGAACCGGGGCAAGTTCGAGTTCGTGATGGACGGAAAAACCGTGCACAAATTCTGGGACCGCGAGACGGATCGCGGCACGTCGCTGGATCGCGAGGTCATTCTCACCGAGCGCGAGTTTCTGGCCGATGCGAAGGTGAAACTGACCCAAACCTCGAGTCACTTTCAGGACTTCCTCGATGCGGTGCAGGCGCGCCGCCGCCCGATTTGCGACGTCGAGATCGGTGCGCGCTCGGTCATCGCCTGCCACCTGATGAACTTCGCCTACCATTACGGCGCGAACGCGGGCTGGGATCCGCAACGCAACGCCTTCACCCGGGGCGGCGATCGCAAGTGGTTGACCCGCGAGCGGTACCGCAACGGCTGGAAGGTTTAGCCGGCGAAGCCGGAAATCCCAAACGTCCAAATTCCCAACGGGTTCCAACCGAAAGCAGGCGAATCGCTTATCCATTTCGAGGCCGCCGTTTCTGGGATTTGGATGTTTGAGGTTTGGGATTTCCACCGCGCATCGCGGCGGCATGGGGTTTTTCCTTCATTTTACACCCCTCGGGCCGATGAGGGGAGAGGATGAGTGATACCCTGGCATCACAGACCTTGAGTCGCGTTGCCGCCGCGATGCACGGCGGCCCGGCGGCGTTTCTGCCCGAGATCGTGAAGCTGATCGGCACCCTGTCCGGCAATTCGGTAAACATCTCGGTCAGCGAGCTCTCCGAGGCGATCCAGCAGGACCCCGTGGTGCTTTCCAAGGTGATCGCCGCGGCCAATACCTTCTTCTACAATCCGAACGGCGTGCAGGTCACGACGGTGTCCCAGGCCGTGCACGTGATCGGCTACGAGCGTATCCGCACGCTTTCGATGTCGCTCATGCTGATGAAGCACAGCTCGAGCGGGCAGACCGACGCCCAGCGTCAGGAGGCGGTGGCCCTCGCGCTGACGGCGGGCTGCGTCGCCCAGGCGGCGGCGCGATCCCGCCAGTTGCTCGATCCCGAGCAGGCCTTCGTCTGTGCCGCGCTGCGCAACTTCGGGCGGATCGTGCTCGCGACGTATTTGGCGGAAGACTACCGGGAGGTGCAGGCGGACGCGGACGTGGCGGCGGACGACGACGTGTGGCGGTCGCATTTTGGTCTCACACCGCTGGAACTCGGTCGCGAGCTGCTGAAGGCCTCCGATTTGCCCGAGGAAATCATGTCTGCCCTGCGGGACCTGCCGCCTGCCGCCCTCGCGGTCTTGGACACCGCGCCGAGCACGCAGATGCTCGCGATCGCGGATTTCTCTGCGAAGCTGGCCGCGCTCGCCCTCAAGGGCAGTTTGTCCGCGGCCGAATTCAGCCGCCAGGCCCGGGCGCTGGCCGCGCGCTACCAGCGCTCCCTTCCGGCTCTGGGCGACGAGGTCACCGACCTACTTGCGCAGGCCGAGTCGCAGTACACCGGCTTCGCCCGGACGTATGGCTTGAAGGGCATGGCCAACCAAAGCCTTGTCCGTCTGCGCCAGCGTTGTGCGGGCATCGATCCTTCGGCCAGCATTGCACCGGCGCCGCGGACTGCGGCCGAGTCGGCGAAACCGCCGTTGCCGGCGTCGCCACCCTCGACGCCCCCGCAGGCATCGCGTCCACCTTTGCCGGAGTTCTCGCTTCATCCTCCCGCGCCAATCGTGGCGGGCTTCGACTGGGTCGGCGGGGCGGCCCACGTGGCCGCGTTGCTGCAGCGGCCCGGCGTGTCGCGCGACGAGATTCTGGTGACGATCCTCGCGATCGTGCAGCGTGGCTTGGCTGCCACGGAGGGACTCCTGTTCACCGTGCCACCGGGCGGTCCGGGGCGTCTGACGCATGGACGCGGGGAGGTCTTCGCGGCGCTGAAGGAGAGCGCGGTCATCCGCCCGGAGGAGCGCACAGTGTTCGGCGTGTGTCTGACGCGGCATGAGAACGTGTTCATTCACTGTGCGTCGGACCCGAAAATCGCGCCCTATCTGCCCCCCTGGTGGTCGCGGGCCCACGCGATCGGTTCCTTTGTCCTGCTGCCCCTCGGTGCGCCCAAGGCGACGACCGGGCTCATTTTGGCCGGATGGAAGGATGCCCATCAGATCGTGATCAGCGTCGAATTGAACAAGCTGATCCGTCCGTTGCTGGCCGCGGCGGCAGCGGGCGAGCGACGCCAGCACGCCGCTTGATCCGGGTTCAGGCGGCCGGGCGGCCGCGATAAATAAGCAGGTTATCCCTTGCCCCGTCGGGAAGGCTGCGGTTTCGAGGGGGGCGTGTTTGCGTTCCGCAAACGCGTACCGGACCCCATGGATTACAACCTCGTCGTCGTCGTCGCCTACTTTGCCTTCATGATCCTGATCGGCGTGCTGTTTCAGCGCATGGCCAGCCGGTCGGCCAGCGACTACTTTCGCGGGGGAGGAAAGATGTTGTGGTGGATGGTGGGGGCGTCGGCGTTCATGACGCAGTTCAGCGCCTGGACGTTTACCGGCGCGGCGGGCAAGGCCTACACGGACGGGCTGGTCGTGACCGCGGTGTTCGTGGGCAACTGCGTCGGCTACCTGGCGGCATGGAAATGGTTTGCGGCGCGGATGCGTCAGATCCGGGTGGATACGCCGACGGAGGCGATCCGGCGCCGGTTCGGTGGGGTCAACGAGCAGTTTTTCACCTGGGCAATCATTCCGCTCAGCATCCTGAACGCGGGAGTCTGGCTGAACGGCCTCGCGCTCTTCGTGAGCGCCGTGCTCGGTTTTGACCTCGTGCCGACCATCTATGCGACGGGCATCGCGGTGCTGCTCGTCTCGCTGATCAGCGGGGCCTGGGGAGTGGTCGCGAGCGATTTCGTGCAGGCGCTGGTCGTTGCCGTGGTCTCTGTCGCGTGCGCCATCGTGGCGCTCGTGGTGGTCGGCGGTCCCGGCCCGATGATGGCGAATTACCCCGGCGGCTTCCTCGTTGGGCCCAATATGAATTATCCGCTGCTGATCGCCGGGTCGTTCCTGTTCTTCTTCGTCAAACAGATCCAGAGCATCAACAACCTCCAGGATTCGTACCGGTTCCTGAACGCCAAGGACTCGGCGCAGGCGAGCAAGGGAGCCCTGTTCGCCCTCGTGCTGATGATCGTTGGCGCGATGATCTGGTTTGTTCCGCCGTGGGTGGCGGCCTCGATGATTCCGAACGCCGGAGCCGTGCATGCGGAACTGGGTTCGAAGTCGGCCGACGCCGTTTACCTCGTATTTGCGGAGAAATACATGCCGCTGGGCACGGTGGGCCTGCTCATGGCCGGGTTGTTTGCGGCGACGATGTCGTCGATGGATTCGGCCCTAAATCGCAACGCCGGTATTTTTGTCCGCAGTTTCTACGCCCCGGTCCTGCGCCGGAACGCGGAGCCGTCCGAGCGGGAACTGCTGCGGGCGGGGCAGGCGGTCTCGATCGTGAACGGTCTGCTCATTCTCCTGATGGCGCAGTTTTTCAGTTCGCTCACGGAGCTGAGTCTCTTCGACCTGATGATGAACGTCAGCACGCTCGCCCAGTCCCCCATCCTGGTCCCGCTCTTTTTCGGTATGTTCATCCGGCGGACCCCGGTCTGGGCTCCCTGGGCGACGGTGGTCTTCGGGTTGGTGGTTTCCCTCCTACTGGTGAAGGTCTGGACACCGGAAGCGATCGGCCGGTGGTTCGATGTGACGTGGACGAAGCGGGAGGCGTCCGAGCTGTCGGTCATGTCGAACATCGCGGCGCACCTGTTTCTCACCGGCGGCTTCTTCTGCCTGACCACGCTCTTCTACCGGCGGAAGGACAATGCAACGCAGGCCGCGACGGATGGCTTCTTTGCCGACCTCGAACGGCCGGAGCTGACCGATGCACGACCGACGGAGTCCGACATCCAGCAACGGCACAAGCTGGGCCTCATCGTGACCGCGGCGGGCACAGGCCTGCTGTTGATGCTGGCGATTCCGAACCCGCTGTGGGGACGCCTGCTCTTCCTCGGCTGTGCGGCCGGGGTGACCCTGATCGGCGTGCTGTTGCTGCGCTCAGCGCGGGTGCGCTGACGCCCCTGCCTTACTTCTTCAGCACCCGATCGGCGTAGGCGAGGTACTGGCTCCAGTCGTAGGCGGTGATGTCGTGCACCCCGGTGCGCACGTGGTAGGCGAGGCCGTCCCCGTGGACCGGCGTGTCCACCGGCGGCTGGTCCGCCAGGCCGAGGCCTTTCTTGCCCCACAAGGCGTAGACCGGCTCGGCCTCTTTCGCACCGAGAAACTCACCGCGGGGGTCGGCCCACTTGTCGCCCTCGGCGCTTGCGACGTAGACGGGGCGGGGCGCGATCAACGCGATCAACTGGTGCTGATCGACGGGCAGCGCGCTTTCGCGGTCGTTGTAGCGACGGAAATTTCGGGCGAACCAATAAGGGAAGCTGGTGTTGATGCGCTTTACCGTTTCGCCGTAGTTGCGCCGGCTCAGCGCGGCGCCGCCGCAGCCGGACTCGTTGGAGATGACGAGGGCGAAGCGCTCGTCCTGCGCTCCTGCCCAAAGCGCGGCCTTGCCGAGTCGCGAATGGCCATGGACGGCGACACGCCGGGCATCGATGTCGGCATCGTGCTCGAGGTAGTCGAGTGCGCGGCTCAGGCCCCATGCCCAGATGCCGATGGCGCCCCAGGCGTCGGGTGCGCGTTCTTCGGTCCCGCCGGTCTTGAACAGCGCGGCGACGTCGGCGGACAAGCCCTCGGGACGGTCTTCGCACAGGTCGCCGCAGTAGATCGTCGCGGTGGCGTAGCCGCGGGCGATCACCTCTTCGATTTGCCACCGGCTCGCGTGGCTGCCGCGGGACTTCTCGGTGGCGCGATGGTTGACGGTCGCGTGTTCCGCACTGTTGCGCATCCAGGCGGTGGACAGGGTGATCCCAGGATCGGCATGCACGGAGTGGTTGCCATAGAAGCTCAGGCCAAGAAACGCCGGTACCGGCTTCGGCGCGGCTGCCGGCACATAGAGCAGGAGATGCATCTTCGGTCCCGCCGTGCCGGCGCTGAACCACACCGTGATCTCCTTGCGCACTGCCTTGCCGCCGAGGGCCGCACGGTCTTCGGAGGTCACTGCCCAATGCATGCCCGCGGGTCGGCCGGCCGGGGTGCGTCCGTAGACCTCGCGGGCAAAGTGCTCGAGCAACTCGGGACGGCGCAGCCGGGTCCACGCCGCGGTGTCGCGTACGGGGGTGCCGTCATTCAGGGTGAGAGCGTCGGGCAGGGTGTAGCTCCCCACCTTCGATTCGTCGTAGTTGAATCCGGCCGGCTGGCCTTCGAGGGAAACCGCGCTGTGCATGGCGAGAAGCAGGAGTAGGGCAACGAGGCGAAAGGGCATGGATCCAAGCGTAGCGATGCGGAGAGGGGAGCCAATGGAGAAAACCGCCGGAGAGCGGGACCGGGCGGCGAACCGGCTCAGGGGCCTTCGAGGATCAACCGAATCGAATCGAGCCGCAACCGGGCCTGCGCAATGGCAGTCTCGGTGTGCGCCTGCTTTTGGCCGGCCAGCGAGATTTCCTCGGGGCGTACATGGGGATTGATCGTGCTGAGATCGACCAGGCGTTGCACTTCGGCCCGCAGGAGGGCTGAGGCCGTCTGGGCCGCATCGGCGCGGAGGCGGATCGCCCGGGCTTCGGCGAGATCCTGTGCGCCGTCGAGCATGGCTTTCAACACGGCGGCGTTGAAACCGGGGCGCTCAAGAAACCGGTGCAGGTCACCGTCGGTTGCATCGTTCGTGATGCCGGCGGCAGAGTATTCCTCCGTTAGGTCCCGTCCCCGCACATCCACCAGCACGCGAATCGGCGTCGCGGCCAGAAACCGGTCCACATGCCAGCGCGCATCGGCCACGGTTTCGAGGATGAAGACGGTTTCGAGCATCAGGTTGGGCGTCGGACCGCGCAGGTGGACAAAGGCGGTGCTGCCCGCCGGGCTGTCGATCAGCAGGTCGACCGCGTCCTCCATCAGCGCGTGATCCGGGGAGAGGAAGCGGATGTCTTCGCGGGCGATGGCACGGCTGCGGTTGAAGGTGGCCAGCATGCCGTCGGCCGGCAGCGACGGGAACGGGTCGACGAAAGCATGGCTTGGATCGAGGAACAGGTCGCCGTCCTCGTGCTCCTTGACCCGCACTCCGAAGTGATCGAGCAACTCGAGCAGGAATCGCCGGGGAAACGGGTCGGCGTCGGCGGCTTTGACCCGCGCCAGCACCTGGCCGGCGACGACCGGGTAAAACGAATTGAGCTCCAGCAGCCGATCCCGTCCCTGCTGCATCCGGGCCTGCAGCTCGGCGCGGAAGGCCTGGGTCTCGGCGATCAGGCGGGCAAGGGCCTCCGCCCGCGCGACGGCGGTGTGGGGCCGTGCGTCGCAGGCGAGGGTAAGGAGGCGTTCGCGGAAGGCGGCCTGGTAGTCGTTGCCGCCGTGCAGCGGATGTTCAAAGGCATCGAGGCCCTCATGGTACCAGGCGGCGACGGCGGCGAGGGCCGTGCCGGCAATCACCGGAACGTGGAGCTCAATGGCGTGCGTCTGCCCGATGCGATCGAGCCGGCCGATTCGTTGTTCGAGCAGCCCGGGGTTAAGCGGCAGATCAAAGAGCACGAGATGGTGGGCAAACTGGAAGTTGCGCCCCTCGCTGCCGATCTCCGAGCAGAGCAGGAGCTGGGCGCCGTCGGCCTCGGCAAACCAGGCGGCCTGGCGGTCGCGTTGCACCAGAGGCAGGCCTTCGTGAAAGACACCGACACTGAGGTTGGTGCGCTCCTTCAACGCGGCCTCGAGGGCGAGGACCTTGCGATGGGTTCGGCAAATGAGCAGGACCTTGGCCGGCCGGACCTGCTCGAGGAACCCAATCAGCCAGACGAGACGCGGATCGTCGCGGAAAGCGTAACGCACGCTATCTGCCGCCCCGGTTTCCTCCGCTTCGAGTTCGCGGGCGATGCGGGCGGTCAGAGCTGGCTGATCTGAGACCAGCTCCACCGGACGGTACCGGCGCTGGGGAAAACCCGTCATGGCGGCACGGGTGTTGCGAAAAATGACCCGGCCGGGTCCGTGTTGGTCGAGCAGGATGCGCAGCAAAGCTTCGTGGGCCCCGCTACGGCCGGCGGACAAGGCTGCGAGCAGCGACTCTAGCCGTTGGGGGGCGCGTTGGAACAGGTGCTGCAGCACCGTACGGTCGGTGTCGTCGAGGGTACGCTTTGCGACAAACTTGTCGGCCACGACCGCGACCCGACCGTAGCCATCGGCTTCGCGGCGGAACGCCTCGAAATCGTCGAAGCGTGCCGGATCGAGCAAGCGCAGGCGGGCAAAATGGCCTTCGAGTCCGAGCTGCGTGGGCGTGGCCGTGAGCAACAGCAGCCCCGGAGTCGCACGCGCGAGACGCTCCACCAGCAGGTAGTCCGGACTCGCGGAGGCCGGGCTCCACGTCAGGTGGTGTGCCTCGTCCACAATCACGATATCCCAGCCTGCCTCGACGGCCTGGTCGGCCCGGGTCGGGTTTGCGGCAAGAAAGGAGACGCTCGCGAGCGCCAGCTGTGTGGCGTGAAACGGATTGCGGCCGGGGTCACTGGCCTCGACGGCGAGGCAGCGGTCTTCGTCGTAGATGCTGAACCACAAATTGAAGCGGCGCAGCAGTTCGACAAACCACTGGTGCGTCAGGGACTCCGGCACGAGCACGAGGGCGCGCGCGACCTGACCCACGGCCAGCAGGCGTTGGAGGATGAGGCAGGCCTCGATGGTTTTGCCGAGTCCGACCTCATCGGCCAGCAGCACGCGCGGACTTTGGCGTCCCGCGACTTCGTGAAGGATGTAGAATTGATGCGGGATCAGATCGATGCGGCCGCCGAGAAAACCGCGGACGTCCGATTGGCGAAATTTTGTGCGGGCCTCGAGTGCCCGCAGGCGGAGGGCGAAGACCTCACCGGGGTCAGCCTGGCCGGCGAGGAAGCGTTCCGAGGGCAGGCTTACGCCGGCCAGTCCCGAAACCTCGTCTTCCCGCACCCGCTCGCCCGCGCCGTGGTACACGAGCAGGCCGCCGTGTTCCTCGACTACCTCGATGGTGAACGGCGCGCCGTTGCGGCGCCGGATCGTTTCGCCGGTGCGGAACACCACGCGTTTGAGCACACCGGTGCCGCGCGCGTAGAGGCGGGTTTCGCCCGTGGCCGGGAACTGCACTTCGATCCGGCCGCCCTCAAGACGAGCCACCACGCCGAGCCCCAGTTCGGGTTCGCGTTCGCTCAGGCAGCGTTGGCCAATGACATCCAGAGACATGCGGGGAAGAAAGACGCGTGAAAGGCGGCCTTCCAAGGGATTTTCCGGGGGGAATTCCCTGCGTAGTGCGGTCAAAAACCTTTAAGTCTAGGGGCAGAAAAGCATCTCGTCTCGCGACTGCAGGTCAGACGCAGAAACTCCCATTCAGCGCGCGTTTCACGACGCGCTTCTCGCCATGGACGAATCGTTTCTCATCACGATCTCAGGTTGCAGCCTCCTAGCCGGTGCGCTGCTCGTTTGGCTGGCGACCCGGCCCTCGTATCGAGTGCGGGTGACGCCGTTGCCGATGCGCGTTGGCCATTATGACCGCGCGGATGCAACCGTCATCATCGAGCGCAAGCGGCGCCTCGCGTTTCGTTGGTCTCCCGTAGGAGGCACGTTCATCGTCGCCAAGGGCGCCGAGGGGCGGGTCGCAGTTTGTCCCACGCTTGGGTCATCGGCGGCCGACGAAACCGGGTTTGCGCTGGAGCTGACCGGCCTCGAGCCCGGCGCGGATCGCGTCCGCATCTCCGCAACGCCAGCCGGAGCCACCTCGGCCCTGGTGACCGACGTGCCGGTGACGGTGACACCGGATGAGCGAGGCACGCGTCGCATCCGCGATACCGCGGCGGTGTTGACGCGGGCAACGCAGCCCTGACTCCCCCGAACCGATCGGTTCAGCGCAGGCGTATTCCTGTTCGCACCGCCACGACCATGGCGAGGGCGCAGACGATCAGCGGCCCGGCTGCGCCGCCGCCTCCTCCTCCGCCGGTTCCGCCGGCACTCGGTGGTGACGAGGTGGGCGGCGGTGGCGTTGGCGCATCGGTGACCGTGACCGTGGCGGCGCGACTTGTGGCCGAGCCGCGCGCATTGGACACGTTGGCGCGGTAGACACCGGCCTCAGCTTTGGTCACGCCAGACAGGACCAGCGTGGAACTGAAGGCGTCTTCGAGGACGGTTTCGCCGCGGGCCCAGCGGTAGACGAGGGCATTTCCGGAGGCTTCGACGGACAGCGTCAGATTCCCGCCGACCGTTACCGTCGCGTCTGCCGGCTGGACCGTGATGACGGGAGGGCTGTCGGCCGTGCTGGAGGCGGCGACGGACGCGGCCTGCTCCGCGATGAAGCGCGCGTTGTGCGCGGCGCGCGGTTGATCGACCGGAACGCCGATCGGCATGTCGAACACCATCACGTCCGGGTTCGAGAAATAGGGGATGCGAACGCCATTGACGGCCATGATCGTCGCGTAGGGTCGAGGCGTACCGCCGACATCGCGGGTGATGGTGTGTCCGTATTGGTACCTGCCATCGCCGTTTACCCCCGGCCGCACCGGATCGTCGCGATCGTGGCGGCAGCCGAAGTTGTGTGCGAGTTCGTGAACGACGGTGTAGTATGACAGTACCGAAGTGGCCCGGACGCCGCTGGACGACGTGGGATACGGATAGGACACCGCACTGTGGTGCAGGGGCCCGGTGATCCAGGCGACCCCGACGCCGCCGCGCTTCACACCGCCGGCAAGCAACACCACCTGGTCGGCCTGTCGGGAGCTCTGCTGCTGACGCACAAAGTCTCCGAGGATCCCCGACGTGCGCATGGGGATCAGGTCGTTGTCGCCGAGATTCTCCCCGAAGGAATAGCTAGGCGTCGGCGCGCTGCCGAGGTAGCGCCAGCGAAACGCAGAGACTTGCGAGTTGGTCAGGACCATGTTGCCCGAGGCGATGTAGCGGGCGCAGTCCAGGTCGATCATCGCGGCATCGTTGTCGCGATCGGCCAGGGCCTGCGGGTTGTAGAGGAACAGCACATCGACCACGGTCGAGCCGTCAGCTGCCGACACCGGCGCAGAGACCGATACGGAATCCGGTTTGAGATCGTCGGCGATCAGAACGTCCGGATTCTCGCAGAGAAAGTCTGACTCCGGAGCTTCGACGACCTTGGACTCGGCGCGGTCGACGGTGATCTGGTACTCGACCCCGGCGAATACGGCGGTGGCGGTCCAGCGATCGGCAGAATTGGCTGCCGTGACCAGGAACGCACCTGACTCCGGCTCCTGTTCCAGCACGGCCGACAAGACCGTGCGCTGGGCGTCGCGCTCGACGGTGACGACACGGTAGGTGGCGGGCAGGTCGGGCGCTAGCTGCACAGTGATGCGCTCGGGCGTGTACGTGCGCCAGTCATCCACCTGCGTGGTGACGTGAGGCAGCACGCGCTGGACATGGTCGGGGGCCGGCCGGGGTGGAATGGCGGCTGCGTCCGGCGCCACGTCGGAAACGGGTGGCAGGGCTTGGGGCGTAGGTGCGAGCGAGGTCGGCGGGCGAGGCTCGGGCGCTGACGTGCGGGAGGACCGCACCCCAACCATGACGAGGGCGAACGCAACAAGGACGGCGGCAATCAGACCGGGACGGAACGTGTGCATGGAGAAGCGGAGTTAAGGCACCCTCGGTACGGCCGAAAGCTGCGGCGTAATTGAAATGCGATTAGCCGCCGCTCTTCGCAAGCGGTTTTCGATCGTGTGGAGCGGGGTAGTTTGCGGTGGTCTTGCCGTGGCGGCCGCGCATGCTCGCGACTGCTTCGGTTCACCCCAATCCCCTCCCCATGTCCTTTACCCGCAGGCAATGGCTTGCGACGGCGGCTGCCGCCTCGACTGGCCTCCTTTCCCACCGTGCACCCGCGGCTGCCGTGCTTCCTGCGGCGGCACGGGAACATCGTTCACTGAAGATCACGGCGGTGCGCATCACCCCCGTGGCTCTGCCCGATCCTCCGATCCTGTACGCGGGCGGAGCGCACGGCCCGTATTTTCTCCGCAACCTGGTCGAGATCGAGACCAACGCGGGCCTTGTCGGCATCAGCGAGACGCGCGGCGGCGAGACCTTGACCCGCGCGCTCGAAGCCGCGGCGCCGTCTCTGGTCGGGCAGAGCCCCTTTGCCTTCCGGGCCTTCGAGGCCGCGTTGATGAAGGCGTCGCCGGCGGCCTACGCCGGCATCGAGCTCGCGTGCCTGGATCTGATCGGGCGCCTCACCGGGCTGCGGTTGTGCGAACTGCTCGGCGGCCCGGTCCGCGACCGGGTCGAGTTTTGTTCGTATTTGTTTTTCCGTTACGCCGCGGACCATCCTGCGGTGCTCGATGATCCGCAGCTGGTGGACGCGCGCGTCCGGGGCGAAAACGCCCTCGACCCCTGGGGCGAGGTGCTCACCCCGGAGGCCATGGCCGAGATGGCGTGGCAGTTCAGGCAGAAATGGGGCTTCCGTTTCCACAAGCTCAAGGCGGGTGTACTCACCCCCGAGGCGGAGATCGAAACCCTGCAGGCGATGAATGCGCGCTTCGGGGGCGTCGAGCCCCTGCGCATCGATCCGAATGCCTGCTGGTCGGTCGACACCGCGGTGCGGGTCGCGGACCGACTGCGCGATCTGCCGCTTGATTACTACGAAGACCCCGTCAGCGGCCAGGAAGCGATGGGCGAAGTCAGGCGGCGAACCGGGCTCAAGATGAGCACCAACATGTGCGTGACGCGGATGAGCCATCTACCCGACGCCGTCCGCCACCAGCCGGTCGACATCGTGCTGGCCGACCATCACAGCTTCGGCGGACTGACCACCTGCCAGGCGCTGGGTACGTTTGCGGACGCCATGGGTTGGTCTTTGAGCCAGCATAGCAACAACCACGCTGGCGTCACGATGGCGGCGATGATCCATCTCGGTGCGGTCGTGCCGCAGCTTACCTATGCGAGCGACACGCACTACGTCTGGCTCCCGGAGGGGCATGACCTGATCGTCGGCCCGAATCTTCCGATCAAGGACGGGCACATGCGCGTGCCGGATGGACCCGGCCTGGGCGTGGACCTCGACCCGGCCAAGGTGGCCGTGGCGCACGAACGCTACCTGCGCTCGGGCATGCGCCGCCGGATCGACGCGGAAAAGATGCTGCGGTTCGACCCGAATTGGAAACGCCCGCGCTACTAGCCGCAAAGGCCGATGATTGTCGGTAGGCTTTCAAAAAACGCGTGAAAGCCTTGGGCGGGAACCGGTCATGGTCGCGCTCCGCGCGGGGCCGGTTCAGGCTGCGCACACTCAAAACCGAGTCGCCATGAAGACCGCCGTTCCCGTTGTGTTCGATCCCGCGTCGCTGCCGTCTCCGCCTGCGATCGTGATGCGCATGGTGCGCCTGATGGCCGACCCGTCGACGCACTTGCACGACGTCTTGGACCTGCTGAGGACCGACGCCGCCCTCTCCGCCCAGACGCTCGCGGCCTGCAACTGTGTGGTCAATCATCGCGGCCACACCGTGAATTCGCTCGAGGCTGCAGTGGTCCGACTCGGCTACACGGAACTCAACCGCATCGTGTGCGCCACGGCGTTTCGCTACGTGTTCGATGCCAAGACGCCGCTCTATACGGAGTCGGCCGACATCCTCTGGCACCGGTCCGTGTATGCGGCGGTGGCGATGGAGGAGCTCACCGACGATCCCGCGGAAAAAGACGAAGGCTACCTTGCGGGTCTGCTTCACCTCGCGGGCGTCTTTCTGGTTTCGAAACTGTATCCGCACGAGGGCGCACCGCTGATCGAAGCCAATGCCCTGGTGCGCGGAGGCGAAGACGAGCTGGCCCTCCTCGGGCAACGGAGCGGCGAAATCGGCGCCCAAGCGCTGGCCGCCTGGGGGTTGCCACAGCGGGTCTGCGAAGCGGTGCGCTGGCATCACGAGCCCGCGTCGGCGGGCGAGGCCGCCGGCATGGCGCAGCGCCTCCATACGGCTGCGCTGTTGGCGGTGACGGCTACGGCGCGGCGCGGGTGCCCGCATGCGGTGATGATGACACGGTGCTTCACGGATCCGAAGGATCCGCTGCACACGGTCGCGACCCGCGCCGGGGTCCGCGCGCGCGTGCTGGCGCGCTGAGGTCTACGCGCGCCCTGCGACGGGCGAGGCGAACTGCGGGTGGCCTTCGATCCGGGCGATAAACGACGACCGCCCGGTGTCGGAGAGACCGGCCGGCGCTTGGGCTGTGCTGCGTCGCCAACGGGCCAGCCAGTGGTGGTCCAGCAAGGCGGGCGGTGACGGGTGGCGTTGGGCCGCGTCGAAGCCGGTGAATGCCACGGTCGTGTCGGCCTTGGGGCCGGTGCCCACGCCGGCGGCCACCCAAAACCCGGCGTGAAGCAGGGCGGCTCGCACGGAGGTGGCGTTCGAGTACGTGTACAGGTCCGTCAGGCCTCCGCCGCAGGCCTGCGCCAGCGCGGCAAAGCAATCCGGAGTCCACAGGGCTCCATCGACCTTCGGCGAAAACGGATCGTAGAAGATGAGATCCGGGCGATGGGCCACGCGCTCGAGCTGCGTCCGGAAATCACCGGTAACCAGTTCCCATTCCAGCCGGCCGGAGGGATGCGTCCACCGTCCGGTGGCGAGCAGAGTGGCCGGAGCAGCGTGGCGCAGGTGGGGAAAGTGCGAGGCGTGGCGCACGGCGAGTGCAAGCGGATCGAGGTCGATCTCGAAACTGATCAGACGCAGCGGGCGGGCGTGGGCGCCCGCGCGCTCGTGACAGGCGAGGGCGGCCATCGCGTTGGTGGCGGCGCCCAGGCCGACGTCCCAAATCACCAGCGGAGCCTCGGACGTCGCGTCGACCAAACGGGTCGCGAGGGCGGATTGACGGATGTACAGGCGCTCGGCTTCGTCCTCGGGGCGGTTCACCGAGTGCATGATCTCGCCCGAGCTGAGTTGCCGGATGCTGGCAAAGCCCTCCGGAGACGTATGGACCTCGTAGTCGCCGCGGCGGGGCGACCGACGGATGCGGGCCGGTGCCGGCGGTCGGTCGGGATTGTCCTCGTCGCTGCGTTGCAGCTCGGGCCGCCGGGCGGCGTAGAACGCCGCGAAGTCGCCCCGCACGATGCTCGCGCGCATCTCGCGCATCAGGCGGTGATAGAACGTCAGGTTGTGCGTGCTGAGCAGATGCCACCCGAGCGTCTCGTCCGCCTTGGTGAGGTGGTGCAGGTAGGCCCGGCTGTAGTGGCGGCAGGCTTCGCAGGTGCAGTCAGGGTCGAGCGGTTCCTCGGAGAATTTGTAGACAGACCGCCTCAGCTGCAGTTTGCCCCGGGACGTGAACGCGGTGCCGCGCCGGGCGAGTTGCGAGGGAATGATGCAGTCGAACATATCGACCCCGCGGTGCACCGCCTCGAGCAGGTCGATTGGCGTACCGACGCCCATGAGGTAGCGGGGACGGTTGGCGGGGAGTTCGTCGGTGACGAGGTCGGTGAAGCGGTAACGCTCCTCGTGGGTCTCCCCCACGGCGAGGCCGCCGATCGCCAGGCCGTCGAAGGGCAGATCGCGAAGAAACGCCGCACTGCGACGGCGCAGGTCCGCATGGCAGGCGCCCTGAACGATTCCGAACAGGGCCTGGGGCGAGTCACCCCGGGCGCGCAACGAGCGCTCGGCCCAGCGGTGGGTGAGTAGCATGGCGGCCTCGGCTTCGGCGTGCGGTGCGGTGGAGGGGATGCACTGGTCGAGCGCCATCATGATGTCGCTTCCGATCGTGCGCTGCATCGCGAGGCTGGATTCCGGCGAGAGCAGATGGGTGGTGCCGTCGACGTAGCTTTGGAACTGCGCGCCCTCTTCACGCATGGCGCGGGATCCGGGCAGCGAGAAGATCTGAAAGCCGCCGGAGTCGGTCAGGACGGGCCCGTCCCACCGCATGAACCGGTGGATGCCACCGAACTTCTCGAACACCGCCGGCCCTGGCCGCAGCAGCAGATGGTAGGTGTTGGCCAGCAGAACCCGGCTGCCGCTGGCCTTCAAGGACTCGACGGTCTGGGCCTTGACGGTGGCCTGGGTGCCCACCGGCATGAAGACCGGGGTCTCGACCGTGCCATGCCGGGTCTCAAACCGGGTGGCGCGCGCCTTGGTACCGGGAGAGGTGGCTTCGAGCGTGAAGTTCAGACGTGACATGGACGGCAGCGAGTAGGAGGGCCTTTCCCGGTCCGGTTCAATCGGCAAAGCCAGTGGACAGAACGGGAAACGTGGTTAGCGTCCGGTTTCTCTCCCGGTTCGGGAGCGGAAAGTTCAACCCAACCCTCACCTCATCATGAAGAAGTTCCTCTCCACTGTTCTTGTCACCTGCCTGCTGGCGTTTGGCGTCGCCTCGGCCTCCGCGGCGGACACGGCCCCGAAGTCGGTCATTCACGTCGTTACCGTTTCCTGGAAGGCCGACGCCACGCCGGCCCAGATTCAGGCCGCCGTCGACGGCGTCAAAGCCCTCCCCGCCAGCTATCCGGGCATCACCCGCGTGTGGGTGAAGACCATCAAGGCTCAGGGCAACCGCACCGCCGCCTTGGTGATGGAGTTCAAGGACGAGCAGGCCCTCAAGGACTATGCCGGCAGCGCCGCGCAAAAGAAGTGGTACGAGTCGTACCTGCCGGTGCGCGAGGCCAGCACCACGTTCGACATCACGAACTGAGCGGTCAGCATTCCGTCCGAACTTTCAATTCGCCGTCCTATGTCGGGACGGCGAATTTTTTTAAGGAGCGGCGGCACTCTTGCCGCCGGGTTGAACGTCGGGGGAGGATCGTTAGGGAGATGGAGGCGGCCGACCCGGCCGCCGCGACTCGGCATCCCAACCGGCGGCAAGAGTGCCGCCGCTCCTTCCGAGCCAGACCTTGTCACTCAGACCAGCGGGAACAGCGCGGCGGCGATCATGACGAAGACGAAGCCCGACAGGCCCATCAGCGCGAGCATGACCGAGAAGCCGCGCAAGGTATCCGTTTCCTTGAGACCGCTCATCTTGCAGACGACCCAGAAGCCGCTGTCGTTCATCCACGGAATCAACTTGGAACCGCAGCCGATCACGAGGGCGAGGTAGAGGGGATTGAAGCCGAGGGTGGTGGCGTCACCGAAGCCGCTCAGGATGCCCACGCTCGTCACCATCGCGACCGTGGCCGAGCCCTGGGCGATGCGGACCAAGGCGGTGACAAAGAAAGCCAGTGGTATGACCGAGAGACGGTAGGCCTCGGCCAGGCCTTGGATGCGCGGGCCGACGCCCGTTTCCTGCAGCACACCGCCGAAGATGCCTCCGGCGGCCGTGACGAGGATGATGGTGCCGGCGTCGGACAAGGCGGCCTGGATTTGGCTGCGGGTCGCGCCGTAGTCCGCCTGTCGTTTCCAGGCCATGGTGGCGAGGGCGATGACCGCGGCCACGGTGAGGGCGATGTTGGGATGGCCGGCCTGGCGCAGGAATTCGCCCAGTCCGGTCTTCGCGAACTCCGCCGGCAGGCTGGTGTTCCCGGCGATGAGGAGGACCGGCACGACGATCGGCATCAAAGCGAGCCACAGCGGAGGCAACTCATGGTCGGCGCGCCGACTGGTTTCGGCGGATGATTCGCCGGCGATCGGCGGGACGCCGCGGGGCCAGCGCAGGTTGGCCCACCAGGCGTAGGTCAGGCCTACCGCGGTCGTGGCAATGCCGAGCAGGATGCCGCCGATCATCATGTGGCCGATGTCGACCTTGAGCGCGTTGGCCGCGAAGAGCGGACCGGGTGTCGGCGGCACGAGCGAGTGCGTCATCGTCGTGCCGGCGGCGATGCATAGCACGTAACGGAAATAGTCCTTCCCGGTGCGCAACGCCATGGCGCGAGCGAGGGGGATCAGCAGCAGGAACACCGTGTCGAAGAAGATGGGAATCCCGAGCACGAAGCCGCTGACGCCAAAGACGAGCGGCGCGCGCGCCTCCCCGAAGAGATTGAGGGCGGAGCGGACGATGCGCTCCGCGCCGCCGCTGGCCATGAGGCTGACACCGACGATCGAAGCCATGGCGATGAGCAGGCCCAGTTGGGTGCAGGTGTTGCCAAACTTCGTCGCCAACCGCGTGCCCAGGGCTTCATTGGCCCGGGCGGCCGCCACGGCCGGGGTGGCCCCCTGAGCCAGCGCGTGACGTTCGATGTTCTCGGGCGGCGTGAGAGCGGCGACGGCGAGTCCCCCGGCAAACAGGGCAATGAAGGCGTTCAGGCGCAGCCAGACGATGCCGGCGATGACAATGGTCATGCCGATGAACAGCAGAATGAAGGGGTCCATGGGGATGATGGACGCCGCCAGGGAGTGGGGCGCGGCGAACAGGCCACACCGCAACCCAGACCTGCCCCCAGGGCAACCCCGGAGACGTTTACGTCGTTGGAACGGCGGCAGCGTGTGCCGCCGCCGGCCCGAAACGGACGCTCAACGGGCGAACATCGGGTTGTTGCGGTTGCCGCCGGCGAGGATGAAGGCGATCAGGTCGCGCACCTCGTCCGGATTCAGGCCGTTGATCAGTCCGGACGGCATGAGCGAATTCGGGTAGGGACGCTGCTGCTTGATGTCGGCCTCGCGCACCAGCGTCAGGTCCCGGGGCATGAAGAGATTGGCCGACACAAACAGTTCGCCGCCTTCGTCGAACACCGGATACCCGACGACGATGGAGCCGTCCTTCATCTCATACTGGGTGGCGAGGTAGGTCTCGTTGATGCTGTCCGTGGGATGAATGATCGACATCAGCAGGTCGCGTTCGGTGTAGCGTGACCCGGCCTGGGTGAGATTGGGGCCGGTGGCATTGACGCCGAGGTTGCCGAGGCGGTGGCAGGCGATGCAGGACGCGGCGGCGTACATGGCGCGGCCCCGTTCGAAGTTACGGCCGGTGAGCTGGCCGCGCACGAGCTCGACGGCCTCGTCAATCGTGTACTCGCGTCCGGGTCCCGCGGGCGGCGTGACGTCGGCGAACGGGTTGTCGAACGGACGCTCGGAGAGGTCGGCCAGCCGCTGACGTTCGGCCGGGTCGGTGATGGCCGCGAGCGCGATGGTGCGGATGTTGTCGATGAAGCCGGGGAAACTGAGGCCGCCCATCCAGCCGTGGGTGGTCTTGAACCAGGAGAAGAACGCGGTGCGCAGCTCGGGCGTCCAGCCGGCCCGGGCCGAGCGGAGGGCATAGGCGTAGGCAATCTGCTGGCGGTCGGGACGATTGCGCTGCATCGCGGCCACGGAGGAGCCGTAGCGATCGTTGCGGGCGAGGAGAGTGTCGGCGGCGACGTCGAGCGAACCCGGGTCCTCGGCAACCTTCAGCAGCGGCACGGCCTTTGCCACCACAGTGGGTGAATCGGCATGGATCAGCAGGTTGGCGAGTTCGCGGCTGATGAACGGATTTGCGTGGGGAAAGTGGCGGTCGAGGCGGGCGACGGCCACGGCCTTGGTGGCGGCATCAGCCGGGCCCATCCGGGTGAACGCCAGCTGCCAGGCGCGCACGAGTTGGATCTGCAAATCGTGATCGAGCGCACCGAAGTCGATCCGTCCCAGCGCTTCGACCAGCCGGGGCAACAGGTCCGGATTGCCAACACGGGCGAGGGCGATGAGGGCTTCAATCGCCGCCTGCGGCTGGGTTTCGTCGAAGGCACGGGCCATCCAGAATTCGGCGGGTTGGCGTTCGAGCACGGCGCGGGCGGCCCAGCGGACAAAACGATCGCGGGACGCCAGGTGGGGCCAGGCCTGGGCAATGGCGCCGGGGCCGGCGTCGTCGGCGTGCAGGGCCTCGAGTTGCCGGCGCAGGCGCGCTTCCGGTGTCGGTGCGGGATAGGCCGCAGGGGCGGTGCTCTCGGTGCCCGTGTAGGTCACCCGGTAGAGGGCCGACTCACCACGGCGTCCACCCACGGCAAAATACATCGCGCCGTCGGCGGGGTTGATCAGCACATCGGTCAGCGGGAGCGGGCGACCCCAGACGAACTCCTCAGCCTTGGCCTTGAACGAAGCGCCATCCGGTTCGAGGTGCACGGCGTAGAGCGTGCCGAAGGTCCAGTCGGCGGCGTAGAGGGCGTTCTGGTAGCGGGCAGGGAAGCGTGCGCCGGTGCCCATGGTCGCGCCAGTGGGCGAGCCTGGACCGATGTCGACGACCGCCGGCAGGCTGTCGGCGTAGTAGTCCGGCCAGCGTCCGGCGCCGCTGCGCCAACCGTAGTCGCCGGCGCTTACTACATGGTTGATGCGGGTCGGCATGTACCAAGGCGTGCCCTGGTCCCACTCCATGTCGGAGTCGAAGGTGAAGAGTTCGCCATTCGGATCGAAGGCCACGCGGTAGGAATTACGGAAACCCATCGCAAACAGCTCATGGGTGCGACCGTCGGCGTCGGTGCGGGCGACCCATCCGCCGGGCGCGAGGCGGCCGCGGGCGTGGCCGCGGGCGTCCCACATCCGCGGGATGATGTGATCCTCGCCGTAGGCCTTGGGCAGGCTCTTTTCCAAACCGGGCGGGAGGTCGGTGAAGTTCCCGTTGACGTAGTAGAGCATCTTGCCGTCGGGTCCGAGCACGAGGTCGTGGGTGCCGTGTTCGCCGGAGCCGTCCATTTCCCGCAGGAGTTCGATCTGGTCGAAGGTGTCGTTGCCGTCGGTGTCGCGCAGGCGGTACAGGCCGGATTTGCCTTCGCCGAACTTGTTGGCCGAGCGCTCATTGACCATGGCGTAGAGGCTGCCATGGGCGTAGAGCAGGCCATGGGCTCCGCCGAGGCCCTGTGTATCCAGTTTTTCGATGCTCGGGATGGACGCACCGTCGAGGCCTGGCAGGGCGAACCGGTAGAGGCCGCCATATTGGTCGGAGGCGAGCATCCGGCCCTTGTCGTCCAAGGTGAGCGCGACCCACGAGCCCTGGTCGCCCGAGGGCACGCGATGGATCAGTTCAACCTTGAAGCCCGGCAGCGTGTTGACCGCGGCGGGCAGCGGTTCGGCCCCTTGGCCGAAAAGGGAGGAAGCAAAGCCCAGCAGGGGGAACAGGGCGGTGGAGCAAGCAGGGAGACGGAGCATGGGCTGGGATTTGCGGTGTTGCGGGCAGTCGCAGGTCGAACGTCGCAAGGTCGAAAGTCATCACTGGCCCGAACGAGCGGGCCCCTTAAAAGGGTTGGGCTCCGCGACGCGGAGCCGGTGGTGACGTTTGACTTTGGACGGTTTTCTAAGGCAGTTGCTTGATGCGGATATCCTTGAACTGAATCTTCATCGGCGGTCCGCGGTGGGCCTGCAGGGCAAGAATGCCTTTGGCGGCAGCGTGCTGGGGATCGAGGTCGAAGACTTCGGTGGAGAGGCGGCCGTTGACGTAGTGGCGGAGGTGGTTGCCGATGGCGATGATGGTGTAGTCGACCCATTCGCCGGGCTTGATGCTGGCGAGGACTTCGGCGGGCGGGGTGGTGCTGCCGATCACTTCGACGATGGGCTTCTTGTCGGCGCCTACACCCTTGACGATCGCCTGCTGGCCGGGTTGGGCGAGGATGCCGCGTCCGCGCTCCTCGTAGAAGAGGCCGACGTACCGGCCGGCGGCGTCGAAATCGCCCTGGTAACCCGCCACGATGAACTTCTGCGCGTCCTCAAGCCGGCTGCGGTACTGGATGCCCGCATTGCCGTCCTTGGGGTTCGGGCTCATGAAACGAAAACGGGCGCGCAACTCGAAGTTGGCGATCTCTCCGCCCTTCCAGACGAGGAAGGTGTTATGCTGGAGCGGCGCTTCGGCGGTGTTGATCCCGGTGATGGCGCCGTCCTCGACCGACCAAGTGGTGGCGAGGCCTTCCCAGCCGGAAAGGTCCTTGCCGTTGAAGAGTGATTCAAAGCCGGGTTCGACCGCGCGGGCGGCGGGCAGGAGCAGGGCAAGCGAGAGCAGCAGGGCGGACTTCATGACAGGCAGGGAGGTAAAGGCTGGCGGGACGAGGGGCCGGCGGGTGGCGCCGGGGGAAGGAACGCGGCCGGCAGAAGGGGCTGCCGGCCGCGGAGGAGTGCGGTCAGCGGGCGTTTTCCCACTGGCCGGTGCGGGCCGACTTGAGCACGGCAGCGGTGACGAGGTCGGTCGCCATGCCGTCGCGGAAGGTCGGGGCGGCGGAGGTGCCGGCGTCGAGTCCGGCGATGAAATCCGCCACCTGGTGAGTGAAGGAATGTTCGTAGCCGATCTGCACGCCCGGAATCCACCAGTGCTTCATGTAGGGCTGGTCGCTGTCGCTGATGTGGATGGACCGCCAGCCGCGCACGATGCTCGGGTCGCGGTGGTCGAACCATTGCAGGCGGTGCAGATCGTGCAGGTCCCAGAAGATCGAGGCGTGTTCGCCGTTGATCTCAAAGGTGTAGAGCGCCTTGTGGCCGCGGGCGTAGCGGGTCGCCTCGAAGGTGGCGAGGGAGCCGTTGCTGAAGCGGGCGAGGAAGGCGGAGGCGTCGTCGATGCCGACCTTGGCGACCTGTCCCGTCTCGGCGTGCTTACGCTCCTTCACGAAGGTTTCGGTCATGGCGGTGACCTTGTCGATCGAACCGTTGAGCCAGAGGGCGGTATCGATGCAGTGGGCGAGCAGGTCGCCCGTCACACCGCTGCCCGCGACGTTCACGTCGAGGCGCCAGGTGCCGGGGCCGCCTTGCGGAACTTCGGCGGAAATGGTCCAGTCCTGGAGAAACTTGGCGCGGTAGTGGAAGATCTTCCCAAGTTTGCCCTGGTCGATGAGTTGCTTGGCCAGGGTGACCGCCGGAACGCGGCGGTAGTTGTACCACACCATGTTCGGGACCTTGGCGGCCTCGACGGCGGCGACCATCTTTTCGGCCTCGGGTGGATTCATCGCCAGCGGCTTTTCGCAGAGGATCATCTTACCGGCCTTGGCGGCGGCGATGGCGATCTCCGCATGCACGTTGTTGGGCGCGGCGATGTCGATCAGGTCGATGTCCGGTCGCGCGATGAGTTTCTTCCAATCGGTTTCGATCGACTCATAGCCCCAGTTGTCGGCGAAGGCCTGGGTTTTCGCGGCGTCGCGGCCGCAGACGGCCTTCAGCACCGGCCGGTGGCCCAGTTTGAAGAACTGGTTGACCTGGCGGAATGCGTTGGAGTGAGCCCGGCCCATCAGGCCGTAACCGATCATGCCTACGTTGAGTTTTTTCATGCGAGGTGGTGGGGTTAAAGGGAATCAGGGGCGGTCTCGGCCGGTGAGGAAGAAATAGCCGGGGTAGGTAGCCAACATCTGCCTCAAGGGGAAACCGCCCCTGAAAAGGAGTGAGTAGCGAGTAGCGAGGAGCGAGGAGGCTGGAGGGCGGGGTGAATTACCTCAGCGGACTTCGCGCATCTACGTGGAGGTGGGGCGTTGGAGGTTTACCGCCGCTCAGTCGGCGGCGTACCAGCCGTGGTGTTTGCGGACCTCGATCATGGCGGCGAGGATGTCGTTCCACGTCTGTTGCTGGCTCATAACCGCATTGGGGAACATGCAACCATCCCAGCAGATGTGTTTGATCTTCTTCGTGACCTTGCCCGCCTTGTCGCGCAGCCAGTAGCCGGAGTCGCGGGTGATGTTGAGCTTGCCGCGCGGATCGGTGGCGAGGCAGTGGCGGCCGGTCTTCTCGTGATCGCCGGAGCCGAAGACGGAGCCGTCGTTCTGCGCGACGTGGAAGTCGATCGTCCACGGACGCAGGGCGTCGGTCAACTTGACCATGGCCTTGTGGAACTCGGCCGGCTCGTAGTGATACTTGGCCGGCACGATGCGATGGGCCTCGGCGTTGTAGCCGAGGGTGTAGAGGTGAGTGTGGGACATGTCGGCCTGGAAGCCGACGACCTTCGGCATGTCGACCGCTTCGAGCAGGGTGAGCATGTGTTTCCACGAGTGCATGCCGCCCCAGCAGATCTCACCTTCGGCGGCGAGGCGTTCGCCCTCGCCCTTGGCCACCTTGCCCGCTTCGCGGAAGGTCTGGGCGATGAGCTTGGTCGTTCCCTTCGGATCCTTGTCCCAAGCGGTGACGCTGGTGGCGCTGTCGATGCGGACCACGCCGTACGGACGCACGCCGAGCTCGCGCAACCTCGCGGCGATGCGGACGGCCTTGCGCACATGCGTGACGAAGTTGGCGCGGGCCTTGTCATCACCACCCGCAGAGGCGTCGAACCAGACTGGCGCGACCACCGATCCGACCTTGAAGCCCTTGGCGGCGATCTTGTCGGCGAGCTTCTTGATGCCGTCGTCGGAGATGTCGATGTCGACGTGGGGATTGTAGAGGAACAGATCGACCCCGTCGAACTTGACCCCGTTGACCTCCGCCTTGGCGGTCATGTCCAGCATCGTGTCGAGGTCGATGAACGGTTCCGCACCAGGACTGCCCTTGCCGACGAGGCCGGGCCACATGGCGTTGTGAAGTTTGGGGAAGTTGTTTTCGGGCATGGGATTTCTGGGAGTGAGTAGCGGGTAGCGGGTAGTGAGTAGGACGAAGCCGAATGAAGTTTTTGGGCGAAGCGCGCGGCGGCGGGTAACGGGGTGGCGGCCGGATGCTCGCTCCTCGCTACCCGCTCCTCACTACATCTTCTTGTAGTCTCCGATGGCGGGGGCGTCCGGGTGCACTTCGGGACCGAAGTAGCGAAGGACAACGAGAGGCTCGGTGTCGCTCGTGTTGACGAAGGTGACGCCGGCGCGCGCGGTGTCCTCGGTGCAGAAGACTTCATCCTCGGTCAGGTCGTGGAAGCGGATGAGCTTCGGGCAGTCGAGGGCGAGGTTGTTCATCCGGCCCTTGCCTTGCACGGTGATGAGGCCGTAGGCGCCGCCGTCCTTGATCGTGCAGGTCACGCCCGGCTCGACCGTGAGCTCCTTGGCCGTGAACAGCTGTTCGTCGGCAACCTTGCCGTAGACGATCCAGCGGTCGGTGTAGCCCTCGCCGCACGACCCCTTGACCGGGATCGGCTCGAGGTAGTGGTTGTCCTTGAAGTTCGGATCGGTGTTCTCGTCCCAGTCGAGCTGATCGACGATGAAGTCGAGGTCCTTGTGCTTGGACTTCGGCATATCCTTCACGAGCAGCGACCACGGCACCTCGCGGCCTTCCACGAGGGACTGGTACATGCCGAATACGTCGGAGCCCCATTGCGGCTCATAGGTGCAAAGGGAGCCCGGGGCATGGAGGACGGACGGCGGGATGAGCCAGCCGGTGCCCGGCTTGAGGCGATAGGCGCGCGAGAGATCGAGGATGCCGTTGTCGCCCTTGTTCCAGTTTTCGAGGCATTTCCGGACCTGCTCCTTCGTCGTGCCGGGCTCGAGGCCCATGAAGGTGTAGGGGAAATTGTTGCCCACATTGTTGTGCTGGGGCGGGAAGTAGTACGACTCGGGCTTGCCCTCCTGTCCGACCAGCTTGGCCTGCTTGGCCGACTGGTGCATGTGGTGGGGGATCGGGCCCATGTTATCGAAGAACTTCGAGTAAACGGGCCACTTCTTGTACTTCTTCCAGATGGAGCTGCCGATGAGCGTCGCACCGCACTCGGCGACCGCCTGCTGGAGCGTGAAGCGCTTGCCGGCGTGGACGACGTAGCTGAGGCCCTCGTCGGGCGTACGGTTTTCGTTGGCGGCCGGCGTGGTGGAGGCGAACCAGCGCTCGTCGATGCCACCGCGGTTGAGGCCGAAGGCGTACAGGTCGTCCGGGTGCAGCTTCAGCCGCTTGCCCGGCTGGAGGAAGGAACGCGGCACCCAGCAGGGGGCGAGGCGGAGCAGGCCGCCTGATTCTTCGAGTGCGCCCTCGACGAGGCTGCGCACGTTTTTGCTCACGGTCTTGAGACCTTGGACGGAGGGCATGGGAGGGAAAGGCGGAAGGGCTGAAGGACGGGAAGGGTGAACCGCGGGGCAGGGTCCTTCGTTGGGAGAGGCGGAGTTTAGCGCAAGGGATGGGGTTTCGCTAGAAGGGCCACGCCAAGTTTTGGTCGAAAAACGACCGCCGCATCACGGCGCGACCACCTGCCGGAACACGAAGACCCCGCGTTTGTTGGCGATGACGAGATCGGGGCGTCCATCTGCATTCACGTCGGTGGCGACGAACTGGGTGCCCACGCCCGAGGCGTCGTCAATGCGATGGGGTTCGTACCGGACGGCGTTGCCCTCCCGGATCAGGCGGAACCAGTACAACACGGCCGGCGCATCCGGCTCGGGGTCTCCCTTGGTGCCGTGGGCCCAGGCGCGTTTCCCGGTGACGAGATCGAGCGTGCCGTCGCGATCGACATCCACGAGCACGAGGGCGTGAGGCTGGGAAAATTGAACGCCGCCCAGGCGTTCGGCCGGATCGCGGCTGAGGATGCGGTGTTCCTTCCAGGTGACGGTGCCGTCCGCCGCGGGCGCCGATTGCTCGTACCAGCTCAGGCCGTAGCGATGGCCGTGGATGCTGGTGATGACATCCGTGCGTCCGTCGGCGTTGACGTCGTACGCGAACATTTGGGCGCCACCCTGGCCGAAGTCCGCGGCGTGATGCCGCCAGACCGGGTCGCCCGCGAGCGAAGGAGGTTGTTCCCACCAGCCGGTGGCGGTCAGGACATCGGCGCGGCCATCGCCGTTGAGGTCGCCCACGCCGAGGCCATGGGTGTAACGCTGCCACGGGCCCTCGGGCGTGAAGGTGCGGAACGGCCACCACGGCGCAGTCGGTCGGCCCGGATCGGGCGTCGCCCAGCCGAGCTTCTTGTTGGCGGCAAAGATCAGGTCGCGGCGGCCGTCGCCGTCGAGATCGACCCAGGCCGGGGACTCCGTGCCCACAATCGGGAAGGCGACATGGCGCTCCCAGTCTCCGCCGGCCTTGCCGGGGTTGCGGAACCACAGCGCGTCGCGCCCGGGCCAGCCGATCTGCAGCACATCGGTCCACCCGTCGCCGTCGAAATCGCCCGAGTCCATGATGAACGCGTCCGAGTAACTCTCGATGTCGTAGGCGTGGGGCGCGCGCAGCTCGGTGCGTTTCTTGAACTCGGGTCCGGCGAACCAGTAGGGACCGGCGACGACATCCATGTGTCCATCCCGATTGACGTCGAAGGTGGCGACGCCCTCGGCGAAAAATCGCTCGTCGAGTACCTGTTTCTCGAACCGGACCGGCGTGGCGGCAAACGCGGTGGCGGCAGTTGCGAACGACACAAGGCCGGCGAAGGAGGGCAAGGGACGCATGGGGGAACGGACGGCGGGGTGGGCGCGTGCCCGGGAACCGGGCGGGGACGCAGGGGAACCAAAGCCGTCGCCGCCGGCGAGGCAAGCGCGGCCGAAATCTCAAACGCCAACGGTCCAAACGCCAAAACGAGCGCAATTCCCAGACACGCCCAAAAGCGCCGGCGGCGCGCTGCCAATTGGGATTTGGCCGTTTGGCGTTTGGGATTTACGGCTACGCCGGCTAATTCCCCTGGCCGGCGAAGCGCAGGCGGTAGGCGCGGGGCGTCTCGCCCATCAGGCGGCGAAACTCCTTCGTGAAATGGCTCTGGTCGGCGAACCCGAATTCGCCGGCGATCTCGGCCAACGCCTTGCGGGTGAAGACCAGGGCGCTGCAACTCATGCGCACGCGCAGCTTGCGCACGTAGTCGTGCGGCGAGCACTCGTAGGCGGCGCTGAACTGCCGCTCAAACACACGCACCGACAGACCGCAGGCCTGGGCGAGGTCGGCATTGGTGATGCGGTCGCCGTAGTGCTTGCTGATGTAACGGATCGCCGGACTGAGCGGCGCGCCGGCGGGCGGCGTGGCCTCGTGCTGGCTCAGTGGGCGGGTGACGCCGGCCGTGCCGACGATCTCACCCCGCGCGTCGTGCAACGGGACCTTCGACGTGACGCACCACCGCGCCGTGTGATCGAACCGCCCCACGAGTTCAATGCGCGACAGGATGCGTTCGCCGCGCAGGACGCGTTCGTCGTCGATCCGGTACTGGTTGGCGAGCACTTCGCCGCAGAGATCGTAGTCGGTGCGCCCGATGACCTCGGCGCGGCGGGTGAGGCCGAAGTTGAGCAGGAAGGACACGTTGACCCACTGGTAGTGACCTTCGCGGTCCTTCATCCAGAGCGGAATATCTTCCAGGTAGTCGAACAGCGCCACGACTTCCGGTGCGACCGCCCCGATCCGACGCAAGGTCGAGAGCAGGTCGTCATCGGCGGGAGGCGCGGGTTTCATGCAGAAGGGAAAGTGGCTATGGAAAACGACCGCGGCGATTACGCAACAGTGCGCGCGGCGGCGACCGACAAAGAACGGAGCGGCGACACCCCCGCCGCCGGGGTGACCCGGGGCAGCCCTCCCCCGCTCAGACGCCCTCGGCGAACGACATGCGGGCGTTGCCCTGCAAATAGCCGGCGATCGCTTCGGCAAAGACCGCACCGAACTCGGCCCGCTTTTTTTCGCCCATGCCGAAGATGCCGGTCATGTCTGCCTCGGTCTCCGGGTAGTCGCGGGCCATTTGCCGCAGGGTGGCGTCGCCAAAGATGACGTAGGCCGGGACCTTGCGCTCGTCGGCGAGTCGCTTGCGCAAGGTACGCAGACGGTCGAACAGGATCTCGTCGCAGGCGATCTCGCCCTCGCGACGCGCGACGCGGCGGGCCTTGGGCAGATCGAGCGGCTTCGTCAGCGTGATGGGCGCACGGGAGCGCAGCACTGCCATGCCCTCTTCGGTGAGTTCAACGGTCGGATACTCGCCCTCGGACTGCATGAGGTAACCGAGGCGCATGAGTTCGCGGCACACCGCGGCCCACTGCGGGCGGGGCACGTCGCGGCCGATGCCATAGGTGGTCAGCCGGTCGTGGCCCCAGCGTCGGATCTTGTCCGTGTCGGCGCCGGTGAGCACCTCGATGACGTGGTTGGCTCCGCAGCCGAAGCGGCTGGCCTGGCGGATTCGGACCACGCAGGAGAGGAACTTTTGCGCGAGCACCGTGCCGTCGTAGGTTTCGCGGGGTTCGAGGCAGTTGTCGCAGGCCCCGCATTGCTCGAGCGGGAAGGCCTCGCCGAAATAGCCGAGCAGTTCCACGCGCCGGCAGCCGGAGCTTTCGGCGTAGTGCATCATGCGCCTGAGCTGCGAGCGGGCCACGTTGCGCTCCTGCTCGTTGGTCATCTCGTCGATGAAGTGCGTCTGCTTCGCGGCATCGCCCGCGCTGAAGAGCAGGAGGCAATCGCCCGGCAGTCCGTCGCGGCCCGCGCGTCCCGTCTCCTGATAATACCCTTCGATGTTTTTCGGCAGATCGTAGTGAATCACCCAGCGGACGTTCGGCTTGTTGATGCCCATGCCGAAGGCGATCGTGGCACACATGATCCGCACCTCGTCGCGCAGAAAGAGTTCCTGATTGCGCGAGCGTTCCTCGGCGTCGAGTCCGGCGTGGTAGGGTCGTGCGGGCAGACCGCGGCCGGCCAGCGCCTCGGCCACGCGCTCGGCGGAGGCGCGAGTGGCGCAGTAGACGATGCCGCTCTCGTGCTCGCGCCGTTTCACGAACTCGACGATCTGGCGGGACGGGTTGTCCTTCGGCGTGACGCGATAGGTCAGGTTGGGACGATTGAAGCTGGCGACGAAGATCCGCGGTTCGCGCAGCTTCAGGTGGCGGATGATGTCGGTGCGTACGCGCTCCGTCGCCGTCGCGGTGAGGGCCATGACCGGCACCTCGGGCAGTAACTCGCGCAGGCGGGCGATCTGGCGGTACTCGGGCCGGAAATCGTGACCCCATTCCGAGACGCAATGCGCCTCGTCGATCGCGAGCGCGGCGACGTTCCACGCCTTCAGATTCTCCTGCCAGTTGTCGAGCATGAGGCGTTCCGGCGCGACGTAGAGCAGGCGCCACTCGTTGCGATGCAGGCCGGCGAGCCGTGAACGCGCCTCGGCCGCACTCAGGGTGGAGTTGAGAAAGGTGGCGGCGACGCCGGCGGCCTGCAGTTGGTCCACCTGGTCCTTCATCAGCGCGATCAGCGGCGAGACCACAACGGTGAGGCCGGGCCGGACGAGGGCGGGCAGCTGAAAGCACAGGGATTTGCCTCCGCCGGTCGGCAGCAGGGCAAAGACATCGCGCCCGGCGAGCGAAGCCTCGATGATTTCGCGCTGGAGCGGGCGAAAGGCATCGTAGCCAAACGTGGTTTTGAGCGTGAAGGACAGGTCGTCGGACACGGTCGCGAGTCAGGCGCGGATTCCGCGTGCGGCAAGCCGGCGCTGGTGAATTTTCACGACTGCGGCGAATGTGTGCGGTTCCGTTGCCAGCGCTGGCGTTTTGACCACCCTGCCGGTTCATGGCATCGGCGAACGTGTACCTCGGTTGTCCGCTCTGGGCGCACCCTCCCTGGGTCGGACGCTTCTTCACGGCCGACGCGCGTCGCGAGGATTACCTGCCGCAGTACGCCTCGGTCTTTGGCACGGCGGAGGGCAATGCAACGTTCTACGGCCTGCCCACGCCGGAGACGGTGAAACGCTGGGCCGGCGAGGCGCCGCCGCACTTTCGCTTTTGCTTCAAGTTTCCCCGGGAGATCTCGCATGAGCGGCAGCTGCGCGACGCGGGCGAGGCGACGGCCCGGTTCTTCGAGCGACTGGCTCCGCTGGCGGATCGGATGGGACCGTGTTTTCTCCAGCTTCACCAAGCTTTCGGACCCGAGCGGTTGCGGGACCTCGCTGCCTACCTCGCAACTTTGCCGAAGGAGCATGCCTACGCGGTGGAAGTGCGGCATCCGGCGTTCTTCGACGGCGGTGACCGTGAGGCGGCCCTCGACGGGGTGTTGCGCGATCACGGCGTGGACCGGGTGCTGTTCGACGCGCGCGGCCTCTTCGCCTCGGCCGCGCAGGATGAGGCGACCCTGGATGCCAAGCGGCGCAAGCCGAGGGTGCCGTATCGCGAGACCGTGACCGGCAGCCGGCCCTTCGTGCGTTTCGTCGGCGATCCCGACCTTGAAAGAAATGCTGAGGTCCTGGCCCAGTGGGCGCGGGTCGTTGCCGGATGGATGGCGGCCGGCCTGACCCCGCATTTCTTTTTGCACCATCCCGACGACCTGCATGCCCCGGCGCTCGTCCGACGTTTTCAGCAGGCGTTGTTTGCCGCAAACCCGGCCGCTCCAGCGCCGGCTGTGTGGCCTTGCGAGCGGCCGGTTCCGGGCCAGCTGAGCCTGTTCTGAAGCCGGAAGCGACGGCGGCTCGGGCGAGCCGTCCGAGGGAGACTCTGTGATCGCACTTCTCGCCGCGGCGAACCAAGCGGTGGCTCCCCTGAACGATAAAATCATGTCCCCGGGCCACGATTAGTTGGCTCTTCCGCCATCTTCATCTTGGCAGTGCCGTTATCCTCTTATGTTGCCTATATGACAGAAAGCACCGCCGAAGCTAACAGAACACGTCCAGGCCCCGCATTTCTTCAATACAGAATGTCACTGCCTCCGGAGTTTTGGTTGACTGGGTCGCCCATGGTTCGAGAGGGGCAAATTTCGCGGAGGCAATGAACTATTCTAGTAAATCAGGAATGGTGAACCGGAGACGTAGCTCTGTTGCATTCCATGCTGGAGCAAACAATGATTCAATAACGGCTGGGCTAGCTCTTGATGTAGGGGTTGAATATAAAAGGTCATCATTGTAATTTCTTTGAAGCGGTACCAAATATAGTCGGCCTGAACGGCAATCCTTTTATCATTAAGTCAAATGCGGCTGCTTTGCCCTTGTCTTTTGAGGTTCTTAGTCCGCACTGTGCCAGCAGGGAGTGGAGCATGCATCATTAGGATGAAGCGATATCATATGAAACCAATGTCCATTTTGTGGTTAGGTTCAGCGATCTTATGTAGCGGCTTACCAGCGATGGAGACCCCAAGTAAACTAGAGATGCGCGAGGCCTCGATCCACCTAGGGGAAAAGATTCTTAAGATTTCGTTACCGGATGTCATGGTCAGAGATGGAGGAGATTTTCCCGCAGAACGAACGGTGGACCTAGGTAAATTACGATCGGATGCTCGGGGGTTTCACATAATTATTCGTAGGGATCATGATGTTAACGGGCCCTTCTGGGCCGGGGCGTATGCAACATTGACCGTTCACATCTTTATTGTTAAGAAACCTTCGGATGAGAATCGTGAAATTAGCGATCTTGAGTCGTTGTATGCAGTTCTTAATTCTGACTACCATCGAAGGTCGCCGCATGGTCCAAGTTATACGGCTAGATATGGCACGTTAGGTGGGAGAAGGGTGGTCGTGCGTGTTCGCGACACCTTCACTGATAATATGAATACAGAACCTGAAAGAAGGGAGTTATACAGTTTCCCGCTCGGGCCTGACCTTTTCTTAGATATTGGATTCTCCCTAAAGTGCTGGGAACCTGGATTGGGAAAAGAGCGAAGATGGATGCCGGAGCTTCAGGCTTATCTTCATGAGATCAAGCAGAGCGTAAGTTTGATCGATGCGAAGAACGGCGGGTGAATTGCCATTTGGTCAGGGGCCAAGCAGGCGGGAGTAACTAAGCCAAAAGGGATAGACTCCGCTCGCCTAATGACCCCGTTCGTCTGACCGAGAGGCACGACCGACGGGGCCTGGCCGTGGGTTTGACCAAGGAAGAGCGTGACGCCTTACGGTCGGTGCGCTGGGAGGCGGCCTTGGACGAAGGCCTGAACCGACGCGGCAAATCTGCGCAGGATCTCGTCTCACGCCCGATGAAACAGGAATGGAAACTGGCTCTGGCCGAAGAGATCCGGGAAGGCACCGGGGCAGCGATCAGCTGGCTCGCCCACCATCTTCATCTTGGCGGGGCCGATACCCTCAGAGGCTACTTGCATGCCAGAAAACATCGCCGAAACTAACAGAACACGGCCAGACCCTATTGGTCCGGGCCGCCATTTGGGGGGGGCGCAGCCGGAGGATTCGCATCAGGCTTCTCCGGTTCACTATTAAACGGATCGAGTTTGGGCGATGCATTTCGGGCAGGCGTGATTGGAGGTATAGCCGGTGCCTTCACCGCTTGGGCCGCACAAGGAATCGGTAGCATCTTTGGATCAGCGGATGATACCTTTGGTGTGTGGGGAAGCCGAACTTTGGCTCATGCTACCGTTGGCGGAGTTACATCAGAGGCTCAAGGTGGTGAATTCCGGCATGGATTCTATTCATCTGCAGCGTCAGCTGGATTCATTCATTCAAGTGTCGGTCGGAATCTCCTGGGACGCGCGCATATTGCGGTACGTACTGCTACAGCCTCAGTAATCGGCGGCACTGCTTCGGTGTTGGGAGGTGGGAAGTTTACAAACGGGGCCATCACCTCCGCCTTCCAGCATCTCTTCAATAATGAAGCTACACGACCGAAACTCAGAATTAACGTCGGATTTGACAAAACATTGAAGAACGAGGCTGATCGAACAAAGGCATTCGATAAAGTATTCGGTCATTTCATCGCCGAATTTGAACGCGCATTTCCAGACGTAGACTTGATCGTTTCAAGAACTGAGGTTGACCTTGCGCCTTCAAGAAGCAGCGGATACGTAATGGTTCCGGGGATGGACGCCGATCGCGTAGCTGAGGTAACTGCAAGATTAGCCGGAAAGAATGGAGTCGGAGTTTTAATAACCTCGGTGGATTCCCTGCATGTTTGGATTGCTGGACGGCTAGGAGAAGCATTAGGTACAACCTATCAGGGTGGAATCATGGTAAACGCAAAAACTGCCCATGCTAACGTTATGGCTCATGAATTGGGGCATAGGGCTCGACTCCAGCACCATGATCCTACTCCTATCATGCGATCTAAGGATGCGGGCAGCGGCCCGCTTCCGTTCGACGACTACTATAAAGATAAGATAAGCAATCTCTTTGGAAAATGATTCTGCGATTAGTACTAGTGCAATTTATCCTCGGGCTTAGTTCAAGCTGCGCGTCTCGAGAGGTGAATTTCTCTGCTGACCACCTTGCTAGATTAGCAGCATATAGCGTCATAGTGGATGATATAAAAGTGAAGGATGGAAGTGACCAGTTGGTCATGTTTATCCCTGAGGAGGACGCCGTATTGAGAATAGCGGCTGAGACATTTCGCATCCCTGTTTATGGATATCATTCAGCATTGCAAAAGGGGGATAGTATTATGCACCACAGAAGTGGTGTGAAGGGGGTTCTGGTTTCGATAATTCGAGTAGCTCAAGATAACACATCGTCCTCTAAATTCGAAGTCGGTTACTGGGGTGGGACGCTTTTGATTGGTTCATTTGTAGTGATCGTTGAAGCGAATCAAGACGGGCAATGGTCGGTTAAAGAAATGGTCGTGAGAATCCGATCGTAAACTGCCCAAACGAGTTCCAAGAGTGAGCGTCCGAGCGGTGACCTCGTATACGATTGAAAGGAAGTCGGGTAAGATGTCGCGATGGGAACGATTGCGACTGAACTGATGGAAGAGAAACGGGATGAGCGAGGCCGGCAGATACGGCTTGCGAGGGGGGCCGACCACGGGGTCTGGCCGTGTTTTGTTAGTTCTGGCTTGTCAGAGGGTGAGGGGCGGCGAGTGTCGGGTACATGGCGAGAAGGCTGCGAATCGAATACCCTGGGGCGCTGCATCATGTGATCAACCGGGGAAACTACCGGAGGGATCTGTTCGAGAGTGTCGGAGCGGCGGAGGCCTTCCTGCGGGTGCTGTTCGAGGCTGCCGGCAGATTCGACTGGCGGGTGCATGCCTACGTGCTCATGCGGAACCATTTCCATCTCGCGGTGGAAACCCTGCAGCCGAACCTCGGCGAGGGCATGCACTGGGTGCAAACCACGATGTCGACCCGGTTCAATCGGCTGCGCAAGGAGCACGGGCACCTGTTTCAGGGCCGTTACAAGTCTTTGGTTATCGAGGACGCGGCGGCGTTGTCCCGGGTGGTCGACTATATCCATCTGAACCCGGTGCGAGCGAAGGTGATCGCCCCTGAGAAGGTGGGCGCGTACCGCTGGAGCACACTGGCTGCGTTGCGACGCAGCCCCCGGCCCCAAGCCTTGGTGTGCCGGACATGGCTGCATCAGCGCGGCGGTTGGCAGGATGACGAGAACGGCCTGCGCCAGTATGCAGCCCACCTGACGGCGTTGGCGGCCGACGAGAAACGATGGGCGCGCGAGGGACTGACGGGATTGGGCTTGGGCTGGGCGATCGGAACACGCGGCTGGATGCTCGCGCTGGCCAAGGAGCACGAGCGGCCCGGCCTGGCCGTGGGTTTGACCAAGGAGGAGCGGGATGCCCTGCGGTCGGTACGCTGGGAGGCGGCCTTGGACGAGGGTCTGCGCCAGCGCGGCAAATCTGCGCAGGATCTCGTCTCACGCCCGATGAAACAGGAATGGAAACTGGCTCTGGCCGAAGAGATCCGGGAAGGCACCGGGGCAGCGATCAGCTGGCTCGCCCACCATCTTCATCTTGGCGGGGCCGATACCCTCAGAGGCTACTTGCATGCCAGAAAACATCGCCGAAACTAACAAAACACGGCCAGACCCCATTGGTCCGGGCGGGCCATTGGTCCGGGCCCGTTACGAATTTGGGTGTTCGAGGCGAAATCCGATGAAACCCTGGCGCGGTATCGGGGTAATGACAACGGAGCGCCCTCCTCATCCCATGATTTTTCTCAATGCACGCCCCCGAGACCGTTTAGGCCGTCGTGGCTTGGTAATCTCCGCCTCGCGCGGGCTCAGTCTTTTCCTTGCACTCCTCGCTTTACCGGCTGCGGTCAATGCGGCCGAGGCCTCTCCGGCGCCGGAATCGGATTTCGGGAAGGACATCCAACTGGCGCCGTTCGTCGTCGAAGGCGCCGCCCTCTCTGTATCCATCCATGCCCGCACCAAGGGCGACCGGCGCTATGCAGAGAAGTTCGCGGATGAGGCCGTCGAAATTGCCTACGAGACCTTGGGCGACTCGACCGGCAAAGGCCTCGTCATCGTCGGAGCCAAAGGGGAACCGCATCCGATTCAGGTCCTGCGCACGTTTCTTGAGTTGAGTAACGCCGGACACCTTCACTCCGACCTGGCCGCGTCCGCCGCCGAGGTGGAGGAACTGTTGGCTAGGGTACAGGCAAAGATGAAGATCGACGGCGACGCGAGCAACCGGATGGGTTTAACGTTCGAGACCTTCCTGCCCGCCGTCCCGATGCCGTTGGAGGGCGCAGCATCGAAGCTCTATCAACTGGCGTGGTCTGAACGGTTCGACGCGGGGCGCGTCGAGCAGAGGCTGAAGAACCTGACTCGCGCTGAGCTGAGCCAGGATGAACTCACCCGTTACGATTGGGTTTTTTATCTGCCGCCCAAAAGCGTGACGTCGGACGTGTTCGATAAAGTGATCAACGCGGGACTGAAGGCGGAGAACATGGGTGTCTTCAAACGCGCGACCATCAAGAGTGCACTTTTCGTTTTCAGCCCGGTCGTCAGGAAGGCGATCGAAGGCATGCGCAAGGGAATGTTGTACATGACAATCTTGCGCTCGGAGCCCGGATTCAACGAGGGCGACGTCGACGCCCTGACCCGGGCCTACATCAGGGCGATCATGCCAGATCTGAAGCCGGGCTCGGGCGACGAGCGGGGACGGGCCCTCGCTGCAATCGAAAAGCAAAAACTTGAGAACGCCGCGTACGCCAAAGACCCGTTTGTGAAACCCGAGCGTCTCACCACCTGGAATCCCGCCGACTACGCATCGTTCGAGGGTGAATACACCTTGGAGCCGCCGCAAACGACGCACCGCTTCACGCGTGAAGGCGAGGCCTACGTGTGGAGCTATAAGGACGACCCGCCGCGAATTTTTTATCCGGCCGGCGATCGGCTGCTCGTCAAAGACGACGGCTCCATGACGATCCGCTTTTTGGTGGATGACACCGGTGCCGTCACCCAAGTGGAGGAACGCTGGGTTCGGCGCCGGCAGCTCGTGCCGCGCAAAGCTGCCTCGTCGCTTGAGCGGGCCGACGCCGGATCAAACGACGGCGAGAAGGTCAGCCTCAGGGGCCCAAGCCAAAGGCGTTAGGCCCTCGACTTTTGACAAACGGAGTCGATCGGCCGGCCGCTTGGCAGGAGCAAGAGATGCGACGTCGACGTTGTATCTGTATCGGAGCCGTGCTGGGGCTCGGCGCTCCCGGGTTTACACACGCGTATCGCCATGGCTGATTGTGGTAATCCGAAGCGACGATCGGCTGCATGAAATTTGACCTTCCTGCAGAAGGCGCAGGGATGCGGAGAATATGGAAAAAACTCTGCGCCTCGGCGCCTCCGCGGGAGATGTGAACGGTGTGATCCTGCCCAACGATCCACGCGTGGAGGGACCCGTGCATCCACCGCGGGCTCGGAAGTGCTATCTATGGGGTGGCCTGACTCTGTTCGTCTGACCGAGGCTACCAGCACCGCCCGCAATCGCATACGAGGCACACGGTCGATCGTTTACGGCTCAGGCACGCAGGCCGAGAAACAAAGCGAGAGCGTGAATCGCGGGACTGACGGCGTGTCCGCGCGCAACCTTGCGCGTCACGACACGCAGGCGGCCGGCGGTCCGGTCGGCCTTAGGATCGACGTGTCCCACCAGCCGTTCTCCGGACAAGACGGGCAACGCGTAGTAGCCGCGTACGCGTTTGGCCGCAGGCGTATACACCTCCCACGTGTAGTCGAACGCCCACAGCTGGCGGGTTAGGGCCCGGTCATAGATCAGCGGATCGAGCGGTGCGAGCAAACGGGGTGATGCCGGGGGCGCTTCCGCCGCGGTGTCGAGGGCGGGCAGGTCGTGGCGGAGAAGATGAAGCACGTGCCCGTCGCCGACAGTGACCGCCTGCACGGCATCGGACACCCACGGCAGCTCGTTGCGCTTCAGGCGAACGAGCCGACGTTGCCGCAGCCGGAGCAGGATCTCCCAACGTCGAACGTCATCGGCGGCCGGCTCCGGTTGCCGCAGGAGGGCAGGCGGCAGAACCCGCTCCGGCAGGTCATAGCGGCGGCGTCCCTTGTCGCGCCCGGCGATGAGCAGTTCGCCATGGAAAAACAGCTTTTGCATCGTCGTCTTCGCAAGGGTGGCCGCACCCCAGACCGCCCGCGACTTGCCGGCGTCCTCGATGTCCTCCGAGGCCAAGGGCCCCCGCGTGGCGATGGCGTCGAGGATGCGCGGAGCGAGTTGCTTCTCGGCGCGGGTCAGCCGGCCCGACCACGCGCCCGGGCGGCCGGCGCGCATCCTCATCGCCCGGCGAAGGAAGGGCCAGGCGTCCAGGGGCATCGCCACGAGCAGGTTCGTGCTGGGCAGATGGTGCTCAAAGGCGCAACGGGCGGGTGCCGCGAGGGGCGCGGCGTCGGAACCGTGCAGGTGACGGAACAGATCTCCTTCGGCGTAGGAGGCGACCCGGTTGCGCAGCATCAGGTCGTGCATGCGTCCGCAGACATTGATCGGATCGATCTGCACATAGCCGTGATGATCGAGCGCAGCGCCGACCGAGGCGTGAGGCACAATCAGCCCGGTGGCGTGCAGGTGGAACCGCCGGGCGTCGGACGGAGAAAGGCGCATAGCAGGCGACACACCTCGATCCGAGGCGGGCCCGGCGCCGACGGCAAAACCAAACCGGCGGCGGCAGGAAGGTCAGCGAATCAACCGCTCCATCACCGGGGGATCGGGCGACCAGCGCGTGTAATCGGGCGTCAGCGCGTCGACCCATGCCAGCGGGCGGTGGGCGCGCAGCCACGCACGCAGGCGTCGGGGAGAGGAATGGAGGTGCTTGAACGTGATCATGCCCACTGAGTCATCCGTTGTGCCTGGTAAGTTCATTCCCCCGCGGCCGATGGCCGCAGTCATCGCCGCCGCTACTGGCTGCGTTAAGCTCGACTCAGGGCTCGGGGCACGGGGAGCACAAAAAAGCCGCGCGGAGGAAACCGCGCGGCGAGGGGAAGGGGCGAGCCGGTGGCGCTTTAACGCGTCGGAGCGTTGCTTTGAGCCACCTGCAGGCGCTGCTGAATCTCGCCGAGGCGGGCGACGAGCTCCTCTTCCTTCTTCTTTCGTTCGCTGCTGTTGACGATGCTCAGCTGCGTGGCATCGCGCACCACGTTGGCCGGGAGCGAGAGGATGCGGGTCAGCATACCCTGATCCTTGAACGAGCTGAGGTAGAGGGCGGTCAACTCGTGCGACAGCGCGAGCGAGTCCTGGGCAATGGCCTGCGTTTCGGCGAGGTTGTTGTTCAGGACCTGGTTCTTCGCCAGCTCGCTGGTCAGAACGACGCCGATCTGGTCGGAGATCTTTTCGCTGTAGTTGACGAGGGTCTCGCGGGTGAGGGTGGACTCGCCGGCCATCTGCGCGAGGATGGGCTGAATGCGCTCGGCCATGCGGGACGATACGCGGTCAACCTGCTCGTTCTGCTGGCGTTCGGCTTCCTCGGGGCTCTTGGGCAGCGGGTTGAACGGCTGAATTTTCACGGCGATGGCCTCGGCGAGCTGATTCACCTTCTCGGCGTTCAGCTTCGCGACTTCCTCATCCGTCATGAACATGTCGGCCGAGCGCTTCGAGATGGCATCCTTGAGCAGGGTGTTGACCGCATCGATCTGGCGGCGGGTCTGCTCGGCCGAGGCTTGGAGCTCGGCGTTGGTCTGTTCGCGTAGCGCGGCGATTTCCTGCTGCTGACGGGCGGCCATCTCGGCCACCGTCTGGGTGTGCAGCCAATACGCGCCGCCAGCGATCGCGAGGATCGTGAGAATCAGCGCGGGAAGTTGTTCTTTAAGTTTTTGCCACATGGTGAGAACGGGAGTTGAAGCGACGGTAGTTTCGGGACTTGGGAAGGCAACGCCGCATTCGAAAGCAGCTTTGCGATTGTTCCCGCAGACACGTAAGTCACGATTTGGTGCCATGAGTCTCAATCGGAGCGAGCAGCTCGTGTACGACTATTTGCATCAGCAGCCGGAGGAGCTGCGGTTCTGGCAGGACAAGGTGCGGGGCGCCGCACAACGCACGCCCGATGAGCATGCCGTCGCGGCGAACCTCGATCGCGAGCTCTGGGCCTATTTCGAGGAGCGCTCGGCCGTGGCCGCACCCTTTCTCGAACGCGCGCAGCGCGAAGGCGTCCGTCGTACCAGCATGCGAAATCTGGCGGAGCTTTTGCTGCGGTTGTGGGTCGAACCTCGTCCGAAATCGAAAAAGAATAAGGCTGATTTCATTGAGGGATAGATACTTAAGTTTTTATCGCAGAAAGAATGAACCAAAGTACCGACGTTGCGTCTTACTCTGTGGTTCTGGTTAGTTTTTCTCCCGCTTAGCGGGAGATTTGGGGTAACTAAGTAAGCAAGTAAGTGGCGGGCCACCTAGGGGTAGGTGGCCCGCCTTCTTTTTGGCCCCCGGCGATCGTGTCGGCGCGGTCACGGACGAGAAACATTTGCGGGCGGGGGCAAATCGCGGGTTTACATCTGGCACGCTCTGTGCACAGTTATTCACACGATATCCACACCGATGGAAAACCTGAGCGGGGCGATAGCCTCTAAAACGCGGCTCAAGGGATCAGCGAAGGTTAAGACCTTTGTTTTGGACACAAACGTCCTCCTTCACGACCCCCAGTCGATCTACAAGTTTGAGGACAACAACCTCGCCATTCCGGTGGAGGTTCTGGAGGAGCTCGATGCCATCAAGGCCGAGCAATCCACCGAGCGGGGCCGCAACGCCCGCCGGGTCCATCGCATCCTGCAGGAGCTCCTGCCGGACTCGCGTTCGATGCATGAGGGCGTGGACCTGCCGAACGGCGGCACGCTCTCGGTGATCATCAACCCCTACTTGATGGAGGCGGGAAAGCATTCGCCCGCCATGGAGCGCCTCCGGGCGATCCTCCCCGACCTGTCGAAGAAGGACAATCGCATCATCGCCTCGGCCTTGTTTGTCCAGGAGCAGTTTCCCCCGCCGACGATTTTGGTCACGAAGGACGTCAACGTGCAGCTCAAGGCGCGGGCGCTGGGCCTGGAGTCTCAGGACTACCTGAACGACAAGGTCCCGGAGACGACCAATGAGAACTCGTACCGCGAGATTCCCGTCACGGTCTACGAACTGCAGCGCTTCTGCTCCGAGGGCAGCTTCGATCTCGGGCAGGACGCGAGCCAGCCCTTGTACCTGAACGAGTACGTGCTGCTGCGTTCCGATGAGGGAAAGACCATGCCGGCGCGGTACTATGGCGAGGGCGTCGTGCGCCGGTTGCACCTGCCCGAGTTTGTGAAGGCTCCGGGCGGCATCGCGATCCGGGCGCGCAACCTCGAGCAGCAGTTCTTCATGGATGCGCTGCTGGATCCGTCGATCTCGCTCATCACCTGTTTCGGTAAAGCCGGCACGGGCAAGACGCTGATTTCGACCGCGTGCGCTCTGCACCAGACGCACGACGAACAATCGCCTTACGACGGCGTGTCCATCTCCCGTCCGGTCATCTCCCTCGGCAAGGACATCGGGTTTCTTCCCGGCTCACTCGACGAGAAGATGAAGCCGTGGCTGCAGCCCTACTTTGACGCCCTCGAGGTGCTCATTCCCTCGAAGCCGTCGAAGGATCCGCAGTTCGCCTCCAAGAAGGTGTCCAAGAAGAAGCAGAAGAAGCATCAGGATTTCGCCCTCGCGGCCGCTCCGGCGCCGTCCGTGGCCTCGTCGTCGTCCGGCGGCAACGCTCCGATCATGAAGCCGTACGAGCGTCTCATGCGCAGCGGGCTGCTGGAGATCGAGGCACTCTGCTTCATCCGCGGACGCTCGATCGCCCGCCGGTTCTTCATTCTCGATGAGGCCCAGCAGCTGACCCCGCACGAGGTGAAGACCGTCATCACGCGCATCTCGGAAGGTTCGAAGATCGTCCTGATCGGAGACCCGGCGCAGATCGACAACCCTTACGTCGATTCCCGCAGCAACGGCCTCGTCTACTGCCACAATCGCATGAAGGGCCATGCGCTGTCGGCCCACGTCAAACTCAGCAAGGGTGAGCGTTCCAGGCTCGCCGAGTTGGCGGCCGATTTGCTCTAACGAAAACGCCGCAGGGTGGCCTGCGGCGTTGCTTCAGCGAAAGCTCGCGGCGAGCGGTGCGTCGTTCAGGCCGCGCGGACGAGCAGATTCGGCTGTCCGGCGCGCCGGGCGCGAGCTTCCATCACGAGGACGAAAACGCCGGTGAAGAGCAGGTCGCTGACGAGAGAGTTGCGGAAGAAGTACAGCGTGGGCGGAAATTCCGGGTGCCCCACGGTCATCGCCTGCCACCATCCGGCAGCCGTCTTGGCGTAGGCCACATCCCCGGCCCACGACGCCGTGTTGGTGGCGAGGTAAAACACGATGGCGCCCGCCAGGGTGCCGGAGAGCAGGGAAAGCCAGGTCTTGTGGCGGGCGACGAGCAGGCCGAGGCCGAGAGCAGCGGCGAAGCAGGCGGCGCGGATGACCATCTCGGCGTGGCCGTAGCCATAGCCGTACTGCGTCACATAGATATGATTGATCCACAGATCGCTCAGGACGAGGGCCGCAAAGGGTACGACCCACCATCCGCGGGGACGCAGGTAAACGGCGCCGCAGAAGGCGAGGGCCATGAGGGGAGCGAAGTTGGCCAGTTCCGTGCTGGTGACGGCGAGAATGCGATAGCCGGCGGCGGCAAGAATCAGGACGAGTGCGGCGTACATGATGCCGGGCATCTTACCCGGCGCACGACGCGAGAACAGCCCATTTTTGCCGCGTTCGGTACGTCTAGGCCTCGACGTCGCGACAGCGGGTTTCGAGGTGCTTGGCCACCAGGTCGATCTGCTCTGCCGTCAGCACCGCTTCGCGGCGGGAGGCGAGGGCGGCGACCTGGAGCGGATTGGTCACGCGCACGTTGCTTTGGGCCGCCTGGTCCTCGACCCACCAGCCGGGGAAAACGAGCACGGGGTGAACGGGAACGCGGCGGCCCAGCAGCTGCACCAGCCAGTGGTCAAGCCACACCGCCGGATCGCGAATCTCGTTGAGCGGCTTGGCGTCGTCGCCCCACGGGAAGATCAGCTCGTGACCGTCGTAAACGATCTTGTGCTCGTCCAGGCCGGGCCGGGCTTTACCGCGATTCACGGTCTTCGTCTTGAGCAAGTAGACGCCGGCCGGGCTGACAATGACGTGGTCGAGCGTGAACGGTGGATTGGCCTCGAGGGCGGGTACGTCGTGAAACACCCGCAGACCGGCCTGGCGCAACGGCTCAATCGCCTCGGCGACGGTCCGTGCGTTGAACCACCGCTGCTTCAAGTCGCGCCGACGTTGCAGGAGGACGAGCAACCAGCGGCCACTTCCGTAGAGGGTCCCGAGCAAAGCCACCCCGAGACCGATCAACGCGCCGAGGCGGGCAGCCGGACCGAGGCCCGAGACAAACCAGAGCCCCGAAGTCAGGACGAGCAGCGGGAGCAGCGCGCACCCAACGAGGTGAAAAACCAGACTGCGGTCATACCGGTCCAACTCGCGGCGAAGCGATTCACCGGGCCCGCGGATCAATTTCTCCGCCACCGGCGGTTTCTCGCGCTGACGCTTCCATTGCCAGAGCCAGACTCCGCCCACACCGGCAAAATACGCCGCGAGGTAGCCGACCAGATAGGGGTATCCCGAGAACGTGTTCATGGCCGGTACGGTGCCGGTCCGGTGTCACGCGGACAATCGCACACCTCTCGGAGCCACCGCGCCGACCCCACTTTGACCGTCCTTTGACGGCCTGCGCATATCTTATTTACGTCCTGAGGTTGCCTGCTCCAGCCAGCGGCGTAGGCGGGGGTAGTCGATCTTCGCATTGTGCCGCGAGTCGACCGGCATGGTGGCAATGACCCGAATTGCATCCACCTTCGCCCAGGCGACTGCATCCCGCAGCGCGGCCGCATCGGAATTCCCGTGTGTCTCCACCACGAGGATACGCTGTCCGGCGTGGGCGACGAGCGCGGCGCGGCGGATCGAGGGAAAAGTCATGGCCACGCATTCCACGCCGAAGGGATAAAGCCGTCCCCGGGCGTCGTCGATGCGGGCGGCGCACCGACCCTGCAGCCACACTCTGCCCTCGGCATCGAGGCAGCCGGCGTCGCCCGTGCGATGCCACACGTGGTCCCCAACGCGAAACTTGGTCTCCTCGTCCCCGCGTCCGTCGAGGTAGCCCTTTAGCACATGGGCCCCGGTGACGACGATCTCGCCGGTCTCGCCTGCGGGCAGTGTGTCCGCCTCGAAGGCCCAGGCGTCCGGGTAGCTCCGCGGCTCTCCCCAGCGATCGCGTACGATGCGAAGACCGATCTGCGGTTCGGGCCGGCCCGCGAGCAGGCCGCGACCCGAACGCATGGCGGCAAGGTCGGCCGCTGCGATGTCCCGCGCGTCGAGGTGGGCGATCGGTTCGGCTTCGGTCGAACCGTAGACTGCGGTCACGGCGGCGTTCGGCGCGACTGCGCGCAGGGCTTCGAGCAAGCGGGGAAACACCGGCGCTCCACCGGTGTGCAGCTTGCGCAATCCGGGCAGAGTGACGCCGGAGGCCGTGCATGCGCCAAGTATGCGTTCAAAGAACGCCGGCGAGGCCGTGAGGCGCGTGACGTGATGACGATCGATCTGGCGCAGGATCGCGTCGGCGTCGACCGCACCGGGCCGGCGCAGGTCGGCATCCGGGATCACGGTCGTGACGCCTGCAGCAAGGTTGGCGAGCACGAAGACCGGCAGGGTGGCGAGATCGACCTCGCCCGGCTCAAGTTCGAGGCTGGGCGCGAGGGCTTCGTATTGCGCCAGCAGGAAGGCCTGGGTGCGCACCGCCCCCTTGGGCATTCCGGTGCTGCCGCTGGTGAAGGTGAGCAGCGCCTCGTCCGCGGGGCTGGCCAGCGCCGGCGCCGGCGCCGGTCCGGACCAGGCGCGCGGCCAACGTCGGGTCCAGGGCAACCAGCCTGACGGGGTGATCTTCACCGGGATGCGGCGAAGGGCCGGGGAGCGGAGCCGCAATAGATGCGCCTTCGGGACGGCGAAGAGCGCCCGGGGAGGGCGGCGGTTGCAGCAACGCTCCAGGTGTTCCAGGCCCGAACTCGGGTCGAGAAACAGCGCGACGGCGCCGATGCGAAAGAGTCCAAGGAGGGCGACGTACAGATCGATCGACATCGGCACGAAGACGAGCACGGCGTCGCCCCGGTGGATACCCTGCGCCTGCCACCACTCGGCGGCCGCTCCGACCTCGGACTCGAGCCCGGCGAACGTCAGCGTCCGGCCGCGGGCATCGTCGATCAGGGCCGTCGCCGTGGGACGGATACGTGCCTGCTCGGTCAATTTTTCTCCGATCGTCATAGGACGCGGGAAAAGAGAGTGTAACGACGCAGGGTCTTCGCGTAGTGCGCGCTCAGGTTGCGCGAGACATTGGAGGCGTGCATCAGGGCATGGACGACGCGGGTGAAGCCGAGCGGCCGGGCGGCGGCATGAACCTCCGCCAGCAGGAGGGCACCAAGGCCTGCGAACGCTCGGCCGGGCAGCACGGCCAGCGTCTTCACGATGAAGGTGCGCACGGGCAGGCCGCGCCGGGCCTCGGCGTGATCGGGTACGGCGAAGACATAGCCGACGGGCCGGCCTTCCTGTTCCGCCAGCAGAACCAGTTCAGGTCGGACGAGCGGAGCCACGGCGCGGTACTGGTGAAGGAAGGCGGCCGGAGCGATCGGGGTATAGAGGTAGTTGGCCTGGAACGCGACGAGCGAGACGTCGTAGATGCGGCGGAGGTCATCGTCGAACCGGGCCGGATCAAGCGGCCGAAGCCTGATGCCGGCTGCATGCAGGCGGGTGCGTACGGCCTCCAGCCGGGGGTCGGTGGTGGTGAGGTCGTCCGATGCCGTCGAGAAGTACTCGGCCAGCGGGGCGAATCCAGCCGCCTGCCACCATTGTGGCCACTCCGGCGGATTCGTCGGTTCCAAGAGGAACGGCGGCTCGGTGCCGGGCTCGGTGACGAAGCGGTAGGAGCGCCAGGTGTTGCCGTCCATCGGCCCCACCGCGCGGGTGCAACCCTGTGCGCGCAACGCGGTGCAGGCACGGGCGAGGAGGCTCCCGGTGGCGGCTGCGGAGTCCGTCCGAAAGCGGCCGATCACGCCAAGCCGCTCGCCGGGCAAGGCCGGCACCTCACGCCACCACAGCCATGCTTCGGCCGAGCCGTCGGCGTCGTCCTGCTGCAACCGTAGATCTTCTCCGAGGTCCGAAGGTGCCGTTGAGTTCATAAGCTCCAAAGGCCGGCGGCGAGACCGGTCGCAACGAGCGCGGTCAGTCCTTGTTTCCACCAGCGCGCGTTGACGTCTTCCGGCAGGCGCAGGCTGCGCTCCCACACCGCGAAACTCACCGTGGCGAGGCCCACGATAGCCGCTCCCGCCCACAGGCCGACGAGGGATACGGTGGCGAAGCGATCGACCGCCCAGAAGGCGAGGCCGTGCAGGCCGGCGGCCTGCACCGTCGCCAAGGTACACCACGCACCCCGCGGCCAATGCGGACGTCCTTGCGAGAAGCGCACGAGTGCAATGATGGCCTGCTGACAGGCCAGTCCCAGGGTGAACAGCGCATGCCAACGCGGATCCGGTGATACGGCGTGGGCGACGCTCCAGACAAGGCCGGCCGAGGCGACGCAGATCACCGCGACGAGATTGTGGCGGGGCGGGCCACCCGGAATGGTGGGCATCAACCGGACGTAGCTGGTCAACACCACCACAGGCGCGACCAGCCAGGTCCAGCCACCCACCGCCCAAAAATAGTACAGGGCGAGAGCGCCCCCCAGGCGGGCACTGTCGTCGACGACGTGACCGCGCCGCCAGGTGAGCGCGAGCACGGTCAGGCCGGCGAGTACGCCCAGCCGCAGGGTCAGCTCCGCCGTCGTGGCGCCGAGGAACGCGTTCAAGAGCGCGAAGGTCGCGAGCGGAAGGAACACGTTGTCCAGGCCGCGCCAGGAGATCGCCTCGACGAGCAGGGCAAAGAGTCCGACCGCCGCCCCCATCACCACGGCGCGCACCGGTTCGTGTCCGGTGAGCAGCAAGGGTACGATGGCGCATGCGGCGCCGGCCGTCCCCACCGCAAGCGAACCCTCCACGCTCTTCTGCCCCTCGAGGGTGGCGAACCGGTGCCGACCGAGGCTCCGGCCGACCAGCGCCCCGGCCGCATCGGCCCACGTCAGCAGGGCCACCGGCACGACGAAGCGAAGAGTATCGCCTTGGGCGAGGGTGAACACGGCCGCCACGCCGATGGGAAAGTACAGCTCCCCCAGCGACGCCCGGTCCACGTCATGGAGCACGCTGCCGAGGTTGTGCCGCAAGGCCTTCACCTCGCGCAGCAGCAGCAGCGCTCCGACCGCCAGGCCGGCCAGCACCCACACCGGCCATGGTTCGGTGAAGAGCCAGGGAAAGGTCAGGCAGAGGGTGCCCATGCCGACATGCACCAGCTTGCGTGCGCCCTCGGCTCCCAGCGTGCCTCGCCGCTGCAGCGCCTTGGCGGCGGGGAGGAGCAGGCCCAGCGCCACCATCACCCCGGCGATGCCAGGAAGGGCGTTCACCGGACATCCTCCACGACCAAGGCGCTGTAGAAGAAAGCCTTGTCGCGGGCAAAGAGCGGCGCGGCCACGTCGTCACGCGGCTCCAGCCGGTCGGCAAGCGCCGGCGGACGGCGCCGCGGCGCCAGCATGTTCCAGTAGGCGAAACGCCCTCTCGGCCGGCTCGCCGCCGCCAAGGTGGCGAGCAGATTCGCCGTGTTTGCCTCGGACATGTATTCGAAAATGTCGCTGAGATTGGCCTTGTCGATACGGGTGCCCGCCGGGCGTTCCTGGGCCAGAAAGGCTTCGATCGTCAACAGGTGCCACTCCAGCCGGTCGAGCCGGCTGCGGATCCGATCGAAGTTCTCCTCGCGCAACGCCCAGGGTAGGGCGCGTCCGTGGGTGCCGGTCAGGATCCAATACAGGTACGGATTCTCCGCGGGGTTGAGGGCGGTGAGGGCGTGGCGCGTGCGCTGCAGGATGCGGTCGGCGACCGAGCCTTCGACGTACTTGAAGAACGCCGGATCGCGGCCGAGCCGGCCCATCATGAAGCGCGAGAAGAAGAGGCGGAAGAGCAGGCGCCAGCGCCAGGTGTCCCAGCGTTCGGCGTAGAACGCCTCGCGTTCGGCGTGTGTTCCCCCGCGCAACAGCGCCTCGACCGTGGTCCGCCGGTGCACGAGCGGCAGGACGCGGGTGCGGAAGAGACGGAAGTAGTGCTCGAACTTCCCGGCACCGCCGATCCCGCCGGCGATCGCCTCCGGGTGGGCATCCCAGAACGCTTGGGCGTCGCGATCCAGGGCCGGCCGGCACTGCCGGTAGAGGGCATGGCGTCCGGCTGCGGATTCGGGCCGTGAGCCGATCAGCGCGAGCAGGCCCCGGTGATCGAGCGTTCGGTAGGCCGCAACTCGCAGGGCGAGGCAGGCGAGCTGCGCGGGATTGAGGTCGAGGGCGATGACCCGCGAGGCGCCGGCCCCGAGCAAGGCGAGCGCGTTGTCGCCGGCCGAAGCGATGGAGACCACCGTATCCGTCGGCTGGATATCGAGCGCCTCGACGAGGATTTCGGCATCCTCCCAGACCTGCGCGTAACGGATGCGGGAAAAGTCCGCCCGGGCGGCGGCCTCGGTGGTGGCGGCGGTCATGGCGTCGGAGGTGTTTCCTGCTTGCGGACGACCCCGGTGCTGCCGTCCAGCTCCAGCCAGTCGCCGGTGCGGGCCCAGGCGGTCACGCCCCGGATCGATACGATGGCGGGAATGCCCATCTCGCGCGCCACAATGGCCGAGTGGGAGAGCAGGCTGCCGTGCTCGACCAGGAGCCCGGCGGCGGAGGGAAACAGCATGATCCAGCCCGGGTCCGTGCGGGGCGCGACGAGGATCTCGCCCGGTTCAATGACCGCGTGGCGCGGATCGGTGATCACCCGGGCCCGGCCGCGCACCACCCCCGGGCAGCAGCCGATCCCCGTGAGGCTGTCGCCGTCAGGAACGATGGCGGCGGTCGGGGCGCTGAACCGATTCCCGAGGTGCACGGCACCGCGGGTTTCAAAACGATCCGCGGGTGAACGTTGTCGGTAACCGTCGAACTCTTTCGTCCGCAGGGCGGCAAGTCCGGCGAGCGCCGTCGTGACCGTGGTGCCCTCGACGAAGCCGAGCGCCTCTTCGACTGTGAGGAAGAACACGTCGCGCGGATGATCGAGCCGTCCGCTGGCGTGCAGCCGCCGGCCCAGTTCAACGAAGATGCGACGGACGCGTCCGAACAGACGGGTGCGTTCGAAGCGCAGATTCTCGCGGTCGCGCACCCGGGCGCGGGCGTGACGCAGGATCCAGCCGAAGATCGCGCGTCGGAACGGGCGCCGGTAGAGGGCCAGCCGAACGCGGAGCTCGGCGTCGGCGCGCAGCCGCGCCTCGGTGCCGTGGTCAACGAGTCCGGCGGTGCCGAAACGCCGCGCGAACTGGCCGACGGACCGCAGGAGGGTCAACGGCTCGTCGTGCAGCGTGAGGCTCTCCAGCTTCAGTTCCTCGAGGCAGCGGTCACCGAAGGTTTCGAGGTACGAGTGGTACGCGGTGCGAAACGCGGGGGCCTGGTCGAGCCAGCGCTCAATGGCGGCCGGCGATCCGCTGCAAAGCACCTCCACCGCGGCGGGGTCGGAGGCGGCAAGGGCGGCAAGTTCGCGCACGCGCTTCGCCGGCTCCGCACTGATCATCCCGCCTTCGGCGCAGAGCAGGTCGTTTTGCAGCGTGCCGTCACGGTCGCCGCACCACGCCGCGGTGACCTTGCGCAGGGCGCCGTAGAACACCATGGCGAAGAAGTCGTTCACCAGCGGCGCATCCCAGCGCAGCAGGAGTTGGCGTTCGAGGTCCCGGAAATGGGCGCTCAACTCATCCGGACGCAAGGACTCCAACGGGGGATCGCAGGGGCGCAGGGCCTGCTCGAGTCGCGCGTAGAAGCGGCGGATCTGGCGTGGCAGGATCAGGTGATTGCGCACCAGCCCGAGGATCGACCGCGCGAGGGCGAGTCCGTCTTTCACCTTGGCCCAACCACCGGCGGGAGCGAGGGTGGCCAGCACGGCGGGCGGCAGGCCTTCGCGTACCCCCATCATTTGCTCCATGAAGCCGCGGTTGACCGAGAATCCTGGCAGGAGGGCAAGCAGGCGATACCAGCTGATGAGGTTGTAATAGATGCGCCCCTCGACGAGCCCGAGCATGCGCGGAAAGAGGTCACGGTTTTCGGCGATCCGTGCCGCCGGCACCCCCATCAGACGGGCGAACTCCCGGTACACGGCCTCGTAGATGCCCCGGGCAAAGGAGAAGGTGAGCGGGGTGGTCACACCGCTGTAGCTCTCGGCGATGTTGGCGTTGTCCCAGATCGTGAGAACGCCATCCGGGTCAGGCAGGGGTGCGAGCGAGGTGATCGGGCGTGATTGCAACAGCCACACGCGTCCATCGGCGATCGCCCATTCGATGTCTTGCGGCCGTCGGAAGAAGCGCTCCGCGGCACGGGCCAGGGCGGCGATCTCGGTCACATGAGCATCCGTGATCGCGGGCCGGTGAGCGAGCGCCGGATCGACCGCGACCGCCTTCACCCCCTCGCCTTCGCCGGCCGCGGCGCGATGCGCGCACCGCTTCGGCACGACCTTGCGCATCACAATCCTGCCGGCCCGGTCGACCGTGAAGGTATCGGCATCGGCTTCGCCGGACACGAGGGCGGAGCCGAGACCGAAGACGGCGGAGACAACGGCGTGACCGCGGCGGCCGCTGACCGGATCTGCGCTGAAGGCGACGCCGGCGGCTTCGGCGTCGATCATCCGTTGCACGAGCACAGCCGGCGCCTGCGGAGGCCCCGCCAGGCCGCGTTCGCGTCGGTACGCGAGAATCCGCTCGCTCCGGGCGGAACGCCAGACGGCCACGACCTTCGCGGGGATCTGCTCCGGTGGGACAAAGAGAAAACTGTCGAGCTGACCGGCGAACGAGTGTTCGGCCCCGTCTTCGTCGACGGCGGAGGATCGCACGGCAAACCACGCCGGTTCCGGTGCCAGCGTGCCGGCAAGCGAAACGAGCTCCGCGGCGAGATCGGATCGAAGGGTCTCGGCCAGGCGATCACCACCGCCGCTCGCGGCAAACGCTTCGGGCGTCACGACCACCCACGGAGGGATGGGAAGACGCGCGGCGGCGAGGCGGGCCAGGGCACCGGCCTTTCCGCCCAGCAGGGCCGGGGTGGCGAGCTCGTCGGTGTGCCGAATGAAATGAGTCATGACCAATGGCCGTCAGCGCGCCCAAAGCGGCACCACGCCCAGCATCAGGTACAGGGCGAGCGTCCACAGTCCCGAGTAGACCTCAATGCGTTTTGCCAGGCTGCCGCGAACGGTGCGAAGGAAGGCCGCCGCCAAGCCAAGCCCGCCTAGCCAGAGGATCAGCAACACCGCGATGACCGGCGCGAGGAAGGCAATCCGTTCGGCGGCCAAGGCTGCGCAGGCCAGCGTGGCGGCCATGGCCGCGAGCCAGGCTGCGACCGCCACTGGCCGACCCCACAACACGGTGTACGTTTCCACCCCGCGTTCCTCCTGTGCGGGCGACCGGATCTTGCGACCGAGTTCGATCACCAGGCCGTTGCAGAAGCTGGCGGCGAGAAACCAGAACAAGCCCGCCGGCATGCCGCCACCGGCTGGGACCCAGTCACAGCCGGTGGCGAACCAGTCGACCAGCGGCATGATGCCCATGTGACTGAAAAGATAGATCACCGGGCGGGCCTTGAGCCACGTCCGCGCAAAGAACTCCCGGCTCATCAGGGCAAAATAGATCCAAGTGAGGACCAGAAGCGCCACGAGACGCAGGCCGACCAGCGACGCGAGCGTCAGTTGCACTGCGGCCACTCCCACGCCGACCCACGCGAGTTCGCGCAATGTCACCAGCCCGCGCGGGACCGGACGGTACGGCCGGTGACGTGCGTCCTCTTCCGCATCCTTGAACTCGTCGGCAATGCGCAGCAGCAGGAAGGAGCCGAGCGATACGACAAAGGCGACGGCGTAGGCGGACAGCGCCGGGGCGGTGTCCGCGGACCGCAGCAGGGCGGAGTAGCTCACCGCCGAGGCGCTGAAGGCGGCGATCAGCGGACCGTGGGCCAGCAGCGGAAACCGTTCGCGCTGGTAAATCCACCACCGGTTCATGCGGTCGGGCGGCCCTCGGATGCGGCGGGACCGGTGGACTTGCGTCCGCGGGCGAGGCGTTCGTGCGCGCTCGTGAAGTGCCCGGCGCTCAGGGCGGCGATGATCGACAGCTCGCCGGCCAGGGCGAGTCCGGCACAGACCTCGGCGAGCGCCCGGGCATGACCGGGACCGGCCAGCCCGAGAACCTCGAGGGCGGCACGCTGGCTGGGCAGGCTGGTTCCGCCGCCCACGGTGCCGACGATCAGGTTGGGCAGCGTGACGGCCGCGTACAACCCGCCGTTACCCTCCACCTCGAAACGGGTGACGCCGACTGCGGCCTCAGAGACGCAGGCGACATCCTGACCGCAGGCGAGAAACAGCGCGGCGAGACCGTTGGCGTAGTGGCCCTGCACGCCGATGGTGCCGCTCAGCACGCCGCCGATCGCCGACATGCGCCAGTAATCGACCATCTTTTCCGGCGTGGTGTGGAGGTGGCGCTCGACCAGTTTCCGCTCGAGGCGGGCCTCCGCGCTCACCTTGCGCCCGCGCACAGTCTGGAAGGACTGCGCGCTGGCCTTCTTGTCGCCGGACAGGTTGCCCTCGACGAAGACGGCGGACGGCTTCACCGGACAATGCGCCGCGATATAGTCGCACACCGCCTGGGTGGCGATGGTGACCATGTTCTGGCCCGAGGCGTCCCCCGTAGTGTATTCGAGAAGAAGATACACGTGATTGCCCTCGACGGTGAAGCGGACGTCGCGGAGCCGCCCGTACCGCGTGGTCGCCTCCGCGGCGGCGCGGAAGGCCTCGATGTGCGCGAGGCACCATTGCACGAAGGCGCCTGCCTCGGGCAGGGAGGCAAAGGCGAAGGCGGGCGCCCGGCCCACGCCTTCGTTCAGGATCAGCGTGGTGCAGCCGCCGGCCAGCGTGACCACGGACGCTCCGCGGTGGTAACTGGCCACAAGGGCGGCCTCGGTGGTGGCGAGCGGGACATAGTAGTCGCCTTGGGCGGCGAGTCCATTCACCCGCAGGGGGCCGGCGAGGCCGACCGGCACCTGCACGGTGCCGATGAAGTTCTCGATGTTGCGGGCGAAGGTCTCGTGGCGGGCGAGCGCCTCCGGGGCCGCGATCACCGCCTTCGCCGCTGCGGCGTGAGGCAGGAGCGCCCACCGCTGGTCGACCACGGCCGGTTCCGATCGGGTCGCCCCGGGCACCCGCGGCGGGCCGTCGTGGTGTTTGGGCGCGAGCCGCCGAGTGATCTCTTCCGGCGAAAGTCCGGCGGCGACGTCGGACATGTGACGACGGGCCTCGTCGTGGTGGGCGGACATAGCGAGGCGGAAAGGCAAGGTGCTTGCGTCACTCGACGCAAGCTTGCCGTGTCTGAGGGCGCGTCCGGGTCGGGTGAAAGCCCAGACACGCCCTAGCTCCGCAGCGATCGGCTCAGATCGCGCGCCCAGAAGACATCGAGGGAGCCGGTGGCGAGGGGCGACGCGAGCGGAATCATGCGACCGCGGTCGTCACACGCATGCGGCATGAGACCAAAGTTGGCAAAGAACGCCGTCAGGTCCTCCAGTGTGAAGCCATAGCGGGCGGCGTGGGCGGGAACGATTTCGGTCTGCACCACCACGTCAGGGCTGGCCGCAAGGGCGCGGGTTGCGCCCCGAAGCACGGCGAGCTCAAACCCTTCCACATCGAGCTTGATGAAGTGCACCCGGGGGTAGCCGAGCCGGGCTAGTTCGCGGTCCACCGTGGTGATGGTCACCCGTGGTCCCGCCGCCCGGGTGTCCGTTGCGAGGTGTACTTCGCCGAGGTTGGCCGGCGTGACCACCAGCGAACCCCGGCCAGGCTCAGCGCCCGCGGCTGCGGCGACGACCGTCGCGTTGCGGATCTGGTTCTGTCGCAGGTTCTGCCGCAGGCAGGCTCGGGTGGAGCGGTTCGGCTCGAAGGCGAGGACGTGGCCGGACGGTCCGGCCAGTTGCGCGAGCGGCAGCGTGTAGGTGCCGATGTTGGCCCCGACGTCACAGATCACCTGCCCTGGCCGGATCCACTGGCGCAGGAAGCGCATGACATTGGGATCGCGCTGCCCCAGCACGGCGACGGCCATGGACGTGAAGTTGTTCTTCAACGAAACATAGCGGTGTCCGTCGTCGTCGGTGAAACGCACCAGGCGACCCGGCCACGCCCGCCGTGAGACAAAGCCGAACCAGCGACCGGCGTGGATGAACGGATGTTCGAGGTACAGCGCCAGTCCGCGCCGCCAGCTGCTTCGGGTGTAGTCGGCCAGCGTGGGACTCAAGGCGGTGCTCATGCGCATCTAGCGCAACGGGGAAAGAAGCCGGCCCGCAGGTCAAGCGGCGGACCGGCTCGGTGGCCCGAGTTCACGGAAACGTTGCATTGGCGGCCCCGGGCGCGCGCCTCGCCCGGGAGCGCAGGGGCAAAATGTGCGCCGGCATTGGCAACCTGTGCGGAGCAGGGCGGACGCGGTTCTGACACCATCAGCCCGGACCTTGCGAAACCCTTGCGGAACCCCTTCCATGATTAAACCCGCCACCCCCGATTTTGTCACCTGCGATGCCAATGAGGCGGTCGCCACGGTCGCGTATCGGCTCAATGAACTGATTGCGATTTACCCGATCACGCCGTCCTCGCCGATGGCCGAATCCTGCGACGAGTGGGCCGCCGCTGGACGGCCCAACCTCTGGGGGCAGGTGCCGCGCGTGGTCCAGCTGCAGTCCGAGGGCGGTGTGGCCGGGGCGGTGCACGGCGGCCTGCTCGGCGGTGCCCTCACCACCACCTTCACCGCGTCACAGGGCCTGCTGTTGATGATCCCCAATCTGTACAAGATTGCGGGTGAACTCATGCCGCTGACGCTGCATGTCAGCGCGCGCGCGCTGGCCGCGCAGGGGCTCTCCATCTTTGGCGACCACGCCGATGTGATGGCCTGCCGGCAGACGGGCTGCGCCCTGCTCGCATCGAACTCCGTCCAGGAGGCGCAGGACCTCGCCTTGATCGCCCACGCCGCGTCGTACAAGGCCAGCCTGCCCTTCATCCATTTCTTCGACGGTTTCAGAACCTCACATGAGATCGGCAAGATCGAGGTGCTCGCGGACGAGGTCCTGCGCGCCGTCGTCGACGAGGCCGACCTGGCGGCGTTCCGGGCGCGGGCGCTGACGCCGGACCGGCCGACACTCCGTGGCACGGCGCAGAATCCCGACGTGTACTTTCAGGGCCGGGAGGCGGTGAACCGCCACTACCTCGCGCTGCCGGGGATCGTGCAGGCAACGATGGACCGCTTCGCCGCCGAGACCGGCCGGGCGTATCATCTTTTCGATTACCACGGGCATCCGGAGGCGGAGCGGGTCATCATCGCCATGGGCAGCGCAGTCGAGACCGTGGCCGAAACCGTGGACTGGCTGGTGGCGCGCGGGGAAAAGGTAGGGGTGCTCGCGGTGCGGTTGTTCCTGCCCTTCGATCTCACGGCGTTTGGGGCGGCGCTGCCCAAGTCGGTCAAGGCGCTCGCCGTCCTCGACCGGACCAAGGAGCCCGGATCGCTCGGCGAACCCCTCTATCTCAACGTGGTCGCTGCGCTGGCCGAAAACCGGTCGGCCCTCGCGGGCTCGCCGCGGGTCGTGGGTGGACGCTACGGCCTTGGCTCGAAGGAATTCACCCCGGGCATGGTGCGGGCGGTTTTTGATCATCTCGCCGCCCCGCAGCCGCGGAACCATTTCACGGTGGGCATCGTGGATGATGTGACCGGCACGTCGCTGCCGTACGACGCGGAGTTCGACCTTGAGGCGGACGACGTCCGGCGCTGCGTCTTTGTCGGCCTCGGCGCGGACGGCACGGTCGGCGCAAACAAGAATTCGATCAAGATCATCGGTGAGCAGACGCCGCACTACGCGCAGGGCTACTTCGTTTACGACTCCAAGAAATCGGGTTCGATGACGATTTCGCATCTGCGCTTCGGCCCGCGCCCGATCCGCGCCCCGTACCTCATCCGGCAGGCCGACTTCGTGGCGTGCAGCCAGTTCCATTTCGTCGGCCGGACCAACGTCCTGGGCTACGCGCGTCCAAAGGCGACCGTCCTGCTCAACTCCCCGTACGGTCCGGAAGAGACCTGGCGGAAGCTTCCGCGCGACTGGCAGGAGACGCTCGTGGCGAAGCGGCTGACCCTTTACGTGATCGACGCCACCCAGGTTGCCCAGGCGGCCGGCATGGGTCGGCGCACCAATACCGTCCTGCAGACCTGCTTTTTTGCCCTCTCGGGCGTGCTGCCACGCGACGAGGCGATTGCGCAGATCAAGGAGACGATCAAGAAGACCTACGGCAAGAAGGGCGACGCCGTCGTGCAGATGAACTACGCGGCCGTCGACGCGGCGCTGGCCGGGTTGCAGGCGGTGACCCTGCCCTCAGCGGCCTCGCCCGAGGCGGTGGCCACGGTGCCGCCGTCGTTCGCGGGTGCGCCGGAGTACGTGCAGCGCATCACCGCACGCCTGCTGGCGGGCGAGGGCGACCTGCTGCCGGTCAGTGCGCTGCCCGTGGATGGCTGCTGGCCGACCGCGACGAGCCGCTACGAGAAGCGCAACATCGCCCTGGAAATTCCTGCGTGGGATCCGTCCATCTGCATCCAGTGCAACAAGTGCGTGCTGATCTGCCCGCATGCCGTGATCCGGGCCAAGTTCGTCGACCCCGAGGACCTCGCCGGTGCGCCCCCGACCTTCAAGTCGACGCCATTCAAGTCAGCGGACTTTCCCGGAAAGCGTTACACGCTCCAGGTGGCGCCGGAGGATTGCACCGGTTGCTCGCTGTGTGTGCAGGTCTGCCCAGCGAAGGACCGCACGAATCCGCGGCACAAGGCGATCGAGATGGTGGCCGCGGCTCCCCTGATCGAGCCCGAGCGGGCCAATTGGGACTTCTTCCTGAACCTGCCGGACCCCGACCGGACTACGCTGAAACCGGAGGTGAAAGGGACGCAGTTCATGCAGCCGCTCATGGAGTTCTCCGGCGCCTGCGCCGGCTGCGGCGAGACGCCCTACCTGAAGCTGCTCACCCAGCTGGTCGGTGACCGGCTGGTCGTCGCGAATGCGACGGGGTGTTCGTCGATCTACGGCGGCAACTTGCCGACCACGCCCTATTGCCAGAACCGCGAGGGACGCGGGCCCGCCTGGGCCAATTCGCTCTTTGAGGACAATGCCGAGTTCGGTCTTGGCCTGCGCCTCGCGCTTGATCGGCATGCCGGCCGGGCGGCCGCGCTCGTGCAGGAACTCGCCCCGATGATCGGCGACAGCCGGGCGAAAGCCTTGCTCGAGTCGGTGCAGGACACCGAGGCGGCGATCGCGGCCCAGCGGGCACGGGTCTCGGAGTTACGGGACGCCCTGCGCACGGTCACGGGTCGGAACGCATCCGAGCTGACCGGACTGGCGGACCATCTCGTCCGCAAGTCGCTCTGGATCGTCGGTGGCGACGGGTGGGCCTACGACATCGGCTACGGCGGCCTCGACCATGTCCTGGCCTCCGGTGCGAACGTGAAGGTGCTCGTCCTCGACACCGAAGTGTACTCCAACACGGGTGGTCAGTCGTCGAAGGCGACGCCGATGGCGGCGGTGGCCAAGTTTGCGGCAGGCGGCAAGGGTGTGGCCAAAAAGGACCTCGCCCTCATGGCCGTGCAGTACGGCCACGTCTACGTGGCCAAGGTCGCGATCGGCGCCAAGGACAGCCAGACGCTGCAGGCCTTCCGCGAGGCGGAGGCGTACCCCGGCCCGGCCCTGATCATCGCCTACTCGCACTGCATCGCGCACGGCTTCCCGCTCCACCTGGGGGCGGAGCAGCAGAAGCTGGCGGTCGACTCCGGCTACTGGCCGCTCTTCCGGCATGATCCACGTCTCATCGGAACGGATACACCGGCCTTCAAGCTCGACTCCGCCGCGCCCAAGACGGACATCGCGCGTTTCATGGCGAACGAGACCCGGTTCAGCGTGCTGCGCAACGTTGCACCGGCCCGCGCCGACGAGCTGACGGCGTCGGCCCGCGAGGAGGTCCGGCGTCACTACGCCCGCTACGAGCAGATGGCGGCGAAACCCGCCGCCCCCGTGAACCCCGTACCTTGATTTCCCGACCATGAACCTCGCGACCAACTACCTCGGCCTGTCCCTCAAGAATCCGCTCGTGGTCGGCGCCTCGCCGTTCTGCGACAATCTCGCCGCCTGCGCCGAATTGGAGGCGGCAGGCGCCTCGGCCCTGGTGATGCATTCCCTGTTCGAGGAGCAGGTGGACCTCGAGTCCCGGGCAATGCACCACCACCTCGAGGCGCCGGGCGAAAGCTATGCGGAGGCGACATCGTATTTTCCCAATTACGACGACTACCAGCTGCGACCGGCCCAATACCTGCGTCAGCTTGAGCGACTCGCCAGCCTGCTCAGGATTCCGATCATCGCCTCGCTCAACGGCCGGCGCCTCGGCGGCTGGGTCGGTTATGCGAAGCAGATGGAGTCGTCCGGGGCGGCGGCGATCGAGTTGAACCTGTACCAGGTCGCCACGGATCCGGCCGTGACGGCGGAGCAGCTGGAGGCGGACGTCATCGCCGTCGTGCGCGCCGTGCGCGAATCCGTGCGCATTCCGGTCGCGGTCAAGCTGTCGCCCTACCACACATCGCTCGCGAATTTCGCGGGCCTGCTCGAGGCGGCGGGGGCAGGGGGACTCGTCTTGTTCAACCGGTTTTATCAGCCGGATTTCGACATCGAGGATCTCGAGGTCGTGCCGCAGCTGCGGCTGTCGGATTCCTCGGAACTGCTGCTGCGTCTGCGCTGGCTGGCCATCCTTTCGCCGCTGTTGCGCGGCTCGCTCGCCTGCAGTGGGGGAGTGCACCGGACCGAGGATGTGGTGAAGGCCCTCCTCGCCGGTGCGGATGTAGTGCAGCTCGTCTCGGTCCTGTTGAAGCAGGGACCGCGGTACGTGTCACAGCTGCTCTCGGGCCTGCAGGCCTGGATGAAGGAACATAGCTACGACAGCGTGGACGAACTTCGGGGAGCCATGGACCTGCGGCGTTGTCCGGATGCCGGGGGCCACGAACGGGCGAACTACATTCAGATTCTTCAGAGCTGGAAGATTTGAACGGGCCCGACGGGGCGGAGCGGGCCAAGCGTGACCCCAACAAAAAACGCGACCGTTGCCGGTCGCGTGCGGGTTCCTGCCTTCGCGGGGATGTGCCTGCTCAACCGGCGGCGGCGAGCAATTCGGCGACGTCCACCTGCGGAGCCGCGGCCGGTTCGGTCCCGGCCGAGGTGTTGAGCGCGGGCGGGCCCGAGATCCACGCGGTGGCGATCGACGCCGCCTCGGTGCGCCAGTTGACCTGGGGCTTTGCGTAGACGGCGATCACCTGCGTTTCGGTGGCACCCGCCCACGTGAGGCTGGCCTTCAGGCATTGCGATCCGTCTGCGAGTACGAAGCTTTGGAGATAGATCGTGCCCTTGTTCTCGGGACCCTGGGCCGTGCGTTGCTGCAACGCCATCCGGGCGAGCCCTTGGTGATAGCTGACCGTCCGAAGGGTTTCCCACGGCGGACCCTCGAGCATGCTCAGTTCGGCAAGCAGCGATTTCTCGATATCAGACAGGAAGGAGAGCAATCGGGTGGCCATGGTGGACAGCGTAGGTCGAAGCGCGCGGGCAAGGCGATCATCGTCGCGGGGCTAAACGGACTTTAGGATTTTTTTGAAATCCGGCCTGGGCGTACGGACGGGCATGGACAGTCCGGCCGGTTTTCACCCCCCGAAACGCAACATTTGTTTGAAACAGGGGAAAAGGACGCCTGACTAGTGCTAGGTCCGGCTGGGAAGGGGTTTCCGGCAGGCTTCGCATCCCTTCATGTCGCTCGATAAGATCCTGATCGTTGAAGACGAAACCGTCGTTCGGTCGCTGCTGCAGACGATCTTCCTCCGCCACAAATTCAACGTCCAATGCGCGGAGACCCTCGCGCAGGCGCAGGCGCTCATGGAGCGCGAGCCCTTTGACCTGGTGATGCTCGACATCCGCCTTCCGGACGGCAGCGGCCAGGCGTTTCTTGAGCGGATCATGGCCCTGCCGGAGCGCCCGCTCGTCGTCATGGTGACCGGTTATGGCACGATCGAGTCGGCTGTGGCCTGCATGCGCGCCGGGGCCTTCGACTATGCGCTCAAGCCGTTTTCGCCGAGTCAGATCGAAGTGATCCTGCGCAAGGCGCAATCCTACCAGCAGCTGGTCCGGGTCAACCGCCTGCTCAGCGACGACCCTGATGACGACGAGTCGTCGTTGGTCGGCCGGAGCCCGGCGATGACGCGGTTGCGGCAGTTGATCGATCGCGTCGCGCCCACCGACGCCACAGTGCTCGTGACCGGGGAGAGCGGCACGGGCAAGGAGATGATCGCGCGCGAGTTTTACCGACGCAGCCCGCGCCGCTCGCAGGCCTTCATCAAGGTCAACTGCGCGGCCATTTCCGAGTCCCTGATCGAGAGCGAGTTTTTCGGCCACGAGAAGGGCGCCTTCACCGGCGCCACGGAGCGGCGCGAGGGACGGTTCGAACTCGCGCACCAAGGCACGCTGCTGCTCGACGAGGTCAGCGAGATTCCCCCCGGCCTGCAGGCGAAGCTCCTGCGCGTCCTGCAGGAGCGCGAGTTCGAGCGCGTGGGCGGGAACCGCACGATCAAGGTCAACGTGCGTATCATCGCGACGTCCAACCGCGACCTTCTTGGTTACGTCGAGAAAGGCGCCTTCCGTCAGGACCTCTATTACCGTCTCAATGTCTTTCCGGTTCACGTGCCTGCGTTGCGCGAACGTGGCGATGACGCGGTGCTGCTCGCTGATCATTTCGTCCGGCGCTTCGCCCGCAAACACGGCATCAAGGTGACGGGCCTTTCTGATTCCGCGCGACGTGCGATCATGGAGTATCGCTGGCCGGGGAACGTGCGCGAGCTGCAGAACACGATCGAGCGGGCGGTGATTCTTTCCGAGGCCGGCCGGGCGGTCACGGCTGCGGCCCTTGGGCTGCCCGGCCAGCTGACTTTCTCGGACGAACCGTTGCCCCCGCTGGTCGACGACTCGCCGGCCTTGGATTTTGCGTCCGCCAACAACGCCGGCCCGGCCACGGCGGCATCGGCTGAACCCGCTACCGCCAACGGTGGCTCCGCGCCGCCCGTGCTGCGCCTCGACGCGTTGGAGAAGCAGGCCATTCGCGCGGCCTTGACCCAGACCGGAGGCAACCGCACGCAGGCCGCCGCCGTGCTCGGCATCAGCATCCGCACCTTGCGCAACAAGCTGCAGGAGTACCGCGAAAGCGGAGATCCCATCGAGGCAGGACCGGAGCCGGGCGAGGCCTGAGCGTCTCGTTTTTGGTCAAGGCTCCGGCGAAAGCGCCGATAGGAGAGGGAGTTCCCCACGCCGGACTTCGTCCGCCCGGATGGGTGGCACCGCTCCGCCGGCGCCGCCCGCCTGCCTCCCCTGGCGGGCCTTGATCCGCGCCGCGCGCAGTCGGGTGTGTCCGGCGGATGCATTTCCGCATTCCCGGTTAAATCCCACTGCAAACGAGCCGATAACGATTCATCCGTCCATGCCCGCCACCGAGGTCATCACCGAAAACCTGATCCGCGAGAACATCAATCGCGCGGTGACGGATGTGTTCAAAACCATGCTCGGGCAGCAGCCCTTGCTCGTAAAATCGACGGAGCAGGCCGCGGAAGAGCCGTGGCCTCCGCTTCACGCCAACGCCGAAGCCGCCCGGCCCCACGTGGTCGGCACGGTCGGTTTCATCGGCGATGTGAACGGGCTGATCTACCTGTATCTCCCGCTCGACTTCGCCCGCCTCAGCACCTCGCACCTGCTGGGCATGAGCTCCGCGGAGCTCGATGAAGCGGGTGACGAGGTCATCAACGACGCGATCGGCGAACTCACCAACATGACGGTGGGCAGCTTCAAGAACGGACTCTGCGATGCCGGTTACCCCTGCAAGCTGACGATCCCTTCGATCCTGCGCGGCAGCAATTTCTGCATCGAGCCGATCAGCTCCACCTCGCGCCAGATCTACTATTTCGACTGTGGCGGCCACCGCGTCGTTACGGACATCCTGCTCAAAGTCGCCGACTGACACCTTTCTCTCCCACCATGCGCTACAAGATTCTCACCGTGGACGATTCCAAGACCGTCCGCATCATCGTGAAGAAAGCTTTCAAGGGCTACGACTGCGACATCCTCGAAGCCGGCAATGGCGTGGAGGGTCTGGCGGTGGCGGCCAAGGAAACGCCCGACCTCATTCTCCTCGACGTCACCATGCCCGTCATGGACGGCGTGGAAATGCTGACCAAGCTCAAGGCCGATCCCGCGTTGAAGGGCATCCCGGTCATGATGCTCACCGCAGAAGGCGGCCGTGATCACGTGCTCAAGATCGCGAAGATCGGCGTGCGTGACTACCTGGTGAAACCCTTCAAGGAAGAGGTGCTCATCGAGAAGGCCGGTCGCGTGATCGACCTGAAGCCGCTCTCCGAAGGTCCCGCCAAGGCGAAGTCGATCTTCGATCCGGCCGACATTCTTGTGGTCGATGACAAGCCCGCCATCATCCAGCAGATTCAGGAAGGCCTGAAGCACACGCCGTGGAAGATCCACGGGGTGAGCACCCAGGGCGAGGCGATCGATTTCTGCACGCGCACGCCGCCGGACATCATCATCGTCAGCCTGTCGCTCCCCGAGGAGTCCGCCTTCACGCTCTTCCGCCTGGTGCGCACCAACATCAAGACGAAGTACACGCCGGTGTTTGCCCTCGTGGTGAAGACCGAGGTCAGCCAGCAGCAGCAGGCGCAGACCGTGGGCTTCAGCGCGATCATCACCAAGCCGATCGACATGTCGGAGCTCGAGACGAAGATGGCGAAGGCCATGAACCTCGACACGTCGCAGCGTTACTACGCGATCGAAGGCGACAGCATGATCATGCGCCTGCCGGAGAACTGCTCTCCCGCGGTGCTCGCCGAAGCCGGACTCTATCTGAAGCCGAAATTCGCCGAGGCGGTCGATGCCGGGCACAACAAGGTCGTGATCGACATCCACCAGATCAAGTCGCTCCACATGGGTGTGATCAAACTGCTCTTCCAAGCCATGCAGACCTGCCGCGAACTCGCGATGCAGTTCGCCCTGGTGGGCAATGCCGCGATCATCACCGAGTGCAAGGGCTTCGAGGACACGCGCGGTTGGACCTTCTACGATTCGATCGACGACGCGAAAGCCAACCTGGGCAAATCGTCCCCGGCCCCGGCCATGGCGGCCTCGAGCTAAACGCCTGTTTTTCCGGTCCTGTAGTGCCGTCCCGGTCCGCCTCGGTGGGCCGGGACGGTTTGTTTTCAGCCGCGAGCGGCAGGATCGCATTTGACCCGGCTACGCCGATGCATAGGGTTGGCGACATGAAAGCGGTGGCGATCGCGGCAGTCCTCGGGCTCGGCTCCTTGACGGGATGCACCGTGGCAAAGCGGCCGGTGATCGTGTCGCCTACGCCGCCTCACCGCAGCGAGTACTCCACCGGGGAACGCCTGCGGCTAGGCGAGGACGCCATCGAAGCCCGAGCCGAAAGCCTCGAGCGCCAGGGCTTCACCTCGAAGGAAGCCCGTCAGTATGCGGAGATCGAATACCTGAAGAGCCGCACCGGCAGCCCGGTGCGCTGAGGCGCGCCCCGGGTCCCGCGCTGCCGCCGCGATCAAGCGAGGCGGATGGTGCGCTTCCGAGCGTCATAGATCGCCTTGCGTCCCGTCTCGTACGAGCGGGCCGCGAGCAGGCAGGCGACGGCGTGCTGGTAGCCGGCGTCGATCGAGGCATGTGGAGTCTCGCCCGAACGCATGCACTGCAGCCAGTCGAGGAAATGGTCGGGCCGCGGGATGGGTGTAACCTCCACTTCACCGCGGATGCTGCCATCGCGCTTCAGTCCGCCCTCGGCGCTGTAGGTCGGCACGTTCCAGTTGTCGCATTTGAGCGTGCCCTTCGTGCCGTAGAACTTCCGGTTGTTGCCGTAGCTGTTGCCGAAATTGTTCGAGCTCGTGAGCATGAAGCCCTCCGGGTACATCCAGGTGGCGGAGACGCAGTCGGGGGTGGTGAAGTTGTTCTCGTCCTTCCACGTCAGCACGCCGCCGGTGCAGACGCAGGATTCGGGAATGCCGCAGTCGGTGATGAAGTGCGCCATGTCGAGAAAATGGGCACCCCATTGCGGAACGGGTCCCTGGCAGAATTCGTAGTAGCCGTACCACGCGGAGTAGGTGCGCGCGTCGAAGGGGCGCATGGGGCGGTCGCCGAGGAATTCCTTCCAATCGACATCTTCCTTGCGCACATCGCGGCCGAGGTAGCTGTACCAGTAGGGCTTCTCGGCGTTGCGCGACTCGTGGATCATCGAGATCTTGCCGATCGTACCGGCGCGCACGACTTCGCGGGCGCCGACGATGCCGGGCAGGCTGCGCAACTGGGTGCCGACCTGGACAACCGTGCCGGCGCGCTTCACGGCATCGACCGCGCGGACGAGCTTGTCCATCTCCGTGGCGAGCGGTTTCTCGGCGTAGATGTGCTTGCCGGCCTTGGCCGCGGCCTCGAGGTGGGTGGTATGGAGATGGTCGGGCGACGCGATCATGACCGCGTCGAGTCCATCCATGGCGAGCAGGTCGCGGTAGGAGACGAACTCCTTCGCCTCGCGGCCGAACCATTCCTTGACCTTCGCGTTGGCCTCCGCGCGGGCGACCTTCCAGGGGTCGGCGAGGCCCACGATCTCAAAATTGGTTGCGGCGAGATGCTTGTGGATGCCCGTCATGTGGGCGGTACGGCCGCGGTTGCCGCAGCCGATGATGCCGATGCGGATGCGGTCGTTGGCGCCGATTGAGCGTTTGCGCTCCGCCGCCGAGAGCGGACGGCTCAGTCCGGCGGCGAGGCCGGCCGTGACGGCGAGGGAAGCCGACGATTTCAGGAAATCGCGGCGGTGCATGGGCAGGGAAGAGGAGTCGGGGGCGGGGTTGTTCATGTGGAAGAGAAAGAGGGTGCTTGAGGTGGTTTGGCCGATGAGTGCGAACGGCCCGGGGCGCAGGGCAACGGGTGCGGTTAGGCGGAGAGGATGCGGTCCATGCCCCGGACGAGGTGGGCGAGCCAGTCGGCATCCGACTGACCCGGGTCGCGGAAACCTTGCTCGACAATGATCCAGCCGCCGTAGCCGATCTCATCCAAGGCGGGCATCACGCGCGGCCAGTCGCTGTCGCCTTCATGCAGGTGGACCTGGAAGCCGGCGCGCGGTCCGCGTTCGTCGCGCAGCTTGCGGCTGTATTCCTTGACGTGCACCTGCACGATGCGCGGACCGAGGGTGCGGATCCACTGCTCGGGGAAGCCGTAGTTGACCACGTTGCCCACGTCGAAGTGGAAGCGGACGGCCGGCGAATTGAAGCGGTCGACGTAGGCGGCGGCTTCGAGCGGGCTGAGAAGAAACTGGTTCCAGACGTTCTCGATCGCGATCGCCACGCCCAACTCTTCGGCGAGCGGGATGGCTTTGCGGATCTCGGCCGTGGAGCGTTCGTAGGCCTCGGCGTAGGACACGTCCTTGTTGACCACGCCGGGGACGAGCAGGATGGACTTGGCACCGAGGGCCTTCGCGTCGCGCAGTCCTTGGAGCAACGCGTCGAGGGTGACCTGCCGCGTGGCGGGGTTGGGGTGCGACAGCGGGTGGGTCCAGTGCGTGGCGACGACGAGGCTGGGAATCTCCAGGCCGGTGGCATCGCGGGCGGCGAGCACCTCGTCCCGGTTCATCGGGGTGTTGACCTCGACGCCGTGAAAGCCGGCCGCTTTGAGCAGTTTGAAGCGGTCGAGCACGCTCAAGGGGTTATCGCGATCCACCCGCAGGGTGGAGAACATGAATCCCTTCTTGAGGGCGCGCGGGGGCGTGGCGGCGCGCGCGAGGGACGGTCCGAGGGCCGTGAGGGCGCCGAGGGCGGCGGTGGTCTGGAGAAAATGACGGCGGTTCATGGCTCAGGGCAGGCGTTTGACGGTGATGTCGCGGAAGGCGACGGGGTCGTTGTGTCCGGCGAAACCAAAGAAACCGGAGGCACGCTTCAGCCCGGGGTGGGCTTTGCCCTCGAGCACGGTGGCGAGGTCGATCGTGTTGACGTCGGCATCCAGGATCGGAGTGCCGTTCAACTCGACCCGGATGCGTGAACCCTGCACGGACACGGTCTGAAAGTTCCATTCGCCGATCGGGTGTTGGTAACCCCGGGCGGCCGGCACCATGCCGTAAATCGAACCGTGCACTTGGCGCGGGTCGAGTTTGGCCGGCTTGTTGATCTCGTACTGGTCGTCGAGGATCTGGAGTTCCGTCATGCCGTCGTAGGCGGCGTTGCCCGACCCGGGATAGCGGATGGCGAGGCCGTTGTTTCCTGCTTTGGGCAGCTTGAACTGCAGCCTCGCCTCGAAGTCCCGAAGCTCCGTGGCCCAATAGAGCACGCCACCCTTGCCGGGCAGCCAGGTGAGGCTTCGGTCGGCGATCGCCACGGAGTCGCGGGCGCCGGCCCAGCCCTCGAGATCGCGGCCGTTGAAGATGGGCGTGAAGCCCTCATTGCCGCGCGCGGCGAGGTAAGCAACGGCTTCGGCCGGCGGGATCTCGCGCAGGTAGATGTTCCGCCACGACGTCGGTCCGCCGTGGGTCTGCAGCTGGATCGGGCCCCGGGGTGGAACCGGCCGGCGCTCGGCCGCAGGCAAACGTCGGTCGTAGTAGTTTTCGAGTACAACATGGTCGACGACAGCCTGGCCGTTGAGCCAGACGCTGACCCGGGCGCCTACCATCAGGATGCGCAGGTGATTCCATTCGCCGACGGGACGGTCGGCGCGCACGAGCGGATCGCGGCCCGGGGTGCCAACGGTGTTGTTCCAGAGTCCGCCCGAGCCCTTCGCATAACCGTGTCCCTTGGGGTCGGGTGCCGTGGGGTCCCAGATCTGCACCTGGGGAACGCCGCGCAGGTAGACGCCGGAGTCGGCACCCGGGTCGATCTTGTACTCGAGCAGCAGTTCAAAATCGCCGTAGTCGCGGACGGTCGTCGCGTAGTCGCCGAATCCGTCGTTCACGATCACCCCGTCTTCCACCCGCCAGTGCGGCTTGCCGTCCTTCAATTCGGTCAGGGCGGACGTCCATTTGCCAATCAACGCCGCGCGTTCGGCCTCCGGGAGCGCCAGCAGCTGCCGGTGATCGTAGGTCTGGCCGCCACGCCAGCCGGACAGATCCTTGCCATTGAACAAGGCAGTGAAGCCGGGCGGAGGAGTGGCCGCGGTCAGGCACGAGGCAAGGACGATGAACAAGGCCAAGCCGAGGCCCGGGCGGCCGATAAAACGATTTTTCATGGAGAACGAAACGGGGTGGGGTTAACGAACATACCGTGGCGACTCGTCGTGGAGCGGGAAAGGCAATTTATCCCGAGCCACGAAATTCTCCCGCGGGACGGAGCAGGCGTTTCGCCTAAAACGCATACCATATGCAATAGGCTTGACGGCAAGCACTGCGCCTCCAGCGTTCGGCTTCCCCTATGCATGGCTGCTTCGTCCGACCCGTTCGCGGACGCGTGGGTCTGGCGACGCGTCTCGCGTTGGCCGGGTTTGCGCTGGTTCTGGTCGCAGCGGCACGCGTGACCGCCGAGGTCCGCGTGCCGCTGCCTCAACTCCTGATCGAAGCCGAGCAGACCCTTGCCGCCCAACAACCCGCGGACGCCGCCGTCCTGCTCGACCGGGTGCTGACCCGCGTGGCCGCCGGTGAGTCTTTGCCCTCCGGCTTGGCGTGGGACCGCGTGCAATTGGCTGCGGCCACCGCTCACTTCCAAAGCCAGGGCTACGGAGCGGCGCAGCAAGCCGCCGAGGCGTTGCTGAAACGTCAGGCCAGCGGGCCGAATGCCGACGAGGCACGGCTGATCCTCGGGCTCGCTCTTGCGCTGCAGCGAAACTTTGCCGCGGCGCTGCCGGTGTTCGCCACCCTCGAGCACACGCCGGCGTACCGGGATCGGGCGCGGCTCTATCGGGCAATGGCGGCGCAGGAGGCGGGCCAGATTCCGGTGGCCATCGAGGCGTACACCCATCTGCTCGCGACCGCGCCCCGCAACGAGGACTGGGCGGAAGCGGCCCTCGTGCTCGTCTCCCTGCATCTTCAGGAAAAGAATGTCGTGGAGGCGGCGCGCGGGTTGGAACGCCTGCAGGCCAGCCGCCCCTTGCTCGACAATCTCGCCGGTCTCAATGCGCTCTGCCTGCAACTCGGCGACGCGTGTTTGGAGCGCAACGAGCCCGACGCGGCCGTCGCTGCCTACCGGCTGGCCAGTCCGCGCGAACGGCTTCTGCGCGAGCAGGACGGGCGCGAAGCTCTCATGCGGACGCGGATGGAGCGGATTAACGCGATCAGCCGACCTTCTCCCGCCGATCTCGACGCCGTGCGCCGTCTGCAGGCCCGGTTGGAACGGGTGCGCGCCGCGCGAGCGGAGATCGAGCGGGCGACCGATTATGACGCGGCCCTGTACCAGCGGCTCGGGCAGGCGTTTTTGGATACGGGTGCCCCTTGGGAGGCGGCTCTGGCGTTTGCGGACGTGCTTCGGGCAACACAGGATGCCGCCGCGCGAGCCCGTGCCCATGTTGCGCTCGTGCGCGCCCATGCTGACGCCGGCCGGTTCGTGCGGGCGGAAGCGGCCCTGGAGGCATTTGCGCGCGAGGCTCCGACCGATCCGCTCGTGCTGCAGGCGCTGTACGGGCTGGTCATGGCCGGCCAGGGACGGGTGGAGGGGCCGGTGCAGCTACGCTGGTTGGAGCGGGCAGCGGTCCAGCCGGGGTCGGATCGGTTGCGCGAGCCCCTGGTGTTGCTGCATGCCCAGGCCCTCCTCACCGCAGGGCGCCTTGAAGAGGCGCGCTTGAAGGCCGGGGGCTGGCCGGAGCGGTTTCCGGACGGACGCCTTCGGGAGGATGCGGCCTACCTGCACGCCCTGGCCGGCATGATGTCGGGCCGCCAGGAACGCGCCTTGGACGAACTGGCGGCCTTCATCCGTCAGTATCCGGGCAGCCGTTACGAAGATGATGCCGCTTACCGGATGGCGGCGGCCCAGCTTGGGCTTGACCGACCGGAGGAGGCGGCGCGCAGCGCGGACGCATGGCTCGCCGCGCGGGCCCCCGATCATCCCCAGCGGGGGGAAGTGCTGGCCTTGCTCGGCGACGCCCGGGCCGCCACGACCGATCTCGCCGGCGCGGTGACGGCTTACCGGGAGGCCCTGCGTCTGCCCTTGCCCGATGAGCTGCTGGGCTACGTCCTCGATGAGACGACCCGGCATGCACAGGCACTCGGGACCTTCGCCGAGGCCGCTGAGATGTGGGAAACCTTTGCGCGCGAGCGCCCGGACCACCCGTTTGTGCTCAACGCTGCCTATTGGATCGGACGTCTGCGGGTTCGCGAGGGCCGCCTGCCCGAGGCGTTGGACAGTGTCGCCGCGATTGTGCGCCTGCATCTGGCGGATCCCGGTCAGGACGGCGTCGAACGCCTCCTGGTGGAACTGGCCGGGCTGCTGGTGCGTGCCCGGGCGGGAACGGCCTCCGAGGTGGAGTCGCTGACGCACGAGGGCACGATGCGGCTCGTCGGAGAGGAGGGGCCGGTCGCGCCGGTGGTCAGGGCGCGTTTGGCCTTTCTCAGCGCCGAACTGGCGCGGCTGCGCCAGGACCGTGCAGCGCGGACCGCGGCGCTGGATCAGCTCGTTGCGGCGGCGCCGGTCGAGTCGCTGCCCGCCGGGCTGCTCGGGGTGTCCGGCGACCACCTGGTCGAGTCCGGCCGGCCGGAAGAGGCGGTGGTCCGTTTTGAACGCTTGGTCGCAGCCTATCCCCGGTCTGTGTATGCGGATATGGGATACACCGGGCTGGGTGACCGGGCGCTCGCGGAAGGACGGCCCGCGGACGCCCTGCGGCGTTACGATGACGCGATCGACCGGGCCGGGGCGCGCACGAAGCTGCGCGAGGCGTCCCTCGGCCGGGCCCGGGCCCTGCTGGCCCTTGGGCGCTTCGACGAGGCCCGGGAGGCATTCGCAGCCATCGCGGGCGAGAAGGCGTGGCGCGGGGAGGCGACGGCAGAAAGCGTGTTCAACCTCGGTGAGATCCTGTTCCGGCAGGGCGGAACACCCGACCTGACCCAGGCGCAGGCCCACTTTCAGCGCGTCTATCTGTCGTATCGGAAGTATCCGGTGTGGGTGGCGCGGGCTTATCTGCGCAGTGCGGAAACTTTCGCCCGGCTCGGACAACTTCCGGAGGCCGCGGCGACTTTGCGGGAATTGTTGCGTGATGAACGTCTGCACGGCCTGCCGGAAGCGGCGCTCGCCCGCCGTCTGTTGGTCGATTACGATCAACCCGTCCTGGCCGGGCGTTTAGGTCCGGAGGAATCGTGACCTGGCTTCTCCATCGAGGTCCGTATGGGCGGCGGTCAACGGCTAGCCTCGCGCTCGTCGTCTTTCTTCCCCTGCTCGGGGCCCAAACGTTGCATTTCCCCGATGGCGTGTCCGTGCCGCTGTCCCGGCTGGAGTTGCGCGGCCGGCGCTTGATCGAGCAGCGTACCGTCTCACCCGACGGGGGGCAGGTGGAGCGGTCGTTTCTGCTCGCGGACGTGGTGCGAGTCGACTGGCCACGGCCGGCGGAACTGGACGCGGCCGCCGACGCGATCGCCCGCGGCGACGCTGCGACTGCTGAAACCCTGCTTGATCCGCTGCGCGCCGAACATGCGCCGTTTGCCCGGGTGCCCGGCTCGTGGTGGGGCGAGGTCTTGCGGATTCGCCTGCGGGCCTTGCTCCTGCTTGGCGCCGGACGCGAGGCTGAGGCAGGGCGCGTTGCCCGTGAACTCGCGGCCATCGCCGGCGATCCGGACGCGCGTCAGGAAGCGAGGCTTGCCCTAACGGAACTGGAGGTGCGCGCGGGGCGTCCCGATCTGGCCGAAGCGATGCTGGCGGAGCTCGAGCGGGAGGGCGTATCCACCCGGTTGCAGGGCGCGATCCATCTCCTCCGAGCCGATCTGCTGCTCGCGAGGCGGGAAGCGGAGGATGCGGTCGAGGCTTACCTGCGCCTGTGGGTCTTCTTTCGTTCGGAGCAAGAGCTCATGCCGCGGGCCCTGCAGGGAGCGATTGCGGCCTTTGCCCTGCTGGGTGACGAAACCCAGGCAGCGCGGCTGAAGACGGAACTCGCGCGTCTGGCCGCGGCCGATACTCCGCCGCCTGCGGTCGATGCCCCCGCCGCGCCCGCCGGCGTATCCCTTTCCCCACCATGACCTCCTCCGTGCGCTTCCTCATCGGTGCCTTGCTTGTTCCTTCCTGCCTCGCCGCTGCGCAGGAAGGGGCACCGCTCGTCGTCCAGCAAACTCTCCTGCAGAAACTCAACATGCCGACCATCTACATTCTGGTCGCTTGCAGCATGCTGATCGTCTGGCTGGTCACGGAGGGGTACTTGCGAACGGCGCTCAGCCAGGTCGTACCCGGCCCCGTGGTCGAAGCGTTGCGGGTCCGTTTCCGCGCTGGGGAATACCATGAAGCGTACGCTTACTGCCGGACGCAGCCCGTCCTGCTGGCCCGGGTGGTGGGCCATGGCCTGCGCCACGCTCCGGAGGGAAAGACGGCGGCGGAGGATGCGATGATGTCCGCCCTCGCCGGAGGCAACGCCGGGTTTCAAAACAAGATCGCCTACCTGTCCGTCATCGGCGCCATCGCGCCGATGATCGGTCTCGCCGGGACGGTCTTCGGCATGATCGAAGCGTTTGCCGCCATGGGGCAGGCCGGTGCAGCGGATCCATCGAAACTTTCGGGGGCGATCGGCAAGGTGCTCTATGCCACGGCTGGCGGTCTGGTCGTCGCGATTCCTGCGTTTGTCTTCTACTATCTCTTGCGCAACCGCACCGCCCAAGCGATCCACGCCGCCCAGGAAGCTGCCGGCGACCTGTTCCGCCAGTTTCCGTTCGACGACCTGCGTAACACCACATTCGAGGGCAGCGAGCCGTGCGCCGCGCGGCCGAAATGGCTGACCGTCGCCGACGACAAACCGGCGGAGGCCGCCGAAGCGAGGACCTGACCATGGCGGGCAGTGCCGGCGGCGGGGAGGGCGATCCCGAATTTCAGATCGCCCCTTTGATCGATGTGTTGCTCGTGCTCCTGATCTTTTTCATGAGCATCGCTTCGACGGCGGTGACGCGATACGATCCGTCGATCGAACTGCCGGTGGCCCCCGACTCCACCCAGAAGGACGATCCTGATGGCGAACTTGTCTTCAACTTCGCCTGGGATGAGGCAACGCGGCGTGTGGTCACGACCTTCGAAGAGCAGGTCGTGGACGTGGGCGCCGTCGAGTCGCTACTCACGGCACGGATCAAGGCGCGTCCCCACGTGCGCCTCCTGATTCGAAGCGACGGCGACACCCCGGTCCGACATGTGGCGGCCGTGATCGAAGCAGGGGCGAAGGCGGGAATTGTCGACGTCACCTTCGCCACGCTGGCGCGCTAGCCGACCGATGCGCCCGCTTCCCGCCAACGCCAATCCCGACCTCGGGTTCCAGATCGCTCCGCTGATCGATGTAGTGTTCGTGATTCTGGTCTTCTTCATGGCCCTCGCGGCCCAGATCCGGGTTGAGCAGGTGCTTCAAACCAAGTTGCCCGGAGTGGCGGTATCGGACACGCCAGTCGAGTTTGTCGACGAACAGATGATCGGCATCGATGAGCAGGGCCAGGTGACGCTCAACGACGAAGCCTACGATACACCGACGCTCCGTGAGCTTCCTGGGCTGACCGCCACGTTGATCCGGTTGAAGCAGTCCAGCGACGCCGCCAAGTCGCGCCTCGTCGTGACTGTGCTGAGTCACCCCGATTCGCGCTACGAGCGCACGATCGACGCGCTCAACGCCCTCGCCGCCGCCGGCATCACCCACGTGACCTTCACGACCGGTCAGGCAGAGGACGAATTTTCACCATGAAGGTGGGATGGCCACAAAAAGCACAAAAGGCACAAAATGACTGAGACAAGAATCTACGATCTATGCGCACTTGTTCGTGAAACTTCGCTTTCGGCTCATCGGTTTCTGCGTCACGGGCATTCCGAAAAGATTTATGAGAACGCGCTCTTGCATCGTCTGCGCAAACGCGGGATCGACGTTAAGCCGCAACAGCCATTGCCGGTCTTTGACGAAGACGGCGCCGAACTCGGGCTGCTTTTCGCCGATCTCGTTGTGGAAGAAGCGCTGATTGTTGAGGTGAAGGCGGTCAGGCAGTTAGTCGACGAGCACACGGCTCAAGTACTTGGTTACCTAAGGGCGTCCCGCTTGGAGCACGGGCTTCTGATTAACTTCGGAGCCCCGGTCATCCAGTTTAAGAAGTTCATCGTCAACGAGGGATGGCGCCAGTCTGTCGATGCCTGACCTCATGAGCCTTTTGTGCCTCTTGTGGCCGTCCTCGCCTTGATCATGGCTTCCGTTCTCAGCGTCGTCCGGCGGGTGAGGGGCAATCTGCCGTTGCTGGTCAGCGTGGTCGTGCATGCGGTGTTGATCCTGGCGGCGGCGCTTCTGGTCGTGTCGGAGACCATCGTTGGAAAAAAGAAACGGTTCGAGGCTCCGCCGGTCGCCGACACCAGCCCGGCGCGACGGCAGGTCGAGCATCGGATTCAGGTCGCGCGCAAGAGCGGGGCGGTGTCGTCCGCTCCTGTGTCGGCACAGCGCATCCTGTCGTCGGCCAGCAATGCCCTCGCCGTGCCGGCGCTCCCCGACCTGCCGGTGGCCGGCGCCTCCTCACTCGGTGGCCTCGGCGGCTTTGGCACCGGGGCCGGACTCGGCCAGGGCTCCGGCGGTCTCGGGACGAGTCTCGGCCAGGCCGGACTGGGTGGACGTGGTTTCATGTCGCTGAGCTTCCTCGGGCTCGCCCAGGTCAAGGCGCAGAGGGTGGTGTTCGTCGTGGATGTCGGGCGCAGTCTGATGGACATCCGCAAGGGCGGCTTTCAGGCCTTCGGCATCATTCGTGCGGAGATCCTGCGCCTGGTGGGCAACCTGCCTCCGTCTTCCTCGTTTGGAGTCGTGTTGTTCGATGGTACCCAGGTCTCGCTCTACGCCGATGCACTCCAGCCGGCCACGGCGCGCAACAAGGAAGCCTTCTTTGCCTGGCTTGGGCCGGTGAACGCGAAACTCGATGCGCTGGGCCTTGCGTCGGCCGGTGGCCCGAGCGCGTGGCAGCGGTCGTTGCCCGAGAACGCGGGCTTTGATCCGACGTACAATCCCAGTCCGTGGCTGAACGCCGTCCATGCCGCGTTACAGCTGAAGCCCGACACCGTCTTTGCCGTCACCGGAGCAGCCGGCTACGGAAGCAAGCGCCTCGATGCCGCCGAGGTGAGTGGGCGCAACCGGGCCCGGGAGCGGGAACTCGCCGCCCTCCGCGCCCAAGGCCTCGATCTCGCCGCCGTGACGCAGGCGCGCCGTTCCGCCCTGGCGAAGGCGCGGGCCGAATTGCAGGCCCTCAATCAGCGCCTCGTGGCCCAGGGCCGAGACCCTCTCGTGATCTCGGAGAGCCGGCGCATTATGGACGCCGACTTCCAGGCCGCGCTCAGCCGTGCGGGCGGCAACATCCGGGTCGATACGGCAGGATGGACGGACAAGGAAGGCCGCCCCGTGTGGATCGACGCGGAGGCCCGCACGTCCGAAGTACAGCCCGCCGGCGTGGCGGACGCCGCCGCCTATGTCGGTCACGTGCAAGCCGCCTTCCTGCGCGACCGGGCGGCGCTCAACCTGTTCTTGTTTGTCGGTCCGGACGAGAAGCCCCAAGCGGCGATGGACGGGCTCGCGCGCATTGCGCGCGAGCAGGGGGGACGGTTTGAGCTGCTCACGACGCAGCGCCTCGAAGCCCTCGCCGCCAAACGTTGAGAGGTCCGGGTGCGGCCGGATTTCGCCGCTGACAAACGCGCAACGCCCGGCACGCTCCCGGGGCATGGCCATGGTCAAGAAACTCCTCCACACCCGGATGCGCGTGAACGATCTCGAGCGCACCGTGAAATTCTATCAGGACGCGCTCGGCCTCACGGTCTCCAGGCGCCACACCTCACCGCGGGGTGCGCAGCTCGCCTTCCTCGCCACGCCCAACAGCGACGAGGAAATCGAAATCTGCCAGCTGCCGAACAGCCCGTCCGTGCAAGTGCAGCCCGATCTCATGCACCTCGCCTTTGAGGTCGACGACCTGAAGGCCTTCGCCGCGCAGCTGAAGGCCAAGGGCATCGCCTTGAGCGACGGACCAACCCCGACCGGCAGCGGTTCGATGATTGCGTTCATCGATGCGCCCGAGGGGTACGAGGTGGAATTGATCCAACGCGCCAAGTAACGGCATGCCTCCGGCCGCCTCGCCGTCCTCGTGGCAGTCCGCCTGGCCGGACGCGCTCGCCTTTGTGCTCGGGCTGGGTGTGGCCTGGTTTGGCGGCTGGAACACGACCGACCTCGTCTGGAGCCTCTGGCTCTCGAGCTTTGTGGTCGGTTATGCCGTGCTCGTCTGGTCGATCACCCGGCCGTTGCGCGGCTGGGCCTCCGGAGGGGGTGGTGAGGTGGTGGGCATTCCGTTTGGCCAGGGTGCGGCGGGCCTTGCCGTGCTGATCGGCGGGTCACTGTTCCTGCTCGCCTTCTTCACGGTGCATTTCGGCGGTTTCCATCTGGGGCATTCCGTGTTCCTGAACATGTTCTTTCCGCTGCAGGGCGGGGAGGCGCGACCGTCCATGCTGCCCAGCCTGTCCGACTATGGTGATGTGGTCGTCCGCTATTGGTGGTTTCTGCCGGCGGCGTTTCTCGCCGAGCGCACGGCATTCTTCCGCCCACCCGAGGCCGTCGCGACCAGCGACTCCGCGGCGTCAGGCCGTGAACGCCCCGCCCGGAAGAAGGCCGGTGATCCGATGATGGCGCCTTACCGCAACGTGATCCGCATGCACCTGCTGATCTTCTTTTTCGCCTTTGCGCACGGGGTGAAGCTGGACCACTTCGTCGTCTACACGGTGGTGTATGCGGTGTACTTTTTCCCGTGGCGTTTGCTGAAGAAGACGCCGACGGCGAGCTAACGTCCGCCCATCCGGCGCTCCCACGCGAAGAGGTATTGCTGGGCGAGTCCGGCACTGGCGCCGAAATGAACGCGTCCGAAATGGGCGACCTGCGCCGGCGTCCAGCCGTCCAGTCCGTACCTCCGGGCCATCGTCTTGATGATCCAAACATCGACCGGAAACGCCTCCATCCGGCCGGCGCCGAAAAGCAGTACGCAATCCGCCACCTTCTCGCCGACTCCCGGCAGGCTGCAGAGCCGCGCCTTGGCCTCCTCGTAGGGCAGCCGTTCGGTTTCGTCCAACCAGCCAGGTTGGTCGGCCAAAAACTGTGCGGTGGCGTGAATGTAGCGGGCGCGAAAGCCAAGCAGGCAGGCACGCAGGTCGGCTTCTGGCACCGTGGCGAGGTGAGGCCAGGTGGGCAACCGGTGCCCCGTCTCCGGCGCGGCGGGGAAGGGCAGGGACTCGCCGTGACGTGCTGCGAGCAGCGCCATCATCTGTTTGATCTGCACGATCTGCTTGGTCGCGCTGCAGAGAAAGCCCAGGAGCGTTTCACCGAAGGGCTGGCGCAGGATACGCAACCCGGGAAACGTCTGCAGGCACGCCGCGAGGTGGGGATCGCTGCGCCATGGAAGCGCATCGAGCCGCGCGGTCACGTCGGTGTCGAGGCCGAGGTAGCGCGCGAGCGCGGGTCCGGTCGCCGCCGCCGCCGGTGCGGGCGCAGACCATTCCACGTGCCCGTCGGGGCCGGAGCGGAGCCGGACCAGGTAACGATCCCACACTCCCATCCACACTCCGTTGGGTCCGGCCTGCCAGCGGAACGCCTGTCCTCCGTCGAGCAGCTCGGCGAGGGTGGCGGGGGTAAGGGTCAACGCAGGCTGAAGGCGGGACCAGGGAGACCAGGCGGGCGTCATGGTGTGCCGGAGAGGAACACGATGCGCCCGGGTCGGGCAAGGCCGCTCACGCGAGGATGCGGGCCCCGGCGGTCGGGTAATCGACAAACGTGGATTGGATGGCGCCGTGGATGCCGGAGATGCGCAGCTGCAGATCGTCGAGGTATTCGTGCATGCCCGACTTGATGACCGCCTTGACGTCAGTCTGCTCCAGATGCTGCCGCAGCTCGCGCGTCAGGTGACTGGCCGGATTGTCCGCGAGGTGGGGAGCCTGGGCGACGATCTCGTTGAGGGCATTCTCGGCGCGGCTGACGGCATAGACGATACTGCGCGGGAAGGAGCCGTCGCGCACGAGGTAGTCGACGACGCGGCTGAGCGAGAGTTGTCCCCGCCGGCTCCGGCGGAAGGCTTCGAAGGCCGAGCAGGACCGCAGCACGGAGGCCCACTGAATCATGTCGAGCGCCGAGCCCACGGCATGCAGCGAAGGGAGCAGCATGTAATACTTCACATCGAGGATGCGGGAGGTGTTGTCCGCCCGCTCGATGTGGCGCCCGAGTTCGAAGAACCACCAGCCCTGCGTGCGGGGGAGCATGGACTCGGCCACGCCGAAGAAGAGCTGGATCTGGGTCTTCAACCGGTTGAGGTACTCGGCGGATCCGATCTGCGCATACCGGGTGTAGTCATCGCCCTTCAGCCGGAGATAGAAGGTGTTGAGCGTCTCCCAGACCTCATTCGACAGCTGGTCGCGGATGCAGCGGGCGTTTTCCCGCGCGGTGGCGATGCAGGAAACGAAGGAGCTGGGATTGCGCCGGTCGAAGAGCATGAAGTCGACGACCGAGCGTTCGCTGACGTTTTCGCCGTAGAGCTCGAAGAACTTGTCCTCGTCGCCGGTGACGTAGACGAGCGGCTCCCACGATTTCGGATCGTCGGCGGCCTGGCGCGACTGGAGGTCGATCACGAGCTGGGCGTTGACGTCGACGATGCGAGCGGTGTTCTCGGCCCGCTCAAGATAACGGGCCATCCAGTAGGTGAGGTTTGCGACGCGGGAGAGCATGGGGAATTGAGAATGACCAATGACGAATGACGAATGTCCAATGAGGACAGCAGTCGGCTGGCTAAGATTAGCGGTATAGTTTGGTGGAGGACTTGGCCGTCCGCAGATTCTCGTCAGTCGTGCGGATGATTTTGCAGAATATGAGATGGAGCTCGTGGGTTTCTCGCCAGAGTTCTCGGATTGGCTCCTTCTTGTCCGGCATGGCCTTTGCCAGCATGCGGCACCAATGTTTGGATTCACGTGCCTCTTTCCGACACAGCGCGATCTTGTGCCGAAAATCAGCCTTCGACTCCGCTTCGTCTGCTTCGCTGTAGTTTGCGCCCACGCTGGTGGCTGCCTTGACGAACTGGGTGATCAAAGGCGTCGTCACCGGGCTGGCGGTCAGCGGCAGACAAAACTCAATGACGCGCTCGCCCAATTGCGCCGTCCGCTCATCGAGATCATAGGTTGTCGCCTTCATTGGTCATTGGGCATTGAACATTCGTCATTTCTAGCGCCGCGGCCGCGGCGCTAGACGATGATGCGTTCCGGTGACGGGGCGGGGGCGGGGGCGAGCTCGTCGCTCAGGACCCAGGTGTCCTTGGAGCCGCCACCCTGGGAGGAGTTGACCACGAGCGATCCCTTGCGCAGGGCGACGCGGGTGAGGCCGCCGGGCATGATTTTGATCGTCTCGCCGTTCAGAATGTAGGGCCGCAGGTCGATGTGGCGGCCCTCGATCACGCCGTCGCAGACACTCGGGCAACGGCTCAGGCCGATGGTCGGCTGGGCGATGAAATTGCGCGGGTGGGCGATGATCTTGGCGCGGAATTCCTCGATCTGCGCCTGGGTGGAGTGCGGTCCAACGAGCATGCCGTAGCCGCCCGCTTCATTCACGCTCTTCACCACCAGCTTGGGCAGGTGTTCGAGGATGTAGGCGAGGTCCTTCGGATCGGAGGACAAGTACGTGTCGACGTTCGGCAGGATGGGGTCTTCGCCGAGGTAGAATTTGATCATCCGCGGCACGTAGTAGTACATCGCCTTGTCGTCGGCGACGCCGGTGCCGATCGGGTTGCAGAGGGCGACGTTGCCTTTGCGGTAGGCGTTGACCAGCCCGGGCACACCGAGCAGCGAGTCCTTGCGAAACACGGTCGGGTCAAGGAAGTCGTCGTCGATGCGGCGGTAGATGACGTGCACCGGCGCCAGGCCGCTGGTGCGGCGCATGTAGACCTTGTCGTTCTCCACCACCAGGTCGTCGCCCTGCACGATCTCGATGCCCATCTGGCGGGCGAGGAAGCTATGCTCGAAGTAGGCGGAGTTGTAGACGCCCGGCGTGAGCAGCACCACGGTCGGCTCCGGCACGTGGGCCGGGGCGAGGTGCAGGAGCAGGGCGAGCAGGTCGCTGGCGTAGGTCTCGACCGGACGCACCCGGTAGTCGCGTATCAGGTTGGGGAATACGCGTTTCATCACCTGGCGGTCCTCGAGCACGTAGCTGACGCCGGATGGCGTGCGCAGGTTGTCCTCGAGCACGCAGTAGGCGCCCGCCTCGTCGCGGATCAGGTCGGTGCCGTTGATGTGCACGTACAGGCCGCGGGGCAAGGCGACGCCGACCATCTCGCTGCGAAAGTGCTTGGAGGTGACCACCATCTCGGCCGGGATCACGCCCTCCTTGATGATGCGTTGTTCGCCGTAAATGTCGGCGAGAAACGCATTGAGCGCCGTCATGCGCTGGGTGAGCCCGCGCTCGAGCACGGCCCACTCATGAGCAGGAATGATGCGCGGAATGAGGTCGAACGGGAAGATCTTCTCCGTGCCGGTGGTGTCGGAGTAGACAGTGAACGTGACGCCGCGGTTGATGAAGGTCTGATCGGCGGTGTGCTGCCGCTCGAGCAGCTCCTTCATCCCGTCCATGCGCGCAAAGCGCTCGTACAGGCGTTCGTAATGCGGCCGGGGCTGCCCGGGCCCCGCGAACATCTCGTCGTAGAATCGGCTGTGATCGTAGTTCGCGAAGAGGTCGGCCATGCGGAGAAGGGCGGGAGGATCAGCGGGTGGATTCGGACCAAAGGTGGCTGGCGTCCCGGGCGAGTTCCGTGCCGTCGGCAGCCAGGATCCGGAGCTGCCAGGTGACCGGTTCCTGCTCCAGGTCGGGCCAGTCGGCGCCGGTCAGGCCCGCGAGGGTCACGTGCCGGCCTGCGGGCAAATCGACTTTCAAAGCATAGATCTTGGGTGCTTCGGTGCCGGGGTAGGTCACGGCGAGCTCGATCACCGCGCCCGGCTGGGCGACGCTGCAGCGGGTGCGCACCAACCAGTAAAAGCCGGCGCGCTGTCCGGCCTGGGTGCGGACCACGGTTTGGCCGCCGGTGTTTTCCCGTCCGGTGAAATACTCCGAGATCCGCTCGAACGACTCGGCGGTGCGCGGACCGGGCCAGACGCGGACCAGTTCAACGCTGGAAGCAGCGGAGAGGGCGGGTGCGCATGAGAGGACGACGGCAAGCAGCCAGGCGGATCGCATGGCGGGAATCTGGTCCGGGGACGTCGTCAGCACAAGGGTAAGGTCGCAGTTTGTGTGCCAACGGCGCGGGCAGGCACAGGCACGATCACTCGAGGCGCAGCGTCTGGTAGCGGTGGATGCCGAGCAGCGAAGGCACCCAGCCTTTGACCGAGGGATGGATCAAGTAAGTCCGCGTGCCGAAGAACACCGGGGCGAGGGGCGCCTCGTCGAGCAGGAGGGCTTCGGCCTGTTGGAACAGTTCGAAGCGCCGGGCCTGATCGGCGGTGCGGCCGGCTTCGGCAATGAGCCGGTCGTAGTCGGGGTTGCTCCAGCCGGTCTGATTGTTGCCGCCGCCGGTGATGAACATGTCGAGGTAGGTGTTGGGGTCGTTGTAGTCGCCGATCCAGCGGGCACGGGTCAGGTCGTAGTTGAGCGTGCGCATCTGGTCGAGGTACACGCGGAAATCCGCGTTAGATAGGGTGACGGAGATGCCGAGTTCGCGTTTCCACATCGCCTGGATCGCCTCCATGACCTTCGCGTTGATCGCGTCCGTGTTCATCTGCAGGTTCAACACGGGAAAGCCCTGGCCGTTGGGGAAGCCCGCTTCGGCAAGCAGGGCCCGCGCCGCGTCGAAGTCCGTCGGCACCCGCGCGGTCGCGCGATAGCCGCCGATGTCCGGCGGGGTGAAGTGGTAGGCGGGCAGACGGCTGCCGGAGAGCAAGGTGCTGGCGATGGCCTCGCGGTCGATGGCCCGGGCCAGGGCGCGCCGGACCCGCACGTCGTTGAGCGGCGGACGCGTCACGTTGAAGCGAATGAAGTAGCTTTCGAGAAACGGATCGACGCGCAGCTGGTCCGGGGCCGTGCGCTGGTAGTGGGCGATCCGGTCGGGCAATACGTCGTAGGTGACGTGCAGCTGTCCGGCGCGAAACGCGCTTTCGTCGGTCGCGATGTTCTCGTTGGGATAGAAGACGACGCGGTTGATCCGGTTTTCCGCCGCATTCCAGTACGTCGGGTTCTTCGCGACGACGATGCGGCTGTTGGGTTCCCACGTTTTTAGGGTGAAGGCGCCGTTGCCCACGAAGTTCTCCGGGCGAGTCCAGCGGGTGCCGCGTTCATCGGGTCGGCCGTGTTTCCGGATCGTGGCGGGATGAACGGGGAACCAGGCCTGGTGAGCGATCAGCGCGAGCAGGTAAGGCGTGGGGGCGGCAAGGGTGAGCTCGAGGGTGCGCGCGTCGAGGGCCTTCACGCCCACCTGGGTGAAGTCGGTGATCTTCCCCGTGTTGAAGGCCTCGGCGTTGGCCAGCGGATACAGCATGTAGGCGTATTCGGCGGCGAGGCCCGGCGAGAGAATGCGTTCATAGGAAAAGACGAAGTCCTGCGCCGTGACCGCGTCGCCGTTCGACCAGCGGGCTTCGGGGCGAAGATGGAAGGTGTACACCCGACCGTTGGGCGATCGGTCCCAGCGCGCGGCGGTGCCCGGAATGGCCTGCGACGTAGTTTCGTCGATCACCGTGAGACCTTCGAACAGGGCGATGAGGATGTTGTAGTCGGTGTACGCGGTGCAGATGTGAGGATCGAGGTCCTGCGGCTCGGCGCCGTTGCCCAGGTGAAGGGTCTGGGTGCGGAGGCCCTCCTCGACGCGGGTCTCGCGCGCGCCGCAACCGGCCAAAACGAGGGCGAAGATCACGGCCGCAGCGGCGGACCAAAGGCGGGCAGGGTAGGTCATGCGGGAAGCAAAGCACGCCCGGTCGCCGGCACAAGTGTGCTGCCGCGAAACAATGGCGTTGCCTCGCAGGCGGTTGGCGTCAAACCAGACGCGGTCGGTCCAACTCATCCCTTATGCAGTGGTATTACGCTAACAACGGACAGCGGTCGGGCCCTGTTTCCGACGTCGAATTTCAAGCCTTGGTGCGAGCCGGCACCGTGGGACCCGAGACGCTCGTGTGGCGTCAGGGTATGGCCAACTGGCAACCATACCGTGAGGTGACGGGCGCCCCTGCGGCGACCCCTGCGGGCGAGCCGCCGGCGGCGGCCGCCGCACTCCCGGACGGAACCGTCCCCGGGCCCGCGGCCACGGCCGCCGCGCCGACCGGCACGCCGGCACCGGAACCGCTGCTCTTCACCGGGGTGTGGACCGAGTACTTCAAGATTTGGATCGTCAACGTGCTGCTCACCGTGGTGACGCTCGGCATCTACGCGGCGTGGGCGAAGGTCCGGAAGAAGCGGTATTTTTATGCGAATACGCAGCTCTTCGGCCACGCCTTCGAGTACCTCGCTGATCCGGTGCGCATCCTGATCGGCAACATCATCGTGGTGGTGCTATTCGTTGCGTACGGTTTCTCCGGGGCCATCTCACCGCTCGTGCAGGCGCCCTTCATGCTGCTGATCGCGTTGCTCGTGCCATTTTTCATCTGTCGCTCGCTGAGCTTCAACGCGCGTAACTCGATGTGGCGCGGCCTCCGCTTTCAGTTCCATGGCGGCTATGGACGTGCCTTCTTCGCGTTCATCCTCCTGCCGATCGGCACGGTGCTCACCTTCGGTTTGCTCCACCCGTACGGGGCGAAAGTGCGCAAGGAGTTCGTGATGAGCAACCATGCCTTCGGCACGACGCGGTTTGCGATGTCGGCGCCGGTCGGGGCGTTCTACAAGATCTACGCGGTCGCCCTGCTCTTCTTCCTTCCCGTGGTGCTGGCCTATGGCGTGTTGATCTATGTGGCCGTGGTCTCCGCGCGGGCCGGTGCGGGCGGACAGCCGGTGCCGCAACCTCCGCCGGAGATGGCCTTCGCCGGTCTGGGCATGATCATCGCGATTCCCCTCGCCGTCATCGGCACCATGTACCTGCGGGCACGGATCTTCAACCTGACCTGGAACCACGTCACTCTCTCCGGTCACCGGTTCGTGGCGTCCATGCGGGCGCGCGATCTCCTGCTCCTGCATTTCCTCAACTCCCTCGTCGTTGGTGCCACGCTCGGCCTGCTCCATCCGTGGGCGGCCTGCCGCATGGCGCAGTTCCAGCTCGCCTCCCTGCAAGTCGTGCCGGGCGGCAACCTCGACGAGTTCGTCGCCGCCGCCCAGCCGGACGTGAACGCTCTCGGTGAAGCGGCCGGCGATTTCCTCGATTTCGACATCGGCGTCGGCGTATGACGGAATTGTCCGCGGCTTATTTTGACGGACGCTCGTCCCAGCCGCGGGCGGTCACGCTACGATTTGCGCCCCAAGGCTGGCTGCACATCGAGGCGGAGGGGCTGCAACTCACCTTTCAACGGTCGCAGGTGCGCATCGGGGCCCGCCTCGGTCGCACGCCACGTTTCATCCACCTCCCGGGCGAGGCGCACTGTGAGACCGCCGACAACGATGCGGTGGATCGCGGACTCGCCTCGTGGGGCCGCGGCGGGGCCGGACGCTGGCTGCACCGCATCGAGAAGAGCTGGCGGCTCGTGCTGGTTTCCTGCGTGGTGCTGATCGCGACCGGATTCGCCGCGGTCCGGTACGGACTGCCTTTTGCCGCCGAAAAGGTGGCGCATGCCCTGCCCGCGGTCGTCACCGACCAGTTGGGGCGCGACACCCTGGCCACGCTCGACCGGGTGCTGTTTGAGCCGAGCAAGCTGCCGGCGGAGCGACAGGCGGACCTGCGCCGCCAGTTCGAGGCGTTCCTCGCGGCGGTGGGCGACAGTTATCCTTACCGGCTCGAGTTTCGCGATTCGGGGCGGATGGGGCCGAATGCCTTTGCGCTCCCGTCGGGTGAGTTGGTGATGACGGATGCGCTCGTCAACCTGGCGGAGGACGATCGCGAGATCATCGCCGTGCTGGCGCACGAGTGCGGCCACGTTAAGCACCGGCACATCCTGCGCGCCGTGCTGCAGAATTCCGCCGTGGTGGTGGTCTTCACCCTCGTCACGGGCGATCTTTCCTCGGCCACCGCCTTCGGTGCCGCCCTCCCAACTTTCCTGCTCCAGAGCAAGTTCTCGCGCGTCTTCGAGAACGAGGCCGATGACTACGCGGTCGAGTACCTTCGTCGCGCCGGCCACGAGCCGCGGCACCTGGCCGACATCCTTGAGCGGCTGACCAAGGCGCACCGCCATGACGGCGAAGACAGCGAGTTTCTCGATTACCTGAGCAGCCACCCGCCGACCCCGGAACGGAAGAAACGCATCTTGGGCGACCGTTAGGGCGGTTTGGGGGATCCGTCTGATCCGACCGATCCGTCCCATCCGACGGATTTCGAAAAAGCCCTCTAAGAAATCCGCGGTTCCCCCGTCGTACCCCTCGAAGGTCTCCATGAATCCGACCTCCGTTCATGAAAACGCCGGAGAATTTGTGCAAAATGCCGTGGCGCGGTATCAGGCGCCGCTTATCCGTTATGCCACTCGGTTGCTGGCCGATCCGGACCGCGCCCAGGATGTGGTGCAGGATACGTTCGTCCGGCTCATGTCCCAGCCGCCAGCGCAGATCGATGGCCACTTGGCGGAGTGGTTGTTCACCGTCTGCCGGCATCGAACCTTTGACGTGCTGCGCAAGGAGGGTCGCATGAAACGCTTCGCTGACGGGGAGGCCGAGCGGGTCGCCGCGCCTGAGCCGCGGCCCGGCCGTGACCTTGAGCACGGCGAAACGCGTGAAGCCCTGCTCCGCCTGATCGAACACCTGCCGCCGAATCAGCAGGAGGTGATCCGTCTCAAGTTTCAGAATGGATTCAGTTACAAGGAAATCAGCCGGATCACCGACCTGTCGGTCAGCAACGTCGGCTTTTTGATCCACACCGCCGTCCAGCGTTTGCGCCGGGAATTCGCCGCGCAGCAGCCCTAAGCCAGGAGACCGCACCATGCCTTCCGATTTTTTTTCCCCTGACGATCCCCGGCTCACCGCCTACGCCCTCGGCGAGTTACCGCCGGACGAGGCCGCGGTGATTGCTGCGGCCGTGCAACGCGACCCGGCGCTGCAGGCCGCCGTGGCCGAAATCCGCGCCCTTGCGGGCGATCTCACCGAGGTCCTCGCCGCCGAGCCGGTGATCGCGCCACCCGCGGCGCCGACCGAAGCGGTCCCGCGCCGTTCGTTGGCCGAGGAAGTCGCGCCCCGCCGCATCGTCCGGTTTCCGTACTTCCTAATCTCGGGCTTGGCTGCCGCAGGGTTTGCTGTGCTCGTCGCGGTCTATGACGAAAGCTCACCGGTCCGGACGAGCCAGGACGTGGCGCGCAAACCGGTGCCCTTGGAACTGTCCTTCACGGAGGCGTCCGCGCCGGCGAGCGCCGAGCTGGCCACCGCCGCGACGGCGGATGCGACCGTCGCAAGCTCGGCCCTGGCCGGCCGTGCGGCCGAGACGATTCCGCCGGTGGCGGAAACGTTTGCTTTGCCGTTGCTCGAGCAGATCCGTGCCGAGCAGACCCAGCCGGCCAATCCTGCGCCGAAGGTCGAGGTCGTGATCGGTTCCCCGCCATCCGATGCGTCGGCGGGCGCCGCTTCCCGCTTGGCTGCCGTAGCGGAGGCTCGTGCCTTGGGCGAGCGGCGCAGCACCGCTCGTCAAGCTGCGACCCTCGCCGGGTTGAGCGAGGCCAGCCTGCCGGCCGCGTCGATGTCGACCTTTGTTTCCCGCCTGCCGATTGCGCCGACGGAGCCCATGGCGACCGAGGCGTATGCGTACACTCCGGAACAAGGCTTCGTCCGCGTGGGTGACCAGCCGGTTTCGACGTTCTCGGTCGATGTGGACACCGCGTCCTACGCGAATGTGCGCCGTTTCCTGCAGAACGGCCGCCTGCCGCCCGTCGATGCCGTGAGGATCGAGGAACTGCTCAACTACTTCACGTACCGCTACGACGCGCCGGCGGCTTCCCGTCCCGAACCGTTCGCCGCGGGCATCGAGGCGGCGGCCGCGCCGTGGAATCCCGCGCACCGACTGGTCCGCATCGGTCTCAAGGGACGCGAGTTCGCGCCCGGCGCACGTCCGGCCGCCAACCTCGTTTTCTTGCTCGATGTCTCGGGCTCGATGGATGCGCCGAACCGCCTGCCGCTGGCTTTGGAGGCGATGCGCCTGCTCGTCGACCGTCTGCGACCCGACGACCGCGTGGCCATCGTGACCTACGCCGGCCAGGCCGGCCTCGCCTTGCCGTCCACGCCTGCGGCGCAACGCCGCGAGATCCTCGAGGCGCTCGACGCGCTGCGCCCGGGCGGCGCAACGCAGGGCAGCCTGGGCATCCAGCTCGCCTACGACATCGCCCGGGCCAATTTCATGCCGGAGGGCGTGAATCGCGTCATCCTTTGCACCGACGGCGATTTCAATGTCGGCCTCACGAGCGAGGGTGAGTTGGTCCGCTTGGCGGAGGAGAAGGCGAAGTCGGGCGTCTTCCTGACGGCCCTCGGCTTCGGCATGGGGAATCTCAAGGACGCCACGTTGGAAGCGATCGCCCAACGAGGGAACGGCACCTACGCGTACATCGATTCGGCCCGCGAAGCGCGCAAGGTGTTCGTCGAGCAAGTGGAAGGCACGCTCGCTACGATCGCGAAGGACGTGAAGATCCAGGTCGAATTCAACCCCGCCCAGGTCGCGTCCTACCGCTTGATCGGCTACGAGAACCGCGCGTTGAAGCGCGAGGACTTCGCCAACGATGCCGTCGATGCGGGCGAGATCGGCGCGGGCCACACCGTCACGGCGCTCTACGAGGTGGTGCCCGTGCCGGCCGCCCAACCGCCGACCGTCCGGGTGGACCCGCTGCGTTACCAACCGCTCCCGCTCAATGTACCGAAACTCGATCCCGCCGTGCTGGCCGAATTGCTGACCGTGAAGGTGCGTTACAAGGATCCGGCCGGTACCGAGAGCCGCCAGATCGACGTCCCCTTCGTTGATCGCGGGATGCCCTTTGCCGTGGCTTCGAGCGACTTCAAGTTTGCCGCCGCGGTAGCGGGTTTCGGGCAGATCCTGCGCGATTCGCCGCACAAGGGGCATACCACCTTTGATCAGGTGCTGACCTGGGCTGAACCCGGATTGCAAGACGACGTGGCGGGGCATCGGGCCGAGTTCATGGATCTGGTCAAACGGGCCCGGGAGCTGGCCGGACGGTAACCCGGGATCGGGCCGGCGGCGGGGGCGATACTTTTGGGTGATCACGTTTTTCTTGTAACCCAAGGGCGGCATCGGAAGTCTCCTGCCCCAGCACCCGCCGCCGAAGGTTCCCCTCGTTTCGGCGTCCGGGCTGCGTTAACCCCCCTTCTCCAACCCGCGCCTGCTTTCCTTGCCTATGAAACGCCTGCTGTTCTCTGTCGCCGCCGCCACCACGTTGTCGTTCGTTCTTCCGGCTCCTTCCCTGATCGCCGAAGACAAACCCGCCTCCGAGATGGCGGAGTCCATGGAGAAGATCTCCAGTGCGTTCCGCCGCGTGCGCCGCATGGTCAACAGCCCGGAGAGCAATGCGCAGGTGCTCGAACTGCTCGCGACGATGCGGGCCGAGGCGGTGGCTGCGGCCAAGCACAAGCCGATGATGACCGCGGACATCCCGGAGGCATCGCGGGCCAAGTTCGTGGAGGATTTCAACGCCCGTATGAGCGAGTTCATCGCCGCGATCGAGAAGACGGAAGCTGCGATCAAGGCCGGCAACAATGCCGCCGCCGCCACGCTGGTCAGCGACATGGCCGCCATGCAGAAGGCCGGTCACAAGGACTTTAAGAAGGACGACAAGAAGTGAGTCGGGCGCTGCGGTGGGTGAGTCGGCTGGCGCTGGGGACGATCCTCGCGGCAGCCGGATCCCTGCATGCGCAGGAGGTGGTGCTCGGCCGGGCGCTGGCGCAGGAAGTGCGCGAACTGTTCCGGCAAACCTGCCTCGACTGCCATGGAGAGGATATGGCCAAGCCAAAGGGCGACTTTGGCTACGTGCTCGACCTTGCCCGCATTGCCGCCAATCCCGACCTGGTCGTGCCGGGAAAGCCGGACGAGTCGGAGATCTACCTGCTGATCCGCGATGACGAGATGCCCGGAGAGGACTCGGACATCGGCAATCTCACTGACCAGCAAAAGGAGTTGGTGCGCCGTTGGATCGAACTCGGCGCGCCGTCACCGGACGTCGCGGCCGCCGGCACCGTGGCCCCGGCGGAGCCGCCTGCGCGGGCTTCGCGGTTGTCCGCGACGGAGCGGACCGTGCGCTGGCTCGGCGAGTTTCATCCCGCTTCCGTTCACTTTCCCGTCGCGCTGCTGGTGGTCGCCGCTCTGGCCCAGCTGTGGGGCCTGGCTCAAGCCTGCCTGCTGTGCCTGCGCATCAGCGCCTTGACGACCCCGCTGGCCGCGGCCTTGGGCTGGGCCAACGCTGAATTTGCCAGTTACACGTCGAAGTCGGCGCTCTTGCTCGAATGGCACCGCTGGCTCGGGGTCGCGGCCGCGGTCGCAGCCCTCCTGGCGTGGGCGCTGGTCCGTCGCGGAGGGGCTCCCTACAAGCTCGCGCTCTACGGGGGCGTCGCCCTCGTCCTCGCCGCCGGTGCGCTGGGCGGCGGATTGGTCCACGGGTGGGACCACTATCGCTGGTAGACCGCCTTTTCGCGGCTCCGCATCTTTTTTCGCAACTTTTGCCGCGCTGCCGAGTTATCGTCGGCGTGCCTGCATTTTACCGCCGACCCGAAATCCTGTCCCTCCCCATCGGCGGACGCTTGTGCCGTCGACCGGTTCGAGGCACGCTCGTCGATTAACTCCCTGTCCACCATGGCCTCAGCTGCGTCTTCACGCGGATCGTCCCGCCTGCGTCTCATTCTCCTGCTTGGCGTCCTCCTGGCCGCCGGCATTGGCGGCGCGGCCGTCTATAAGCGCAAACAGGCGGAGAAGGTGACCGCCGTCACGACGGAGGCCGCGGCGATCCGCACGTTGACGCAGACGGTCACCGCCACAGGCAAGATCCAGCCTGAGGTGGAGGTGAAGATTGCCCCGGAAGTCTCCGGTGAGGTCATCGAGTTGCCTTTCAAGGAAGGGGACGCCGTCAAACGCGGCGATCTGCTGATCCGGCTCAAGCCGGACAACTACCGGTTCCAGGTCGAGCAGCAGGAGGCGAATCTCGCAGCGGCGCGGGCCGCCGCCGTGCAGAGCAAGGCGCAGTTGCTGAAGACCGAAGAGGATTTCAAGCGCACCGCCGACCTGCACCAGCGCAATCTCATCTCCGAATCGGAGTTCACCGCCGCGCGCACCAGCCTCGAAGTGGCCCAGGCCAACCTCGCCAACGCCGAAGCCCAGATCCGGCGCGCCGAGGGCTCGCTCAACCAAGCCAAGGACCAGTTGCAGAAGACCACGATCTACGCGCCCATGGACGGCACGATCAGCGCGCGCTCCACTGAGGTCGGCGAACGCGTGGCCAGCACCGGCCAATATGGCGGCACCGAGGTGATGCGGGTCGCGGATCTCGACGCCATGGAGGTGCGCGTGAATGTGAACGAGAACGACGTCGTCAACGTGAAGCTGGGCGACCGCGCCCGCCTGCACATCGACGCCTATCCCGGCCGGACGTTCGAGGGCGAGGTCCGCGAAATCGCCAGTTCGGCGAAGACCGAGGGCCTGAACACCCAGCAGGAGGTGACCAATTTCGAAGTGAAGATCCGCATCGCGACCAAGGAGGTCCGGCTGCGGCCGGGCATGAGTGCCACGGCGGACATTGAAACCAAGACGGTGCGCGATGTGGTGACCGTTCCGATTCAGTCCGTCACCGTGCGTGCCCGGGAGTCCGACAAGACCGTCGAGCAACTCGCCAAGGAGCGCGAAGCCAAGGCCAAGGAAACTCAAGGCGAAGGCGCCGTGGCGGCGGTGAGCGAGCGCCAGCAGCGGGAAAACGAGCGCGCCGACCGCGATGCGCTCCAGCGCGTCGTCTTTGTCCGCCAGGGCGAGACGGTGAAGATGGTTCCGGTTGAAACGGGCATCGCCGACCTTGCCCACATGGAGATCGTGAGCGGGGTCAAGGCGGGTGACGAGATCGTGAGCGGCAGCTTCGGCGTGATCACGCGCACCTTGAAGGACGGCATGAAGGTCCGGATCGACAAGCCGGCCGGCGGGCCGAAGTCCTGAGTCCTTCGCCTTTGTCGCCATGACCTCTGCACCCGTCAGTGCCCCGCGCGCGGTCCGCCCGCGAGGTGCCCTCGTGATCGAAATCGAGGGCGTCACGAAGCTCTACCGCATGGGCACCGAGACGATCCACGCCCTTCGCGGCGTCGCCCTGAAGATCCATCGCAACGAGTACCTTGCGATCATGGGGCCGTCGGGCAGTGGCAAATCCACCCTGATGAACATGCTCGGGTGCCTCGATACGCCGACCGCCGGGCACTACCAGTTCAACAGCCGTGACGTGGCGGTCATGAGCGACGATGAGCTGGCGGAGATTCGCAACCGGGAGATCGGTTTCGTTTTCCAGACGTTCAACCTGCTCCCGCGTTCGACCGCGCTGAACAATGTCGAGCTGCCTCTCATTTACGCCGGCGTACCCCGGGCGGAACGCCTCGATCGTGCGCGGGCGGCGCTTGAGCATGTTGGCCTCAAGGATCGCATGCATCACCGGCCGAACGAACTTTCCGGCGGCCAGCGGCAGCGCGTGGCCATTGCGCGCGCCCTCGTGACGCGGCCTTCGATCATCCTCGCCGACGAACCCACCGGCAACCTGGATTCGCGTACGGGCGACGACATCCTTGCGCTCTTCGAGCAGCTCTACGCGCAGGGCAACACGCTCATCGTGGTCACGCACGAGGAGGACGTGGCCCGGCATGCTCGCCGCATTGTCCGACTTCGCGACGGTTTGATCGAGAGCGACGGCCCGGTATGAGGCAGCTGGCGTATGAAGTGAGCGAGGCGGTGCGAATCGCGTTCGCGCAGATCCGGGCGAACGCCATGCGCTCGGCCCTGACCGCGCTGGGCGTGATTATTGGCATCGTCGCGGTGACGCTCATGGGCACCGCCATCCGCGGCATCGATGCCGGTGTGGACCGCAGCATGGCCGGCTTCGGCGACAACGTGCTCTACGTGTCGAAGTGGCCGTGGCGCGATGTCAGCGACTGGTGGAACCTGCGCAACCGGCGTCCCATCCGCATCCAGTACGCCGACCAGGTCAACGCGTGGATCGAGCGCAATCCCAACGGACCGCTGCTCCGGGCCATGCCCGTGGCCAACCGCAGCAGCACAATCGTGCGCGGGGAGTACCGCCTGAACAACATCTTCACCGTGGGCGTATCCGCCGACATGCCGCGCATCATGCGCACCGACTTGAAGGACGGACGGTTCTTCAGCGAGTTCGAGGCGGAGAGCGGCCGGTCGGTGGCGGTCATTGGCTTTGACGTCGCCGATGCCCTGTTCCCCGGAGAGTCGCCGCTGGGCCAGACGATCCGCGTCGGCGGCCGCCCGTTTGAGGTCATCGGCGTGGTCGCACGGCAGGGCAGCTTCCTCGGTCTTTTCAGCTGGGACTCCCAGGTGGTTATGCCGATCAATGCGTTTCGCCGCTCCTTCTCGACGTTGAATAACGGCGAAATTCGCGTGCAGGTCGACGCGACGCGTCAGGCCGAGGCGCGGGACGAGTTGCGCGGGCTGATGCGCCGCATCCGTCAATTGGGACCCGAGGAGCGCGATGATTTCGACATCAACGAGCAGAGTGCGATCCGCGAGCGCATCGATCCGTTGAAGAACGGCATCGCTGTCGCCGGTTTCTTCATCACCGGTCTCGCGCTGTTCGTGGGCGCGATCGGCATCATGAACATCACCTACGTGTCGGTGAAGGAGCGCACGCGCGAGATCGGCACGCGTAAGGCGCTCGGCGCCCGCCGGCGCACGATCCTGCTCCAGTTCCTGATCGAGGCCGTCACCATCTGCCTCCTGGGCGGTGTCATCGGTCTCGGCGTCGCCGCCGGACTATCCTTTGCCGTGGCCACGTTTGCCCCCGCCTTTCCCCTCGTGTTTTCCGGCGGCTTGGTGGCGGTCGGCCTCGTCGTTTCCGTCCTGACCGGAGTCTTCAGCGGCTTCGCCCCGGCACTGCAGGCCAGCAAACTCGATCCCGTCGTGGCCTTGCGCTACGAATGAACCACGCCGTCGACTCCGCTGCATGAACCTGCGTGAAATCATCGCCCTCGCCGTCGCCTCGTTGCGGGCCAGCACCCTGCGTTCGGCCCTGACCATGCTGGGCATCGCCGTGGGTGTGTTCTCGGTCATCGGGGTGATGACCGTGATCAGCGGTCTGCGCGGCTCGATCGAAAACGGATTGAACGTCCTTGGGGCAAACAGCTTTCAGATCACCAAGTATCCAGCGATCAACTTCAGCGATCCGCGCCAGCGCTTCGCCAACCGGCGCGACATCGACTATCCGCAAGCGGTCCGCTTTCAGCAGCTGATGGAAGCGGACGGGGGCGTGGCCGTCAGTCTTCAGCTTAGCCGCGGCGGCCTGCGGGCCACCTACCTCGACCGCCGGACCAATCCGAACGTACGACTGGTCGGAGCTGACGCCAACTTCATCGACAGCCTCAAATACGAGGTGGAGGCGGGCCGGAATCTGGAAGCGGGCGACATCGAGTTCGGCCGTCCCATCGCCCTGCTCGGTGCGGACGTCGCCTCGCGCCTGTTTCCTGACAGCGATCCGCTCGGGAAGTCCGTGCGACTCGACGGCCGCATCTACACCATCGTCGGGCTGCTGAAGGCGAAGGGGACGTCGTTCGGGCAAAGTCAGGACAACCTGCTCGTTACTCCGATCACTCAGTTTCTCGATGCCTACGGACGGGCCCGGCGTTCGATCAGCGTGAGCGTCCAATCGCCATCTCAGGAAGCCTTTGCCGCCGTCCAGGACCGGGCGATCGGCGTGATGCGCCTCGTGCGCGGGCTGGAGCCGGAAGACCCGAACGACTTCGAGGTGTTCTCGAACGACTCGTTGATCGAGGCGTTCAACAACATCGCCAGTGTCGTGGCGGTGGCGGCCTTCGTCATCAGCGCCATCGCCCTGCTCGCGTCCGGCGTCGGCGTCATGAACATCATGCTCGTGAGCGTGACCGAGCGGACCAAGGAGATCGGCATCCGTAAGAGTATCGGGGCGCGCAAGGCGGACATCCTCACCCAGTTCCTGATCGAAGCAGTGGTGCTGTCGCTGTGCGGTGGCCTCGCCGGTGTGCTGGTCGGCGTCCTGGGCGGCAACGCCGCGGCGATGTTTCTCAACGCCGGCGTGGTCTTTCCCTGGCTCTGGGCGGCGGCCGGACTGCTCGTGTGCGGCGGCATCGGCGTCGCCTTCGGCCTGTATCCGGCGTGGAAGGCGGCCTCGCTCGATCCGATCGAGGCGCTGCGGCACGAATAGGCGCCGGCCGCTGCGGTCCGGCGCCTCGGCGCTTACTTGGCGGCCGGCGTCGTCGCCGGGGCGGCCGCGGGTGCGGGCGCCTTCGGCATGCGCGGGGTTTTGTCGTCGAGGTTCTGTTTCAGCTCTTCATCGCTCACCGGAGCGGAGTCGATCCCGCCGGCGGGCACGTCGAGCTTGGCCAGCCAGACGAGGGCATTGAGCACGAGCCGGCGCTGGTCGTCGTTTTGCCAGTTGGCGTGGAAGTGTCCGCCCGTGAAGCCGAAGCCGCGTCCGCCATCCGGGCGCTCAACTGCCCAGGCGAGGGTTTCCGGGCGACCCTTGGCCGCTTGGATGTGCGGATAGGGGCCCTTGGGACTCACGTAGGGACCATCGCGCGTGGCATCCGTCGGCGTCGCCACGATGATGTCCTTCACGCCCGCTTTGTTGTCCCGGAAGCGCATGTTGAAGTACCACTCGTCCTTGGTTACGAACGGCTTCACGCCGCGGGTGATCGGGTGAGCGGGCAGTTCCTTCACGTCGGCGTCCCAGATCGGGTTGCACGAGAAGTTGGTCTCGTAGTAGCCGCCGATCCACTGCTGCCATTCGGGGCCGCCCTTGTCTGCAGGCACTTCTACGGCATAATGGGCGAGACCCAGGCTGACTCCCTTGGCCATGAGGCCGCGCAGGAACTCGAGCCGTTCCCCTTGGATGGCAAGGTGGCGTCCACCACCGTCGGAGTAGATGAAGATGGCATCGGCTCCCTCGAAGACCGTGTTGTCGTCCACCCGCTTGCCGTCGACGATCTTGGTCGGCCAGCCATTGGTCACGAGTTCGACCTTGAGGCCGGGAACGGACTGCAGGCGTTTCTGCAGGAGCATCGAGCCGGCGCGGAACTCATGCATCATCGGCGGATGGCTCTGCGGACCAGCGATCATGACGAGCTTGCGTTCGGCGGCCGCAAGCAGAGCGGGAACGGCAAAGCAGACGAGGAAAAGGAGGAGACGTTTCATGGGAGTGGGCGGGGTGAACACGAAAGCCGACAGCCGAAGAGTGTGCGCAGGCGCGCCCGCGCGGCAAGCCGCGGTTGGGAACGTGCGGTCCGTCCGGCGGATTCGAGCCGCCGACAGGAGGTCAGCGTTTCAGCGGGCGCCGTGGCGTGAACGTTTCGTTGGCGATATTGGCCGCGAGCGTGTTCCACCGGGCGGCTTCGGCGGGATTGGCGGAGAGGCCGGGGATAACCTCTTCCGAATGGATCCGCACGAGCAGCAGCGCCGACAGGTAATTGCCGCGTTCGGCGGCGTAGGTGAGCCAGCGCAGGCCCGTCTCGATGTCGCGCGGTCCGTCCAGGCCCGCGAGCGCACGACAGGCGAGGTGGTGGGCGTCGGCCTCATTGCCGTATTCGGCGGTGCGCGCAAGGTCGTCCAGGACGACCTGGAGGAAATGCCGGGCGAGGGTGGGCTCGGGTTGGAGGCCGTACTCGCCGGTGGCGAGGATGCGCGCGACGTCCTTGGCGGAATAGCGATCGTCCTCGGCGGCGACTTGCGCGAGCAGGACGAGGCCGTTGAGCGGATCCTTCTCCAAGGCGTTCTGCGCGGCTTCGAGGCGGGCGGACTGTTTTTCCGCCGCGGCGTCGGAGAGTTCGACCGGTCGCTTGTTGCGGAACGAGGCGAGTTTCGTGGCGGCGGCTTCGAGCTGGGCGTGGATGGGAGCGGTGTCGATGCGTGCGCCGGTGAGCCGGCGGGCCGGCTGAAGAAGAAGGCATCCCTGCTCTAGGGCATCGCTGACGGTTTCCGCATGGAAATGGTCCAGCGCGGTCCGGGCAGGGCCCGGGGCATCCGGCGCCGCGAGGGTCCGGGCCGCTTCAACGCTGCCAAGGGACACAGCGTAATGGAGCCATTCTGCGGCCTTGGCGGGATCGGCTTCGGCCCCGTGGCGGCCTTCCTGATGGCATTCGCCGACGTAGTTCGCGGCGAAGGGGTCGCCGACCATGGCATCCGTGACGGCCATGCGGAAGGCGGCGGCTTGCATCTGGTCGGCGAGGGCTGGCGAGCGCGGGAGGCCGCCGTCCCCGTTGCGAATGTGACGGCTGAGTCGTTCGAGGGCAGTGCGATCGCCGCGTCCGGCGGCAGCAAGGAAGTGGCGCAGGGCCGTGGGGCCGTCGTCCTGACGCAGGGCCTCCTCGGCCTGGGTGCATTCGTATTCGGCAGCCGCGGCCCACGCGGTACGGAGCGGGTCGCCCGGGGCAATGCCCGGCCAATCGGCGAGCGCGGCGAGGACGGCGTCGACCTGGGGTTGCAGGACATGGACCAAGGCGGCGTCGGCGAGGCGTTCCTGGCGGTCGAGATCCCAGGTCGCGAGGTAGCCGAACCATCGTTGAGCGGCCTCTTCGACTTCCGTGGAGGACGCGAGGGCGTGTACGACGGTCCAGTCAGCGAACGCATCGGGCCGGGCCCGGAGCGCGGTTACGTCGGCATCGAAGGCTTCGATCTGCTCGGGCGGGAGATTCCAGCTTGGGGGGCGATCGGTCTCGCGAGCCATGTCGGCGCCAATGCGTTTGTCGAGGTGGAGCGCGGCCGCGAGCGTTGCGCCGGCTTGAGCGGCGGCGGCGAGTGCGGGGGTCGCGTCCTGGTTGCGCAGGAGGGCGTCGATGGCTTTGGCGAGCAGGGCGCGGGGGCGGCCGGCGGCTTCGTCGCGGGCGCGGCGTTGTTCGGAAATTCTCTGAAGGGCGATACGGGCGGCCGGTTCGCCGGGGTAACTGGGTTGGATCGAGAGGGCGTAGGGCGCGTAGGCGTCGCCGAGGCGCGCGGCGGCGTAGAGGTAGCGGTTGCGTACGGGGCCTGCGGGAATCCCCGGGGAAAATGCGGCGTCGAGAAGACTGGCCGCCTTGGCGAGGTCGAAGGACGGATCGTCGACGGCGAGGGGCGGCTCCACGTCACCGGAGAGCGAAGACTGGAGGGCGGCGAGGTCGTGCTGCCAGGCGGCGGCGGCTTCGATGTTGGCGAGCAGGCGGGGGAGGGCGGCGGCGGGTGGGGCGGAGCGTTCGCGGCGTTTGAAGGCGGCGAGGGCGGTGGTCTGCGCGGCGGCGAGACGGGCCTGGGCGGACTTGGTGCTCTCGGAGGGGCGGACAAAATTGTTGTTTTTCTGCCACGCGTGATAGTCGGCGCTCTCCGCGATATTGGCGGCCGCGCTTGCCTCGGCCCATGCGCGTCCTTCGGGGGAGTCGGGTACGACAAAATCGGGGGCGCGGGCGGCGGGGTCGGCGAGTCCGGCGAGCGCGAGACGGGCGCGGACGCCGACGGTGTCGTCGCGGCGTGCCCACGACGTGAGCGCCCGGATTGCCAGGTCCATGTCCGCGAGGGTGGCGTACGCCCGTCGGTAGGGGCCTGGCGGCCGGCCGGTGTGGAGGAGGCTGAGTCGATCGAGGGTGGCGATGGCGTGGGCCGTGGCCGAGCCGGCGCGCCCTGCGGCAGCGATGACCTCGCCAAAATGGTAATCGTCGAAGGGCGTCTCCGGGCTGGCGGGGATCGCGCGTTCGGCGATCGCCTCGGTGTAGGCGAAGAGAAGATCAACGGACGCCGCCGAGGAGGAGCCAACGGCACGCGTGATGCGTTGAAACTGGGCGTCGGTCCACTCGCGCTGGGCGGGAGCAAGGCGGGCGGGAAGGCGTTGAAGCACTTCGACCAGCAGGTGGTCGAGGTGTTGCAGCGTGGCGTACCGGAGCGGTGTGCCGTCGCCAAACAACGGCACATAGCCTGCGACGGCCCATGTGTATCCCGGGGCGATCAGGATGAGGGCGCGCTCACGATCGGCGTCGTCGGCCGAGTCGGCGAGCAGGCGGGCGAGGAGCCATTGGGCGAGGTCCGAGGAGCCGGCGAGCGTCTCGAGTTCGTTGCGCGCATCGGCCCCTGTGGACGGATTGGTCCCGCGGGAAACCACGTCGGGGTGGGCCTCACGCAGGTACGCGTGAAGGGCGAGCGGTTCGGGGCGGACGGGGTCGTCGTCGGGGCGCGCGGACGTTCTGTGCGGATCGATCAGGCGGGCAGCCGCGGCGGGATCTCGAGACACGCCATGGATACCATCGATGAGGAGGAGCGCAGCTTGGACGGCAGCCCACGCGTTGGGGCGTTCGCGGTCGTGGGCGATGAGCCAGTCGAGGGCCTGCTGGCCGGAGGTGAACACGGGCGGGCGCTCACGGCTGGCGAAGCCGCCGGCGGCGCGGCGCACATCGGCCCACTGCGCGCGGTCGAGACTTGCCTGCTGCTGGGCGATGAACTCCGCCCGCTGGGCGGCAGCCTTATTTGCGAGACGTTGCAGGCGTTCGCCTTCGCGGGCGCCGCGTTCGCTGTCGATGCGCGCGTAGTATTGCTCGCGGGTTTCGCCCGGGTGATCGCGGGCCCACTCGGCGTCGAGGCGCTGCTTTTCGAGCCAGGCATCGCGGGCCGCCCGTCTCTCGGCTTCGCGGGCGCGCTGCTCTTGTAGCCACGGGTTGGCGTCGAAATTGAAGTTCGACGAGGGCAGCGGCGTGTTGCGCTGGTTGCGCAGCTGGTTGATGAGCGCATCGGTATCGCGTTCCAGGCGTCGCTGGACCTCCGTCGCCGACATGGAGTCGTAGCGCTGGGCGAAGCCGCAGAGGGGGAGCGCGAGAAGGATCGCGGCGAGCAGGGGCCTGGCGGAACGAAACGTGGGACGCGGCGGAGGAGGCATCGGAGGGCGCGGTATTGGTTCGTGGTAAACTGCCAAGGAGCTCTTCGAGGGTGAGGAAGAGGCGGTCGCCAAGAAGGAGGCCAAGCTGGAATATGAGGTGGACCCCAAAAATTGGACAAGGCGGATCGTTAACCCAAAATCAGGAGAACGATCAGCATGTCGAAGAAGAGACGTCAGCACAGTGCAGAGTTGAAAACGCGCGTCGCGCTTGAGGCCGTGAAGGGCATCGAGCCGGTGCACGCCATTGCGGCGAAGTACCAGGTTCATCCGACCCAGGTGAGCCAGTGGAAGAAGGAACTGCTGGAGCGGCTGCCGGAAGTGTTCGCCGGCAAAACGCCCCGCAGCGAGGCGCAGAGCGAGGAGCGCGAAGCGCGTTTGTATCAGAAGATCGGCCAGCTTGAGGTAGAACTCGACTGGCTCAAAAAAAATCTGCCCAGCTCAACGGCTGAGCTCCGCAAGATGATCGACCGTAATCACCCGCGGATCTCGACGGCGCGGCAGTGCGAACTGCTCGGCCTGCCGCGCTCGACCTACTACCATGAACCCAAGCCGATGCCGGCAGAGGAGCTGAAGCTGATGCGGACCATCGACGAGGTGTATCTCGACCACCTGGAGTTCGGCTCCCGCCAGATGATGCGTTGGCTGCGGAGGCAGGGATACCTGATCAACCGCAAGCGCGTGCAGCGGCTGATGCGTGTGATGGGCCTGGAGGCGATCTACCAGAAGCCAAACCTCTCCCGGAGTCATCCGCAGCACCGCGTCTATCCGCACCTGCTGCGCAACCTCGAGGTGGTGCGGCCCAATCAGGTCTGGGCCATGGACATCACCTACATCCCGATCGAGGGCGGCTGCCTGTACCTGTGCGCCGTGCTCGAATGGTACAGCCGGGCGGTCCTGGCCTGGGAGCTGTCGAACACGCTGGATGCACGGTTCTGCGTCGAGGCGGTGCGCCAAGCGATCGCACGGTACGGGATACCGGAGATCTTCAACACCGACCAAGGCTGCCAGTTCACGTCGGCTGAGTTTACCCAGCCGCTGCTCGCTCTCGGGGTGAAACTGTCCATGGATGGGAAAGGCCGGGCGTTGGATAACGTGTTCGTCGAACGGCTGTGGCGGACTGTGAAGTGGGACGAGGTGTACCGGAAGAGCTATCGCTCGCAGATCGACGCCCACACCAACCTCGACCGGTTCTTCTGCTTCTACAACGAGCAGCGGCCGCACAGTGCCTTCCCCGGCGAAGTCACGCCCATGGAAGTGTACCGCGGCCAGGCCGGTCTCGCACTGAGCGCTTGAACCCCCTCGCAAACCAAACCAACTCAATCCGGGGGAGGGGGCGGAGCTTCGCCCCAATGCTGTCCCACTTAGTGGCACAACCGGTTGCATAAGCATTTGAACGCTAGCGTTAAGGAAGCCGGAGCGGCTGCTCACGATTTGAAGTTGGCGACGGCTGGGGGTGAACAATGGCGGGGTGAACACCGGCCAAGCTGTTTTTGCCCAGATCATGGCGCGCATCCCACACTGGGAATTTCGACGCGCTTACTACCCTCGCCTTGGTGCGAAAGGGACTCGCAGAGTCAGCGGCAGGGAAAACGGCCTACCACGGATCATTCAGGCGTTACACGAAATCCAAGAGATGACGGAGGCCTGAAGGCCGCTAAGCGCATACTCTCGGACGGCGCTACTCAGATTCCGGCTTTAGGTCACTTAGGTGCATCGACACGATCCGTGCTTGAGCCTCGTCCGCAAACACCTTCATGACCATGAACGTATTGGAAGGCAGCGGCTTATCCGTGCTGATGAGGCGAAGGGTCTTTACCTCCAATGCAAGCCCAGGAAGCAGTGCTCCCTCTACCTTCCGAGGAATCCCAAACGGGCCATCTCCATCAACGCACTTGTTGGTGATCTGGACCACTGCGATCGGCCCTCGAGGGGACTCATGTATCCGATTTCATGTGGTGTGAAGTGTGTATCTGTGACCTTGGCTCTTGTGAGCGCGTGGGTCGAATCGCTTCGTCACCGAGTTAAACAAAAGGGCGCCTTCCGGCGCCCTTCGCAATTGCCAGAGTTATTGGCTTCGAATTTCCGGTATTGCCAGAGTTGTTGTCCGAGTTTCCAGAGTTAATGTCCTCGACCAGGCTCAGCGGTACTCCTCGCCCGTGGTGGCGTTCACGATCTTGAAGTTCTCGACGTGGTAGTTGAGGTCGGCGCGGAAGGCCAGTTTCACGCCGTAGGTCTTCTCCATGCGCACGAGCAGGTCGGCGTCCTCGCTGCGCAGGCGCTCGAGGATGCTGGGGTGCACGAGCACGCGCAGCGAGTACTCCTTGCCGTCGTTGCGGGCGATGAGGCGGCGGACGACCGAGCTGAGCTTGCGCTGCAGTTCGACCGACATGGTCGTGGCCGACTTCACGATGCCGCGGCCGCGGCAGTACGGGCAGTCGGTGTAGAGGTTGGACGAGAGCGACTCCTGCTGACGCTGGCGCGTCATCTGCATGATGCCGAGCTGCGAGATGGGCAGGATGTGCGTCTTCGCTTTGTCGTCGGACATCAGCTCGACCATCTTCTCGTACACGGCGTTGCGGTGGCGCCGCTCCTTCATGTCGATGAAGTCCATGATGATCAGGCCGCCCAGGTTGCGCAGCTTGATCTGGCGGGCCATCTCCACGGCGGCCTCGAGGTTGACGGCGTAGATGACGTTCTTCTCGTCGCCGCCCTTGTTGCGGTGGGAGCCCGTGTTGACGTCGATGGCGATGAGCGCCTCGGTCTCGTCGATGATGATCTCGCCGCCGGAGGGCAGGGCGACCTTGCGCTGGAAGGTCTGCTCGATCTGGCGCTCGATGTTGAAGCGCTCGAAGATCGGAATGCTGTCCTTGTAGAGGGCGATCTTGGACTTGGAGCGCTGGGAGATCTGGCCGACGGCCTGGAGGCAGCGCTCGTGGTCGTCCTTGTTGTCGATCAGCACGCGGTCGACCTCCTCGGTCAGGAAGTCGCGGATGGTGCGCTCGACGATGTCGGGCTCCTGGTAGAGGCAGGCGGGGGAGCGGTCGGACTGCATCTTCTGCTGAATGCCGGCCCAGGTCTTGAGCAGGATGTGCAGGTCGCGCACGAAGTAGCGGGCCTTCTTGCCTTCGCCGGCGGTGCGAACGATCACGCCCATGCCTTCCGGAATGGTGAGCTCGTTGACGAGTTGGCGGAGGCGCTGGCGCTCCTTGGGGTCCTCGATCTTGCGCGAGATGCCGCACTGGTCGGAGTACGGCATGAGGACGAGGTAGCGGCCGGGCAGGGACAGGTTGGTCGTGGTGCGCGGACCCTTGGTCCCGATGGGGCCCTTGGTGACCTGGATGACGATCTCACTGCCGGGCGGGTAGAGTCCGGGGATATCCTTGACCGTGGGTTCGGCGGAGCGCGGCGCGGCGTTCTTCTTGCGGTTGACGCGCACGACCTCGACAGAGGAGTCGGCGGCGGCCGGGAGCATGTCCCAGTAGTGCAGGAAGGCGTTCTTGGAATAGCCGATGTCGACGAAGGCGGCCTTGAGGCCGGGGTCGAGGTTCTTGATGCGACCCTTGTAGATTCCGCCGACCATGCGATTGTCGGAATCGCGCTCGATCTCGAACTTCTCGAGCGTGCCGTCGACGAGCAGCGCGACGCGCTTCTCGAGCGGCTCGGAATTGATGATGAGTTCGCGGAAGGAGGTTTTCTCCTTCTTGAACACGGCGAGGATCTTTTGCAGCAGCGGGCGCTGCTTGGAGCGTTCTTCGGCGCCGGCTTTTAGTGCGGCGCGATCGACGGTTTCGGCTTGTTGGACGGGCGGGGGCTGGGCGAGCTCCTCGTCATAGTTGCGGGCGGCGTCCGGCGGGCTGGATTCGCGGGACGCGGGTTGCGACTGTTCGCTCATGGTGGGTGTTGTCCTGGGTTGGGACGGGGCCCCCCGATGCGGCGGTCGCGGCGCAGGAAATTCCGGCAGAGCGGTCGTAATCGCGGATCGGCTTCAGTTTCACGTGAAGTCCTTTCGGAAGCGATAGACGCTCTGGACCAGTCCTTGCAGCAAGCAGCAACTGAGCACAAAGGAGCCACCGTAGCTAATAAAGGGAAGTGGTATGCCCGTGATGGGCACGAGCCCGATGGTCATGGCGATGTTCACGAACACGTGCACAGCAAACAGCGCCGTCACGCCAAGGGCGATGAGGGTGCCGAAGCGGTCGCGGGCAAGGCCCGCGATGCGTACGCCGTTGAACAACACTATCCCAAACAGGCCGAGAACCGTGAGGCTTCCCAGAAATCCTTTTTCCTCGGCGATGACCGAGAAGATAAAATCGTTGTGCGCCACTCCGGGCGGCAGGTAGCCGAGCTGGGCCTGCGTGCCCTGCGTCCAGCCCTTGCCGGCGAAACCGCCGCTGCCCACCGAAATGAGCGACTGGTTGAGGTTCCACGCATCCTTCGTTCCGGAGGGGTCGATGACGTCCGGCGCGGCGAACGTCAGGATGCGGTTGCGCTGATAATCCTTCAGGGGTACCCAGGAGTGGGGCTCGAACTTCCCCTTGTCGTTCATGAAGTCGAACTTGTTCTCCTGCATGAAGTTTACGTAGTTGCGGCTGTCCCACGTGACGATGCCGACGACGAGCAAGAACGCGCCCAGGACGCCGACAAAAAAGCGGGTCGACAGCTGGGAAACGTAAAGCATCGAAAACAGCATGGGGGGCAACACGATCGCCGACTTCAGATCGGGTTGAAGGAGGATAAGGAACATCGGCAACCCTACGGCAAGCGCCAACTTGCCCAACACGCCGAGGGACTCGCGCAAGGTGCCGATCTTGTCGCGAATGAGAAGCGTCGCGGCGATCAGCAGGACGGCTGCCTTGGCCGGTTCGGAGGGTTGGAAGGAAAAGAAGCCGAGATCGAGCCAGCGCTGGGCCCCCCCTCGCTCGTCGCCGATCCCCGGGATGAGCACGAGCACGAGGGCGATGATCACCGCGAGGTAGAACCAGTGCACCACGCTGATCCAGAAGCGGTAGTCGATGAGCGACACGGCGATGTACAAGCCGGCGCCCGCCACCATGAAGACGACCTGCTTGATCCAGTCGTTGGACGGACTCGAAAATTGGGCGCTGTAGATGAACGCGAGGCCGATCGAGCACAGGCCCAGCATGGCAAGCGGCGTCGCCCAGTCCCACCGTTCGCGAGTGGTGACCTTGAACACGCTGAGCAACTCGAGCGGGCTGTGCAGCTTCATGGCGACTTTCGCCTAACAGGCGAAAAGGCGGGCAAGCACGAAGAGGTGGAGGACGGCGTCAGCATGAACCGGGCGCAGGGGTACGATTGGGGCGTTCGGCCGGCGCGTGCCAAGGCTGAACATGGGTTTCGTGCGTTTCTGCGGTCGCGGGGCCGGAGTCTGCGTTGGCCGGCCGGGAGAAGGCCACCCCGAGGAGCGTCCAGAACACCACGGCCCCCATCGGCCCTTCGAGCACCACGCCAAAGCAGGCGCTGATGAGGATCACCAACGCTGCGCAGCCCATCGCCGTATCCGCCAAAGCCCCGTCGCCACCGGGCGAGCGTCGGGCGTCGATCAGGACCCGTCGAGCGCGCCAGAGGCTGAGTGCGATGATGCCGAGGAGCACGAGGAAAGGCAGCAGGCCGGCGAGGCCGGTCCGGGCGAAGACCGTGAGGATGACATTATGCGGACTGCGGGCGGTGAAATCACCCGCCCCGGGTCCCAGGTAGTCACGGGCAAACTCGCTGGAAATGTCGGCGCCGTAGCCGGCTCCGGTTAGGGGGTGCTCCCGTATCCCGCGATCGATCAGCACCCGCCACCACACGATGCGGAAGCGCGTGTTGTCGCCGGTATCCTGGCTGGCCTCCCCCTGGTAGGTGCCGCTGCCGGATACGTCGAACAGCGACACGGCGTGTTCGTACACATCGTACAGACGCGTCTCGCGCCACGTGCGCTCGCCGAAGGCGACCTGGCTGGCGGAGACCAGCAAGCCGAGCCCGACCAGCAGGACCAGCGTCAGGGCGAACTTTCCTCGTACGTGGGGCATGAACACCAGGACTGTCACCAGCATGCCCACAAAGGCGGCTCTCGACACAATGAAGAGTGCGAGCCCGAGGCAGGCGCAAAGAAGCAGGCTCCACCGCCACTCCCGGGCCGCGCGCCAGCGCACGGTGGCGTAGAGGGCTCCGGCGGCGGCAAAGGTGCCGGCGAGGTCGCTCTTGATCGCAATGACCGGCAGACCGTGAACCGTGAGTCCAGTCAGGAAGAAGACCTCGTTGTAGATGTAGAATGGATACATCACGAAGAGGCCCAGCAGGGTCAGGACCCAAGCGCGATGCAGGGCTCGGCGTACGGGCGGATGTTCGGCCGCATGCCGCGCGAGGAAGAAGAAGCCGGCATAGTAGACCAGAGCGTAGTCCCGGGCGGCGTCGATGCCATGAAGCCGGACGTCAAAGGGAAGCCGCAGGCTGCTCAATACCATCCACGCCGCCACGGCGATGCCCAACGTATCGAAGCGCAGCGGCAGGCGTCGCCCGCGGGCACCTTGCACGAGCAGCCAGACGGCGCCGAGGGCGAGACCGATCTCGGCCGGGTAAAGGGGGAGGGACGGCGTGGGTGTGAGCTGGGCGAACCCCCGGTTCCCGATTGCGTTGCCCATCAGCAGAGCGCCCAGCATCAGGCCGATCGCACCGCTCGGTATCCATCGTTCAATGACAATCACCGCTGGCGGCAGGAGAACGGCAAGCGCGAGGAGGTGCTGACCGGCGGCCAGCTGGGCGCCGACAAAGACCGCGAGGATCGCGCCGGCTGCGCCGAAGGCACCAAGGCGGAGGCGTGGGTCCATCGTCATGGGCGAGAGGACCAACGTGCCGACCAAGCCAGCCATCCGGCGGCGGCAAGCGGGCTGGCGCTGAGCCAGGTCAGGTAGGCGTCGGCCGAGATCTGTGCGGTCACGCCGCCGCCGGCGGCAAGAAGCACGGTCAGTCCAATCATGGCGCGGCGGGCGTCGCCCGGCCGGCCGGCGGCCAGGGCCGGCAACTGGTAGAAATGTCCGAGGGCGAGCGCGGTGGCGTAGGCGCCATTGGCGAACAGGTAGGGCAGGGCCCCCTGATAGCGCGGATGGACGAGGGCGCCGAGCAGGAACGGGCCCAGAAACGCCAATAGAGCAGTGCCACCGAGCGACAACAGGACGCAGGCGGCCGCGGTGCGCTCCACCGGGCGCAGCCACGACCGCGCTTCCGGATCTGCCGTTTGCCGCGCCTGGGCGAAAAGGCGGGGGGCAAGGAACTGACTGAGGGCGGCCGACACGACGTTGGGCACCACAAACGCGAGATTGCCTGCGAGGGTGAAGAATCCGAGTTCCACCGGATCAAGGCATACTGCGGCCCAGCCCCGGTGCAGGGCGCCGGAGACCAAGGTGCAGGCTCCAACCACCCAGAACGCCGCGCCATAGCGTACCAGTTCTTCGGGAGCAGGTGCAGGGTGGACGTTTACGCCCGCCGGAGTCTGCGCCCGGAGTCGTAGCACGACGAACCAGCTGAAGACCGCGAGCAGCGCCTGCGGCACGGCGAAGCCGGCGAGCAGCATGGGTGCGGTCGCTCCCGCGACGAGCAGACCGATCAACGGCCCGCCGGTCCGCAATACACTGTGGGTGCAGGTCAAGGCACAGTCGGTCCAATAGTGGCGCAACGACTGGATCACGGCGTGCACCACGGCACCATACGCTGCGGCAAGGCCGGCAAGGCACAACCACGGCAGGCAGGCGACAAAGGGGACGTCGGTGAAACTGGCCAGCGCCGCGAGCGCGATCACCAAGACGCCAATCAAAATGACGGAGGCCCGACGCGCTGCTGCCGCCAAGGTCCGATGGTACGCTGCGGCCCCTTCGCGCGGCCAGAACCGTGCGGCATGGCGTGCCAGCCCGTGATGGGTGAGGTGGGCACCCGCCGGTACCAAAGCAAGGCACAGGCCGTAGAGCCCGAGTTGCTCCGGAGGCACCCAGGTCGAAACCAGACGCACGCCGACCAGCCCGCAGCTCACGCCGACGCCTTGCGCGAGCAGGATGGGGATCCAGTCGCGCGACCAGACGCGGCGCAGGTCGGCGGATAGCATGCGGGGCGATTTGGGTCGTTCCGGGACCTGAGGGCAATCCCGCAGCAGGAGGTGCGCTCGGCCGGGTTTTGGCTCGCGTGGGGTCTGGAGCTGGCCTTCACGTGGAGGGAGATGATTGCCGCGGTGATTTCCAGTTACGGCCGTTTGCCCGTGCTTGATCGGCTTCTGGCCAGCCTCCGCGACGTCCAGCCGGCGCCGCCCCGGGTGATCGTGGTCGATGATCGGGGCGGTGGGGCGGTAGAACAGCTCGTGGACGCGGCCGGCCTGCCTGATGCCCGTGTCATCGTGTCCGGGCGAAATCGAGGAACAGGCGGCGCCGTGGCAATCGGGTTTGCGGCGGCCCTTGCTGACCCGGCCGTCCGCCACTGTGTGCAGTTCGACGATGATGCCGTGGCTTCGCCGTGGGCGTTGGAAGGCGTCCGCCGTGCGCTCGATGCGTCCGATGCCGGGGCGGCTGCGCCCATGATCCTGCGCGCAGATGGCGGCATCGGCTGGTATCCAGGACTCCAGGACCGCCGCAAATGGAAGGTCGTGCTTCGCGCCAACGGCCGGCTCATGCCGGAGGAGTATCTTCAGGCCTGCGGACCTGATCCGGTGCGCTGCACCTGGTCGCCGTGGCCGGTGATGATGTTCAAGCGCGAGGCGATCGAGCGCGCGGGTTTTCCCCGCGAGGACATTTGGTACCAGGCAGTCGACCTCGAGTACCTCCTCCGGCTGGCCTCCCATCGTCTGAATCTGTGGGTGCCTTCCGAGCGGTGCTGGCACCTGCCGCCGGATCTGGCACCGCATCCGCGGCAACGTTATCTGCGCGACTGCATCGGTCTGCAGAATTGCAGTTTCGTGTTCGCACGCTTGCCTCATGGCCGGCTGGCTTTGAAACACCTACCCGGGGCATACTGGCGTTTCTTCCGCGCCTGGGGCGTCCGGCCGCCTGTGCTGGCCGACGCCATGCGCGCCTTCGCGTGGGGCATGGTGCTGGCCAAGCCGACCGGGTCGCCCGGCTATATGCGCTTCAAGAACCGTCTCCTCGAGGAACTCTGAATCTGTGTCGGCCCCCGCCATCAGTGTGATTCTTCCGACCCGTGGGCGTCCGGCGCTGCTTCCCCGCGCCGTGGCCAGTGTTTTCGCGCAGACCGAGACGGACTTCGAATTGATTGTCGTCGATGACAACCTGCCGCAGGACCGTCCACTCACGAGAGCAGCGCTCGCGCCCTGGGGGACGGACCCGCGGATGCGCGTGATTGAGCACGACCGTCCGCGCAACGCCGCGGCGGCGCGCAACGTTGGACTCGCGGTGGCGCGCGGCCGCTGGGTGACCTATCTCGATGACGACGATAAATACCGGCCGGCCAAACTGGCAGCTCAGCGCGCGCTCGCCGAGAGCAGCGGCTCTCCGGTCGTGCTGTGTGGCCTGTGCTATCGGCTGGGTCCGCGCGTGCGTATTCGCCAGACGGATGCACAGGTTTTCTCCGGGGCAGCGTTGGTGCTTTGCGCCCTGCCGACGACCCAGGTGATCTTCCATCGCCGCACGGATGCCGTCCGGTTCGATGAGACCCTCGATGCCGTGGAGGATCAGGATTTCTTCCTAGCCCTCGTTGCGAACGGTGAATTGACGGCGGTGCCGAACGTCGCCGCTCCTTTGGTCGACGTTTATCCGCAGCCAACCGGACCGCGGGCCAACGCGGTGTCGCGGCAGCGCTGGCGGTCGCAACGTTGCGTCTGCCTGCGTTACGGCCGGCGGTACGACCGCCAGACCCGCCGCCGCTGGGTGGCGCGCATCGCGCTCCTGCGCGCGGCGGTCGATCCGGGTTGGCCGGTCGGTTTGGCCCGGGCGAGCGGACGTCTGCTGGCGGTCGGCGGACGCGAGGAACTGCGGCTGGTGTTGAATACTTGGATCCAACGCCTGCCCGGCGTGCGGAGGCTCGTCGTTACCTGAGACTTTTCAGCCAACCCTCCACGCGGCTCCATACCTCCTCCACTTCCAGGTCGAGCAGGCAGTGCGGACGGGAAAACCGGCAGTGGTCGTAACAGGGTTTGTGGGGACACGGCGCACCTTCGATCCACGCGGCGCGCGGGTGGCGCGGGGCGAAGTTTTCCGGAAGCTGCGGGCCGAAGATCGTGAAGGTTGGTCGTCCCAGCAGGGCGGCGAGGTGCCCTGGCCCCGAGTCATTGCCAATGAACGCGTCCGCTGCGGCCAGACGGTCGAGCAGCGCGTCAATCGTCCCAGCGGACTCGTCGATCCGGTCGACCTCGTAGCCTTGGACGCGCAGGCGGTGAGTCAGGGCGTCATAACGTTCCGCCGGCCAGCGTCGCACCGGCTGAGCGGCCCCCGTGTGCACCACGATGCGTCGGACGGTGCCGGGCGCAGCCACGACCGGCTCCGGTCGGGGCCAGCCGAGCGCCTCTGCGAGGGCCGCCCACGCATCGGCGCGATGCGGGGTCGGTGGCGGAGGCAAGGCCGAGTGCAGCAGCAGGCCGGACCCCGCCCGCGCAAATCCCACACGACGGCGCACCCGGCAGAGCGTGAGCAGGAGATGGTCGCGTGGGTCTGCGCGGGCTGAAACGCCCCGGTCGAAGTGGCGTCCGGCCAGCTGCGCGCGCACCGACCGCAAGGCGCCCCACGGCCAGTTCCAGACGCGGTATTTTCCCCGAAAGGCCGTCCACGGAGCGTCGATCACCACTCTGTCCACCTCAGGTGCAAAACGCCGGAGCAACGGTGCGGCGTGCGCCTTGGCGAGCAGGGTCACCGGCCCGTGGCGGGCGGCGGTCCGAAGGAAGGGAATCGCGAGGGCGACATCGCCGAGGCCCCACAACTCGGTGACCAGCAGGGCGGGGCGCGACTCTGGGGTTGGTTTTGCCAAGCGGCGGGAGTTAAGGTCCGTGGTGTGGTGATGACAAGCCCTTCGCCCAGTGCGGCTTCATCCGGGTCCGGGGACCTCCGGACTTGGTCGGCGGCGGCCATGTGTGCCGTCGCGGGCCTCGTCGTGTTTCATTTTTTTGGCAACGCCGGCCGCGGATACATCGACACCGCGTCGCTGTTCGTGTGGTGGGGGTATCAGTGGTTCAACGCCGGTTCCGAGTCGGAGCACGGCCCGTTCATTGTGGCGGCGGCGCTCTGGCTCGGGTGGCGGAATCTGCGGTCCCAGCCCGTCTCACCGCCCGCGGGCGTCTCCCGCGGGGCGTGGGTTGCGCTCGGGGTGGGGCTGGGCTTGCACGCCCTCGGCTACACCGTTGAGCAGGCCCGCCTTTCGATCGTCGGGCTGCTGCTGTTTGCGTGGGGAACCGTCGCGCTGGGCGGTGGCGTGCGGTGGGGACGCGCGTTTCGCTTTCCACTCGCCTTTCTCGTCTTTGCCATCCCGGTCAACGCGCTGGACTCCGTCGGGTTTCATCTTCGCGTCTGGGTGATCGATGCGACCGAAGCGATCGCCCGTGGCGCCGGCGTAGAGGTGATTCGCAACGGCACGCAGTTGTTCGCGCCGGACGGATCCTACCAATACGATGTTGCGGCTGCCTGTTCGGGCGTACGTTCGCTGGTGGCCTTGATGGCGCTGAGCCTGCTGATCGCGTACCTCAACGTCCGTTCGGCATGGCGCAGGATGGCGGTGTTCCTGCTCGTCTTTCCGCTCACCTATCTCGGCAACATCATTCGCATCGGCGCCATCATCGCGGCGGGGGAGCTGTTCGGGCAGGAGGCGGGCCTGTGGGTGCATGCGTGGGCGGGATTCGTGGTCTTTCTGGTCGTACTCGGCGGTGTGTTGGGCGCGGTGGCCTTCATGGGCGAAAAGGAGCCGGGGCTTCCTGCGGTTGCGGCCGCGGAGTCATCCGGGAGCCGCTTGGGACGCACGCCCGTCCTCTGGCCGGGCGTGGCGGGTGTGGCCGTGGTAGCCGCAGCGGTGATCGCGTGGACGGTGGCCATGGACCGCCGACCGGTCACAGGCGGTGCGGGTATCCGGCTGGGTCCGGATGGGCAGTCACCGATCGAACTGCCGATGTCGATCGGCGTGGAGTGGATCGGCCGAAGGACCGAGGTCACCGCCATCGAGCGGGAGGTGTTGCCGCCTGACACGGGCTTTTCCCGGCGGCTCTATGTATCCACGGCCGACCGACAGGATCAGGTGTTCGTCTCGCTGGTCTTGAGCGGACGGGATCGGACCTCGATTCACCGACCGGAGCTCTGCCTGGTGGGGCAGGGATGGACGATCACCGGCCGCGCCCGCCATGTCTTCCTGCATCCCAATGGCGGAGACGTGCCGGCAACCCTGCTGCGGGTGCAACGCGAACACGTCGACGGCCGAGGTGAACGGCGGGTGGTGCCGGCGCTCTTCGCCTACTGGTTCGTGGGCGACGGCGTGATGGAGGCGACCCACGGCGGCCGGTTGTGGCGGACGGCAGTCAACCGCCTACAGGGGCGAACGGATCGGTGGGCCTACATCGTGGCCCAGACCCTCGTGGATGAGCGTGGCGAAGAGGCCGCCCGCAACCGCTTGCAGACCGTGCTCGATGGGACGCTGCCAGCCTTTCTGCCTGAGGCGGCGCCCGAACATCGACTGGAATAGACAAACAAGGGTTGAAATCGGTGCATTCGGGCACAACGGTTTGCCTACTTGAAATCAGCCAGCGCCGCCGACTTCGCGTTCCTGATTGCCGAGAGCGACCGCATTTATTGGTCGTTCGCGGTCGCGTTGATATTGGGATTCGGCGTCGGTTTCCTGGTGGTGTGGGCCTTCACGCGTCACACGCGACGCGTGGCCGGGGAGCAGGCAGCGCAGCTGATTGAGGTCGCCAAACGCGAAGCGGCCGTCGCTGCCCAGGAGCTGAAGCAAAAAGCGGAGGAGGAAATCGCCCAAAAGCGCGCGGAGCTCAACCGCGAGTTCGACCGGCGCGAGATCGAGAGTGACGTGAAGTTGCGCGAGATCCGCGCTCACGAGGAGTCGCTCGCGTTGCTGGATTATCAGCTGGAACAGAAAAGCGAGCGGCTGGCGCGCGAGAACTCGGCCGTGAAACAGGCGCGCGACGCGATCCGCGCCCTATCGAAGTCATTGCGCAAACGGCTCGAGGGCGTCTCGCAGATGGATGCCGAAGAGATTCGGAAGGCGCTGCGCGAAGAGGTGCAGATGGAGTGCGCCGACGAGCTCCGCGCCCTGCGCCGCGAGGTGCTCGACCGGTCGGAGAAGGACCTGCAGAACGAGGCCAAGCGGATCCTCATCACCGCGATGCAGCGGCTCGCCAGCAAGCCGAACAACGACATCACCGCGACGATCGTGCAGCTGCCCAGCGAGGAGATGAAGGGCCGCATCATCGGCCGCGAGGGGCGCAACATCAAGGCCTTCGAGGCCGCGACCGGCGTCACCCTGCTGATCGACGAGTCACCGCAGATGGTGCTTATTTCGTCGTTTGACCCGGTCCGCCGCGAGGTCGCGCGCATCGCGCTCGAGGCGCTGGTGAAGGACGGCCGCATTCATCCCGCGACGATCGAAGAGTTCGTCGGACGCGCCCGCGAGGACATCGAACTTACCGTGCAGCAGTCCGGTGAGGACGCCGTGCAACGACTGGGCATCAACGGCCTGCATCCGGAAATCATCCGCCTGCTCGGCCGGCTCAAGTACCGCTTTTCCTACACCCAGAACGTGCTCGATCACTCGGTGGAGGTTGGCTTCCTGTGCTCCATGCTCGCCAGCGAGCTCGGCCTCGATCCGAACATCGCGAAGCGCGCCGGTCTGCTGCACGACATTGGCAAGGCCATCGAGGGCGAGTACGAGGGCAGCCACGCCATCATGGGCGGCGACTTCGTCAAACGGCATGGCGAAACGCCAATCGTCATTAATGCGGTGGCCGCGCACCACGAGGAGATCAAACCCGAGACCGTTTACGCCGGCCTCGTGATCTTGGCCGACACCGTCTCCGCCGTACGGCCCGGTGCCCGCGCCGAGTCGATGACGAGCTACATTCAACGCCTCGACCGCCTCGAAAAACTGGCGATGTCCGTCGAGGGCGTCCATCAGGCCTACGCCATCCAGGCGGGCCGAGAGGTGCGCGTGGTGGTCAACCCTCACACCGTCACCGACGAGCAGGCCAAGGACCTGGTCAAACACCTCCGTCGACGCGTTGAAGAAGAGCTTCAGTATCCGAGCACGATCAAGATCACCGTGATCCGCGAGTCGCGTTTCACGGAGACGGCGACGTAAGCCAGGCCGAAGCGCAGACGAGGGGCGGCCTCGACGACCGCGGCCCCCTCGGGACATTTCCGCCTTTCCGGCGCGCCGCGTTTCCGTCCTTCTTCCTGTCATGGCCGACCCGAAGCTCATCGAGACGTTTCCGAATCCCGCGCCTCACCGCGACTACGTCATCGCGCACACCCATCACGAGTTTACGTCGCTGTGCCCGATGACGGGGCATCCGGACTTCGCTCACATCACAGTGCGCTATGTGCCGGACAAGACCTGCGTGGAGCTGAAGTCGCTCAAGGTCTATTTCCACGCCTTTCGCAACGAGGGTATTTTCTTCGAGGCGGTGACCAACAAGATCTGCGATGATCTCGGTGCCGCCCTCGAGCCGCGCAGCCTGACGATTGTCGCGGATTGGAAGGCCCGCGGCGGATTCACCTCGGTCGTGACGGCTGAGTGGACGCCGCCCAAGGCGCGCGGCCGCCGTCGCTGAGCTGACGCCGCGCGTCCACCTCGGATGGGCAAGACGTGCGGCGGTTTTGCAATCGACTTTCCTGGGGCGGGATCAATGATTCCTCTAACCCCCGTTCCCTCATGCGTATCCTGATTGCCCTTACGGGCCTCTGTCTTGCCTCGGTGGCTTGGGCTGCCGAGAAGCTCCCGGTGTTCAACGCCGTCCTGACCATGAACGGTCAGCACCGTTTTGTTCTGACGAATGAAGCCGGCGCCTCCAGCAAATGGCTCACCATCGGCGACGCTTACGAGGGCCACGTGATCAAGGCCTTCGACGTCAAAACGAACACCTTGGAGCTCGAGAAGGGCGGCTTGGTGCAGAAGGTGAAGCTGGTCGAGGCCGCGGTTGGCGAAGGGGTGTCGGCGACGCCCGCCACCTTGGCTGACGCCGAGGCGGCGCTGCAGTCCATGCGATTCGATGAGATGATGGCGAAGATGGCCGCCCAGCAAAAGGAGGCGATGCGCCCGATTTTCCAGCAGCAGGCGGCGCGCATGCGCATTCCCGAGGAACATCGGGCGCGGTTTGCCGAACTGCAGTCGCGCATCATGGACGAGACCCTCGGTGTGATGGCTGGTCCGGAAATGCGTGCGGCCATCACCCAGCTTTACAGCGAGGTGTTCACCAAGGAAGAGCTGAGCGCGATGAGCGCCTTCCACGCTACGCCGGCCGGCCAGGCCCTGATCGACAAGCAACCCGCCGTGCAGCAGCGCATGATGCAGATCATGATGAGCAAGATGAGCGAGATCGGTCCCCGCATGGAGAGGATGACGCGCGAGTTTCAAGCCAGTCTGCCGAAGCCGGAGCAACCCGCTTCGCCCCGGGCCAATCCGCCGGCGCCCGCGACGCCCTGAGGCTCAGCGGTTGAGGACGCGGATGACCTCCGCGTGTAGACCCGGTGCCGCCGCAACGGTGGATTGCGCCGGGTACGGCGGCCTGCCCTGCCAGTCGGTGATTTCACCCCCGGCGCCACGGATGATGGGAACCAGCGCGGCGATGTCCCACGGGTTCATGATCGGATCGAGGCAGACATCCGCGCGCCCCGCCGCCAGCAACAGATAACCGTAGCAATCGCCCCACGTGCGCACGAGCCGGGCGCGGTTAACCAGCGCATCGTAGGCGGCGCCATTCTGGTAGCGCGCCGGGTACAGCGGATCGCTGGTCAGGATGGTGGCATCCTCGACGCGGGCGCAGGGGCGCATTCGTACCGGCCGGTCATTCAGTGTCGTCAGCCGTCCGTCACCGATCATCAACTGCTGCAGAATGGGCTGGTGAATGGCGCCCAGCACGGGCTGCCCGCGATGGAGCAGGGCAATGAGCGTACCCCACAGTGGCACGCCCGTGATGAAGGCCTTGGTGCCATCGATCGGATCGAGCACCCACACCCACTCCGCATCGTCGCGCGTGGTACCATACTCTTCACCGATCACCCCATGGTCAGGATAACGCCGGGTGATCCGTTCGCGCATCAGCTGCTCGGCCCCGCGGTCGGCAGCGGTCACTGGCGAGGCGTCATCCTTGAGCTCGACCGGAAGGGCGGCATCAGCGAAGAGCGGACGGATGAAGGCGCCGGTGGCGGCAGCCAGTTCCTGCATGAAGGCGCGATAAGGCGAGAGGTCCACGCGGCGAGTGTGGCGGTCGCGGGCCGGGGATAAATGGAAAAACACCGCCGCGCGGGCTGCAGGTTGCGGTTGCGGCCTGGGCTCGCCGGGCTTTGCGTGAGATCTGTGAGCGGCGCATGGACGGAGCAAACCCTGCATTTCATCGATTTTGAGGGCAGCCTGGGCTCGGGCATCCTCGAGTACGGGGTGGTGTCGCTGCGTGGTGGTGAGATTTTGGATACCCACACCCGTCTCTGCCGCGCCTCCGGGCGGGTGCGGCGGCAGGATGTGGCGGTGCACGGCCTGGCGGAGGCGTCCGTCGCCGGGTGCGAGCCGTTCTCCGGCGAATTCGAACGGTTCGCCGCCCTCCGTGCCTCGGGGCCGCTTGCCGCCCACTTTGCCCAGGCCGAGACGACGTTGCTCAAAGCGGCCTGGCCGTATCCGCGCACGTCGCCGGATTTTCTCTCTCCCGGCGGCGCCGTCACGGACTGGGGGCCGTGGATCGATACGGGCCGCCTTTACCCGCACCTGTATCCCACCCTGCCGTCGGCGAAACTGGAGCACCTGATCACCACCTTCGGTCTGCAGAGTCGGCTGGATGAACTGGCCGGGCGGTTTTGTCCGCCCGCCCGCCGTCAGTACCATGCGGCCCTGTACGACGCGCTGGCCGGGGCCTTGCTGCTGCAGCGGTTGACCGGGGAGCCGGCCGTGGCCGGCCAGTCGCTGGCCTGGCTGCTGACCGAGAGCACGCGCGATCCGGTTCGTCGCGCGGCGCTCAATCAAGGCGAGCTTTTTTGAGCGCGTTCGGGCTCGTCGAGCGGGTAGTGCCTGAGTCCGCTTAGCTGCGCGAAGGCACGCAGGAGGAAAAGCGGGTTGTTGCGCAGGTAACGCGGCCCCAACCGCCGGGGCTCAAGGCAGACGCGCCAAAACCACTCCAGGCCGCTGCGCTGCAGCCAACGCGGAGCCTGACGGATCCGGCCCGAGTGGAGGTCGAACGCCGCGCCGACCCCAATGAGAATGGCCCGGGTGAGGCGCGGCGCCAGTTCGGCCATGAGGCGTTCCTGCTTGGGGGTGCTCACACCGACCCACACGAGGCGGGCACCGGATCGATTGATCTCGTCGGCCACGGCGTCCCGTTCTTCGGGCGGAAAGACGTCGAAAGGCGGCGTGCGAACGCCGGCGACCTCGAGAGCGGGAAAACGTTCACGTAGGGACGCAGCCAGCCGACCGGCCGTGCCTTCCGATCCGCCGTAGAAATAATGCGCGATTCCGGTGCCGGCCGTGGCCGCGCTGAGCGCGAGCAGGAGGTCCGGACCGTAGACCCGGTCGATGCCCGGATAATCACCGCAACGGGCGAGCCAGACCACCGGCATGCCATCCGGCGTGGCAAGCAAGGCACGGTTTAGGCGGGCGCGATGGGCGGGATCGCGCCGGGCGCAACTCAGGCTGTTGACATCGCAGCAGCAGACATAGCCCGTGCGTCCGGCCCGGGCGGCGGCGACGAGGAACGCCACCGCGCCTTCCAGATCGAGCGCGTGGATGCCCACACCGAGGACGTTGGTGCGGGGCGGTACGGTCATGGCGCGGGCGATCCGAAGCGGGCCACCAAGGCGTCGAAGGTGGCGTGCGCGAGTGACGGCACCTTCCAATCGGCGGCGGGGAAATCAAAGTGGACGGTGGACGGGTTGGGAACCACGACGCAGTGCAGCCCGGCGCGTTTGGCCGCCAGGTGTCCCGGTACCGAATCCTCAAAGGCCACGGTGCGCGCCGGATCCGCGTCGAGGGCGGCCAGCGCGGCCAGGTACACATCCGGGGCGGGCTTGCCTTGCGACACATCGTCGATGCAGCGGATCGCGTCGAACTGCGCCAGCAGCCCGAGGCGCGCCAAATGACCCTCGACGTGATCGTGATCGGAATTCGATGCGACCCCCAGAGCCAGGCCGCGGTCGCGGGCCGCTGAGATCAGCTCCTTCACCCCGGGCAGGACCGGTTGCTGCTCGATTAGCTGGCGCGCCTGACGGCGGTAGGCGAGGTCCAGCGTGGTCCGGTCGAACACGGGATCGAAGGCGGCCCAGGCATCGAAGCCCTGGCCCACGTGACCGACGATGTCGTGCAGGACGGCACGATCGCAGGCCACGCCGTGCTGGGCGTGGACCGCCACCCAGGCTTCGACCATGGGCGTTTCCGTGTCCAAAATCAGTCCGTCAAAATCGAATACAAGCGCTTGGATCATCGCGTAACGACAGAGACGTACGCGGACCGGTGGGGGCCGTCACGCCGGTAATGCTAGAACGCAGCCTCCGCCGACCTACGTGGGCGAGGCGAGGGCCGGCTCGGCCTGCTCCTCCCGGCGAATCGAGGCGCGGCTGAACAACATGGCGGCAAACGCACCGGCTACGACCGCAGCGAGCAGGACAAAGCCGTTCGCCGGACCGCTGCGCACAACGATCATCGTGGCGGCGAGGATCAGACTCGTCCGCAGCAGACGGTCAAAGGCGGAGAAAAACATTTGCACCCGCCCAAGCACCTCTCCGGGTACCCGCGTGAGCACGATCGTACTTCGTGCCACACGCGAACCGGCGGTACCCAGTCCGAGCAGAAGCAACGAAACGTAGTAGAGCGGGGTGGCGCGAAGCACGATCAGGAGGACGAGGCCGCTGAAGAACAATCCCATGGTGACCACCATCGTCCGGTCGGCGCCGTGCTTCGGCACGAGCCGTGGGATGAGCACACCGGCCAGCATGGCCCCGGCCGCGAACATCATTTCGCCGCCCCCGTAGACGCCGGAGGACGCCTGCAGGACGCGGTCGACGTAGATCGGAAACAGGTACTGGCCGGCCATGACCACGACGAAAGGCACATACGTGCTGAGGAGAAACACACACAGCCGCGGACGCTCGCACAGCCAGCGTCCGCCTTCGGCCATTGCGTGCCACGCGCTGCGGTGGACCCGGGGTGGAGGGCGCCGGGCCGGAGGCGGCAGACCGCGCTGCACGGCGAAACTAAGGAAGTAGGTCGCCGCATCCGCACAGAGCAGCCATGGCAGCGAGACCGTTCCGATCAGGAGGCTGGCCAGGCCTCCGGCGATGACGGTGGCGAACTGACCCTGAATCTCCAGCAGGCCGGTCAGGGAGGCGTAATGACGGCGTTGAAACAGTTCCTGGACGAAGGCGAACTTCGCCGGGAAGTGCAGCGTCGAGTACAGCATGCCGCAAAAGTACGTGGTCATGAGCTGCGCGGTGGAGAGGCCGCCGGCCAGCCACGCCCAGGCGGCCATGGCGATCATGGCGACTCCGCCGAAGAGCTCTCCGGCGAGCAGGATCGAACGGCGCGAACGTCGGTCCAACCACGCTCCGTAGTACGGCATGAAAAGAAATAATGCGATCGTGGTGCCCAGCGTGGCGTACCCGTAGAAGCGGGTCCCGTCGGGTTGCTGGATGAGCAGCCAGGGAACGGCGATCATCGTGACGCCGCAGCCCACCGAGCCGGTAAGATTGGCCAGCAGGAGGCGACGGACACGCGGGTCGCGAAGCAGATCGTTCACGCCCCGGCTCCAGCGCGAACCGTGCCGAAGTCCGCGGCGGGGCGGCGTCCGCGGCCGGTTCTGGCGCTACAACCAGCGCCGTCGTTTCATGAACACGAACATCGCGGCGGTGCAGACGGCGGTCAGCCCAAGCACCAGCGGATAGGCCACAGCCGGCTTCAACTCGTACATCCGCGTGAAGTTCATGCCAAACCATCCCCCAATGACAAACGGAGGAATGGTCAGGGCGGTGAGCGCGGTGATGACGCGGATGCCCTCGCTCGCCTCGAAGCTCGATTTGTTCAGGTAAACGCGAAACGACAGGATCAGCTGGTCAGCCCACGCGCCGGCCTGTTGTTCGATGCGGCTCAGGTCTTCGCTCAGATCGCGCAGGTAAGGCACGATGACGGTGCGAATGAATCGGTTCTTGCCCGAGGCGAGAGCGGTGGCGACTTCGCGCTGCGGCCGGACGATCTGGCGGAGCTGGATGATTTCCTTGCGCAGCCCAACCACCCGCGGAAACAGGGTGTCGGCGGGCTCGTGCTTCAACACGGCTTCCTCGATGGATTCGAGCTCGTGCCGCAGTTCCTGCAGGGCCGGCTGATAGGCCTCGACCATCAGGTCGAGCAACGTGTGGGCGAACCGGTCCGGACCGCGCACGGCCACGTGGGTCGTGCGTTGCACCCGCTCGATCACCGTTTGTACGGGTCGGAGCGGTTGGCGGTGGAACGTGATCAGGAAGTTTTTCCCGAGCACGAAATCGAGCTCCGTCGTGGAGAACTTGTCCAACTTCGAGTAGTCCACCGCGTGCATGACGAAGTAGAGGTAGTCGTCGTAGTCCTCCAGTTTGGGCAGCGGCGAGTCGCCGACGCAGTCCTCGATCACGAGGGGGTGCAGGCCGAATCCCTCCTCCAGCACGGCCTTGATCTCGGCCTCGGTGGGCTCGGAAAGATCGACCCAGAGCATGACGCCGGGTTCGTTGCGCAACGACGCGAGCGACGCCGCCGGCGGATTGACGGCGGAGAAGCGGTTGTCGCGATAAACGAGGATGGTCAGCATGTCGGCGCGGGCCGGTGGGGCAGGGACGCGTTTGCGGCGCCTAGATCCATCGCCTCCGTTTGCACCACCAGAAGATGAGGCCGGTGGCCACGACGTTGACGGCGATGATCACCCCGTAACCGTAACGGGTATCGAGTTCGGGCATGTGCTCGAAGTTCATGCCGTACCAGGTGCCGAGCAGCATGGAGGGGAGCGAAAGCGCGGTCAGGGCGGTCAGGACCTTGATACCCTCGTTGGCCTCGAAGCCAGAACGGCTCAGGTAGAGGTCGAACGAGATCAGCAACTGGTCCGCGTAGCTCGCCGCGGTTTCGTCGATCCGCACCAGATCGTCCCGCAGGTCGCGGAAGTAGGGCAGCATGACCGTGCGGATGAGCTTGGATTCCCCATGGGCCAGCTTGTTGATGACGTCGCGCTGCGGACGCACGATCTGGCGCAGGTGATTGATCTCGGAGCGCACCTCGATGAGCTCGGACGTCAGCTCGGGTTTGTTGCGTTCGAGGACGGTGACCTCGATCTCCTCGAGCTCATTGCGCAGCTCCTGCATGACGGGCTTGTAGAGATCAACCAGGGCGTCGAGTAGGTAGTGCGCAAGCCGGTCGGGGCCGCGCGCCACCGTTCCGGTCGCCTTCACGCAACGGTCGACCAGTGCCGCGACGGACTTGAGCGGCGTACGGTGGAAGGTGACCAGGTAGTCCTTGCCGAGAAACAGATTCAGTTCGGCCGTGTTGAACTTCTCGCTGCGCGTGAAGTCCACGGCGTGCATCACCATGAAAAGATAGTCTTCGTAGTCCTCAACCTTGGGCAGGGAGCTCGGCGTGACGCAGTCTTCGATGGCCAGCGGATGGAATTGGAACACGCCCTCCAGCACCGTCTTCACTTCCTCGTCGGTGGGATTGTCCAGATCGACCCATAGTACGAGACCCTTGTCGGCCCGCACCAATCGCAAGGCCTCGATCTCGAGGTCCCTCCCGACCAGGCGGCCTTCACTGAAGACAAAGGAGTGAATCATGCGCAGGCGCGATGGTGCGGCGGCCTCCGGAGGTGGCAAGCCCGTGGGGCAACCCGATCGTCCGGCGGAGGCAAGGGTTGACGGCCCGGCGCGCGACGGAGGCGAGCCATGTCGTTCCGTCGCCGATGTCCGTAGTTTCACGGCGTCCCTTTTCTCTTTTCATCACCCGGTTTAATTGCAACTTGCCATCGATTACTTCTGTGCGACTCACTGTTTCCGCCGATCCGTTTTCCTTTGCCGATGCCGTCGCGCCTTCTGACGTGGCGCTCTGGGGTGAGGCAGCGAAGCGATCCGTGCGGGAGTCCGCTATCCGACTTTGGCTGAGGGTATGACTTAACGCCTTCGGCCGACTACAAACCATGAAAAACCTCATCTGCAGCCTGCTGCTCATCGCCTCGGCGTCCGTCGCGGTCGCCAAGCCTTACGTCGGTGCCGCCATCGGCTACCTGATCGATTCCGAGGAGAGCATGATCTCCGGCCATGTCGGGTACGCTCTGCCTTCGGGCGGAAACGTCACCCACGGCATTGAACTGGAGGTGGCCGACACCTCGTTCCGCGAGGAGATCTTCAAGGCCTCCATCACGCCGATCCTGGCCAACTACCGCTTTTCCGCGCCCTTCGGCAGCCGGTTCGATTTCTTCGGTGGCCTGGGTTTGGGACTGAGTCAGGTCCGTGTTTCGGGCCGGAGTTTTGCGACGGGCATTCGCGACTCGGACAGCGGCTTCACGGCCCAGGCCTTCGCCGGGGTTGCCTTCAACGTCACGCCCGCCGTAAGCTTCACCGTGGGGGCGCGCCACTTCCGGGTGGGTGAGGTCAAGCTCTTCGACGTGGAAGACACCTTGGGCGACGAGACGTCGATCGAGGCCGGTATCCGGATCCGCTTCTGACCTCTCCCGTTGCAGGCGTCAGCCGGCGTCGCCGCGGTCCCGATCAGGCGGGCGAGAGGAGTTTCTCCTCGGCCGCCGAGACCGCGGCGATGAAGGCCTCGGGGGACTCGGCTTCGAGCAGGGCCTTCCGGTTCGCGGCATCCTTGAGAATCTTGCACAGCGCGCTCACGACCTGCAGGTAATCGCCGGGATTCGATTTGGGCGTCCCGAGCACGAACATCAGCCGGACCGTCTGGTTACCGTTCTCGAAGTGCACCCCGCCTTCGCTGCGTCCCACGGCCATCACGATTTGCTGAACGTGCTCCGTCCGTGCGTGAGGCAGGGCGATCTCGTTGCCCAGGCAGGTGGTATCGAGCCGCTCCCGGGCGAGCAGCTCGTTGTAGAACCCTTGAAAGTTCGTCACCTCACTGTGGCCGTCGAGCAGCCGTGCGACCTCGTTGATCGCAGCCGTGCGCTTGGCGCTTTGCACGCGAAGCGTGATGCGAGACGGATCGAGGAGGGAGGAAAGGCGACCGGGCATGACAGAGGGCGTGGCTCGACAGGTTTGGATAAGTGACGCCTCAAAAAATGCGTTGGCAAGCGCGGACTCTACGCAAGCGCCTGACGGTTTCTCCATGGTCGCAAAAAAACGACGCCGGCGTTTACCGGCGTCGTGTTGCCCCGCGATCAGCTGGCCGGCGTTTCGCCGCCGACTGCCTGTTGCTCTTCCTCCGTCTCGACGACCTTGGCGATGGAGAGCAGCTTATCGCCTTCCGCGAGCGTGAGCAATTTCACGCCTTTCGCCCCGCGATTGGTCTCGCGAATGTCTTTCACCGGGCAGCGCACGCTCTGGCCGCGGGCGGTGAGGAGCATGATTTCGTCGGAGTCCTTGACGCTCAGGGCGCCGGCGAGGCGGACGGAGCCGTCTTCTGGCAGGTCGATGGCCCAGACGCCGCTGCCGCCGCGGTTGATCAGGCGGTAATCCTCGAAACGGGTGCGCACGCCGAGACCCGCCTCACTCGCCACAAGGAACTTGGTGGCGTGGTCGACGACTTCGATGGCCTGGAGGAAATCGCTCTCCAGCTTGAAACGCATGCCGGTGACGCCGGCGGTGGCCCGGCCGGTCGGGCGGAACAGCACTTCGCCGGACTCGGCGTCGCTTTCGCGGAAGCGCACCGCAAGCCCCTGGTTGGAGACAAGAATCAGTTCGTCTTTGCCTGTCGTCAGGACGGTGCCGATCACGGTGTCGTCCTCGGCAAGATTGATACCGATCAGGCCGCTTTCACGGGTGGCGTTGGTGTAATCCGCCAGGGCCGTCTTCTTGATCACGCCCTTGCGCGTAGCCATGACCAGGTACTGGTCGGGCGTGAAGTCGCGCATTGTCAGCATGGAGGCGATCTTTTCGCCCTCATCGACGGCGAGGAAGGATTTGACCGACTTGCCCTTCGAAGTGCGGTTGCCCTCGGGGATGTCGTAGACCTTCTTCGCATAGCACTGCCCGTGCGTGGTGACGAAGAGGATGTAGTCGTGCGTCGAGGCGGTGAAGAGGTGTTCGACGAAGTCCTCCTCGTACGTCTCGGTGCCGATCACGCCCTTGCCTCCGCGCTTCTGGGAACGGTATTCGGCGACTGCCGTGCGCTTGATGAAGCCGAGATGGGAGACGGTGATCACGCAGCCCTCGTTGGGGATGACATCCTCCATCCGGAACTCACCGGCGAGGCCGATGATCTCCGTCCGGCGCGGAGAGGTGTACTTCTCCTTCATCTCGAGCAGCTCCTTCTTGATCAGGGCGAGCAGCTTTGCATCCGACTCCAGGATGCCGCGCAGTTCCTCGATGAGCTTCATGAGCTCGAGGTACTCGGCCTCGATCTTGCCGCGTTCGAGGCCGGTGAGCTGATAGAGCCGGAGCTCGAGGATGGCATCGGTCTGGCGCTCGGAGAGGGGGTACTTTGCCATCAAACGCACCTTGGCATCCTCGCGGTTCGCCGAGGCGCGGATGATTTTGACGAAGTCGTCGAGGTTATCGAGGGCGATGATGTAGCCCTCAAGGATATGGGCGCGCTCCTCGGCCTTGCGCAGGCGGAACTTGGTGCGCCGGGTGACGACATCGCGGCGGTGCTCGAGGTAGCACTCGAGCAGTTCCTTGATGTTCATCTGCTTCGGGCGCTTGCGGTCGAGCGCGAGCAGCGTGACGCCGAACGAAGATTCCAGGGCAGTCTTCTGGAAGAGCTGGTTGATGATGACGCGGGCCTGCTCGCCGCGCTTCAGCTCGATGACGATGCGCGTGTTTTCGTCCGATTCGTCGCGCAGGTCCCGGATGCCCTCGATCTCCTTCTCGCCGACGAGTTCGGCGATGCGGCTGACGAGGTTCGCGCGGTTTACGTTGTACGGGATTTCCGTGATGACGATCTGTTCGCCGCCGTTCTTGATCTCTTCCGTGTGGGCGCGTCCGCGGATGCGCACGATGCCCTTGCCGGTGCGAAGGTAGCTGTCGATGCCTTCGCGTCCCGCGATGACGCCGCCGGTGGGGAAATCGGGTCCCTTGATGATGCCGCACAGCGCATCGACCGACACGGACGGCGAATCGATCAGAGCGCAGGTGGCATCGATGATTTCGTCGAGATTGTGCGGCGGGATGTTCGTCGTCATGCCGACGGCGATGCCGGTGGACCCGTTCATCAGCAGGTTCGGCAGGGCGGAAGGCAGGACGGTGGGCTCGGTGGTCGACTCCTTGTAGTTGGGGGCGAAGTCGACCGTCTCTTCGTCGATGTCCTTCAGCAGGTCCTCGGCGATGGCGTTGAGGCGGCACTCGGTGTAGCGGTAGGCGGCGGCGGGGTCGCCGTCGACGGACCCGAAGTTGCCCTGGGGATCGATGAGCGGATAGCGCATCACCCACGTCTGGGCGAGACGCACGAGGGTGTCGTAGACGGAGGCGTCGCCGTGCGGATGGTAATTCTTGAGCACCTCACCGACCACGCCGGCGCATTTGTCGAAGGCGCGGTTATGCAGCAGGCCCTCGCGCAGCATGGCGTAGAGGATGCGGCGCTGCACCGGCTTCAGGCCGTCGCGTGCGTCCGGCAGGGCGCGCGAAACGATGACCGACATCGAGTAATCGATGTAGGCCGTCTGCATGATGTCGGTGATGTTGGCGGTCGAGAGTTTCTCGTTGGCGGTGTACATGCCTTCGGAAGGAAAGGAGGTGGGGGAGTGAGGGAGTGGGGGCGTGGGATACCGGGGACTGAGGGGTTCGGGGATCCTCCCCTTGCTCCCTCACTCCCTTATCCCTCAAACGTCCAGATACTGGACGTTCAGCGCGTTGTCCTCGATGAATTGGCGGCGGGGGGGCACTTCGTCGCCCATCAGCAGGGTGAAGAGGGCGTCCGCTTTGGCGGCGTCGGCGATGTTCACCTTCAGCAGGCGGCGCTTGTCGGGATCCATCGTCGTCTCAAACAGCTGTTTGGGGTTCATTTCACCCAGACCCTTGTAGCGCTGGATGCTCAGGCCCTTGCGGCCGAGGCTTCGGATGTGACTCAGGATCTCGAGCGGGGTGAACAGCTCCGTGGTGGTCTCGCTCTTCTGGCCGATGTTCTCCGTGACCGTGTAGCGGGCCTCGGGGCCCGGGGTGAAGCGATTGATGTCGAGGCCGGTCGCTGCGATGGCCTTGAGCAGCTTGGTCATCTCCGTGCTTTCGAAGATCTCGTGCACGGTGATGCGCCGGGCGAGGTGCAGCGGCTTCTTGTCGCCGTTAAACGGTGTGGCGGTGGGGAAGGGGGCCGTGCTGCCGCCGTCGTTGGACTCGGAGAGATCGGCATCGAGGCCCTGCGCGAGCACGAAGGCGGCGCGGGCGGCTTCGTCGCGGAGGAACTCGTGGTTCTCCTTGTTGCCTTCGCGGATGCGTGCGATGTAGCGCGGCAGGGCATGCGTTTCGCGATCGTGCCGGTCGAGGTACGCGCCGAGGTCGACGCCGTAACGGGTCACACCCGCGCCCAGTTTCTCCAGGGTGGCAACGTTCTCGACGATGGTGTCGATCTGGGCCGGGCTGAAGGTGTGCTGGTCGCTGAGGCGCTTGAGCATCACGTCCTCGGAACCCAGTTCGAGCAGGATCCGGTTAAGCTGGTCGTCGTTGTCGACGTACTGCTCGCGCTTCTTGCGCTTGATTTTGTACAGCGGCGGCTGGGCGATGTAGACGTAGCCCCGCTCGATCAGCCCGCGCATCTGCCGATAGAGGAAGGTGAGCAGCAACGTGCGGATGTGGGAGCCGTCGACATCGGCGTCGGTCATGATGATGACCTTGTGGTAGCGGGCCTTTTCAACGTTGAAGCCGCCAACGGTGTCGTCGCCTTCGCCGATGCCGGTGCCGATCGCGGTGATGAGGGTGCGGATTTCCTCGTTGGAGAGCACCTTGTCGAGGCGGGCCTTCTCGGTGTTGATGAGCTTGCCGCGCAGCGGGAGGATCGCCTGGAAACGGCGGTCGCGACCTTGTTTCGCGGAGCCGCCGGCGGAGTCGCCCTCGACGATGTAGAGTTCGCCCAAGGCCGGATCGCGCTCTGAGCAGTCGGCGAGCTTGCCCGGCAGGCCGCCGCCGGAGAGAGCGCCCTTGCGCACGGTTTCGCGGGCCTTCCGTGCCGCCTCGCGGGCGCGGGCGGCGTTGAGGCACTTGTCGATCATGCGTTTTGCGATCGAGGGCGTGGTCTCGAAGACAAATTTCAGTTTCTCGCCGACGATCTTCTGCACGATGCCGTCGACCTCGCCGTTGGAGAGCTTGGTCTTGGTCTGGCCTTCGAAGCGGGGCTCGGGCACCTTCACGCTGATGACGGCGGTGAGGCCCTCGCGCACGTCGTCGCCGGTGATGGCCGGGTCCTTCTCCTTCACCAGGTTGTTCTGCTTGGCAAAGGCGTTGACCACGCGGGTGAGCGCGGTCCGGAAGCCCGAAAGGTGAGTGCCGCCCTCGATGTTGAAGATCGAGTTGGCGTAGGCGAAGATCTGATCGTTGTACGAATCGTTGTACTGCATCGCTACGTCGACCGTGATCGGCGGCTTTGAGGCGTCTTCCTCGTTGGCGACGCTGTCACTGAACGAGATCGGTTTGTCGTGCAGGACGTTCTTGTTCTGGTTCAGGTACCGGACGAATTCGGTGATGCCGTCCTTGAAGTAGAACACCTCGCTCTTTTGCGACCGTTCGTCGGACAGCTCGATGCGGATGCCAGGATTAAGGAAGGCGAGTTCGCGGAGGCGCTTGGCGAGGATCTCGTACTGAAACTCGCGCGTGGTCTTGAAGATTTCCGGATCGGGTTTGAACGTGATCTTGGTGCCGGTCTTCTTGGTGTCGCCGATCACCGTCATCTTCTGGGTGGTGATACCTTGGGCGAAACGCATCTGGTAGACCTTGCCGCCGCGACGCACCTCCGCCTCAAACCATTCCGAGACGGCGTTGACGCATTTCGCGCCGACCCCGTGCAGTCCGCCAGACACCTGATAGGCGCCTTTGCCGAATTTTCCGCCGGCGTGCAGGTTGGTTAGTACCAGCTCCAAGGCCGGGATGCCGTACTTCGGATGAATGTCGACCGGGATGCCGCGGCCGTCGTCCTCGACCGAGCAGGAGCCGTCCAAATGGATGGTCACCTTGACCGTCGTAGCGAAGCCGGCGAGTGCTTCGTCGGTGCAGTTGTCGACAATCTCGAAAACGCAGTGATGCAACCCACGTTCATTGGTGTCGCCAATGTACATGTCCGGGCGTTTACGAACGCCTTCAAGTCCTTCCAGCTTCTGGATTTGCGAAGAATCGTAAGCGTCGGTGCCGGCCTTGTGTTTGGCGTCGTTTTGCGGGTCGGGGGAGTCGGACATGCGGGTGGGTGAAACAGGGTCTTCCGGGTCTTGAATCAAAGGCAAAAATCCATCGGAAAACGGGGGTGGTCACAACCGAAAACTTTGCCGGAATGTCACCGATTTCCGTGGTGATTCTCGGGTATTTCAGGTTGCGGACCCAAGATTCGTTTCTACCCTCCGCCTCGCGTGAAATTGTCTGTCAAAGTCGACTATGCCTGCCGGGTTCTGGCGCAGCTGGCCCGCCATTGGGGGACGGATGAATTGTCGCACATCGAGGATCTGGCGCGGATCGAAGCGGTGCCGGCCAATTACCTCGTGCAGATCCTCAGCGAGCTGCGCAACGGCGGCCTGATCACCAGCCGTCGCGGCAAGCAGGGCGGCTATGCGCTGGCACGGGCGCCGGATCAAATCTCGCTCTACGACATCGTCAAATTGATCGAGGGCGACCTGCTGGAACTGAACGGAACCGGAGGAGGGCAGAGCGGGCGTCGCGTCGATCAGATCTGGCGGGAAGTGCGCGCTGACCTCGAAGCCAAATGCCGTGGATACTCGCTCGACAAGTTTGTGACCAAGGGCGGCGAGGACATGTATTACATCTGAGGCGCAGGGCGTGTGCCGCTGCCGCCAGACGGACAAGGCCGTGAAGTCGCGCCGGCGGAGTGTTTCGTGTCGATTCGCCGCCAATCGTAGTTAACACCTTGGGGCCGATGAACCACCCCGCCCTTGCCCCACTGCTCATCCTTCAGGACCGCGATCAACACCGGCTGGCGGTGATGACCCAACTCAAGGCGGTGCCGGGCGACGTCGAGACGGTGAAGAAAAAGATCGGGGCGGAGCAGGCTGCGATCGAGGCGGCTCGGACGGAGCTGCGGGAGTTGGAGGCCAAACGCAAACTGCTCGAAACCGAGATTGGGTCCGCGGAGGACAAGCTGGCGAAGTACCGTACCCAGCAGCTCCAGGTGCGGAAGAACGACGAATATCAGGCCCTGGGCCACGAGATCGAGACGACCCAGGCCGTGATCGGCGGGCTGGAGGAGAAGGAACTCGGCGTCATGTATCAGATCGATGAGGCGAAGAAACGTTTCGCGGCGGCTGAGGCGGTGTTGAAGGCCAACATTGCCGGCCATGAGGCCCGCCTGAAGACCTTGGCTGAACGGGAGGCGAACCTGAAAACGGAGCTGCAGACGGCGGAGGCGGCGGTGGCCGCAGCGCGACAGCCCTTGGACGAGCTGAGTTTGCGGCTCTATGACCGCATCGCGGCCCGCCAGATGCCCGTCTGTGTGCCAGTCCGGGGCGGTAACTGCGGCGGCTGCCACCTCAAGCTCTCGTCCGAGAATGAAGCCGTGGCGCGCAAGGGCGACAAACTGGCGACTTGCGACCAATGCGGTCGTATCGTCTGGCTGGATTGACCGGAACTTCGGAACACCTGCCACGCCGACAGCCGAACCGGGGGCTTGCGCGGACCCGGGAGGCAAGGCAGACTTGTTCTTCCAGTTTTGGGGCCTGGTCGTCGCTCCGTGTTCTTTGATCCCAAGGTGCGGGTAATGCCGCGCCCGTTAAGCAACACGGAGAGGAAAGTCCGGACACCGCAGGGCAGGATGCCGCGCGAGCTTCACCGCAAGCGCGGGCGCCGGGTTTCAAAGCCCGGTGACGGACAGTGTCACAGAAAACAAACCGCCCTACGACTCGCCGCAAGGCGGGCTCGCTCAGGGTAAGGGTGAAAAGGTGGGGTAAGAGCCCACCGCGTCTCCCGCGAGGGTGGCGGCACGATAAACCCCTTCCGGTGCAAGGCAAAATAGGTGACTGGCCGGCCCGGCCTTCAGTCACGGGTATGCCGCATCCGGGTGCGGACGGCGAAAGCCGACCGACATCCGGACGCCGGCGCCGCGAGGCGCCGGCGAGAGAAATGCCGACCGAATCCTGCGCAAGCGGGAGGAACAGAATCCGGCTTACCGGCCCCAAAACTGGATCAATTGAACTTGGAGGCGACGGTGGCGCGGGCGGCCGCGGTGGTAAGTTCGTTCCACACGCTGATGCCGAAGGGCTCGTCTTCGTTCAGTTCGGCCAATGCCATATCGTAGTGGAACATCGAACCACCCGTTACCGTGATCGTGCTGCCGACAATGGCGCCCATGATATTGCCCGATGTGCCGCCGCCGTTGGCCGTCACATTCGCGTTGGGCGCATACACCACGGCGCTGAGCTGGCCGTTGCCAGCCACGCTGATGTTCTGGAGTGATCCGGCAGACGCCGACCGTGTTCCCCACAACATGAAGTTGGCGGGCGGGTTGGCGGTGTCGTTGGCAACGCCGTTACCTCCGATGGCGACGTCGGCTTCGGTATAGATGTTGAGCGAGGCATCCTGCTGAATGACGATGGATGCGTTGCCCTTGATGTCGATGGCCGTACCCGTGGTGGGCGTAAGGATGATGACAACGTTCTTGTCCTCTTCGATGACGAGCTTGTTCGTCGCATTGCCGCCGATGTCGATCTTGTTTGCCGTGATGTAGTACACGACTTTCCCGTCCGGCTCTGTCGTTGCGACGTCGGTCGGGCGCGGGAGTGTCATCGAACCGATCGTCGTAATCAGGGGGTTGGCAGTGTAGGTACTTGTGGCGGGTACTTTGGCGTCCTCGAGATTGGCGGTGAAGTTGGGTGTGGTTCGGTCGTAGTCGATCACGCCGGTCTGGCCGAGGACACCGGACACCGTGCCGTTGGGCCCCACGTTCAGTCCGGCATCCACCGTCGTGGTGCCGACGGACACATAGCCGTAAATGTCAGCGTTACCCAGATTGAAGGTGTCCGCCTGCACGGAGATGCTAGCGGCCGGTCCTTCCGCATAGCGGTTATACTGACCGCTGCCGAGGTTCTGATTGTAGATCCCCTTGCGTGAGTCGTAGCTGTCTACCATCGCGGTGTTACCATTGAAGGTGATCGAGTTCTTCGCGAGCAGGCCATTTGCGAAGAGAGAACGGCGGCTGAGTTCCACGGTGATCCATTTCTCGATCGGCTGTCCGCGCGGAAGCGTCACCGTGGCCTTGGTGTGAATGATGGGCGCAAGTCCGGTCGGCGTTGCGTTCAGCGGCGCTCGTTCCACGTAGACTGTGACGGAGCCGGTCACGCCTTGTTCAAGCGCGAAGGGACCGAAGGTGCGCTTCTTATCGCTGCCGACCGTCGTCCAGTTGTCCCAGGCATTGGCGTTCGATTCGAGCATCTGGTTGATCGACCACATGCCTTCCTCAAGACCAGTCTCGGCCAGGTTCATCGCTGCGTTGTTGTAGAGGGAGCGATGGGAGAACTGCATCGCGCTGTTGCCCAGGGAAAGATAAGAACCCAGCGCGATGGCGATGAGCGCGGAAAAGATGAGCGCCACCAGCAGGACGGAGCCGCGCTCCGAGCGCCGGCGGGAGGTGAAGGATGAGGCATTCATGTCGTGACGCGTTTGTTGCGGAGGGTGTACCGCGCGGAGAGCACGGTGTTGGTGGCGGTGGCGACGGTGACGCTGCTCTTGCTCGCGCTGAGCGAAATCTGCAGCTGCTTGGTGATCTTGCCGGCCATGGTTCGCCCAGCCGTAGTCGTGAGGTCGGCTGAAGCGGTGACCAGCGCGCCGGTGATGTTGTAGCCGATCAACTCGAAGTTGGTGATGCCGGTGATCAGTGCCGTGCCTTGGCGGTTCAAGACGCGGGTGCTGGCGTCGTAGGCGTAGACGATGTTCACTCCGTCGACGAGGAGCGTGACGCTGGTGGCGCTGTTCCAACCGATCGCGCTCGCCTGGCGAACATCCTGGGCGAAAACCTCGAGGCCGCTGCGGGCCTCCGACTCCATGTCGCTGTAGTTGGAGAGGTTTTGGCCGCTGCGCCCAATGAACAGAAACGACGTGAGGACGCCGGCGAGCAGGAAGGCGGAGAGCCCCATGCCGACGAGGAGTTCGACCAGGGTGAACGCCCGTGCCCCTTGGCGCTTAGCTGGCAACGGTGTAGTAGTAGTCATAGAGGCCATCCTTGCAGTAGCGGGTGGTGAAGGTGCGGCTGTGGCTGACGCCATAGATCCCGGTCCAGGAGACCGTGAGGGTGATGTCGCGCATCGTCGTTTCACGCCCGGTGGTCTGGGCTACGGTGCGAACGAGGGTGAAGCGCCCGGCGATCTGGGCGTTGCTCGTGAACGAGCTGGTCAGATCGACTTCCTCCGACGCCGGTAGACCGGTGATGCTTTCGCCGCCAGTGTCGCTCGACCAAGGCAGAAGGCGCAACCGCTCCAGTTCGCTCTGCAGCACCTGGGACGCAATCGTCAGGTTGCGGGCGTCGTCCATCGTGCGGTAGCCGGCCTGAATCGTGATGATGGCACTGCTGATGCCGAAGGCGAGGACCACCGCGGCGACGGCAACCTCCACGATGGTGAAGGCACGGAGCGTGGCCGACCGGCGTAAGGTGCGTGGGGCACCCGGGCGGTCGGAGAACTGGGTTACTGGCTTCATCATGCCGCCAGTGTAGCGCGTTCCGCGGGCCTGGCGTTAGGGTCGCGCGGGTGGTTTTACAGGTGTAGTCCACTAGGCCAGCATGGGCCTAGGGCGTCGGGTCGATGGTCCCAAAATTGGTCATGGATGCCAGAAATTGGCGCCTTGAGGGCGATCCAATGCCGGGCAGTGGCGTTAATCGGGAGCCAAGTGCCCGCCGCACCTACCTGAAGGCGTCATAGACCCTGCAACAGCGCCTCGTAGCGACGCCGTTCACTCTCGTCCGAGACGCTCTCCCAACGCACCGCGCCGAAGGGCTGCCCGTCGCCCCAGCGGGCGAGGGCTTCGTCGTAGTGGAAATCGGTTACGCCGTTCAGCGTAATGGAGTGGGCCACGACCGCTCCCATGACATCGCCGTTGCCGACGATCCGTACGGCCGCTCCGGGAGCGTGGACGACGCCGTTCAAGGCTGCGTTGCCCGCGAGGTGGATGTCCTGCAGCACGTCTCCCTGGTGCGTGCCCCAAAGCTGCAGGTTGATGGGCTGACTATTCGCGTTGAGGATGCCCTTGCCGGCTACGTGGACATCTCCTTCGACGTAGAGTCGCAGACGGGAGCCGGCGGAGATGACGAGTGCGGCGTTGCCGGTGATGTCGAGAGCGCGCGTACCCTTGCCGGCGGTGAGCACGAGGGTGACATCGCCAAGAATGATGAGCGTATCGTTGCCGCGCAGCGCGACATGCGAGGTGCGCCATGACGTGGTCTCGCCCGGCGTACCGAGCGTCTCGCCGACGGAAGCGATCACGGTACCGCCTTCCGGCGCCGTCGCGGCCTCGAGTTGAATGGAGAAGTCCGTCGACACCCGCGTCGGATCCATCCGGCCGGGTTCGGTGCCAAAGGGGCCGATCAAGCCGGCGGAACCCACGTGGGGAAGTTCGCCTCCGGTGGCGACGTAGCCCCACACAGTAGCGTGGTTGATCAGCACGGCTGTGTTCATGACCGAAGCACTTGCGACCGTGCCTCGGTCGTTGCGCACGGGCAGCGAATAGGGAACGGGTGCGGTGTTCGGATCAGCGTCCGGATCGGAATCCCAGCTGTCGACCGTGGTGCGGGCGCCGCTGAAGGTGATCGAATCCTTCGCCATCAGGCCGTTGGCGAAGGGGGAGCGGCGGGCCAGCGTGATCTCGATCATCTTGGTGACCGCCGATTGCCCCGGTGACTCGACCGAGGCGAGCGAAACGATCTTCGGCCGGGTACCGGGCGCCGGCGCGGCATTATCGACGTAAACCTTCACTGATCCCGACGTGTTTGCCCCGAAATCAAACCCGTTGATTTTTCTCCAAGCCGCATTGCCGTCGCGCGTCCACTCCGTCCAGGCATCGGCGGACTTTACCGCGGCCTGATTGAAGGACCACAGCGCCTCTTCAGCCCCGGCTTCGGCTAGGTTGAAGGCGGCATGCTGGTGAAAGGAGCGCTTGGCGAGGCGCGCCGACGTCAGGTTCAGGTTGAGGTAACTGCCCAGCGCGAGCGCCAGCAGCGCCGCGATGAGGAGGGCCACAATCAGGACCGAACCGCGCCGGGTGTCCGGCTGTCGGGCGCGAGGCCGATGCGTTGCGCGTGTGCTCATTGGCTCACCCGTTTGTTGCGCAGAACGTACCGTGCGGAAACGACCGAGTTGGTCGCGGCCGCCACGGCGGAGCCGGAGCGGATGGCGCGGAGCGTGAGCTGGATCTGCTTCGTTTCGAGATCGTTTCCGGCCGCATTGTCGATCACGCCGGGCTGTTCGAGCTTGTAGCGTTTGAAGGCGAAATCTGGCGCCAGATTGCGGATCAGGGCGCGACGCGGCTGCCCGGAGTCCACATCGCCCGCCATGCGATAAAAACTCCGGTACGTCTCGCTGCGGGTGTCGCTGTCGTAGGCGTAGGTCACTCGGGTGGGGCCTTCGGCGCGGCGGATGACGAGGGTAAGGCTTTGCGGACCGTTCCAGCGCACATCCTCCGCCATGCGCACGTCCTCCGCGAACGTTTCCAGGCCGCGGCGGGCCTCGGCCTCGAGTTCGCTGTAGCTGCTGGCGGCGAAGCTGGAGCGCCCGACGAACAGAAACGCGCTCATCACGCCGGCGAGCACGAAGACCGAGAGCGTCGCCGCGATCAACACCTCGGAGAGGGTGAATCCCCGGATGCGCCGGCGGGCCGGACCGGTGCGGTCGGACGGAAGAGCGGCGGCGGTTGTCATGGCTTGGTGGATACGTCGGCTCAGTGCGACGTGTAGAAGTAATCGTTCAGGCCGCTTTTCCCGTAGCGCGTGATCAGGCGGGCGTTCTGGGGCCGGCCGTCATAGCCGCGCCAGTCGGCATTGAGCACGATCTCCTTCATGTCCGCCTTGAGGTCGCGGATCGAGAGGGTGCAGACGAAACGGGCGCCTTCCAGTTCGTAACGGGCGTCCCCGGCTGCCTGCATCGCTTCAATCTGGCTCCAATTCTTGAGCCGGAGCCGCTCCATCTCCGACTGCATCAACTGGGAGGCGGCAGTGAGGTTTCGCGCGGAATCCAGCGATTGGAATCCGCGTTGGAGGGTTGTGATGGCCGTCACAATGCCCAGTACCAGCACGGTGGAGGCGACCAACACCTCCGTGAGTGTGAATCCGGCGCGTGCGCCCCTGCGGGCCACCTGATCGGAGGCAGCGCGGACAGAGGAGCGAAATAAGGGAGGCCCAAACACCCGGCTACCCTAGCGCATTTAGGCCGACTTGGGTAGAGGCTTTGGGTTCGCAGAAATACCCAAGGCAAATAGGCCTGATCGGGCCTGCTCGAGTAGGGCCCCTGGACCGATGCTTCGTCCGGATCAGTCGTGGGCTTGATTCGCCTGAACGTAAAAGGCTGCCGCCTGCGAACGTCGCCGTACCTGAAGTTTATCGAAGACGCTGCACAGGTAGTTCTTGACGGTGTTGTCGCTCAACCCGAGGTCGTCACCGATTTGCTTGTTGGTCTTGCCTTCGGCCACGAGGGCAAGAACGCGCCGCTCCTGGGCCGACAGGCTGGACAGATCGTGACCGTCGCCGACCCGGCCGGAGTTTCCGCCGCGCATCAAGCGCAAAACGCCGGCAGTAATATCGGGGGCTAGGATGCTCTTGCCGGAGGCGATGTCGTGGATCGCTTTCACCAAGCCGGCCGGATCAATTTCCTTCATCAGGTAGCCTTGGGCGCCTGACGTGATCGCTTCATAGATGAAGGTGTCGTTGGTGAACGACGTGAGGACCAAAATGCGGGCTGCGGCCCGGCGTTTCAAAATGGCCCGGCACGCCTCGAAGCCGGAGCCATCCGGCAGGCGGATGTCGAGCAACACCACGTCTGGATTGAGCCGCTCCGCCTGTTCCACGGCCTCGGCGACGGATGATGCCTCTCCAATCACCTCAATGGGCGGCGACGGTTTCTGCGCTGCCAGCACGGTCTTGATGCCCTGGCGAACCAAGGCGCTGTCGTCGACGAGCAGGGCCCGAATGGGAGTGCCGGTGGAATTCATGAAGGGGTGATTATAGGGAGGGGAAATTTCACGATAACGCGAGTCCCATTTCCCGGTGCGGAGCGCAGGGTGAACTCCGCCTCCGACGCGCGGGCACGTTCGGCGATATTCGCAAGTCCGTGGCCGCCGGAGCGAACGTTGGCCGGATCGAATCCCAGGCCGTCATCGGCAATTTCGAGCCGCGCCTTGTCCTCTTCTCGCTCGAGAGCCACACGCACGGACCCGGCTTTGCCGTGGCGGAGGCTGTTGCTGATCGCCTCGCGAATGATCTGCAGGGCGTCGGTGCGCATCGTGGTGGGCAGGTGTTCCGCAAGATCTTCGTCCAGATTGACGTCGACTTGGATCGGCCCGATCGACTGGAGAAACTCAATCAGGGAAGCCACCGCCTGGGTGAACGTCTGGTGCTTCAGCGCCTCCGGTTCGAGCCCGGTGATGAAATTGCGCAAATCGCGAATGGTCTCGTTGAGTGCGTTGCGCACCTGGTCGATGCGCTGTTCCGCCTCGCCGGACTCGGTCTGGAGCTGGCTCCGCGCCGCGGCGAGTCCCATGCCGGCGGCGTAAATCGATTGGATCACACCGTCGTGCAGGTCACGGCCGAGCCGGGCTCGTTCCTCGAGGGTTTCACGAAGTGCGGTCTCGCTTTGGCGCAGCGCTTCTTCGGCCCGGCGGCGTTCCTCGACCTCTCGTCGCAACGCCGCCTTTTGCTCAAACGAGGACTCGATCAGTTGTGCCACGCGGCTGAGCTCGTTATTCTCCTTCAACAGCGGCTGGATCGGATCCCGCCGTTCTGTAGCGAGACTTTCGCCGATCCGTTCGAGCGGTTGCAGCACCCAGCGCTGCAGACTGAGCCCAAGCGACACGATCACCAACAGACCGAAGGCCACGAAGATCCGCGCCTCGAAGGCGTCCTGTTGTAGCATTTGCCCGACCTCTGGGACGCTGCGCTCGAGGTGGAGCATGCGCAGCGTGCGGCCCTGCCAGTCGCTCAGGGGGCGGAGCAGCGCGATGCCAGCACCATGGCCGGGATCGACCGGACGCGAGTCGGGCCGAGTCAGGCGGGTTTCGCTCTCGGTCAGCGCAGCGAGGGTGCGGAGATGCCCTTCGTCCCACAGCCGCGCAACCAGCAACCAGCCCAGGGGTGGACCGCTCCGCGCGGTGTCGGAGGATCGTTGGATGGGGCTGCCCCGCACCTCGAGCAACAAGCCGTCTCCGTTTTCGGCGTAGAAGTGGGTGAACGGGTTGTTGGCGGTGAGCGCGCGCAGATCCGCAATGGGCAACGGCAGAGCCGGGGCGCCATCGGAATCGCGCTTCACCGCATAGACCACCGTGCCGTCGGTCCGTAGCACCCAGGCGGCGTGGGCGTTGAAGTTGGGCAGGCTGGCGTCGAGATTGATTCGTGCCCAGGCGGGATCCGGCCGCTCCACGAAGCCCGCCATCTCGTCCCAGAGCGAGTAGTCAAAGGCGAACTGGCGCAGCGACTGGCCGGTGAGGTCGATCCATCGATCCAGCAATTCGATGCTATCGCGCTGCGAACTCGCGAGCATGGCCTCCCACTGCTGCCGTTCGAGGCGTTTGAGCAGAAGCAGCGACCCGAGAAACGCGACGAGGAGGAGGCCCAGCAGCAGGGCGAGACGCAGTTTGATACTCATGCAGGGGGCGATCGCGGGACGGATGGCGACGCTGCGGGCTCCGTGGACACGGTGCAACTCTTCGCGCTGTCTCGGGCACCGGTCGTTGCGCCTTTTGACGCCGTTGCCGGGAGTGTCCCTGCGCCCACCTCCGATTTACAGGCAGCGGGAGGCGGCCGTCTGGCGTGGCCCTTTCGCGCAGCACCGCGCAAACCCCGCCCGCCCACCTCGGCCTGTCTGAAAGTGAAATGCACCTCCACCTTTGCCCGTCGGAATTCACCCTTGACTCACCGGTCGCCGTTTGAGTCTCTCACCGTTCACATCGTAACTTTCGTCATGGCCAACACCAAATCTGCCATCAAAGCCGCCCGCAAAGCGGTGCGTTTCACCGCTCGCAACAAGACCGTCAAGACCCGCCTCAAGACCTTGCACAAGAAGTTCGAGGCTGCGGTTGCTGCGGGCGACAAAGAGGCGGCCCGGGCCGCCGGCACGGCCTACGCGTCGGCCATGGATCGCGCGACCAAGTCCGGTGTCGTGCATCGCAACGCCGCATCCCGCGCCAAGTCGCACGTCTCGAAGCACGTGCTCGCCAAGTAAGCCGTCGCCAGTCGATTCCTTTGAAGTCCCCCGGGCACGATGGTGCCGGGGGACTTTATTTTGTCCAAATGGTGGCGTTTGCGGGGTGGTCTCAGGGGTTGACGAGGACCCGGTCGGACGCGAGCCTACCGGGGTTCTTTGGCTTTCGTGGTCAGCGAGGAAAACTCCGGCCCAGCGCTGTGAGGTTTCCGTCTGATCATGAAGAAACTGCAACGACACCTGTACGTGGTCTCTCCGGGCGGCATGGGCTGCACGGCGTTCTTCGGTTCCTATGAGATCGATCATCTCAAGGATGCGCCGGAGTCCGTCGATGTAACCGAAACCGCCACGAAGGCGCCGCGTGAAGGCATGAACCCACGATGGATCGCCTCTGCCGTCCGCCTGCCCAAGGCGGCGGTGCGTGCGATCCGGCAACGTCTGCAACGCCGGCTGTCCGGCGCAGCAGCTTAAATCAGCAAATCCTACCGGGGCGCTCCTTTGCGGGGCGCCCCGGTTTTATTTTGCCGCGTCAGAAGCTCAGACGCAGGCCAGCCGTCAGGTTGCGGCCTGGCAGCGGAGCCACCTCCTTGAGGAAGGAGGTGTGCATGCGGGCTTCCTCATCGGTCAGATTGGTTCCCCGGACAAACAGGTCGCAGGTCGCGCGACCGAGGGTGAAACGGTAGGCCGCATGGGCGTGCACCAGCGTGTAGCCGTCGGTGGGGCGTTCAAAGGCCGCCACCCGGCGTTGCGCCTCCACCCGCTGGACCTCCGCGCCCAAGAGGTATGGTCCCGTGGTCCAGGTAAACCCGACCCGGCTGCGGCGCGGGGTGATCCGGGCCAGGTCCGCGTCGGCGTCGCGGTCGCGTCCGCGGACAAGGTCTCCGCCCACCACGAGGTCGAACTGGTGACGTTCGCTTTCGTGCAGATGAAAGACCGCCTCCAACTCTGCACCGGTGAAGCGGGCCTTGCGTTGGACGAACTGATAGACGTCGAGACCGTCCTCGATTTCGCCCGTGGGAGATTCGAAGATGAAGCCGTCGTAGTGCTGCGAGAAGACGGTGACCGCACCGGTCACGAAGCCCGTGCGCTTGCGCAGGCTGAGGTCGACTGACAGCGACCGCTCTCCGTCCAGATCTGGATCGCCGATCTCGTAGGCGTTGGTGCCCAGATGGGGCCCGTCGGAGTAAAGTTCCTGAGCGTTCGGCGCCCGTTCGTTCCGGGCCAGCGCGGCGCCGGCCGTCCAACCGTCGCCCAGCGACCAAACGAGGCCGGTCGAGAGGCTCGCGGTTGTATCCGATCGGCGGATATCAGAGCCGTCCCGAAGACGGATGGACTGGTCTTCCACGCGGGCGCCGAACTGCCAGCGCAAGGCCCCCAGGCTTGCCTCCTCGAAGATGAAGGCAGCCTGCGTACGTGTGTCGCTCGGCGGCACGAAGGCCTCCTCGCCGACGGCGTCAAAGCGGCTGCGGGCGGATTGCACGCCGATCGCGCCGGTGAAGGCGCCGACCGGGAGGTGAAGGGCCTCGATCCGGGCGTCGTGGCCGCGGTTGCGGTACTGCGTGCCGATCTCGTCGCCTTCCAGCTCCGTGTGCCGGTAGCGGCCGATGCCGAGTTTGTAGCGCAGGGCCGACAGTCCGGGCAACGGCCGGGTCCACTCTCCCTGGAGATCGAACCGGCGTTGATGCAGGTCGATGCGGACCGACTCTTCGCCTTCCTCGTCATGGGCTTCGCCGGAGTCCTCGTCGCCGTGTTCTTCTTCCTCCCCGTGGGCATGGGCGCCCGCCGGGATGCCGTAGAGCGTGTTGTGTCCGTTGAACGACACGCCGATGTAGCCGGATTGACCGATCCAGGACAGGCCGAACGCCGCCCCGTCGGCGGTCAATGCGGTGTTCGGAATCCGGCCGGCGATCTCGGGTTCGTCGCCATGGTCACCCTCTTCATGCTCCTCGTCCTCGTGCTCCTCTTCCTCTTCGGCGCGGAGCGCAGCGCTGCGGGCGAAACCGGGGATCTCCACATCGCCGGTTTCGCGCCGATAGGCGTCGGCATGCCAGGCGAGGGAACCCTTTCCTCCTTCGAGCACGAGTCCGACGGTCCGCTCGTTGTTCACGGAGCTGAGGCGGGATTCAAAGCGTCCGTTCACCGCTGCTTCTGGCGCGGTGGCGTGGATGCGATGCGTGATGACGTTAACGACACCGGCCACGGCCGAATTGCCGTAAAGCAGGGTCGCCGGGCCGCGCACGACCTCGACGCGTTCGATCAGAAGCGGATCGAGGGCCACGGCATGGTCGGGACTGGTGACCGAGGCGTCGATCGTGCTCGTGCTGTTCTCCAGCACGCGTACGCGATCGCCGCCCTGGCCGCGGATGATCGGGCGGCTGGCCCCCGGACCGAAGGCGCTCGCGCTGACGCCGGGTTCGCCGGAGAGCAGGTCGCCGAGCGAGGAGGACTGCCGGAGCGAGAGGGCGGTGCCGGTCAGGACGTTGGTGGGTTGCGCGATCTCGGCTTGGCTGCGGCCGTACGGATGCGCGGTGATGACGAGATGTTCCAGCGAAACGGGTTCCTCGCCGGTGGCGGGAGGGGTGCCTTGCGCACAGAGCGCAGCGGCAGAGAGCGTGGCAATGAAGGCAGAACGGTAAAGGTGCATGGTGCTGACCAAAGGGGGCACGGCGATCGGGCCGTGCAGGTGTGAGGGCGCGACGGGGCGCGCAGGAAAGCGATGCAATGCCGGTGGCACTGCATTCGTCGGTCACGGTCGGTCAGACCACAGGCGGTCCGCGCTCCGGCTGCCGCAGATAACGCGGCGCCGAAAGGTAGAGTTCGGCCGGGGCGGGAAAAGCCGGGTCAGTCCACGTCCAGAAGGACGGCGCGACCGACGGTGCGACCGGCAGCTCTGTGCCCTGCCCAAAGAGTTCGACGGCGCAGCGATGATCCTCGTCGCCGACAGGCTTGTCTGCCACCGGCCCATGGTCGCAGCCAGCATGGGCGTGTTCATGCTGGCCGTGGGCGAGCGCGTGGGCGTCAGGCGATACCTGCGCCAGACCGAGGGCGATCACCAGCAGCGCCAGACCTCCGGCCACGACGCGCCAGAGCGTCGACGGAAGGGCAGTGGAGCGGCGGTGCGAGGCAGACATCAGCGGCAGTGAAGTGGGCTCACGTTAGCAAAGACGTCAAGGGGGACCGGTGACGCGCAGTCTGCGCGTGTGCCGGTCTCAAGGCGCAGGCGTGGCCGCGAGCACGACATCCTCAAGCCACCACTCTTCGCCGCGACGTGTCAGCTGACCTGTCAGCGCCTGGCCCTCCCGGGCCTCCTTGAGCGGCGCCGGGCCGACTTTCAGCACCATGGTCATGGCCCGCATCACGCCCGGAATCTCTTCATGTTTGACGAGCAGGGCATGGCGTTCGGGGAGAACACCGACAACCACCCCCTTCAAGGGATAACGAGGCGCGGCCGGGGCAGCCGGCTCGGCCGCTGCCGCGCAACAGCAGGTCTCCTTGCCCTTGCAGCATTCGCACCCGCAGTGCGCCGGCGAAGCCGCGAGGGCGGCCGATGCGGTCAGGCCAAGGGCAATCAGGATGGCGAAGCGCTTCATGCCGGAACCGTAACATCGGGTCAGCGTGCGGCAAGCCGCCACCGATGTCGCCCAGGGAGGGTGGGCGCGCGCTTGCCCCGGAGAAGGCCTCGGTGAATTCGCCACAATGAATTGGCCATTTTCGGCGCAGTCGTAAGATTTGCGGTCCATCATGGCCGCCACTTCCGACTCGCCTGTCCCCGCCACTCCGGCCGCTGACTTTGCCAGCGTATTCGCCGTGCTGAAGCCGAACATGACGGCGCTGGACGGGTTCTTGCACCGGCAGTTGGAGGCATTTGAGCCCGAGATCCGGGAGATGGCGGACTACTGCATCGACACCTCGGGGAAACGCATTCGGCCCGCACTGGTCTTTCTCGCCGGCTGGCAGGGCGAGGGCGTGATCAAGTCAGAGCTCGTGCAGGCGGCGGCAGTGGTGGAACTCGTCCACCTCGCGACCCTCGTGCATGATGACATCATGGATGAGGCCGACCTGCGTCGAAGTCGTCAGACGGCGTCGCGAGCGTACGGCCCCGAAGCGGCCGTCCTCCTTGGAGATGCCTTGTTTGCCCATGCCTTGCATTTGGCGGCGCAGTTTCCCACCACCGCGGTGTGCGCGGCGGTGGCGGATTCCACCCGCAAGGTGTGCGCGGGTGAAATCATCCAGACCCTGCGGCGGGGAACGACAGCCGTGTCGCGGGCTGACTACGAACGCGTGATCGATCTCAAGACGGCGGAGCTGTTTCGCCTCTCCTGCCAGCTGGGCGGAGAGTTGGCGGGTTTCCCGGCCGATTTTGCGGCAGCGGCGGCGCGGTTTGGTCGCCACCTCGGCATGGGCTATCAGATTTACGACGATCTCGCGGACTTCTTCGGCGAGGAGAAGCGGATCGGCAAGACCCTGGGGACGGACCTGGCGAGCGGCAAATTGACCTTGCCCCTGCTCGAACTCGCGGAGCGGTTGCCCGCTGAGGAGCGGGTCCGCCTCGAGGCGGAGATCACCGGAGACCGGACCCCGGATCCGTCGCTACGAATCCAGCAGATGCGGGACTTGGGGGTGTTTGATACGGTGGCGCAGGCCGTTCACACCGAAGTGGAACAGGCCCGGGGTGCACTCGCGGCCTTTGGGTCGCTTGCGCCGACCGACAAACTGCTCCGCCTTGGCCACGTACTGCAGGCCCAGGTCTCATCGTTGCGTCGCTAAATTCCGTTGCGCGAACCGGTCCTTCCCTTCATTTAGTTCCACGATGCATGCCGCCCCCAAAGCATTCGACAAGACGCTCGTTGCGTCCCCGGAGCGGCAGCAGGAGGCGGATTCAGACTGGTCGCTGGTGCAACGGGTTCAGTCGGGCGATGTGGCCGCCTTCGACCTGCTGATGCGCAAGTACCGCGAACGGGTCTACTCCGTCGTCTACAACATGACGTCGAACCGCGACGACGCGGCGGACCTCACCCAGGACGCGTTCATCAAGGCTTTCCAGTCCATCAATCGTTTCCAAGGCCAGTCGTCGTTCTTCACCTGGCTGTACCGGATCGCGGTGAATTCGACGCTCACCCATCTGCGCAAGGCCCGGCTGCGGAGTTTCTTCAGCTTCGAAAAGATCGTCGAGGAGGACAAGGCGACGGCGCTCGTCGAGCAACTCACTGACAAAACCGGGGTTGAGCGGGAGGTCTTTGTTAAGGAGCTCCAGGAAAAATTGAACGAAGCGATGCAGAAACTGTCTATTAAGCATCGCACGGTGGTGACTTTATTCGAAATCGACGGGCTTAGCCACGAAGAGATTGCCGAGGTGGTCGGCTGCTCGGTCGGCACGGTCCGCTCCCGCCTCCATTACGCGAAACAACTTCTTCAGTCGGAACTTCAACCTTACCTGCGCACATGAACGAAACCCGCCCGGACTCGAAAGTGACGTTGGAAGACCTTCTCCGCCTCAAGCGCGCGGAGCGGCCTGACGCCGCCTTCTGGACTCAGTTCGAGCAGGATTTCCGGGCCAAACAGCTGGCAGCCGCCGTGGAGCGGAAACGCTGGTGGTTCTCGCTTCCGCGAGTCATGCCCCGACTCGTCCGTTTCTCTCTTCCGGTGGGTGCCACCGCGGTGCTCGCCCTCACCTTTGTTACGGTACGCGAATCCGGTTCGGTTCACGTTGCTCCGGAGGGTGAGGTCGATGCCACGCCCGTCGCCCCGACCTTTACGCGAGTTGCGGAGACCGACAGCGTGACGGTTTCGGAGACATTGTCCGAACCGCAGGCGCCGACGTCCACCGTGATGGTGGCGTCCACGGAGACCTTGAGCCCGGTCGCGGATCAACCCGCGATGGAGGTGGCCGTCGCGCCGTCGTCGTCGTTGGCCCGCCGCGTTGACGAAACGGGCGCGCTCACGCCGTCCGCGCGTCTCATCGCCGCCAACATGGCGGGCGCCGAGCTTGAGTTTGCCAAGGTCCTCCACCGTCGGGGAGCTGACCTTCGGGTGACTGAGGAACCACTGGCCCAAATCGCAGTGCCTTCTGCTCCCCGCAGCAGCCGCGTGCTCCCGCCGCCCATGGCCCAACTGGCCAGCTACTCGCTTGAGAATGAGCGGTCGGCCCAAGTGACCGAACGCCAAGCCCGGCGCCTGAGCGAAGATCAATTCTACGATGCGGCCCGGCGCCTGAGCGCCCAAGCGGATCGCTTGATGCTCAAGCTCTGAGTCTCGGCGTGCCGGGACCGTCCGATCGGCTTCGGCCGGCGGCTTAGCTTGTTTCTGAAGGGTCAGTTTCGCCGGCGGAGGCGATCAGGCCTTACGCCATGGGTCTGGGTAGACTTTTCCCGATGAGAACCGAACGAGACTCGATGGGTGATATGACGTTGCCGGAGGGAGCTCTCTACGGAGCGTCCACCCAGCGGGCCGTGTTGAATTTCCCCATCAGTGGGCATCGATTGCCTGACGCCTTTCTGCGCGGACTCGGTTTGGTGAAGTTTGCGTGTGCGGAGGCCAATGCGGCTCTGGGTCTGCTTCCCCAGGAGAAGGCCCGCCTGATTTGCGCCGCTGCCCGCGAGATCGCCGACGGTCGTCTGCTGGAGCATTTCCCCGTTGATGTGTTTCAGACCGGATCGGGTACCTCGACGAACATGAATGCCAACGAGGTGATCGCGAACCGCGCCAGCCAACTGGCGGGCGAACCGATCGGCTCCCGCCGGCCCGTGCATCCCAACGACGATGTCAACCTGAGCCAGTCCTCCAACGACATCATCCCCACCGTCCTGCACCTCAGCGTGGCGCGGGCGCTGCGCGACCGGTTGCGTCCTGCGCTGGTCGGACTCGAGGCGGCGCTGGCGGAACGAAGCGCGGCGTTTGCCGGGATCGTCAAAATCGGTCGCACCCACCTGATGGACGCAACCCCGCTGACCCTGGGGCAGGAATTCTCCGGTTACGCCGCCCAGCTGGCGAAGGCGGTCGCCCGTTGCGACCGGGCCGGGTCGCTCCTCGAAGAACTCGCAGTCGGTGGCACGGCCGTTGGGACCGGGCTCAATTGCCCGCCTGGTTTCGCCGCCGCGGTGTGCGCCATCCTCAGCCGGGAAACCGGCATCGCATTCCGCGAGGCTGGAAACCATTTCGAAGCGCAGGCCGCGCGCGACGACGTCGTTGAAGTCGCCGGCCTGCTCGCCGCCACGGCGGGTGCCCTGTCCAAGATCGCCGGCGATGTCCGCCTGCTCGGATCCGGGCCGCGCAGTGGCCTGGGCGAGCTGCGCCTGCCTGCGACCCAGCCCGGCTCGTCGATCATGCCCGGCAAGGTCAATCCGGTCATGTGCGAGATGGTCGTGCAGGTCGGACATTATGTGCAGGGCCTCGTCACCACCGTGCAGCTGGCCGGACGCGACGGGCAGCTGGAGTTGAATGTCACTCTGCCTCTCCTGGCCTACAGCCTGCACGAGGCGGTGGGCTGTCTCGCGCAGGCCGCGCACCGGTTCGCCGAGGCCTGCGTGGCCGGGCTGGAGGCGGACCCTGCCCGCTGCCGCGAGTTGACTGACCGCTCCCTGATGCTCGTCACGGCTCTGAATCCAATCCTCGGATACGATCGGGCCGCGGAGGTTGCCAAGGACGCCCATGCCACTGGACGGACCCTGCGCGAGGTGGTGCTTGCCCGCGGCTGGATGACGGCGGATGAAGTCGACCGGGTGCTCGATCCGCGCGGCATGACCGGACCGCGGTGAGGGCCGCGAGACCGGGCTGGCGAACGCCGTGCCCGGGGCCCAGGCTTCGGGCTCATGCCGTTCCATCAGCAGATCATCAGCCTGCGCACGCGGGGCGCCGGCACCCATGAATTCACCGCCGAACTCGCGGCAGCGGTGCGCTCCAGCGGCCTGCGTCGCGGCCTCGCCCATGCCTTTTGCCGTCATACCAGCTGCTCCCTGGTCATCATGGAAAACGCCGACCCGGACGCCCGGGCCGACCTCGAAGCGTGGCTGGGGCGCCTCGTGCGGCCCGACGATCCGCACTTTACCCACACCCTCGAGGGGCCCGACGACATGCCGAGCCACATCAAGATGGCGCTGACCCGCACGGCGGAGGCCGTGCCCTTCTCCGAGGGACGTCTCCTGCTCGGCACCTGGCAGGGAATCTTCCTCTGGGAACACCGTTCCGCGCCGCACACCCGCGAGATCGTGCTCACGATCCACGGCGAGTAGGCCGTCCCCGTCAAGGGGCGGTCTGGAGGGAGCTTGTCTTCCGATTGTTGGCCGGCGCGACATCGGCGACGCCGGCCGGGTTGATCAACTCCGAACGGAAGACCTGTACCTCGCCGGAGCGCAGGGCAGACGGATTGATGGGCACCGTGACGATGCTGGTGGCGCCCGGGCCGAGCCAGCGCAGCGTGTTCGTCGAAGTGCCGGCTGCGGTTTGCACCGCGAGCTGCAGGCCGGCGACCCCGAGGTTGCTGCGGTTCTGCACGACGACCTCGAGGCGGCCTGCGGCTTCGTTGAAATGATGGCTGGCCACCGCTGTGTCGACGCGCGTCGGGTCGGTGCGGGCCATTGCCCAGCCGACATTCAGGATGCCCTGTCCGTAGCGGGCGTCGGCCCCGGGCGCCCCGGCTTCGTTCGTGTGGGCGGCGAGGATTTCCCAGGCTCCAGCTGCGCCGACTCCGGGATTCTGCGACATCACGGCGGCAATGGCGCCGGCCACCAGCGGCGCGCTGGCAGAGGTGCCGCTGAAGCTCACCCGCTGATTCTCCAGCCAGGCGGTCTTTACGCCGTAACCGGGCGCGGTCACGCTCAAGGTTTCGCCTGAGTTGGAGAACGTGACCTGCTGCTCGAGTGCATCGATGGAGCCGACCGAGATGACGCGCGGATCGGCGGCTGGCCAGGTGAGCACGCCCGCCTGGTCGTTGCCGGCAGAGGCCACCACCACGGCGCCTCGTTCCAGCGCGTAGCCCACGGCCCGCGACAGGGTCGGATGGTCCTGGTAGGCACCGAGACTGAGGTTGAGCACCCGGGCGCCGGCATCGGTCGCGGCAACGATGGCCTGGGCCACGGTGAAGGTGTCGCCGAGCCCTTCGGTATCGGTAACGCGGATACTCAGGATCGAGGCGGCCGGGGCGACACCGGGGGCGTCGGCCGATTCTCCGGCCGCGAGAGCCGCGACGGCGGTGCCGTGTCCGTCGGCAGCCTGGACGCCGAGCCCAAGGTCGAGCGAGCGCACGCGCCCCGGCGCAAAGGTGGCATCCGGTGCGACACCACTGTCGATGATCGCGATGGTCACGCCGCGACCCCATCCGCCGTGGTCGCCGGTGATGCCGAGGAACTCCAGGGTCCGGTTGCCAAAGGCAAGGTGGCGTTGGGCGGCGCGGGCCTCGGCGGGCGGCGGTTGCGGCGTGAACACGTAGGGATTGGGCCCGGCCTCGCTCCACTCGTTCTGGAAGGGCAGAAGGCCGCGGGCGAGGTCGGCAGCGGACCGGGCCGCAACCCGGACGGTGAGCAACCCGTCGATGCGAGCCCGCACCTCGAGGCCCGCCGCAGCCGCCGCAGCGAGAAAACGCTCGAGGGCGGCGGCGTCCTTGAAGGTCACCACCGCCTCATTGGCCCTGGCACCCCGGGCGCCTTCCGGGGCGGCGAGGCGCGCCAGCAAGCGGGCATAGGCGTCGGAGTCCGTCGCGGCGTCCGCTCGGCCAGAGGCCGGGGTTGAGCTGCGGAGCGCGCCACCCTTGTTCGCCGAAGGCCCGGCAGCGTCCGCGCCGGGTCGGAGAGGATCCGTCCGCCACAGGAGCACTCCCGCCGAGACAGCAAAGCAAGCAACGCCAAGGAGGATCAGGCGGGCGTTGGCGGGCGTCATGGCGAGAGCGGCTTCCCGGTGAGACGCCACGCGGTGACGGAAGTTTCCGCGCTATTTGTGGCGCCCATGGCGAACGATGTCGTAGATGACGTAGAGCCCGAGCAGGGCGGACAGGAGGTAGCCGATGATGCCAAAGGCCGAGTGTCCGAACAGGTACGGCGGGATCTGTGTCGTGATGATGAGCGAGGAGCCGACGATGAGGGACCCGATGACCACGCCGAGCGTGATCCGGTTGCTCGCCGTCTTTAGGGCGTCGTCGAGATTCTCCAGCCCTTCGTGGCGAAACCGGATCGTCAGGTCATCGTGCTCGATGCGGCGCACGATCCGGTACAGTTCGCCCGGCAGTTCCTGCAGGCCGGTCAGCACCGAGCGCAGCAGGACGCGCGTGTCGCGGGCGAGGGCGCGCGGCCCGGTGCGTTCCTTGCGCAACTCGGCGAGCACGGGCCGGGCATGCGCGCGCAGATCGAAGCCGGGATCGAGGGTCCGGCCGACCTCTTCGATCGAAAGCACGGCCTTGGCCATCAGCGAATAATCACGCGTGATGTTGATGCCGTTGCGCCCGAAAATGAAAAGGAGCTTGAGCATCGCCCGCCCAATCTGCGGCCGGCCGACGGCGAGGTTGAAATCCTCGCGCAGGGCAAGGGTGACGTCGCGCTCCATCGCGCGCAGATCAGCCCGTCCGCTGGGACTGCCGAGGTTGGCCGCAATCTGCACGATCTGCTCGGCGTCCTGATCCACGGCGGCGAGGAACAAGTCGGCCAACGCATAGCGCAGACGGCGGGTCAGGTGCCCGGCCATGCCCCAATCGAGGAAGCAAAGCCGTCCCTCGGGCGTGATCATGACATTGCCGGCGTGCGGGTCGGCGTGAAAGAAGCCGCGGATCAGCACCTGATGCAGCAGCGACCGGGCGCCGTGGGCGGCGATCTCCGCCCCTTTCTCCGCTCCGGGTTGCGCGGTATCGACGGAGGCGCCGCGAATGCGCTCCATCACGAGGACGCGTTTGGTGGAGAGCTCGGCGACCACGGCCGGGGCAAAGACGTGCTCCGGATGCGGATTGAGCGCATTGAAAAACTGCTGGTTGCGCGCCTCGTTCTCGAAGTCGAGTTCACGGCGGATGCCTTCCTTTACCTCGGCCACCACCGAGGGTAGGTCGTATGGCTGGAGGGCGCCAACCCGCTGGTGCAGCTGGTCGCCGAGCCAGGTCAGCAGGTCGAAGTCGGCCTGCAGCGTCTTCATCAGGTGCGGACGCTGGATCTTCACCGCCACGGCACGGCCGTCGTGCAGCTCGGCAAAGTACACCTGGGCCAGCGAGGCCGAGGCGGCGGGTTTTTCGTCGAAATAACGAAACAGATCCGTCGGGTTCTTGCCCAGTTCTTCGCTTAGGACCGGACGGAGCTCTTCAAACGGCACCGCCTGCACGTTGCTCTGCAGTTTGCGCAACTCGAGGATCAGCGCATGCGGCAGCGCGTCGGGGCGCATGCTCATGAGCTGCCCGGCCTTGATGAAGGTCGGCCCCAGTTCCTCCGCGGCCAGCCGGATGCGTTCGGCGGTGGTCCGATGGTCGGCCGAGGCGGGCATCAACCGTCGGTGCAGCCCGGGCGGCAGCTCGAGCTGGTCGAGCAGGTCCGCGAACCCGTACTTCGCGATGACCGCGAGGATTTCCTTGGCGCGAACAGCGTTGCTGAGGAAATCGAACGGCTTCACGGGTCAGTCGCCTTGGGCGCGATCCGCGAGTTTCGACTCGAGGTCGGTCACCCGGGCCTCAAGTGCGGCCAGCCTGGCCTGGGTTTGCTCGTCGGTGCGCTTCAGCAGCTCCTTGATCTTGGCGCTGAGGTTCTGCGAAGCCTCCTCGAACTCCTGCCGGCCTTGGTCGGCGATCTTGGCAGCCATTGCCCGCGCCTCCTCGGCCGAGACTTTGCCCTGCTTCACGAAGTCGCCCAAGGCGCCTTCGACTTTTTCCTTGGTGACGATGGCGGCGCCGACGCCGGCCAGAAGGGTTTTCTTGATGACGTCGATCATGGTGATCGGACGATAAGCGCGCCGCCGCCGACCGGCAACCGCAAAGGCATAGGCTGCGACCGAGGTGCTGGCCTCACCCAGTCCGGGCGCGTCCGTCGAGCAACGTGCGCAGCTGGCGGCCCACATCGTCGAGCGCGAACGGCTTCGGAATCAGGACACAGCCGGGATGACTCTCGAACAACGCCCGCGCGTCGGCGGTGATATGGCCGCTGGTGACAACGATGCGAAGTTCCGGCCGATGCGTGCGGATGGACTGGAACACGTCCTGGCCTGACGCTCCGGGCAGGTTCAGGTCGAGCAGCACGGCGTCGAAGTAACGGGTGGCGTCGGCAATCAAGCCGATGGCCTCGCGGCCGTTGGCGGTCGACTGGGTGCGGTAGCCCTTGGCTCCGAGCGTGGTGGCGAGCAAGGTGCGCAAGGCGGCCTCGTCGTCGACGATCAGGAGCGACTCGGTGCCGCCGGGGAAGCCGGCAGAAACGGCGTGGACCGCGACCGGTCCGGCTGTCTCGGAGAGCGGCAGACGCACGGTGAACGTACTGCCCGCGCCCGGGGTGCTGTCGACGGCGATCGTACCGCGGTGACCGGTCACGATGCCGTAGACGACGGCGAGACCGAGTCCGGTGCCTTCCTGGGCCGACTTGGTGGTGAAGAACGGCTCGAAGATGCGCGCCCGGATCTCCGGGGGCATGCCGCAGCCGGTATCCGAAACGTGAAGACAGGCATGCGGCCCGGGCGGACCGTCCTGGCCCGGGGCGCCTGAATCCAGCCGGGTGGAGAGGGTGATTACACCACCGCCAGGCATGGCGTCGCGGGCATTGACGCACAGGTTGAGCACGACCTGCTGCAGCTGGTTCGGGTCGGCCGCCAGCGGCGGCAGGTGGTCGCAGAGCTCGAGGTTGAACGAGACGGTGCGGGGGAAGGTTTCTGACATCAGCGCCACGAGCTCGCGCACGAGGGTGTTGAGATCGACGGCGCTGATGCGGGGGTCGTTCTTGCGGCTGAAGGTGAGGATCTGGTTGACCAGCCCGCTGGCGCGCCGGGTCGCACGATGAATCTCGCGCAGTCCCTTTTGGACGAAGTCCGGCGAACCGCCCTGCTGCAGGCAGAACTCGGCGTAGCCGTTGATGATTGCGAGCAGGTTGTTGAAATCGTGGGCGATGCCGCCGGCAAGGGTGCCGAGGCTCTCCATCTTCTGCGCCTGGCGCAGGTCGTTCTCGAGCTGCTTGCGGCTGGTGATGTCCTCGCGCAGGCAGAGCAGGCTCGCGAGGGCGCCGCCCGGGGCGCGCAGGCCGGTGATCTTGACCGCCTCCCAGATCGTCTCGCCCGGGCGCCGGCGGGTGGCCAGTTCGCCGCGCCACTCTCCGCCCGCCCGCACGGTGGCGAGGCAGGCCTGGTAGGACGCATCGTCGGGATGCCCGTCGCGCAACACGGCGACATTGCCGTCGATCAGGTCCTCGAGGGTGCGGCCGCTGACCTCGGTGTATTTGGGATTTACATACTGGGCGCGGCCGTCGAGGTCGGTGATGACGATCGCGACCGGCGACTGCTCGATCGCAAGCGAGAGGCGCTGGTACTGTTCCTCGGCCAGATGTTGCCGGGTGACGTCCCGGCCTACGGCCCGGATCGCAACGACGCTGCCGGACGCGTCGCGCAGGGCAGTCTCCTCCCACGCGAACCAGCGCAGGCCGTGGGCGGTGCGCCAGCGGTGTTCGGCGGTGACGGCGTGGGGCGGACGGCAGATGGCCTCGGCACAGGCGTCGAGCACGGCGGAGTCGTCGCGATGGATGAGGTCCGCGAGACGCAGACCCGGGGCGAGGGCGCCATTGCGTCCGAACTTGCGGGCGAAGGCCGGATTCGCGGCCAGCAATCGCCCGTCCTGGGCCCGGCAGTAGGCGGCGTCGGTGCTGAGGGCCCAGGCGCCCAGCCAGTCGGGCGCGGCGTAGGGCAGGGTGTCGCCGGCTTCGGATTCAGTGACGATGACGCACATGGCGGCGCGCAACGCGGCGTTCAGAGCAGGCCTTGCAACACCGTCGGCAGGCGTTGGAGACAGTTCGCAATTGCCGCCCGGGCGAGCTGGTCCTCGGTGCCGTCGGCCCCGTAAAGCATGCGCCAGCCCTCCAGTTGCATCCAGGAGTCGGCGGCGATCGGTGCCACCCGCTCGAATCCGCCGGAAACGCCGGCGTGACGGACCAGATAGTCGGCGACCTGAACGGCGGCGGCAAAGAGTTCATGCCGGGGCGCGCGTTGCGGCTCGTTGTGGTAGAGCACGGCGAAGCGCAGTTCCTCGGAAAGTTGGTGACGGGCAAGGTAGTGTGCGCCGATGCGGGCGTGGTCCCAGCCGATCAACGACCGCTCGAGCACGCAGATCTCGGGCGGGGTCGCGACCTGGGTGGCCATGATCGTGCGCAATTCGTCGGGAAAGGCGTAGGCCATGACGACCTTGCCCACGTTGTGCAGCAGGCCGCCGAGATAGTCGGTGTCGTCCTCGATATGCTGCGATGTGGAGGCGATGATCTCGCGCGTCATCACCGCGGTGGCGATGCTGTGGCTCCATAGATCGCGCCACGGAAGGCAGTTTGAGGTATTCTGCTGCAGTTCTTCGAGTTCCTCGATGACTGGCGTGGCGAGGGAAAGCTCTCGGATCTGGCGCAGGCCGAGGAAGAAGACCGCCTCCTCGATGTTGTTCACCCGGGCGGAAAGGCCGTAGTAGACCGAGTTCACCATGCGCAGCAGCCGGGCGGACAGCGAGGGGTCGCGTCGGATGATTTCGGCGATCTGCGAATTGAGGCTTTGGTCCGACCGCACCAGCTCGCTGAGCGCGCGGTTGATGCTCTGCAACGAGGCGAGCTTCGGGCACGCGTCGATGCGGCGCTTGATCTCGCTCTCGGTGTAGGGGGCGCGGGGGGCGGTGACAGTGGGCATGGATCGGGAGGACACGAACTCCGGGGATGATCGACCCGTTTGGACCTGTTCTTGAGGGGGAAACCCCTTCAGGCTCAGGGTATTCTCCTAAATCCGTTTGCAGAAACGCCGATACCCTCGGCAGAGCCGTGCCCGTCTGGTTACCACACCTAAGCCCGCCTGATTCCTCCCCGTCGGCCCGTTCCGCCGGCTGAAGGCGCCATGGCGAACGCGCGCATCCAATCGTTGCTGCAGCAGGCGGTCGCGGATCACCGCGCCGGCCGGCTGACCCAGGCCGGGGCGGCGTACGCGCAACTGCGCGGCCTCGCCCCGCGGCTCTACGATCCGTACCATCTCGGCGGCGTGGTGGCGTTGCAGCAAGGCCGGCATGCGGAGGCAGCGGCCCTGCTGGAGCAGGCATGCAAACTCAACCCCGCGGATGTCGTGTGCCGGATGCGCCTCGCGCTCGCCTGGCTCGGTGCGGGCCGCGTGGCGGACGGCCTCACGGCATTGGAGGCGTTGGTCAAGGCGCAGCCAGCGATGGCGGCGGCGTGGGACAACCTCGGTTACGCGCGCAAGCTCGCCAACGATCTGGCCGGCGGCATTGCGGCACATCGGCGAGCCGTGGAACTCGAACCGCGCAACGCCCCGGCCTGGCACAACCTCGGACTCTCCCTGGCGATGGCGGGCGACCCTGGAGAGGCGCAGCGCTGTCACGAACGCACCCTCGCGCTCGAGCCGGACCATGTCCGTGCCGGCAGTGCGCGGTTGCTGATGATGCAGTACGACGACGGTATCTCGCGCGCGGCGCGGTTCGCGGCGCATCGCGAGCACGGCGAACGGTTGCGGCGGCGCGCGGGTCCCCCCGTTCGGTGTGCCTTGCCCCCGGGCGTGCCGGCGCGCCTGCGGGTGGGCTTCCTGTCCCCTGACCTGCGACAGCACTCGGTCGCCCATTTCATCGCCCCGCTGCTCGCCCACCTGTCGCCGGAATCGTTCGAGGTCTTTCTCTACCACGATCATGCCGCCGAGGATGCGATCTCGGCACGTCTGCAGGGCGTCGCGTCCCGGTGGCGCAACGTGGCGGCGTGTACCGACGAGGCGCTCGAGAAGATCATCCGCGAAGACGCGCCGCACGTGCTGGTGGACCTCAACGCTCACACCGGGCGATCCCGCCTGGCCGTGTTCGCTCGCCGGGTGGCACCGGTGCAGGTCACCTACCTCGGTTATCCCGATACGACGGGTTTGACCGAGATGGATTATCGCCTGACTGACGCGCGGGCGGATCCGCCCGGTGAGTCAGAAGCCTGGCACACCGAACAGCTGGTGCGTTTCTCCGACTGTGCGTGGGCGTGGGAACCGCCGGCCGATGCGCCCGAGGTCCCGCCGCTGCCGTCCACCTCGGGGAGCGGTTTCGTTTTTGGTTCCTTCAACCACCTCGCCAAACTCAACGCCGGAACGCTCTCGCTCTGGGGGCGCGTCCTCGCCGCCGTGCCGGACAGCCGGCTGGTGCTGAAGAGCATGGGCCTCGACATCCCGGCCGCGGCAGCAGCGCTGCGTGAACGGCTGACGGGGGCGGGCATTGATCCACGGCGGGTCGAACTGCTCGGTCCGACGGCCGGGATCGCCGACCATCTCGCGCTGTACCGGAAGATCGATGTTACGCTCGATCCCTATCCTTACCATGGGACCACGACGACCTGCGAAGCGCTCTGGATGGGCCGGCCCGTCGTCAGCCTGGCCGGCGATCGTCATGCATCCCGCGTTGGCGCGAGCCTGCTCGCGGCGGTGCAGCGTCCGAGTTGGATCGCATCGAGTCCCGAGGACTATGTTGCGATCGCGGAGCGCCTGGCCCGGACCCAGGAGTTGACGGAGCTCGGGGGCCGCGCACTGCGCCAGGCGGTGGCCGGCTCACCCTTGCTCGACCACGCCGGGCAGGCGCAGCGGTTTGGTGAGGCGCTCCGGGCCGCGTTTGTCCGTGCGATCACCCCCCGCGGGTCAGCGGCGGCAACCTAGGCAACATTTGCCGGGGACGGAGCGGACCTCCGGTTACGTGGGAGCAGGTGATCACTCTGGAGTTTATTAAACGTTGATAGATAAAGGTTAATGGGTTTAATTGAGACGATGGCACCTGATTTGCTCAGTCAGGCGCATGCACTCCCACTCCCTGCGCCTGTCCCCCGATGTTTTGTCCGATGCCGGTGATCCCCTAAGCATGGAGGGCGGGCCGGCGGACGTGCTGGCCCGTAGCCTTGAAGCGCTCCAGGGGCGCGAAGACGACGCCACGCGTTGGCTCGTGGTGGCCCAGGCCTTTCGTGCGGCCGGGCAGCCGGTGCAGGCGATCGATGCCTGCGAGGCCTGCCTCAAGCTGGATCCGAAATTGATCGATGCGTGGTTCCTCATCGCCGAGCTCGCGCTCGCGGTAGGCCATCGGGAGATGGCCGGAGAAGCTTATGACGTGGTGCGCCAATTGGCGCCGGAGGATCCGCGTCTCGCCAACGTGTCCGTGGCCGGCTGATCCACTTCGCCGCCATGCGCGTCCTCTTCGCCACCGGCTCCCCCGCCAACTACATGGCTCCGCCGACGCTCTCGGCGCAGCAGGTGGTGTGCGGACCCGACTGGCCGGATGCGCAGGACAAACACGGCCGCTGGGTGTCGCTGAAGACGCCGGCAGGCCAATACAATCTTGCTGAGGTCGCGGCGCGCCTGCCGGCAGATCAGCAGCCCGAGGTGGTGGTGTGCCTGGTCGATGCCGCCCGGCGCAGCCTGCCGCGCGGCTTGGCCGCGTTCAAGGGGCCCCGCGTCCTTCTGATCGCCGACACGCACCATCAAGCATCGCCGCTGCTGGGCATGCTGCGGTACATGACGTCGGAGCCGTTCACGCGCAACGTCGTCCTCTACGATCGTCATCACGCGGGCATCTTTCGCTCTGCCGGCGTGCGCAACCTTGCCTGGTTTCCCGGTCTGACCTTCCCCCACGCCGACGACGTCGTGCAACGCGCACGCCGTGCCCAACGCTCGCCGCGCATCGCCTTCGTCGGACAATCGGGCGCGTTTCATCCCCGCCGGGCCCGCCTGCTCCGGGCGCTCGAGCAGAGCGGTCTGCCCCTGGTGCGGAAATCCCTCTCGCAGTCCGAGTCCGCCGCCTTCTACGGCGACTCCGCGCTCGGGTTCAACGCGAGCCTCAACGGCGACCTCAACCTGCGGGTCTTCGAGATCCTGGCGAGCGGGGCGACGCTGTTGACCGACCGCCTCGCTCCGGCGGCCGGACTCGACCTTTTCCTCGCGGATCACCGCGAACTGCTCGCGTATGGCAGTGCCGACGAACTGGCCGAACTTGCCCTCGCCACGCTGGCCGACCCGGCCACGGCGCGCGCGATCGGTGACGCCGGCGCGCGCTGGTTCGACGAACACTTTACTCTCGCAGCCCGGCAAGCGGCCTTCCGCGCCCTGGCGTTCGACGGGGTCACGCCGCCAGCCTTCCCGGGCTTCGACGTCGCACCTACGCGGGTCTTCTTCTCCGGGCAGACGCCTGCGCTGCTGCGCGCGCTCGTCCTCTATGAGCAGGTGCAGGAGTGGCATCGGGTCGAAGACGAGGTGCGTGTCGCGGTGCCGGCGCGCGGCGCCGACGACGTGGCTGCCTTGCTCGAAACCCTCCCGCGCGTGCACCTCACCGCCCGTGACCCGCAGCTCGCCATCGCGGGTCGGGACGACGCCAGTGACGCCGTTGCTCCCTTCCTGTGGTGTCCCGAGGCCGGACCCGCATCTGCAACCTTCGATGCGACGCTGCAGGCCCGTGGCTATGTGCGCATGCATCCGCAGGCGCCGCTCTTTCGCCGCCTCGAGCGCCGTGCCGATGATTCCCGGCGACACGTCGTCGTGTGCACGGACGATCCGGAGTCTGGCGGCGTGGCGCAGTACAATCACACCTTGATGCTGGCCCTGGTCGATGCGGGTTACCGGGTCACCTGCATTCAAAGCCGGGCGGAGAATCCGCTCGTGACCGTGCAGCGCGAAGCCGGGATCAGCCACGTGTGGATCGACTACCACACGGGTGCGGAGTTTGCCCGGACACTGACCGATGCGGGTCCGGCGGAGGCGATCTTTGAAGGCGACCGGCCCGACCTCGTGATCTTCAGCAACTGCTGCCCGCTCTCGCAACTGGCCGCGCGCGAAGCCGCCCGGCGCCGGGCGTTGCCCTACCTTTGTGTCGAAGGCTTCGTCGGGGCTTACCTTGCGGACACCTTTGCGGCTCACCTCCCGGTCCTCGCCCGTCAGTACGCCGAGGCCAAGGCGATTGTCGCAGTCTCGGAGGAGAACCGCGCCCTGCTGCTCTCGCGTTTCGGTGCGCCGGCAGATCGTACCCAAGTCATCCATTACGGCCGCCCCGAGCGTTTCTTTGCGCCGCGCAATGACGCGACGCGCGCCCGGCTGCGGGCCGAACTCGGCCTGCCTGAGCACGCGGTGGTGAGCCTCACCACCGCCCGCCTCTCGGCGGTCAAGGGCTTTCAGCACCAGCTCAAGGCGCTGCTGCAACTTAAGGCCTCAGGACGGGCGAAGTCCCTTCACCTCGTGTGGGCCGGTGACGGTGAGCTGCGTGCCAAGCTTGAGGACGCGGTGGCGAAGGCGGGGCTCAAAGACCGCGTGCATTTCCTCGGTCACCGCTGGGATGTGGCGGACTGGTATGATGCCGCCGACCTGTTTGTGCTGACCTCGCACCTCGAAGGCATGCCGCTCTCGATCATGGAAGCGATGGCGAAGGGTTTGCCCGTGGCGGCGACGGCCGTGAGCGGAATTCCCGAGGAACTCGGCGACACCGGTTGCCTGCTGCCGGATCCGACCCGGACGCCCGACGCCACCAGCACCGCGCTCGCCCGCATCCTCGAACGCTGGACCGCGAACCCCGCGGAACGCACCGCCGCCGGCTCCCGCTGCCGCACCCGCGCCGAAACGCTGTTCCGCGAAGAGCTGATGGTGAAACGCACGGTGCATCTCGTAGCCGATCACCTCGCAGCGTCATCGAGCCCGCCGCTCACATTACTTCAGACTGCCTCGTGACATGACAGGTACGCCGTCTCAACTTACGCTTTTCCTCCTCGTGGATGCACTGCGTCCCGACTATCTGGAGCACGCTCCATTTCTCCGGGCCTTAGCGTCGTCGAGCGCTACTGGAGCCTTGCGCGAATGCTTCGGTTTTGTTCCCCGGCAGGCTTATTTTGGCGGTCTTGATGCCGGAACGTACGGATTCACGAACATGTATTGCTACGATCCGGAGCAATCCCCGTTCAGTGTCGCGCGGGGTTTGCCGCGATATCGTCGTGAACCGAGCGGGTTGAGGTCCATGGTTGAAACTGCAGCGAGGGAGCGGATGGCGCCCTTCGAACGCAGCTATGCCGGCAGCATCGAGATTCCGATTGATCGCTTGCCGTGCTTCGACCTGGTTGAGAAACGGGCGCCGTGGGATCGCCGGGTAGGCTATCGTTCGTTGTTCGCCATTCTCGATGAGCTTGGGCTGCCGTGGTGCGAGTGCACCTGGCCTGGCACCAATCAGCTCGCCGACCGGAGCGACGCCGGGATTGTCGCCCATTTCCTTGGCGCGCTGAAACCCGAGCATCGCCTCGCCTGCGTGCACTTGCAGGAACTCGACGGCCTCGGCCATGCGTTTGGTCCCAACTCCCGTCAGGTTCGCAAAGGCATCCAAGTGATGGACGGTCTCTGCCGAAACCTCATTGAGACGCTAAAGAAGCGATACCAACGGGTGAACCTCGTGCTCTTTGGCGATCACGGGATGGTGAACGTGACGCGCACGCTCGATTTGGAAGTCCGGCTGGCACGCACCGGCCTCGTGCACGGGGTTGATTACGCTTACTTTCTCGATTCCACGATGGCCCGATTCTGGTTCCACCATGCCGCCGCGCGCGCCGTGGTACAAGACGCGCTGGGGAATATTACAGGCGGGCGCATGCTCGATGCGTCGGCAATGAAGCACTACGGCATCGACTGCTGCGATTATCGTAACGCCGAAGCGGTTTTCCTCGCGGACCCGGGCGTACTTATCTTCCCGAACTATTTCCAGGCTTCGGGCGAGCCGATTCGAGGAATGCACGGCTACGATCCGGACTGTGCCGACAATTTAGGTGCTTTCATCCTTTATGACAGTGCCCGCCCGGACCTCGCTGGGAAAACGCTGGGCCGGGTAGATCCGCCGTCGATTTTCCCGCTGCTCCTCGATTTGATCGGTCTGGAAGCAGCAAGTTACACGAAGACACCGCTGCCCTGCATGCAGGGCCCGGTGGCATCTCCTGCGAGCTTTACCGGCGAGGGTTCGCCTGAGGCGGAAGCCGTAGTGCGTTCGCATTTGGAACGAATCGTTGATGCCGTGCACGCCAAGGTCGGGCAGGTCGAGGCGATCGTCCTCACCGGCAGTTTCGGACGGGGTGAAGGTGGCATGTACCGTGATACCGCCGGCGCGCTGCGTCCGGTCAATGACTACGATCTTCTCGTGGTTGATCGCCGCAACCTTCAGGCCGATCTATCCGGTCTGGGAGAGACCCTCGCGCGTGAGCTTGGCATCGATTTCGTGGATCTGGGCTGGAGCGATGGGCAATGGGCAAATCTTCCCCTCACCGTTTTCCATTACGATTTGAGGCATGGATCGCGGGTGATTGCCGGCGATCATTCGGTTTTGGAGCGCTTGCCTGCTTATGCGTCGGCCGACATGCCGCCGTATGAGATTGTGAAGCTGCTCCTGAATCGCAGCGCCGGTATTCTGTCGGGATTGCGCGGAGCAAATCTTCTTGGCGAAGCACCCTCGGGCGAGGCCGCCCGGTACCTTGCCAACCAATTGGCGAAGGCGCTCATGGCGGTCGGCGACTGGCACCTCCTGCGTTGGGAGGGGTTCGATTCATCGTATCGGCGACGGGCGGAGCGCTTCGCGGCGCTTGCGCCGGGTGTGGGCATCCCTGCGGAGGTCATCAGGCGCGTCGTGGATGCCTACGCGTTCAAGTGCCGTCCGGACTACGGTCGGATCTCGGGCAGCATGACGGAGATCCGTGCGGCCCTCCCTTTGTTGAGAGAGGCCCTGGTTGATGCGGTGAACTTCCTGGTGGAAGCGCATGCGCGCACGGTGGGTGAAGTCATGGACCTCTACCTGGCAGAAATGAGCGCCGATGTTGGCTGGGTGAAAGCGGATAACGCAAGGGTCGCGGCTCATCCGCAACTCGCGCCATGGCTGAGACCCGACCGGCTGCCCGAGGTCTCTTTAAGACACCTCGTTTTCTCGGCCGTTCCTGAACTGATGCTCGGCTTGGATGGATCGATGACCGAATCGGCGCGTACGGTCCGCGCCCGCCTCGAATCCTGCCTCACCCTACCAGCGGAAACCTCGGATGACTGGGAGGCCATGCGCAGCCTCGTCATTCGTCTCTGGTTTGCGATCTGCCATTAAGTCCTCCGTTCAACCCGCCTCCATCGTGTCCAAAGTCAGCATCATTATCCCTTGCTTCAAGCAGGCCCACTTTCTGGGCGAGGCCATCGACAGTGCCCTGACGCAGACCCACCCGGATCTAGAAGTCATCGTCATCGACGACGGCTCGCCTGACCACACCAGTGCCGTGGCTGCGGGCTATGTCGCTGACCCACGTTTCAAGTATGTGCGCCAGGAGAACCGTGGGCTACCTGCAGCGCGAAATCGCGGAATTGAGGAGTCGACCGGCGACTACCTTTGCTTCCTCGATTCCGATGACACCTTCGCACCCACCAAAGTCGCGCGGCAGGCGGCGCTGCTCGATGCGGACCCCTCGCTCGGGTTCGTTTATTGCGACATCGTGACGACCGATGAGAAGGGCTGTGCCGTACCCGACCAATTCTCCATCGCATCCACGCAACGCGAATTGAGTGGCAACGTTTTTGGCTCGCTGATGCTGGGCGGCTATTTCCCGCCGCATACGGTCATGATCCGGCGCTCAATTCTTGACGCGCTGGGTGGATTCGATCCCGAACTGGGGGGCCACGCCGACTACGAACTCTGGCTGAGGGTGTCTGGCGCAGGGCACCGGGCAGCTTTCGTCGCAGAGGCGCTCGCGAACTATCGCGTGCATGGCGGCAGCATGAGCAAAGATGGTGAACATATGCACGCCACGCGCCTAGCCACGTTGGTAAAGATGGCCCGGCTCTATCCCGAGCGGTTTGCCTCGGGCGCGGATCTCCTGCAGCAGAGCATGTCGGACCTGTTCAAGGCGAATCAGTGGATGCGTCGCCAGCAGGAGGAAACTCCCGGCGCAGGATTTGGCGGCGCAACGGGTGATGCAGGAGAAGATTCAAGCTCGGAGTCCTATCCGCTGCTCCGCCATTTCGGCAAAGCCCGCCGAGGCAAAGGGCGTGAAGACCAGGCTGCCATCTGGGATGTCACTCTCGATGGTCGTCAGGATCGCGGTATCTACATGCAGCCCCCGGTGGACCTAACCTTTCGTATCCCGACCGGCGAACGTGGCCGTTTCCTTTCGGCGGTCTGCGTGCATCCCCTGGCGTGGGACAAACCGGGCGCGGGCGGCTGTGAGTTTCACCTGCGTATCGACGGACGCGTAGTGCACGTGGTCGCACTTGATCCGGTGCACATTCCCGCTGACCGCCGCTGGCACGAACTGAGTGTAGCAGTTCCTGAACGGTCGGATGGCTTTCATGAGGTTTCACTCGAAGTGCGCTCGATCGGTGGATCGAACGCATACCGCTGGGGTATCTGGCGGGCCCCGAAATTTTCCTACGTAATCGTCGCTTCACCCACAACCACCCCTGCCTCCGTCCAATGAATGCCTCCCTTGCTCCCGAAAAAACTGAGATGTCACGGCTTGAACGCGCCCAAGAAGCGTTCGTTAAGGCAGACTGGCCTGCGGCAGCTGAAGCGTTGAAAGAGGCGCTCGAGGAGGCGCCGCACAATGCAGAGCTGTCCATCTTGCTGGGGCATGCGCGCATGAATGGAAAGGATGTCTCCGGCGCCTTGGAGGCGTACGACGCATGCGTCCGGCTCGCGCCGGAGCAAAGTGTCGTGCACGCATGCCGTGCGATGGCGTTACAGGTCTTGCACCGCGCCGCCGAAGCCTCGGCGTCAGCAGATCGGGCGCTGGCGATCGATCCGAATGACGTCATCGCGCTCAAGGTGAAGACCCGGCTCGCGATCAACGCGAGTGATGTCGATGCGGCCATGACGCTCTGCAAGCAGCTCATGGCCATCGTCCCGGACGATCAGGATGTGATGCTTCTGGCGAACGAGTGTCTCGCTCTTCCCCAGAAGCGAACCGTCGCGCAGAACCAGTCACCGGCTACTACGAATACCGCCCAGGTTGCAGGCGGGCCGATGCCGTCGCGGGTCGACTGGTCACGGGCGACAAAGCAGGAGCTTCAAGCGCATCTCAGGTCACTTCTAGCGCAGGTGGGCTTCCGGCGCCTGCAGCAGGCTGGCTTTCATGTGCAGGGCAACGACTACTATTCTCCGCTCAACGACGTCGATTTCCTCGAGGCGAATCCTGACCTGTGGGTGAATCCTCCCCTGACTCCTCCGGCGATCAACTGGAGACTCGACGAGCAGCTGGCAGCTGCCCGGGAGCTGGCACCTTTTGTTTCGGAGCTTGCCGATGTTCCGGCCGAGCCAGCTGGCGATTGTTCGCGTTTCGCTTGGAAGAACAATTTTTGGGAGAACGCGGATGCATTGGTTCAGTATGGGCTCGTTCGGGCTCGCAAACCCAAACGGTACGTGGAGATCGGCTGCGGTTGGTCGAGTCTGTTGCTCAAACGGGCACTGGAACGCAATCGGGCCGAAGGACACGACTGTGCAGTCACCCTGATCGAACCCTATCCCAACCCGGCAATTTTCAGGCACCTGCCGTCCACCTGGACGATTCATCGCAAGATGATTCAGCGTGCGGATCCGGCGATCTACGATCAGCTGGAGGCAGGCGATGTCCTTTTCTATGACGGTTCACACTGCGCCAAGGTGGGCAGTGATGTGAATTGGTTCTTCTTCCACGTGCTGCCGAGGCTGAAGCCGGGGGTGCTGATCCATATTCACGACATTTCGCTGCCTCACGAGTATCCCAAGCCGTGGATTTTCGACCGCGGTCAGACGTGGAACGAGCAGTACGTACTCCAAGCCTTCCTGATGCATAACGATGCTTACCGCATCACGCTCGCGAACCGCTTCATTTTCCTCCATCGCCAGACCGAGCTTGAGCGCCTTTACGGCAAGATTCAGCCGGTCTACGGCAGCTCGTTCTGGATGGAAAAAGTGTCCTCCTGACTCCCTCGATCATGATCTCCGCATTGTCCGCACCTGTATCGTCTACTCGGTCTTGGCCGGTGCTTCCTGATCATGTCGGAAGCCCTGGAAAGCGCCGTCGTATTTGCATCGCGAGCTTCGACTTCGTCGGGCCGGTCAAAAACGGCGGAGTCGGAACGGCCTTCACCTCACTTGGCGAAGCCCTGGCGGCCGCGGGCCATGACGTGACCCTACTTTTCTTGGCGGGTAAGTGGTGCGAGAACAAAACCCTTGAACACTGGATCGAACACTATCGTCGCAAAGGCATTCGTTTCCTCCCGTTGCCGGAGAGTGGCCTTAACCTAAACTCACGCTGGCACGTCAACAAGGCGTACGAAGGGTATCTCTGGCTCAAGCAGCAGCCCGCCTTCGACGTCATTCATTTCTCGGAGTGGAAAGGGCCCGGCTATTTTGCGATGCGCGCCAAGCGGCAGGGCCTGGCCTTCACCGACACGCTGATGTGCATCCACACTCACGGACCGACGCTATGGCACAAACTGAGCAACGGTGAGTACGTGACGCAGGCGGACGACGTCGAACTCGACTATCTCGAACGTAGTAGTGTCCGGCTGGCCGACGTAGTGGTGAGCCCGAGTCAATATCTGCTCCGTTGGATGGTGGACCGTGGGTGGACGTTGCCGGAGAGAACCTACGTGCAGCAGTACGTGCGGCCCGCAACCGCCCGCCAGCCCAAGCCAGATGCCGACCGAGTCCATGTGATCAATGAACTGGTGTTCTTCGGCCGGCTCGAAATCCGCAAGGGTCTGGTTCTCTTCTGTGACGCTCTGGACCGGCTTTCCCAAGATCCGCGCTTCGCCACTAAGCGGGTGAGCTTTCTCGGGAAATCGGATCGTGTTCACGGGCGCGAGAGTCAGGAGTACCTTGCTGAGCGTGCCAAGTCATGGCCTTGGAAGATCGAGGTCATCAGCGACCGCGATCAGATGGGGGCGATGGATTACCTGCAGGGCGAGGGCCGTCTTGCCGTCATTCCTTCTCTGGTCGACAACCTGCCCAATACCGTCCTCGAGTGCTTAGGTGCTCAGGTCCCCTTCCTCGCCAGCGACGCCGGGGGAATTCCCGAGATGATCGCCCCCGATGATCTTGCGGCTACCTGTTTCCCGCTGCGTGCGCCGGCCTTTGCGGCCCGGCTTGCCCGAGCTTGGCAGGAGGGCGTTCGTCCCGCCCGCTACGCCGTAGAGCAGAAAGCCAACGAACGGGCCTGGTCTGCGTGGCATGAAGGCCTGGCGGCGCCAGTGGCCGTGCCAGCGTTCGACTTGGATGCATCACCGCTGGTCAGTATTTGCATGTCCCACTGGAATCGCCCTGCGTATCTCCGTCAGGCGCTCGCTTCGATAGAGGCTCAGGACTACCGCAACTTCGAGGTCGTGCTGATCGACGACGGCAGTACCCAGCCTGAAGCCTACGCCTTACTTGCGGAACTGGAGCCGCAGTTTGCCGCGCGGGGTTGGCGCCTGTTGCGCAATGCGGAGAATCGCTACCCGGGTGCAGCTCGCAATCGTGCGGTGCGTGAGACGCGGGGTGAATACATTCTGTTCATGGACGATGATAACTGTGCCAAGCCGAATGCGCTCTCGACGTTCGTCCGGGTGGCGCTCCGCACGGGTGCCGATATCGTGACCTGCTGCCTGGACACCTTTTCCGGTCACGCCCAGCCGCATGCCAATCTCAAGCCGACTAACCGTTGGCTGTTCCTGGGTGACGATCTTGGCACCGGTGCGCTGCGCAACAATTTTGGCGATACCAACGGTCTTTGGCGCCGCGAGGTCTTTGTCGCAGTGGGTGGTTTCCACGAGGAATGGGGTGTCGGCCACGAGGACTGGGAAGTCCTGGCCCGAGCCGTCCTCGCCGGCTACTCACTCGAGACCGTGCCGGAGCCGCTCGCTTGGTATCGGCTGAACGAGACCGAAGCCACCGTTAACCGCAAGACTCCGGTCCATGCCAATCACCAGGCGAATATCCGGCCGTACCTGCAGGCCGTTCATCCAGATCTCCGAGCTCTCGTACAATTTGCCCAGGGGATGTATTTGAAGCGCGTTCAGTCGATCGAGATGGAGGCGATTGCCCAACTTGCCCATTATGGCGTGTTGTGGAAATCGAAACTCGAGGCTGCACTCGTCCTGATCGAAATGAGGCAGGAGAAAGCTGCCGTTCGCCTCATGATCGAAGGAGTGAAGGCAGTCGAGGGTTGCCGTAATCTAAAGGTTATTATCGAGGCGATTGCAGGCATTGCGCCGCATCTTGGCCGGTTTGAACCAGGCAAAGCCCGATTCCTGCTCGAGAAGGCGCTGCCTCTGGCTGAGAAGGCGGGCTATCCGGCCTTGCAGGAAAGTGTGCAGGCAAGCCTCACCAAGCTGGGGAGCGGCAAGACTGCATCACTGCCTAAACCTTCCCCGGTCGCACCGCGGTTGGCCGTGAGTGAGGTTGCCCTCTAGCAGGGGTTAGGCTGATTGGATCTGTGCCGGAGCCCTCTCTTCGCCTCATCGTCTTCAATCCTTGGGCCGACGCTTTGCAGGCGGCGGAGGTTTACCTCGCCGCGTTGCCGGCATTTGACGTGGCGGCGCGGACGGCGGATCCGGCGGATCCTGAGCTCGTGCGCAAGGCCCGGCTGGACTGCGATTGGTATGGCGAGTGTGCACGGTGCTTCGCCGCCGCGACCGTCGAGGGTGGGGCGATGCTTCCCGCCGAGGTGGTCGGGCCGACCGGGATGGCGGCGTTTGTCCAAGCGGCGGCGCGCAAGCCGGCGGGCGAGACCTGGTGGTTTGTCCTGATGGCGCAGACGCCGCAGAAGCTGGCGCCCGTGGCGGGCAAAACACTCGCCTTCCTGCGGCGTTTCGGGGTTCGCGTGCTCTATTACTCGTTCGATGAGGCGAGCCGGCGCATGCCATGCTTTGCCGAGATCGCGCCGCATCTCGATGTGCTCATCCACGACGAGGCGCCGCTGGCGGAGCAAGGCAGGGCGGCCTTGCGGCCCGAGTGCCTCACGATTCACCGCAGCTGGGTGGCCAACCTTGTGCCGTTCGCGGCGCCCTTCAACGAGGAGCCGGAGGAGAAGATACTCTTTTTGGGCTCCCAAATGGGCCTGACGCCGCATCGACGCCGGCAGATCGAACACCTGCAGACGGTGTTCAAGGACCGGTTTGTCGCCAGCACGGACCATTCCATCGCCGTCAACGAGCGGTATTCGCTCCATCGCTACAAGGTCGGTTTCTGTCCGGAGGGACGCATGTTCGCCACCCCGGGCATGGCCAAGACCCATACTGATCGGCCGTTCTGGTCGGGCTGTCTTGGCATGGTGCCGGTTTCCGAGGATTCGGAACCGGGCGGGCGCCTCGAGGCGCTGGCGCAGGCGGGGTTGATTGTGCGTTACGCCCACGGCGATCTCAGGGCCCTCACGGCCGCGTGCGAACAAGCGCTGGCTCTGCCGGTGGCGGAGCGGCGCCGGATCTACGCCCATTTCAACCGTCACGAGACGGTGGGTACGGTGGTTGCCGAGGCGATCGCCCGGTTCAAGTAAGCCCCGAGGCCCTGCGGGCCTTGCGAGGCGACGGTTCGGTCGTCGATCTCCGGCCCCAGAAACGGCGAAGGCCCCGGCTTGCGCCGGGGCCTTGTTGGCCTAGCTGGATCTGGCTGACCGGGGCCTCCGCAGGGCTGTCCGATCCGCCTAGCCCGACCGTCGCGGGTGCGACGGCCGGGATTGGGCGAATCAGGACAATCCCTGTTGGGGCGGGCCTTAGCCGATGAGACGCAGGGCCGACTGCGCACTCTGGTTGGCCTGAGACAGCATGGCGGTGCCAGACTGAACCAGGATGTTCCAACGTGCGAGCTGCGTGGACTCCGAGGCCACATCCACATCCATGATGCGGCTGTTGGCGGCTTCGAGGTTGGCCTTGTTGACCGTCAGCACTTCGGAAGCGAAGCCAAGGCGGCTCTGCTCGGCGCCGTTGTTGGCGCGCATCGTCGCGACGTTCTGAATCGCGGTGGTGATGTCCGACAGGTTGATGTCACCAAGGTCCGACACGGTGCCGGCAGTGATGGCGCCGATGCCGTCCGTCGCGTCGGAGAGGTTCTTGCCCGTGAGCGCAACCGACTGCGAGCCGTCCTCGGACACCTGGGAGGTGAGGTCGGAGCTGCCGAAGAGCGCCACGTCGTTGAACGTCTCGCCGGTGAGCGAGGTCAGCTGCTCCTGCAACTGGGTGAACTCGGCGTCGTAGTTCGCGAGGTCGTCCGCGTTCTTGGTCGGATCGGCGTACAGGGTCTTGAGCTCGCTGATGCGGTCAAGAACCTTGCCGGCGACCTTGAGCACGCCGTCCTGCGTCTGCAGGAAGGACACGGAGTTTCCGATGTTGGCGTTCGCAGCGGCCGAACGTTTGGCCGCAGCAGACAGCTTCATCGACACGGCGAGACCACCAGCGTCATCGGCCGGGTTCACGATCTTCGAGCCCGAGGACAACCGGTTAAGGCTGCGCTGGAGCATGCTGTTCGAAGCGGCCAGGTTGTTGGAGGCAACCGTTGCCGCGAAGTTAGTGTTAATCACGACTGACATGTTCTATCCTTGATAAATGCGACTATCCGTCGTCGCCACGGGTCCGGGAGAAACGGCTCCGGACCGCGCCGTCCGCCGCGTATGCGGCGAAAAGTCTTCGTGCCGCGACAGCGCGCGGACACAGAAAGGGGGAGACTGTCAATGAACCGAAACTTCCCCGGAGACAGACAACCGCGTTGGCTCCAGGCCGCGGGACCGGGGACTAGCCGGCCCGCGCGGCGGGGAAGGAGAGGGAAAGGCCGGCTTAGCCGAGCAGCTTGAGCGCGATCTGCGCGCTCTGGTTCGCCTGCGAGAGCATCGCCGTGCCGGACTGCACCAGGATGTTCCAGCGCGCGAGTCGCGTGGACTCCTCGGCCACATCCACATCGATGATCCGGCTGTTGGCGGCCTCGAGGTTGGCCTTGTTGACCGTGAGCACCTCGGCGGCGAAGCCCAGGCGGCTCTGCTCGGCGCCGTTGTTGGCGCGCATCGTGGCGACGTTCTGGATCGCCGCGGTGATGTCGGTCAGCTGGATGTCACCGAGGTCCGAGACGGTGCCGGCGGTGAGGGACCCGATGCCGAGGGCGGCGTCACCGAGATTCTTGCTCGTGACGTCGACCGTGGACGTGCCGGTCTCGGAGACCGGGACATTCAGCGTGTCGGAACCGAAGAGCGCGACGCTGTTGAATTCCTCGGCCACGAGGGAGGTCAGCTGCTCCTGGAGCTGCGTGAACTCGGCGTCGTAGTTTGCGAGGTCGTCCGTGTTCTTCGTCGGATCAGTGTAGAGGGTGCGGAGCTCGCCCATGCGCTCAAGCACCTTGCCGGTGACCTTGAGCACGCCGTCCTGCGCCTGCAGGAACGAAACCGAGTTGGCGATGTTGGTGATGACGGCGCCGGACCGCTTGGCGGCGGCGGACAGCTTCATCGAAACCGCGAGACCACCCGCATCATCAGCGGGATTGACGATCTTCGAGCCGCTCGAGAGCCGGTTCAGGCTCTTCTGCAACATTTCGTTGGAGGCGGCGAGGTTGTTCGAGGCGACGGTCGCCGCGAAGTTGGTATTGATGACAACAGACATGATATCTTCCTTGATTCTAACACGTGGCGTCCGTGCCACATTCGTATCAGGGGGGGCGGCTCCTGATCGCGCCGGTCTCGGCACTTGCCGGGACAGCAGGTGTATCGTCGCGGGGATCCGAAAACTTTATCCGCGTCGTCAATTATTTTTTGCCATCGACCGTTTCTTAGAGGCAAAACGCGTAGCGGAAAGAGTGATACATCGGAGGTCTCGGGAGCCGGAAGGCGGTGGTTAGCGGGCCCTCGGGCGCGCCCTGGGCGTGCTGTCAGCCGAGTTTTGGCCGGAGGCGGCTACCGGCCGGGCCGGGCGCGCGTGCCTTCCCTGGAGGGGGCTGCGCCGACCGGCCTCGCGCGCGTATACGCGCACGCGCGCGACGTTGTCATTTTGCCGTAAACCCGGGGGGCCGGCGTGCCGATACAGGAGCGGGCAATCACGCCCTTTTCCGACCATGTCCTTCAAACTTTCCGGCCTCGCTTCCGGCTTCGACTGGCAGTCGCTGGTGGAGCAACTCATGGAGGTCGAGCGCGTCCCGATCACCCGCCTTGAGGCTGAGCAGACGCGGAATTCGCAGAAGGTCACGCAGTTGGGGACCCTTGGTTCGAGGCTGACCACGTTGAAGACCGCCGCCTTGGCGCTGCGGACCGACAGCCTGTTTGACCGTCGCACGGTGGCCAATGCCTCGAGCGGGTCCACCTGGTCGGCGACGGCAGGTGCCGGGGTCGCGGCCGGAGCGTATGCCTTTGACGTCACCCGTCTGGCCACAGCCGCCCGGCGCGAGGGCACGGGCGATCGGGGTGGGTCGCTGGCTGCCACGTCCGATGTCTCGGGGCTCACCGTGGCCACGCTCCCGCTGGCCACGCCGGTTACGGCCGGCACGTTTTCCGTCAATGGCAAGCAGGTGGCGGTGGCGTTGACCGATTCGCTGCAGACCGTGTTTGACCGGATCTCGACCGCCACGGGCGGGGCGGTGACGGCGGCCTACAATCCGACCACGGATCGGGTGGAACTTTCTGGCGCCGGCGAAATCGTCCTTGGGGCGGCGAACGACTCGAGCAATTTCCTGCGGGTCCTGAAACTCGGCAACAACGGCACGGCGGCCGTGACGAGCTCGGGCTCGCTCGGCACGATCCGCACCGGCATGCCGCTTGCGTCCGGCAACCTGCGCACGGCCGTCACGGCGGTGGATGCGGGCGGCAATGGCTCCTTCAACGTCAACGGCGTGGACATCGCCTACAACGTGAACACGGACTCGCTCGCGACCGTGTTGAAGCGGATCAACCAGTCCGGCGCCGGCGTGACGGCGGCCTACGATTCTTCCCTCGACCGGGTGGTGATGACCAACAATGCCACGGGCGACCTCGGGATCGCGATCTCCGAAGGGGCGGGCGGCCTGATGGCGGCGCTGGGCCTCGGTTCGGGCGGGACCTTGGTGCGCGGGCAGAATGCCGAATTCACCGTCAATGGCGGCGGTACGCTCACCAGCGCGAGCAACACCCTCGACGCTTCGGCGCACGGGATCACGGGCCTGAGCGTGACCGCGCGGAGCCAGGGGGCGCAGACCCTCAATGTGTCCCCGGACACGACGGCGATGCGCGAGAAGATCGACGCCTTCATCAAGGCCTTCAACGACGTGCAGACGTTCCTCGATTCGTCGACCCGGGTGACGACCGACAGCAAGGGCAAAGTCACCGCGGCTATATTGGCCGACAATCGTGAGATTCAGTCCTGGGGCCGCGAGCTGCGGTCCAAGGCCTTTGCCGCCATTCCGGGGCTGGATGGCACGATTGCCCGGCTCGAGAATCTGGGGATCGATTTCAAGAGCGGTACGAACGAGCTGGAGGTGAAGGACTCCGCCAAGCTCGACGCCGCGTTGCGCGACCGGCCCTCCGATGTAGGCGAATTTTTTGGCACCGCCTCCGCCGGCCTGGCCCAGACGATCGAGAAGTATGCCGAAGGCGTCGCCACGCTGAACACGAAGCAGCAGGAGCGCCTCAACAAGAGCAACGCCGGCATCGATGAGCAGATCGCCGCGCTGGAGCGCCGCCTCGAGCAGCAGCGCCAGATGATGGAATCGGCCTTCATCGCCATGGAGACGGCGCAGTCGAAGCTGCAGAGCCAGCAGGCGGCGTTGACGAATTCCCTCGGACAGATTGGAACGCAGAAATGAGCACGCGTTCATTTCGTCGGGTCCGCCTTTGCCTCGGTGTGATCGCGCTGGTGCTGGCGGGATGCGCCGGCCCGGGAAGCCTGCCGCGCTCGCGCGGCGTGGAACCGTTCGTTCCCACCAATGTGACTGGAGAGGCCGTGATGCCTGCCGATGTGCGCCGGGTGGTCCTGTTGCCCCTGCATGGCGGCGACGTCGCTCCGGGCGAGATGACGGTCGAACTCGACCGGGCCTTTGCTACCGCCTTGCAGCAGCAAGGGCGTTTCGAGGTGATCGCGCTGAGCCGCGAGGAATGCCTGCGGCGTTTTCGGGCCGAGTCGCTGTCCGCGGCGAATGCGCTGCCCCGCGATCTCTTCGCGGTGCTCCGCGATGGGTGGGGCGCGGATGCCGTCATGTTTGTTGATCTGACGGCCTTCGAACCCAACCGGCCCCTCGTGCTGGGCGTGCGGGCCAAGCTCGCCCGGCTTGACGACGCGCGGCTGGTGTGGGCGCTGGACACGGTGTACTCGGCGGCCGAACCGGCCGTGGCCGAAGGCGCCCGGCGTCACGCGATGGCCGGCCGCCGCGGCAGCACTCCGATCAACCTCGATGCCGGCATTCTCCAATCTCCCTCCCGGTTTGCAGCTTACGTCGCCACCACGAGCTTTGCCACTCTTCCCCCGCGCTGAGGGCGGATGCGTAGTTTTACGACCCCGGGAAAAGACGTCCGCACCTAAAGTAAGCGCCTTCGTAACCGATTAAATTCTTATCAAGACACGGCGTTCCCTGTACCTCCGTCCATCAGCGGCAGACCGTTCCTCAACCCTCCTACGCCAATGATCTCTTCGACCTCCTCTTCCGATTCGGCGGCCCGTTCGGGCCAGGTGCCGCTCGCCGGACCGTCTGTCAGCCGTCCGAAGCCCCAGCCGCTGCGCGATCAGATTTCCATGGGAACCGCTGCGAAGCTCGCCACCGAGCTGGCTCGTCAGCCGGAGATTCGTCCCGACGTCGTGGCCCGGGCCGAGGCGCTCGCCGCCGACCCGTCCTACCCCTCGCCTGAGATCATGCGTCGCGTGGGCGAGATGATTTTGGGGTCCCCCGACTTGAGCGAAGACGAATCCTGAGGTGCCCATGCTCGCCAACGCGTATGCCCGGACCTACCGGACGAATGCGGTCCTGACCGCCAGCCCCGGCCAACTCGTCCTCATGCTTTATGATGGGGTGCTCAAGTCGCTGGCTCTTGCCCGTGAGGCCTTTGCCCAGCCGGGCGATGACCCGCGCCGGATCGAGATCATCAACCAGCAGCTGATCAAGGCGCAGAACATTCTACTCGAGCTGCAGGCCGGATTGAATCTCGAAGCCGGTGGCGAATTCGCCCAGACCATGCACCGCCTGTACGATTATCACACCCGTCGCCTCCTCCAGGCCAACCTTCAGAAAAAGGTCGAGCCGGTCATTGAGGTGGAGCGGCTGGTGACGGAGTTGCGCGACGCGTGGGCCGAAATGCTCGGCAAACACGACGGTTCGGGCCGACCCGCGGTGGCGTCCGGCGGCTTGGTAGCCGTGGCGTCCTGAGCGCCATGGAAAGTCCGGCCCAGACCTGCGACCGGCTGTTGACCGCCTTGGAGGACCTTGTGTCCGAGGAGGCGGCCTTGCTGGCCGATGAGCAGGTGGGGGCGATGGTGGAATTGCAGGGGCGCATGGCCCCGCTGGTGGACCGGTTGGTGGCCCTGTCTGCTTCGGCTGACACCAGCCTGCAGGTCCGGGTGCGGGCGCTCGTGGCCCGACGGGCCTATGTGGGGGCGGAACTAGCCGCCCGCCTGGCGCATCTGCGCGCGGAATTGGATCGCATGTCCGCCGCGCGCCACACGGTGAACCGCATCGCGCCTGTCTACGGCGCCGTGCCCGAGGCGGCACCGCGGCAGTTTTCGGCCGTGGGTTGAACCACGGCTCAGCCCTCCGGCAGCGGACCGGCCGGGGCGGGATTGCGCGCCGCATGAGGCGCCGCCGCCCGCAGCCAGGCGGCTGCCAGGACGGTCAGGGCGAAGAGTGCCGCCGCCAAGTATCCGAGACGTGGATACCCAATCAGTCCGCCGCCTGGCCCGGCGGTCACCAGGCGGCCCGCCAGCAGGGTCGCGCAGCCAGTGGCGGCCTGCTGGATCGCCGAATTGACGCTCATGAAGCCGCCCCGATATCGGCTGTCCACGGCGTTCGACACCATGGCCATCGCCGGGGAAAACCGTCCCGACATGCTGACGAAGAACAGGCTCGTCACCAGGAGGGTGGCCACCACCGGACCGGGTCCGAGCCGGGTGAGCACGAGCACCACTCCCACCGCGACCGCCGAAATGGCGGCGAGGACGTGGAGTTTGTCGTGGCGGTCCGAAAGGCGACCAAACCATGGCATGGTGAAGAAAACGCATGCGCCCCCGCAAAAATACACGTACGGCAGGTGCTGTTCCGGCAGGCCCACGTTGGCCACCAAGGACGGCGCCATGAAGGGGATGACGCACCCGCCGGCGAACACGAGCAGGGCGCTGAGCACGAAGGCGCGGAGGTGGACCGGATGCGCCAGGATATGGCCCATCTGCCGGATTGGATGCACTTGGGAAAGGGTGCGCGGTACGACGGGCAGGACCCGTCGGGCGACGAAGAATACGGCCACGCCGAGCCCCGCGAGGAGGAAGAACGGGGCATGCCATTCAAACCAGCCGGCGAGCAGCAGGCCCAGCGGCACACCGAGCACGGATGAGAGGGGAAACGCCGCCATCACGGTGGCCATCGCCTGGCCCCGGCGCTCGGCGGGGATCGCGTCCGCGACCATGGCGGTGACAACGCCGGAGGCGACCCCTCCGAAGGCCCCGGCCGCGATCCGTGCAAGCAGCAGCCATCCGTAGGTCGGGGCCACCGCACAGCCCAGCGTGGCGAGGGTGAACGCCGCGTACAACGCGAGCAGGGCGCGTTTGCGCTCAAAACGGTCCAGCACGAAGCCCCCGAGAAACCCGCTCACGGCCGCGGCCAGGCCGTACGAAGCAACCAGGTTCCCAAATTGCTCGGGTCCGATCGCAAACACCCGCATGAGGCCGGCACCCAACGGCATCATGATCATGAAATCGAGGACGTGGGTGAACTGCACCGCGGCCAGCGTGTACAAGAGGCGCCGTTCCTGGGAGGGGGATGAGGCGGAACGGGTGGGGGACACAAGAGGAGCCAAACCGCCAGCAGCGAAAGCGCAATCGCGCGGCGTACAGGAGGTAGGAGACGGGACGGCGTGCAGTGCGCTGGGAGTAAGAAGGTAGAGTAATAAGGCAGACGGCGGTTTTCGCAGCGGCTGTCTCAGGTGCTTCGAACCTCAAACAAGATAGCCACGAAGAGGCACAAAAGCTCAGGTGTGCGCAGCGCCCGTGTAGGCCGCGTGTCCCCACGCGGCGTGGGCTTGATCCGTGCAATCCCTATAATCCGTGGTGGCGCTGCGCGCGGGAGAGTGGACAAAGGAAGAGGGAGAAAGGACTTTTGACCGCGCGCAGCGCGCAGCGCCCTCAAATCGGAAGGTCCCGGGAGACGCTTGATTCGGCGCGCAGCACGGCGAGGAACTGCTCGGCTCCGCGGCTTTGGTAACGTTGCAGGTGGCGTACCACGGCGATTTCGCGCAACGGGGCCCGACCGCTGAGCGCGCGGTAGACGAGCGTGCGCCGGTCCTCGTGAGAGCGGGTCACCTGCGGGAGGATGGAAATGCCGACCCCGAGACCCACGAGGGCTTTGACCGTCGCGATCTGAGCGCACCGATGGACGATCCGTGGTTCGAAATCATGATCGCCGCAGAAGCGCTGGATCTGGGCGGTCAGCGTGCTTGAGTCGCCCAAGAGCACAAAGTTCTCCGTCGCGAGGTCTTCCGCCGTAACGATCTTTTGGCCGGCCAACCGGTGTGATTTGCTCACCACCAGCAACAAGGGCTCGGTGAATAGGGGTTCGATGGACAGGCGATGATCGGCGACGGGCAGCGAAAGCAGGGCCAGGTCCAGGTCGCCGGCGATCACGCCCTCGACCAGATTGGTGCGAAAACCCTCTTGGGTATGGATCTCCAGATGTGGCAGCTGGGTTCGGCACCGGTCGATCAATTGCGATAGCAAGTAGGGGGCGAGGGTGGGAATGGCGCCCACGACGATTTTTCGCCCCAAGGTGGGATTGTCGCGCAACTCTTTGGCGGCATCATCCACTTCGGCAAGGATCCGCTTGGCGCGTTCCAGAAAGGCATGCCCGGCTTCGGTCAGCACCGCCTTGCGGCCCAAGCGATGGAAGAGCTTGTGTCCCAGCTCTTCTTCGAGCTTTAAAATTTGTTGACTGAGAGAAGGTTGAGCTACGAAGGAGCGTTCGGCCGCGCGCGTGAAGTTACCGGCCTCAGCCACGGCGAGCACGTACCGGAGTTGGTGCAGTTCCATAGTTAAAAACTATGAAGACGATAGTAAGTGCATATTTTAACTATTCAAGGTTGTACCTATAATACTCCCATCCCGCTCATTCACGTGAGCGATTAACCTAAGAAAGAAAACCAACCATGAAATCTGAACCTGTCTTGTACTCGCTGATCGGTGGCGGCCTTGTCGCCCTGGCGTGGGCTTTGTCCTCCGCTCGCATCGAAGTCGGCGTGGAGTCCGTCCTGGGCTACGTCGCCGTGGCGGCCATCGCTGCCATGCTGGTGGGCGAATATCGCGTGTCGGCCAAGAAGCTCGCTACCAAGTAAGCGTTATGGCCCCAAAAGCAGAATGGCCCCCCTCAGCGGCTCGGAGCAATCCGAGCCGCTTTTTTTTGCCCAGAGGGAAATGACCGGCAGTTGGAGGGAGGGTTCAACGCAGACACCCTAGGGCGTGTCTGGGTATTTCGAGAGCCCAGCGCTGAAAGCGCAGCAGGGAGTGGGCAAGGCGGGGGCGAGGGAGCTGGGCCTTCAGGCCCTGCCCCTCGCGCCCAACGCCGCCCGGTCCCTGCTCCGCTCCAGCCCTTCGGGTGGCCGGGAAACCGCGCTGGGCCGGCGTTGCCCGAGGCGGCACGGGCCTCTGGCCCGCCTCCGCCTCGGCCGCCTTGGCCGAGCGTGGTTTCCCGACCACGCTGGACTCTCGCAATACCCAGACACGCCCTAAGGCGCTGAGAACCCGTCCGACCGGCAATGACCGCGTTACCCCGTCGCTGCGCCGGAAAACGGATGCAACTTGGCGGCGTTGGACCTGCGACCGTTGGGCGTTTGCCAGCCCGTCAGGGCTGGAGCAGTTTGCGCGCTTCGGCAGCGAGGTCGGAGCTCAAGTTCAAGCCCAAGGCCTTCTCGAGGGATGCCTTAGCCTCATCGGTTCGCTTCAACTGATGCTGGGTGGCGCCGAGGTAGTACCAGGCTTCGGCGTCCTGGGTGCGTTGGCGGGTGCTTTCGTCGAGCAAGGTCAGTGCTTGGGCGTAGGTGCCCTGGCGGTAAAGCAGGATGCCATAGGCCTTGCCCAGTTCCGCGTCGGTCGGAAAGGCCTCGCGGGCTTTCAAGGCGAGGGCGAGCGCGTCGGCGTCGACGCCTGTGCCGGAGGCGGCGAGCAGGGTGAGCTGACGTTTGGCCGGTGCGAAATCGGGGTAGTCGGTCAGAACGGACTTCAGGTCGGTGCGTGCACCGGCGACATCGCCCGAGTTGGCCCGGGCGACGCCGCGGGCAAAACGTGCGGGGAGGGAGCGGGGATTCTCGGCCAGGGCGGCGTCGATTTGGGCGGAGCCGCTGGCGGAGGGGGTCTTGCCGAGGGCAATCAGTTGCTGGAACCGGCGGGCTTCCTCGCTGCGCAGGAAGATGCCGGAACCTTGCAGGCACCGGCGCAGGGCGGCCTCGGCCTCGTCGGTACGGCCCACGGCGTAGGCGGCCTGGGCGAGGTCGAATTGGACGTCACGGTCGGCGGGCCGCTGTTGCGCCGCCTCTTGCAGCAGGCCGAGCGCCCACGGGTAGTCACCGGTGGCGAGGGCTACGCGCCCGCCAAGCAGGGCAACGTCGGCATCGCCGGGGACCGTTTGGCGAAGCGCCCGGGCAACCTCGAGCGCCTCCTGGCGGGCCCCGCGGGCGAGCTGCAGGCGGGTCAGCGGTCCGGCCGCGGCGAGACTGGCCGGGCTGGCCTTCAGGGCCTTGGCGTAAAGGGCGAGAGCGGCGTCGGCTTTGCCTGCCTGCTCCTCGAGGGCGGCGAGGCGGACGAGGGCGATGGGGTCGTTCGGCTGCGTGGAAAGGGCCTTCTCCAACGCGGCGCGTGCGGTCGCCGCGGGCGTCGTGGCATCGATCGAGAGCACTTCGAGGTGCTGCACGGCGTCGGCGCGGCCAGGAAAGTCCGCGGCCAGTTGCAGGGCCTTGACCAGGGTGGAGCGGGCCGCGGCCTCGGCTCCGGTCATGTACTGGGCCATGCCGAGGTGGTATTGGATCTCGGCATGGTCGGGCAGGCGCGCGGCGCTTTCCTGGAGCAGGGCGAGGGCCCAGGTGTATTGACCTTGCCGATACATGATCCAGCCGAGGGTGTCGGCGATCATCGGGTCATTCGGCAGGACCTCGCGGGCGCGCTGGGCGAGTTCCTGTGCCTTGGCCAGGTCGCCGAGGTGTTCGGCGTGCAGGTAGGCGAGATTGTTGAGCGCCGGGCCGTGTCGCGGGTTGACCGCGAGGATCTTGTCGTAGAGTTCGCGTGACGCAGCGAAGTCATTTTGACGTTCGTGATGGCTTGCGAGCGCCATGAGCACGTCGATGTTACGCGGGTTGCGTTCCGCGGCGGCGCGCAGGCTGGCGATGGCTTTTTCGGTCTGTCCGCCCGCGCCGTAGACCTGGGCCAGCATCTCATGGGGTTCGGCGGCATCGGCGGCGAGCGTGGCCGCCTGCTGCAGGGTCGCCTCGGCGCCGGAGAGGTCGCGCTGGGCCATCTGGACCCGCGCCTTGAGCAGATGGACGGGGACCAGCGTGGGCTCGGCGGCAAGGCGGGCATCGATGCGGGCGAGGGCTGCGGCAGCCTGACCTTCCTGAACGTCGAGGGTGGCCAGCTGCTCCAAGGCGAGGAGCGAATTCGGAGCGAGTTCGATCGCCCGATTGAACGCCACCCGGGCTTCGGACCGCTGATTTTGCAGGCGAAGCACGGTGCCCACCAGGAGGTGGGTTTGCGGGTTGTTGGGCAACGCGGCCTGCAGGCGGCGATAGACGCCCAGCGCCGAGTCGAGGTCGCGTTTCCCGCGATACGCGTTGGCGAGGATCAGCTGGGCTTGGATGGATTCCGGCCGTTCCTTGATGACCGGATCGAGGGCGGCGATGGCTTCGTCGAAGGCCCCTTGGCGAACGTTGAGGTCCGCCAGGAGGACGACGGCATCGACGTAGCCTGGCAGCAGGGTGACGGCTTGGCGGAGGCTCTGGGCGGCGCGCGTGAGGTCGCCCGAGGCGTAGTGGGCCATCCCCAGTTGGTAATGAGCCTGAGGCAGGCCGGGGTACGCCCGGGCCATGCGGTCCATTTCCTCGACGGCGACCGCGGACTTGCCCTGCGCCAGCTTCAAGCGGGCGGAGAGCAGGAGGGCTTCCGGATGGCCGGGGTCGAGGGCGAGAACCTTTTTCAGATGGTCTTCGCTCTCGCTCCACTGCTGGGCGCGGGCCGACATGTCGGCGAGCAGCAGGTGGGGGGAAATAAAGTCCGGGGTTTCCCGGGTCATGGCCTGCAGCGCCTGGCGGGCGGCGTCGGCTTGGTCGGTCTGGAGGAGAAATTGCGCGTGCAGCATGCGCCGGGTGGAGCGCGGGGAGGCGAATTCGGAGGCCCGCTGGAGGGACCGCCCGGCCTCCTCGAGGTTGTTGGCGCGGCGGTGAATGAAGGCGTAGGCGGCGTGGGCGGGACTGTACCGGGCATCGCGTTCGAGGGCCCGGTCCAGTGCGGTGCGCGCAACGTCGACTTGTTCATCCCGGATGGCGAGGGTCGCCAGGGCGGTGTTGACCGGAGCGCCTTCGCGGGCTGCTGCCGGCAGGGCCCCCAGTCGGGTGCGTGCGGCCTCGCGTTCGGCCGGTTGGCGGGCGGACTCGGCAAGCAGGATGGGAGCGTCGGGGTCCTCCGGGCGGCGTTCGAGCACGTACAAGGCATGATCGCGTGCCTCGTTGAACTGATTGAACGCGAGGTGAATGAAGCCGAGCTTCAGGCGCACATCGAGATTCTCCCGGTCGAGCTCGTGGGCCCGGGTGAGGTAGGCCCCCATCATGCTGAGCCGAGCCTGATCGTAATAGATCGAACCGAGGCTGGCGAAGCCCACCTTCGAGGTGGGGTCGAGTTGGATGACGTTGCGATACTCGATCTCGGCCTTGGGGAGGTCGCCGGCGGCGAGGTACCGGGCGCCATTTTCGAGATGGCCGGCAAGTTTCTTTTCCGAGGAGCAACCGGTGGACATGGCCGCAAGCAAGGCGGCCAGCAGCGGGAGAAGGGCGGAGGTGCGCATGGCAGGAGACGGTTGGGGACGCGGTGCGTCAGGATGGGACGGAGGGCGGCAGGAAGCTTGACGTTCGGTCACGCGCGCACCGACCGGGACTTGGCCCGATCGGAGCGGTAGAGCAGATACAGCAGCAGAAAGAAGGGCACGAGGGAGATCGCGAAAAAGATCGGGCCGCCGCGGTGGTGGACAAACGAGTTGATCCATTCGGGACCGAGGTGCACGCACAGCTGGGCGAGCGTGAAAATGCGGAGCCCGTTGCGCAGGATGGCCAGCGGAATGACCGCGACCGCGAGCACGGTGCGCTTCCATGGCGAGTGCAGAAAGAAATATCCGGCCACGATGCTGGTGATAAACAGGGCGACGGACGAGCGGATGCCGCTGCACTGCGGGGCCACCTCGAGCACGATCCCCGGCAGATGGAAAATCAGGTCTTCGCGCAGGATGGGGGTGCCGGCTCCGCTGATCATGGCGTAGGCGGCGCCGGCCGAGCCATGTTGAAGGAAACGCTCGAGCGCGTCGTGCAGCGCCACGGGAAACGGAGCCATGAAGACGAGAAATCCCAGAGGGAAGACAAGTGCGCGCAGGAGCTTCCGGCCGAGGAACCAGGCGCACAGGCCCGAAAGCAACAGGATGAATCCGTACATCTGCCAGGCGAGCGCGTCTTCCCGGAGAAGCGGTCGATTGCCCTGCTGCGCGATGAGGTAGGACGCGATGATTGCAGCCCCGGCACCGAGCAAGCCGTACGCCAGCGGCCGGTTGGGCTCGGAACGGGCTGGCAGGCTGCCGCGCTGCATCCAGATCAGGTATGCACTGACGGCCGGGATGAGGGGCAGGTGAGAGTAGAGCGAGTTGGCCAAGGACAGGCCGACCAGCTCATAGAGCGACAGGCCGAAGGCAGCCACCAGCACACCGATCGACATCCACAATCCGACCGGGGCTGTTTCGGGTGCGGAAAGCGGAGGCGCCGGGCGGGCACTGGTTTCCGTCAGGGCAGGATCGGACATGGGACGCGCGCAGCGGGCTGCGTTCAGAAGCGATAGCTGAACTCGGCGCCGTATTGGTCGCTGTCGTACGCGAAGGCGGCCGTATTCGAATCGTAGTTGCTCGTTTGGTAACGGATGCCGATGCTGCCCCGCTCGAAGATACGGGTGCTCAGGCTGACGCTGAGGGTATTGCCGTCGTCTGACCGCGAAACCGCCAACCCGGCTTGGGTCGCTTCGAAGTCCACCGTGCGCCAAGAGTAGGTTACCCCGAGATTGAGGTAACCCAGCAAGCGCTGCTGCAGCGATAGACTCCACGATTGATTCTCCGTGATCTGGTCGCGGAAGAAGGAGACCGAAACGCCCCGGCTGCCGGTCAGGACGAGCGTCGTCGTTTCGAAGGGACGGTAGGCGAGGGAGCCGGTGTAGGTCGGCGTGCCCCGGTTTGCCTGGTCGCTGTCGTCGAAGGATCGCTCTTCCCATCCCGCGGCGGCACCGAGCGACACCTTGTCTGTCGCTTGCCAACTCACCGTGGCTTGTGGCCGCACGTAAGACATGTCCGCGCCCTCTTCGAGGTAGACGAAGCCAAAGCCGGCGTTGATTCCCGCGCGCAATGTTGGCGTGACCTGGTATTGCAGTCCCTCGACGAAGGACCAGTCTTCATAGCCGGGCGTCGCGCGGACGGCTGAACGGGTGCTGTAGGAGACGCTCGACGTGAGGCCCGTGCGACTACCGAGGCTGTAGCCAGCGGACAACGAGGCCCGATGGGTACGCTGCCGGGTCTGTTCCGCCGTTTCCGCGAGCGGAGCCTCCGTGTCGGAAAAATGATAGTCGGCCGATAGCGACAGGTCGCCGTAGCTGGTGGCTCCACTGAGCCTGGCGCTGTGGTCGAGTCGGTCCCGAAACGCATCCGACGAGTAGAAGGTCTTCGAGGCGGTGTAATCGGCTGTCCAACGCGAGCCGATTTCAAAGGCCATGCCCGGAGATACGGTGTGAACGGAGGTCTTCTCCGAGCGGGCCGGACCGGAGCGGATGCCATCACCGTAGAGATAACGGTAAGAGAAATGGGGACGCAGACCGATGTTGGCCCATTGCAAGGGCGAGGTGATGGCCGCGGCGATGGACGTGACCCCGGCCGCCTTCAGTGCGTCGTCCATCCGCTGGGTGGCGGCCGCCGACGTTTCGGCGAGCACCGATTCTGCCCGGGCCGCGGTTCCAATGGTCAGCACGGCGGCAATCATGGCGGCGCCGCGGCAGCTGCGGCGGGCCGTGGAGAACCAAGCATTCAAGGGAGCCATTTCCATAAAAAACGTGAAGGGTTTCAGGCAGAGGAACAGGTAATCGAAGGTGCTTTGCGCAACAATCCTTTTCGCGGCCGCGTGTGTGGTGGAACTTACGTAGCCGAACCATGAAGTCGGTTTATCGGTCATGAGGGAATCACCTGAGAACGCAGAGCGTCACGCCATTGCCATCGGATGACGTAAATAAATCGTAAGCCTCGGCTGAAAACGGGTGGGTCGAAATTTTCACGGAACCTGAGGGCAATCCCCGTGTTCACGCGCGGGATGCGCACACATTGCCTCGAAGAGGCCGAAGCTAGCCTGCCTTGGATTGAAGCCAACCGGTGTCGGGTGGAAGGCGTTGATGGCGCTACTGCAGACGCGAGGGAGGCGGCGATGATCTTGCTGAACGAGGTTTGATCAACGGGCGGTGGAAGATCGCGTGGTTGGCCATCTGGGCGGCGGTGCAGGGTGTTGCTGCCACGACCGTCGAAGAGGGGCGTGCGGTGCATCTTTCGGTCATCGTTGATGGAACGCCCCCTTTCACTTATGAATGGCGTAAGGATGGGGTGGCCTTGTTGGAGACGGCTCGCCTCTCCGGAGTGGGTTCCTCCCGCCTGACCCTGGCCTCGGCCACCCTCGCGGATGGCGGCGCCTACTCCGTGGTGGTGCGCAACGCTGCGGGTGCGACGACCGGCGGTCCTGTTGCGCTGGTGGTGGCGACGCAAACTGCTTCCCTCGCCGCCGAAGGGCGTTCCATCACGTTGGGCGGCTCAACGGCGGCGGCCCAACCGTCCTGGCAGCGATCGGATGACGGCGGGCTGACGTGGTCGTCCTTATCGGAAGGCGGCCGGTATGTTGGGGCGAGCACCGGCACCTTGACCATTTCAGGGCTCACCTCGGGAGACACCGGGGTGGTGTTCCGTTTGGTCGACGGCACCGGGGGCAAGAGTACGCCGGTGTTTGCCACCCGTCTGCGTGTCGAGACGGCCAGTTTGCCGTTTCCCGTGGGCGTGGCCGTGCTCGCCTCCGGCGAGATTGCCGTGGCGGATGCTGCGTTGGACCAGGTGCTGTGGGTAGGCCGGGATTCGGGCTTGAAGGCGCTGGCCGGCGCATCCGGAAACGTGGGCAGCGAAGATGGCACCGGTCTGCAGGCTCGGTTCAATGATCCGGCCGGCTTGGCCGTCGATTCTGCGGGTCGCTTGGTCCTGGCGGATCGGGGCAACGCCTTAGTCCGCCGCGTGGAAACCTCGGGCCGAGTCTCTCGCCTGGCCGGTGATCCCGCGCGACGCGGCGCAGTGGATGGATCGGCCGCAGCGGCGACCTTCTCGGCCCCCGCAGCCGTCGCGATGACATCAGCCGGCGACGTGGTCGTGGTAGACGCCATGACCCACACGGTGCGTCGGGTGATGGCCAACGGGGAGGTACTGACGGTGGCTGGCCGGGACGGAGAGGCAGGCGATGCAGATGGCGTGGGCGGCGCGGCCCGCTTTCATCAGCCGTCGGGCGTGGCGGTTGATCGGGACGGTCGGATCTACGTCGCGGATACGGCCAACCATACGTTGCGCCGGATCGATCCGGACGGTCGCGTCACCACCTTGGCTGGGCTTTCCGGCGTCAGCGGAGTGCGCGATGGCACCGGCGCCGACGCTTGGCTCGACCATCCGGCGGGGCTCGCGATTTCATCCTCCGGCGATCTTTGGGTTGCGGACAGTGGCAGTTCGACCATCCGAAAAGTATCCCGCGAGGGCAGGGTCACCACCGTGGCGGGGCTGCCGGGAGTGACCGGCCACAAGGATGGACGCGGCCTCGACGCGTGGTTCAACCAACCCCGGGCGCTCGCAGTGGCGACGGATGGCAGCGTGATCGTGGCTGACACCGGCAACGCCAGTCTCCGCCGCCTGGCATCCGACGGAGCGGTGACGACCCTCAGCTTGTCGGCGGGCGATACCGTGCCCAGCATTCCTCCGCCCGCGCCTGCCCCTGCCCCGTCGCCTGCCCCGGCTCCGCCGGCGGGTGGGTCGACCGGCGGCGGCTCGGGGGGCGGTTCGCCGGGGTCCGCCTTGCCCGTTGCTTTGCTCGGGCTCGGTCTTGCTGCGGCGACTGTCCGCCTCTTCTTCGGAGCGCAAGGTGGATGCGTTCGCGCTGGGCGATAGCGCCAGGCCGGCGAAGTCCTGGGGGATTGTCCGGATAATATTCCCGGATCTCCCGGCCGGTTGCACGGCGGTCGACCAGCCCGAACGGGCCGGTCGGGGTCGGACGAACGGGGAGTAAATTATTATATAAATCCGGATTCATCAGAGGGAGTATTGTATTCAAAAAAAAGATACGTGTAAAACGGGCTGACGGATTTCGTCAGTCCGATACGGGGTGATTCACCCAGGTTAACCGGGGGTTTTCACCACGGCGTTTACGTGGTTTTCACCGGTTGTGTAATCCGGCTGTCAAACTCCCTTCGGCCGTCCCGTTCCCTTGGACCGCACCTTCTTATATAACCTAAAGTCGGGTCATTATAGATATGACCACGACGGCGCATCATGGGGTTGAAGCACCGGTAAACAGGCCACGGAACGGCCTGCGCCGGGTAATGGGATGGGTCCTTTCCGGACTGCTGGCATGTGCCGCGGCCGGCACCGCCGCGGCGGACCAGGCCCTTACGCTCGCCGCCGGGCGAGCTGTGACGCTCTCGGTCACGGCCGACGGCACGCAGCCGTTCACCTACCAGTGGCGGAAGGATGGCGTGAACCTCCCGGGTGCGACTGGATCCTCGTATCCGATTGCCTCCTTTGCGTCATCGCATGCCGGTGTGTACACCGTGGTGGTGGCCAACAGCGCCGGTTCGACCGTCTCCGACGCTGCGACCCTCTCGTTGGAGATGCTCACGGCGCCCCTGCTGACCGCGCAGCCGTTGTCCCGCAGCGTGCTCGCAGGTGACTCCGTCACGTTTACCGCCTCGGCCTCGGGCTCGCCGACCCTCACGTATCAGTGGCGCAAGGACGGAGTGGCGCTCGCCAACGGCGGCCGCGTCTCCGGCGTCACCACCACGACCCTGACCATCTCGGGCGCCGCGACCAGCGACAACGGCACCTACACGCTGGTTGTCTCGAATGGCGCTGGGTCGGCGACCAGCGGCGGCGCGACCTTGACGGTCACGAATCCGCCTCCGACCACGCCCCCGCAGTCGACGACCACGGCGCCGGCAGTCACCCGGCAGCCTTCCTCCCTCACGGTGGCGTCCGGGGCGGGTGCGGTGTTCACGGTGGAAGCCTCCGGTTCGCCAGCGCCGTCCTACCAGTGGCGTCGCAACGGCGTCGCCCTGGTGGATGGAGGCAACGTTTCTGGCGCGACGACGTCCGCCCTGTCCTTGGGTGCCGCCGCGTCCGCGGATGCCGGCACCTACACCGTGCTGGTTTCGAACTCTGCCGGCTCGGTCACGAGCAACGGTGCCACCTTGACGGTGACCGAAGCCGCCGTTGCGCCCACAATTGCGTCCCAGCCCGCTTCGCGCACGGTCGCGGCGGGTTCGAGTGTAACCTTCAGTGTCACGGCCAGCGGTTCCCCGGCTCCAACTCTGCAGTGGTATCGCAATGGCATCGCCTTGTTCAACCTTGGCAACGTGTCCGGCGCGTCGAGCGCTACCCTCACGGTTACCTCCGTCTCGTCGGCCGATGTCGGCACGTACACGGCCGTGGCCACCAACAGCGCCGGCGCTGCCACCAGTCAGGGTGCAACGCTCGCGTTGGAGACGCCTGCACCGTCGCCGTCGCCCTCGCCCGCGCCGGCCCCTGCACCTTCGCCGGCTCCGTCCCCGGCTCCTTCACCGTCCCCGGCACCTTCGCCGGCCCCGGCGCCCGCGCCCGCTCCGTCTGCGTTGCTGCCGTTCCCGGTTGCCGTGGCGGTGACGCCCAATGGCGGGGTTTACGTGTCGGACGCCTCGCTCGACCAGGTCTTTCTGTTGGAGGCGGATGGGCGGCTGCGCGTGCTCGCCGGAGCGGCGGGTACGGTGGGCGCGTCCGATGGCACGGGCACGGCGGCACGCTTCAACGACCCCAGCGGTCTCGCGCCGGCGGGCGGCAACGGTGTGTTGGTGGCCGATCGCGCGAATGCCCTGATCCGGTGGGTCGAGTCGGGCGGACGGGTGTCGACTGTCGCCGGATCGGCGTCGTTCCGCGGCGCCGCGGATGGTGCCGCGCTTTCTGCGACCTTCTCGTCGCCGGCCGGGGTGGCCCGCGATTCTTCGGGTACGGTTTATGTGACCGACGCCATGATGCACACCGTGCGACGCATCGCATCCAACGGCGAGGTCACGACCTTTGCCGGCACGCCGGGTGAGCCGGGCGATGCCGACGGCACGGGACGTCAGGCACGCTTTAACCAGCCGGCCGGGCTCGCGGTCGATGCCGACGGCCACGTTTATGTGGCTGATGCGGGTAACAATCTTATCCGGAAAATTTCACCCCAGGGGGTGGTGACCACGATCGCTGGCATCTTCGGCGTGAGCGGCGCGCGCGACGGCACGGCGAGCGACGCGTTGTTCAACCAGCCGACGGGTGTCGCGGTCGATGGCTCCGGCAACGTCTACGTGGCCGATATGGGAAATTCGGTCATCCGCAAACTCACGCCTGGCGGCGAGGTCTCGACCTTGGCGGGATTGCCGGGTGTGGCCGGATTGCGTGACGGCCAGGGGGCCGGGGCTTGGCTCAGCCAGCCGCGTTCGGTCGCCTACGACGGGTCCGGCAGTCTCTACGTGGCCGATACCGGCAATGCAGCGATCCGTCGGGTGTCGCTTACGGGTTCGGTCTCGACGGTGACGTTGGTGTCCGCCCCGGCCGTGAACGAGCCGGAGGCGCCGTCCGTGGCCCCCAGCCCGACGCCTGCTCCCCCGAGCGCACCGTCGGGCACCCCGTCCGCGCCGTCCTCCGGTGGAGGTGGCGGCGGTGGTGGTGGCTCGACCGGTCTCGTCCTGATCCTTGCCCTCGGCGTGCTGCTCGCGGTGCGCGCGCGGGTCATGGGTCAGAGGTAAGGGGTCAGGGGGCTGGACCTCGTTCTCGTTCTCGTAGTCGTAATCGTTCTCGGATCTGAGGGCGCTGCGCGCCAAGTCATGGTGCCGAGCTGCAGGCCCGGTGCCCTCACCGGGCGCGCCGCGTGGGGACACGCGGCCTACAGGGGCGCTACGCGCTGCGTACGGTCAGAGGTCAGGGGTGATGGGTCAGAGGGTTCGGGGCCCTGCCAAGACATAGGTAACACTTCTGTTTCAAGACATAGGTAACACCT